>Ga0187892_10000078_pt1 | contig 219628 bp, 220 predicted proteins | sample MA1701073metaG_FD_139345 | JGI IMG/M metagenome (GOLD analysis project Ga0187892, IMG submission 139345) | Bio-ooze microbial communities from a basaltic lava cave in the Kipuka Kanohina Cave System on the Island of Hawaii, USA - MA170107-3 metaG ... | reverse complement strand
TGCCGCCATCTATAAGGAGCGGTGGCAGATTGAGCTGCTCTTCAAGGCCTTGAAGCAACATCTCAAGATCAAGACCTTCGTCGGGACCAGTGAGAACGCCGTGCAGGTCCAGATCTGGATCGCCCTGATCGCGATGTTGCTGCTGAAGTTTCTGCAGCTCCAGTCCACCTGGCCCTGGAGCCTCTCGAACCTGGCGGCGCTGCTCCGCTTCAACCTCCTGACTTATCGCGACCTGTGGGCCTGGCTCAACGCGCCCTTTGACCGCCCGCTCCTCGTGCCCGCGCCGGTCCAGGGCACACTCTTCGCCCCCTGATCTTGGACAGCAGCATGGCCAACCTCATTCTAAAATCGCCCCAGAACCCGTCTCAAACCCACGATTGGCGCAGGGAGGCCATGGAAGCACCAGTTATTTTGGACAGCAGTGAGAGCGCCTCCTCAAAAGCCTGAGCCGTAAAATCGGTCTCCTTAATGCGTAAGTCATCGACCCCCGGAGGAAGCGGCTTCAGAGGTGGGCACAGAGAGGGCTCCGCAGAGGCAGAAGTGCAACAAAAGAGTAAGAACATTAGTCCCAGAGCAGTAACTCTCCCCATTCCGCACCTCCCAGGAGGCAGTCTGTTCCTGAGTATAAAACCGGGAAAATCTGGCCTGTAACCAGTGCGCATGGGACGTCCGATCAACAGATCCACTCTTAGCGAGGCAAAGAGTGTAGCGCCGTGTCGGCCAGGATAGCCGCCCAGGCCGCTAAATTGAGCAGCACCGGCGGACGATCCCTTTGCCTCCACACATGAAACAGCGCCACCGCGATAGCAAGCTGGGTGAGAAGCGAGAAGGGGCGGTGGAGGTTCGCGGAGACCATGTGCTGTTCGCTCGCGATGGCCGCCACTGCGGCAAGGAGGTAGCACCCTAGGGCCGCCGCTTGGAGCCAGATGGCCGTTGTGCCGCGCGATTTTCTGACGACATAGACCAGTGCCCAGGTGAGGCAGACTACCACGACCAGAAGCAACAGCGGAAACAGCGGCCACAGAACACGGGCGTTGAGTACCACAGGGCGTTCCTTTTTCTTCTTCTCAGCCCAGCAACTCGATATTTCCCAAAGCCGCAGCGTCACACACCCTGGCGCCCCCACGGCGGAGGCCAGACTCTAGCAGGCTGCTCAAGTTGAGTCAACGCGGCGGACGAGATCCCCAGGAGGGAGCCACGCACTTGACAAGACTCGCGGGACGGCAGTAGAAAGTTAAGAGATCGAGGAGCGTCTACACACCGGAGGGAACGTCATGCCGGTGAACAGGGATCCGAGTAAAAAGCGCCGGAGGCCGGCCTCACCGGAAGGTACGCCGGCAAAGGCCGTGCCCGAGGGTCAGACTTCCAGCCGGTCCGGGAAGGAAAGCCTCGACGCCGAGACGGAAAGAGACCGTGAGTTGGCCTTGTCGGAGGCGGAATGGAAAAACTTGTGGGACGCGACCGAGGTCATCGACATGGACAAATGGTGACAACCTCGAGGCTCTCTTGTACGAGAAACTACCCTGGAAGGAAATAGAACGCGATCGCCAGAATGAGGTAGACACCCACCAACATGACGCCTTCCATCCAGTGAGACTCTCCGTCCATCGAGATGAACCCGACGATCAAGACTGAGACCGTCACGGCTGCGACCTCAAAGGGTGTGAAGATCAGGTCCATCGGGGCTCCCAGCAGGTAGCTGGCAAAGACCAGCACCGGCGCGACGAACAGCGCGACCTGGACACTGGAACCGACAGCGATCCCGAAAGCCAGGTCCATCTTGTCCTTCCGCGCAACCAGGACCGCCGTCGAATGCTCCGCCGCGTTGCCGACGAGAGCGACCAGGATGACTCCGACGAACACTTGGGTCAGGCCGAGCCGTTCAGCGGTCGGCTGCACCGCGCCAACGAGGCACTCGCTCATGGCTGCAATACCGACGGTCACAGCCACCAGCACACCGATCGCACGGCCCAGCCCCCAGGTTTGGTGTTCAGCTCTCTGGGAGGCATCCGCCGTTCCGGCATACAAATGCCGGTGAGTCTTCAGGGAGAAGACCAAGCTCAACAGATAGATGCCGAAGAGCACCCCGGAGATGTCCACACTCAGTTCGTGCTCGACCGGAACGCCCTCCTCCACCACAGTCAAGTCAAACAACGCGGGCACCACCAACCCGACCGCCGAGAGGAGCAGCAGACTCGCCCCCATACCGGCCGCAGTCTGGTTGAACCGCTGGCGCTCGTACCGCAGGCCCCCGGCCACCATTGCCAGGCCCAGCACGAGCAGGATATTGCCGATGATCGATCCTGTAATAGAAGCCTTCACCATGTCCTGGAGGCCCTCACGCAGCGCGGCGATGGCAATGATCAGCTCGGCCGCATTGCCCAGCGAAGCATTGAGCAGCGCGCCCAAACCAGCGCCAACCCGACTCGCCAATTCTTCCGTGGCCCTGCCCATCAGACCCGCGAGTGGGACGATGGCCAGCGCAGAGGAGAAAAAGACCAGGCGGGGATCGGCCCCGAGCAGGACCAGCCCCAGGGCGACTGGAATAAAGACCAGAAGGAGATTGAGCCCGAGGGATACTGAGAGGGATCGGATCACGGTTGACGGCTCACGGCTTCAGGTGAACCTAGCATAGACGCACGAACTTGTCGACGACCACTCAATCAGAACGCCGGGGCCTTTTTTACCCGTTCCATCTCTGTCACGAACGGACGCTGCATGCCCTGCTCACCGAGTACTCGTCGGTCCATTTTCGGGACTTCATGGCCTTGCAGCTTCACGCGATGAGCGGCACTACGGCCTATATGAACCGCATGGGGGACGCCCACGGTGACCTGGTGAAAAGCGGACGGATCGTACAGGGCCACCCGGTGAGCGGCCCGCTCGATGCCGAGGCGATTGCGGCCGTCGACCGGGATCTGGCCGACAGCGTCTGGCGCTCGCGCTTCCACGATGGCTTGTCGTCAGATCGTCGGTTTCAGCGAGGCCTGTTCGACCTCTCACACGCCATGCGGATCGGCGACACGTTGGTGCCCGGCCCGTCCGCCCTGCTGCGCCTTACGGAGGCATCGCGACAGGTGCAGGCCTGGTCTGTACAGAGCGTGCAGCAACTAACCCAGGGACGGCTTTCGCTTGATGATGGATACGGATACGAATACGGGCTGGCGCTGCTCAAGACTGCCGCCGCCCAAATCTATACGGTTCGCTTATGCCGCCAGCACTTGCTCGACGCCGTGACGGATTCCAAGGTCCACTTCGAGCTGCTCCAGCGAACTCTGATGCGGGATTCGCTATCCCTTACCAACCGGCTGATTGTGCGGGAAGGCTATTGACAAATTGAGTGTTTCGGTCTCCTGGTGCAGATGGGGGCTTGGCATCGGCATGGCGGATTGTTAAAATACGGGACCATGTCTCAGCTCCCGAGTCTGCTCGAAATTCCGGCCACCGGCGAAGACGAGGCCATCAGCACAGGCGATGGGCTGGAGGCTCGAGTCATCGTCTACAACTGCAATTGCCACACCTACCAACAGGTGATCCGGTTGTTCTGTGAGGTCATTCCAGGGATGAGTTCGATTCGGGCATTCGAACTTGCGTGGCGGATTGATCACGAAGGAAGCGCGGTGGTCTATGAGGGTGACTGGAAGACCTCAGAAGGGATTGCCAAACACCTCTCCGGCGGAGGCCTGCGGGTCTCGATTCAGTAAAGCCCTACCCTCCTGTTTCCGAGCCGCCATTGTTTCCCTGCAACGGACAGCTATATTCCTGGGTTGACGACCGTTTAACGGCGGGAGGCTTTTCGCCTGGATTTTCTCGCGGTGACACGCCTGGCCGGAACACGCCGCCCGGCCGCACGTCGAGCAGCACGGAGAAAACGTCGCGAACCGCGCTTGCGGGGCGTACGTTTCTCAACCTTCTGGTGCACGGTCGGCCATTGCGGGAGACGGCCCGTCTTGCTGATGGCCTCCCCGGTATAGACCCGGACTTGGTACAGTTCAAAAAGCCGGTTGATGGCCTTGGGGTCTCCCTTTCGTGCAAGGTTCAGGAGTCGCCTCCGCTGGTTCATTTCCTCTTCTTCAGTGTGGGAAGCGGCACGTCGCTCCATCTCGCTGCCCTTTCTCCATCCGGCGGTCGCCAGGATAGGTTCTCTCGAACACAAATTTAGAGCCTAATTATATACCCGAAGTGGCCTATATGCCAGAAAATTTGACATAACGCCTCAAATTTCTTGGGTTCTGTGGCATCCTCAAGGCGTTTCCTGTCCCGAGAGCGATCATAAGTTATTGAAATAATTGAGTGTTTATCGAAGTTAAGCGAAGTCCGCCGGGATGGACCCAACACGCGGGTACCGAGGAGTTCTGGTAAAGGTTTACCCATCACCGCTTCTCGCCGTATAATCGGGGCACCATGAGCAGAACCCCCGTCCAAGAGTCTCCTCTGGCCAAAACGCTCACGGCGTACACTCGGCCGGCCGCTCCAGAGCTCTGCGAATCACGGAGCGCGGCGGAAGTCGTGTGCTACGCCTGCGGACACCGTTGTCTGATCCGGGATGGTCGGGTCGGAATCTGTAAGGTCCGGTACAACGAGGGTGGGGTGCTCAAGGTCCCGGCCGGCTATGTCGGGGCTTTGCAGTGCGACCCGATCGAGAAAAAACCCTTTTTCCATGCGCTGCCCGGCTCTGACGCGTTGAGCTTCGGGATGCTGGGGTGTGACTACCATTGCGGGTACTGCCAGAACTGGATCACCTCCCAGGCAATCCGAGACCCGGAGGCCGTCACCTCGATCATGCCCATGACCCCCGCCCAACTCATCGCGCTGGCCGAGGAGCATGGCGCACCGGTCATCGCCAGCACCTACAACGAGCCTCTCATCACGAGCGAGTGGGCCGTGGAAGTCTTTCAACTGGCTAGGCGCCATGGACTGAAGACCGCGTACATCTCCAACGGAAACGGCACTCCTGAGGTGCTCGCCTATTTGAAGCCATGGGTGGACCTCTACAAGGTGGACCTCAAAGGATTCTCGCAGGAGGAGTACCGCAGGCTCGGTGGCCAGCTGGCCGGCGTGCTCGAGACCATCAGACGCTTGGTGGAGATGGGCTTCTGGGTGGAGATCGTCACATTGATCATTGCCGGCTTTAACGATACGGAGCAGGAATTGAAAGCGATGACAGAGTTTCTGGTCTCAGTCTCACCGGACCTGCCTTGGCACGTGACCGCGTTTCATCGCGACTACAAGATGCTCGAACCGGAGAATACGACTGCGCGCTCACTTATCCGCGCGGCGGAGATCGGGCAGCGTAGTGGCCTGCGTTACGTCTATGCCGGCAACCTTCCCGGAAAGGTGGGTCCCTACGAGCACACTTTCTGCCCCGGCTGCCAGACCGCCGTGGTCCAGCGGGTCGGGTATCGCATCCTGTCGGTGTCGCTTGCGGATGGTAGCTGCAAGAAGTGCGGCACCAAGATCCCCGGCGTCTGGACCTGACAGAACCCCGCTTGCCGCTCGGGATACAGGCAGCTTATAATTGCTCAGTTCCGATCCTTCAATTTCCTACCCTAAAGGAGCCGCCAGATGGACACCTGTAAACGCGAGGAAGCAAAAACTGACGTCAAGGACGACCCGAAGGCGCGCGACCTGTTGCGCCGTGCATTTGAGAAGACCGCCCGGTGGCAAGCGGACTTCAAGGGCTTCACCGCCGACCTCACCGCGAATGTGAACGGCAAGGAGTTCAAGGGCAGCGTCACCGTGAAGGGGCCGCGTGACGTGAGCATTAGTCTGGCCAATCCTGACATGCAGAAATGGGCCGAGAACCAGATCGGCATGATTGCAGTTCACCGGGGGCCGCGCAGCTTCGATGAATCGGACGGTAAGTACACCCTCACGCTGGGCGACGACCTGGACCATCCGCTGGGTCCCAAAGTCTTCATCAACGGGGACGGGATGCACTCGTTTTACCGGATCAAAGGCGACCGGATGACCCAAATCAACCGCAAGATGTCCCACCCCGGCATGCCACCCTTTGCCTTCACCATCAACGTCGAAGACAGCATGGTGACCAAGGACAACACGTTTCTGACTACGCGATATACGGTCTATTACTACTCGCCGCAAGACGGGAAGCTGACCAACGTCGAGAGCTTCTCGGACTCCCATGTGCGCGTGGACGCGTCGGACCTCCCCGCCAGCCGGCGGATTATCTCCTACGAGAACGGCGAAGTCGTCGTGCGTAGTCTCACGTTCGCCAACCACAAGATGCTCTGAGCCACCCGTTTCCCCTTTTCTACTCTGTTCCGCCCCTCTCCCCATTCGGGGAGAGGGGAAGGTGAGGGGGCAGAGAATAGATTGATTCGCAAGCCCATGTTGACAGGAGGACGCTCATGAGAGGACGGACAGGCACGTGGACGATCGGATTGGCTCTGGTGGGAGCGCTGGGGATGGCCGATTGGGCAGACACCGCAGATGAGCTGCCGAAGGAAGGGGTGTTACCCCTCGCGCTGGCGAGCAAAGCCGCCGCGGCGGCCGTGGAGAAATGCAAGCAGGACGGCTACAAGGTGAGCGCAGCGGTAGTGGATCGTGCCGGGGTGCTGAGGGTGCTGATGCGCGGGGACGGCGCCGGACCCCACACGACCGACAGCAGCAGCAAGAAGGCCTACACCGCGGCAAGCCTCCGCCGCCCGACCAGTGAATTGGCTGAGCTGATCACGAAGAACCCTTCCCTCCAGGCGCTCCGTGACATGAATGAGAAGGTCTTGATCCTTGGCGGGGGATTGCCGATCGAAATCGGTGGGGAAGTCGTCGGCGCCATTGGCGTGGGCGGCGCCCCCGGTGCCCACCTGGACGACGCCTGCGCCCAGGCTGGATTGGATGCCATTGGAGCAGCCTCAAAGGTACCCGTGGCTAAATGAAGTTCTCTCGGTAGGCCAGACCCGCCTCCTCCTTCGTTCAACCTCCCTTTGGCATCTAACGTTCGGCTTCAGGCGCGCTCGGCTTCGTGCCCGTCGCCTGCATGCCGTGGTTAGGGCTCATCGAACCGCCCTCACCAGAACCAGCGGGGAACTTGACTGACGTAGCGCTCCCAGTCGGTACCATGTGTCCGAGCCAACCAGGGTTCTTCGCCGCGCACAACGCGGATGTGAAAAGCCGTAACGACGAGCAATGCATAGATGTACAGCGCCGGTGAGCCAAGCGAGATGGCCCAACCGAGAAGTACCAGCGCGACTGAAACATACATCGGATTGCGGCTATACCGATACAGTCCGACGATCACCAGTTTCTGGGGTGGCGCCCACGGAGCGAGTGTCCCCCTGCCTGAGACGTAGAAATCCCGCACGCACCAAAGAAGGCCGACAACTCCGACCCCAAGCACAACCAACCCGAGGGGTTGATCCAACTGCGTGCGCCCCGTGTACCAAAGCCAAGTAGCAGGGATGATGAAGGCAACCATCCCCGGCAACACCAGAAATGCGATGAGCGCTCTTGTGAACATAAGCCCTAACACTGAGATGAGCGGCGAGGTCCGCGCCGCCTCGCCATCGCGGACATTGGCAGCTCCCTCTCACTGTTAGCCCGCTCGGTCCCATTCTCCAGGGCTCCTGGATGCCTCTGCACCGGAGCGCTTGAGCTCAAGGGAACAGATGTTGGAGAGATACCAGATCACACGCAACAGCGTCTGCACGGTCGAGATGAACCAGAACTCGAGCATCTCGAAGATGCCGCCCTGTCGCAACCACTCCTCATATCTCGCGACTGCCTCCGGGTCGTTCGCGTGAACGAGACCACCGTTTAGGAAGGTCTCCAGAATCATGCGGTTTGAGAAGCGATGCTTCGCTCCCTCATACTCGTACTCGCCGTAGGCGGTGGCCAGGTATTCGTTAATGGCAGATCTCCCCAGAGTAAACGCCCGCTTCCAGTCCTCAGACACCTCGGGGTCGTCCAGTAGACGCGCGAGAGCGCGGAGCGACGTTGGCTCGTTCTGCAGTAGGAAGAAGCGAAGAGTCAGAACGAACGCATCTCGGGCCTCATCGTCTGGCCTGGTAACACGAGTGCCAGCTTCAACGAACTCGATCTTGTACCCGGGTTTAACGAGCTGTGCAACGAATCGCGACTTGCGCAGGACATCTGCCTTCTCGACCACGCGCCGAAGGATGATCGCTGTCTCCTCACGCACTCTCGCACCCCCAGTGCGGAGCTAACGGTTTGCCGCTGAGCCGCCGCGCTTTTTCAGTGGTCGGCTCCAGCGGCGTGTTAGGCAGCGGTTCTCTCCAACGCATCAGCGCCTTTGTGGAGACTCAGGCAACTCTCCGCGCCGCAGCTTGTCTGCGAGGTCCGCCGCATTTCTCTCCATCTTCAAGATGGCCTCGCCCAGCGTTTCGCGCCCGCGCTTGAAGAACGTAAGCGTCCATACCCGCGGCGACGGACTCTCCGGTTCCAGGGTCAAGGTGCCGGTGAGCGTCCCGCCACTCGACTCGTCGCAGATGCGCGCGAACCCCTTCAGCAAGCGTCGTCCCGTGGAGACGTACGCTTTCCCGTCCTCGATCGTCTTAAGGCCGACCATGGACTTATGTGCCGTCTGAAACTCGATCAATACGTCTCCGCCGTTGAGCTCGATGCTGCTGGCGGTCGACCCGAAGGCTGGAATGTACGTGGCCTGCGGCATTCCCTCAGTAAGGGTCGAGAGGCCGTCCGACCTGAGGTCTAGGCGGAACACACGAAACGCCTGATCAAGGTCTATGGCCTCCCAGACTCCAGCAATGTTCTCGCGCGTCGCAGGAGGGCAAAGGTCTACGGATGCCGGCGCTACCGCGGGGAAGGTGACGAAGAGCGCCGCGGCGATCGCATCGCGCCAACTCACAGTGATCCTCCTCCGGCTGCCCAAGTAATAAGTGAAGTGCTTAGGGCTCCGCGATAAACGCGCGGTCTATCCCGTTTCAGCTCCTGAGCGTCCCTACTGAAAACGTGCGCAATATCTGTCATTTATTTGCCATTGTCAACGTGCCACCTGCCGGGATAGACGGCGAAGCCGGGCGGTCTATCCAGACATCAGCTCCAACCTATGGGGCTTACCGATCGAGATCGGCGGCGAAGTCGTGGGAGCCATCGGGGTCGGCGGTGCGCCCGGCGCGCATCTGGATGTCCGGCTAACGCCGGCATCAGCCGCAGCCGAAGGCCGTCGGTTGCATGCCGAGGTTAGGCACTCAGGCCTCTTGACGCCATTGGTGCCGCCAGGCGCGCCTAAAACCGCGATGCTCGGCCTCTTTAACCGTCGCCACGTAACACTCACCCGGTCTTGATACCTGCGTCCGATTGTACTGCTGGTCAAACGGCAGATGGTAAATCTTCTCCCTGGTACTCGGATTGATGTTGCACCTGATCATTGGATAGGAGTCCGGCAATGGAACCGACTCGACGCGAATGCCGAGCGCCCGTGCGACCTCTACGGCGACTTCCGAAAGCGAAGTCGTTGTCGTTAAAACCGCCGTTACGCGAGCCCTAGGATTCGCAAGCCTATAATGAATAGTGGTCCCGAACAGTTGGAAAAGATGCTTCTCGTGGATCACCTTTGATTTACTCCAGCACTTTACCTGAACGATCTCGACAGTTCCGTCCTTGGTGCAGATGAGGTCGCGTCCAAGGTCCTCAAACCCGCGCAGAGCGCCGTGGTAGGTCACTGTCCAACCATGTGTTTCCCGGAGGTAGCCGAGGTATCGCTCGTAATATCGTCCAATCTCCCAATCCGACTTTGGTCGAGCAAGATATCGATCGAGAGCAAGTTGGTTTCTCTCGGTGACCGAGAGGCGCTCCCATTCCTCACGGGACACGTAGAGCTGCAAAGGGTCGGCAGTCTCAAGTTCTTGGAGATTGTCGGAGTCAGCGGATAAAGGTACGCGCTCGTCAAGAATTAGTTCGCGGTATTCCTCCAGTTGTGGAAAGTACTCTTCATAGGCTTTCAGCTGGTACTCCACGAACTTAACCCTCTCAGTCAGCGCCCGCTTTTCCTGCTTCACCTCCTTCACGATCGCGGCGGACTTCCGCGCTGGATGAGACTTGTGGCGTAGGTAGTCGTCGCGCCGGTCACGCGCCTGTTCGGCTTCCGCGATGAACGCGGCCAACCAGCGACGACCCGTCAGAAAACCCGTTTTGAAAGACGCGTCTCGGGCATCCAAGTACGAACGGAGCTTGGCGTTGTAAGCGTTTTTGCGCAGGCGCACGACGAGGCCCCGGGCGACCCCGAAGGCGATGCCCAAGCCAACAAGACCCCAAAAGATCAGCGCACCTGAGACCTGCCCGTCACTCATCTGCCACTGGTAAAGACCCCCCAGGCCACTATGCTGACTTGATCTCGCATGTGCCCAACTATTAAGTGAGCTGCGACAGGGACCCTGAGGCTGGCTGCCTATTCCTGACAGTCCCCTGACCCCTGTCGAGCAAAAATCGTAGGCATTGTTGTCAGTTACGGAAAGCGTGTCAAGTGCCACGTGCAGCAGCCCCGGGTCACTGCCGAGGATCACTTATGACGGGGCAGCTTATTTCTTCGGCCGCTTCTTTGCCAGATTCCAGAAGCCTCGGGGATCCGTAATCAGCACCCCCTCAACCTGATCGCTGACATCGAGGAGATCTTTATCCCCGGTGATCACAACGTCGGCTTTGGCCGCCAGGGCTGACGCGAGAATCAGGAGGTCGCTTTCGTCACGCACTCGAATTGAGGGAGTCGCTTTCGGTTTAGCCTGGATGGTTTGGCCTTCGAGGAAGGTCACAATCTCGGCGACGAGCGGCTCGGGCAGGCGAATCTTCTGTGTCAGGACCCGTTGGACCTCCTCGAGTACCACTTCCCCGACAATCAGCCTATGTTCGGCTAGAACCAGGCGGATGACATCGGCGCAGAGCCCACGCGTCGCAAAGCCACTCACCAACACGTTGGTGTCGAGAAAGACTTTCACGACACCGCTTTAAAGACATCCTCATCGGTGAGATAGCCGCGCGCCTCGGCAAAAGGCATCGCCTTGTGCCGGAGCTGCTCGAACATGAGCAACGAGAGCTGGCGCCGCAGCGCATCCCGCACCACCTCGCTCCGCTTGCGCTTGAACCGGCGACAGAACTTGTCGAGCATCCGCTCCAGTTCGTTGTCCAGCCGTATTGTCACCATGTTCTTCATGTCAGACAATGTAATACAAATCTACACGAAGAGCAAGGATGAAGGCGAGCGATGGGTGGGCGCTTGACGCGTTTACTTCAATCCCTCCCCGCCCATGCCTCCCCCAAATCCCCCGAAGTTGCCGCCGAAGCCGCCTATTGCTCTTCCCCAGTCAGGACGCAGGGTGTCAGACCAGTGTAGTGCGCCTAAGCTTCCAACTGGAGCATGCGCTGACTGAACTTGAGAAACTCGTCCAGGCGCTGGGTGATGAGGCCTTTCACGATATCGAGATTCAGTCTGGCATATTCGTGGACGGCCACGTTCCTGAAGCCGACCATCCGTTTCATCGAGGTGGCCAACTCGTGGTCTAATAGCTCCTTAGATTGGAGAAGGTCAAAGGCGTCGCGGCTGTCCTGCGGCACGCCGAGGCGACGCTTTCTCACCACATGCATGGCGAGATCAATGGACACTTCGCAGGCCCGCTGAAGGTTCAGGAGAATGGAGTCTTGGGCAGTCAGATCGTCGTACAGGTTCTTGTCGTCCCCACGATGAACTTCGCGAATTCTCTTCACGCACCGCTCCAGACTAGCCACCTTGTTCAGGACCACGTCATCCGGCATACACGCTGCCCCGGGCGCGCACGTCTTCAAGAATCCCGCGCCGCTCTTCGTTGAGGCGGGCATAGGACGAATACACCATGGTCTCGAACGCTTCCCGGGCCCCGTCATTGCCGCTGAACAGGCGCTCCCCTGTGGCAAGCACCTGCATCCGCAGTACCGTTGAGGCCGCGCGAAGGTCCACCAGATCCACGTCGTTGTGAAAAAGTGTCGCTAACTCCTGTTGGAGATTCAGCAGCTTCCCCGCTGGCAAAGCCGCTAGGACCAGGATCGCTAAGTCCACATCGCTTTCGGGTCGAGCGTCTCCCTTCGCGTACGACCCGAATCGATACAGCGCAATGAGGTCCGGGATTGCTTTCTTGACCTGGGCAACCACTTTCTCCACGTCCATGGATTGCCTTCCTCCCTGCCGTTTAGATTCCCGTGGGATGCCCTTCTACACTCAACCTCGCCTGAGGCTACTTTTTCCGGCTTACCATGTCAACCAGGCTGTCTGTTCCTTCACGACTACGACAACCGCCGAGGATGCCCAGGAATCCGCGATGTGCTTTCCCTATTGGCGAAGAGCTACTGGTATCTTAACCGCCGTGCTCATAGGCATGACCTCAGGTTTGAGCCAATCCTACCATGGGACCATACGGCTGCAAATCCGGACGCTTACTATTTCAGCCCTTCTCCGGTCATCCCACCGCCAAATCCCCCGAAGTTGCCGCCGAAGCCGCCCTGCCCGCTGCCCGCCTGTCTCCAACTGCTTTCAAATGGCCAGATACTCTCGCAAGGTAATCAGACGGATGCCTCGGTATCGCTTTAGTCGAAGCATGGTCTTACCGCCAGTGACGATACACTCCGCCTGACCTGCCTCGGCACATTCGAGGATTCGGTTGTCAGGATCGTCTTCAAAGACGCTCACCGTGTGCTCGGGCTTTACTACTTCGGCCATGTCGGTGAGGATGACCGCCGTTTGACTCAATGCTTCGGGGTCACGGCTAAATTTCCTAGCCAAGGTGGCTAACACCTCATCGAGAATGGGCTTCGAAATCAGGAGGGTGTCCGCGCCGTCCAGGATTCGCAAAAGCGCTCGCTCCGCCTGGCTGCCTGGAATAACCAAGGCGGAGATGTAAATGTTGCTGTCGAAGACTACCCTCACCGCTTGGCTAGGTAACGACGCAGATCTCGTTCGGTGACGATCCCTTTGTCTTTTGCCTTTCGCGTCCAATATCCCTGGACGGCAAGGAAGCCTGCCTTGAGACGTTCCCGCTTGGCAGCACGCAAAGCCTCTTGGATGACTGCGCTGACGGTCTTGCCTTCTTCACGGGCGATCTCGTCCAGTTCCTTAGATAGCGCGGGAGGCAGGGAAATCGTCTTTTTGACTGCAGTGCCCATGGCGCGACCTCCGGTATGAAAAAATCATACCACAGACGCTGACGCCAATCCAGTCACGAGAGTTTTCTACACGCACGCCGAATGATCTATCGTACGTACGCATCTAGCAGAATGGCCCGAGACGGTCGGCTCGGCAGGTACGCAATATGGACAGTGGTTCCAGGCGCAATGTGTCGAAGAAGCCAATCGCTCTGGCACTGCGCACTGGCCTCCGCTGTCGCACCCGATGGTAGCTGATATTGGATGAAAACCTCCGATGCGGACGATCCGGGCCATCCGGGCCAGGTCCACCCCGCGCTTGGCTTGACGAAGACGACCGTGCCACGCGTGATGCGGCCATTTCGGAACAGGCTGCGATCACGAACCACGCGCCTGAACTGGGGCAGTAAGAGAGGGACAAAGAAGACAAGTGCAAATGCCGGAAACATCAGGAAGCCGGCGTAGAAACCTGGGTTGGTGCTTGTTTCCCCAGCGATGGCACTGAATGATGGGTCTGACACAAGATACTTGACCGGGACCGTCTCGCCGGGACGGATGGTAAAGTACGCGGAGCGGGGACAGACAGACCGGGTGGCTCGGTACTCAGGTCCTCCCAATGGGGAGAAGGCATAGGTGACGTCGGCGCAGCTTCCTTTACAGGTAGCATCCCTGGCCACATCCAGAACTTTAGCCTCTACCGTCTCCACATGACCTAGCGCAAGGCGGGCATTTGGGTCCTCAAAGGCAAAGATGAGTGGCATCATGGAGAAGAACACCACGAACGCGAGAGGAAAGAGTAAAGAACCTCTCGAGATAGCCGAGCGGAGGCTCAGACCTGGTAGCAGCTTAGCGGAGCGAGGTGGCTCCGACGGGATGCTATTTAGCTGATTCTCAAACATGGCCCTTTTGTCCTCCACAGTGCATCAAGTCGGTGAATCTCTCCACCTTTTCGAGAATCGTAGCGCGCTACTTCAATCCTTCTCCGCTCATGCCTCCCCCAAATCCCCCGAAGTTGCCGCCGAAGCCGCCCTGGCCGCTGCCCCAGTACTCCCCGCGACGCAAGCGCGGGAACGGATGGCGGCGATCCGGCCGGCTAATCCACCAGAGAAAGAACAGAAGCAGGCTGAACATGCCGGCCGTGAGCACGACTCCTAGCCCTCTGGACCGCTTGGGCTTCGGTGCATTGACTCGAATGTCTTGAGAAGCAGACGCCAGCGCCACCGTCGCGCGGTACAAGCCCTCCCCGATGCGCCCGTTCCGGTAAGCCGGCTCCAGATACCGGCTGCCGATCTCCTCCAGAACCTTGGGCGAAATCACCGGGATCAAACTTCGACCCAGCGTCACACTCGCCTGGCGTTCTCCCACGACCGCCAGCATCAGCATCCCGTAATCCTGTTGCGCCGTTCCGATCCCCCACTGCTCGTAGAGTGCCGAGGCGTAGGCCTGGGCGTTCGGAAGCGGAGCCGAGGCGTGCACGGTGACGACCACCAGCTCCACGCCGGTTTTCCGCTCCAGGTCCTGGCAGACCGAGCGCACCCGCGCCCGCCAGTCGGCATCCAGCGCGCCCGCAAAATCGCTCACGTAGCCCAAGGGATCGGGAAGCCGATGCGGTTGCCCCGAGGGCGAGCCCGCGGCCACTGAACAAGGCAAAAGGAGACAGGCCAACTGGATGACCAAGACACTCGGTTTCATCGGCCACCCTCGGCCCTTGGATTGTGAATGTGCTCGGCGAGGGATTGCAGCGCCAGGAGGTAACGCTCGCACAAACGGGGGATCTCCAGTGGACCTGGAGAAATCATGCCGCGTTTGAGGCGCCAGGCTTCCTTGACTGCGGACCATTCTTGCAAGTCTGTCCCCCATGTGTCTTCACAGACCTGCAGGACTTCATCGGTGGATCGCGGAACGAGGCCGGCCCGGGTTTGCAGCAGGCTCCGAAGGTGCGGCACTAACGAGGTCACGGAGAGCGGTAGCAGCACCCCCAACGCCTCCGGCGTCGCTCCACCTTCCACCACCCGCTGGCGAAACCTCAACACATTTCCGCGTATTCCCTGCATCGCGGGCAGGGATCCAGCTCGCGGATCGACCTGAAGGTCCACGAAGGGATCCGGCCCAACCAGGACGACATGGTGAGCTTGGATATCCTGAAATTCCACCGGAAATGACCCGTGCCATGTCCGAATTTCCTTTCCGGTCAGGAACAGCGGCACCACGACGTTTTCCCTCGCCCACCGCCGATGCACCCTGGCGTAGCATCGGAGGAGATCCAGGGTTAGCTCCTTCATGAGCACGAGAAGGTTCAGATTGGATCGTCCCGGAAGAAATTCCCCCCGTGCGGCGCTGCCGTACAGAATGACGGACTCGAGGAAGGTACCAAAGAGACCTGGTGCCTCGTCGACAAAGGCCTTAAGCGTCCGGCGAGTCTCCTCCGGCAGATCCTTGAGCTGTTCCAAAGCCCGGTCACCTCTCACGTTTGACGCCTCACGCTTCACGATTCGTGGCCTCTGTAGGTAAGCGATCCGCATGCGGGTCGGGCAGGATACCCGCCGCCATCAGGCGATCCAGTGCCCCGAATGGGGGTTCACTGCTCAAGCCGGCCGTGGCCGTCAACACCCGATAGCGTAACCGGGCATTCCGATCCAGGGTCCGGAACACCCGGTCACGAAGATAACCCAGAAGCGGGTTGCCGGTGTTCCAGAACACCACCTGTTCGTCGGCCATCTGCTGGAGCATCTCCACTTGCGGCCGGCGAGCCCGCTCGTAGCGCATCAGCGTCGCCGCAGACCAATCGCCTGTCTCCAGACAGGCGGGAATGAGGTCAGCCAATGTCATCGCATCCGCCATCGCCTGCATCCGGCCTTGAGAGGCGTGCGGGTTCATCGCGTGCGCCGCATCGCCGATCAAGGCGGCTCCATCAGCCACCCAGGTCGAAGCCCGAACACGGCCCGCGGGCATATAGGCGGTCTGGTCCCAACTGACCAGAGTGAGGAACGTCTTCTCCAAACTGGGATCAATGGCCGTCCACCGACTCCGCAACACATCGAGCCCTGCGGCTTTGATCCGATCTAGCGAGCCGGCCTGGATCATGTAAAACAGGTAGACCTTTCGAGCAGCTGCGGGAAAGAGTCCCAGGATGGTCCCACGGCCGACGAAGTACCGACCTGCGTCCAGTCCGTCAGGACAGTCCAGCATGGCGATGAGATAGCCTTCCGGGTAGAGGTGCACCCGCGTTGGAATGCCAAGGGCTTCCCGAACTCTGGAGAGGGGCCCATCCGCGCCAACGACCAGCTTCGCCGACACCTGCATCTCTTTTCCATGGCAGTCCGCCACCAAGCCGACGACCCGGCCTCCTTCCCGTAGAAGACTCTTGAATCGCGCGCCGTACCTCAGGGTCCCGGGGGCCTGCGTTTCCAGCGCGCCAAGAATCACGTGATGTGCGACATTCGGTGAGGTCACGATGGCCCGGTTATAGGGTGGCGGCAGCATGCCATAGTCCACGGCACAGAGATGTGCACCGCCCACGCGGCAAAAATGGAACCGGCTGACTGCCCGCGTAGATTCAGCCGGCAGCTGATGGAGAAGGCCAAGCTGGTCCAGGATCTTCTGCCCATTGGGCTGCAGGAGTTCTCCCCGCAGGCCAGTGGGAGGGCCCGACGCTTGCTCCAGCACCAGGGTTCGGATCCCCCTTTGAGCGAGGGCGAGTCCCAGCACGGCCCCGCCGCCTCCGGCCCCCACAATCACGACATCAGTCTGTTCCATTCTCTACCGCTTCCTCGCCAGCCTATCTTACTTTTCTTCGATTACCAGTCCAGTCAGAAACTTCGACTTCAGCTCGGTGCTACTCGTCGGTTTCCCCTCCAGAATCCACTTGCGCATCATGCCCTCGCCCGACGTGTTCCCTACCAAGAGCGCACCCACCAACTTGTCCTGGCGCAGCATCAGTTTCCGATAGATCCCCTTGGCCTGATCGAGACCCACCAGTACGAGAGCCCCATCAGAGGCCGGACCTGTGAGCCCCAGCACGGTGACACGTGTTCCACAAAATGATTCGGTATTGGCCAGGATGACCCCACGATAGGGCTCTCCGCCACCCGCCATGAACGCGCCGACCAGCTTGCCCTGCTCCGCGGCATTGTTCCAGTTCGTCACGACGCGAAACTGACCTGTGAGCGGATCATACGCCTGCACCGCATCTCCGGCCGCGAAGACGCCCTGAACATTGGTCCGAAACTCATGATCGATGAAGATCCCCCGGTCTGTTCGAATCCCACTGCCTCGCAAAAACTCGATGTCCGGCCGCACGCCGATGGCGACCACGACGAGCGCCGTCTCTATCCGCTGCCCTTTCGTCGTTCGCACGCCGACCACGCGTCCGCCCTCTCCAAACACCTCGGCCACCTCTTCTCGCAGAAATGGCCTAATGCCGGCCTCAACGAGTCTCGCCCGAATGAGGTCTGACGCCACCTCATCAAGAACGGGGGCCCACAAACGGGGCTCACGCTCCAGCAGCGCGACCGGTCGCCCGCGCTGCCGGATTCCTTCAGCCAGGATCAGACCCAGGACACCCCCTCCTACCACGAGGACCGTCCGGTCATTCTCGGTCACGTGCCGAACGACGCGACGCGCATCATCCCAGGTCCGGATCGTTATAACACCGCTGACCTGGCCCCCTGGCCAAGGTACGATCAGTGGCAGGGAGCCCGGTGCCAGCAGCAAGGACTCGTACGACACCCGCTCGCCCCCCTCCACCTCGACGGACCGCTCATTCGGCAGGAGTTTGGTGACGACTGTACGGAGCCGGATAGTTATCCGCTGATCAGGGTAGTAGGACTGGGGATGGAGCGGGAGGTCGGCGTCCGAGGTAGAGCCCCCGATATAGGTATCTAGCTCGGTTCGGTAATAGGGAGGATCCTGGTCGCGATCAAGCACCAGGATCTGGCCTTCCGGATCTCTGGCTCGGATCGCCGAAGCGGCATTGATCCCGGCTGGTCCGCCACCGATGATGACGTAGCGTTTCACGATGGAAGGCTACTCGGCGTCGAACAGGGACCGAAACGTGTCCTCTGCGGAGTTCCAGGCGTCTGGTGAGGTCTTGATGAGCCAGCCTTTGAGAAACGTTTTCTGGTCGGGGGTCAGCAATTGTTTGATCTGGTGGGACCGTCCCTGCAGCGGCTGAAGAAATCCGGCCCGTTTCTGCGCGTCCAGGGTCGCGGTCCGGACATAAACGTTGGTGTAGAGCTTGGGGGTATCCTCCTGCCCCTCCCCCTGGACCCAGACCGAGATGAACTTCTCAAAGTGCATCCCGGCACTGTCCACCGCCGGTTCCGTATCGTGGAAAAGCTCGTTCTCGGACTCTTGTAAGGGCTTCGACTCTTGCGCCCGAAACATGAAATTCTTCTTCCACATACACCGATTTCCGCGAAGATTGGGCATACTGCAAGGGAAGCAAGTGCAAAGTCAAGGGTCACAGAAAAGTTGCCATTTTTCCACCAAGATAGCATAGTTGGCTGGGTACCTTGGGGCCTGTAGTTAGCCTATGCGGCTGTGGCTGAAAATACGTGGTTTCAGGATCTTTTCTTCACTTGATTGTGAATGGACTCTTCTCTTCTTGGGAGTGGTTCTTGCCATCCCTTCTCAGAGCGCTCTGGCTGACACTGTCGTCATCGAAGACGTAGGCCTACAAGGGCGGAGTCCGTATGCATCGATCACAAGGGTGCGGCTTCTGGTGAGCAACCCAAATACCGATCCGCAGGCCATTGAGCTTCATCTCAGAGTGATGGACCCCCAAAGGGATGGGAGTCCTCAACACCAGCAAGCCTCGCACTCGCACAGCTTCCGTATGGCTGTCAGTCTCGGGCCCGGTGAAAAGCGCGCTCTTGAGCTTCCAATCCTTGCTTATCCGAAGAATATTATCCAGGTCACAGCCCTTGACTCATCCGGTAAACTTTTGGCCCAAAAGAGTCGCCAGCTCGAGCCCCTTCTCGGTCGCGCGCTGGTTCTGGTGTGTGGCAAGGAAACCATCTGCCAGGAAGCACAGACTCGAATTAGTTTTAGTGGCAGGGATGAAGACCGCGTCGAGAAACGTAAAGTGTTCGCGTTCGTGGCATTCCATGACCCGCCGAAGGAGTGGTGGATCTATTCACCCGCCACAGCGGTAGTCTTGGCTTCCCCGGTGCTTCGGTTGGATGCAGACCAACTTCAGGCCCTCGAACTCTATGTCCGCCAAGGGGGCATACTGATTTTGGTTGAGGACCTTGTGAAGGATTCTGGGTTCCTGGCCGTGTACAGGAAACAAAAATCCGTGGCGGGGGGACGAAAGGTGGGCCGAGGGGAATTGTATTGGGTGAGCAGCTTGAAGAGCACCGAGTTCGATGCCCTCTTTACCGGAAAGGGCCTCAACCACATTTTCTCCGAGAGGCCCCTTCCGGGGCAGCCTTCCCATGATCACGCTGAGATCGATTGGATACGCGGGCGCTTGGCGGCCCGTATCGTCTTTCCTGGCCTTCCATGGCTATTGTCTTGGTTGTCAGCGTATATCCTGATAGTCGGACTGGCCAACTTTTCGGTGCTCAGGTGGCTGGGTCGGCGCGAATTGGGATGGGTGACTGTTCCGTTCCTTGCTGTCTTTTTTTCAGGAGGGTTATATCTCTCATACGCTGCGGGACATCCAAAGGCCTTCGTGCTGGACCAAGTCTCGATCCTCTGGATGGACGATCGGAGCCCCCTGGCTGCCACCGACGTGGCGCTGCGGGTTCTTTCTCCCCAACGGGCTACGACTACGGTCTCCATGGACGGGAAAGGTATAATTACTGGACCCAGTGAACGCTTTCGTTTCGCTGAATTTCCCAACTGGCGCGCAGAGCCCATTCGGTATTGGAATGTTCACTTGGGCCAAACTCAACAGGTGGAACTTGGCCTGCCTCAATGGTCGTTTCGCGACATTGAATTGCGCGCCGTGCGGCGCCTCAATGGCAGTGTTAGGTGGGTTGCGGACCGACGGTTGCGGAACGAGACGGGGCAGAATTTCATTCAGGCTTTGTTCGTTGACCCTAAGGCTGTGTATTTTTTAGGCGCTGTTCCCGCCGGTTCGGAGGTGAACCTCGCCTCAGCCCAGCACGAACTTCTAGTTCGTAATGTCAACAGGCCGGGTCCTTATCCACGTACTCTCAGCGGCCCCCCTGTTCACGAACCCAATGACCAAGAAGTGACGCCTCAAGACCGGCACAAAGAGGTAACTGAATTAAATGAACTTCTGGGAAGACCGTTTCTCCTAACTGAGCTGATTCGCGGGTGGGCCCGGGATGGTGGGCAGGCCTTCGAGGGCCGGTCCGGTATTTTCTTAGGCCTGGCCGAGGAGCCCAGTCTCCAAGCCGAAATCAAGGATATACCCTTCTCAAGCAACCAGTATGCCGTGACCATTATCTCTCTCCATTCCGAGCCATGATTGAAATAACCGCGCTGCGAAGGAGTTATGGAAGAACCCTCGCTCTCGACAACTTCAATTTGAGGATCGAAGCTGGAGAGGTCATGGGGCTGGTCGGGCCGAACGGGGCGGGTAAAACCACACTCATCAAGATTCTGGCCACGTTGGTGCAACCAGATGCCGGAGTCGTAAACATTGCAGGGTACGACGTGAGGCAGGCCCAACGAAAGGTCCGTGAAATCGTGGGTTATCTTTCGGACGTCCCCGGTCTGTATCAGGACATGCGGGTGGTCGAGTTCTTGGAGTTCTTTGCGGATGCCTATCACGTGCGAGGTCCTCGGAAAGCGGTGGTGATTGAGCAAGCTCTTCGGATCGGAGGGCTGACAGACCGGAGAAAAGAATTTGTGGAGCAGCTCTCCCTGGGCTTCAAACAGCGACTCCTGTTGGCGAAAACCTTGCTCCACGAACCAAAAGTTTTGCTTTTAGACGAGCCGGCCACGGGGCTCGACCCCCTGGCCAGGATCGAGCTGCGTGAACTATTAAAACAATTCAACCGAAACGGGGGGACGATCCTTGTCTCTTCCCACATCTTGAGCGATCTTCAGGACATTTGTGACCGGGTCGCGCTCATAGCCGCAGGGCGAAACGCCGCTGATCCCGAGGGCCATAGCATTTTGGTCCTAAACGGTCAGACCGGCGAACGGATAACTTGCGAAGTTGAAGTCCTTGGCGAGGCTCAAGAGGCCTCGCAAGCGGCCTGCGCCTTCGCTGGTGTGAAAATTCTTGACCGCCAGGGACAATCGTTTTTGATCGAGGTCGCGGGTGGACCAGCTCAGGTTGCCGCCCTGCTCCGGCACCTCGTTGGATCCGGGATCAGCGTGCTTCGGTTCGACACGCGTAGATCCGCGCTCGAAGACAGGTATCGTCGAGCTTTTGGAGAGGGGCGGCGATGAACCCTATGATTCGGAAGGAGCTGCGGCAGCGGATGCGGGATCGGCGGGCGTGGCTCCTCCCTTCACTCTACCTGCTGGTACTCAGCGCCACGGTGGTGCTCTCCTACTACTTCTCCGCCAAGGAATCTTCCGATCCGGAGTTCCTGCGAAGGACGCAGGGCGCCGATGTCGGGACGGCATTTTTCCTGACGGCCGCCTACGCCCAACTTGCGGTGCTCCTGTTGATCGCACCAGTATTCAGCTCGGGTGGACTCACCATCGAGAAGGAACAGCGGACGCTTTCGGCTCTACTGACCAGCCTCCTCTCCCCGACCCAGATCTGGTGGGGCAAGCTCGTCACCGCCCTGTTGTATCAGACCCTCCTGCTTATAAGCGCCCTCCCCATCCTTGCATTGGCCTTTGCGTTTGGTGGCGTGAGCCCCCAGATGGTTGGGGCCGTGACGGGGACGACCTTGTTGATCCTGACCACTATCAGTTCCGTCGGCCTGTACTGTTCTTCTTTTTTCCGTCGGAGCGTGCATGCTACCGCCGTTACCTACGCGCTCGTGATAGGGATGATGCTTATGACCGCTATAGCCTCGGCGCTTTTTTCCGCCGGAACACGCGAATTTGTCCAGTGGCCCCTTTACCTCAACCCTTTTTTTACATTGACGGTAAGCCTCTCGACAGAGGCGGACCATTTGCGGTCCTGGCTTATCTCCCTATCGCTTTTCCTGGCCTTAGGTAGTCTGGCCGCAGTTCTGGCGGTGCGCAACATTAGTCGCAGCGGTGAATCCGCATGAGGGTAAGGATACAGAAAGTTCCAAGAATTCGGAAAGACGGAACAAGGCGCTCTTTCAATATCCCTCCTTGAAACGAGAGTCCACCTTCTACCTACAGCAACTTCATCTGGTTCCTAAACCATGTCCGAGATGTGGCGCCCCACTAAAACAGCAGCAAGAGCGCCCGGATATCCCAGCGGCCAATCGGTCGCCTTGACAACCTTGCGCCTGGTCTGTTAGCGTTTGGAATTCTTGTGACTCTAGGCCAAGTTGCGGGACTCTCGATGGTCGTCACGATCAACGGAAAATCGGAGGAGATTAAGGGGACAACCGTGCTGGATCTCCTCAAGGCCAAGAATATCGACCCCCATATGGTGGCGGTTGAGCTGAACGAGAAGATGCTGGAGCGCGACGAGCTCGGCAAAACCGCGGTGAAGGAAGGCGACCAGTTGGAGTTTCTCTTCTACATGGGGGGTGGGTTCTGACCTTCCGGGCTTCCAAAGAGATCACCGAGTTAATCGGCGGCACCCCCATGGTCCGCCTTAATCGCCTTCCCGGTGAGGGACAGGCGACCATTCATGCCAAGGTCGAGTCGTTCAATCCAGGAGGCAGCGTCAAGGATCGGATCTGCCTCAACATGATCAATGAAGCCGAGCGCCAAGGCCGGCTCAAGCCAGGCTCCACGATCGTGGAGCCGACCAGTGGGAACACGGGGATCGGCCTCGCACTGGTCGCCGCGGTCCGCGGGTACAAGCTGATCCTTGTCATGCCCGAGAGCATGAGTATGGAACGGGCCAGCCTCTTGTCCTCCTACGGCGCGCAACTCGTGCTTACCGCCGCCTGGGAAGGCATGAAGGGATCCATCAAGGAAGCCGAAAGCATCGTAGCGCAGAATCCGTCGTACTTTATGCCCGATCAATTCTCGAACCCAGCGAACCCGGCAATTCACAAGCGGACCACCGCGCTGGAGATCTGGGACGCGCTGGACGGACGGATCGATGCCTTCGTGGCCGCCGTCGGCACGGGAGGCACCATCACCGGCTGCGGAGAAGTCTTCAAGGAACGCAACCCGCGGATTCAGGTCATCGCAGTCGAGCCTGCCGGATCACCCGTGCTCTCGGGCGGAGATCCCGGCCCGCACAAGATTCAGGGCATTGGAGCCGGCTTCATCCCGAAGGTATTGAACCGGTCGATTCTGGACAAGGTGATCACGGTGACGGACGATGAGGCCTATCAGACCTCCAAGTTGCTGGCCAAAAAAGAAGGGTTGCTGGTCGGTATTTCTGCCGGTGCCAACGTGTTCGCCGCGCAGAAAGTGGCACAAGAACTCGGACCCGGCAAGCAGGTGGTGACCATTCTCCCCGACACCGGGGAGCGATATATCAGCATCGAGAAGTATTTCAATATTTAGAAAGGGCCGTGATGGGTGATGCGTGATGAGTGATGAGTAGGGAACGGAATTCCCCTCCGAACCCATCACCCATTACGCTTCACGCATCACGGTTCAAGCGATGGAATTTACCGACGAACAGATCACACGGTACAGCCGCCACATTCTGCTTCCCGAAGTCGGCGGGAAGGGACAAAAGAAACTTGCCACGTCCCGGATGCTGATTGTTGGCGCGGGAGGCCTCGGCTCGCCAGCAGCCCTGTACCTGGCCGCTGCAGGTGTCGGCACGATCGGTCTGATCGACAGCGATGCCGTGGATCTCTCGAATCTCCAGCGGCAGATCATCCATCACACGCCGGACTTGGGTCGGCCGAAGGTCCTCTCGGCCAAGGAGAAGATTGAGGCACTTAACCCCGACGTCAAGGTGGTCCTGTACGAGGATCGGCTCTTCGCACGGAACGCTCTGCAGATATTCCGCGAGTACGATGTGATTCTCGATGGTGTGGACAACTTCCCTGCCAAGTTCCTGATCAATGACGCCTGTTATTTCGCCGAGAAGCCACTTGTGCACGGAGGGATCCTGCGTTTCGATGGGCGGGTGATGACGATCATTCCGAAGAAATCAGCCTGCTACCGCTGCGTCTTCAAGAATCCCCCTCCGCCCGGTCTGGTCGCCAGTTGCCAGGAGGCCGGGGTCATCGGTGTGCTGGCCGGCATCATCGGGACGATCCAAGCCACTGAGGCTCTCAAGGTGGTCCTGGGAATCGGCCGGCCCTTGACCGACCGGATGCTGGACTTCGATGCGCGGCGGACAGCCTTTCGCGAGATCAGGACAAGGCGGAACCCCAACTGTGCCCTGTGCGGAGCTCACCCGACCATCACAGAACTTGTCGACCATGAAGAGGCCACATGTGCGGTCAAGGTGACGAGTAGCATTTCATGAACACATTTTCCTGTTACCTCATCACTCATGACGCATCACTCATCACTTCCTTAGGGCTGTGACCATGAAGAAGATGAAAGCGCTGGTCTGCCGGGAATGCGGGAAGGAGTACCCGACCAAGGCCATCCACGTCTGTGAGCTCTGTTTCGGCCCGCTGGAGGTCAAATACAACTATGACGACATCAAGAAGGAGATCTCGCGACGCAAGATCGAAAGCGGCCCGCACAGCATGTGGCGGTACATCGATTTGCTCCCCGTTGAGGGTGCGGCCACAGTCGGACCGCACGCGGGGTTTACCCCCATGGTCAGGGCTCGCAACCTCGGAGCCTACTTGGGGCTCGACGAACTGTACATCAAGAATGACACGGTCAATCATCCGACCCTGTCGTTCAAGGACCGGGTCGTTGCCGTGGCCCTCACGCGGGCACGGGAATTGGGGTTCGAGACCGTTGCCTGCGCGTCGACGGGGAACCTGGCGAACTCCGTCGCGGCCCATGCCGCTGCCGCGAGCCTTCAGTGCTATGTCTTCATCCCCGGAGACCTGGAGGCGGCTAAGGTGTTGGGGAACCTGATCTACCGGCCCAACGTCGTAGAGGTAGAGGGGAACTACGATGACGTGAACCGTCTATGCAGCGAGATTGCGGCCGAACACGGCTGGGCTTTCGTGAACATCAACATCCGCCCCTATTACGCGGAAGGCTCCAAGACGCTCGCGTTCGAGACCGTCGAGCAACTGGGATGGCGCGCGCCGGCCCACGTGGTCGTCCCCATGGCCTCTGGTTCCTTGCTCACGAAGATCTGGAAAGGGCTCAATGAAATGCGGATGCTCGGCCTCGTCGAAGAAGTCAGGACCAAGGTCAACGGAGCACAGGCAGAGGGATGCTCTCCGATCGCCACCGCCTATCGAGAAGGGCGCGACTTCTTCAGGCCAGTCAAGCCAAAGACGATCGCCAAATCGCTCGCGATCGGCAACCCTGCGGACGGGTACTACGCCCTGAAGGCAACTGGCGAAAGCGGGGGGGCGATGGACGCGGTCTCTGACGATGAGGTGGTTGAAGGGATCAAGCTGTTGGCCCAGACCGAGGGCATCTTTGCCGAGACCGCGGGCGGTGTGACGGTCGGCGTGCTTCGGAAACTGGTCAAGCAAGGGATCATCAAACGGAGCGACCTTACGGTCGCCTATATCACCGGGAACGGCTTGAAAACTCAAGAGGCCGTCATTGACGCGGTGGGACGGCCGGTCCGCATCCAGCCGAGCCTTGTCAGCTTTGAACGGACCTTTAAGATGGGGAAAAACGGTGGGGGTGACGCATGATCAAGGTCCGCATCCCGACCCCGCTCCGTCCGCTGACCCGGGGCCAGGGAGAAGTCGAGGCCAAGGGAAGCAGCGTCGCCGACCTGATCGACCACCTGGAGACGATGCATCCCGGGATCAAAGCAAGGCTGTGCGATGAGAAAGGTGAACTCCGCCGCTTCGTGAACGTGTACGTGAACGAGGAGGACATCCGGTTCCTGAAAGGAAAGGACACGGTCCTGAAGGACGGAGACGACGTGTCGATCGTTCCGGCGATCGCGGGAGGCTAGACATGCCCAGCCTTCGGTTTCACATCCGGTTTCCGGAAGAGAAGATCAAGGAGCCGATCATCTATCAGATCGGCCACGAGTACAAGGTCGTGACGAATGTCCGGCGAGCCGACGTCCGGGAGACCACAGGGTGGATGGACGTGGAACTCTCCGGCGAGACCGCCGAGATCGAGCGGGCGGTCGCGGGTCTGCGGAAAAAAGGGGTGCTCGTGGACCCCATCGAGTTGAATGTGGTCGAATGACAGGCGAGAGGCACGAGGCACGAGGCACGAGGCAAGAGGCAATGGGCGAAAGGTGATGAGGACGGCTCCGACCTATAGCCCCTAGCCTCGCACCTCTAGCCTGCGTGTAAGCATGGAATTCACCGACACCCAGATTCAACGGTATAGCCGCCATATCATTCTCCCGGAGGTCGGCGGCAAGGGGCAGAAGAAACTGTCCCGAGCCAAGGTCCTGATCATCGGCGCCGGCGGGCTGGGCTCCCCGTCCGCCTTGTACCTGGCGGCGGCAGGTGTGGGCACGCTGGGGCTGGTGGATGGCGACGTGGTGGACCTCTCCAACCTGCAGCGGCAGATCCTCCACACCACGACGGACATCGGAGTCCCCAAGGTGGAATCGGGCCAGCGGATGCTGGCCGCGCTGAATCCCGAGATTACGATCAAGTCCTACCAGGACAACATCACTTCCGACAACATCATGCGCTTTCTGTCGGATTATGACATCATCCTGGATGGATCCGATAACTTCTCGACAAGATTCCTGGTGAATGACGCTTGCTTCTTTGCCAAAAAGACGCTCATCTCGGGCAGCATTTTCCGGTTTGAGGGCCAGCTCACGACGATCAAGGCGCACGAAGGCTACCCGTGCTACCGGTGCCTCTATCCTGAACCGCCGCCCGCCGGCCTAGTCCCGAACTGCCAGGAGGCCGGGGTGCTCGGTGTGCTGGCCGGCACGATCGGCACCCTTCAGGCCAATGAAGCCATCAAAGAGATCCTCGGTTTCGGAGAGACCCTCGCCGACCGTCTGCTGATTTACGACGCGCTCGAGATGAAGTTCCGCAAAGTGACGCGCCCGAAAGACCCGGCGTGCCTACTGTGCGGGCCCCGTCCTACCATTACCGACCTCAGCGGCAACTACAGCGTCTCCTGTAGCATCTAGCTCGGGCCGACCCACTTGTGTTGAAGATCCCACAAGACATCCTCGACGCGATGGTGTCCCACGCACGGGAGTTGGCTCCCCATGAGTGTTGCGGTCTGTTGGGGGGCACAGACGATGCGGTGACCCAGCTCTATCGCATCAAGAACGTCGTGGCTCTGGAGGGGGCCGAGACAGTCACGCACTTTGACGAGCCCAAGGTGGCCCACCTCCAACTCCTCAGCCCGGAAGAACGGGCGGAGATCGCATTCGTCATGGATGCCCAGGAGCAGGCGCTGGCTCTCAAAGACATGCGTGCCAAGGGAATTCGGTTGAAGGTAGTGTACCATTCCCATCCCGTCAGCCCCGCGCGGCCATCGCTGACTGATATCAACAACGCCACCGAATTCGAGGTCATTCGAGAGAAGTTGAACCTTCCCAAACCACTGCACCTTATCATCTCCCTTCAGGACCGAGCGAAGCCGGACCTGCGAATCTACGCGATCCAGAATAATCGGGCTGTCCCCGCCGAATTCCGAGCGGTGTGACCGGGCCTCCCATCCGAATTTAGACAGACTAGCGGCTGGGCAAGCAGCAGGCTCGTATCTATCGCCAAACTGGCATAGCGTCCTGCGGCGGTAGGATTTCGGATCTAGGGGTTGATTGGCCGGGTTGTCTGAGAGGAACCGCTCACTCCGAACTGCCGAGCATGTCGTCGATCAGGGGCCGGTTGATGTCCGTGCAGCCGGGACAGATCGAATCGAACAGCGCTTCGTGGTCTGCGACGTAGTTCTTGGTATCCACGAGCCTGTCCGTGATGACATGGTCGTAACAGGTGTCGCAAAGCATCATGAAGCCACGCATCACCGATACGGTCTTGCGTCCGGCACTGCCTTGCATTGGCAGCACATCCTCCGTAGCTGGAGACTCCGGGTTAAGGACCGATACTCAGTCCTCAGTCCTCAGCACTATGCTCACACGGACCCCTTAAGTTGAGCGTGAAAGAAGTCCTCGGTCTCGAGCTCGATTCCACACCGTGGACATTCATACGGCTTGTCCGGCGGTGGAATGGCCAGTTCCCGTTCCTCCACCTTACCCAGGCAGACATGGTAGAAGCGCCCGCGCGCCTCTTCAGTGTCCAGCGGATCGTTTTCAAACACCAGGACCATGCACCAACTCCTGATCGTGGACCGACAAAAGTATACCTGCCTCTCTCTTCGGTTGGCAATCCCGTCCCTAAGACGTGAGGGGTACGGAGTCAAGCGTGAAGGCAGGAGGGTCAGATTTGAAATTGCGCCTCGTACAAGCCGGCGTAGAGCCCCCCTTTGGAGAGAAGCTCTTCGTGGAGGCCTTGCTCCACGATCCGCCCTCCATCCACGACCACAATCCGGTCCACGTGGTGCAGGGTTGAAAGCCGGTGAGCAATGATGAAGGTGGTACGACCCTGAGTGAGATAGTGGAGGGCCTCGCGAATCTTGACCTCAGTCTCGGTATCAATGTTCGAGGTGGCCTCGTCAAAAATAACGATCGGTGGATCCTTGAGCAATACCCTGGCAATGGACACCCGCTGTTTCTGCCCGACTGATAACTTAACGCCACGTTCGCCGATCCAGGTGTCATATCCCTCCGGGAGCTCGGCAATGAAGTCAGCCGCGCGGGCTGCCCGCGCCACGGCCTCAATTCGCGCCTGGTCGGCAGTCAGATCCCCGTACTTGATGTTGTCCAGGACCGTACCGTTGAAGAGGAAAGGCTCCTGCTGCACCAGACCGATCTGGCTGCGCAAATAGGCTAGGGGCAGCTCACGCACGTCATACCCGTCAATCGTGATCGCACCCTCGCGCACGTTATAGAACCGCATCAAGAGCTTGAGCATCGTGCTCTTGCCGGCTCCGCTCGGCCCCACCAGCGCAATCCGCTCACCCGGCTGCACCTCCAGCGTCAGCGAACGGAGGACCGGGACATCCGGGCGGTAGTGAAAATCAATCCGGTCGAACCGGACCGCACCGTTCAAGCGCTCGACCGGCTCGACTGCGTTGGGCCGATCCTGCACCTCCGGTGACGTATCCAAGATCTCGAAGACTCGCTCGCTCGCCGCGAGGGCATGCTGCAGCATGTGGTTGACCGAATGGATCTGGTTGATCGGGACGTAGAAGAGGGCCAAATACGAGAGGAACATCACCAGCTCGCCCACGGTCAGAGCTCCCTGAAGCACCTCGGCCACTCCGTACCAGAGGATAAGCACCGTCCCAAGGCTGCCGATAAAGATCATAGTCGGTGAATAGACGGACCACAGATACATGGCTTTGAGGTTGCTCTCGCTGTATTCCAGGCTCAGCCGGTTGAACCGGCCCCGCTCGTAGGATTGCCGGTTGAACCCGATCGTCTCGCGGATCCCCGACAGGGCGTCTTGGAGGTAGGCATTGAGCTCTGCAGCACTCCTCCGGATCGCATGGTAGTACCGATGCACACGTCCGGTGAACACGCTTGCCGACGCGACCAGCACGGGGATCGGAATGAGTGAGAGGAAAGCCAGCTTCCAGTTCAATCGGAACAGCATGATCGTGATCCCGATCAGGGTCAAGGAGGCCGTCAGCAGGCCTTCGATCCCGTCGATAAAGATCCGCTCGACGTGCTCTGTATCGTTGTTGACGCGAGACATGATCTCGCCGGTCGACCGACTCTCGTAATAACTCACCGACAACCGCTGTAGAGCCGCGAAGACTTGCTCGCGTAGATCGAACACAACCCGCTGCTCGACCGTGTTGTTTAACCGGATCCGGAGGGACGCGAGCAGGCTCCTGAGCCCGTACGCCAGCAGAAAGCCGGCGATCACCCAGATGAGGAGACCCGTGCGCCGCGCCTGGATCACGTCGTCGATGACGACCTTCAGAAGGTACGGCGGCACCAGCTCCAGGGCGGTCGTCAACATCGCGCAGAGCAGGGTCACCAAGGCCAAGACACGGTAGGGCCGAAGGTACCGGAGTACGCGTAGGAGGGACTTCACGGTTAAATTTGAACTTCGAACATCGAATTTAGAATTTGAAGAGCCAAGCCCCACATGCTAGGTAGACGAAGGCGCTTGCTGTTAAATGACGGTCGCGTGCTCTTTTTTCCAGTACTCGTCGAACTCTTCGAGCTGAGTGAGCGAAGAGAAGTCTGTCATGCGGTCGAGGAACAATTTCCCGTTCAGATGGTCGATCTCGTGCTGGATGCAAATGGCAAACAGCTTGTCTGCTTCGAGATCGAGAGGCGATCCGTAACGGTCGAGGCCCTGAACCCGAACCATCGAGGGGCGAGTCACCTTCCCGCGGAGCCCGTCCACGCTGAGGCAGCCCTCCCAGTTCTCGACCTGGTTAGGCCCATAAAACACAATCTTGGGATTAATGAGCACGGTTTCAGGAAAGCCGTCCTCCCCACGACATCCCATCACGATCAATTGCTGCGCCCGGGACACTTGTGGGGCCGCCAGGCCAATACCCTGAGCATCGTTCATCGTCTCGAACATCTCGTCGATCAGACGCTGAAACGCCTTGGTTTTGATCTCCTCAGGAGGGACCGGTTGAGCGATGGACCGCAGCACCGGATTTCCCAACTTTGCGATCTTCAGCACGGCCATTCCCCTCTCTCCCTTCTCAACCTTGCATCACGACCATCAGCGAGCTCACTGCAAAACTCAGGATTGTATACCACAGCCCATCCCGACCTCGCAATACGAGCGAACCCCCGAACTCAACTTGGAATTTCGCACTGCTTATGCGGAATTTGTCAGGTGACCGCGATCGACCCTCCGACCCGTTACAGACCCTTCTTTGGGCGGGAAGAGTCCGGTAGCTCGAAGGTCTCCTGGCTCGCCGCCCACCAGTCGCTCCATTCCTGGGCCCACTCTGCACGATCTTGTGGAGTGGAGATCTCCCAGTCGTGAAACTCGGTCGCGTGATGGGTGAGTAGCCACAGCGATTGGACGGCCGTAATCGCAACGAACCGTTCCTGATCCTTCCGAAGCACCTCGATCAACAACGGCACGACGGCCTTGTTTCGGACGTATCGAGCCTCAAACGCGGCCGCCTTCCTGATGGCGGGCTCTGTATCCTTGGTCATGGTCTCGATGGCTGGTACGGCTTGCGATGAGTCGAGTCGCACGGCCGTGCGCAGAGCATGCTCACGGATCCGCGGCATTTCCGCCGGTTCCTTGGCAGTCTCAATCAAGGCCGGTACGGCGCTCGGGTCCTTGATGATCAACAGGGTCTCGATGGCATTGTACCGTGTTCGTGGGCCCGGCATCTTCAGGGCCTTGACCAACACGGGGACCGCCGGAGGGCCGAGATGCACAAACTCACCGATCGCCCAGAGCTCTTGTTTCCCCTCTAGCAGCGGGAGCAACGCCTCAGCCCGCTTGACCTCCTCCGGTGTCAGCGGAGCAGTGTTCTGAGGGACCGAGGTGTTAGGCGCCTGCTGGGGCTTGGGGGGAGCCTCATAGGGCATCTGCACGGGCAGCGCCAATTGCTTCGGCCCGAAGGCGGCACTGTCGGCTGGTGCCGGTGCAAAGGCCACGACTCCCAGGAGCCAGCTACTCAACAACGCTCGAATCATGCTGCCCGTCCTCCAGAAGGCTGCCACTTGCCGACCCAGCACTCTAACTCCCTGTCTGAGGGAAGAGGACCGTGCTCTGTTAGGCGCGGCTCCTCTCATACGATCCTACCGGCGGCGCGACGACAATGCAATCGCCTCGCAGAGCTCACGACGAACCGGCCTCATCCTCCTCCACCTCGGCGCGTCCCCGATGCGCAATATAATAGATCACCGGCAAGACGATCAGGATGAGCACCGCCGAGGTGAGCATGCCTCCGACGACTACCCGTGCCAATGGCCGCTGGGCTTGTGAACCGATTCCGGTCGCGATCGCAGCGGGGAGAAGACCGAGAGCCGCCCCCAGAGTCGCCATGAGGATCGGCCTGAGTTGGATATCTGCTCCCTTGACGATCGCCTCCTCGAGGGGCACTCCCGTTGAACGATAATCACGGATCCGCGAGATCAGGAGGACCCCTCCCAGAATGGCGACGCCGAGGGTCGAAATAACCCCGACGGCGGCCGAGATGCTGAACGGGGTTCCCGTTGCGACCAGCGAGAGGACGCCGCCGATCAACGCGAAGGGGATCGTGACCAGCACCAGCACCGCGTCACGTACCGACTGAAACGCCACATAGAGGAGCAGCAAGATCACCCCCAAGGAGATTGGCACGATGATGGCGAGACGCTTCTGCTCGTCGATCAGCTGGTCATACTCTCCTGCCCACTCGGTTCGATAACGTTCAGGCAGTTCCACCGTTTGGGCGAGCCGCGCCTGGGCCTCTTGAACTGTGCTCTCAAGGTCACGCCCCCGGACGCTGAATTTGATCGGAATGTACCGCTCATTGTTCTCCCGATAAATAATAAAGGCCCCAGTCTGCATGGAGATGGACGCCAGCTGTTTGAGTGGAATACGCGCTCCCTCTGGGGTGCTAACCAAGATGTTGCCGATGGCTTCCATGTCTTGCCGATACTCCGGCAGGAACCGAACAACCAGCTCAAACCATCGTTCGCCTTCGAACACACGGGTGAGCGCCTGCCCTCCAACGGCCGCTTGGACGACCGCGTTGACGTCGGAGACCAATAACCCATACCGCGCGCAGGCTTGTCGATCCACTTGAATCATCAGGTTCGGCTGGCCCAGAAGGCGAAGCACGCCCAGATCCTTGACCCCCGGGACCTCTCTCATCAATTTTTCGATCTTCGTTGCGTTGGACTCCAGTACCTTCAGGTCAGGGCCGAACAGCTTGATGGAATTTTCACCCTTTACCCCCGACATCGCCTCCTGGACATTGTCCTGAATCATCTGCGAAAAGTTGAACGTTACGCCCGGAATCTTCGCCAGCACTTTCTCAATCTCTTCGATCAGCTTGTCCTTCGACGTAATCTCGCGCCTCCATTCCTTGGCGGGCCTCAGATTCACCAGGAATTCCGCGTTGAAGAAACTCGTCGGATCGGTACCGTCATCGGGCCGGCCGAGTTGCGACACGGCGTTCGTGACTTCAGGAACTCCACGGAAGATGTTTCTGATCTCGCTCGTTAAGCGAGCCGCCTGCTCGAACGAGATGTCTACGGGCATTGTGGCTCGAACCCAGAGATTGCCCTCCTCCAGCGCCGGCATGAATTCACCTCCGACGAACTGTAGCGCGATCAAGGCAATCAGGAGCAACGCCAAGGCCGCGCCCACGACGATCGCCGGGCTTCGCAAGGCCCACTGGAGGATGGACTGGTACGCCCGCCGGATGACCCGGACCACCAGCGTATCCCGTTCCTGGACGGACCCGGTCATGAGCACGGAACATAAGAGCGGGGCCAGGGTAAAGGCCATCAGGAGTGCCCCCAGCAATGCGAACCCGTAGGTGATGGACATCGGGGCGAAGATCTTGCCAGGCACCCCCGTCATCGTGAACAGCGGGATGAAGGCCACGACAATAATAGCGGTTGAGAAGAAGATCGGGCGCCCAACTTGCCGTACTGCTCGAATCACGTGTTGCGGCGGCGTCAATCCGGGCCCCACATGGTGGCTGATGTGATAGAAGACGCTCTCGACCATGATCAGAGTCGCATCCACGATGATGCCGAAATCGACTGCGCCGAGTGAGATGAGGTTGGCGGAGTGCCCGAATGTCGCCATCATGCCGAACGTGAAGAGCAGCGAAAAAGGGATGGTCAGCGCGACGATCATCGCCGCCCTGAAGTGCCCCAGGAAGACGTACAGGACCACAAGCACGAGGACAATCCCGCTGATCAGAATGTCTACTACCGTCTCGATGGTGGTATGAATCAGGACGGTCCGGTCGTAAAACGTCTTCACTTGAACGCCCTTGGGCAACTTCCACGTGTTGAGCTCCTCGACCTTCTTCTTGACCCGCTCAAGCACCGGGAGCGCCTTGTAGCCTCGCTGGAGCAGCACGACGCCTTCCACGACATCGTCCCGGTCATCGATCCCCACCTTGCCAAGCCGCACACGATAGCCCACACTGACTTGGCCAAGGTTCTTGACGAACACCGGTGTCCCGCTCTTCTCGGCGACCATCACATTCTCGATATCGCTCAGACCGTCGATCAGACCCAGCCCGCGAATATTGAAGTTCTGGGCACCGACCGTGAGGTAATTTCCTCCCACGTTGGCGTTGCTGTTCGAAAGCGCGTTCATTACTTGGGGTAGGCTCACGCCGTAGCTGATCAAGGTCCCAGGGTTGAGATCCACGTGGTATTGTTTGGTGGTCCCACCGAACGCGACGACATCCACCACCCCGGGGACCCGCTTGAATTCCCGTTGCAGCCTCCAGTCCTGCAGGGTCTTCAGCTCAGTGAGAGGGACACCATCCCCCACCAGTTCGTACCGGAAGATCTCGGCGATCGCCCACCAGGGCGACAGCGTCGGTTGAACGGTCTCCGGCAAGGTCATCATCGCCAGCCGGTTCAGCACCTCCTGCCGATCCACGAAGTAGTTGGTCCCGAAATCGAAGTAGAACTTGATGTCGCTCAGTCCGAAAATGGACAGTGAACGGAGATCCTTCAACCCGGGCATGCCAACGAGCGCAGTCTCAATCGGGATCGTCACCTGTCGCTCGATTTCCTCAGCCGACCACCCTGGATATTGGGTAATCACTTCGACCATCGGCGGCGAAGGATCCGGGTATGCCACGATGTCGAGGATGTGGAAAGCGTACAGGCCCCCGAAGAGGAGCACGAGCCCCAGAACTGAGACGAGCACCCTTTGAACAAGCGCAAATTCGACCAACCGGACAATCATGGCTCGATCCTTACCTGCCTCACTGAGCTAGCTCGAACGCGTCACACCCTCGACATCCCGCACCGGCGGGCGATTTGGCCTTCGATGGAGCAGGGAGTAGAGGACCGGCAGGACCAGCAGGATCAGCGCAGCCGATGTGAGCATGCCGCCCACCACCACTCGTGCCAACGGTTGCTGAGCCTGCGCGCCGATCCCCGTGGCCACCGCGGCCGGTAACAACCCGATCCCGGCGGCCAAGGTGGTCATCAACACCGGCCTCATTCGCGCATCGGCTCCTTTTAAGATCGCCGTCTGCACGTCATGGCCGTCTTTGACCAGATCCTGGATCCTCACCACCAGGATGAGGCCCCCCTGGATCGCCACCCCGAAAAGCGAGATAAACCCGACCGCCGCCGAAATACTGAAATCGGTCCCGGTCAGGAGCAGCGAGAACACGCCACCGACCAGCGCAAACGGAACCGCCATAATCACCAGTCCCGCGTCGGACAGGGAACCGACAGCCAGGTAAACCAGGAAAAAAATGATGACCAGGCTGGCGGGCACAATGGTGGCCAGACGCTTCTTCTCATCCTGAAGCTGGTCATACTCCCCATGCCACTCTAGTCGGTACCGCTCCGGCAGGGAGACCTGTTCCTGGATACGAGCCTGTGCCTCCCTAACCGTGCTCTCCAGATCCCGCCCGCGCACGCTGAACTTGATCGGTATGTACCGTTCATTGTTTTCCCGGTAAATGATGAAGGCACCCGTCTGCAACGAGATAGTGGTCAACTGCTTGAGCGGGATCCTTGCGCCAGACGGCGTACTGACCAGGATGTTCCCAATCGTATCCACGTCCTTCCGAAACTCCGGCAAAAAGCGAACCACCAGGTCGAACCACCGCTCACCCTCAAACACCGTGGTCAAAGCCTGCCCCCCGACCGCCGCTTGGACCACCGCGTTGACGTCAGAGACCAGCAACCCGTAGCGCGCGCAGGCCTGCCGATCCACCTCGATCAGAACGTTTGGCTGCCCGAGAATTCGAAAAATCCCCAGGTCCTTGACACCCCGGATCCCCTTCATAACCTGCTCGATCTCCACCGCTTTCGTCTCCAGGACGCGGAGGTCTGAACCGAAGAGCTTGATTGAATTTTCCCCTTTCACACCGGACATTGCCTCTTGCACATTGTCCTGGATGACTTGCGAAAAGTTGAAGGTCACGCCGGGAATGTCCATGAGCACTTTCTCGATCTCTTCGATCAGTGCGTCCTTGGAGGCGATCTTGTGCCGCCATTCCTTCGCAGGCTTCAAATTGACGAGGAACTCCGCGTTAAAAAAGCTCGTCGGATCCGTCCCATCATCCGGCCGGCCGAGCTGAGACACTGCGGCAGTCACCTCCGGGAATCCGAGAAAAACCCTTCGAATTTCACCCGTCAACCGACTGGCTTGCTCGAAGGAAATATCCACCGGCATCGTCGCTCGAACCCAGAGATTCCCCTCCTCCAAGGCCGGCATGAATTCCCCTCCCAGCAGCGGCACGACCAGGAGGGTGACCACGAACAGCCCGGTCGCCGCGCCCACTACGACCAACCGACGGCCGAGGGCCCACCGAAGAAAATTATGGTAGCGCCCGCGAATGGCGCGTACCAACCTGGTGTCCTCCTCCTGAATGGGGCCGGAAAGCAGGAGCATACAGAGCGCGGGCGCCAACGTGAACGCCATGAGGAGCGCTCCGGTCAGCGCCAGTCCGTAGGTGAGCGACATGGGAGCAAAGATCTTGCCCGGTACTCCGGTCATGGTGAAGAGGGGGATGAATGCCACCAGAATGATGGAGGTGGCGAAGAAGATCGGCCGCCCGACCTCGCGCGCGGCCCGAACGATGTGCATCGGCGCAGTGAGCCCGTGCCCGGGACGGTGTGTCAAGTGATAGAAGATACTCTCCACCATGATGAGCGTGGAGTCGACGATGATGCCGAAATCAATGGCGCCGAGTGAGATCAGATTGGCCGACTCTCCTAGATAGGCCATCACACTGAAGGTAAACAGCAGCGCCATCGGAACCGTCAGCGCGACGATCGTCGCAGTCCGAATCTGCCCGAGAAAGCCGTACAGCACCACAAACACGAGGACGACACCACTGATCAGAATGTCCACCACCGTCTCAATAGTGGTATGAATCAGCACCGTTCGATCGTAGAAGGTCCTGACCTGGACTCCCTTCGGAAGTTTCCAGGTGTTCAGCTCCTCGACCCTATGCTTCACCCGTTCAAGGACTTGGAGCGCCTTGTAACCCCGCTGGAGAAGCACCACGCCCTCGACGACGTCGTCCCGATCGCCAATGCCTACCTTACCCAGTCGGACCCGATGGCCCACTCTCACTTTTCCCAGATTCTTGACGAACGCCGGCGTCCCGTTTTTTTCGGCCACCATCACGTTCTCGATGTCTTCGAGGCTCTCGATCAAACCGATCCCGCGAATATTGAAGTTCTGAGCGCCGACTGTGAGGTAATTGCCACCCACGTTGGCGTTGCTGTTGGCCAGCGCCGTCACCACCTGGGGCAAATTCACTCCATAACTGATCAATGCCCCAGGGTCCAGGTCGACGTGGTACTGTTTGGTGGTCCCGCCAAACGCAGTCACATCGATGACCCCGGGCACCCGCCGGAACTCCCGCTGCAGTCTCCAGTCCTGGATCGTCTTCAAGTCGGTGAGCGAGGTGCTGTCCCCGACCAGCTCATAGCGGTAGATCTCGGCGATGGCCCACCAGGGTGAGAGCGCCGGATTGACATCGGCCGGCAGCGTCAGCATCGTGAGGCGGTTCAGCACTTCCTGCCGATCCACGAAAAAGTTGGTGGGGAAGTCAAAGTAGAACTTGACGTCGCTCAGCCCGAAAATGGACAAGGACCGGATATCCGTGAGTCCCGGCATGCCCAGGAGACCGATTTCGATGGGGATCGTGATGAGCCGTTCGATTTCTTCGGCCGACCACCCTGGATATTGGGTGATCACCTCGACCATGGGTGGGGACGGATCAGGATAGGCGACGACGTCGAGGATATGAAAAGCGTAGAGACCACCGAACAGCAGAATGAGCCCGAGAACGCAAACCAGGACCCGTTGGACCAGCGCGAACTCAATCAGCTGGGCGATCATCGCGTCGCAAGAGACCCGACACCGTCAGGTACGTGCGGGAGCAAGACCAGTCTCATCCCTTGGCTTCCTGGGCCTTGATGAAGACCGCTCCTTTCGTGACGATTCGTTCTCCTGGCCGGAGCCCCTCCAGGACACGCACCTGGTCGGCAGCAGCGGTGCCGACCTTGACCTGTCGCTTGACGTAATGGCCCTCCGATTCCACGACGTAGATGAATTCTTTCCCGTCGATCTCCAGCACGGCTTCTTTGGGCACGGCCAGAAACTGAGTCGTCTCACCGACCTGGAGGTTTAACCGCGCGAACATCTCGGGCTTCAGTTTGTGAGATTCATTATTGACCCAAGCTCGGACCTTGATGGTCCTCGTGTTGGGGTCCACCACGTCCCCGATGATCGCGACGGCAGCCGGGAAGTTCACCCCAGGGTAGGCCTCGACCGTCACCGTCGCAACCTGCCCTACTCTGACCAGGTCAAGATCCCGCTCATAGACATCCGCCACAACCTGCAATGTGTCGAGATCCGCCACGGTAAACAGCACCTGCGAAGGATCCCCCCCGACCGATTGGCCGGGGGTCACGGTTCGCTCCACCACAGTCCCGGCCAGGGGACTCTTCAATTCGAAGCGCGCCGTGATCATCTGCTCAGCCAGTGGCTTCTCCAGCTCCTCGGCCGCCACCTTGAGCGAAAGCAATCGCTCCTTGGCCCGGCGGAACTCCGCCTGGGCCTTGATTGCATCGTTCTGGGCCAGCTTGACGTCCTTCTGCGGCAGGGCTTTGTTCTCGTACAGGTCCTTGGCCAGCTCATAGGCGCGAGTCGCGTATTCGAGCTCCGATGACTCCTTCACAAAATCCGAATAGGCTGCGGTGATCTCCGGACTATCGATCACCAGGAGCACACTGCCATGCTTCACACGGTCACCGAGATGCGCTCGGACTTCCAGCACCCGTCCCTGCACCGGGGAGGAGATCCTGGAGTAGCGGTCTTCTCCGTAGGCAACCTTCCCTGCGAGCGTGATCAGCGCTCGGCCAGGGCTGTAGGCCACGACGGCGGTCTCGATGCGATTTTGAACCTCGGGCGTTGCGCTCGGGGGGGGAGGGGTCGCGGCGTTGGAGGCCGTCGGCTCTTCCGGACGTCCACACGCCGCCAGTAGAGACAGCGCAGCCGTTACGGCCAAGGCTAGGGCCAAGCCCAGACCATTTCGCATCTCTCGTTTCACCCGACCCTCAGCCTGAACCGTAACCTTCATGAAGTGATCTCCCGTCCCACTGCGTTCTCGAGCAAGAAGAAGTTGCGCTGGTAATTGAACAGAGACTCGATGTAATTCTGCTGGATCGTCCGCGAGGTTCGTGCGGCGTCGAGCAGGTCAAGAATCGTTGCACCTCCACGCTCATACGCCCGCTCCACGATCGTCAGGGTCGAGCGCGCATCCTCCAGGACCCCTCCCAGATAGGTCTCCACCAGACGGCGGGTCTGTAAAAGATTGGTGTACGCAACATCCACCTGATTCTCGGCCTGGACCATCGTTTTCTGTAGCTCGGCTTCGGCCACCTGGACAGACACTTCAGCCTGCGCGATTCCGCCCTGGTTCCGGTTGAAGAGCGGAACCGGGAGGCTGAGCCCCAACCCGACCTGTTGCTGGTTGTCGGGTCCCTGCGCGCCCTGAACAGCGTAGCCGGCCATGCCCGTGACATCCGGATACCGGTACGCTTTAGCCAGCTTCAGATCCGCCGTGCGTTGAGATTGAAGCAGACGCCTCTGCCGGATGTCCGGCCTGGATTCGAGCGCCACACGCCGCAGGGCCACGATGTCCGGATCGACCCGATGAAACTCGAGATCCGTCGTGAGCTCCAGTTGCGTGACGGCCGGCAGACGCAACAGGACCCGGAGATCTGCGCGGGCTACCTCGGCCTCCTGGAGGGCCTGGATCACCTGTGACTGGAAGTCGACGATCTGCAGGCGAATCCGGATAAGATCAACCTCGGCGATGAACCCCTTCTTGAACCGGATCGAGTTCACATCCATGATCCGAGTGAACCGGTCCCGGTTTTCTTGCGCCAGCGCGAGCCGTCGCTGCGCTAGCTGCACACGAAAATAAGTGTCCTTCAGCGTGAAACTCAGTTGCCGGATCGCATCTTCAAAGTTGGCTTCAGCCGATTGCGCGCCGAAATCGGCGCTCTCCATGCGATAGCCCCGCTTGCCGGCCACCTCGAAGAGCTGCTGAACGTACGGATAGACCTGGCCGCTTTTATGAGCAGTCTGGCCCTGGGTATACGCGCTCAAAGTGCCGACGGTCAGCACCGGGTTCGGAAAGAGCCGCGCGGTGATCTGCTGCCCCTTGGCATGATCGATCCCGAACCGAGTCACGATCAGATCGAGATTCTGGCGTAAGAACAACGCCAGGCTCTCCTCCAGACTCAGTCGCAGGGAGGGCGGAGGGGGGCCTGCGGGTTTCATTTCTTCCGGACCCGCCGCGAAGGCAGAGCTCAACCCCGTGGGCAGAGAACCCGTGAGGAAGATCATGGCGACACACAGCCCCATGAAGGCACGCGTCGCAGGACGAGCCGCGTTTCGTCCCCGTCTGCATGCAGCCGAACGATGTGTCATCGCAGCGTTCTCCTTCCCCTGCGGGCGCCCAGGCGTCCACCGGACGAATGGGCATATCGGGCCATTATATAGTGTTTTCCAGTCGTTGGGAATAGATACCATCCGGTACCCCTACTCTAACGGAGCCTCACTTCGGTCCAGGCCCGGTCATAGAGACGGATCGCTTCGCCCACGTCGGTCATCCACTCAAGCCGATCGAACGACGAGTCCGGAGGGTACACAGCCGGGTTATCGCGCACCTCGGGATCAACCAGCGCTTTGGCTTCCCGATTGGAAGAAGCAAACATCAGGCGGTTGGTGGTCCTGGCGGCAACATCACGATCTAACAGGAAGTTAATGAAACGCATGGCCAACTCCCGCTTCTGCGATGTCTTGAGGACGACCAGGCAGTCGGACCAGATGGTTGCCCCCTCCTTGGGTACCACATACCTGATTGATGGGCGTTCGGCCATCGCGCGCGCGACGGGGCCTCCCCAGCCATGGGCTAGCACCACCTCTCCCGAGGCCAACAGCTGATCGTAGTGGTCGCTGGTGTAGGTCTTCACGATCGGCTTCTGGCTGATCAGCTTTGCCTTGGCCCCCTCGATGACCGCAGGGTCCCTGCTGTTCATCGACTGGCCCATCGACCGCAGGGCTGCTCCGAAGACCTCACGCTGGTCGTTCAACATGCTGATCTTTCCCTTGTATCTGATGTCCCAGAGGATCGACCAACTGTCCGGGGGCGTGGGGATTACCGCCGAGTCATACCCGATCCCGACCGTGCCCCATAGATACGGGATCGAGTACCGGTGGTCCGGGTCAAACGGTAGACGCTGGAGCCCTGCAGAGAGGAACCGCGCGTTCGGGATTTGGGACAGGTCCAGCTCGGCCAAGAGGCCCTCCCTCGCCATAATCGTCACCATAAAATCAGACGGCACCGTCACGTCGTACCCGGAAGCGCCGCCTTGGAGTTTGGCCAGCAACTCCTCATTGCTGCTGAAGGTGTCCACCACGATCTTGACGCCGGCCTGCTTCTCGAACTCCGCGAGTAGCTCCGGGCCGACGTAGTCGGACCAGGTAAAGTAGTGCAGGGTCGTGGCACCCGCCTTGGTGGTATTTTTCGGCCCATCTTCCTGCGTCGGCTGGCAAGCCAGGATCGCCGCGTATAGGAGGGCGGTGATCCAAGTACGATTTGGTGATTTTGCGATTTGGCGAAGTCTCAGAGCCATGCTTCTTCCCCCTACAATCACCAAATCACCGGATCACCAACTCTCACTTTGCATTAACACGTTGCGTGACCAACGACAGGGCAATCAGCGCCATCGAAACCAGCACTAGGAGGGCCGAGAGCGCATTAATCTCCGGTGAGACGCCGCTCTTGATCATCGAATAGACCTTCAAGGGGAGCGTCGTGGATCCAGGGCCGGCCGTGAAAAAGGTCACGACAAAGTCGTCCAGCGATACCGTGAAGGCCATCAACACTCCACCGATGATGGCGGGGGTCAGGAGGGGCAGCGTCACGCGGCGGAAGGCCTGCCAGGGCGTCGCACCCAGGTCCCGAGCCGCTTCCTCGAGCGCAGGATCGAGCTTGCGCAGCCGGGCCCGAATGATCACCATCACGACCGGCACGTTGAAGGCCGCGTGCCCGATCGTAACCGTCAGCAGGCTCAACGGCACTCGAATCATGACAAAGAAGAGCAACAGCGCCACGCCCATCATCACTTCGGGGATCACGAGCGGCAACAGAAGCGCCCCGTCCACGACCCGCTGTCCACGAAACGGATATCGCTCCAGGCCGACCGCCGCACTCACCCCCAGGATCGTCGCGATGACCGTGGAGACAACCGCCACGACCAGGCTATTCTGCACGGCGGCGAACAGGGCCTCATCTGACGCCAGCATCCGGTACCACTGAAGCGTAACCCCCTGCCATCTCGCCGACAACCGTGACGCGTTGAAGGAGAACACCACCAGCACCGCGATCGGCGCATAGAGAAAGAGCAGATCGGCGAGACTCGCGCTCAACAACCATCCACGGCGCTGGGTCACAATCTACCTCCCCTCCAACCCCTCACTCCCCCGACCTTCACATACCCCGCTACGCCCAGCAGCACCACTGTCATGAGCACAAACGATACCGCTGAGCCAAAGGGCCAATCCCGCACGACCAGATATTCATGTTGAATCAGATTTCCGACCATCATCGATCTGGCGCCTCCCAAAAGATCCGGCGTGATGAACGCTCCGACCGACGGGATGAATACCAGCAGGCACCCCGCGATCACGCCAGGCTTCGTCAACGGCAGCACCACGCGCCAGAAAACAGCCCAGCCCGTGGCGTACAGGTCCCAGGCCGCCTCCACAACCGAGCGGTCCAGCCGTTCGATCGCCGCATACAGCGGGAGCACCATGAAAGGCAGATAGCCGTACACTAGCCCCATCAACACTGCAGCGTCCGAATACAGGATCTCAATCGGGCCGGTAAAGAGACCCAGGCTGGACAAGAGGGTATGGAGCAGGCCCTCTGACCGGAGGATGAACATCCAGGCGTAGGTCCTGACCAGGAAGTTGGTCCAGAAGGGAATGATGATCAACATCAACCACACCGCCTGCCAGCGAGGCGGGGCACTCGCGATGTAGTAGGCCAGCGGGAAGCCCAGCACCAGGCACACCAGCGTCGTCGCCGCGGCCAGCGCGACTGAGCGAGCATAGATCCGCAGATACAGCGGGTCGGCCATGTTCAGGTAATTGGCCAGGCTGAAGGTCCACTCTATTCCCCCGTACGTCCCGCGTGCGGCGAAACTAATGACCAGGACCAGGAGAAGTGGAAGGAAGAAGAAGATGCCCATCCAGAGTAGCGCGGGCATCAGAGGCCAGCTCGGAAGGGTCACGGCAGAAGGCTGACCGGTGGGCGCGCGTGAGGGGGCTCGAAGATTCACTCGCTCAGAATCACTCCCTCGCCCGCTTGCCACCGAACGAATACCGCTTCGCCGGCCTGGAACTGTTTATGGTCCCCGCCCAAATTGGGCACTCGCGCCCGCCAGACCAGGCTCTCGGTGAGCCGAAGGAGATACTGCGTCTCGTTGCCATTGTAGATCGTCTTGTGGATGCGGGCCGGTACGGTGTTGTCAAACCCGTTCAGGTTAAGATCCGACGAGAGATGCAATCGCTCTGGTCGGAGGGACACCGTCACCTCAGCCCCTTCCCGAACTCCCGCGGGGACCCGAGCCTGGATGGCCGGAAGGTCCTGGGCACGGACCGTGCCGAGAGTACCGGTGACCGCTTCGATCCGGCCACTCAATCGGTTGGAGACGCCGATGAAGGCGGCGACGAACTCGGATGAGGGCGATTCATACACCTCCCGAGGGGTCCCGATCTGAAGCAGGCGCCCGTGGTTCATCACCGCAACCCGGTCCGACATCGTCAGCGCTTCCTCCTGGTGATGCGTCACGCAGATAAAGGTGAGCCCAATCTGCTCCTGAATTGTCTTGAGCTCGAGCTGCATCTCCTGGCGGAGTTGCTGGTCCAGCGCGCCGAGCGGTTCGTCCAGGAGCACCACCGCGGGACGGTTGACCAGGGCGCGGGCCAGCGCGACGCGCTGCTGCTCGCCACCGGAAAGTTGAGATGGGAGCCGGTCCTCCTTGCTAGCCAGCCTGACCATGTCGAGCGCCGAACGGACAGCGGGCGCGATGGCTGCACGACGGACTCCGCGCATCTCAAGCCCGAACCCCACATTGCCGGCCACAGTCAGATGGGGGAAGAGGGCGTAGGATTGGAAGACAAGGTTGACCGGTCGATGGTTTGGAGGGACTCCCCGCATCGCACGGCCTTCGATCAGGATCTCACCCTGATCGGGCTCTTCAAAGCCGGCCAGCAGTCGCAAGGTTGAGGTCTTGCCGCTTCCGCTGGGACCCAGGATGGAGAAGAATTCCCCCCGTTTGACCTGCAGTGACAGGTGGTCAACTGCCAGAGTCGTCCCATGGCGCTTGACGATATCTCGGAGTTCGACGCTGTGCGCTTCCATGGGACGATCAAGATTAGCCGCGAATGGTGCGCAAGATTCAAGCCCTCTGTGCGCTTAGCGCGTCACGAATCACGTCTGCTAACTGGTAAGCCCCATTTTTGGGCTAGCAGGGTCGGCGCCAGTACCGCGCTCGCGCCTGCGGTCCCGTAGCCGCTCTTGGTGTTCACGGACCAGCTCGCGGCGCAAGGCCTCATGGTCTTCGCTCACGATCGTGACGAGGCGGTCCGCGTCCTCAGCATGGTCCCGGACGAGCTCCGAGAGCGTCCGGACCTGGCGCTCAAGCCGATTGACCCGCCAGATCACATCCGCGAGTACCGCGGCCTGTGCCTGGATGCTTTTGGGGTTGCGGGCACTGGGTGTGGTCTTCCTCTTCGCCGGTCTCCTGGGCATCGGCCCCTCCTTATGAACAAGCTCAGAGCAGGAAGCGGATTACCAGTATCTCCGAGGGCCCGGGCGGTGCCATTCGATGCACCCTGCTGGGCGGACAGGTGGTTGCGCCTCCCTATCGCATGTAGTATCGGCGCCAGCAATCCCTCTGTCAACCTCCCACCCAGCCTTTCTATTTCAAGGCCACCCTGCTACAATCCCCCGTCATGCAGAACATTTTGACCATGATCCTGGCCGGCGGAAAGGGGGAGCGGCTCTACCCACTCACCGTCCCCCGTGCGAAACCCGCGGTGCCGTTCGGCGGCAAGTATCGTATCATCGACTTTACTCTGAGCAACTGCTTGAATTCCGGGCTGAGACAGATCGCGGTCCTCATTCAGTACAAGTCCCATTCACTGGACCGTCACATCCGGGTCGGTTGGAACATTCTGAATGCGGAGCTTGGGGAATTCATCGCCTCGATCCCGCCGCAGCAACGCATCAGCGAAGATTGGTACAAGGGTACGGCCGATGCGGTGTATCAAAATCTGTTCCTGCTGGAGAACGAACAACCGCAGTACCTGCTGGTCCTCGCCGGCGACCACATCTACAAGATGAATTACGCCGACATGTATAACTTCCTGATCGCCAAAGAGGCGGATGCAGTGGTGGGCGCCATTGAATATCCGCTGGCGGAGGCGAGTCGGTTCGGGGTCATCGCGGTGGACGAGGACTGCCGCATCCTGCGCTTCGACGAGAAACCGAAGAATCCGGCGCCGCTGCCAAGTGATCCCTCGCAGGCCTTTGTCTCCATGGGGATTTACTTGTTCAAAGCCAAGGTCATCAGGGAGTACCTGATCCAGGACGCCGCCGAGGCCAGCGCGCACGATTTCGGGCGGAACATCGTCCCTCGCATGGTCAACAACAGCCGCGTCTATGCTTTCAAGTTCCAAGACGAGAACAAGAAGGCCGTCAAATACTGGCGGGATATCGGCACGCTGGATGCTTACTGGGAGGCCAACATGGACCTGGTCGCAGTGGATCCCCAGTTCAATCTCTATGACCAGAACTGGCCGATCCGGACCTACCAGGGTCAGTTCCCTCCTGCCAAGTTCGTGTTCGCACAGGACTTCAAAGGCGGACGCATGGGGGTCGCGCTCGACTCGATCGTCTGCGGAGGGTGCATCGTTGCCGGCGGTCGGGTTCAGAACTCCGTCCTCTCGCCAAACGTCGTCGTGCAGGATCATGCGGAGGTGCAGGAATCGATCCTGATGGAGAACGTGCTCATCGGCGAGCATGCCCGGATCAGGCGCGCGGTGATCGACAAAGACGTCATCATTCCGCCGAAGACCGAGATCGGGTTCGACCCCGTGGCCGACCGCAGCCGGTTCACCGTCACAGAGTCAGGATTGGTGGCCATTTCCAAGGGAATGAAGCTGCATGCCTCCTTCGATCCATCCGGTTGACCTGATCTCAGCACTCCGCCATAAGCACCTCACACCGGCTATCGTATTCCTCACCTCACGCCGTGCTTGCGATGATGCCATGCAGGCCTTCGAGCGCAGCCATGTCCAACTCACGCCCGAACGCCAACACACCATCGCGGCCGTCCTGGAGGAACTCGCCGCGCAGTTTCCCAGCATCGCCGAACATCCTCTCCAGGCCACCGTCCAACGAGCCGGAGTGGCGGCTCATCACGCCGGCCACCTGCCCTCCTGGAAGATCGCGATTGAAGAGCTCATGCGTCGCGGCTGCCTCGACGCCGTCTTCGCGACCACCACCTTGGCCGCTGGCGTGGACTTCCCTGCCCGGACGGTCGTGTTGACGCAGTCCAGCGTGCGCAAGACGCGCGATTTCACGGATCTGACCATCGGCGAGATCCAGCAGTTGGCCGGGCGGGCGGGCCGCCGCGGGAAGGATCTGGTCGGCTTTGCCGTGCTAACTCCGTCCCCATACATCGACCTGAGCGTCATCACCAAAGGTCTCACGGGCCAGCCGGAAGCGATCGACAGCCAGTTCGTGATCTCCTATCCGATGGTCCTGAACCTCCTGAAAGCGCATCCGCTGGATCAGATCCAAGCCATCCTCGCGAGGAGCTTTGCGCAGTACCAGCTCAATCGGCGCGCGGAAACATTGGAGAGTAAGCTGGACTCGCTCCACGCCCAGATGGAGCCGTACGGCCCGAGAGTCTGCACTGACTGGATCACGCAGTGGCAGGTCTACGACCAGGCCCGGAAGCAGAAGGCGCATCGCTTACAGGTCAGGCGACGGGACCCTCCCGAGCTGGCCGCCCGGATCCAGTTCATGACGCCCGGGCGCGTCGTCGGATTGATGAAGGGGCGCGGCATCGTGCTGCGACAATACCGAAGCCGCGGACAACGGCATCCGATGGTCACCCTCCTGCGCCCCGGCGGCTCGGTGACCGAATACCCCGCCTCGCTGATCGCCCACGTCTACGACCGGACCTTCGAGTTGGAGGAGGCTCCCGCGTATCCCTGGTGTAAGCCGCGGAGCCTGGAGGACCTGACGCAGCACTTGTCCGAGCTGCCCAGCCGGCTCCCGACCCTGCCAATCCTCGTGCAGGAAGAGGTCCAGGAGAATGAGATTGCCCAGGTCCTTACCGATGAGTTCCCCTGCCCCTCCTGTCCCTCTCGGCCGGCATGCCAGAAGGATCACGCCACTGCGCTCCGCCTCCGTCAAGAGATCCAGCGTCACACGAGAACGATCCAGGCGCTTCACACAGGCCTCTGGCACCGCTTCCAGCTCCGCACCGAGGTGCTGCAGCAGTTCGGATACCTGAGCCCGAGCTGCCATCTGACCGAGGATGGAGAATGGGCGAGGCTGATCCGGATCGACCATTCCTTGCTCATCACGGAGTTGATCAGGGCAGAGGCGTTCAGCGGCCTAGAGCCTCAGCTGTTAGCCGGGGTCATGGCGAGTATCGCGCACGACGACGACCGCCCTGGCGCATTTCCACGCATTAGCGCGGGACTGGCTTCTCTCCTCGGACAGGTGCGCCAACTGGCCGAGTCCCTAGCCCCCCATGAGGACCCGCCTCTACTCCGGGCCGACGTGGCGGCTCTCACGGAGCGATGGGTGGGAGACCGGTCTCTGACCTGGATCGGCCTCTGCCGCACGACGACGATGGCGGAAGGGGACATTTACCGCCTCCTGGCGCGAACCCTGGAGTACCTATCCCAGCTTCACGCGCTCCGCGCCACTCACCCCGGCCTAGCCGACACAGCCAGCCGGGCGATCGAGGCCCTGAGGAGGGGCGTCCTGGAGGAACTGCCGTGAAGCGTGATTCGTGAAGCGTCTCTCGTCGAGAGACGAACCGCGCTTCACGACCCATGAGGACCGAGTTAGAAGATGACCACAGACGAACTGGAGAAACTTCTCGCTCAACAGCCGGTGGGCCGACTGCACCGGCTGGCGCAAGGACGCATCCACCGGCACTTCCGGCTGGGGAAGCGGCGGTTGATCGACGCCCTGCTCCGCCACTCGAGCGACAACCGCGCCGGCCTGGAGTCAGATCTCAAGGTGCTGATCGAGGAGGGCGCCACGCGTGAACGGCCGGCCAAACCGCGCCGGGCTGGCCCTTCGAGTCCCCTCCCCTCGACCCCTCGACCTCGCTCGGGGTCGAGCCTGTGCGGGGTCGAAGGCTCGACGAAGCTCGGAGCAGGACATTCGACCGGGCTCAGGGCAGGCAGGGCAAGCCCTTCGAGTTCCCTCAGGGCAAGCGAGACGGAGACGGCTGCGCCAGCGACAGACCTCACGGCGCTGTTGGAAGGGATCGGGGTACCGCCAGCCCAACCATTCGCCCCGGACCCCTGGCAGGATGAAGCGCTGCTGCACTTATCTACCACCGATGTCGTCGTCAGCGTGCCCACTGGTAGCGGGAAGACCTATGTGGCGATCGAGGCTACGCGTCGGGCGATCGAGGCGGACCGTACGGTGATCTATACCTCTCCGCTCAAAGCGCTGTCGAACACCAAGTTCACCGAGTTCACCAAGATTTTTGGAGCGGAGCGGGTAGGTATTCTGACCGGAGACCGACGCGACAATCCGCAGGCCCCACTCTTGATCATGACGACTGAGATTCTCCGGAACTTGCTCTACGATGCGGCGGGCGGCGAGATTGACGTGCGTTTGGACACGCTTGGGCTTGTTATCATGGATGAGTCTCAGTACCTCGCAGACCCTGAACGAGGAGTCGTGTGGGAGGAAACGATCATTTTCTGTCCCACACAAGCGCGGCTGCTGCTACTCTCCGCCTCAATCGGCAATCCCCAGGAGGTCGCCGCCTGGCTCACCAGCATCAGGCCCACCCCCTGTCACCTGGTACGGCATCACCGTCGCTCCGTGCCGTTACGTGCTGCGTACTTACATCCCAGCGGCAAACTCGTGCCGCTTTTCCGATCGGCGAGTATTCCCCATGGTCACAGCGCGACCTTGCACGCTGATGCCAAGCGGCTATTCGCCCAATACGAAGAGGAAACGCTCCGGCCGCGCTGAGCTGGACCAGTGTTTCCCCTGTAGCTCGCTCCAATGCGTGAACAATGCGCCAGCCGCTGGCCTTCGCTTCCCCCGAAAGACCTGTGTAAATACGAGCGGTTTGATGTTGTAAAAAGTACTCACCATTGGGGTTTTGAAACACTTCTCCTGGCAGTCCTTATATCGCTTCAGGAACATTCTTGTTGAAATACAAGCACTTTTCTGGTATCTAGAGCGGGCACGCTATCGGTATATATCTTGCTACCTTGTAGAAGCGGATTGGTTCAGAACGTAGTCCTGGGTTCCTTCACCCAACCTGTTTGGAGACGCTGATCGATGAGAAAGTTGGTGATCGTTTGTAGCCTCCTGTTCGTGCTGGCTGGATGCCAGACCGGTAATCCACGCACCAGCTCGACCACGCTGGACAATGCGTCCTTCATGGGCCTGTGGCAGGTCTATAACCAGTGCCAGACGAGCGACGATCTGGACTCGATGCGCGGGGCTGTGAAGCAATTGACACTCGCCGCGCAGGCACCGGTCCGGGACAATCCTACGCTGCGGTCCTTGATCAAGCCGATCAAGCGGTGGGTGTCGGAGCCTCCGACCCGCCTGGCAGTTGACCTCAAAGCCATGGCCGTGGCCTGCACGCTGTATACCGGTCAGGCAGCCCTCAATATCGGGCGTGATGATGTGGCCACCGAGATGTTCAGCTCTGTTCTGTTGCGGAATCCCCAGCCAGAATTCGCCTACTATGTGGAGCAGGCCAAGGTCGGGCTGTCCAAGGTAGGTACCTCAGGCGACCTGGTGCGCGCATCAACCCCGCAGATCATTCCCGTTTCGGGTCCGCGCTAACCTAAAAGAAGCAAGTCTCCGTCTTGAGTGCCGAGTGCTTTTCTCGGCACCCAAGACTCGTCACGGCTTGTCGATTTTCAGGACGCGTCGGTACAGCTGCTCGTATGTGCGCGCGGACTGAGCCCAGGACACATCCGTCCGCATACCCGCCAGCACGAGTGACCGCCATTCCTCCCGATCCTGATAGACTCGCAAGGCCAGCAACACGGTGCTTAACAGAGCCTCCGCGGTGGCCTCACCGAAGATGAACCCCGTCGCACGGTTTTCCTTCACCGCCAGCGGCGAGTAGGACACAACCGTGTCAGCCAGCCCGCCGGTTCGCCGTACGATCGGAACGGTCCCGTATCGCAAGCTGTACAACTGGTTCAAGCCGCACGGTTCGTAGCGAGACGGCATCAAAAAGATGTCCGCGCCCGCCTCGATCCGGTGAGCCAGCCCCTCGTCGAACCCGATCCGTAGCCCGAATTTGGTCGGATACCGTGCCTGGAGGTCGCGGAATCTCGTTTCGTAGGATGGGTCGCCGGTGCCCAAGAGCACGAGCTGCACCTCCAGTGCCATGAGCTCCGGCAGGACGTCGGCGAGAAGATCCAGACCCTTCTGGGAAGCCAGCCGCGAGACGACGCCCAACAACGGAACCTCGGCCGTCGGAAGCCTCATCTCGCGTTGAAGCGCGGTTTTGCAGGCAGGCTTGTTCGACAGATCCTCGGCAGAGTACCGGACCGGCAAGTGCGGGTCCGTCGCAGGGTTCCACACCTCGACATCGATTCCGTTGACCACTCCGACCAACCGGTCTTTCCTCTCAACTACAACTCCGTCGAGGCCGAATCCGAACTCGGCCGACTGGATCTCCCGGCTGTAGGTGGGACTGACGGTGCTCAAAAAATCCGCAAAGACTAGCCCTCCCTTCATCAGGTTGACGGACCCATGAAACTCCAGCGTCCGCGAGGTGAACAGTTCGGGGCCCAATCCGCACTCCGGATAGTCCGAGGCCGGAAAGATTCCCTGATAACCCAGGTTGTGCACTGTGAAGAGGCTCCTGGGTCGCTGGATTCCGACCGGCGCGGCAGAGAGTGTGTGAAGGTAGACCGGGCAGAGAGCTGTCTGCCAATCGTGCACGTGAATCAGGTCGGGACTCCAGCCGGCGACCTGCCGGAGGGCCCGGAGGAGCACCATGACGGCCCGGCAGAAGAACGCGAATCGTTCCAGATTGTCTGGATAGTCGACTCCGTCTTGCTGATAGAGTCCTTCGCGGCCAAAGTAGGGGTCATGCCTGATCGCCAGAACCGAGGCGGCACTGCCCGGCAGGGGTGCTTCCTCGATGACCGCCGTGATGGGACCCGAAAAGGTAGAGACCTTGAGGCGCACCCACTCCTTGAACCCATGCACCGCGCCGTCAATCGCGCCATATCTGGGGATCACCAGCTTGATCTCATGGCCGAGCCGAGCGAACTCGCGTGGGAGGGCGCCCGCGACGTCGGCAAGGCCGCCAGTCTTGGCGAACGGGACTGCTTCGGGAGAAACGAGGAGGAGCCTCAGAGGCCTTGGATCCATCGGAGCGCGGACGGTGGACGAAGATGGCATGAGGGGCTAGCGAGGATGTTGCAGATCCTTCTCGAGCCGAAGCTTCATCTGGTCATTCCTCTTCCACAACTTCACGACCGCGTCAAGGTCTTGGGGAGACAAGCGCTCCCGATAGACCAGCCGTTCCTCCGGCAGGACATCCTCCAAGAACGCGAGCAACTCCCCTCGGTCCTCATAGAGAAAGAAATGCCCTTCCCCGTTAGCCACCTTGGAGGTCCATCCCGGTGGAGCCTCACCCAGGGGCACACGAAAAGTCGGCACATATTCACCGCTATCCAATACAAAGAAAGCCGTCCTTTCCTGGCGCTCGTATGTCGGCGGGCCCCACATTTCGAGAAAGGCCGTGGTTGAAAGTTTGTGGATACGGATGTCATTGTTCCGGATGAGCGCCATTTGTTCCGACAGCGGAGGCAAATAGACCATCTTCCGGTATGTCTCACAGGCCCCGGAGGTCAGAGCCAAAAGCGCCACCACTACTGACAGGACTGACGTGAACCGGGCCGGCACTGTCATGTGGTGGCCTCTTAGCATTTCTTCACAGAAGTCGACGACTCTTGGGCTGCTCAGGCTTCACCGGTTGACAGACATCACATTGGCACATGCGACGCAGCCAGGTGTACGAATAGATGCCGGTGTCATGGCCGTCGCTCCATTTGAACCGCAGCGCATAGCGCCCGACCGCTTCGATATCCTGCACCATGATCAGGAGCGGAATGTCGTCCGGTTTGACGCGGAGCTCCCCAGTCCCTTCATCGGTGCAGGCCGCGCAGGGACAGTGCTGCCGGAGGTACCTGACCGGATAGATCCCCTTGTGCCCGTCATTCCACTCGATCCCGAGCACGCCCTTGCCGACCCAATCCATGTCTGTAGGTTCGAGAATCGCTGTGCTCATCGTCTCACTCGTCCGACTGATGTGATCGCGCGATTAGCGCCATGAACAGGCCATAACTCATGGCCACAATCCCGGTCGCCAGGAGCCCCAACCCGGCTCTCAGGACGACGGGACTCTCCTCCGTGAGCCCATAGATCCCAAGTAGAAAGCCGGCCGCGAGAGCAGCTTTTCCGACCCATCGAGCCACCGTCGGTGCCAATTCCGGCTGTCGCTGGAGGCTATCCGGGCTCTTCTGAGTCTTGTTCAATGGCTCCCTCGCCTCCTGGTCTGCGTACTATATCGCACCCTTTGACGACCGCACAAGGATGCTCAGGAGGTTGTATTGAGTCCGTAGATCGGCGGGCTTCCTTCCGCCACGAGAAAGTCCACCGGGGGTAGGCGTTTCCCAGCCACGACGGTCACGAAGGACTCGATCGCCGCTTCGACTTCAGCGAGGACTTGGCCGCTCGCCTTCAGACGTGTCAAGACGGCTGGTGCCAGACGAAGCGCCTGTTGGACGAAAGCAACTCCGCCTGGAGACATCGGGAGACACCGATCGGGATGGCGCCGCACACACGAAGAGCAGACTAGTCCACCGGCTTGCGGCGAGAACCTGGCGGGCTGACCCGCGGGGGTCATCTGACCCATGGACCCGCAGGCTGCGCAATGGTCTGTCTGGGGCCGAAACCCCGTTCCCCTGAGCAGCCTGATCTGGCAGAGCAGGGTCGTGAGCGTCGGGTCGTGTCCTTGGCCAAGGGCCCGCAATCCCCCGAGTAGGGTCTCGAAGATCACGGGAGAAGGGTCTCCCTCCGCCGTTACTGCAGCGACTAGGTTGACCATTCGCGCCCCCCCGGCTATCAGCCTGAGATCCTCACGGAGGTGGGCGAAGGATTCCCGGATGTCGGCTTGGGTAACTCGATAGAGGGGATCGTTGGGCTTCTCGAAAAGGTTCAGATCAGAACAAACAAAGGGCTCAAGGGCGCTGCCGAACCGGCTTTTGATCCGCCGAGCACCACGGGCTACGGCTCGTAGTTTCCCGAAGCGCAGGGTGTAAAAGGTGACAATCCGGTCGGCCTCGCCCCACTTGCGGCTCCTGAGCGTGATGGCGAGGGTCTTCAGCAGCGGCATGCGATAACCGATGGACGGTGTCCAAAGGTCGAGGGTTTATGAATCATCACCGTCCAACATCATCCCGTGCATTTACCCACTCAGTTTCGTTACACCATCCGGTCTACCCACAGTTAGGTGCGGGAGAATTCTGGAACATTCGCTTGAGTGTCTGCCATCGTTGACTTTCCTCGGGGCCGCTGACCTGAAATCCGCCCTGAGTCCTGATTTCCATGTCGATATATTCCTTGTAGAGCGCGCACATCTCGGCATTCACAGAGTCAGGCGCTGCCTTCCGCTCTGAACGACCACCCGAAGGCGCCGTGGTGGGCGCTGGCCGTTGTCCCCCCTGTGCTTGCGGCTCAGGGTTTGTACTCAAGGTGCCCTCGGTTTCCTGGAACGGTTTACAGCCTTCACGCGGCTCGTTGGAATAGACCTCCCCCGGACAGACCCAGAGGGTCGTCGCAAGGATGACCACACCGAGCATAACTGACCTCCCTGGTTAAAGCCTGATGAGTGACGGCAGTTCGGACCCAACGCGCCACTCGGGGCGCCAGCAGTTTGGGTCATCCCCCACTACGGTGAAGGCTCCAGTATGTCAGACTGGTCAGAGTTGTCAAGTGCCCGGGCATCTCACGGGGGAAAGAGACTGGTGGAGTCCCGTAGGGACGATGGTCAGGGGTAGGGAAGGGTGCGTCCAGTCAACCGCGCCGGGTCAGGGATGTAACGGATGGTCGGTCAACGCGTAATACGCCTGACTGATCGAGGCGACCGGCGTGACGTGAACGAGGAAGGGGGTTCTCCAGTCATTTTCGGCCTGACCCAGGTCGTCGGGCACCAGGACGCGGCTCAGGTGCGCCTCGCCTGCAGCGGCTACCTTGAATGACAGACCACCCACAGCAGCGATTTGGCCATCGGGGGTCACCGCACCGGTAATCACCCGGTCGGATGGAATGGGCTCGCCCTTGGCCAAGGCAACCACACTGAGCGCAACCATTGCGGACAGACTCTCGCCATAAACCGTTAAGCCTGAATGGGGTACGCTCAGCACAACGGTCCATGAGTCCGTGGAGAGCCCGGCGACATTGGCGGTGCGATAGATCGCTTGCTCGACCGCCGTCTGAGCCATTCGGGAGAAGCGGCCCGGGGCGTTGCGGAACTGGATCGAAAGACCCGCGCGGTCATGGCGGTCTTCGAAGGACAGAATCAGGAACTCGACCATACCGGTGGGCTTCTCGCCCATGGTCACGCCGAGGATGGGAATCAACTGTTCTCGTTGCTTGTCCTGTGGGTACGCGGACGCGACCAGCACGGACAGGCTGACAAGCAGAGTCAGCCAAAAGGCGACACGGGTACCCGGCCTGCAGGCCGCAGGGGCTATGCCCGCGGCACGTGCCACCAACTGGGTCCCATTTCCCTGTCCACCCGCCATACTCACCTCGCCGCCCTCCTCGTGCGTCCCGGTAGCCGAGTCAATCTCATCTCTTCTGGATTAAGTGTATCTCTAGAATTAAAACGTGCTAAAGGCTGCATAAAGAATCGGCATAAAGACCCACGGGCTAAAGAACCAGCATAAAGCCCCATGAGATCAACGCGATCGGTATTTCGGCAGGGGTTTCAATCGCTTCGCATCCGGGGTTGGACCGGGTAAAATGAGCCATGCCTATCGAGCTATTTCAGGCCAAGGTGAGCCGGGTGCGGGACCTCACCCATGATGTGCGCGAGATCCAACTGCGCTTGATCGCTCCCGAGACGATCACGTTCAAAGCAGGGCAGTTCATTTCGTTCGAGGTGAGCCGTCAAGGACAGTCGGGCACCGTGACGCGCCCCTACTCCATCGCCTCACCACCAAACCGGCAGGAGGTGGTGACAATCGTGCTGAATCGCGTCTCGGGAGGCCCCGGTTCAACCTACCTGTTCAGCCTTCGCGAGGGAGACCAGACACAGTTCAAGGGTCCGGCCGGCACCTTCTATTTACGGGAGGATTTCTCTCGTGATCTGCTGTTCGTCGCGACGGGGACCGGCATCGCGCCCATCCGCTCGATGTTGCTGAATTGGTCCCATCGCGGCGCTCTGGTATCGGCCACACTGTACTGGGGGCTACGAAGTCGGCGGGACCTCTACTATCAGGATGAGCTCGAAACCCTGGCCAAATCGCATCAGAATTTCTCGTTCGTGACGACGCTGTCACGGCCGGAGAACGGGTGGCAGGGGCCAAGGGGCCGTGTCACTGGCCTGGTGGAGGGCGGTATTGCCTCAGTGAAGGGTCTGGCGGCCTATCTCTGCGGGAACGGGGGCATGATCAAGGATGTCTCGGGCATCCTGAACGGGAAAGGCTTGTGCCCGATCTATCGGGAAAAATATTACGATGGGGCTGGCGAAGAGGACCGTGTGACGTGAGGCTCGACCCAAGACGCGCTTGCGCGCCGGAGCGCGAAGGCGTGTCTCGCATCACGGTCCTACTTGAGGTATTGGATAAAGGCCGTGGCCAGAACGAGGTAGATGGTCGTACCGGTGATGTCATTGGCCGTGGTGATGAAGGGACCGGCTGCGACCGCTGGATCGATCGAAAGCCGCCTGAGGATCACTGGCATAATTGTGGCCATGCTGGTGGAGACCAGGAAGGCGATCACGAGCGAGGCACCCACGACCATGCCCAGGAATCCCAGCCCGTGCCAGATCCATCCAGCCACGGTCAGGAGAATGCCGCAGGCGACTCCCAGCAGCATGCCGATCCGAAGTTCACGAAAAAAGATGGCCCTCACATCCGCCAACTCGATGTGGCCGATTGCGAGCCCGCGGATGATCAGCGTCGAGGACTGCAAGCCGACGTTCCCGCCCATCGCCGCGATGACCGGAATAAAGCTCACGATCGCCACCACCTCTTGGATGGTCAGGCGGTAGTGCCACAGGATCGCGCCGGAAATAAGTCCACCGACCAAGTTCGTAAAGAGCCACGGCAAACGGAGGCTGGCCGCCCGCATGATGGAAGACTTCAGCAGACCATCCTCCTCCGTCACGCCGGCCATCTTCATCATGTCCTCGGTTGCCTCCTCACGGATGACGTCCACCACGTCATCGACCGTGATGATGCCCACCAGCGTGTTGTCTTTTTCCACGACCGGAATGGCCAGCAGATTGTACCGCGCAACGTGGCGTGCGACCTCCTCCTGATCCATGTCCACCGCCACGCTGATGACGTCGCGCGTCATAATATTCTTGAGCGGCGTGGTCGGCGGCACGGTCAGGAGCTGACGAAGAGACAGCACCCCGACCAGGTGATCGTCCTTGTCGGTCACATAGATGTAGAAGACCATTTCTGCATCGGTAGCCTGCTGGAGTCGCCGGATGGCATCCTGGACGGTGGCATCTTCGGGGAGCGAGAAAAACTCCGTCGTCATGATGCCGCCGGCCGTATCCTTCGGATATTTGAGCAGGTCGGCGATTTCCGTGGAATCCTCGGTTCGCATCAACGCCAGGATTTCCTTGGACACCTCCTCCGGCAGCACGCCTAGGATGTAGGCAACATCGTCGGCCGCGAGATCCTTCAGGAGCCAGGCCACGTCCGATGCCGCGAGGTCGGCGAGCACCTGCTGGATGCTCGCGGCATCCATCTCGCTCAGGACTTGCCCACGCGGGGCCTCTCCGCGCACCAACTCGAAGACCGTGCGGCGATCCTTGAGCGATGGGAGGTGCATGATCACCTTTGCGATGTCGGCCGGATGCATGCGCCCCAGCATCTTGCCCAAGTTCGTGATAGCGCCGCGCCGCAAAAGCCGCTGGAATGAGGCCAGGACGAGGTCGAACTTCGTCTGGCCTTTTTCCGCCGGCTCCCTCGAGAGGTCCTTGGGCGTCTCTTTCTCAGGCTGTCGGGCGCGTTCAACGGGTTGCATGCTTACACCAGTCTATTTGCCTTCGCGCTTCGCGCTAATACCCCAGTGCCGTGAGTGCCTGCTCGTCCTCACGCCATGCCGGCCGCACCTTGACCCAGAGTTCCAAGAATACCTTCATGCCAAAGAGCCGTTCCATTTCGATCCGCGCGTAGGTTCCGATCGCCTTGAGTCGGTCACCGTGCTTGCCGATGACGATGGCCTTCTGAGATTCCTTTTCGACCAGGACCGACGCGGCGATGCACGCGAGCCTGCCCTCCTCCTGGAACCGATCAATCTCTACCGCCACCGCGTAGGGGATTTCCTCGCGGGTTTTCTGGAGAATTTTCTCACGGATGAGCTCGGCCGCCAGCGCACGCATCGGCTGATCGGTGATCATATCCTCACCGTACAGCGCCTCGCCCTCCGGTAACGCCGTCACGGTCAGATCGACCAGTCGGTCCACGTTCAGTCCAGTCTTCGCCGACAGCGGAACCACCTCGGTCCATTCCAGCATCTGGCTGTAGGTCGCGATCAGGGGCAGCAACCTGGGTTTGCTGACCAGATCGACCTTGTTGATGAGCAAAAATGTGGGACGTCCGCCTGACCCGGCCGCCTCTCTCACCTGCTGGATCACGAAGCGATCTCCAGATCCCGGAGCCGCGGTGCCCTCTACCATCACATAGAGCAAATCCGCCTCCCGCATGGTCTCCAGAGCCGTTCGCACCATGCGCCGATTAAGCCGGTACTCCGGCTTGTGCAGGCCGGGGGTGTCCAGGAGGACGATCTGCGCATCCTCGCGGTGCAGCACCCCCAGGATTCGGGTGCGCGTCGTCTGCGGCGTCTCCGAGATGATCGCGATCTTCTCCTTGAGAAGCGCGTTCAGCAAGGTAGACTTGCCGACGTTCGGCCGGCCAATGATCGCGACAGTTCCGGATTTCATCTCGGTCCACCCGAGTGCCTCTGGCCGATAGCCAATGGCCGGTAGCATGTCGAATCAAATTTCACGAAAACCCTTTGTTTGATCTTTACCGTAAGCTTTACGCCATCGGCTCTCTGCCTTTTCCGCTATCGGCTCGGGTCGTCCTCTACAATCTGGTACACCGTTTCGCCCGGACGAACCAACCCTAGCCGCTCCCTGGCCAGTTCCTCGATCCTGACGGGGTCGTGTTGGACCCGCTCGATCTCGACCCGAAGATCGGCATTCGCCCGCTCGAGGTCCCGGATCTCCCGTTCGAGTTGTTGTGCATGGCTCAGCATCCGCAAGTACTGCGGGACTCCCATCTCCCCGAAGAAGAGCGAGCCCACCAGCAAGGTTACGATGCCGACCACGAGAACCGTGACGATTCTCTTGGAGGTCCCCCGCCGCCGATTCATCGTCTGGTACGTGTGGTTTCGTTTAGTCATCACATTTGGCCCAGGCGCGAGGGACGTGGCCCGTCAATCAGACCATCTGCTGACTTCTCGCCCGCCGTGCCTCGTCTATCGTACCCATCGCCTAGCTTCTGAGCCTGAGCGCCTCCCGACCTGGATACACAGCCCCGTCTCCCAGCTCCTCTTCAATCCGCAAGAGCTGGTTATACTTTGCGATCCGATCCGTCCGGGACAGGGACCCTGTCTTGATCAGGCCCGTATTCAACCCAACCGCGACGTCCGCAATCGTGGTGTCCTCCGTCTCGCCCGACCGGTGGGAGACCACGGCGGTGTAGCCGGAACGCTTGGCCAGCTCGATCGCCTGCAAGGTTTCGGTGAGGGTGCCGATCTGGTTCAGCTTGATCAAGATCGCATTCGCAATCCCCTCGCGAATGCCGTGAGAAAAGATCTCGACGTTCGTCACGAAGATATCGTCCCCGACCAGTTGAATTCGTCCCCCGAGCCGCTCGGTCAACATACGCCATCCCTTCCAATCCAGCTCGCTCAGCCCGTCTTCAATGGACAGGATCGGGTACCGGTCGATCAACTGCGAGTAGTAGTCGATCATGTCCTCGGTGGAGCGCACCGGCTGCTGCTCGGCCTTCAGCAGGTAGCGGCCCTTTTCGTAGAACTCACTCGCCGCCGGATCCAACGCCAGCGCGATGTCACGGTTCGGTTCATAGCCCGCGTCCTTGATCGCCTGGACGATGAGCGTCAATGCTTCTTCGTTCGAGCGCAGATCGGGCGCAAACCCGCCTTCATCGCCCACCGCGGTGTTCAACCCCTTCTTCTTCAGCAGCGCCTTGAGCGTGTGGAACACCTCGCCCGCCATCCGGAGCGCGTCGCTGAATCGCTTCGCCCCCACCGGCATGATCATGAACTCCTGCAGATCCAGGCGGTTGTCGGCATGCGCCCCGCCGTTGATGATGTTCATCATCGGGACTGGAAGCGCCCGCGCGTTGGCCCCGCCCAAATAGCGGTACAGTGGTTGTCCAGATTCCGCGGCCGCCGCGCGCGCCACGGCAAGCGAGACCCCAAGAATGGCGTTGGCCCCCAGGCGGCGTTTAGTCTTGGTGCCGTCCAGTGCGATCATGGCAGCATCCACTCCGGCTTGGTCCAAGGCATCCATGCTGAGCAGTCGAGGGGCGATGAGCTTGGTGACGTTGGTCACTGCCTTGGAAACGCCTTTGCCCATCCAATGCTTCTTATCCCCATCCCTCAGCTCGAGGGCCTCCTTCTCACCAGTCGATGCTCCAGATGGCACGGCTGCCCGCCCCTGCGCGCCGCTCTCCAGTACCACGTCGACCTCAACGGTCGGATTCCCCCGGGAGTCTAGAATCTGTCGTGCCTTGATCGCCCGAATCGCGCTCATGCTCGGTTATCCTTCCGCCATGGACACCATGACCAGGCCGTCCACTTTACTCCTGAGTGCGTACACATAATCATCAAAGATAAGTTTTGTGGATCCATACGCGAATTCAGGCGGTACCACCACAATTTCAAGTTCCGCCCGTGCCTCGGCTCGCTTGACTGTCACATTGATGCGTACGGAGGTGGTGGTCCGCCCGTACCACCGCACCAAGGCCGTCTTTTCCCCTGAGAGCACCCCCGTAGAGACATCGCTGGATTGGACCGAGAACCCTACCGAGTTCAGTGCCTCCACTGCCGATTTGAACGTCTCTTCGTACCCGGACTTGGTGCGGAAGGTGCCGCTGGTCGTGTCCGCACAGCCCGCGAGGCCGGTCGTCACAGCCAACACACAAAGGGCCACCGCAACCCCATCTCGTCCCACAGCACAGATGAGCTGCGAAGTCTGTGGTCTGGACCGATCGTTCGTCGGGGCGATGGAGGAAGCGGAATTGCTGGCGCGCCACGCTGGTGTCAGCCACCTCACCCCTACCCCCTCCGGGGCTCGGATGGAACGGATGCGTGCCGAGGGCAATCGGCATAGCGTCGGCTGCCTGCCCAGTAGCCAATTGCGGTGCCGTCCACCGTTCTTATAATCCGATAAGGTGGACGGCCAACAGTACGACCACGAGCAGCAGCCTCTGCACAACGCATTATGCCGGGCCCGAGCGCATGCGCCGTTCGTCAGCCGAGCCCTCCCAGCTTCCTTTTCAGCAACTCATTCACCTTCCCTGGATTCGCTTTCCCCCCCGAGACCTTCATCACCTGTCCGACGAAGAACCCGAGCAGCGTCTCCTTGCCGCCGCGGTATTGCGAGACCTGTTGAGGGTTCTTGGCGATCACTTCATCAACGATCTTCCCCAGCGCCGCCTCATCCGACACCTGCGTGAGCCCCTTCTCCTGGATAATCTGCTCAGGCGACTTCCCGCTGGCGTACAACTCAGGGAAGATCTCCCGAGCTACCTTCAGGCTGATCGTCCCGCTGTCCACGAGCTTGAGCAGGCTCACCAGCCTCTCGGGACTGAGCGGGGAGGTCGCCGCGTCCGTGCCGGCATTGTTCAGCTCCCGCAGGAGCTCGCCCATCACCCAATTGCTCATGGTCTTGGGCTGTTGATAGAGCTCGACGCAAGCCTCAAAGTAGTCAGCGAGCGCCTTCGAGGAGGTCAGCACCCCGGCGTCGTATTCCGGCAACCCGAGCTCCGCCACGAACCGTTTCTGTCGCGCGGCGGGCTGCTCCGGCAGGGTCTTACGGAGTTCCTCGATCCACTGGTCGGAAATACTCAGCGGGACCAGATCCGGATCGGGAAAGTACCGGTAGTCGTGCGCGTCTTCCTTACTGCGCATGACGGCGGTTTCGCCTTTCTCCACGTCCCAGAGTCGTGTCTCCTGCTGGATCCTCCCGCCCTGACTCACGACCTTGGTCTGCCGCTTGATCTCATACTCCAGCGCGTCCTTCACGAACTTGAAGGAATTAATATTCTTCAACTCCACCTTGGTTCCGAGCGCAGCGCTCCCGACGGGGCGCAGCGACAGATTCGGTTCACAGCGCAGGCTGCCCTGCTCCATGTTCCCGTCGCAGACCTCTAAGTACATGAGGGTCTCACGCAGCATCTTCAGGTAGACCACCACCTCATCCGCCGAGCGCAGGTCGGGTTCGGTTACGATCTCGAGCAAGGGCGTGCCCGCCCGGTTCAGATCAACCTTGCTCCCGGCGGTCCCGCCGTCATGGATGTTTTTCCCGGCATCCTCCTCCAGATGCGCGCGACGGATCCGGATCCTCTTCCGAGCGCCGACTCCATCGATCTCCACCCATCCGTCCTCGCAAATCGGGGCCTCATATTGGGAGATCTGGTAGCCCTTGGGGAGATCGGGATAGAAATAGTTCTTTCGGGCGAAGCGGTTCCCGGACCGGATACGACAATTCAGCGCCAGTCCGGTACGAATCGCCATCTCGAGAGCCTTCTGATTGATGACCGGGAGAGTCCCCGGCATCCCCAGGCAGACCGGACAGGTCTGCGTGTTGGCCGGCAGCCCGAACGTTGTGCCGCAGGCGCAGAACATCTTGGACTGCGTCAGCAGTTGGGCGTGCACCTCCATCCCGATCACGACCTCGTACGATTCCGTCAACGCTTCTTTTCTCCAGACAGACGCTCTCGTTCGCGCCGCATCGCTTCGCGTCCGGCCTCAAACGCCTCGGTCAGCACCGACTTCTTCTCGGCAATCAATCCGCGACCCCGGCCGACCGCTTTCTCGAACGTCTCACCGGCAGTCTCGGCCAGCTCGCGCAGTCCCTTCTCTGTCCTGCGGGCATACCCCCGCAACTGCTCCCGCGTCTGTTCGCCCACCTGCGGCGCCAGCCACAGCGCTGCGATCGCGCCCAATGCCGCCCCACTCACGAAGGCCACCAACACGGCCCCTGCTGATACTCCTCTCTCATCCCCCATTCGACTCCCCCCTTTCCGTCTGACCTCGTCCCTTCACCACAGCCGACGCGGCCTTGAATCCCGCTACCACGCTCGCCAAGTTCACCAGGAGATTGCCGCTCTTCCCGCGGACCGTCTCATGAATCTGGCGCATAGTGTCGCCCAGGTCACCCGCGGCGTGCAGCAGGACAGCAGCATGTTCGACGCCATTATGCACGTGGTCGGCCAAGTCGTTCACGTGTTCCGCGGCGGCCCTGGCCTCCTTTAGCAGCAGGGGCAGTTCGCCATTCAGGGTCGCCAGCGCGTGCTGCGCCTCCGCGATCGTCCTCCGGACCTGGATCAGCACCGGAACCAGATACGCCACCAGCACCAGAAAGCCTGCTGCAGCCACTCCGATCGCAATCTCAACTACCATGGTGTTCTTCCTTTCTTCGGACCACGGGGACAGGCACGGCTCGCGCAGGTCCGGCGCGAACACCGGAGCCGGTTCCTTCACCCTGCGCGTCTGACAGTCTCACCTGATCAATGGCCTCTTCGTGCGCCAACTGGTGGCCTGCTCATAAGCGTACGCGCCGCGCAGAACGGTCTCCTCCTGAAACGGCCGTCCCACAATCTGGAGCCCGATCGGCAGGCCGGCCTTACTAAAGCCACACGGAAGCGAGATGGCGGGTACGCCTGCCAGGTTCACCGAGATCGTATAGATGTCCGACAAGTACATCTGGAGCGGGTCCGCGATCTTCTCCCCGAGTTTGAACGCGGTGGTCGGCATGACCGGCGTCACGATCAGGTCCACATCCTGGAACGCCGCATCGAAATCCTTGCGGATCAGGGTCCGGACCGCCTGTGCCTTCCCGTAGTAGGCGTCATAGTAGCCGGCACTCAGCGCATAGGTGCCCAGCATGATTCGCCGCTTCACCTCAGGACCGAACCCCTCCTGCCTTGTCTTCATGTACATTTCCAGGAGATCTTTCATCTGCTTGGAACGGTGCCCATATCTGACGCCGTCGTAGCGCGCCAGATTCGAGCTGGCCTCTGCAGTGGCAATGACGTAGTAGGTGGCGATCGCGGCGCCCGTCGTGGGAAGCGACACGTCCTTAATCTCACCCCCAAGCCGCTTGAGCTCTTCGATCGCCTCCCTGACCGCGCGCTCCACCTCCGGGTCGAGACCTTCCGCAAAATACTCCCGGGGCACACCGACTTTCACCTTCTTCACGTCCTTCTTCTTCAGGGCTCGCGTGTAATCTGGCACCGGCAAGTCGGCTGAGGTCGAATCCGATGGGTCGTGGCCGGCGATTACGTTCAGGAGAATCGCCGCGTCGGTCACGTCCTTGGTAATCGGTCCGATTTGATCCAGCGACGACGCGAAGGCAACCAGCCCATAGCGGGACACGCGACCATAGGTGGGCTTCAACCCCACCACACCGTTGCAAGCCGCAGGTTGCCTGATGGATCCGCCCGTGTCCGAGCCGAGTGCCGCCACACACTCGTCCGCCGCGACCGCCACCGCTGATCCTCCGCTGGACCCGCCCGGCACGTAGCTGAGATTCCACGGGTTCCGACTGGGCCCGAACGCCGAATTCTCGGTCGAAGACCCCATCGCAAACTCATCCAAATTAGTCTTGCCCAGCAGCAGATATCCCTGGCCCCGCAATCGAGCAATCACGCTGGCGTCGTAGGGCGGGACAAAGTTCTCGAGAATCCGGGAGGCGCAGGTAGTCAACACGCCCTCCGTGCAGATGTTGTCCTTGATCGCCAACGGCATCCCCATCAACGGCATGGTCCGGCGCCAAGCCTTGAGCTTCTGATCCAGCGCCTCGGCCTGAGCCATGGCCGACTCTTTCTGAAGCGTGATGAAGGCCTTGACCTTGGGCTCCACCTGGTTGATGCGGATGGAATAGGCGTACACAATCTCGCGAGCAGTCACCCCACCATTGGTGAACTGGTCTTGCAGCTCATGGAGCGTGAGTTTGTGTAGCGACATGGATAACCACGGTGACGCGTGATGAGTTATGTGTGATGAGTGTTCGCTGAGCAGCAGCGAGCCATCACTCGTGACTCGTCACGACCTGTTCACAATCCGGTTCTGCTCGTCCACTTGGATGACCCTGGGTCGATGACGCTTGGCCTCGTCTTCTGCATAGAACTCGTAGCAGAAGATAATGATCTTGTCCCCGACCACCGCCTTACGCGCGGTCGGCCCATTCAACACGATCTCGCCGCCGCCCCGCTTCCCGGCCATCGCGTAAGTGGTAAAGCGTTCCCCGTTGTTCAGGTTTGAGATCATCACCAGTTCGTAGGACAGAATCCCGGCCGCATCCAGCAGGTCTTCGTCCACGGTCAGGCTGCCCTCGTAGGCCAGGCAGGCATCGGTCACAGTGGCTCGGTGGATCTTGGCCCGCAGCATTTGTCGAAACATGTTGGCCGCCTCATTTTCGTCAGTTTGGTCCGTCCGGTCCGTGCACGGATCGGGCTTATCGATCTTCGAGAATCCTCGGCACTTTGAAAAACCCGGCTTCGCTCTCCGGCGCATTGGCTAGCGCCTTCTCGGCCGGCAGACAAGCTCGCACCTTGTCTTCGCGGAACACGTTGGTCTGGTCCAGCACGGTCGCCGTCGGCTCGACCCCCCGGGTATCCCACGTCTTGAGTTGCTCGACGTAGGTCAGGATGTCGCTCAGCTGCTTGGTGAAGGCTTCCTTCTCCGCCTCCGTGATCTCCAACCGCGCCAGCTTCGCCACATGCTCGACCTGTTGCTTAGTAATTTGCATTTTGTTACTACAAATGTGGCTTGGCTTGGAATGTCTTAATTAACTTGACACCTTTGTGTATTCGCCACCCACGTAGACATTCCCTCCGAACCCACAGTCCATCCAACTTCCTTCTTGATCAACTTGCACAGAAAGTTGCTCAAACCTCATCACTATTTTACAGGGGGTGGAGTCCTTTCCAGCGGAACGATTATTTACGACATAGACGACCTCATTATTGTTCAAACTGGCAGTGCCTTCGAGGTAACCCTCGTTCGGGATTATTTCGCCATCCAGCGTAGGCCGGCCAATGTGCCACGCTTCCAGTGAGAACTGGATTTGATGATCAGGCAATTTTGAAACTGTCAAGGTGTTCCACGTCGCAAACTTTACATAAGACTTGTAAGTGCCGGTGACATCCCCTTTATCTTCCTTGGCAGATTTCAACTTCTCTTCAAGAAGCTTCATGTGATACAGAGCTGCCTTATTCTTGTCGTCTCGCGAAAGAGCCACTTTAGTCCAAGCCAGGGCACGCAAGTGCTCGCCTTTTTTGATATGAGCCAACGCGAGGTTGTTATAGCCGACGAGCACAGTCTCCAAATCTCCAGGGTTTTTGTATGAGGCAATTTCGGCCAATACGACCTGATGCTCGAACAGCCTAATAGCCTCTTCTACCTTCCCATCTTTCAGCATACTTGTGCCGACTTTGTTACATTCCTTTGGGGTTTTACATAAATCTTGGGGATCGACGGTTGGAGGACAAACCAAAAACACAAAGGAACACAGATACACACTCCTAAGGAGATAATAAACAGAACATACCCTCATGTCGTGCTCCAGTGGCGGCCATGACTTAGCCATTGCAAACCAACCAGGATGCTCAAAATGGTCATCCAGCGAGGCCGCAGGGAGTCCGGCGACTGAGGCGTACCCTCTGGGTACGTCGCAGGGAGACGGACGACTGAGAACGACGCTGGTGGCCATTTTCAGCATCCTGCTATTCCACCGTCACGCTTTTCGCAAGATTCCTCGGCTGATCCACGTCGGTGCCTCGCATCACGGCAATGTGATAGGCCAGCAATTGCAACGCCACCGTGAACAGAATGGGAGTCAGCAGCGCGGGCACATCGGGAATCGTAAACACTGCGTCCGCTACCCTCCCCAGATCTCGCTCCCCCTCGCTGACGAATGCGATCACCGGTGCGTTGCGCGCCGTGATCTCCATGAGATTGCTACACGTCTTCTCGTACAGCCGATCGCGCGGCACCAAGACGACGACCGGCATGTTTTCGTCAACCAGTGCGATCGGGCCGTGCTTCATCTCCCCTGCCGGGTATCCCTCGGCGTGGATATAGGAGATTTCCTTCAGTTTGAGCGCGCCCTCCAGCGCGATCGGGTAGTTGATGCCTCGCCCCAAATAGAGAAAATTCCGCTTCGTATAGTACCGCTTCGCAATCGCGACGAGTTCAGCTTCACGGTTCAAGATGTGCTCCACATGGGTCGGGAGCGAAACGAACCGCTCCAGCCAGATCCGGCCGTCCAGCTCGTTGAGCAATCCGCGCACGCGCGCGAAATGCAAGGCTAGCAGATACAGGGCAATGAGCTGCGCGGTGAAGGCTTTGGTCGAGGCCACCCCGATCTCGGGGCCGCAGTGAGTATACAGCACACCGTCAGATTCCCTCGCCAGCGTGCTCCCCACCACGTTGACGATCGAGAGGACCCTGGCCCCCTTTCGTTTGGCCTCCCGGGCCGCCGCGAGGGTGTCGGCGGTCTCACCGGACTGCGAAATCGTGATGACCAGGTCGTCCTTCTTGACCAGCGGGTCTCGGTACCGAAATTCCGACCCGATGTCCACCAGGACTGGTGTCCGAACCATCTCCTCCAGGAGATATTTCCCGACTATCCCCGCGTGCCAGGAGGTCCCACATGCCACGATCCAGATGCGACCCACAGCCGCGAGCTGTTCCCTTGTCACACCGAGGTCGGGCAGCTCAGCCTGGCCTGCCTCAAACGTATAGCGGCCGCGCATGGTATCCAGAATCGTTTGCGGCTGCTCGTGGATCTCCTTCAGCATGAAATGGGGGTAGCCACTCTTCTCAGCCGCGGCATCATCCCACGTGATCCGCGTGGTCGGCCGTGTCACCCGGTGCCCGGTGGCGTCCGTGATCTGGACCTCGGACCTCGTAACCACAGCCACCTCACCGTCCTCGAGGTAGATCACGTCCCGCGTATGGGAGAGCATCGCCATGACGTCCGAGGCCACCCATGCCGAGTCGGCAGTCCGGCCGATGACCAACGGACAGCCCAATCGAGCTGCCACCAAGGTGTCCGGCTCGCCCTCGGAGATCGCCGCGATCGCATAACTTCCCCGAATTTCCTGGGTCGCCGTGCGGACGCCTTCGGCAAGGCTCCGACCCCGTTTCATGTGGTGCGCAATCAGGTGCGCGACAACCTCCGTATCGGTCTCCGATTCGAAGCGATAGCCGGCCTTCTCAAGCTGATGTTTAAGCGGTAGATAGTTCTCGATGATTCCGTTGTGCACCAGCACGCACCCCTCGGAGCGATGCGGGTGAGCATTCTCTTCAGAGGGTTTCCCGTGGGTTGCCCATCGAGTATGGCCGACCCCGAGGGTGCCACGGAGGCCTTGCCCGTTCAGCATGTTCGTGAGGTTCGCCAGCTTCCCCACGCTCCGTCGCACCTCGATCTTGTGGCCCTGCAAGATGGCGATGCCCGACGAGTCATAGCCCCGGTACTCCAGACGGCGCAAACCCTCCAAGATGAGTGGAACTGCATCCTGCTTACCAACGTACCCAACGATGCCGCACATACTGTTACTTCTTCCCAGCTCTCTTGCTCTTCCCAGCCGTTCGAGATCTGGGTACGACAAGGGGCTCTCGAGCTGTGGCGCGAGGTTCGGAGTTCGAGGCTCGAGGTTTCCGAACACCGAACTTCGAACTTCCAACTTGAGGCTCACTTGATACGCTGTCGCCGCGGGGTGGCAGGGCCCGCCGACGAGCGGCCCAGCCGGGGCGATTGCTCTGCGTGGTCCTGGCAATTGCTAGCGCGTCGGCCGGCACATCCTGTGTCACGGTCGTGCCGGCCGCGATGACCGCCCCTCGACCCACTGTGACAGGCGCGATCAGTTGCGTGTCGCTGCCGACAAACACTTCATCCTCAATGACGGTCTCGTACTTGCGCAGACCGTCGTAATTGCACGTGATCGTGCCAGCCCCGATGTTAACCCCTTTGCCGATACGGGTATCCCCGAGGTAGCTCAGATGGTTCGCCTTGGAGCCTTCCCCTAGGTCGGCCTTCTTCATTTCCACAAAATTCCCGACCTTGGCCCCTCGGCGCACCGCGGTCCCGGGACGCAGATGGGCGAACGGCCCAACCGTACTCCCATCCTCGAGACGCGACTCTCTGATGACGCAGCAGTCCAGCACGGTGACTCGATCGCCCAGCACACTCTCGGCGATGTGCGTCTGCGGACGAATGACGCAGTCCTCCCCGATCCGCGTCTGTCCCTCGAGCATCACATTCGGGTGCAACACCGTGTCCTGTCCAATCTCTACCTCGGCGTCAATGTATGTGGTCGCAGGGTCGCGGATCGTGATGCCCGCCTGCATCCAGCGGTCGCAGATCTGCCGCCGCACCGCCTGCTCCACCGCCGCCAACTGCTGGCGCGTGTTGATGCCCACCCCTTCGTCCGGATCCCGGAGGGTCAGCGCAGAGACCTGGAGTCCTCGCTCCACAGCCTCTCCCACGATATCGGTCAGGTAATATTCCCGTTGCACGTTCTGTGGCTGAAGTTTCTGAAGCGCCTCGGACAAAAATGCAGCTTCCACGACATAGGTCCCGACGTTGACCTCGCAGAGACGCAACTCGTCAGCACCGGCGTCGCGGTCTTCGACAATCCGGCGAACGCGGCCCTTGGCCCGGTCATTCCGACCATCTGTTTTGTCGCGCACCACGCGGCCGTAGCCGGTCGGATCCTCCAGCACAGCCGTCAGGATGGTGACCGCTGCGTTGTCAGTCTCGTGTTGCCGCACGAGCTCACGCAACGTGGACTCCTTCAGCAGAGGGGTATCACCGTTCAGGATGACGTAAGCAGACGCCGACCCGCCTCGCGCGCGTTGGAATGCGGCGTGCGCTTGCATGACTGCATGCCCGGTCCCGAGCTGCTGTGCCTGCTCGACGACCAGGGGGGACCACGCGTGGTTCCCGAGCAGTCCCGTGCTCGAGGGAGCAGGCTTCGGACCGTTCGCGCTGCTGCTTACGGGGGCAGGACTTCTCCCGGACGCCTCGAGGAGCGGCCTGACCCGATCCCCCTGATAGCCCACCACCACAGCGATCCCCTCACCTGCCACGCGTCCGGCTAGCTCCACGGCGTACAGAATCATCGGACGACCCGCGACTGGATGCAGCACTTTGGCCAGCTTGGACCGCATCCGTTTGCCATGCCCGGCCCCCATGACAATGGCACGGAGACCCTTCACCGGAGATTGCGTGATTTGTGGATTTGTTGATTGCTTCATTGAATTGATATGACAAACATCAATAGATCGCCAGATCACCAAATCACAAAATTCTTACGCGATCGGCACCTCCACCTTCGGACCGGGTACATTCGCCCGAGACGGTGTAGCGCCGGCCGAGTACACGGGCTGAGGGGAATACAGGCCTCCCGACACGATTAGTTTCATGGCTTCCTCCACGGTGATGTCCAGCGCGATCACTTCCTTCTCCGGGACGAGCAGGAAGTACCCGGACGTGGGATTTGGCGAGGTCGGCACATAGACGTTCAGCAGCGGCTCGGGGGAAATCTCCTGGATTTCCCCGTGCGTAACCCCGGTGACAAACGCGAAGCAGTAGTGTCCGTTCTTCGGGAACTGGATCAGCACCACGCGATTGTACTTTTCCCGTTCCTTGAACGAGAGGATATCCATCATGGACTTGAGTGTGGCGTAGATGCCCCGGACCACGGGGACCCGGTGCAATAACTCCTCCCAGAGCCTCACGATGCGGCCACCGATGAAGTTGGTGGCCAGTATGCCGGTCGTGAGAATCAGGATGAAGAGGGTTAAGATCCCGAGTCCTGGAACGTAGTACTCCTTGGTCACTACCTTGGCCAGCATGTTGCCCAAAATCCCATCCACCGTGACGAAGAGGGTCTTCAGGATCAGGACAGTCCCCCAGATCGGGGTGATGACCAACAACCCGGTTAGAAAATATCGTTTGAGAGACGCCCTGAGTGTTTTCACGATGCCAACCTCAAAAGATCATCATACAAACTTTACCAGGGTGCCGCAACCATTTAATTGCCATTTTCAAGCACTTGGACTAGGATGGCCCCATTTCATTCAGGCGCATTCAGGAGTGCACTATGCCGGCCGGCAGGGGGCGCCATCGAGGCATCCTGATCACCTTCGAAGGCATCGAGGGCAGCGGCAAGACGACTCAGTGCGCCCGACTCGCCAAGCGACTCCGGGAGGCGGGACATCGGGTCGTGGAAACCCGAGAGCCGGGGGGAACTCCCTTCGCTGAGCGGATTCGGAGGCTGCTGCTGGACTACCCGACGACGGGAGCGCCCGCGGAACCGATCGAACCGGAGTGCGAGGCTTACCTGATCCTGGCCTGCCGGAGCCAGCATGTCGCACGGATCATCCAGCCGGCTCTGCACGAAGGGACTGTGGTCCTGTGCGATCGGTTCTCAGATTCGACATTCGCGTACCAGGGCTATGCGCGAGGGCTCAGCCTCCAGATGCTCGATCGGATGAACCGGTTTATCACGGGTGGACTCACCCCTGACCTGACACTGCTCTTCGACGTCCCGGTCGCCACGGGGCTGACGCGGCGCCAGCATCCCGAGAGAGAACAGAATCGGCTGGACCGCGAGGCCCGACACTTCCACGAGCGCGTGCGTCGGGGCTTTCTCGTCCTGGCCAAACGCTATCCTCGGCGGATCAAAGTCCTTGACGGAACACGGGATCCCGACTCAATCGCCGATCAGGTCGACAGGCTGGTCAGGCGGTTTCTCGAGAAGCGTCACAGGGTCAAAGTCAGCAAGACGTAACGACCCGGACTTGCTGGTTTGACCACCTGACCCTGTGATGCCGACCATTCGTAAACCTATGCCATTAACCGATATTCTCGGCCACGAACGACCGAAGGCCATTTTGAGGGCGGCGATACGCCGCGACCGGGTCGCCCATGCCTATTTGTTTCATGGAGCTCAGGGGATCGGCAAGCGCCTCACGGCCATCCGGTTCGGTCAGATCCTCAACTGCGACTCTCCCGTCGCCCCAGGGGGACCTGCCGGATCACCGGAACCCGATGCTTGTGGAACTTGCCGGTCCTGCCGCGACATCGAATCGCTGACCCATCCCGACTTCATGCTGGTGGAACCCGACCAGGAGGCCGTGAATCCGCAGATCAAAATCGAGCAGGTCCGCGAAATTGAACAGCGGATGATGTACCGGCCGCTGATCGGTCAGCGGAAAGTGTGTCTCATCGACGAGGCAGATCGGCTGACCCTGGGCGCAGCCAATGCGTTGCTCAAGATCCTGGAAGAACCACCAGACCACAGCCTGTTCATCCTGGTGACCAGCCGGCCTTCTGCCTTGCCGGGCACCGTGCGATCCCGATGCCAGACCTTGCGATTCGCCCCACCGGCCCGCGCGCGGGTGGAGGCCGCACTGATTACCACACGTGAGATGCCGCCGGCCGAGGCTCGGTTCCTGACTGCATTCACCGAGGCCAGGATCGGCGAAGCCCTGAGCACGGATCTCCCAGCCTTGCGCGCGCAGCAGGCCGAGTTCAGCGCCCTTCTGGCTCCAGGGACACTGCGTTCGGTGACAAGCGTCCTCACCGCGGCCGAAGCGCTTCACCGGGCAGGCCGCGCCCCTGAAGCGCTGGAATGGATCTCCCGATGGGTGCGAGACACCCTTCTGCTCCGGCTGGGAGCCGACCCTGAACTCCTCCTGAACAACGACCGCCTACCTGCGCTGCGTGAGTCCGCGGAGAGGATGTCTGTCGAAACCCTTCTCACCCTCCTCGAGGAGCTCGATGCGTACGCGCGAGCGGGATCCAGAAACCTGAATCCCCAGTTGATCCTGGAGTCAGTCCTCCTACGCCTGCGGGACGCGGCGTCCGAGACCGGCTCGAGACACGAGGCGAGGGGCTAGCGGCGCTGGAGTTGGGCGCACGAGACCTGTTATCTTGAGCGTGCTATGGCGAAGCGCTTTTACATCACCACCCCGATCTATTACGTCAACGATGTCCCGCACATCGGGCACGCGTACACGACGATCGCCGCAGACGTGCTGGCACGCTATCGTCGGCTCGCAGGGGATGAGGTCTTCTTCTTGACAGGGCTCGATGAGCACGGCCAGAAAGTGCAGCAGGCGGCCGCCAAGGCCGGCATTGAACCACAGGCACACTGTGACCGCCTCGCCCCGCAATTTCAGAACCTCTGGAAGCGATTGAACATCTCCAATGATGACTTCGTGCGCACCACCCAGCCGCGCCACACGCGCGTCGTCCAGCGGGCCATGCAGGCCCTCTTCGACAAGGGTGAGATCTACCAGGCAAGCTACACGGGCTGGTACTGTACTTTCGACGAGCGATTTTGGACGGAGAAGGATCTAGAGAACGGCCTCTGTCCCGATTGCAAACGTCCCGTCGAGCGATTGAGCGAGACCAATTATTTCTTCCGGATGAGTCGGTACCAGGACTGGTTGATTCAGCACATCGAGCAACACCCGGATTTCATCCTGCCGCGGTCTCGACGGAATGAAGTCCTGGGATTCCTCCAGAAGCCGCTGGAGGATCTGTCGATTTCGAGACCGAAGGCCAGACTGTCCTGGGGGATCGAGCTGCCGTTCGATGCGAATTATGTCACCTATGTCTGGTTCGACGCGCTGGTGAACTACATCTCGATTCCGGGGTATTTGTCGGACGACACGAGGTTTCATAGGTGGTGGCCCGCGACCGTACACCTCGTCGGCAAAGATATCCTGACCACCCATGCGGTCTACTGGTCGACGATGCTCAAAGCCCTCGGCCTGCCACTGCCCAACACGATCTTTGCCCACGGATGGTGGACGGTGGAGGGTGAGAAGATGTCCAAGAGCCGCGGGAATGTGGTGGATCCCAACGCCTTGGTCCAAGAGTTCGGCGTCGATGCGATCCGCTACTTCGCGCTCCGGGAAGTTCCCTTCGGACAGGATGGTAACTTCTCCAGGGAGGCTCTGATCGGGCGCATCAACACCGATCTGGCCAACGATCTGGGCAATCTATTGAGCCGGACCCTGACGATGATCGCGCGTTATGCTGGCGGGGTTATTCCGGAGCCGGCAGCTCGGGCGACCCATGAGCTCGATGGGCAACTCCAGCAGACCGCGGCGCAGGTGACGGCAGACGTAGGGAGCTTCCTCGGAAAGTTGGAATTCAATCGGGCCCTGGAGGCAATCTGGACGCTGGTTCAACTGGGCAACCAGTACATCGATAAGACCGCCCCCTGGACACTGGCCAAGCGGGCTGAGGACGCACCGCGGCTCAAGACGGTCTTGTACAATATCGCTGAGTCATTGAGATTTCTCAGCGTCAATCTGTTTGCGTTCATGCCGCAGACGGCTGAGGAGATCAAACGTCAGCTGGGGCTGATCCTGAACTTCTCCAAGCCGGTCCTCGGCGGCGAGTTTACGTGGGGGGGGCTGACGCCCGGAACGGAGATTGCCAAGGGCAGCCCACTGTTCCCCCGAATCGACACCACCGCAAGGACGCAAGGAGGCACAGACGTGACTGACGCCCACCAACCAAGCCCTGTTCCTCAATCGGCGGATGCGTTGTCCTCACAGCCGACGCGAGCGTCGGACACGGCACAACAGATCACCATCGAAGAGTTTCGGAAGATGCAACTCCGAACAGCCAGGGTACTGACTGCCGAGCGGGTGCCTAAGTCTGAAAAGCTGATCAAGCTTCGGGTGTCCCTGGGTACTGAGGAGCTCCAGATCGTCGCAGGCATCGGGAAAAAATATGAACCCGATGCACTGATCGGGAAAACCGTGGTCATCGTTGCGAATCTCAAGCCGGCCAAGCTGATGGGGGTGGAGTCGCAGGGGATGGTGTTGGCGGCGGGGGATCAGGAAGTCTTGGGTCTGATCACGATGCTAGAAGAGGTGGAGCCGGGCACAAAGGTGAAGTGAGTGTGGCTGACGGGTTAAGGCTGGTCCCCATCGCCCTCCTGCTGGCCGGGATCCTGGCCGCCGACATGGCACGGCCGGCCGAAGAACGCAATCGGCGCGCTCCCGCGTCCGCAAACCCGAGCACCACCGAGGTGCTGGTACGGGTGGTCGCGCACGGCGCCATGGTGTTAGGCCATGAGGTCGGCGGCGCTCGCGTGACGATCACCGACGTCACTACCGGGAGCGTGCTGGCCTCCGGCCTTCAGACCGGCGAGGCGGGCGATCAGAACCAGATCATGCGAACCCCACGTCTGATGGAAGAACCCCGCTACTCGTCGCGTCCCTCGGGGTCGTTCCGCGCCACGCTCCAATTAACAACGCCGACGCTGGTTGAAGTCGCGGCCGAGGGTCCGCTGGCATACCCAGCCTCGATGCGACGCACTGCCAAGACCGTGCTGCTGATCCCCGGACACGATCTGACGAGCGATGGGATTGTCCTCGCCTTGTACGGTTACATCGTTCAAATCGAGGACCCGCCCTCAGGACAGCCCTTAATCGCGAAGGCGGACGTGAAGCTGGCCGCTTCGGTCAAGACTCTGTCAGGCGCACCGGTCCGGCCGCACGGCGACTGGGACTCACGGAAGGTCCATATCTACGCTGAAGTCCTGATCGGTACTCGCTTAGTCGAGCGACTCCAGATGTTCTACTCCGGGTCCAAAGGTCTGTTCGAAGCGCCATTTTTCGTACCCACACCGGCTGAGGCGCCCGACGGCATCACGCTCCGAGTGGTGGCGGCGGATAAGGCCGATGCGAATATCGGCATGGGCGAGGCGAAGTACCCCATTCTCCCAGAGGACAGAAGCCTCCGGAGGAAATGACTCATTGGGGGATTGTTTCATTGACGAGATGCCGGATCTGGAGCTGGGGGATTTGGTGGTTGCTGCTCGACTCATGTTTCGGATTTCTTGAAATTCAACCACCAATTGAGTCAATGATTCAATCACCAAATTCTTGAGAGAGACATGGATCCGAAGCAAAAACAGTTCTCGATCTGGTACGTGTTCATCGCGCTCTGGGCGATCATGCTCTTTCAGATGTTCGTGACCCCCTACTTTGCCCCGAGCGAGATTCCGTACAGCGAATTCAAGGCGGCCGTGGCAGCTGGCAAGGTCGAAGAGGTTTCGGTGTCCTCCACGGTTATCCACGGGCGCATGAAATCGGACGCGCCTCCTGCTGGTGGGACCACCTCGGCGGCCAAAGAGGGCCGAATATTCGAGACGGTGCGGGTGGAGGATCCTGATCTGATTCGAGACCTTGAGAAGCAACAGGTCAAGGTCACGGGCGTCATCCAAAGCACCTTCCTCCGGGACCTGTTGTCCTGGGTGGTTCCGATCGCGCTGTTTTTCGCGGTCTGGCTGTTCCTGCTGAGAAGGATGGGACAGGGGCAGGGCGGATTCATGACTGTCGGTCGGAGCAAGGCCAAGATCTATATGGAAAAGGAGGTCAAGGTCACCTTTGCGGACGCCGCCGGTGTGGACGAGGCCAAAGCCGAGCTACAGGAAGTGATCGAATTCCTCAAGACGCCGGAGAAGTTCAGTCGCCTGGGAGGGAAGATCCCGAAGGGCATTTTGCTGGTCGGGCCGCCCGGCACGGGGAAGACCTTGCTGGCGAAGGCGGTGGCAGGCGAGGCCGGCGTGCCGTTCTTTTCGATCAGCGGATCGGAGTTCGTCGAGATGTTCGTGGGCGTCGGCGCAGCGCGGGTCCGCGATCTCTTTCTCCAGGCGAAGGAGAAGGCCCCCTGCATCATCTTCATCGACGAGCTGGACGCCCTGGGAAAGGCCCGCGGGATCGGCCCGATGGCGCACGAGGAGCGCGAGCAGACCTTGAACCAGTTGCTGGTCGAAATGGACGGCTTCGATCCTCGCGTAGGGGTCCTCCTGATGGCCGCGACGAATCGCCCGGAAATTCTGGACCCGGCCCTTCTCCGCGCGGGCCGTTTCGACCGGCATGTGCTCGTGGACCGGCCTGATAAGATCGGACGCGTCGCGATCCTGAAGCTGCACGCCCGCGCAGTGCCCTTGGAATCCGAAGCCGATCTGGATGTCATCGGAGCCATGACGGCCGGCTTTGTCGGCGCCGACCTGGCAAACATCATCAACGAGGCCGCGTTACTGGCAGTGCGACGCCGAAAGGACAAGGTCGGCCTCGCGGAACTGCAAGAAGCTGTGGAGCGGGTCATCGCCGGACTGGAGAAAAAGAATCGCGTGCTCAACCAGACAGAGAAGGAGCGGGTCGCGCATCATGAGGTAGGCCACGCTCTGGTCGCGCTCTCCATTCCCGGCGCGGACGCTGTGCAGAAGATCTCGATCATCCCCCGCGGGATCGCCGCGCTCGGCTATACGCTCCAGCTCCCAACCGAAGACCGCTTCCTCATGACTGAGTCAGAGCTCAAGAATAAGATCGCGGTCCTGCTCGGCGGTCGGGTCGCCGAGGAACTCATCTACCGTGAGATCTCGACTGGCGCCCAGGATGATCTGATGAAGGCCACCGACATCGCCAAGAGCATGGTGAAGCTCTACGGGATGAGCGAGAAACTGGGGCAAATCAGCTTCGAACGCGGGCAGCAGCCGTTGTTCCTCCAGTCCGGGCAGTCGCCGACGTCGGGAGACTACAGCGAGGAAACCTCGAGGGAGATCGATTGCGAGGTCCGCCGGATCATCGAGGAGCAGTACGGTCGCGTGCTATCGCTCCTCGAGCAGCGACAGGGCATCCTGCGGGAGGCCGCCGTCGTACTGCTCAGCAAGGAGACCATCAGCGGGGACGAGCTGAAACAAATCGCCACGAAATCGGCCGCCTCCGTGTAACCTTCGGTACGCGGCTTGGACGGGTGCGTTGCTATGATCGTTCATGAGAGGGTGCCTGATGACTTCCGCCGCCATGCCCTGTGGGTCGTCGCCACGCTGACGGTTCTTGTCTGGCTGGCGCTAGGCTCAGGGGGCTTCGCACAACATCAGCCGACGGACCAGAGCCAGCACCGTGGCCCATCGGACATCAACGAATACATCGAGAGCCTCGAGCGGCCGGACCGCGACCGCGATCAGAAGCCATCCCAGGTCGTCGAAGCATTAGCCCTCAAGCCCGGCATGGCTGTCGCGGATCTCGGTGCAGGCTCCGGCTACTTTACGCGACGGTTCGTGGAGGCCGTGACCGCCACTGGGAAGGTCTACGCCATTGATGTTGAAGAGGACATGCTCACCTATGCCAGAGGGAGCCTCGAGCGTCTGCACATCCCCTACACCGTTGAGTTCATCCTCGCTCAGCCGGACAATCCGAGACTGCCCGCTCAGTCCGTTGACCTCATTTTCCTCTGCAATGTCTACCATCATCTGGAGGATCGTTCCAGCTACTTTGTCAACGCGCAGCCGGCCCTCAAACCAGGGGGTCGCGTGGCAATCATCGACTTCTACCACGATCAGCGGTCGGGTAACGTCGGCTTTCCACGCCGGCATCTGGTGGCGCGTGAAACGACTGTCGGGGAGATGACCAAGGCCGGCTTCAAGCTCGTGAAGGAGCACACATTCCTCGAACGGCAATATTTCCTCGAGTTCGTGCCCATGGCACCATGATGCCCGGTCCGGCAGCTTCTCCTTGCTCCCCTGGGCAGAGCATGAGAGACTATTGTTGATGCCTCGATCCCAGCCGACTTACATCCAGCTCCGGCACCGCCTCCATTTCGCGTTGGCCCTCAATGCCGTCATTATCCTGGCCGAATTTGCCTCGGGCCTGCTTCTGAACAGCATCGGGTTGATGAGCGACGCCGGCCACAATCTGATCGACCAGGGAGCACTCTTCCTGGCGCTCTATGCCCACATCCTCTCCGCCAGACCGGCCACCGAGGGTAGAACGTTTGGGTATCACCGGGCCGGGATCATCTCGGCGTTCATCAATTCGTTCGTGCTGCTCATCACCGCGGTGGCCATCGGCCTGCTGGCCGTGCGACGTATCCTGGAACCGGTGCCGGTGGCCGGTGACTGGGTGATGGCTGTCGCATTGCTGAGCTTCCTCGCCAATCTGGGCATTGCGCTGTTGCTCCGGCACGGAGCCCGCAATGACCTCAATATCCGAAGCGCCTTCTGGCACATGCTGGGGGACGCCTGGGTATCGTTGGGCGTGGTAGCCAGCGGTGCGGCGATCCTCATCACCGGCTGGTCGGTCCTGGACCCGCTCGTGAGTCTGGTGATTGTGGGCGTGATCGTGAAGGGAGCGTGGCCGATCTTTCGTGAGGCGCTGGAAGTGCTGTTGGAGTCCACGCCGCCTGGGATCAGAACGGTGCACGTGGTCGAGGCGATTGAGCGGGTTCCGGGCGTTAAGAACGTGCACGACTTGCACATCTGGGCAGTCGAGCCCAGACTCGTAATGCTGACCTGCCACGTCATGGTCGAGGGGGACGACTCGCAACTGACCGATGAGCTGCTGCGGACCATCCGCGGGCGGGTTGCCTCGGAGTTCGGCATTCAGCACTTAACGGTCCAGATGGAAACCCAGTGCTGCCATCCAGAGGCCGTCCACTGCGACCTGAATCGGCTTGCCGGAGCAGGTGAGGGGCAAGGGGCACGAGGCAAGAGGCAGGGGGTCAACGCGGAACGATGATTGACGGAAGAATTTCAGGGCGTAGCCTGGATGGTCGCCCCTAGCCCAGAGCCTCGCACTCCCTGCCTTTCCTAAAGACCGGCCACCAGCTCAGGACCACCGCGACACCCGCACCGATCAACCCTCCGATCACCCAGCCACCCAGGACATCGGTGACGTAGTGCCCACCGATGTAGACACGCGAGAACCCGACGAGGGCCACGAGGGGCCAGCTGATCCAGCCCGTCGCGGGATACAGGACCTGTGCAAACGCCGCAGCGGCCGCGGTGTTGAGCGCGTGGTTGGATGGAAAACTAAACGTGCCGCCGCAGCCAACCAGTTCGTGGACCTGGTCAAGAACCCGGCACGGTCTGGCCCGCTGGGCTGCTTGCTTGATGAGCGCGCCGAGCAGGTCCCCCAGGGCAATGAGGCCGGCCAGCGTCGTCGCACCGATGACGGCCTGTCGCCGACTGACCCAGAGCCAATACGCAAAAAGAAGTGTGCCCGGGACGAGCAGGCTGCTCGGCCGAGCCAACGCCACCATGGCCTCATCCAGGACGCTGGATCGCTCGGCCAGCCCGTTGATCGCGTAGAACAATGCCACATCCCAGTTCATGACTTCCAAAGGCTCGAGGCTATGGTCAATGGGCTCTAGGTCTGATGCATCCTGCAATTTCCTATAGCCTATAGCCAATCGCCTATCGCCCACTTCTCATTGAGTCCGGAAGTGAATCCGCACCGTCAGCTCGCCGTCGATGGGCTCATCCCCTCGCATTTGTGGGTCGAACGTCCACTCTTTGAGCGCCTCTACTCCCGAGATCGTCAATTCGCGGTGCTTGGCCGGCTCAAGAACCACAACCGTGACCCGAGCGTCTTTCGACACCAGCATGCGCGCTTTCATCCAATCATCGATCACTTTGCCCACTAGGGCTGGAGGGACGGCCGGCCAGGGGGTGGATTTGGGCACCGGCCCAAGCTGCTGATCTTTGTTCAGCGGGAGGCCATGTACATGAACTTCAGGCAGCGCTACGAGGTCTGCATCATGGTCCGACCGGTGTGTCGCTCGATCCCCCTCAGCAGCCAGGCCGAGGCTCAGGCTCAGGGAGACAACCAGCCATGCGAGCACGTACGGCATGAACATTTCTTCCTTCCTCCAAACCTTACCCTCAGCCTGAACCTGAACCTTCCCTAGAAGAACCACTGTAGTCTTCCAAAGAAGGACCGGGGCATCCCCGCATGGGCGACGCCCAACCCGATGCTACCCTCGCCGGCGTTGTAAAAGTACTGCCGGTCGAAGATGTTGATGAGATCGAACCCCACCAAAATCTTTTGGCGTTCCCACGGCAGCGGAACTACGTGGGTGATCGACGCATTATAGACAGTATACGAAGGCATGTGGGAGGAATTCGTCTTCGCATCCTCGTTGGCGGCTGTCCGCAGGCCAGACCCGTACAGCATCTGCCCACTGATGGTCGTACGCTCGAGAAATTTATAGCTGAGCACGGCCGAGCTGGTCATGGTCTGCGAGTGATCGCAGAACACACCACCCGGCGAATTGATATCGTCAATCTCCTTCTGCTCCAGCAGGAAATTACCGGATTGAAGCCCATAGCCTTTGCACTGGCCCCAGGCCACGTTGCCGCGCCCGTTGAAGTTGTCGGTGAACTGAACTTTTAGCGCTCCGTTAATCCCACGCTGCCAACCATAGTTAAAAGCGAAGAAATTCAGGAGCGGAGTACTGCCAAATTGCCCAGCGTCCGACAGAAAGTGCGCCAGTTTGTAGTAGCCCGTTAACTCCAACGTGGCGTACTGGCCAATGGCATGATAGCTTCCCACTTCGAAATAATGCGCACGCTCGGCCCTCGGCCGAAACCCTGTGGGATCGTCCGGCTCCGCCGTCGTTCCGGCCGTATTCAGGTTGATGAAGGCAATTTGTTCAATGTTGGGCGGGGTGAACAGGCGGCCGTAATACACATGGAACGCGTTCGACTGGTTGTATTTGTACGTCACACCGATCCGTGGACTGAGCTGTCCTTCGTCATAGAAGCCTTGGATCTGGTCGAACCGCAGGCCCGCATTGATGGTCCAGTGCTCGTTCGGACTCCACTGATCCTGCACCCAAAATTCTTCCCGCCACTGGGTGTTCACATTCGACGCCTGTCGCGTCATCACGGGCGCAACAGGCAGGCCGGTTCCCAGAGCACGGTCGAAGAGATAGAGCTGGGCCTCGTTGTCCGCATTGCTGTAGTCGATCTGGAATCCCGACTTCACCAGATGCTGCGTGTTAGGAATCCATGTGTGGTCCAGCCTGACACCGCCAGAGTAGGCGGTACGTTTCTGGCTCGCTGCGGAGAAGGGTTCCGTGACATCCGGCGTATAGGCGAGGACATTGAGCGGATCGGTCGTGAAGTTCGCGTAACCGTGCCGGAAATAGGCTCCCAGACTGAAAAAGGAAGTCGCGTCGACGTCATGCCGCCAGACCAGTTGGGTATATTGATTGTTCTCCTTCTGGTTCTGGTCGATGGCTTGCGACGGCGCCGGGGTGAAGCCGGGTAGCAGAGCCAGTACATCGGGGTTCGCCGTCAAACCCGGAGAGTTCGGAATCTGGTACTTGGCGACGGCGTTCAGGAGGATCCAGCTAAAGCTGCTCCGATTACTCAGCTGATAATCGCCGCGGAGATAGGTGTTGTTCTTCTCACTCTGGCCATGAAAGATGGTCGTGCCGAGCGTCGGCGGCTCGATCCCCCGATCGGTAGTGATATAGCTATTCAATGCATAGTATCGGAACTTTTCTCCAACCGTTCCGCCGTATTCGAACGACGGGTTGACCGTTTCATTCGAGCCACCGAACATTTGCAGCGACCCGAAGCCCGGTTTTGTTCCGCTTTTGCTCGTGATATCGAGCACCATGGCCGTTTTGTTGCCGTATTGCGCTTCCATCCCGCCGAGGATGATGTCCGCCCGCTCCCAGGCCCGCGGCGGCACGATATCGGCAAAGGCGCCGGTCACCGTGTCTGGAATCGGGATCCCGTCGATCCTGAACTGCTGATTGGCGTGATCTTGGCGGATATGGGTTTGTTTCAAGGCTCCATAGACGACGCTCGGTATGGTCAGCAAGACATCGGGCACTTCAACGTTGTTGCCCCGCGGCAAGATCTCAACATCCTTCCGGCTCAGTTGGTAGGTCTCACTGGAGGCCTTATACTGGATCGCCGGCAGGGGCGACACGATCTCCAACGCAATTTCTTGCGTGAGGGCCAGAGTCAAGGTGACCGGAGCCGGCTTGTCGGTCCCCATCTTCACGATCACGTATTCACTCCGATAGGTCTCCTGGACCGCGCTGACGGAGTAGGTTCCCGCCTGCGGGACCGTGACAGAAAATTCTCCGGCTTGGTTCGTGATGCCTTGCGCCACGATGGTGCCCTCTGCATCGCGCACCTGCACGATGGCTTGGTCGACGCGCCGCAGGTCCTGGTTTTGGACAAACCCGGTGAGCGTGCGTGCCGGGGAAGCTTGCGTCTCGCCCTGGGCCGCCGCCGGCTGAGGGTGCGGCAGCAGAAGTGTCAGCGAGGCCAGCAGCGTCACGCGGAGCCATGAACGAGCACCGATTGAATCCTGTGTCATCTCCTCTTCCTGACCACTGGAAATACACGGAGCAGTGACGAACGAGCAGGCCACAAGTCGGACCGGAATCCATCTTGTCAGGCTGCAGCCTTGTCAGTTTGCGTGCTGGAGATAGGTCAGGACAGCGGAGGAGCACGGGATGGACCGGTCCAGATCGGATGGACCGATAGCAGAGCCGATGGTGCGGGAAACTCATGTTCTGATGGGATGATCGAGGAAAGGACAACCGGGACATCCGCAAGCAGTGAACTGCCGGTGTGGTGTTGGACCCACTGACAGAGGTCGAAGTCGGAATGCTGATGCCCGTCCCGATCAGCCGCGGCGAGTTCGTGGTGGACTCCGAGCGCAGCCGCCAGAGGGGCTATTCCCAGGAGGACCAGCGCAAGAACAACGGCCACCATGCCGCGGCCCACCTGCGGGGTGGATCTGCGAGTGCGCATAGAGGAGACTCGATAGCTCATCAGTGGCGCCGGTTTTAGCACAGGGTATCTCGCCTTGTCAAACCATAGCCGACCCACAGCACCTCTGCGCGTGTTCTTCTCATTCGTCACCGTGGCATGCTACGATGACACCGGCACCCTCATGATCATTCATGAGACACTTCCGACACGGCGGAGCGACCAAGTGTGTTGATCGACAGCCACATACATCTGGATGATGTCCGGTACGATCACGATCGGGAGGCCATGCTCGCCAGGGCGCGGGAGGCGGGCATCGAGGCATTCGTGACCATCGGCTGCGACCTGGCTACGAGCCGCGCGGCGCTAGAGCTGGCCGGCCAGTATGCGAATGTCTACGCGACCGTCGGCGTCCACCCGCACGAGGTCAAGCACATCGGCGATGACTGGTACGACCACCTCCGGCGGCTCGCGCAGCGTCCCAAGGTGGTCGCCTACGGCGAGATCGGATTGGACTACCATTACAACTATTCCCCTCCGAGTCTTCAGCGGGAGCGCTTTCGCGAGCAGGTCTGCTTGGCCCGCGAGCTGAAGCTCCCGATCGTGGTTCACACACGGGAAGCCCAGGAAGATACCATCGCGATTCTTAGGGAGGAGAAGGCATGGGAGGTCGGTGGCGTGTTCCACTGCTTCTCGGGGGATGCGTGGCTGGCGAGAGATGAGTTGGATCTGGGGTTCTTCTTATCGTTCGCCGGGGTCCTCACCTTTCAGAACGCGACGATGCTCAGGGACATCGCGAAGACCGTGCCGATGGACCGTCTCCTGGTGGAAACGGACTGCCCATATTTGACCCCAGTCCCTCACCGGGGCAAGAGGAACGAGCCTGCCTACGTCAAGCTAGTGGCTGAAAAACTGGCGGAGGTCAGGAGCACCGTCGGTGAGACGTCCCTCGAGGAGATCGGCCGGATCACGTCAGCAAACGCCCGTCGACTGTTCAAAATCGCCTGAGCTGTCGGCGGCGATGCCGGAGGGCCTTCGGAAGCTTCCTCGGGTTTCCCTTCTTGTCGGGATTGCGCTCCAGCAGTTCTCCGTTGTCCCGATCGCGCGGTTCCCTGGCCTGTCCGGAAGCCGTCGCCAGCGCCATACGGATCCTGGAGTCAAATTCCGAAGCACCGATCACGAAGGCCCCGTTGGCTCTAGCCGAGTCCGCCACCTCTCGATCCGAGGACACCACAGCACAGGCACTGCCATAGTCCGCAGCCAGCCGTTGGATGACCTGGTCAGCGCGCTCTCCGCGCCGAGAGTAGATCACCTCGACTCCCGCCCTGTGCTCGCGCCGCTCGACGCCCAGGCCCTGCTGCCATCCATCAAAAACCACGGTGATGGCATGGGCCTTTCGCTGGCGATAGGCCGCCAACTCCTGGAGCAATCGCTCGCGCGCTGAGTCGGCATCTGCACCAGCGACGCGGCCGACTTGCCCCCGCGCGCCCAGAAGGTTGTAACCGTCAATGATCAGGTGCAAGGTCATCGCCCAGACAGCCTCGTACTGCCGCCAGAGTGCTCACCCACGGAGCAAGACTAGCACGTGAAGCACTCCGTTGCCATCTCCTTTACGCGATCGAGGGCCGATACGGTCGACTCCTGAGCACGGTGCCCATCCATGAATGCGAAGACTGTCAATCGGGCCCGAAGGTTAGGCAGGGCGGCTCGGTCTGTGCCTTCTCCCACTGCTTACTCGAAACGACCACAGAGCTTGGCATAACCGCTTGACATTACGGCTCAATTCTGAGACAAGTTTGTCATGGGGTTTGATGCTGAACGGGGCCTGGGCCCAATCGTCCGGCGGTGCACACTCCTGAGCTTGACCGCGATCGCGCTGTCAGCTTGGGCGGCATTCCCGCCGTCCGTCATGTCCGGCTCGCCCTTGGTATCCCACGTGAAAGCGGAGGTCAAGAGCCGGACGGTCTCGCAGAAACCACAGAAACGAAGGAAGACCGCGCCGTCGCAGGCTCCAGCGGTGGTGCAGGATCTCAGACTCCAGTCCTACCCGGATCACAGCCGGCTCGTATTGGACCTGCAACGGAGGGTGCTCTTCACGCAGACCCGCCAGAAACATCCAGACCGGGTTGTGATCGAACTCCAGAATGCGTTGCTAGGAAAGACTGCTCGCGCCAGGCTGACAGATGAGCCGATTCCTGACGAGATGGTCATCGCGCAGGCCACGCCGCGTTCGGTCACCCTCTCTCTGAATCTGAACGCGATCAGCGATTACAAGCTCATGCCGCTGAGCAATCCGCACCGTCTGGTCCTGGATGTCTTCAGCCGGGGACGGGTGGCTGCAATCCGCACGGCCGAGACGTCCGATTCGCTTCCACAAACCAGGCCAGGCCCAGGTTCTCCTTCCGGACGACCCGGACCGCGACCGGCTCGGGAGATCAAGACGATCGTGATCGATCCAGGTCATGGCGGAAAGGATCCGGGGGCTCTGGGACGCGGTGGAGCCGTCGAGAAACACATCACGCTCCGCGTCGGGCTGCTGCTCCGCGACCTGATCGTCAAGCACCTTGGGACCAACGTGCTCATGACGAGAGACCATGATACCTTTGTCGAGCTGGAGGATCGCGCCAAGTTCGCCAACAGCCATGATGCTGATCTCTTCGTGTCCATCCACGTTAACTCACACCCGCAGCGTGCCACGAAAGGCCTGGAGATCTACCACTTCGGCGAGGCCAGCGATCGGCAAGCGCTCGAAGTGGCTGCGCGTGAAAACGGCACGCCCATCGACGACACCGGGGTCGGGTGGCAATACCTGGTGGCCGACCTGCTCACCACGAAGAAAATCGAGGAGTCCCTCGAGTTCGCGTGGACGACCAGACAGGCCATGGTGGCGTCTCTCGACAACCACTACGACGTGGTCGATCACGGCGTCAAGACCGCTCCGTTCTATGTGCTCCGCTTCACTAGCATGCCGAGCATCCTGGCCGAAATCGCGTATATCTCCAACCCCAACGAAGAGCGGCTGTTGCAAGGCGACATCTTCCTGATCCGCACCGCTCAGGCCCTCTTCGAGGGGATCAAGAACTTTATTAAGCCGTTGCAGACCGCGTCCCGACAGGGGGTCAAGGGATAGCGGGCTACGGGGTATGGGGATAGCGGGTTAACGGTTTTTTCGAGACTGCATACTCCGATGCGATGTCGCGCTACCCCGATTACCCCGTCCGCACTACCCCTCTACCCCTTCTTGAATGGCTACCTTCAAGCTCATACTCGAATATGACGGCACCGCCTACGTCGGCTGGCAGCGCCAGCCCGACAGCCCGACCGTCCAGGCTGTCGTCGAGGCCACGCTCAAAACAATCACGCAGCATTCCATTTCTGTCATCGGGGCTGGACGAACAGACGCAGGCACCCACGCGCTAGGACAGGTGGCAAGTTTTCGATCTGACAAGCCGCTCACCCCGGAAGAATGGAAGCGGGCGTTGAACGGCCTGCTGCCCCAGGACATCTGTGTCCTGGCGGCTGAGCACGTCCAGGATGACTTCCATGCCCGCTATTCGGCCCGCGGCAAGCTGTATGAATACCGGATTCTAAATCGAGTCGAGCCCTCAGCCTTGGGGCGTCACCGTATGTGGCACGTCAGAGCACCGCTCGATCTGAACGCGATGCGGGAAGCGGCGAGTTTGCTGGTCGGTCGCCATGACTTTTCGTCGTTTCAGGGATCTCCGACCGACATGGAGAATTCGATCTGCGAGCTCCGACGGCTGGAAATCCATCAGGAACCTCCCGTGATCCGGATCGAGGTGGAGGCGGACCGATTCCTCAAGCAGATGGTCCGCGCCATCGTCGGCACGCTGGTTGAGGTCGGACGCGCGAAGCGTGCGTCCAAATCGGTGAAGGAAATCCTGGAGGCCAGGGACCGCCGCGCCGCCGGTGTCACCGCCCCCGCGCACGGCCTGTATCTCGTCAGGGTGGACTATTAGGCAGCGCCTCTCTTGCTGGAGCAAGCCACGGTCCTACGAGGTGAAGGGCTTGATTATGGACTGAGGCGAATGACCAAGTTCAGAGTCCCTCTCGCAACGACGCTGTTTATCATCGGCGGAGCCTTCGCAGTGTTGGAACTCGTCAGCGTGTATGCTCTGCTCACCGGCGAGCCGGTCACATTTATTTCACACATTGAACAGTACGACAATATGGTCATCGAGTATCGCGAAGGTCTAGGAGTGAGCGGCCTGCTCGGCCATCTGTGCGTCCTAGGGGTTATTGCGTGCTCCACGACCGCCGGCCTTCTCGTGCTCCGAACCAGCCGCACCGTACGCCAAACTGGCATCACCGAAGCTCCATAATCGCATCTCCCCAGCCCGTCCCTCCCTCCAAGACTCTCGTAATCCACTGTAAATAAAGGGCTTTACGTTCACTTTACAGATACCAATTACATGCTACATTGACACTATGTCGACGGTAAATGATTGGGTTGAGGGTCCCTTCACAGATACCAAGTGCGCGGTACAGTGACACTATGAAGATGGTCACATTGCGCTTACCGGATACGCTCCATGCGGAACTCAAGGAGCTTTCAGAACAGGAAAACCGCTCCCTCCATGGCGAGATTGTGTATTGCCTGAAGCGAGCGGTCGCATCAGAAAAGCAAACCTCAAACAACAACAACAAGGAGTCAAACGATGCTCAAGGACAACGAAGTCAAACGAATCGTTGAGGCTATCACCGAGTATAAGGAGCTGGTCCAGCAGTCCAGCGACATGCGCGACCAGCTGGAGTCGCTCCAGAAGCGCTGGAACGCGCTCAGGCAGGAGCGGGACCAACTCCGTGCCGGTCTGGATGTCATTCACCAGGCGCTTTCTCAATTGAAGGTGGACTACCAGACGGTCATGAAGAACATGACCGATCTCTCCTCGACGGAAGACTCGGTCTTGGACAACGTGAAATTCCTGCTCGATGAGCTGACCTCCCTGCTCAAGAAGCACGAAGTGGCGGCCTAACGCCGCGCCGGAGGTGGACGTGATTTCCATATTTAAGCGACCAGCACACTTTACGGACGAGAGCCGGATCCAGGCTGAAGGCCAGAAAGATGGGGAGAAAAATATCCCGCAAATGGGATCGTATGTCTCTGCCCAGTTTGAGCAGGCGTTGATCGCAAACGGCGAACAACAGGTTCAGGGCATATACGAGAAGGCCGCCAAGTGTATCGCACAGCTCCAACCCATCTACCGAGCCTGCCAGGAGCAGCTGGAGGAGCTGAATGTCCGGCTCAAGCCCATCTCAGACCTCTATGAGACCAGGAAAAAGGAATTGGGCCGCGATGTCGCGATTCCCTTTCCCTCCTTCTATCACGTGTTGCTGATCCTTTTTCTAGGCATCGGGGAGTTTCCGTTGAACACGGTCGTCTTCCGCCTGTTCGGAGAACCGGAATACCTGACCTATGTCATGTCTTCCACCCTGGCCGTCACCATCCCGCTGCTCGGACTATTTATCGGCCTCAATCTCAGGCATTCGCTGCCCCGGAATGCAGGCAACATCCTGATCGGAGTGCTGACCCCGGCCGCCGTGGGGGCGGCTCTGTTCGCGATCAGTGTGCTACGGAATACATATATTTTCTCCCAGTCCGCCCCGACCAACCCGGCGCAGGCCAGCTCTGACCAGTTAGCCTGGGCATTATTCGCACTCAACCTCCTGGTATTCTTTGGAGCCCTGGTGTCTTCTTTCTTCGCGCACGATCCGGACGAACGGCTAGACAGCGCCCACTCCTCCCTCTTGTTTCTGGATCGCAAGAGAAACGCCGTTCGGGATCGACTCTTCAAGATTGGCACTCAACTGAACGGGGAGATCAAGAAGACCAAGAGCCAGATCGACCAAATCCGTGCGCTCACGAACGAGCGCGTGGCGCTGTATCGTCAGGTCAACATGCGGTTCCGCAGCCTGTTGCCGCCGCCCACCTTTAGAAAGGCTCCTGAGTTCCCAGAGTTGAAATGGTGGCCCGAGGTGTCTCTCAACGGAGACAGGGAGCCTCGTGATGGCGCCTGAGTCTGCACGGCCGCGCGGGATCACCCTCTGGATTCTTATTCTCCTCACCGGATTGGTCCCGCTGACCTCTGGATGCTCCCGCTCCTCACAGGCCTCGACGCCCCGCGGAACGGAGATCGTCGTCTTTGTCGACTTCTCCGCCAGCACCACCAAGGAAGACAGAAAGCTCTATGAGCTGGCGGTCACTGACCAGATTCTCTCGTCGCTCTCAGCAGGGGATCGTCTCCTGATTGCGCCGATCAACGACAAGACCCTCACCGCGTTCCATCCTCTTGTGGAAACCACATTTCCTCCAAAGCCCGAATTCAACGGGTGGATGGACAATGTCTTGAAGTATAACAAACAGGCGAAAGAAGTTGACGACCAAGTGGCTCACCTGAAGGAGACGGTCCGGAAACAGGTGGATGCCCTGTTCGCCCAACGGTACACCAGCCAATGGACGGACGTCTTCAGTTCCCTCCTCATCGCCAAGCAACTGTTCCACAATGAGCCGCGACATAAGGTCCTGGTCCTGCTGTCCGACATGATCGAAGATTATCCGCCGTATCGTTTCGAGAGAATTGCCTGGAGCTCTGACACCAACAAGAAACTTCTGTCCGAATTAGAGGGGAAAGGCATGATTCCGGACCTGTCCGGTGTGTGCATTTACGTGTCGGGGATTTCGGCAGAATCTGCCGATCTCGCCCAAAACATCGGCTCCTTCTGGCATGAATACTTCAAGCGTACAAAGGCGGACATGGATCCAAGCCGTTATGCCCACGTGCTCCTGCACTGGCCTCCCTCCACCTCCTGCTCGTTGTGACGCTCTGCTCCCGCTTCGCTCAACACTACCCCACTCTAACTGACTCAGACCCGAAAGAAAGGAAGCGGCCCGGACACTCGGCCAGCTTTACCGAATCTGGTGCTATGTGGGCAGCACCCCCGATCGTTGTAGAAAGACGACAAGAAAAGCCTAGGATGCGGGGCGGGAGTGAGAAGAGGAACTACTGAGGGCCTTGATTCTGGCGGTTCTCCAACTTCTTGCGCAGCTCGATGAGTTCGCGCTCAAGGCTCTCGAACCGGTCAGCGATGGGGTCGGGCATGTTGATGTGGTCCATGGTCGCCTCAGGGATCCGTTCACCCTCTGTTTTGATGACCCGTGCTGGCACGCCGATCACGGTTGAGTTGGGAGGCACAGATTTCAGGACCACCGAGTTCGCGCCGATTTTGACATTGTCTCCGATCTTGATCCCGCCAAGGATCTTGGCGCCGGCGCCCACCACGACGTGATTGCCCAGCGTCGGGTGGCGCTTGCCCCGCTCCTTCCCGGTCCCCCCCAAAGTTACCCCCTGAAACAGCGTCACGTGATCGCCGATCTCGGCGGTCTCACCGATGACGACGCCCATCCCGTGATCGATGAAAAAACCTGTCCCGATCCTGGCGGCCGGGTGAATCTCCACTCCCGTCAGCCAACGCGCCAGCTGGGAGATAACCCGTGGGACAAACGGCACCTTGTAGGATCTAAGCCAGTGGGCGAAGCGATAGGCGATCAGTGCGTGGAAGCCCGCGTAGGTGAGAATCACCTCCAGCTTGCTGGTGGCAGCGGGATCGCGATCAAACACAGCGTTCAAATCTTGGTTCACTCTTTTGAACATGGCGGTAGACTTATCGAGTTGATGACTTATGCCTTTTCGACCGAATCAATCAAACAGATCGCCTGAGCGGCGATCGCTTCTTCTCGGCCGATCGCGTCCAGGCCCTCGCCGCTCTTCACCTTGACGTTCACCGCCCCTCGGTCTACCTTCAGGACTTCGGCGAGGCGCGCCTGCATGCCCTCCAGGTGGGAACTCAGCCGAGGCGCCTGGGCGATGATGACACTGTCCAGGTTGACCAGGCGAAGCCCTTTCTTTGCGAGCAGCCCTCCAATTTCCTCCAGCAGCCTGAGGCTGGAGATATCCTTATAGCGAGGGTCGGAACTGGGGTAATGCTTCCCTAGATCGCCTTCTCCCATGGCTCCCAATAGCGCGTCACAGACCGCGTGAACCAGCGCATCCGCATCGGAGTGGCCAACCAGTCCTCGCGTGTGTGGAATCTCCACACCGCCGAGGATGAGCTTGCGCCCCTTCCCCGTCGGATGGATATCGTATCCGATCCCTATCCGCATCCCGTTCCTTATCGTTAATCGTTAAACGTCACTCGTTAAACGCAAGACCAGTTTTGCTTTCATCTCCGAAGCGAATAACGATTCACGCTTCACGATTCACGTCTGCTGCGGGCAGCCAGAATCGCTTCGCCAAGCGCCAGGTCTTCTGGTCGGGTGATCTTGATATTCTGTCCGTTGCCCTCCACGAGAGCCACCCTGTGACCGAGCCGCTCGACGAGTTGGGCATCGTCGGTCGCGTGAACTGCTTCCAACAGGGCCTTCTGATGTGCCTCGCGCAACAGTGCGAGTCGGAACGCCTGAGGTGTCTGGGCCAGCCAGAGACCGTTCCGATCCACGGTGGATGCGATCAAGCCGTCCGCCCCAGCCTGCTTCACCGTATCCCGCATCGGGATTGCCACCACCGCAGCCCCGTACTGAGCCGCCCGTGCGATGACCTGCTCCACCATGTCAACGGTCAGGAATGGTCTCACGGCATCGTGGACGAGCACCACATCCGTGTCGTCTGTGATACTCTCCAGCCCGTGACGCACGGAGTCTTGCCGGTGCTCTCCACCGGTCACGACCTTTTTGACCTTGGTAAAGCCGTGAGGGGTGACGATTTCCCGCAAACAGTACTCACGGTCCCCCGCCGACACGGCGAGAATGACTTCGGCGACGGAAGCCGCGGCTTCCAGGACACGAAGAGAGTGAACCAGGATAGGCAGGCCGCCGATCGTCAGGAACTGCTTCGGAATGCCGCTTCCCATTCGCTGTCCCCGTCCGGCGGCGGGAACGAGGGCGACGCAACGAGGAGCCTGTCGGAGTATCCCGCTCCTATCCACGCGCGACCTGAAACTCCTCCTTCTCTGCTTCTTCCTTGAGACGCGTGAAGATCATCCGCCCCGCAGTGGTTTGCAGTACGCTGGTGACGACCACATCGACATTCCTCCCGATGCAGCGCTTCGCGTTGTCCACGACGATCATGGTCCCATCGTCGAGATACGCCACTCCCTGCCCGGCCTCCTTCCCTTCCTTGAGAACGAAGACCCGAATGGTTTCACCCGGCAGGACGACTGGCCTGAGGGCATTACACAGCTCGTTGATGTTCAGGACTCGTACACCCTGCAGCTCCGCGACCTTGTTCAGATTGAGGTCATTCGTGATGACCTTCGCGCCCACTTTCTTGGCGAGCACCACGATCTTGGAGTCCACATCCTTCACATGCGGGAAATCATCGTCCACGATTCGCACATCAATATCCACCATTTTCTGGATCTTGTTCAGAATGTCGAGCCCTCGGCGGCCACGCGCTCGTTTCAAGGAATCGGAAGAATCGGCGATGTGCTGGAGCTCATGCAGGATGAACTGGGGCACCAGGAACGTGCCCTCCAGAAAGCCCGTCTCGCAGAGGTCAGCCACCCGCCCATCGATGATCACGCTGGTATCCAGGATCTTATTATTGCCGGAAGCGGCTGCATGCTCGACGTGGCCCACCGACCCCGGAATTGTCTCACTTCCAAAGCGGGCGCCAAGGACCAAGCCGAGGTAAGGGAACCCCAGCAGAAAGATCAGGCCGCCGATGTGGAACAAAAAGGTCTCCACATCAAAGATCGCACTTCCGACCCACTCCACCAGACCGGTTAATATGAGTCCGACCGCCAGTCCAGCGGTCCCGCCGAGAATGATACCGAACGATAGTTTATGGAGCGCATATTCACTGGCCAGAATAGCCAGACCTGTGACTGTACCGCACGCGAGACCAACGAGTAAAAACGTGGGCGTCGGTTCCGCGCCGCGCGAAAACAGGGCTACCCCCGCCAGGGCGCTCACGAGCACGAAGACAATGCGTCGTGCCATATGACCACCCCCTTTGTGGATTGCCATTATACCACTCGTGTCCAGGCTGCATAGCCACTTACGGACTGAGTGTCACGAAGGACGTCCGGCCCTGGCGTTTGATCAGCAACAGCACCGGCCGTTCCTTCTCCAGTTGACCCGCGGCCTTCCGGTACGCCTTGAGATTCGCCACGGGCTTCCGGTTGATCTCCAGGATGACATCGCCCTCCTTCAGTCCGGCTTCTTGGGCCGCACTCCCCGGTCGAACCTCCGTAATCACCACCCCCCGCTCGTTCGAGCCGAGGCCAAGCCGGCTCGCCAGGTCGGAATTCAGATCCCGCACGTCCAGATCAGCCAGGAGGCCCGTCGAACTGGCAGGCTCACCGGGTTCCTCACTCCCGGCCTGCGCGACGGATTTGGGTTGTTCAGCGACCGTAATTTCAAGAGTCCGAACATGCTTGTCCCGCATGAACTTCACGACCGCCTTCTTTCCGACCGGAGTCTGGGCCACGGCGTTCCGGAGGTGCGTCGGGTTATCGACCGGCTTTCCGTCGAATTCAAGAATCACGTCACCCCGCAGGAGACCCGCACGCTTGGCTGGGCTATTCTCCAGGACATCGCTGACCAACACACCCTTGGCTTCCACCACGCCGAACTGCGCGCCGAGCTCGGCAGTCAGATCCTGAATGGAGACGCCCAGCCAGCCGCGGACGACCTTGCCGGCCCCAACCAGTTGCTCCAGAATAGATCGCGCCATATTGCTCGGCACGGCGAAGCCGATCCCCATGTTGCCGCCGCTCTGGCTGAAGATGGCCGTGTTGATTCCCACCAACTGTCCTTGAGTGTTGACCAGGGCTCCGCCCGAATTGCCCGGGTTGATGGCGGCATCCGTCTGGATGAAGTCTTCGTACTCGGCAATGCCCATGCTGGCGCGCCCCACGGCGCTCACGATCCCCATCGTGACTGTCTGGTTGAGGCCGAATGGATTACCAACCGCGAGCACGAACTCTCCAACCTCCAGCTTGTCCGAGTCAGCCCAAGGAATCGTGTGCAGCCCCTCCGCTTCGATCTTGAGCACCGCCAGATCTGTCTTGGAGTCCGTCCCGATCAGCTTGGCCTTGAACTCCCGCTTGTCGGAGAGCAACACCTTGATTTCGTCGGCCTTGCTCACCACGTGGTTATTGGTAATGATCAGTCCGCTCTTGTCGACGATCACCCCGGAACCGAGACTGCGTTCCTTGCGCTCGCGCGGAGCTTCGAACCTGCGGAAGAATTCATCACCGAAGAATCGGCGGAAGAAGGGGTCGTCGAACGGCATCCCATGGGGGCTCTCGACACCCTTGCCCGTTCGCGTCGTGGCAATGTTCACGACGGCCGGCGTGACCGTCTTGGCAACCTGGACGAAATTGCGGTCCCCGGATGGTGCGGCGGGCGGCACCGCGACGGGAGAAGCCTTCGGGGCAGGCACCTCCGGTACAGCATGCCCGATCGGCAGCCACCCCAGGTCTGAGGCGACCACGATCCCGATGACCATGCCAACCCCAACGAGCACTCCGCCAACCAGGAAGGAGATCGGCTGCCGCGGTCGAGGCTTCACTGGCTCAGTTGTGTTCACGTGCGACTCCTCACTACGCAGTTAGCGATCAGGGTCCCAGATTCCCATGTGACAAAGTGAGTCCGTTGATCAGCAGCCACACAACGGAGCGCACCGACATGACCGACTCAACCGAGTTCTCGGTTCTGACTTCATCTCTACCTGGACCCCTGAATAAACTGCTCGGCCAAGCTCACGTCCTCCCGACTGCCTATAATGAGGGAAACTCGCTGGTGCACGGTGGTCGGTTGGAGCTTTGAAATCGGCTCGGCCCCCGTGCTAGCACATCCCCCGGCCTGTTCCACGATGAAGGCTAAGGGAGCCGCCTCATACATCAGCCGCAGCTTCCCCTCGGTCTTGCCCGCCTCGGCAGGATACAGATAGACGCCGCCCGTTGTGAGAAGCCGATGCACGTCCGCAACGAGGCATCCCGAATAGCGAGACGAATAGGGTCGCCCAGCCGCAGGGTCCTTCTCCTGCAAATAGTCCACGAACCGCTGCACGCCTCTGGACCACTTCCCGTAGTTCCCTTCATTCACACTATAGACCTTCCCCCTGGAGGGCATGCGAACGTGCCGGACCGACAGCACAAACTCCCCGATCTCCGGGTCGAGCGTGAACTGATGTACCCCCCCGCCGCCGGTGTAAACCAGGACGGTGCTCGGTCCATACAGGATGTAGCCGGCCGCCACCTGCTCGGAGCCAGTCTTCAGGAGTTCCGCGTTCGCATCGCGCCCGGCCTTCTCACCAACTTTGTGTACAGAAAAAATCGACCCGACGGTGGCATTGACATCCACGTTCGACGAACCATCCAGGGGGTCGAGGAAGAGCGCGTACTTCCCACGCTTGCCGGGCGGCAGACTGCTGACCTGGAAGGGCTGATCCATTTCCTCCGAGACCAGCGTTCGGACCAGCCCGCCGTAATACTCGAAGGCCCGAACGAACGCCTCGTTCGACTTTCGATCGAGCTTCTGCACTGCCTCGCCCTGCACATTCGTCTCGCCGGTCAAGCCCAGCACATCAATAAGGCCAGCCTGGCTCAGATTTCTCGCGATGAGCTTTGCCGCGAGGGCAATCTGGGCCATGATGGTGGAGAATTCACCAGTCGCTTCCGGATGGGCAGACTGCTCCTCGAGAATGTGTCGAGTCAGGGTGACCGCAGTCTGCGAGAGGCTGTCACGGCTGGTCGTCATCGGTCCCGCTCTGGGGTCCCACTTTAGGCACCGGCAATTATATCGGTTTTCCGAAGGGTGAGCAAACGGATCGACTGGGGTCAAGGGATCTCCGCTGGGGTCGGACTTAACGCGACGGGCTGGTTCCGGTCGCCTCTGTGAGGCTTGCCACAATTGAGCCAATGATGACCTTGGCCTTCATTTGCAGCGGTACCCGCCGGGCATCGTTGGTCAACCAGACCCGGATATTCCCCTCGTTGAGAAAAATCCCTTGGAATGGCATGATCGCCAGAATTCGTAGCGCCTCCACCTCACCCCAGGGCGAGGTGACCTTGTCGAGGCTTTCGACGCGGACCTCCAGACGATAGTTCTTCTGATCGTGGTGGACATTGAAGACATGACCGGAGCCTGGCACAAGCGTCGGGAGGCTTCGGAGATAGTAGAGACAGGTGAGGGCATCCTGGGTCTCGGGCGGAATGGCGAGGGTCTTCTCTACACCGTCCTTGATTGAGGTCACGGTGCCCTCGGCATGTCGGAAAGTCACGTCAAAGTCATTTTTCCTCCGACCCTCACGCCGGTGGAAGATCATTCGCAGTGGTACGAGTTGCCCCAGATCGAAGACCGATTCCACCCGGTTCTCCACCGGGAAGAATTTGGACACGAACGGGCTTGACCGCGCCGTCGTAAGTAGCTTGACGGCCGGCCGCTCGCGGATCGGAGACATGGCGTCCGCTTCCATCACGGCCGTTCCCGCCCGCAAAGCCAGCCAGGTGATGGCGTACGTGAGACGTTCCCCGGTGGCAAAAGGCAGCGGATCCGACGGATGAGCCGTAAGGCCGCGGTCGGCGAGCGCGGTGGACCCGGAAAACGTGGCGAGGCACAGCGTAGCCCAGAGGACGACGAGCCGTCGATTAAGGACCGTGGATACCAACACAGGTTAAGTCGCCAGCAGGTGCCGGGAATGCTCCAGCTCGGATTCAATAAACTTTCGGATGGCCTCGAGGCGTGCGGGAGAGGAAGCTTCGCATCGGAGCACGAGCGCGGGTTGCGTGTTGGAGGCTCGGATCAGGCCCCAGCCATCCTCGAACACGATGCGGACTCCGTCGATCGTGACGACGTCCCGGATCTTGAGCCCTGAATCGAGCGGGGTGCTCCCGTCCCGCGCTCTCGCCAGCAGTCTGGTCTGGATTCGGCTGACGAGGTCGAATTTGATCGTGTCCGGGCAATCCACGCGGATCTCCGGCGTCACCGACGTGACTGGCAGGTCCGCGACCAGCGAAGACAGTGATTTTCCGGCCCTTGCCAGGATCTCGATCAGCCGGCAGGATGCGTAGACTGCGTCGTCATACCCGAAATACCGATCGGCAAAGAACATGTGCCCGGACATCTCGCCGGCCAAGACGGCGGCTTCGGTCTTCATCTTCGCCTTGATCAACGAATGCCCCGTCTTCCACATGATCGGTCGCCCCCCGCGATTGCGGATGTCGTCGTAGAGGCTCTGCGAGGCCTTTACCTCTGAGATGATCGTACTGCCCGGTCGGGTTGCCAGAATATCCCGGGAGTACACGACCATCAGGCGATCGCCCCACAGAATATTTCCCTTTTCGTCAACAGCGCCGATTCGGTCCGCATCACCGTCGTAGCCAATCCCGACGTCAGCGCCGGACCGCCTCACCGCCATGATCAGGTCCTGGAGATTCTCCACGACCGTGGGGTCGGGATGGTGATTGGGGAACCGACCGTCCAAGTCGCAGTACAATTCGGTGACCCGGCACCCCATTTGCTTGACTGCCTCCACGGCAACCAGCGAGGCGGCTCCGTTTCCACAATCCAGCACAACGTGCAGGTGCTCGGCCCTGACGTGCTTGAAGCTGCTCTTCAGATAGGCGAGGTAGTCAGGGATCAGCGGGCGCACGGACACCGCTCCAGAACCAGAAGAGAAGTGCCCGGCTTTGATCAGCTGGCCGATGCGTTGGATGGCTTGCCCGTGGAGTGCCTCTTTACCCACACAGAGCTTGAAACCGTTGTATTCGGCGGCATTGTGACTCCCCGTGATCATTACCCCGCCGTCCACCGGAAGGTGGAAGAGTGAAAAGTACAGCAGCGGGGTCGGGCAGACTCCGATATCGACCACATTGAGTCCGGCGCTTGTCAAGCCACTAACCAAGCGGTCGCGCAAGGCCGGTGAGCTGAGGCGACCATCACGCCCCACACTCACGGTCTTGAGGCCCCGCTCCTTACCCACAGTGGCGAAGGCCTGCCCGATTCGTTCCGCCATGTCATCGGTCAGCTCCTCACCGACAATGCCCCGAATATCGTACTCGCGAAAGAGTGCCATGGGATCCCGTTAACCGTGAATCGTTAAGCGTTAATCGCCTGATGAAGCTTTGGCATTCCTGAGATAGCGGATGAAGCCATTAAGAACAGCAACTGCTTTGAGGACGTCTTCCCGTCTGGCAGTGAAAGTCTCTTCAGTCACAAACTTCTCGTCTAGAGCTACCGTGAGATGGTCCAATACCTCATACAATGACCCTCTTGCCTGTCGAGCGAACTGGATATTTTCAGCGTAATGAAATCTCCAATAGCCTTCCGCCAGGTTCGCTGTGACTGAGCGCGACGCCCTCACGAGCTGATTCGCCAGGCGGTATTTGTCCTCCCGGGGCAAGCCGCGTGATAGCTCAACCATCTGATTTCTCAAGGACCTGCAAACCTTCCAAACATCCAGGTCCTCGAAAGTTACAATGACCTCCTGGCCTTTCCCTCGATTCGGATTTATGACCGACAAGAGTTACTCCTGTTGTTCTTAGTCAGGTCGCGATTTGCGTTTAACGTTTCACGATTAACGTTTAACGTTTCTTCCATAATCGTCCTGGAACCGGACAATGTCATCCTCGCCGAGATAGGGCCCGTTCTGCACCTCAATGATGTGCAATGTCTCGGAGCCATCATTCTCCAGTCGGTGGCGGGTCTCTTTTGGAATGCCGGTGCTCTCGCCGACTCGAAGCGTGAACACCCGCTGACCGCAGGTCACTCGGGCCATCCCGGCGATCACCACCCAGTGCTCGCTCCGCTGGTGATGAAGCTGCAACGACAACCGACCACCTGGATTGACCGTGACCCGCTTGACCTTGTACCCGGGGCCCTCCTCCAGCACCGTGTAGGAGCCCCAGGGCCTGAAGACGGTGCGATGCTCCAGATGCTCTGGTGCACCTGTTTTCTTCAGAATCTCCACGACCTTCTTCACATCCTGGGAACGAGCCTTCGGGCAGACTAGCGTTGCGTCTGGGGTATCGACGACGACCATCTCGGACAGCCCGATCGTAGCCACCAATCGCTGGTCCGCATACAGGATCGAGTCCCGGCTGTCCAGGTCGACGACCTTCCCGCTCACCACGTTGCCGGCGCTGTTTCGCAGAGCCACTTCTTCGAGACTGCTCCAGTTGCCGACGTCGGACCAGGAGAAGCCAACGGGGATCATTGCGGCACGGGAAGAACGCTCCATCACTCCATTGTCGATCGAGACGGGTGTCAGCCGACGGTATGCCTGCGCAAGCGCGCCCTCGAGCACACCGGTATGAGCCCGGGCAGCAATCCATCTGATCGCGCGCGCGAGGGCGGGCTGGTGACGGATCACCTCCTCCATGATGTCGCGGGCACGCCAGACGAAGATGCCACTGTTCCAGAAATAGTTTCCTGATTTGAGGTACCGCGCAGCCGTGGCGGCATCCGGCTTCTCAACGAAGCGGGCCACGGGATACCCCTTCAGTCGGCCCTTTCCGCCGAGCCGCACACGGAGATTCGGCTGAATGTAGCCATACCCTGTCTCCGGTCTGATCGGCTTGATCCCGAAGGTGACCAGATGACCGGCAGAGGCCAACTCAGTGGCGAGTCGCACCGCTGCTCTGAACTGCGCATGATCCTTGATAACATGGTCGGCCGGCAGCACCAGCATGACCGCGTCAGGATCCCGGCGGAGCAACTCGGTCGCCGCCAGGGCGATGGCCGGAGCGGTGTTTCGGCCCTCCGGCTCGATGACGAAGTTGTTGGTGATGGTGTCCTTCCACTCGCCGAGTTGAAATCGGATCGAATCGGCTTGCAAGGGCGTGGTTGAAATGAACACTCTTTCGGGCGGCACGCAGCCGAGGACACGGCGCATGGTTTGTCGAATCAGCGTCTCCGCACCCATGATCCGCAACAGTTGCTTGGGGTAGAGCTGCCGGCTCAAAGGCCAAAACCGGGTCCCGCTTCCCCCGGCCATAATCACTGCATACAGATGTGTGTTCACTTTCATGAGTCTCGTTGGATCCGTTGAGTCAGTTTAGTCGGTTGGGTCTGTTGGGTCCGTGAACGGAAATAACGGAACCCGCTGACCAACTGACTTAACATTTAGCTTGCGCGGCCAGAATCATATCGATGACTTCGCGCACCGCGCCCTCCCCGCCCTTCTTGCGACAGACGTAATGCACGGCCCGCAACACGGACGGCATCGCATCGGCCGGCGCGGCAGAAAAGCCCACGGCCCTCAGTACATCCAGGTCGTTGACGTCATCCCCCATGTACGCCACCTCATTCAGAGTCGCCCCGTGCCGTTCCGCGATGCCCCGCATAACCGCGAGCTTGTCCGTGACACCCTGGTGAACCTCGGGGATGGCGAGCTTCTCACCGCGGCGAGCCACGAGCTTCGTTTGCTCCATGGTGAGTAACGCCGTGATCAGCCCGGCACGCTGGAGCATCTTGATCCCCATCCCATCATGCGTGTTGAACTTTTTCAGCTCTTCGCCCGTTTCCGAATAGTACATGCCGGCATCCGTCAAGACACCGTCCACATCGGTGGCGAAAAGACGCACACGCTTGAGCAAGCGGGGATCGGGTGCGCGTGAGGATGTGCGGGTTCTTCGAATCACCCGCGTGGATGCCATAGTTTTGTGAGAGCACTCATGGGTGCGATCTTAGCAACCAACCCTACAAAACTCAAGGAAAGCCAACCGCCATAGCAGACTCAGTCTGGACGGTCACAACCGCTCCAGGCCCGATTCACCCGATTGATACGGCCGGCCGCGTATGCTATAAGCTCAGGTAGTGGGGTTCACGCAAGAGCGAGGTGGCCGATGGCGCGTGCAGTTCGCCAGAGCATCCCGGAGGGAAAGATCATTCTCACGTACGAGGACTACTGCGCCTTGCCGAATGACGGCAAGCGGTACGAGATCCTGGAAGGAGAGCTTTCTGTGACCCCTGCGCCCCTGATCTGGCATCAAGAGGTCCTCAGAAACCTGGTTCGTGTTCTCGATCGCTACCTGGAAGCTCATCCGATCGGAAAACTCTTGTTCGCACCCGTGGATGTGATTCTCAGTCGGACCACGATTGTTCAGCCGGACCTAGTCTTCGTGCGGACAGCCAATTATCACCTCGTCACGGCGCGGGCAATCGAAGGGCCACCCGATCTTGTCCTCGAGGTGCTCTCCCCATCGACAACCGAGACAGACCGAGTTACGAAAGCCCAAATCTATGCTCGGTCCGGCGTCCCCCACTATTGGATCGTGGACCCGGAGGGCGAGAGCCTCCAGGCCTACGAACGTGTCGGGGAAGGGTACCGATTGTCCGTCCAGGCCCGTTCCGGCGAAGCCTTCCAGCACGCTCTGTTTCCCAAGCTCAGCATCCATCTGGGCAGTATCTTCGCGAAATAGAGTAGCCAGCAACCGCGAGCCCTCGCTGCCCCCGGACCGTAACAATGCCTTCCTGAAAAAAGCCTGGTGGACTGTTGCCAGGCACGGGCCACAAAAAGCCGTCCGTCGTCCAATTTAAAGCCTCTTTCATTCCGGTTCGCTACCTTCCCTTCTGTGTCAAGCATTCAGCAGAGATTCCACCTGTTTTCACGAAATGCTCGCACAACTCCCGATGTTGCGCTTGTAGAGTTTTCATCGTCTCCTTTGCATCATAGCGCTCCCCGACAACTGCTTCGTCTATTGTTTCATTAAACAATCGTAGGTGCATTGACACACTGTAGAGGCGTGCAACACAAAATCTCCCTATCATCCCCCGCTCATTACACCAGCTGTACCGTTTGTGCTCAAGTACGACAAAATGAGTATAGCCTCTCTCGTTCGCCACCTCCGCACTCCTGTAGAGAGCCAATTGTGTGATGTTGTTGCAATCACGGCGATGCTCTGGAATGGAAGGGTCATACAGGCATTTATATTCGACAAACAATTGGTCCGTTTCCTTTGCGGCGTCCGTTCCCTCTGGAGTAAACCATACCTTGCCCTCGTATAGATAAAGCGGGCGAACATAGTATCCTGTTTCTCCTTTAGTCGGATCCAAAGGTGGAGCTATGGGTTGATACGGAGCAGGAGGCAGAGGAGTACATCCGACCAGAGCCAGACAGACGACTACACCTATGCCAAGTCTCGTCACCTTTGACACAACGCGGCGAGGTCTTCTGTCACCGCTATTCAGGACCCTTCTATGATATCTCCAGTTCTTAACCATAGGGACCTAAACGGTGAGCAAGAATGCTGCTATACCCAAGCCAAGCTCTCCTCTTATGATTTGGCAAGGTCCATCTTCATTTCATGTTGGCGTCGCCGCTCCTCGCGAATGCCGTGGTCGACATCGGATAAGGTCATCGAAGTGCTTCCGCCAAATTCTGAGAAACCAACCCTAATATTTTCGGCCATGCGCTCGAAAGCATCCCAGGCACCTCTGACCTGACTGTACACACCCCAATCCGACGTGAGCATCATGGTATCCCAGAGACTTTGATTTTCGAAATAGAAGTTTGACCTGAGCACATCCTCAGCCAGGCCACCGATTGCTTGCCCGATGGCACTGCCCAACGCTCCCGTCCAGGCACCAGTGCCTACAGCTTTGCCGATATGGCCTCCTTCTAAACCGGCCCTGAGATGCCCTCCGACTGCCCCACCGAATGCACCGCCCCCAATCCCACCGATAAAGCCGCCCACGCTGTTTCCAAGAACGCCCGTGAGACCACCACCGAGAGACCCGCCAACACCACTGATCCAACCGTCGAAACCAGCGCCGGCTGCTCCAGCAACGCCACCTATCAGGGCTCCCCTTGCCACCGACGTCAAAAGGTCCCTTCCGGTCATAGCAGAAGTATATGCCCCACCCAAGGCCCCAGCCGTTGCGCCGGCGTAGAATCCGGTAAGAGCCAAGCCTGTTAGGGTTCCGCCATCGCAGCCCATACAGGAAATACTCGCAGCAATCGTGACAGCAATGATCTCACCAGCCAAGACAGAGCGACCAGATTTTGACTGCGTCAAGGTAGCCGTTCCCCCTGCCATCAGGGCACTCCCAAGTAAGGGATTCGTCCACGAGAGATTAAAACCTAAGATCTGGCCTCCTAAGCCAAGGCCCGTTGTAACTTCGCCGCCGAGCCGTTTAAAAAACTTGTTGAATTTGATTTTGAAGTGGCCCGTGGGGTCTGTGTAGAGGAGCGGGTTGTTGCCCGCGTAGGTGTAACGGTTCAGGTCCTGCGGATCCCGCGGGTTCGGCACAATGGTGTCGGCCGTAATAAATCGCCCGAGCGCCGGATCATGGTACCGCGCCTCGTAGAAATAGAGCCCGGTGCTCGCATCCAGTTCCTTACCCGTGTACTTATACGGCACATTGACCGTGCCCGTGTTGATCCGTGTCCCACCATAGGGGTAATAGGCCAGGGCCTGTTCCTGCACCCATGCCTGCGTCACCGCGAACTGCCAATGTGGCGCAGGTCGGCTTCAACCATCTCCTCGACAAGTTCTTTGAATGTGACCTTGCAGGTCCAGCCCAACTCCCGTTTGGCCTTTGTGGCGTCGCCCAACAGTGTTTCCACGTCAGCGGGCCGCAAGAACTGGGGATCCACTACAACGTGGTCGCGGTAGTTGAGGCCCAGGCAGGAGAACGCGACGTCCGCGAGTTCGCGGACGGAGTGCTGCTCACCTGTGGCTATGACAAAGTCCGTTGGATGGTCCTGCTGGAGCATCGACCACATCGCTCGGACGTACTCCCTCGCATGCCCCCAGTCCCGTCTCGCTTCCAGGTTTCCGAGGCGCACCTCCTTGGCGAGTCCCAGCTTGATGCGTGCAGCCTGCGAGGTGACCTTTCTGGTGACGAATTCGAAGCCACGACGCGGCGACTCATGGTTATACAGGATCCCGGATGAGGCTTTGATCCCATACGCCTCCCGGTAGTTCCGCGTCAGGTGGAATCCCGCCACCTTCGAAATACCGTAGGCCGACCGAGGGTGGAAGGGGGTCAGTTCGGTCTGGGGAACCTCCGCCACCTTTCCGAACATCTCGCTGGATGCCGCAAAATAGAAGCGGCAATCGGGCGCGCAGTCCCTGAGCGCGGCAAGGACATGGTGGGTCCCGTTGATGTTCGCGTTCAACGTGGAGAACTCGTCCTCGAACGAGTAGGCCACAAAGCTCTGAGCAGCCAGGTGGTAGCACTCGTCCGGCTTGATTGTCTGAAAGACCCGGTAGATGCTCGGCAGACTCTCTAAGGAGGCGGCATGCAGGTGGAGCCGGTCCTTGAGGTGCAGAATCCGCCACAACCTGTGCTCAGGGTCTTCGATCGCTACCCGGCGCACGACGCCGTGCACCTCGTAGCCCTTTTCAAGGAGAAGCTCAGCTAGATAGGATCCGTCCTGGCCAGTAATGCCGGTAATGAGTGCTCGCTTCATTGGTCCCCCCACGGGGTAACGGGGTACCGCTTCGCTAGGGGTAAAGGGGTACTGTGAGCCCGTCCTCCCTTCGTCCCTCTACCCCCCTATCCCCCTACCCCGCTATCCCGTTACCCCCATACCCCCCTCTGCATGCATGAAACGCGTCAAGGCATCCTTCCAGTGAGGTAGGACGATCCCGAGCTCAGCCAGCCGCCGGTTGGCCAGCACCGTGTACGCCGGCCTGGGTGCGGCTCGGCAAGTCTCCGAGGTTGAGATGGCCCGGACGGTCACCGGTAGGCCGATCTCCGCCACAATGGCGCGGGCGAATTCATACCATGAGCAGTCGCCGCTCCCAGCCGCATGGACGATCCCCCGCAGGTCTAGATGCAGGATGCGGGCAAGCGCTGCCGCCAGATCGCCGGCGTGGGTCGGGCAACCCCGCTGGTCACCCACGACGCGGAGCTCCGCCTGCTCGCGCGCGAGCCGCATGATGGTCTTGACGAAGTTGTTGCCATGCCTGCTGTACAACCACGAAGTCCGCACCACAAGCGTGCTGGGACAGTGGGTCAAGGCCAACCGCTCCCCCTCCAGCTTGGACCGGCCGTAGGCGTTGATCGGGTTCGGCTCGTCCGTCTCTGAATATGGCAGGCGCTTCACTCCGTCAAACACGTAATCGGTGGACAGGTAGAGTAGACGGGCGCCGATTTCAGCGGCCGCCCTGGCCACCTGCTCCGTTCCCACGGCATTCACGGCCATCGCGAGCTCCGGATCCCGTTCGGCGCCATCGACATCTGTGAACGACGCCGCGTGGATCACCACCTCGGCCTTTGACGATAGGACGCGTTCCTTCGCATCAGGCCTGAGGAGGTCAAACTGCGGCCGGAAAGCGAGCTCGAGCGTCTGCCCGGCCAGCACAGACTGCAGTTCACGCCCGAGTTGACCATCCGCGCCAGTTATGAGTATACGCATGCCGTCACAACAGGGGTACAGGGATAAGGGGGTAACGGGGTAGCTCAATATGACCCCCCTATCCCGTTATCCCGCTACCCCTTTACCCCTTACCCCGTCCCGGAGTCGCTGCCCGTACACTTGCTCATAGTAGACCCTGAACTCGCCTGACTTGATTTTGCGCCACCAGCTCTCATGACTCCGGTACCAGTCCACGGTCGCGCGCAGGCCCTCCTCGAACGCCACCGTGGGCTTCCAGCCCAGCGCATGCAGACGGCGACAGTCCACGGCGTACCGGCGGTCATGCCCGGGGCGATCTTGGACAAACCGGATCAGGCTCGTCGGCTTGCCGAGATGTTTCAAGATCAGCTCCGCAACGCCGAGATTCTCCCGCTCGTTGCCGCCGCCGATATTGTAGATGCCGCCGGGGTCGCCGTGCCGAAAGACATGCTCGATTGCCGCGCAATGGTCGTGCACCGATAACCAGTCCCGGCGGTAACGACCATCTCCGTAGAGGGGCAGCGGCTGATCCTCGATCGCGTTGGTAATGAACAGGGGAATAAACTTTTCAGGGTATTGGTTGGGCCCATAGGTGTTGCTGCCTCGCGTGATTAAAGCCGGGAAGTTGAACGTGGCCGCATAGCTCTGGACCAGCAGGTCCCCGCCGGCCTTGCTGGCAGAATAGGGACTCCTCGGATTGAGCGCATCTTCCTCCTTCGACCATCCCGTTTCAACACTGCCATAGACCTCATCCGTGCTCACCTGCAGAAACCGCGCGACCTTGGCCTGACGCGCCTGCTCGAGTAGCACAGCGGTGCCGACCACATCGGTCCTGGCAAACCCGCTGGGATCCAGAATCGAGCGATCCACGTGGGTCTCCGCCGCGCAGTTGATGACCGCTTCAATGTCGTGATCCTTGAACGCCTTCTCGACCGTCTTTGGGTCACAAATGTCTCCATGGACGAATGCATAGCGAGAGTGATTCGACACGTCGGTCAGATTGTCTAAGTTCCCGGAGTAGCGGAGGGCGTCCAGGTTGACGACATGATGGGCCTTGTCGGTAAGCAGCCGCCGTACCAGGTGGGACCCGATGAATCCGGCACCGCCGGTCACAAGAATGCGCATACGGCACCAAAGGGGGTAATCGGGGTAACGGGGTAGCGGGGTAACGAAGGACGACTCACTGGTTCCTCTTGCTTAAGGCCCTCAAGAGCGCGTTGATCATACGACTTACAGATTCGCCTCTTGATTCCAATTGATCAAATTGTGCCGTCTTCAGATATCCCAGATCCTTCGCCAGTAAAACGTAATAACGAGTCTCCTCAAGTGACCCTCTCGCCATGTATAGAAATTGGACGTATTCCTTCGTCGATCGACGGGCATTGCCCTCGACGATATTAGCTGGAACTGAAACTGCAGCCTTACATAACTGACTCGTCAACCGGAATTTCTCAGCATCGGGGAAACACGCAGTAAGCCTGTAAGCCTCGAGTACCATGGCATGGGCCTTCTGCCAGACTTCAAGATCTTTCCAATGCATCGCTTCTTATCACCGCCTGATCATGGTATAGCTTGCATCCCATTTCTGCACGCTATTCCGCGAACCCTCTACCCCGTTATCCCCTTATCCCCCTACCCCGTTATCCCATCTTATTGGCGCCGGTCTTCGCGACAAGCTGGTTCGCCAAGAATAAGGACTCGACTGTCCCCGCATCGGTCCACCATCCCTCCAAGATATCCCAGGTGAGTTGACTGGCCTCGATGTAGGCGTTGTTGACATCCGTGATTTCCAGCTCGCCACGCGCCGAGGGTTTCAGCGTCTTGATGATGCCAAAGACGCTGGCATCGTAGAAATAAATCCCGGTCACGGCAAAGGGCGACCTGGGATGTTGCGGTTTCTCCTCGATCTTGACGACTCGCTCTCCCTCCAGCACCGGCACACCGAAGCGCTGTGGGTTGTTGACCTCCTTGAGCAGGATCTTGGCGCCGGTTTTCTGATCGCGAAACGCTTGTGCCGCGCGCACGATATTGCGCTCGATGAGGTTGTCCCCGAGGACGACGCAAACCGGCTCGTTGTCGGCGAAATATTCCGCTAGGCGAAGGGCATCCGCGATTCCGCCTTCGCCTTCCTGATAGGTGTAGTCCAGGTGCTGCAGCCCGAACTCCTTCCCATTGCCCAGCAGCCTGAGAAAATCCCCCGCGTTGTTGCCGCCGGTCACCAGCAGAATCTCACGGATTCCCGCATTGACCAGCGTCTGGATGGGGTAATAGATCATCGGCCGGTCGTAGACCGGGAGCAGGTGCTTGTTCGTGACCTTGGTCATCGGGTGGAGACGTGTTCCGAGGCCTCCAGCCAGCACGACACCCTTCATGCCAACACCCACGGGGAACAAGGGATAACGGGGTAAGGGGTTAACGGGGTAACCGGGCTAACATGATAAAAGAACAGCCTTTCTCCCTGCACATTCGCAGCTACCGACGCCATTATTCCTCTACCCCGGTATCCCGCTACCCCGACTACCCCCGTTTGAGCGCCTCGCGAAAGTACGCGATGGTCCGGGCGAGCCCCTCCTCTAATGGCACGCGTGGTTCCCAGCCAAGCAGGGCCTTGGCTTTCCGGATGTCGGGACGTCTCACCTTCGGGTCATCGACCGGCAGTGGCTGGTGCTCCAGAGGGCTGCTGGATCCGGTCAACTTCAACACGAGTTTGGCGATTTCCATGACGGTCAACTCACGCGGGTTTCCGATATTGACAGGGTCATGGAGGCTTTCCGGTGACAATCCGGCCGGCTGCGAGAGAAATCCCGCTCGATTGGTCCTTTCGGCCACGCTTTTGTCCGACTCGGCCATCAGTAGGGCGGTGATGCCACGAACAAGATCATCTACATAACAGAAGCTTCGCGTCTGCGCTCCGTCACCAAAGACCGTGAGGGGTTTCCCCTGGAGTGCCTGAACAATAAAATTCGAGACGACCCGCCCGTCGTTCGGCCTCATGCGAGGCCCGAACGTGTTATGAGCGAAAATTCCGAGACCAGCTAAGAAGTTTTCGTGCCCGGGAACGCTGAAATCATAGACATACGGGGTTGTCTTAATTTTGCGGATCGCTCTGATTGGGACCCAAATCAAGTCCCCCAATCGCTTCGCGTTAAGGCTTTGGGTTACCCCGCTATCCCAGGTGAGAATATCGAAATTTGACACTTCACAAATGGTGACCCTCCAAAATGGAAACTTCCGATCACCATAACGCTGACGAATGGTTGTATTATATCGGCCCACCGAGGCCACGAGGCCGAATCTCAACAAGAGGTAAGTCAAGTCGGCCGCCAGGCGCTCGCTGGCAGTGTTGAACGCAAGCTCCCGGACTTCTTCATACCGTGTATGGGTCCCGTCTCCCTCTCGATAGCCTTCCAAAAAGTGCTTCAGCCTCGAGAGGGGGAGTTGGATGATCCAGCTCGGAATGCGGACCGTCTTCGCTTGGCCCTTCAGTCCGAAAATCTCCTCGAAGAGATAACAGAGTTGCTTCGAATGAATATACAGTGATGGCGCGCGACCTTCCGAGCCTTTCATCCATCGCGCTTCAAGACCGAACGAGTCGCGTATGATCTGTTTAGCGCGCTCCAGATACTTAGTGTCTGAGCTGAGCACCAACATGTAAGTCCCGTGGCTTTTTGTACAACAGCCCTCGGCGAGGTAGAAACCAAGGAGCCACAGAACATCGGATGTCAGCACAATCGTATTTCTCAGTCGTACACCCCCACCCCCTTTGTATGGACGCAGCCGGGAATCAGCTGGCCACGCGAATTCCTTGTGGCGCTCAAGGGCGCCAACCACAAACAGCGGCAGGACGTGGTCATGGCGGTACTTCCGGATGGCACAACCGACGGTATTGCGCCTTGAGCGGCTTCTCACAAAGCGCGGGCTCTCCATGAGTAACTGCCAAATGGCTTCTTGATTCCGGGATACTAGATCTGGAACTTTCTCCGACTCGATAGCAAATTCCCACAATCGCGCCTCCGAGGTTGCCTGTGCAATTAGATATGCTCCAATGTTGACTTCCACTCGATCGCGCTCGGGGACAGGAAGACTCGCTGAGATCGCAATGTAGTCGCCTTTTTTGAGGTCTCGTACCGGAATGGCTTCCGGGGACCCCTTTATTGAGCGACGGAAGACGCTGTGGTCACCGGTCACGCGGATGCGCCGGCCGTAGCGGGTGGTTATACAAAAAGCATCCGGCGCATGCGGGGCGTACCGAATCAGCGCTCGAACTGGGCGAAGCTCGACCCGATAGGTCTGGGGATCAAAGGCAGGGACCCACGCCTCCACCGGTGCCTTGACCCGGCGGCTTTGAAGGCGCCCAGCAAAACCTTCTACTGAATCAAGATAGCAGCCGTCTCGCTCAAACGCGATGACGGTCTCATGAGCGAGAAGACTGTTGAAGATGCGCACAATCCTCGTATCCAACCCGTGGTACCGATGGTACGCCATCGTGAGCGCCTCGGCGAACCGCTTGGCTTCGTCGTAGACTCCACGCGGGCTGATTGGGTTCACATTGCCCCAGTACGACTCGGGCTGTGGATTCACCAACGGATCGCCGTAGACCTCCGACGTGCTCGCGAGCAAGAACCGCGAACCCTTCGCCTTCGCGAGACCCAGCGCCTTGTGGGTGCCCAAGGCGCCGACCTTCAGGGTGGCAATGGGAAGCTCCAGATAGTCCTGCGGGCTGGCTGGGGACGCAAAGTGCATCACCTCATCCAGCTCCCCGTCCACGTGCAAATAGTCGCACACGTTGTACTTGATAAAGCTGAATCGCTCGTTCCCGATCAGATGTGCGATGTTTTCGGGCCGGCCCGTAACGAAATTGTCCATGCAGACGACCTGGTGGCCTTGGCCGACCAAGAGGTCGCACAGGTGACTCCCCAGAAACCCTGCCCCGCCGGTAATTAGAATGCGCATGGTGAAAGGGGGATCACCCTCCCAAATCGGCTTTTAGGTATCGCCCTATTGCTTCCAGGTACTGATCAAAATCCTGGAGGCGTTCCCTCATCACCCGAAACACTTCCCGATCGTCCACCTGCCAATACAGGTGCACCAGGAGATTCCGAAACCGAGCCATCTTGCTCAACCGGGCCGCAAGATCTGCATCGAGGACTCCGAGTTCGGTGAGAATGGCCATGCAGTCCGCGTAATCCTGCGGACTGCGCCCACCTTTTTTCGCCGCGATGTGATTGCAAATATCCAGGGCAGCCTCGGCCGCGACGATTAGCAAATATTTCGCGCTGTTGGTGGTTTTCGGATCGCCAAGAAACGCCTCGATACCAGAACCAGCGAGTTCCCTCAGTTGACGACAGGCGTTCCGGAGATGGCCGGCTAACTCCCGCAACCGATCCAGGTTGACCTCACCCACGCAAAACCTCACGAAGGTATCTCCGTGCGAATGGGGCGAAATCACAATACTCATCCCATGTCCGAGCTCGAAACTCGTCCAGGAAGTCGCCATCTCGGCTCACCAGGAGACGCCCATTCAGGACATGGTAACGAAACGCTACCGGTGCATCATTGAGGACCCTCACGTCAATGGGGATCCGCGCTTTCAACGACAAGCCCACCGCAAGCTCGCTCTCATACTCGCGGTACCGCCGCGGCAGGACGAGGTCCTGCCGAAGATAGACCGCCAGATCCATATCCCGGAAGGCTCCCTCCTCCACAAAGGATCCGTGCAGATAGACAAAGAGCAGTTCCTGACGGGAGCTGAGCTCCTGGACGAGCTTCTGGACCAGATGCTCTTCGTCGACTTGGTTTTTTGTGTGGAAACGAGGCAAAGGGACCTCCTTAACCTTCCCGCTGGACCCGGCGGTACACGGCAATGGTGTCCGGCCGGCCCGTCACGAAATTGTCCACGCAGACGACCCGGTGGCCTTGGCCGACCAGCAGTTCGCACAGGTGGCTCCCCAGAAACCCTGCCCCGCCGGTGATCAGAATTCTCATTGATGACGGCTCCAGATTCAATTTGAAGCGCGGATCAGACAGATCGCGAGCATTGACTATACTAGGACGATCAGGCGGCCATTTGCCTAGGTATTAATGCATAGGTGTCCGGGCCATTCAGGGTGCCCAGAAAACCGCAGGCAGGATACCGTGGAAGTCAGCGTAAATGCAAGGGTTTGCTGACAGCCATCGAGGTGGTGGCCCAAGGCCGAGTCCACGGCGGGGCGGTCACTAATCCCTTGCGATCCTGAATACCATCCGCCAGTTCCCCAAAGGATCTGCGAGGAGATACCCGACCCCCACCGCATTGACCGCCATCCACTGGCTTCCATGCAACAGGGTCGCGTATGCAGCCGCCAGCGTGGGTTCGATCCCGGCGACCATCCCCAACCCGGCGACACAGAACCCGTGGAACGTGCCAACGAAGCCCGGTGCTGATGGCACGGCCACCCCAAACAACACGACCACGAAGACGAGGGCTGTCTGCAGCGGCGTCAGGCCTAAAGCAAATCCCTCGGCCAGCACATGGAAGGACGCAATCGCCACGGCCCAGACCAACAGCGAGAGCCCGGCCACCATGGCAACCTGCGCACCGCTCTTGAAGACACGCAGCCCTTCGATGAACCGGCGAAGCAGCTCCACACCACGCGACAGCCACGCCCGACGCTGTTGCAGCGACCAGCGGTCGCATGCCCCCAGGATATGCTCACGGAACCGCAAAGCCAGCCAAATACCGGCGATGCCGGCTACCACTGCCAACAGCACCAGCAACCCGGCTCGCTTCAAAAGTCCGGCCGCCCTTTCACTCAACTCGGGCAAGGCTGCCAGACAAAGTCCAAAGATCGTCAAGGCGGCCAATACGTCCAGCAGACGCTCGACCATGACGCTGGCTAGGACCGTTGGGACCGGTAACGCTTCGCGCCTGGCGAGAATCCAGGCCCGCACAACCTCGCCCAGTCTGGCCGGTAGCAGGTTGTTGGCCATCATCCCGATGAATGTGGCCGCGACCACAGGCCCTGTCTCCACGGACCTGATAGCCCCCAGCAACACCCGCCAGCGAATCGCACGAATCACCAGGCTCAAGAGTCCGACCACAACGCTCGCAACGACCCACGGGACACCCACCTGTCCCATCCCACTGACCATGGCGAGCAAATCGACATCTTTGAGCGCATACCACAGACAGGCAGCGCTGACGAGGGTTCCCAACAGGAGGCTGACAAGGGCCCGGCTATGCACGGCGTTCGACGCTACTTCGTTTTCTGCCCCGGCAGTTCTAATTGAATGACGCCCTTCTCTTTCAAGTCAACAGGATCGGTGTAAAGAAGAAGGCCGCGGCCAAAGCAATGTTTAAGTCTGGTGAGGATGCCCTGATGCGGCATCCCATCCTTGGTGACAAAGTTCACCATGGCGTACTGATGCGTCCGAAGCCAGCCTGACAGACTGGGCCGATCAACGGAATGCTTATGGCGCAGGATCGCGTATCGCACCGATGCGAGCGATGACCCGGGCGCGCCGTGCCTAACCACGTAAATTGCTCCTAAGAGCGGCGCCCGAAGACAGGCGAGCGAACGACGCGATACTTAATGTTCGCTCACTCAGGAAACCTCAACAAGTCGGTCGGCATGAGGATCTCGTATCGGTCGGTTCTCCGGACACACCTGCCCCATTGCTTCAATCAATCCCCGGCATTGCTGCCCCAGGCCTTATCACAGTTCTCCAGATACAGGGCTGCAATCACGATCTTGAGGGCTAACTCAGCTCCGCCTCGCCGGAAGTAACTACCCAGGTCAGCAGGCGATCAACCAAGCCCGGCGCGACCAGGTTAAGCGTGAGCAATAGCTTGCGCCGCACTGGCTGAGCGATCACCTCAGCCCTGGGCCGCCGGGCCAGGCCGACTATCCGCTCGGCCACCCGTTCTGCGGACTCCACGGGACCCACGAGGCCGCGGTGATGCCGCGTACGCCGGCACGCCACGTCGAAAAACTCGGTCCGTGTCGCTCCCGGGCAGACCAGGCTCACCCGGATGCCGCTCCCGAGAAGCTCGACCCGCAGCGATTCGGTGAGTCCCACGACCGCGAACTTCGAGGCGCAATATGCCCCCACATAGGGAGAGCCACGCCGCCCGGCCGTGGACGCGACGTTGATGATGTGCCCGCTTCCCTGCCGTCGCATCACCGGGAGCGCCGCCTTGATCCCGTGGAAGGTTCCCTTGAGGTTGACCGCCAGCATCCGCTCCAGATCTTCCTCAGCCGTCTGCTCGGTGGTGCCGAAGAACCCTTCACCCGCATTGTTCACGAGCACGTCCAGCCGACCGAATCGGCCCACGCAGCCGCAGACCGCGCGCTCCATCGCGCCTGGGACCGTAACGTCGCCCGGAAAGGACGCCGCGACGCCCCCCGTGCTCTCGATCTCCTTTACGACTGCCTCCAGCCGGTCCGCGCGCCGCGCGACCAGCGCCACTGACGCGCCCGCCCGCGCCATGGTCAACGCGGTCGTCCGCCCGATGCCGCTCGAGGCCCCGGTGACGAGCACAACCGCTCCATGCAGATTCTTGTCCACGAGGCATCAACCCCGAAAAACGAACCAATAGGCCAAAGTAACGACCACGATGCTCAAGACTGCAAGAAGGAGATAGCCAATGCGGGATGCACTCGGAATCCGGTGATCAAACGTAATGCATTCTTTCGGAATGCTCTGATCAGCCTCAACCAGGATATCGCCCGTCCATTCGATTCGGTCGAACACGGTGCTATCCCGAATGAAGGTTTCCGAAACGACTTTCTGGCTAGGGCCAACCTGTTTCACGCAAAGGTCATCTTCCTGAAAACATTCGTTTCCCTTCATCAAACGGTACGAGGCTTTGACTCGTCGCAAGACGGCGCCAGTATGATTCTCGACGCACAGATGGAAAAACCTGACGACGGTGAAGCCGCCGCCAGACCCTTCGTGGGACGACTTGTCTTCAACAAGGTAACAATTGATCTGTGAGTGGCCGGTCTTTGCCATGTATCCTGATCAGCAGAGAAGGATGAGCGGCCCCCAGTGTACTGATACCGAGCGACTCAATCAAGCGTGACGCCGTTTGGCATAGCCCTTGCGTTTGGCCCAAGACAAGGCCACTGGATCCCAGGGAAACACGCCGACCCTGCCGAAAGAATTCACTTGACAGGTCAGTGGGTCGAAGATAGACTCCACTCCCGGCGGGAACTCGCTTACTCCGCAAGTTACATCCATCCATACATATAGTGTTGCTGGCTAAGTTAAGGAAAGAACAGTACCTTCCCTATGCTTCTGATTAATCCGGCTTCCGAGAAGTTCGGAGGATTTCTCTCGCGATACGTCCCGATTGGGATTCCGGTCGCGGTGGGAAGTCTCGCCGGATATCTCAGGATGCACGGCATCAAAGTCAACGTCCTGGACGAAGAGGTGAGCGACATCACGCAGGAATCTCTTGCGGTAGCCTTAGAAGGGCTTGAGAAGCCCTACGTGATCGGCATCAGTTGTTTGACCGCTCATGTGGGGCGCGCCTACGAACACTCCAAAATGATCAAGCGGCTGTATCCGGATTCCATCGTGATCACCGGCGGACTGCATGCAACCGCGCTCCCCGAAGAATCACTAGCCCATGACAGCATTGACGTCGTGGTTCGAGGAGAGGGAGAAGAAGCTCTCCTACAACTGTATCGAGCCATTCGGGAGGGGACGAGTTGGGATAACATCGGCGGGCTTTCCTATCGCCAGAACGGCACGATTCGGCATAATCTCGAAGCTCCGCTGATTCCGGATTTGGACGAGTTGCCGATGTTTCCGTACGACATGTTCAAGCACCCTCGATACGAGATGGGCTTCATTACCTCATCTCGGGGCTGTCCCTACAAGTGCACATACTGCAGCCAGCGGATGCTGACCGGCACATCCTACCGATACAAGTCGGCCAGGCGCATCGTGGACGAGTTGCAAATCCTGATCGAGCAGTACAGGCAAAAGCAGATCCTTTTCTACGATGACAACTTCAGCTTCAAGCAGAAGCGCGTGATTGAGGTGTGCGACCAAATCGTGGATCGTGGCCTTCACAAGAGGTGCAGCTTCTCGATACAAACGCGGGCGGACAATATTCCCGATGCGATCATCCCGCATATGCGACGGGCTAACTTCGTGCATGTGGGGTTCGGCATGGAGACCGGAAGCGAGCGGTTGGCCAAGATCATCGTCAAGGGAGAGACGGTGGCGGATCACATCGATGCCGTGAAGCGTTGTCAGAAGGCGGGTTTTGAGACCTCCTTGTTCATGATTTTCGGTTTGCCCACGGAGATCACCAAGGACCGCGAGGAAACGTTCCGTCTCGTTCAGAGCCTGAACGTGCAGATGTCAAAATACAACAACTTGATCCCCTATCCGGGTACGCCGCTCTACACGGACCTCAAGGACTCCCCCCGTGTCAAGATCCTGCCGGGCTGGACGAACTTTAACAGCACCCTGTCCGCCACACGCAGCATCTTCAACAAGACCCCGCTCCCCTACGTGCCCGAGACGATGGGGGAGTTCGAGCTCAAACGGGATATCATCCGCTATAATTTCCGCACCTACATCCGCTGGAAACCTATCTGGGCGATCCTCACACGCCAAAAGGGCGTAGGGTGGGTCAACCTGCCGGAGCAGTGGTACCTCAAGCCGGTGGAGCTCTACCATGTGACGCGCGTGGCCATCAATGTTGCGTCCAACCTGTTGATCGCTTATCTGCCCCGCTGGATGACCCAGCCGCTCATGCACCGGCTCAGCCCGGCGTTGAAGGAGCGCATGCCGGTTCCGACGGAGAAGGAATACAGGACCGTGGGGTGGGACAAGCCGGCCGACCATCTGAAGATGTCGGTCATCATGGCACAGAAGCAGCACAATCACTCACACCATGATGACCAGGAGGGGAACATCCCCGCCTTGATTCTCCCTGATCGCAGAGGAAATCTCGTTCGCTCATAGCTTATTCACTGCTGTCCCCCCGGCATGATTCTAACAGTTTCCTCCCTGGTCCATCAGCAGGTATCGATATAAGGGAATGGCGGTACATCGATGACGGAAAAGAACGGCAATCTTGGCTCGGCCTTGAACGTTCTGAATAGGGCGATCCAGTACCAGTTCAAGCCGAGAGTGCACCATCTCATACTGCACGTCACCAACATCTGCAACATGCGATGCCAGCATTGCTTCGTCGACTTCGAGGAAAAGCCGAACGACCTGACCCTCGACGAGTTCAGAGCGGTGGCAAGCAAGATCAACGACCTTGTCTGGCTGGACATTGGTGGTGGGGAACCATTCATCAGGAAAGACCTGCCGGAAGTTTTAACCTTGTTCAGAGCCCAGGAGCTCTCCATCCCAACCAACGGGTGGTTCCCTGAAAAAACTCTTGAGGCGGTTTCCAGAATCGATGAGCAATGGCGCGGGCATCTCATCATCACGATTTCGCTGGATGGCTTCGAGGAAACGCATGACGAAATCAGGCAGAAGGACAGCTTCAAGAAGGCTCTGCGCACAATGCGGCTGCTTCGTGGCCTCAAGGATGTTCGTCTCAAGGTGAACACGATCGTTTGCGAACGGAACGCCGATGAAATCATTGAATTTGCGCGTTATGTCAGTGACCTAGGGCCTGACTATCAATCTTTCATTCTCCTACGTGGCAACCCAATCAATCCGCAATACCGCCTGCCAACCCTTGAGAAACTACGAGTGATCGGGGAAGGCATCAGACCAATCCAGGAAAGTTACCATTATGGTCGGACCGGCCTGCTGGCTAGAGTGACCCGGAACTACCAGACCATCAAGTGGGACGTCCAGATGAGGACTCTTGAAGAAGAGACTCAGGTCATCCCCTGCCTTGGCGGACAAGCCCATATGGTTGTGTATGCCAATGGGGACATCGCGCCATGCGAGTTACTCCCTCCGGTCGGCAATATCAGGCGGCAACCGATCAAAGATATCCTTGCCGGCCCCGCTCTGGGAAAATCAGTGGCCGGGATTCGGAATAAAGACTGTTTCTGCACGCACGATTGCAACATCATTGAAAATGTGCTGTTTTCATCGCGCCATTATCCAAGACTGATCGGACTCAGTAGGTGATCCCTCTCCCAACGGTTTCAATCATTGTCCCATGCTATAACTCTGCTGCTACCCTTCGTTCCTGCCTTGCCGGCCTCCTGAAACAGAACTATCCTGCCTTCCAAGTGATCGTTGTTGATGACGGATCATCCGACGACACCGTCTCCATCGCGAAGGAGTATCCTGTCACTCTTATTCGTACCAGCAAGAACAGCGGACCTGGAGCTGCGAGAAACCTGGCGATTCAAGAGAGCAGAACCGATCTGGTCGTCTTTTTCGACAGTGATTGCTTTGTCGAGGACACAGACTGGCTCCAAAGGCATGTGCAAATGCACCAGCGTCCCACGATTGGCATCGTCGGAGGAGGTATCCTTGGCGTGGGCGCAGGGCTGGTGGCGCGCGCGGATTCCTACTGCCATTGGCTCACCAATATCCCAAACGCCAAGCCAGCCGACATCACATTCACATCCGGCCCTTCGCTCACGAAGTTTTCCTGCCACCTGGTGTCAACGAATATGAGCGTAAAACGGCAAGTCTTCGAAAAGATCGGCGGGTTCGATGAACAATTCAGGACCGGCGAGGATGTGGACTTTTGCGAGCGAACAGTGAGAGCCGGCTTCACTATCCGTTTCCAGCCGGATATCATCGTGAAACACTGGGACCGGTGTAACCTGCGAGACTTCCTCCTCTGCTACTATCGAATGGGCAAGGACAGGATCCCTGTAAGAAGGAAGCACTCCACAAAATTTCTCTGGTTACTGCCCAGAGGCGTCTTTTCAAGTCTCGTGATGTGTCTTCCGCTCGCCCTAGCACTTCCCCTGCAACCGATCTTTGCGTGGTGGCCTTATAAGAAGCGCGTGGTGTTCTATTATCCGGTCATGTTTCTGGCGACTGTAGCCACCGCTTTGGGATTAGTCGATTATTTTATATCTCCTCACAAACGGCCAATCCGATAGTATCAAAGCTCGCCCGTCTCACCGCGATCGCATTCGGCGTGGCAGAACCGCAGCTTGACCTGCCTGCAATCCTCCGTTTCCTGCTATGGCTCTGGTTCTTGGTTCTGCAGTATGAGCCCCAAACCTTTCAGACCGACATCATCGTCCCTGCTCCCCAGACGGACAAGTCTCCGAATGTCACTCGCTGAGCGGCCGAACAGTTCAACTCGGATCAGGCTGTTTTGTAACGCCCTCAAATACGGACGCCCTACTCCGAGAGCAAACCCTCCGACAACAACAATCTTCTCAATGCCGACACCGCCAAGCAATATGCTCAACGCTTGGCCCATGGGAAACGTAACATGCTCCAGGATTTCCAGAACGAACCGGTCACCCACGCGGGCGCCTTGCGCCAGATGCATGGTCGTGATCTCGCTCGGACGTCCATTCACCCACTTTGCCATGGCAGAGCGCTTGAACAAAACTGGGTGAGCGCTCGCCCAGTGCTGAGCGAACCTAGCCGCCCCTCTTCCGGACGCAACGGCCGACAGGTGTCCCCGTGCTCCACAGTCGCAACGGAATGCCTCCGGGCCAGTGCTGATCATGACATGTCCGATTTCTCCGCTGAGCCCACGGGAGTCCATCAGAAACTCCCTGGCCCTCGTGTCAAATACCTTGTTGCCGATCCCGCTGCTCACCGTGACCACGCAAATCAGCCTGTGGCGCCGCAAACTGGGCAGATGGCCGTACCAAGCGGTCACGGCCGTCATGTCGTTGACAACAACGCAGTGCATATTTAGATTCTTTTCTATCCGATCCCTCAACCTGAACACTCTTTCCGCCTTGCCCCACAGTGGCGGTGCCACGCGGACAGCTCCATTCTCCCCCACAGGCCCCGGTATCGCGATGCCGATGCGGTCCAGAACCAGCCGCGGGTGCATCGCTTTCAACCGCTCAACCGTCGAAACAATCGATTCCCAAAGAAGCTCCTGCAGCTCGGCTGTAGAAGTCCGGGGATGACTGACAAAAGACGGTGACGGGCAACGCACAACGGAGCGGGGAAGGAGCCGCTCGCCAGCAAAGACTCCTCCCCGCATGGTCGTGCCGCCTATATCCAGGACCACGTAACCAGAAGATTTCACGAACTTGCCTACCCTTAGGTAATTGGAGGATCGACGCCAACCGCTAGCTTGTCTTATGGCTCCGCAATTGTTCTCTTTTCCCAAATCGCCAGAATCGGGACCAGAACAAACAGAAGCCCATTCATCAGGAGAAACCCGGTGACGCTCGCGGAGTACCATTCAGGCTCGAAGGCGAACCGGACTTTGTGAGCGCCGCTCGGCACCTTGATCGCTTTAAAGTTCAAGTTGGCGCGAAGAACACGCACCCCTGCCCCATCAACCCACGCGCGCCAGTGCGGATTGTAGCCATCCGCCCAATAGAGAAAGCCGTCATTGGGAAGACTGACACTCGCGATTAACTCGTTATAGTCATAAGACTCGACCTTCCACTGGAAACGGCCCTCGCTGGTTTGCATGGCACCTGTCAATCCCGCAGGGATGGTCATGTTACTGGCTGACTTCGGAGCGTTTGTCTCAGCGAATGCGCCGTGGGAGTCCTCAGAAACGATAACAGTCTGTCGCAGGAAAGCGGAGAGCTTGGTCTGATCCATGGTCTGCAACGATCCTCGCAATGAATCATCATCCATCACAACGACATGTTGTTTGAACTGAATCAGCGGCTGCGTGACGCCAAACACGTCCAGCAACGCTTCGCCGGAAACCCCGGAATGCAGCAGTTTGTAGTAATGCTTCGACATCAGAAATGAATTCCATCGTTTTCCCTCGATACCCTCCTTCATGCTGTCAAGGGGAGATACATCTTCATGTCCGACCCGTGATCCCCACCCTCCGAAGGGAGGGGACAATGCGGCGGGCGTTCGGTGGACCGAATCGAGATAGCGGATCATCTGATCATAGGGCCACGCTGGTCCTGCCTTCGGTGGGAAGACCGTGCGAGTGTCCGGAAAGTGCGGCGCCTCGGGAGCAGCCTTGAAGCCCAGGATGGTGTCAGGTCGCTGCTGGTCCCATAATCCCCGGACATGGAGGTCATACGAGAGGAGATCCATGGTCAGCACAATCACCAGCGCGGCGCATACCTTTTCCGGAGAAGGATGTCCGTACCTGAAACACCGATGGATCAGAAGGAATGGAACAAGCACAGTCAGAGCAACAAGGATGCTCCACCACACCCGTGCGTGAGTCATCGTGAAAAGCAGGGTCAAATGAGTTCCGATAATTAACACTGCTAGATACGAGCGACCCACTCTGACACGATAAGCCAAAATGGCCGACAGAACTACGGCTAGGATCACGAACTGCAATATTCCCTGCGGACCCCAATCGCGCAGGTTGCGAAGTAACAGGCCGCCCACGAATATCCCCGCCATCAGCCACACCATCGACTGCCAATGGGACTTCGCCAGCTCCCAGAATGACCCTTCGCCGTGCAACCAGCACAATCGCTCCATCCTCTCCGATGCACTGGTATTAACGATCAGATAAGTCAAGGCGTTGCACCCGAGCACGAAGAAGAACAACACGGCAAGGTCAAAGAAGGAGATCATGGCATGGGTATGGCGGACAAACCACAGGGGAGGATACACGTGAAACAGAACCGCATGAACGCCTCCGACCGGACCCAAGAGCAGTAACCCTATCCCGCACCCGGCGGCAATCCAGACCCGTTTCAACGGATGACGTCCGTAGACCAACCCGAACACCGCGCCCACATACGTGAGCATTCCAAGATAGATGAACGCCTCGGAGCCATTATTCCCCCATCCCATATTGTCCGGATTCACAAACCGGCTCCCATAGGGCTCGACAATCTGAATGAAGTCGACAACGTTCGAGAAGGTCCCAGTATGGGCGACCAGCCCGTAAGGCATCACAACGGAATCCTCGGCGATGGCGTAAGGCCCCGGTTCGTATTGCTGCGGCCCGCCTTCCGGCCGCTTTCCTTTGTAGGGTTCATCCAACATCCTGGCGGGGAAGACGAACTCCTTCTTGTCCTGCATGAGTATGACATCGGGAAGACTCATTAAGCCTACTATCAAAACCAGCACGCCCACCCGTCTCGCCAGACCAGGCATTGCCACCAGATTCTCGAGTAAGTCCTTCCGGAACATGGCGATTCCGACAATCAGGAGGAAGAGAAACGTCCAGATTCCCGTGAAAAAATACCCCTGCATGTTCATGCCGAGTAGGACACCCAGCGCCACCCAGACCCACCATCGTCTATCGCCGTCACAGAGCACCCGGAAGAAAAGCAGAATCACAAAAGGGGCGGTTAAAAACTGGTCGGGCACCGCCGTCTGCCTGAAATTGGCCAGATGATAGGACGACAGGACAACAACCGGGATGATCGCCAGACGAGGCAGCCAATGTTCAGCCCACCGCCGAAGGAGAAGGCACGTGCCGACGGCGATCACGAGGCCTTTGATGAACCGGTCCCAGTTAAACAGCGTCACCAGATCATTAGTGATCAGGGAGCCTCCTTTTATTACGACGAACGTCGTGGGGTCGAGCAGTCTGGTCATCACCAGCAGCGGATAGAAGGGTTCTCCACCGTGAGTGAACGGATTCCATAAGGGAAATCGCCCCTGCAGCACCGCGTCCGCGTAAAACTGAAAGAGTGGATACCCCCAGTAGAGATTGTCGTGAGCCAAGATCGTCTCACCTTGAATGAGTGCCGAATGCATTATCCAAACAAGCGCCGCGGTCACAATCACACCAAGGAGAACTTCCGTTTTCCACCTGACTTGGCCCCGCGAATTGATCAAGATTCGCCTCCACCTCGACACGGCTGGTATATCCCCCCGTCCCTTCCTTGCGGCCACAGCCACAACACCAGACATGCAACGACCACGACCACCTGCATTACCAGAAAGATCCTGACGCTAAGCGCATAGAGCTCAGGCAGATAGGCAAACTGGACTCGATGGGTTCCCGAAGCAAGCTGAACCGCTTTGCCGGCGAGGTTCGCCCGAATGACCGGTACCTCCTGCCCGTCCACAAAGGCCCGCCAGTAACGATCGTATCCGTCCGACCAATATAGATAGGCATTCTCTCTTAATTCCACGGTGAGATCCAACGAATGGTAGTCGTAGTGGTTCACCCGCCAGTCAGAGGCAGGCGAGTCGCTCGGGCCTGGCCGGCACCCAACCGAAGCACCAGGCCCTAATCCGCAAGGATGTGCCATGCGTTGTTTAGAATGGTCCGCCGGGTCGTCAGGAGAAGGACTGTCCACAAGCACGGCCTGCTCGAGCAGACGCACAGATCCGCGTTCGCCCAGATCCCGAAGAAGCCGGATGGCGCCGTCATCGGAAACCGGGATCGACTGCCGCTTGAATTGGATGAGCGGCTTCTTAACAGCCAGGATTTCGTGAAGCGCAGCGACAGGGATCCTGGAATGGATGAGGTGAAAGTACGCAGGCAGCATCAAATAGGAGTTCCATCGCTTGGCGGCCAGCAGCTCCGTTGTCAATTCCGACGGCGTCAGCCGGGACGCGGACGGACCTGTGACTCCGGCCCGCTGCTTCGGCACGGTCAGGACCGAAGGCGTGCGACTCAACGTTTCCTCGTACCGCACCGCCTGGTCATAGGGTTGCGCTTCCCGCTCCTGGCCGGCAAAGAGCACCCTGGAAGCCGGCCATCGGGGCTCCTGAATGACCGCTTCGACCCCCATTGTCGTGTCAAGTCTCGGCCAATCCCAGAGCCCCCGCGCGTGACCGGCATAGAACAGCAGGTCTCCCGTTAGGACCAATAACAAGACGGCAGGCACAATGTGGTGCGCAGGCGCTCCGGGGTTCCGACGGCACCACTCGAGCGCCAGCGCCCAGGTTATGATGACGGCAGCCAGGAAAGCGAAGTAGCGCCACCGATCATGTTCCATAAGAAACACAGCGGTAAGATGCGAGAGCACGAGTATCAGGAATAGGGAGACGTGACCCAAACGCCTCCGCAGCCACCACACGGCAACCCCTGCGCCAGCCATGAGTACAGCCAGAATGACCGTCTGGGGAAACTCATAACCCAGTTGCTTTCCCCAAAAAGCCGCACCGATCAATACCGCCGGGATCACCAGCCCCGTATAGATGGGATCATCCGGTTCAAGCCCCCTCACAACCGAGAGCAGGAATGCCGCCGTGCCGGCGACGGCGCAGGTCTGGCCGACAAGCAACATGATGAATTGAGTTGGAGACCACAATGGCGCTACCCCGGACTTGCCGAACAGTCTCGTGAAAAAGTCTGGGCTCATCACCGAGGCCAGCACAACGAGCCCGACGGCCAAGGCCGCACGGATCAAGCGTCGACGGTAGGCGTCTTTGCTCGCCCACTTGGTAAGAAACACGAGGATAGCCCCCATGCCCGCGACGATGAGACAAGTCTGGATTCCAAAGACCATGCCGTACGATAAGCTAGAGAACGGAGGTGCTCCTCGCTCCCAGAGCATGGACCGCAGATCCTGATGGTCGACAAGAAACCCGACACCGATCAAGAGTGCACCTGTGAGGATGAGCGCCCACGAGGCAGACTCACTCCGAAGGCTTGCTTTCACCTCAGCAACTCGACTGGCCAGCCCCTCTTGCCATTCGATAAACCGGGCGAGGCAGGCGGGAAACTCCTGAATAAACCGATTACATCCCAGCACATAGAAATAGAGTACTGCGACCGAGAAGAACAGGACCAGCGCGTGCGTGTGTCGGACAAACCAGAGCGGCGGGTATAAGTAAAACAGCAGCGAATGTAAACCGCCAGCCGGACCCAACATTAGGAGGCCGAACCCGATCCCGATCACGAGCCAGACTCTCTTGAGCGGATGCGTACCTGCCAGCAAGCCCCAGACGGCTCCGACGTAGACCAGCAGCCCGAAATACATGAAGGCTTCCGACGTTTCGCCCCACCCTGGTTTAGTCACGAACCTGCTCCCGAACGGTGTCGCCAACTGCAGAAAGTCGGCGAATTTCGAAGAGGTTCCCGTCAGAGCCACGTGGCTATAGGGCATGACCACTGAACCTACCGTGATGGCACGGGCACTCGGTTCCCATTGCTGGGGACCCCCGATCGGGCGCCCGGAACTGAGACCAGGATCCACCAAGCGAGCCAGCAAAAAGAATCTGGACTGCTCGACCAGCAGCACTACATTCGGAAAACACATCACTGCGATAATAATGAGCGCAGTCGCCAGCTTGAGAGTCTTGCCTTTCGTTTGCACGAGGCTAATAAGGCATTCGCGCGCAAAGAGCCAGGCCCCGCAGGCAAACAGCAGAACAAAAATCCAAGTTCCGGCAAAGAAATAGGATTGCCAGTTCAATCCGATGAGGCCCGCAAGCAGGATCCAGTTTTGCCACCGGTAGTCCCGCGAACAGACAAGGCGGAACGTCAGCAGCATGATCCACGGCGCCCAGAGGAAATGACTTGGAACAGCATCCTGTCTCAATGAGGACAATTGGAAGGACGACAGCAGCAGCACCGGCCACAGGGAGCAGCGCGTGACCGTGTGCTCGGCCCAGGGCCGGAGAAGACAATAGGTGCCAGCGGCAAAGATGAGCCCTCGGCAGATCCGATCCCAGGCAAAGATTGTTAGCAGATCGGGGGTCAGCGTAGACCCGGCAAAGAGGACCACAAAGGTGACCGGATCAAACCAGCGCAGCTGGGCCAGCATCGGATAAAAGGGCTCGCCACTGTGCGTGAAGGGATTCCACCATGGCAGGTGCCCCCGGAGAACGTTATCGGCCGCATACTGATACCATGGATAGATCCAATACAGGACGTCGTGCGCAAGCGTAGTCCGTTGCCGGACGAGCGCATCCCGCATCAGGAACACAAGGGTGAAGATGGAGGCGAGCCCAACGATTAGCTCTGCCATCCCTCCTCCTATTGGGACTATTTGGAGGAAAATAGATTTGAGGCTGGATCGAACCCGTCGAGGGAGTCCGTCGTCGTTCAGAGTGAACCTCCATCGCGGATGCGTGGCGTTCCCGTGGATGGGCGAAGACCGGCACTAGCGTCAGGTTGCACTCACTTGCAAGGACCAGATCACCCTCGTCTCCGATCAGTTGCTTTGCTCGCGATCCGATCTGACCAGCGGTCTTGCATCGAACCCTCACCTGCACCCCAAGCTGATCCCCTGACCTGGAATTGATTCGGTCTCAGGTGAAGCACACTCCGTCTGTTCCGTTTAGAACGGCCACTTGGCCATCCTCGACCTTGCCCAACGGACGAACACCAGCGGGGCGAATTGAGGACCGACTCCCATGAACGCCAACGGAATCAACAGAAGACGGGCGGCCACATACCACCACCGCCAGTCTCGAAGCCGGGTGGGGACAAGCACCAGCCGGAGTGAGGTGGATTTGAGAAGGCATCTCACCTGCAGTAACTGCAGTCGATTCGAAACACAAACCAGCGTGGTGATTCCGTCACGAAAGGCCGCCGCAGCAGCGTTGTAGGCCTCCTGCACTGTGTCAAGCGAAGTGTACCTCTCTTGACGATCCGACGAGCACACCACTCTCTCAGCTGGAATGCCAGCCGCGACAAGCTTTTCCTTCAGCAGCCGTTCGACCGAGATCTGATATCGGGCCGTTGCAGTTCCGAATAGCCAGAACGGCAAACCAAGAGCACGGTAGAGCGAGCATGCCGCCCTGACCCTTTCGTCAGCCTCCTCAGTGTCTGGATAATGGCAGAGGAGCCAGACGACCGCTTTCAGGTCGTGCGTCGGTATCGCCAGGGTAGAGGCTGTGAAGTCCTGGGTTGGTAGGCTCATTCGAGGCGGCCTGCCAGCGAATCGATCGAGGCCGAAATAATGGCGGCCGATCTTACGCGAAGCGACTGTCCAGTTCCAATGCACGAAGCAGGGTAGCGATCAATTCACGATGATGGCTCAGCAGGCTGCTAATCTCCTCATTTGAGTAGAGGTTCACCTCCTCGGCCGATTGCAGGTGTGAACCGATCAAGTAGACCCGCTCCGCTTCCGGCAGCCGTGAAAGGCGGGCACCAAACCGATCTACGAACTCCATCCAGGCAGGCGGTCTAAGGTCGTCCCGAAACGAGATGGTATCCAAGGTCTTCTTCCGCCGGCATTCGCAGACGAACAAGAGGGCCAGCAATTGGCGCGAAGAGAGGCGTTCGGCCAGATATTCGCCCGCTAGCTCTGCCATGGCCCTCCTAACACCTCGCTGGTCGGAGTGCTCAGCCCCCTCCGCTTCTGATAGAACTTTTCGCCCTCTTCGCGGGAGTGCTTGAGGAGTTCGGAGACAAAACTCTCCTTGATTGTCCGCAGGATGTGGACGGCCGAGTATCTCATCGGATAGATCTTGGTCCCGATCAGGTACGCTTTTGCCAGGTAATACATCACGAAGTAGACTTTCGTCCACCGGCGCTTGATCAAGTGGTTCACGACGAGATTCCGCCAGGATGGGAACACCAACAGCACGAGACCGAGCAACGACAGATTCACTTGCTCCAGCTTCTCCTGCGGCGAGAAGCAGGTAAACGGCGAGTCGGTCTGGTAGTTTTGATGGAGTTTCTCGAAGTCCCCGTCGAACGCGCCGATATCGATGGTGTATTGGGAGACCGGGGTTCCGGGATACGGATGCAACTCCGGAAACTCACCGAAGACGACCTTGTTCTTAATGTTGATGTCAATAGACTCGATGTCATAATCCAGGGCGCGTCGCCGCAGTCCCACTTCCTCCAGCCGCTCCACAAGGGCTTGCCTGGTCTTCGTATCCATCGGACGGTTCAGGTTGACCTCGGTCCGCAGCGCTCCGAGATTGACCTTGTGATAGGACTCGAGGTGGGCGCACAGCTCAATCGCCTTTAGCTCAAACTCGGGATCCCCAGGATTCGGGATGACCGGAACCGGTACGGCCAGGATCGTGTTGGAGAACGTGTTGATCCCTTCCCTGTGGCAGAGATCGAACGCGAAGCGGATGTCTTCTGCATCCATCCCGCGCTTGAAGATCTGCTCGCGGATGAACGGGTTCCCCGACTCGATGGACATACTGATAGACTTGATCCCGGCCTTCTTCAGATAGGTCACGATCTCCGGATCGCGCCGGACCAGGTCGGAACGGACCAGGCAATGGAACGGCAAGCCAACCGCCCGCGGGTATTTGTCGGCGAATTCGAGGAGCCAGTCGTCCGACCTGAATACGAACACGTCGTCGTAAAACTTGATGAATTGGGTTGGATGGCGCCGCACCATGTCCTCGATCTCGGCGAGCAGGCGGTCGACGCTGTAGCGATTCAGCATCTTTCCCTTGCCCTTGTACATGGCGTTGTATTTGGCGTTGAAGCAATAGGTGCAGGGGAAGGGACAGCCGCGGCCGGCCATTAGACTACGCATCCCGAACTCCTTCAGACGCGTCTTCGAGTACACAAGCTCGCGGTCCAGGTACGGCAGATCGTCCAGGGCCGTGTTCCGCTCCTTCAGCGACACACTGCCATCGGCGCGGCGGTTGGTTCGGGTTACAACATTGGGAATGTCATCGAGACCGCTTCCGGTAGACAAGGCGGTGAGCATCGACGGCCAGGCCTCGTCCCCCTCGCCAGCCACCAGCGCGTCGAGGTATGTGTCCTCCACGACCCTCGGCATGGCCGGACCGGAAAACGTGAGCGGGAGCGTGAGGCGCTCACCATAGAGCTGCATGCGCATGTAATTGAAGGTGGGGTGGGGGCCTCCCATCACGGTGAAGATCGAATCCTTGTAGCTCGCCTTGATGGCACGGTTCGCCCGGAACATCACGTTACTCTCGCCGGTCTTCGCGCTGTACGCGATCACGTCAGGCCGAATGGAGTGGACCTCTTCCAACAGCGTGTCATGCTCCAAAACATTCAGAAACGTCTCATGCCCCTGTCCCTTGGCAATCGCCGAGAGCAGTTCGATGTTCATCGGGTCGATATAGTCCTCTTTCACCATGACGAACATAATTCTCATGCGGCGGTCCTTTAGCTTCTTTTCAGGCTCATCAGGCGCGCGACTCGGAGTGTCGCACCGGCCCGGCGTACTTGCGACGCTCTTTCACTCGGACTTCCCAGAACAATTCGGCTAGCGTCTTGAGTATACTGGCGATATTTCTCGGCCGGAAGGCTTTCGATCGGCCATGCTGCCTCGCCTGTAGCGGCATGGGCACCTCGACGTAGCTGTGCCCCGATCGAATCAGGCGAACCAGGATGGCCGCCATATACCCAAACCCGTGCGTCCGCATCGGCACCGACAGCAGAAGATCACGGCGGTGGACGCACGGTCCATTGAAGTAACGAAGCTGCAATCCGAACAACAAGTTGACGAGCATGACAAAGGCCGCTGAAATCAGGCGGCGGCTCCATCCCCTCACAGACGGAGTGGAGATGAAGGGGACCACGATGTCTGCCTGACCCACTGCGTTCAGGATCGAACGGATTGCTTCGCCAGGAATTTCATTATCTCCTGGAAACATCGCCACGTATTCCATGCAGGCAACCTGCACGCCCCGGGTATAGTTATATCCAAACCCCATGTTACGAGGGTTGTGGATCACTCGAATGTGAGTATTCCCGGCAGCCAGCCCATCAGCGATGACGGCTGTACGGTCCGTGCTGCCGTCGTCGAAGATCAGCAGCTCGTAATCTGCGAACCGATCCCCGATCGCGTCGAGGACAGTCGCGACGGCGGCCGCCAGGTTTCCTTCCTCATTCAAGGCCGGGATAATGACCGTCAGCGTGCCATTCATGCGAGCCTCAGAAAGGACCGGTGAAGGCCTTGTCGGGCACATCCAGCGGGCTCTCGTGTTGGATCCCCAACTGTTCCTCGGTGACTTCTTTGAGCCCCAGCATCGTCCGGACCTCGTTCACGATATGCACGGCCCGCGGGTAGAAATGCTGGGCCAGCGCCGGCGTACTGGGCGACGGGAGGTCGGGAAAGGTCACCCGCTTGGGTGCCGCCTTCAACGCTCCGTATATCCGCTCGGCAACGAGAGCCAGTATCTCTGCAGCAAAGCCCACCGACCTCCAGGCTCCATCCACCGCGACCACCCGGCCGGTTCTCGTAACGGACTCGAGGATATACTCCGTATCGAGAGGACGGAGCGTGCGGACATCCACGACTTCGGCTTCGATGCCATCCCTGGCCAGTAGATCTGCCGCGCGCAGCGACTCCAGGACCATATAGGAAGTGGCGACCACTGTCACATCCCGGCCCGGTCTGGCCTTCCTGGCCTTTCCGATCGGCACCGTATAGTGTCCTTCCGGCACTGGCCCGAAGATGTTGTGGAGCCACCGGTGCTCCAGGTAGATGACGGGATTGTTGTCTTCGACTGCGGCAATCAAGAGCCCCTTGGCGTCATGGGGCGTCGCGGGCATCACCACTTTCAATCCGGGTATGTGGGCAAACATCGCCTGGAGACTTTGCGAGTGCTGCGGGCCCTGCCCCCATCCCCGCCCGATGATCAAGCGGAGCACGAGGGGCATGGCGTCACAACCACCGAACATGTAATGCCAGTTGGCGGCCTGATTGATGATCTGCTCGACCGCCAGAAGCGCAAATTCAATCCGCTGGTGCACCATGATTGGCCGCATCCCGACGAGGGCTGAGCCGACGGCCACACCCGTCATGCCGTTCTCCGAAGTCGGCATGTCCATCATCCGATCCGGCCCGTACTTTTTCCGGAGCCCCGAGACAGTGCCGAATACACCCTTGGGATCGGCCGGAACATGCAGCCCCATCAGGTAGACGGACGGATCACGAGCCATGCAGAGGTCGGTCGCTTCATTGATGGCCTGAAAGAATTTCACGTCCCTCGTCATGACGCGCTCGCCTGGATTGGAGATTGCCGATCACGGTGCATATAGGTGCTCTCCCAGGAGCTGCAGTTCTGGGAATGGGCTTGCCTTGGCGAAGGCCACCGCTTCTTCGACCTCGTCAGCGAGCGTGGCTTCGAGTTTATCGAGGTCCTGCTGGGTCTCGACCCCCTGCTGCAACAATCTCTGCTTGAGGCGCGCGATCGGGCAGCGCCGCTTCCACTCTTCGAACTCCTGCTCCGAACGGTATCCCAAGTGATTGTCGTAATGGGGACCGCAATGTTCCCGCCACCGGTAGGTTTTAAACTCCAAGAAGGTGGGGCCGCCTCCCGTCCTGGCCCTGTGCACGGCCGCCTTCGCCAGACCGTAGACCGCCTCGACATCGTTTCCGTCCCCCTGCCGGCTTTCAAGTCCATACCCGCGGGCCAGCTCATAGATCTCCCTGGTCGAAGGCTGACGCACAGCGAGTGAGGAGTACACGGAGAAAAAATTGTTCTCGCAGACAAACACGACCGGCAGCTGCCTGAGCACGGCGAAGTTGACGGCTTCATGGAAGACACCTTCTTCCGTGGCCCCGTCACCTAAGAACACGACGGTGACGCGGCGTTCCTTGCGAAGGAACGTCCCGAACGCGGCCCCGACACCGATCGGGATCGTGCTGCCCACGATCGGGACCGCACCCAAGAATCCCACCGACCGGTCTATCAGGTGCATCGACCCGCCCTTGCCTTTGCAGCAGCCCGTCACCCTTCCGTACAGCTCCGCCATCATGGCCCTCAGATCTCCGCCCTTGGCCAGGTAGTGGGCGTGCGATCGGTGAGAGCTGACGGCATAGTCCTCGGACCCCACCGCCGCACAGACACCCGCCGCCACCGCCTCCTGCCCCACACTGAGGTGGACCGGACACCGCATTTGCTGTTCCGGATAGAGTTCGGCGATCTTTTCCTCAACCAGGCGAATCCGCAGCATGCGGATATACAGATCTCGTGCCATCGCTGGATTCATCGTACGGGCAGGGTTCCTTTCGCCGTCAGATAAAGTTGACATGCGCGGGGGGATGCTGCAGATCCCAGAGGTAGCGGTTGACCTCGTCCATCCGGCAGTTTTTTCGACATTCCGAAATGTTGAGCTCATGTCGCACGTGATCGAAGCTCCGGCGCCGAGCCTCGCCTTCCCAGATCTCGGTGAAGGACCGCTCATTCAGGTTGCCATAACAGAATCGAGGGTCCTCCAGGTAGGCGCTACACCCATACACGTCACCGGTGGCCATTACATAGGCCCAGAAAAACGGCGTGGCCTGGCACACGGTGTACTGTCGGTCGGCTTCCGCGAGCTTTTCCATCGTGCGCCGGCGGAAGATCACGTGGAACTGACCGTCCTCTAACGCCTGGAGTTCCTGCTCCATGCAGAGCACTCGGCCGTAGTCGAAATCCTTGTACTCTTTTCCCATGGTCGTCAGACTCATGAGGTGCTGCGAATACGGTTTGATCACGGCGTAATCAGCCCCAATCTCCTTCGTCCTGGAGGCCAACGCCACGGCCTCATGCTGGTTCTCAGGGAGCAGGACCATCTGGACTCCGATGGTGCAGGCATACCGGTTCTTGCGCTTCACCTCGACAGCTTTGACCAGATTCTTGAAAACTCGGTCAAAATCGTCCGCCTTCGTCTGATGGACGGCCGCATACGTCTCGCGGGTTCCAGCGTTCACGCTGGCCTTGATCCAGGTCACGGACGCCAACGACTCGTGAATGACTTTCTCGTTGAGCGCGACTGCATTGGTAGTCAGCGACACGTCGATCCCGGCCTTCTGTGTCTGCACGATGATCTCGCCGATGTTCTTGTGCAGGAGAGGTTCTCCCTCCCCGGCGTACATGATGCTCTTGACCCCACGCTCGGCCATCTCGGTGACCCGGCGGATCAAGAGGTCCTTGTCGAGGCTCCGGACTTTGTACCCGATATAGTCAACAGCACAGAACGTACAGCGGTGGTTGCACGCCCCGGCTGGCGCGATCTCCACGTACAAGGGGTAAACGGATTTAGCCTTTTCCCAGTCATCACCGGCCGCCTGCCACTGCGCAATCCGGCCGGGATGGTACATCAGCTTGTGGGAGTCGATACGGTAGAGATCCATCACTGAGTCTCCGGAAGAGGGTCCCCCCAGGATCCCGATGCTTGGAAGCCGGACAGACCTGCGGCGATCGTGTCGAGGATACCTGGAAACCCCATGAAATGCAACGGAACTTATGTCACCCCCCCGGTCCAATCCTTAGAATCGATTTGCAGCGGGCGAAGACGGCCGCGACGAGCCGCCCTCGCAGGGTCGTCTCATACCAGCCCTCATGCTCCACCAAGTACCCGGCATGAATCAGCCGGCGTAGGCGGCGCTCCAGCATGCGGTCATTCGGATAGCGCTGAATCAGCTCCCTGAGTGAAAGGCCTTTCTCGGGGTCTGAAGACAGTTCCATCAACGCGCGCACACCGACGGAGCTCTCCGCCATGTAGACGAACTGCGCGTTCCCCATGAAGAGGAATAAGTAGAGCAGACTGCCGCTGAGGAGGGTGACGGGGTCGGACGGAGCAGCCAGGGGCTCCGGCCAGAAGACCGCATCCTCCGGCAGGAGCGCGTAGACGGCCAGGTATACCGGGAGGCAGAGGATCCACAGCCCCACAAGGACGAGTGCACGCCGCGAGACCTTCACGGAAGCAAGCACGGCCGCCTGCAAGGTGAAGAAGATCAGGAAGGTCAACAAACCAGCCACCAACCCCCGCATTAGCCACCTTGCCCGAGTTGCAGGAACCGCTTCACGAACGCGAACACTCGTGCCGCCCGACGCCCCTTCGCCGTCGTACACCACCTGCCATCGACCTCCACGATCTGACCGATGTCTAGCATGTCGGAGAGCCTGCGTCGCATGACCAGCTCCATCGAATAACGAGCGGCGATGTCAGCCTGTCGCTGCCGCCGGTCCGGCGCGGTCTCGATCTCGATCAGAATGCGGCCGGAAAAACCTCTGTCAACGAGGAAATAGAACATGCAATACCCGATGAATAAGAACGCGTAGACGAGCAGCCCGTTGAGAAGATCCACCGCCCATCCCGCCGCCGTCGGCATCGGGGGCAGGAAACCCATCCGAGGCCCGGTGGCCCGGTGTACGAAGATGATCCCCAGTCCGATCAGGACCGCGAGTCGAACCAGCGCCATAAACCGTCGTGTCGGAACGTACAGTCGAAACAAGACCACATGCGCAAGGAGGAACAACAGAAACCCGGCGACGGCCAGGACGAGTCCTTTCAACATAGCGTGTGCCTCCTTCAACGCACGGTGCGGAACACCAGGCTCAGCAGTACACACGCCGCGCTTGCCATGACCCAGCGCTGCCCCACATGACCGATCTCGCGCGCCACTGCGGAGGGGGCGACGCCAGTGAAGGCGTGCCACAGGCATGCGCAGCTCACGGCAAGGCCGAAGAACACGCTCCCGATTGCTCGCTCATTCACGACACGCGACGAGGGTGTCAATGATGCAGTGACAGAGCGCGAGGTGGGTGATCTCGACGAAACCGTATGACGAAGAGTCGGCGTAGAAGTTGACGGATCCCATCGAGCGCAGTGGATTATCGGACTTAAAGCCCGACATCGTGATGAGGTGGCAGCCTCGGGCGAGAGCAGCGGTACATCCCCGCAAGATATTCTCGGACCTTCCCGAGCTGCTGATGGCGATCAGGACATCGCCCGACTCGGCGAACATCTCCACCGGCTTCTCGAAGACGTGCGGGTAACCATAGTCGTTGCTGATACACGTCAGGAGAGAACTGTCGTTGAAGGTCATAGCTCGGATGCCCCCGTTTTTCCAGTAATCAACGGCTTGATGACTCGCGATGGCTGCACTGCCCCCGTTTCCGATGAACATCACTTTCCGGCCAGCACGGCTGCAGCCGGTGATCAGTCGAGCACATTTTCCTAGCCCTTCGCACAGAGCAGCCGGCTTCCCCTCCCCGAACGTGACCTGCGTTCCCCGAAGCACCGAGGCCAGCTCGTCGAAATAACGTGATTGGTCTAGCAAGACTCTGCCTCCGTTCCCTGAGGACTCATCCCCGAGCCTATTTCAATAGGGCTGTAATGAACTTGTACAGGGGGACCGGTTCGACGGACGACCGGTTACCGATAATTTGAACCTTGAGCGCACCGACCGCGTTGCCGACAAACCCTACCAGATTGCCAGGCATTCCGACGGCGGCGCAGGGTGCCGCCACTGAGAGGTAGGCATCTCCCGCGCCCACCCGGTCTACCACCTTGCTGGAGAACACCGGAACTTCCGAAAGTCCATCCTCGACCGTGTAACTCATTGAGCCCTGGTGTCCGCGTGTAATCACGACATGCCGACTTCCCAGCTCATGGGCAATCTCCTCAATTAGCTCGCGCACGCCGCGAAGCCGGTCGTGACAAGCCAGGCGGACCTCCGGTTCGTCGATGCAGATGAAATCCGCCCGGGGGTATTTGGTGATCAGATTATAGCCGGTGTTCGCGCTGTTTGTCTGCGTGTTCACAGCCAGGAACCTGGCACCTACGCACAGCTCCTTGATGATTTCGGGTCCAACCAAACCGTGCCCATAATCGGCTACGAGCACGAGATCATACTCACCGATGACACCCCTCAGGTAGGCGCAAATCTCCTGTTCAATCCGCTGCGGAATCGGGCTGTCATCCAGAAAGCATACTTCGAACATCTTTGACAGAAAGGCATACTCCAAGTATCGACGTTTGACGATCGTGGCGGAATCGTCCCGGTGGAAGAACATGGGCCTGACGTTGGACTTGAGGTGGGCACGAATGAACTCTTCGTGGGAATTCCGCGAACCCAGGCAACTGACAAGATGCACGTCTTCACAGAACCCCGCCAGATGGTTCGCACAGGCCAGCGCACCACCCGCAAAGGCTTCTTCGTGTAGGTACCTGGTGGGCACCAGAATTTCCTTGGGCGATTTGCCCATTGCCTGGCAGTAATGGTACTCATCGATGATCGTCTCGCCAATGACAAGCACTCTGAGTGACCGCAGACTATCGAGACGCTTGATCACATCGGCAGCGGAATATTGTTGCCGGAACTCCTTTAGGAACGCCTGCGCCTCTTCAGGATAGACGTCGAAGTGGGTGTTCAGGAGCTCGGTTGAGCTGAATGTGATCTCATGCGTAAATTGAATCCGCCCCCCGACCGACCTGATCGCATCTTCTTCGTGACGGATCATTCCGGTCAGGTCCCCCTCGGCGGATACATACTCGCTCCCCTTGACGTAGACATGTGGCTTGAGCAAGCGGATCGCCTCGACGGCAGTCGGCCAGCGATTCACTGCCACAAAGTCCACGACCTGAAGAGCGGCCACGGATTCCGCACGAAGGCGTTGGTTGAACACAGGTCGTCCAGGGCCCTTGTTGACGTACTGATCCATCGTGATCGTCACAATCAGCACGTCCCCCTCACGCTTCGCGGCCTCAAAGTGCCGGATGTGGCCGGGATGGAGCAGATCAAACACACCGTGACACTGGACGATGCGTTTCCCCTGCCAGCGGAGCTCCTCCGCGTGCTTCGCGAGTTCATCCAACCCTTTAATTTTGCTGTCGATATCGGTCTGGTTCATGCCTGCCCTCTATCTCGTGAGATACTGAAACCACCCTCGCGTCGCATCCGCGATCGATTCGGGGGTCCAGACGGGCGCGGAGCGCCAGTCCTCGATGACAGTTAACATTCGCGCGACACCGTCCTCGAATGACACGTCCGGCTTCCAATGGAGTTGCGTGCGGCTCTTGGTAATGTCGGCGAAGGTGCAGTCCGGCTCACCGGGTCGCTTGGGAAGATGGACCACAGGCCCTCCTAGTAGTTCGACCAGGCGATTGACACTATACGTGCTGCCGGATCCGATGTTGAAGATCTCCTGCTGGACGCTCGACGCGGCCGCTGCAACAAAGGCCTTGGCCACATCAGTCACAAAGGTGAAGTCGCGAGTCTGCCTGCCGTCCCCCACTACCGTGAAGGGCTTCCGATTCAGTTTCTGCGCCAGGAACACTCCAAAGACAGCCCCATACGTCCCGGACGTCCGCGAACGCGGACCATACACGTTGAACAGGCGCAACGATACTACCGGCAGCCGGTAAACTTGGCCCCAATGCAGGACGATCCGCTCCCCCAATGCCTTGGTCAGGGCATATGGGTACTGAGGGCGGATCTCCGCCGTCTCGGGAGTCGGGAGCACATCGGGAATCCCATAACAGGAGGATGAGGCAGCGTACACAAAGCGCTTCACCCCGGCCAGACGCGCAGCCTCCACCACCGCCACCGTTCCATCCACGTTCGCACGGTGGTACTCCAGCGGCCGCTGAATAGACGGCACGATATCGGCTAACGCCGCTAGGTGGAACACCCAGTCGGCCCCTTGGAAAAATGGCCGAATCGCCTCCGCCTCCGCGACATCAACCTGGTGGAAGGAGAACCCTGGTCTCTCTCTCAATGAGCCGATGTTGTCGAGGCGGCCGGTCGAGATGTTATCCAGTACCGAAACGGTGTGCCCCTCGTTCAACAGCAGCTCGGCGAGATGGCTTCCGATAAACCCGGCCCCACCGGTCACAAGCGCTTTCATCCGAGAATCCGGATCTCCGTTCCTGTGGACCTATTCAATCCTAGAATGTCAATACCATAGGGCAGGAGCCTGCATATCAAATTCTCTCAATTCCGTCAATCACCTTTTCGCTGATCCTGTACAACCGATGGAGCTTGGAACAGCCTGATCCCATTCTTGCTCCTGATTTCTTGGTACCCTAACGCGGCCATAAGCCACTCGGCGTAGACACGCACGTGTTCCAGTTTTTGCTCAGTGGTAGCGGCCAACTCCTTGCCGATCAACACGTACTCCGGGACCCAGCCAGGATCGGTCCGTTTGAACCCTCCATGAGACTTCCACGGGAAGAATTCGCACAATGTTCCGGGATTGATCCCTACCACACAGATGCGATGACGATTGGCTAAAAGCGGAGCAAACCGCAGATCCGTTGCGACACCGGCATCTGCCGGAACGAGCTGAGCAATCTCGAACGCTGCCGCGGCAAATTGCGGGTCCGTTTTTCCGATGTCATAACCGGGGCAGCGGTACACGTCTAGCGCAACCAGAAACAACGCGGCTACGCAGACGGCCTTCCTTCGTGCGACCGAATCCGTTTCCCACGCATCGACATAATTGCTCGCACGTGCCATTCCGTACACTGTGCTGTAAAAGAGGAACGGTAACGCCGGGGCACTATAGTGAAACCCGAGCTTGTACTGTCCGTCATACTGGCTCAGGAACATGATAAGGAGCGGTACCGCCAAGAGGCAGGCCTCCCTCCAGGCCAAGAGGGGCAGAAAGGCGACAGGTATCAGGAAGTAAAGGAGATAGAGAAACTGGTTGTGGCGACCCAGGGCTTCCCAGAACGCCCACGCGGGGTTGAGCAGGATACTCAGCAGTGCTTCGTTGAAGTTGGCTCCTAGGTTGGCGTACTTCTCCCAGAAGACTAGCCCTTGCTCGGGACTAAACATTGGTAGGAGTACCTTCGTGACCAGGAAGAAATATCCCGTGGAAAGCGCGGCCAGACTGATGCCGAAGGCCCTCCAATGCGGTCGGAAAACGGCCAAAAACAGCCCGAGCCCAGCCAGCGGAGGCGGAATGCTTTCCTCGATCGACAGCGCCAACAAGGAGAGTGCTATTGCCGGGATGAGTCTGTTGGACTCGATAGACACAAGAAGCCAGAGCAGTGTCGGAATGGCGAGCGGAACCCGGTGGAAATCGTGCGCGTTGCAGTGATGCAAATAAGGATTCACCATGTACAGGACGATCATCAGGAGCGCAATGCCTTTCCGCTCGCACTTGAGCAGGGTCAGGTAGTAGACCGCTACGGCGCCCAACCCGAGCGACAGGCTTTGAATTACCAGCAACGTCAAGGGATGCTCGACGACGCGATAGGGCAGCCCAACCAGCAACATGACCGGCGAAAAATGCTCGCCCAAGAGGGAACGGTTATCAAGTGAGAGGAAGAACCACGGCCCATGGACCATGTGCCAGGCCACATTGGCGTGCGCGGCCATGTCCCACACCGTCTGTAACTCGAAATACTGGCGAACGCCGAGCTGGATCAGGAACGACGCAAAGAGCGCCCCCAGAGACCAGGCCAGCAGGCGGTGCCGCGGGAGGGACAGGCGATCAAGCCGGGCCAGCAGCCCGCTCATGTGCCTGAGCCCGCCCTCCGACGCCAATACCCACACCCCTAGCGCCAGGCAGAGCGCGATTATGCCTGTCTTGAACACGTTGAGATGGAACGGCTTGAGGCCCAAGAGATCGACGTTCAGGTAGGTGAGGAGATCGGTCATGGGCACTCGCGGCGATATGGACAGCGCCAGGAGACTGTCGTACTGTCTCCGAGGAGGAGATGTGGCATGATCCTCGTCAGCGTCGCGATCCCTGTCTGCAACGGCGTCTCACGCTACCTTAACTAGACCTTTGGCAGCGTCCTAGCCAAGACCGACCGGGAGGTCGAGCTCATTATGGTGCACGACGCTTCCACCGACGACATCGGCCGGCTGGTTTGTCAGATTCCATACGCCCACTACGATCGACGGGCCGAAAACGGCGTACGGGCGGTTGCACTTCCGCTCCAAGTCTCCCTCACACCGGCCCGGTCACTCTGGCAGGTCTTCGACATTCCAGAAGCTGGGTGTAGGCTCGAGTCATTCTCTCCATCATGACCTCGACCGTGAAGTGGTCGTTGACGCGCCGCCGGCCCGCTTCTCCAAACGTTCTCCGGCGTGGAGTATCTCCCAGCAGGGCGCAGACAGCCACGGCCAAGGCCTCAGGGTCCTCCGGGGGCACCAGCACGCCCGTCTCCCCTTCTACGACGATTTCCGGGATTCCCCCAGTCCTCGTCGCCACCACCGCCCGTCCCATGGCCATGGCTTCGATCAGGGAGATGCCAAAGCTCTCCATCCGGGATGGGTGCACGTACACGTCAAGCGCCGCCAGGATCGGATTGACTTCCTCCCGGAATCCGGTGAAGTGAACGTGCCCATCCACACCAAGCCTCTCCGATAGCTTGCGCAGGGCGCGTTCGTAGGCCGCATCGCCGCGCCCCACTATGACATAATGGCAGCGCGGACACGCCCGCAGTATGGCCGGCAGCGCCCTGAGCATCACGTCGTAGCCCTTGATAGGAAATGGATTCGCGACGGTCCCGAGCAGCGTGGCGTCAGGTGGAATCCCCAGGCCGTTCCTTACCTGCACAGGATCGCCACGGTCCCGGATCTTGCCCAGGTCGAGCCCGCTGTGAATCGTTTCAATCCGCTCCGGGCTGACTCCTCCCTCCTGGAGGGACCGCTCGACCCAATGTGAGACCGCCAGCACGAGGTCAGCCTTGGCAAGCTCGTAGGGTCGGACTTTTCGGGGCTCGATCCCCTGCCGCACGTGGGCCACAAGCGGGACCGTCGAGCCCGGGCTGCCGGCCCTCGCCCGCAGCGTCTGTGGTACCCACCAGATATCGTTCACATGGACAAGCGTTGGGTTCAGCTCGGAGAGCAGCGCGCGAAGGCGCCGGACGGCTGAGGCGCGCCTTGGATAGGCGGCGAGCTTGCGCCACGGAGGGAAGGGCGCCGACCTCGTTGGGACGTCACGACGCGCTAGCTCCTCCACAAGGGGTCCGTTGCCCGAGAGGACGACGCAGGGGGCGTAGCCACGTGCCGGGAGGCGCTCCAGAATGGTCAGCAGTTCACGCTCAGCCCCGCCGATCTCGGTGATGCCGTGGATGATGAGGATCGTCGCGTGGTCGGCCACGATCATCGCCTGAGCAGATCTTGCACTGACGCCCAGACCTCTTCGAGCGTGATCAGCCGCATGCAATTCTGCTCCCCACGGAAACAATCAGGATGGAAACAGGGACGGCAATCCAGGCCCTTATAAAGAATGCGGTGTCCCTCCCCCCACGGGCCCCATATCGCGGGGTCCGAGGGACCGAAGAGCCCGATGACCGGCACGCCGAGGGCCGCCGCCATGTGCAGAGGGCCGTTGTCATTCCCCACGAATAGAACACAGCGCTTGAGTAACGCAGCGAATTGAAGCAGCGTCGTGCGTCCGGCCAAGACCGTCGGAGCGGAGCGGGCCCGCGCTCGAATCGTTTCTGCGACCGCCTTGTCGTTCTCAGCACCCCCCACCAGCACCCTGCAGCCGTAGGTATCCGCTAGAAGGTCGGCGAGTTCGGCAAATCGCTCTGCTGGCCACACCTTAAACCAGTACCTGGCACCCGGGTGCATGAGCACCAGGGGCCGAGTGGCGCCCGCGGATGCACCCACCACACCTACTTCCTCCAGGAGGTTGGCGGCCTCTTCCTCGTCTTGCTGAGAGGTATGCAATACCAATGGGCCGGCCTTCGGCTCTATCCCCAGTGCTCTCACCGTTTCGAGGTCGCGCTCCACCCGGTGCATCGGAGCGGTGGCCTGGACCACCGCCGTATACAAGAGTCCGCGCCAGCGGCGTTCTTCGTTGAACCCGATCCTGACTGGCGCGCCGCTCAGCCTCGCCAGGATCGCTGACCGATCGCCATCGGTCAGATCGACCACGCAGTCGAAGCGTCGCCTACGAAGCGCGCCCACCAGCCGGAGCGGTGCGGTGGGAGTCCTACGATCCATCGTCAACACCTCGTCGACATCCGGGTTCCATTTCAAGATGTCTTCGGTGCCACTGTTGACCAGCACCGTCAGACGCACGTCGGGAAACCGGTCCCGCAAGGCGTGGAACACCGGCGTCGCAAGAAGCACGTCTCCGATGTACCGGAGTTTGATGACTAGAAGGCTGTTCACATCATGCCCTCGTCAGGCGTCGGGAGCTGGTGGCCCCTTTTCCACGAGGGTGTGTCCAAAGCGGAAGCGTTCATAGCGTCGGAGCATGGCCGCGCGCAAATCGGTCCATCGGCGCTGCACCCAGTTCCCGCGCACTGTCCGGCTCCACTTCTGTTGGAAGTGTGCTAGATTGCTTCTCGGATAGGCGAGCGTTTCAGAGTTCTTGATCGTGTTCTGCGTCACCATGCCGAAATGGTGGATCAGGACTGACCCGGTCATCCCTCCGGTAAACCCCGCCGCTCTGGCCCGCCAGAGAAAATCGACGTCCTCGCAGCCGCCGTACGTGAAGCCCTCGTCGAACAAGCCGATGCGGTCGAAGACCTCCCTTCGGATGAGCATGCAGGCAGAGTAAATCTCCGAGCGCCTCCCCTGCCCGCACCGCTTCGTAAATTCCACCGCGTAGGTGTCCAGGTCGTAGTTCAGGGCTCCCTCACGGGCCGCCGGGCTCACGATGCCGTCCCCCGTCCGATCCATGTACGCCAGAAGGGCCGATAGCCAGCCCCGTGATACTACGATGTCGTTGTTGAGTATGCCGATGACGCCGCCTTGACTCGCGCGGACGCCCTGATTCCATGCCCTGGCGCAACCAAGGTTCGTCTGGTTTGTGATTACCCGCGCTTTCGCGCATGCCAGATATTCCTTCGTTCCGTCCGAAGAGGCGTTATCCACAAGTATCAGCTCATACGGCACTTCCGTGCATTGCGCGATGGAATCCAGGCACTTGCGGGTGTAGCCAAGCTGATTGTAGACCGCAATGACCAAACTGATCTTCTGAGCCATCAGATCCCTCGATGACAAAGTCGGCACTTGATCATGAACGAGGGCCGCAACGTTGGGGCGGGCAATGACTGATTCTACCCGCTGGGTATCTGACTTTATCCGGAGGATCGTGTCAGGGGTCCCCGCCCGGCATGGTGGCCGTGGGCGTCGTTCTTAGGATACTAGAGGGAATAATTCCCTGCCCCATCGAGTGCTCGTACCGGACCGTCGGGGCGCCCGTGTTGTAGGGAATGCCAAGTTTGGCCCGGACATCAGCCTCCAACCAGTCACGCAGGCGCACCAGCTCCTGCGAGTTCAAGTAGTCGGTATACACGTACGACGTGTACTCCCCGGGGATCCCCTTGTAATATTCCGCCACCTCACGATAATCCACCTCGACGCTGTGTAACCGATCTCCCGTCTTAGGATACGTGTAGGTCCAGACGCCCGGACTACTCTCCACGGCCTCATCAAAGTACGGCGTCCCCGGATAGGTCGTGATCACGGTCGCATCGAAGTCCTCAGGCTTGACTGCGAGCAGCCAATCACGAGTGGCCCGGACGGTCTCCTCCGACTCCCCGGGATGGCCGACCGACATGAGGGCTTTCACCTTGAGCCCATGCCGTTTGGCGATTTCCATCGCGCTCGTGTTGTCGGCCTGACTGGCCTTTTTCTGGATGTTCGTGAGGATCCGCTCGTGTCCTGATTCAAAGCCGATCAGGATCCAGCGGAACCCCGCACGGTACATGGCTTCTGCCTGTTGATCGGTGAACAATTCCGCCTTGATGAATCCGCGCAGTCTGAACTCAATACCCAGTTTCTGCTGCGTATCAGTGATGAGATTCATCAATTCCACGATCTTGGGATTGACGTTGAGCTCATCGTCATACAGCATGAACCCGGTGACGCCGTAGGTTCGGTAAAGGTGCACCATCTCCTGTACGATGCTTTCCGAGGTTCTCATCCTCACACGTCGCAGAAACGGGCTCATGCGCCCCCCGCAGAAGCCGCAGCCAAACGGACAGTTGTGTACCACGATGCCATTGGCGACATAGGAGTGCCCCGGGCATACAGTTAGGTTGTAGACACGGCTCGGGCCAACCCATTCCCTGGCTACGAGAGTTGAGAAGCGAAGTTGCGTATCCGCAGCAGCAACGCCGGTCGGTCCTTTTGTCGAAGCTCCTTCGACCACACCACGAATACCTTCCAACCCTTCGACAGATAATCCTGCTCCTCGATCTCCGCTGACTCTTCCGGGTGCCAATGTTCGCCATGCAGCAAGACTGCCTTCTTCTGCGGCAAGTCGATGAAGTCGGGATTGCGCCTCCGCCCTGACGCGCACGGCCCAATCCAGAACGCATGGTTGCCGACGTACCGAAACTTCGGCGCCGCCTTGCTCAGGATCTCCAGAAGGACTCGCTCCTTCGTGTTCGGAAGCTGAGTTGTACCGTTCTTCTGCCATGGAAATGGGATCTTTCCATCCCTCCACGAGCGTTTCATCCGCTCCGAAAAGAACGGCCCCCACTTCTCCTTGATAGTCGCCGACACCTTCTCGGCAACCTCGGGGCGCTTCATCGGATTGCGCCCGCCGCGCTTCGTATCCGACAAGAGCTCGCGCACGCGCGGCGTCTGCACACTGGCAAGCAACGCTTTGATGTTCGACTTTTCGACCCGCTCCGTTGGGCTCATCGAATCCCATCGTGCCTTCGCCGCCATCTGCCCAGCGCGCAGCCACTTCTCGTTGACGTGGGTGCGCATCCACTCGTACTGGCATGGTCGAGAGCAGCAATTCACTTGCCGCACGAACGCCGGCGCCAGCGTAAACTGCTTCTGACAGACCGGGCACGTTCTCGGCACTCGCTGCCGGCGGCATTGAATGCTGCAGTAGCGCGCTGTGGTCGCGCGATACGGCTTCACCTTGAACGTGCGATTGCACGTCGAGCAGATAGCCAATGCGGTCTTTCCCTGGTTCAAGCTCAGCTACCTTTTTCCATCCGGTCTCGGTCCATATGGGGTGCTCCGAAGTTACGAGTAAAGTACCACAGCTCGTGTGGAGCTTCCACAGGTCGTCTGCCTGCCGGTTCCAAGCTGCGGCCACTGGTCCCACGTCGAAGCGGCGTTCGTCTTCGTTCCAGCAAAGCAGCAGGTCGCCGACTTTCACGTCTTCGATCGGAATCTCGCGCCCATTCGCCAACCGGATCTTGGTTCCCGGCGCGAGGCACCCGAGTTGAGCGATCATCGATAACGAGCGTACGCCGTCGATCGTGTAATGGTAACTGTCAACGTCAACGAGGTGACGGGCAGGGAGGGGAAGCTCGGTCAGGATCCGGTTGTCGAGGAAGAGCTCCGATTTGGGATCGTCTCCGTCCACCAATTTTGGCGGCGCCTCCCCCAGAGCCTGAAACACTGCCAGTTCTCCATCCCCAACAACCAGCACCTCAAACATCTCTTGCAGTTGCCGATAGGCGGTGGTTGCTCGGCCGACTCGCCCGTTCTTCTGCTCGTATTTGTAAGCAGCATGAATCAGGGTGACGTGGGGCCCGCCGAGGATGATCCGAGCACTGGGCTGAAGCGATCGTATCGCCCTATACACCTTCGTGGCCGCCGGCATTTGGGGCGTCGTCGCGGTGATACCGAAGCAGGTCACGCCGCTTCTCTTGACATAATCGCGGACGACCTCCTCGTAATTCTCGACGCCCGAGAGGTCTAACATCTCGACCTCGATCCCGGCGGTTTCCAGCATTGCCGCGACCTTGAGGATGCCAAGGGTCATGAACACGCGCTCGTCGAGGAGAAAGATGGATGGAGGAGTAATAAGGCAGATGCGACGGACAGCCAGCCGCACTCGGGATGTTTTTACTATTTCAAGTGGTGTGATCATAGTTCACGCGGCGCAGCAGTACCCTGCGACCTTTCGACGGTCATCTGGCTGTTTTGCCGTACCTCTTTGCCACAAATTCCCCCCAGGGTCAATGCCTTAGGACATCTCCGCTGCCCGACTATACCAGAACTCGGCAGGCTTTCATACCCCACACCGTTGTCAGGGCCTTACTCCCGTCCCGTCGATGAAATCAGACACAAGAGAGGAACGAGTCACGAGACTTTGACCGCCCGTAGCGTCACAGTCATGTTGTCAACCACATTCCAGAAATAGCGCCAGACGCGTTTCTGCAACCACCGCGGGAGGTATCGAGACGGTTTTCGTATGCGTTAATCAATGCCATGGATCCGGAAATCGGTGGTGGTGCCGTGATCAGTGGGCGATTCGCAATCCTGAACAGTATGTTTGGCGATAAAGATGCGGGCTCTGGTCCTATGTCAAGCCCGAACAGGTCATTGACAGTATGTTAGAGCCGTAAAACAATTCCATGAGTACTGGCCTCACAAAACACGCCGGCAGATGTCCAAAAAATATTCGGCTCGACGCTCACACGTATGGTACTTGAGTAGATGGGCATGGCCTTCAGCCGCAATAGCCTCCCGCTCGCCCTCCTCGCGCAGGTAGTGACGGACCAGCGCGTCCAGGTTTACCAAATCTCGCCTACAGAATACGGCGTGGCGGCGGTCCACGAAGTCATTAGGAGTCAGGGTCTCAGGCATATCCGACAATAGCATTGTGCCCATTCCAACGATCTCAAAATAACGAAGAGAGGGGCACCGCCCTCCACCACGTAAAGCCAGGGCGATCTTCGATGCAGCAATCTCCCGATAATAGTCTCCCGGCACTTTCTTTAGTCCTTGGTCAGCTTCCGAAGCTCGTGTATTGTCCCATATTTTGGTGAACAGTCGTTGAAGCCCCCCGGCCTTCAGCTTGTATTTGCGGTCCTCGTGACTGGCGTAGACAGCTGCGGACACTGTGACTCCTTTCATGCGCGAGAGTATGTCAACAGCCCGTACCCGACGAGGATGGGATGCTCGTCCCGTGAACGACACATCGATCTGCTTGGGAATAGGTCCGAATTGTGGCAACGCGTCAATCGCTATCGACAATGGCAATGGGAAAGTGCGATCAAACAGGGCACGATTCAATCGGAACAGACGCGCAAAGGCCCAAAACTCTGACGCTCTGCCGCGCACTCCACACACGTAATCTCTTTTAAAATATAGCGAGATGGAATAACGCTGCACCAATTCGTGCCGAATGCGAATGTCGTCGGCGCCGTCTATATAGGCAATTGGAGGAAATTTCACCCTGTTATGGAGCCGGCTCATCGCTAACAAATTTTCAGGCCCGTATGAGGCAAGACACACAAGATCGAAGAACCCATTGGCCAGAAGGGTTTGCACTTCATCTTCCGAATGAGGTCTAGCCGGTATTTGCGGGAGGAACCAGAGTTTGGCCGAGGGGTCATGGAGAATAGCCTTTGAAGGATAATCCACGACGTTCTCCTGCCCCAAAAGGCGGACCAGCCCCTGATAGAGAGGATCGGATACATAGTCCTGAAGCGGGTGTACTAGAAAAAGAATTCTCACTGCTACCTCGGTTTCTCGGCGTAAACCTTCATCTCGGTACCAAAACCCAGGTGTCCCGCCAACAGGCAACCCGGACCCGCGATAATGTGACGCAAGATCCACCCGTGCTTCGCCTCGATATGAAACACGTGTTTATAGACTTTGTCCACACTGCCCAGGAAGAATGAACTTCCAAGCCCATCTTTAATCCTCAACAACTTGAACCCGCTCATGTCTAGAAGTTTGACCATTGTTCGCTTGGTGAAGTGATACAGATGTCTGGGCACGTCCCACTGAACCCACCACTGCCTGAAAAGGCGGGCTTCGAAACTGCCCGCATTCGGAATGTGGATGACAAGGAGACCTTTCGGTTTTAAAATACGATGGGCTTCCCGGAGAATCTCTAACGGATCATACATGTGCTCCAAGGAATGATTGAAGAAGACTACGTCGAAGAACTTGCTCTCGTATCGAGCACTAGCGAGATCGCCCAATGTAACATTGAGACCGTACTTGCGCTTGGCGTACTCGACCGCAACCGGGCTGAATTCGACACCATAGGCATCCCACCCTCGTTCTCTGAGCGATCGCAAATCCTTACCGGTTCCACAGCCAACATCCAGTATGCGTCCCTCTCCGCGAAACGGGAGAATATCGCGCCCGACGAAACGAAGGTGCCAATATTCCGGATACAAGACCAACCGCCGTGCGAGGCGCGCGAGACTCGATCGAACTACACCTTGCTTGCCCGGGTACCCGTAGAATTCCTCCATGATTCCGCTTTTGAGCTTATTTGACAGCCTCTTAAAGAACCTGTCGATCGGCTTCCCCTTCCGCTCGCTCTCAAGAGTGTAGTACACAGTGGGGTAGTAGGCACGAATTTCATCGGGAGTCGGACGGGGCTTAAGGTAAATCAGCTCGCACCCTGAGCACTGCACGATGGTAAAGAATTCGGCCCCCCGGTCTAGGTTAATGTCACGCTGGGTGACTACATCCCTTGAAGCAGTAGCACCACATAGAACGCACGCTGGATATTCCATAACCGTCTGAATGCTAGGACCTATTAGCGTCAGCGATGCGCTCACTGATCCGCTTGGTTTGAGGTTCCACGCGCCTCTGTGCCCAGAGTCTGGTATACTTAATCAAGACATGAGCCACCGAAAACCAAGAAAACGGCAGCCCAGGTACCACGTCACGATACCGAACGCAACGAAATTCTCGTAAATCCGAAGTCTCCCCTACTCTCTTAGTCAACACTAGAAATTGCCCCATGACCCTGTCTCTTGATTAGTTGCCGGTTCAGGCAGTGCTATTTCGCTGCATCCATCACATCACAATAAATCTGCTCGAGTTTCCTAGTTAGTTTTGAGGCCTCGAAATCCTCGCGTGCCTTTTCATAACTGCGTTGACTAAATTGCCTCCGCAGTTCGTGGTTCTGTAGTAGTTCAATGACTGCGCCGGCATATTGCCATCGCCATCGGCATACAAAGCCGGTGACTTTGTGCTCGACAATCTCGCCCTGTGCGTTGGATTTCTTTCGTCGCGGGGTCGCAATCGTCACCACCGGCAGGCTATTGGCCATTGCTTCAGCGATGACGACTCCATAGCCTTCTCCTACTCTGGCCCCATGGCTGAACACATCCAATCGTCGATAGAAATCTCGTACCTGCACTGAAGTATCTGTCAATTCAACCCTGCCCGCCAAACCGAGCCCTGCAAGACGCGCTTTCACGCGATCGGTCGCCCCCTGAAAGACACAGCGGGCCTCCGGAACTTTCCGAAAAATCTTCGGTAAGCTGTCAATGCAGACATCATGCCATTTTTGGTCGTCAGCCCGGCTGCATCGCCCAAAGGTTGCTGTGAATTCCTTCCTGTAAGCCGGAAACTCCTCAAAATCCACGGGAAGATATAGTGCTTCGTACCGGGCGTTCTGCCGCATACCATGGCGGCGAACATAGATGTCCTTGGACCATCTAGACGGGAACAGATAACAATCAATCCGGTCATTCTCTTGTTTATCGATTGCATTAAAAATGTTGGTTTCGACAATGCGGGGCCGACCATCAGTTTTTTCGGGAAGCGTGCCCGGCTCATAATCACCCGCCCTTGAAATATGATAAATGTCGATCTTCAGCTCGTGCACCAGTTTCGTGATGTCTGGTGGCCTGACGACCACCGGAATTCCCAATTTCTGTAATTCCGCGACCCGCACGCCACCGCGCAACCGACCGCAAGCGAACACCTCGAATCGGGATTTATCGAGATATTTGGCAAATATCTGGATAGCCTTTTCCGTGCCACCGAGATCCAGGAGGTTGCATGCTAACATCACCCTAATCTTCGCCATATGACAGCTCCATGAAAAATATAGAATGAAGACCGCGTCAGACAGTGCCTCTCACAGTGCCTCTCAGCAATGGTTCGGGGCGTACAAGGTCTGCGTCAGCACGCCCGCCGGGATCGTGCTAAACTCGAATTCGCTTCCCGTACCACGTTCTCTTCCGGACCCAAATATCAGCTAATTGGCGACATTTCTCCTTGAACTCCATCAGGTCACCTTCCACATCACCCTTTTCGATAAGCACCCTTTCACGGCAGTGAAAAGAGTTCTTCCAGAAAAAGCCAATCGCCGCATACTTCGGGTTAACAGTCCTAAACCAACGGTTGATCACCAGAAATACAGGCTCTAAGACATCCAAGACTTCCGACCAATGGTGATCACGTGCACCCCGGTTCCAACTCAGCCCTGTGCTAAGATGAAAACGGCTGTACCCGTGGAGTTGGGCATGTTTGAATATAAACTCGATACCTCTATCGCTCACCTCACACATCCAATGATGATGGGAATATCCGCAATAGCGGCTTCGTTCAATTCCGGGAATACTCTCGATGATGCGATGCGGCACTTCAATGAACCCGCTTTTCGCTACCCGCATCATCTCCTGGCAGACCCACACCGGATCTCTTATATCTTCAAGGGTCTGCTTGCAAAGGACGAAATCAAACTGCTTGTCTGTGAAAGGCCAGGCCTGATGGGAGCAAAAATCCCATTGCACCCAGGTTTCTTTTGAAAAGCGGGGTGTGGGCCAGATATCCTTGAAGTACGGTTCTCCCTGCTGTTTATTGTCCCTGGGCAGAAAATCCAGCACATAGTTGGCTCTGCTGAATGGCTTACACCCTCCCCCAACATCTAGGACAATATCATCCGCTCTAATGTGGCTCGGCACCTCCTCAAACCTTCCAATTTGAACATTTCCCATTGCGATAACCCCTTGAAAAGTACTTCACAACAGCGAGCTTAGCATCACGGCTTCGCTTTAGGTCCCCGCGTCAGTAGCCAACGTAGGGCGTGCAACGTTTCATCGGCTCAGCAATCGTTAAGAGGGACGTACGTCCCACGAAACATGAGTCACGACGGGGTGGTCATGCCGGGTTCATCGAACAGAGCTCACGGTAGACTTTTAGCGTGCTCCGAGCAGTGCGCTCCCACGTAAATTGCTTCACGCGTTCAAATCCTTTGGCTCTCAAGCTCTCGCGGAGCTTCACGTCGGAGAGGACACGCACCATTGCCTCACCCAGTTCCCTTGCATCGATGGGATCTACGAGGATAGCCGCATCCCCCGCCACCTCTGGCAAGGATGTGGAATTAGACGTGATGACTGGGGCGCCGCAGGCCATGGATGAATCGTATTGGTTCATGCCCCTCTCGCTTGGCGCTTCCCCATCGCCATACGCCCTCTCTGGGACCAGGATTATCGAGCCGCTTTGACGACCTTCTGTGCAGCCGCAAGGACTGTCTCGGCCTCTTGTCGTGCCCGCTCGGCATCTTTGAGCGAATACTCTTCCGTCGGAATAAAATCAACGTCCCCATAAAACGCCAATTCCCGCTCCTTGCGGAGACGCTTGGAGATCGCCGCCAGCGCCTCAAGTTGGCCGCGGACCTCAGGAGGGAATCGCTGCGCATGGTCCAGCAGCAAGCCGCCCACATCATGTAATTTCGGCGGCTCGATGCCGACGGCTCTCAGCATGCCCTTGAGGGCCAGTTCAACCAGCTCTTGAGCCTCCCGCACTACATCAGAATAGGCACCTTCGCGGACGAGGAGATCCAGGACCTTGAGCCGATCCCCAGCCTTTTTCACATAACTCTTAGCTAGGGACTCATTGGTCATAGTTCAAAGACCTCACCAGGCTTGTAATCCGGCTTGAGATCCCAGTACCACACGTTGCCTCGCCAGATGCGCCTCGCGCCTAGCTTGGCCAGCCGTTCCCGGAGCTTCCCGAGCCGGCCGCCAAAAAACCCGTCCCGATCGTACAGCAGGCGTGCGTCTTCGACCATGTCAAGAAAGAGTGGACTCCCAGCCCGTGCCTCCTCTGGAGTCTTCAAGACAGGGGAGAGCGTCGTGTCGATGCCCATACGGCGCAATTCGCCAAGGATTTCGCCCAGAGAGCTCTCGACCGCCGCAAACTCCGCCATCCGGTTCATCCGTCCATGGGGAAGCCCGTCGGCGATGATCAACAAATCGACGTCGGAGTCGTGGCGCATCACGCCGCGCCCTACAGAACCGAACACGGCTACAGTGACCAAACGATCTCGGTAGTGCCGCTGAATAGCAGAGAGCAGCCTCTGCAACAGGTCTTCAAAAGCTTCCTTCAGCATATCCTCTGCTCTGATGTCGTTTCCGGCCGGCCGCAGACTTCCCGGTAGACCTCCATGGTTCGGCGCGCCGCCTGCTCCCACGTGAAGTGCTTGACTCGTTCAAATCCTTTCTCCCTCAGAGCCTCGCGCAACTTCTCGTCGGAAAGGACGCGCACCATTGCCTCACCCAGTTCCCTTGCATCGAGGGGATCTACGAGGATAGCCGCATCCCCCGCCACCTCTGGCAAGGATGTGGTATTAGACGTGATGACTGGGGCGCCGCAGGCCATAGCCTCCAAGACTGGCATGCCAAACCCTTCGTAGATCGACGGGAACACAAACAGGTCCGCCGCGGAATAGAGCACGCGCAGGTCCTCGAAAGAAACACGACCGGGACAGACTACCTTGGCCTCTAGCCCGTAGGTCCGAACAGTGTTCATATAAGACCCGACTCGGTGGACCGGATCTCCAACGAGCACCAGAGTACAGGGTTTCAATTGTTCAACTCGTCCTGCGTATGCCTCCACGAGAGTTGCATGATTCTTTCTCGGGTCTGCTCCGCCAATAAATAGGATGTATTTGTCCGCATTCAACCCTATTCGCCGTCGCAGCTCCTCTACAACTCTTGGATCTCGGTTCGGCCTGAAGTCATCCGAGACCCCGCATGGAATGACCGCGATTCGTTCAAGTGGCAACCCATACAGAGACATGATGTCTTTCGCAGAGTGCTGGGAGATCGTGATGACTTTACGGGCGCGCCAAGCCGTTCGTCTCGCTCGGTAGAATGAAGCCCGCTGTCCAAACAGCTTCCTGGAGTATTGTGGATGCCGGTCTAGCCAGAGATCAGGAATCGTCACGACCCCTCCATGCCGGCCTTCCGCTTTCAACTTGAAATTGGTCCCATGGTACAAATCCAGACGATCTAAGGTCCCTCGCCATCGCATGGTCCAAGGCCCGGCCTCGACCCAGGTCAACTGCGGGGCTGGTTCCCAGCCCAGCGGGAGGCCGTTCACAAGCCCTCCAGGCTTCACGTACGCGACCAATTCGAGGTCGTCCTTTATCGCAGCCAAGGCACGTAAGAGATGGTATGTCAACCATCCCACCCCTCCCCGATCCCCCATGATCGGATCCGCATCGAGCCCTATCCGCATCCTTACCGCCATCATAATGTTCGATGTTCAACGTTCGAAGTGCGACGTTACGAGCAATCGCGGCAGCAGCGATGAGGCTGCCCGGCTCAACCTCGGACCGCGAACCTCGAACTTCGAACATTCAAGGATTCCCACAGCTTTGCATATTTGACGAAGGTGTACATGCTCGCAAAGATGCAGACGATCATCCCGCGGACCCCATCACGAAACCCTTGCTTGAGCACGTAGGTCTTCGTCAAGACCACCAGGGGCCTGATCACCAGATCTGACCAGCGCACAACGCGTGTCGTCTTTGCTTTTTCTTGCGCGGCCAGGGTCGTGTACTGTGGAAACCTAGTAAAGTGGTCAGAGATCGCGTGCTCCGTGTAATGGTCAAGATGACCGGTGAGTGTGCCCATCGCGCCGTTGACGAGCAGGTTCTCGTGCACCGCGACATCGTTATATCGTGCGGAGTCCTTCCGAAACAGGCGGAGCTGGTAGTCCGGATAAATTCCTCCCCACCGCACCCATCGACCGTAGTACATGTTCCGCCGCGGAATGCGGAATGCGACTACATCGGACTCGTCACTTCCCCGGAGGCGGGCCTGGATCTCCGAAGCGAGCTCCGGGCTCACTCTCTCATCTGCGTCCAGAACCAGGACCCATTCGCCGGAAGCCTGACCGATCGCGTAGTTTTTCTGTGGCCCGAAGCCGGGCCACGGCCTGACAAGAACATGGGAGGTATACTCCTTCGTCACCTCGATCGTCCGGTCGCTGCTGCACGCATCCACCACCACAATCTCATCCGCCCATCGCGCGCTCTCCAGGCATTTACGGATGTTCCTTTCCTCGTTCCTCGTGATGATCACGACAGAGAGGGTGGGTCGCATCGTCTCAGAAGAGTCACTCATCCCAGCTCCACGCCAGTTAGCATCATCGTACGAACACGGTCCTGTGCCCGTACTTCCGAAAGATACCCTTGCAAGCCGGAAAGGCCTTGCGGAATCGGAGCATGCGAGCGGTTCTGAACAGGTCGTTGCAATTCGTGAGGAGCGCTTCCTTCATTCCCGCAAAGCGGCAGACCAGCCCGTCTCTTCGACAGTCCACCGTTCGATCTCTCACCACAACCCGAAAGGCAGATCTCCAGTAAAACATCGTGGTCTTGGCCTTCCGTCTGAAACAGTGTTGGGATTCGCCGAACTCCACGCCTGCATAGAATTCCCGCATGAACTGTCCATCTTGGCATGCACAAAACTGCAATAGCGTTTCCGGCGTCTTCGGCTCAAACACCAACACGTCCGGGGGGAGACAGAACACGAACCACCTGTGAAACCAGTTTTCAGGTGGCTCTGAGCCTCTGAGAGAAAGTCCCTGCTCCAGGAAGGGGCTTGGAGTTTCTATGTAGCCGGCACGTCCGATCCTCATGATCTCACTGCATGCTGACCCAGGTGACGCGACGTGCTCGAGCACATGGGACGCATACACGTAATTGAAGGAACCCGATCGGAACGGGAGGGCCGTCACGTCACCGACTATCAGCTTCGCTGACTCCGGCACCACAAGCCTATTGCCACCCCGTTGACGCCCCTGCGCGGGATCTATCTCGACCACATGGGTCGCGTTCTTGAACGGATTGTGCCCCGCGCCTATATCCAAGATGGGATACGCGAAATACGGCCCTCTCCAAAAGGGCAATCGTTTCATATTGACGCGCAGTGCGACCGTCTCTAGCCTCTGAATCCCCGCTTGACGATGGCCCCGTAGAATGCGGGCCTCAACCAACGATTGCGACCAGGTTTCATCGAAGGGGACCGTCGCACGCGATCGGTCATCACGGCAGGGTGGCTGCCGGAAAAGTTTTTCATGATATCGTAATCCTCAAATTCGTATTCCTGTTTGGCCAACAGTCTCGTCACATCAGCGTGTGGCTGATCGCCATGAAATCGTGTTACATGGTAATGCAGCTTATCCTGCATCACCTTCGCTTGCTTCACCCAGCCATAGTGGTAGATCGTCGCCCCAGATGGCCGCACCCGGTCTTTGTGTGTAGTCTGCAGATACCCCTGATCGGCCTTGAGCCAGAACCCCACTGCATCGCCACAGGACTCAACCGTGCGGTCATTGCGAATAATGCGCACTGCTCGGTGGTAGCCCCAGGGATTCGTGGTCCAGTAGTCACCATAAAAGTGCAAGTAGCGGAAGGAGAAGCCCAACACCGCCGGGTTCGCCAAGTGATCATGAAGCGATTGCCAAATTGTGTTGTAATCAGCTTCATGCAGCACCTCATCCGCTTGGACGTAGAGAGCCCAGTCTCCCGCGCAGTGGGAGAGTGCAATGTTCGTTTGATAGGAATAGATAAGCCCTCCCGTCTTCATCGTGTCGTCCCAATATGACTCTACAATACGAATCTTGTCCGACTTGACGGATCGAATCAGATCCAGCGTTCCGTCATCCGATTGCCCCACATTGACGATGAACTCATCCACGATGGGAAGGGCCGACCGAATGGCCTCAACCACGGGAAAATCAAACTTGACCGCGTTCCGGCAGATCGTGAACCCGCTGACTTTCATTGTCCGTTAGCTCCGTTAGGTCCGTTCAGTCTGTTTAGTCCGTCACTGACCAAACGGACCTAACAGACACAACCGACTCAACGATCACCTCGACTCAGTTCCCACAACTTGGCATACTTGACCAATGTGTAATAGGCATAGAGGCCGGACAGGATCAGCCCTGGCATGCCGTCCAGGAAACCGGCACGGCCGAGATACATTTTGGCAAAGGTGAAGGAGGGATGGGTCACGAGTTGATGCGGATGGAATCTGCGGCCTTGCGCCGCCATGCGTTCAGCCATGAGACCTGAGTAGCGGTCCATCTTGGCCAGAAAGTGATCGATGTCGCGAAAAGGGTATTGGAGCGCGTGCTCTCTCAGATGTCCGATCGTCCCGTCCACGTCAAATCCCTCATGAACAACGTCCTCACGATACCTCATCCGGTCCTTCCGGAACAACTGCGGTTGCCGATAATCCGGATACCAGCCGGAGTACCGGATCCATCGCCCGAGAAAGTAGTTCTGCCGCGGCACGAAGTAGGCATTGGCCAGCGGTCCGCTCTCGAGGACCCGTCGGATCTCGTCACGAAGCTCCGGCGTCGCCCGCTCATCGGTATCCAGGCTGAACACCCACTCATACGAGGCATGCTTCACCGCGTCATTCCTCAGCCGGCCGAATCCATGGAACTCGTGCTGATAGACCTTATCCGTAAACTCCCGGCTGATCTTCTCGGTCGCGTCGGTGCTATGGGAGTCCACCACGATAATCTCATCGGCCCAGGTCAGCGTCTCCAGGCAGGCACGGATGTTCGGTTCATCGTTGTACGCGATGACGACCGCCGATACCTTGTGCGCCGGGACTGTCACAGCTTTGCCCCCAGGTCTTTCCACGACCAGATCCGATTCTGTTCCAATAATACGTTCGCCGTGATATACAGGGCAAGCACCCTGCGCTGTCGGTCCGCCACCTCCGGATCACCAGCCTCCCGCACTCGCGCCGGCCCGTTGAACTCCAGCGGGTGCTGGTACATCCGACCGTCGCGGAAGGCGTGGAACCAGATCCCCTGTTGGTCAGCCAGCCCCACGACCTCATCATACACGCTCGTCAGAAACGCCACGTTGTGTTCGAGGCAGTCCCGCGTCAACACACAGCTCAGGTCATGACCGAGAAACGGGACCAGCGACGGAGTCACCCCGGTCAGGGCGAGGATGGTCGGTGCGACATCCACTTGACTCGCAGTCGCGGAGACAATCCGCGGACGGTAGGTGTCCCTCGCCCGAAGCGAAGGATCAACCCAGATGTAGAGCGGCGAGGTGAAATGGCCAGCCCAGCGCTCTGTCTCGGTCCGCCCGTTGCCGTGATGTCGTCCGTGGTCGCCGAGGATCACGACGATGGTGTTCGTCAATAACCCGTCGCGTTTGAGCCCGGTAAAGAATCGCTCGAACTCAGCATCCAGGTTTCGCAGCGCGGCCACGTAACGGTCCGCGTGGCCCTGGAGACGCTGCACATCCGGATGGCGGACGGGCACCTCGTAGGGATGATGCGTCCCCACCGTCAAGGTCGCCAGGAAGAATGGGGCACCGTCGTTCCGGAGGCGCTGGAGGCGGCCTCGGACGAACTCGAACAGCGCGCCGTCCGTGACTCCCACCCCGAACTCTTCGGCGCCCGGCGGGAAATCACTTCGATCGAACATCCGGTCCACGCCGTTGCGGGCAAGGAACAGTCCGATATGATCGTAGTTTCGGTCCCGGTTCTGCCCGACAACCATCTCCGTCTTGTACCCCGCCCGCTTGAGTAGAGAGGGCAGACACAGATAGTCGAACGTGTAGCGCGTCTTCATCACGGCGGCGCCCTGTCGTGGGTAGTAGGAGCACAGGGTTGCGAAAAGCCCTCGCGCGGTCTGGGTGCCGTTCGTGAAGAAATGTTCGAAGTACACGCTGTCGTTTCGAAGCTGATCGAGGAACGGCGTGAGCAGGATCGTGCCGGGGTGTACGGCGTCCCGATCACGTTCGTACTCGAACGCTGGCTTCTCGTAAATGAACCAGCGTCCCAGATCGGACGGATTTCCGGGATCGATCACGCGTCCTAGATACCGTCGGTCCAGCCCCTCCACAAAGATGACCAGCACGTTCACTGGTTTGGCCGGGCGAGGCGGGTTCGCCGCGCCACCGGTTCGCACGAGCGGATACCGGTCGTGCGGATAGGCCGCCGCGGGGTCTAAGGTCTCTTGTGTGAGGCGGATCGCACGTTCGAGCGGCATGCTCCGCAGGAGCTCGGATACCGTGCCGCTGACCCCGGAGGCGAAGGTCGCCGCCATAGCTTCGCCGCCGTACCAGATGGGATTCTGGGCGAGGAGATAATAGGTCGAGCTTGGAATGCTGGCGCGCTGCACCGACCATGGCCCGTAGGGATGGAACCCCATCACACCGGCAGCCAAGCACAGACATAGCGCAACGGTGCGGACCTTCTCCGGAGGCCAGTCGACCGGCCAGGCCCGGGCCGCCCGGCGGAACAGAAGGAACCACAGTCCGGCCGCAACGGCCTGCACGGCGAGGAAACCGATGCCCCTCCAGGCCCACTTACCGGCCTCAGTCAGCTCGGCGCCGGTCTGACGCGCGGCCTGGCTTGTAGCCTGCGAACCAGGGGCCAACAAATCCTGCATGTACTCGAAGAAGACGAAATCCAGGTATTGGTGCCCATAGAAGTAATACCCCATGTTAATGGTCAGCAGGAGCAGGCCTAGGCCGGCCGTTACCGCGCCACACGCGATGAGGGCCCCACGCATGCAAGCATGGCGATCGATGTCACCGCCGCGCCAATGGCCGTACGCCCATCGAAGGGTCCCGCTCACCCACGCGGCCAATACCGCCATGAGGACGGCGAGGGTCGCCACGATGAGGTCCGCTCGAACCCCGGTCATCAGCGTCTTGCGGAGGATCCCTTCGCCTGGCGGCTCGATGGACAGCGCCTCGGGCAGGAGGTACAAACGCGCCACCTGCTGAATCACTACGAACAGAACCCACCAGAACACGAGCGTGCGCTGGAACGACCATGTTGCGCCCGCAGCGGGAGCTCTCACGCGCCGCACCTCGTTCGCGCGCCAGCCGCTTGCCGATAGACCCCCTCCAGCCGATCCAGCATGCGCTCGAGCGAGTACTCGCGTTCGACCAGCGTGCGGCCGCGAGCCCCCATGGCGCGACGCAGGTCGGGATCGGCCAAGAGGGCGACGATCCGATCCGCCAACGCCCCCGTGTCGCGAGGAGCCACGACGAAGCCTGTCGCACCGTCCTGGATCACATCCGGGATCGAGCCGACCGCCGTCGAAACGACCGGCAACCCCAGCGCCAGCGCCTGCATCAGCACCTGGGGAATCGTATCGGCCTCCACCGACGGGATGACGAACACATCGAGGGAGCGAAAGACATCCAGCAGGTCCTCACGGAAACCCAGCATCCGTACCCGGTCGGGCAAACCAAGCCCAGCAATGCGTGCCCTCAGCGCTCCTTCCTCCGGTCCCTCCCCCACGATCACAAACGTCACATCCTTCGTGTGCTGAAACACCCGTGCGGCCGCCTCGATGAAGTATTGGTGTCCTTTATACGCACGCAGGTACGAGATCAGTCCGACGAGCCGGTGTCCTCCGGGCAGGCCGAGTTCTTGCCGGAGATCCCGCTCTGGTGGACCGGGCCGAAATTGCTGCACATCGATGCCGATCGGAAAGGCGGCCACTCGATCCGCCTCTCGTCTATCCCGCTCAATCAGAGCGCGGCGGGTCAGCTCGCTTCCCGTAACGATGACCCTATCCAGCAAGCGCCTGTACAGGAACTGCGTGGCGGCGTTCCGGTTCAGTGGCGTGGAGATGTGGCGGGTCCTGATCACCGCGGGCCGTGCCGGGATGAGTCTTACCGCCAGCGCCCCGATCCAACTGTCGCGGGAGCCGTTCACATGGCGGACCTCCGGCTTCTCACGAGGCAAGACGCGTCGGAACGCTAACATGGCAAGCGGATACTGCAGGCGACGCATTGGAATCGGGTCGACCGGCAGGCCCTGGCGCGTGGCCCTTGCGCAGATCGGGCTGCCCGGTTCAAGAGTGAGACGGATCGTATGTCCACGTTTGAGCAATCCTTCCGCATGGAGGAGAACGGCCAGCTCCTGACCGCCCATGGCAGTTGTGGAGTCAGAAACCACAATTCTCACAGGTACCTACCAGCGCCAGCCGTTAACATCACGAACGGTGCCGCGAATGAATAGATCACACATGCAGTACCTGTAGGAGCTCCGGTCGATGGATCACCTGACGCACACGGACCAGAATCTCATCCACGGTGATTCGATCAAGACAGTCCCAGTAGGGGCAGGCTTCATAGATACATTTCTCGCAGGTGGGAACATCCGGTCGCAGCACCACCCCCTTGCCTAGCGGCCCCCAACGGATTGGAAGGTTGTTCCGCCGGGGATCGAACAGGCTCACAGTCGCTACTCCCAAGGCCGCCGCAAGATGGGCGGGGCCGGTCGCCCCCGAGACCACTACCTGACTGGCCCCAATCACGGCCATGAGTTCCCTGACGGTCAGGCAGCCCATGAGGTCCTGAATCCCCTCCCCCAGATCTCCAACTCGGTTTGCCTCATGACGAAATCGTTCTCGCTCGGCCTCGCTCCCAGTGAGAATCACCCCAAACCCCTCATCAGCGAGTTGACGCGCAAGCTCCGCATAATGCTCACCACGCCACCGACGGGCAGCGAACCCGCCAGGATGGAGCACGATGCGACTCGATGGCGGTCCTTCCAGCCGCGCCTGCGCCCACTCACGTTCCCCGTCGGTCAGTACCAGCACCGGCTTCAGCGCCAGGCTGGGAGTGAGGCCGAGGCCAGCCAGCAGTCCAACGTTATACTCACTCTCATGCATGGAGAAATCGTGGCGGTGCTGATAGACCCGACTGTTGGCCAGCAAGCTATACCATCGATAGCCTGTTGCCACCCGCCGTGGTACAGGCGCTAGAAACGCTGCAAACATCAGGCGACGGAACGGCTTCAGGAACACAGCCGCGTCGAACCCTCTCCGAAACAGCGTCACCAGTTCTCGGAAGCGTTCCCGACCGCTGACCGTCAGCACCTCATCGAGGTCCGGGTGGTGTTCCAGAATGGGCGCCGCAGCCTCACTGGAGAGAAAGGCGATCCGCGCCGTTGGCATCAGTCGACGGAGAGCCGACGCCACCGGCAGACACAGTATCTGGTCACCGATCCCGTCCGGTCTGACGAGGAGAATCTTCATTCGGTTTATGCCAGGTTCCGGTCAAGGTCGAAGAGGAGGTCGATGTTCGAGTTTCGATGTATCCGGATCCCTCACTTCCGAAGCTCGATCTGGAACGTCGAACTTGGAACCTCGACCCCTGCAAGCCTTAGCCCTAAGCTGAAGCTGATCCCGCACAGCCTCAATCACTTTGTCGGGAGAAATCGCCTTCAGACATTCCAGATTGACCGTGTTCCGACAGGTTCGGCTGAAACAGGGACTGCACGGAACTCCGCTCGATAACACGCGGTGTCCGGCTCCATAGGGACCCGTGCGGACCGGACTCGTCGGTCCGAACAGTGCCACGACCGGAGTCCCGACTGCCACGGCGACATGCATGGGGCCCGAATCATTCGTCAGGAGCAGCGTTGCCGCCCCAAGCAAAGCCGGGAGAAGGCCTGGCGTGGTTGCCCCCGTCAGGTCGATGGGGACCGTCCGCATGCGTTCCTTGACGGCGGATGCCAGTTCGCGATCGTCGGGCCCTCCGAGTAGGACCACCGATCCCAAGCCTTCGGTCTGTATCCAATCCGCGGACGCGGCGAAAAACTCAGGCGGCCAGCGTTTGGTCGGCCACCGCGCAGCCACATTCATCGCGATCCACGCAGCACCAGCCTTCAGCCCATACCGTGCCAGCAGTCCGGTGACCTCCGCATCATCGCCGGACTGCGCGCGCAAGCGGAACTCCGGAGACCCCCGAGAGACCGCCCCCAGTGAGCTGGCGACGAGCAGGTACCGGTCGACGGCGTGCATCTCCGGAGTCGGCACCGGCACACGGTGCGAGTAGAACCATGGGCTTCCTTCCCGGGCGTTATCGAATCCAATCCTGACCGGACATCCCGTCAGCCAAGCGGCAACCCCGCTTCGGAGCAAGCCTTGCAGATCGACAACGAGATCGAAACCGGACGCGCGGAGACGCAGGATCTCGCGCAACCAACCCTTCAGAGTCCCGTCGACAGGCCAGACTACGTCCAGTCCCTCTGCTCGTTCGAGCAGTCCGGCCCACTGCCGCTTTACAAACCAGGCGATGTAGGCTTTGGGAAACCGGTCACGCAAGGCCGCCAGGGTGGGAAGCGCCTGGACCACGTCGCCTAGCGAACTGGGCTTGATAATGAGAATCCGACGATAGTCGTTCATGTGTTGATCCAGGCCTGGCAACCGAATCCCTCACCTACTGGCTAGTTCTGCCGGTCCTGCGCTCCGAGCCCTATCGCCTCGTGCCCCTCGCCTCGCGCAGCATTTCTGAGGATCCAGTCCACGGCCTCGACCAATCCGGCCGCCACGTAATCCGGCCCCAGCCCGTCCCCTGACAGGCTCGCCAGCGAATTCTGGCTGGTCGGACCAGTCGTCACCAGCACGCTTCGAGCCCCAATCCTCCGGGCCAGCTCCACATCCAGCCGTTGATCCCCTACCACCACAACCCGGGAGAGGTTCAAACCCAGCTCAGAAGCTGCCCGGTCGATGAGGGCGGTTCCCGGCTTCCGGCAGACACACCCGTCATCTGGGTGATGGGGACAATGATAGATGGCATCCAGGGTCGCACCACCTGCCTTCAGCAGCGCCCGCAGTCTGGCATGAATCGCGCCCAAGGTCTCGCTCGTCAAGAGACCGCGACCGACCCCCGACTGATTGGTCACCACCACCACGCGGGCGCCTGCGCGGTTCAGACGCCCCACCGCCTCAACCACGCCGGGCAGTAACTCCAGTCCTTCAGGTGTCCTCACGTATCCCGTATCGCGGTTCAGGGTGCCGTCCCGATCGAGGAAGACCGTGACACCATCGAGGGGCAAGTGCTGAGGACCAAGGACTGAGGACTGAGTGGTATACACCTCGTGACTCGTCCCGCCTAACGAGGACTCCATTGCCCTCGCCGATGCGCGATGATCACTCATTACGTTTAGCTGAAGGAGTGCCGCCTCATGCACCTGGTCCACCGTGACCCGGGTCATGCACCGGTGGTCAATCGGGCATTCTCGCAGCAGACAGGGAGCGCACTCGACGGGGTGACGAACGATGGCATGCCCATCCCCGAACGGCGCAGTGCTCCGGAAATCGGTCGGGCCAAAGATCGCCACCACTGGCACCCCGAACGCAGCGGCCACGTGCATGGGACCTGTATCGTTGGTAATGAACAGACCGCAGCGTTTGATCACGGCCATCAACTCTCGGATCGTCGTCCGTCCGGAGAGCACAACCGGTTTGACCAGCATCCGGTCGGCAATTGCCTGACCTACCACTTCCTCACCACGCGCCCCCACGATTACCACGCGGACGGCCCGCTCTCCCTCCCCGAGCTGGTCCTGCAGCAGCCGGTCGGCCGCCTCCGCGAACCGTTCGGGGAGCCAGCGCTTGGCGCTCCCATAGGTCGAGCCCGGATTGAGGCCTAGCACGAAATCAGACTCGGCGATGCCGACCTCGGCAAGGCCCCGGTTCATCTGTGCTTCCTCACTCACACTCAGCGACAGTCGAGGCGGACGTGGCGCCTGTGTGGCGCCAAGCGGTTTGAGGACTGCGAGGTAATACTGCACCTGGTGTCCGATGGCCTCCCGGTCCGGCCTTGCGATCGGGTTTGAGAGCAGCCATCCTCTCCCATCGGTGGCATAGCCATACCGACATGGAATGCCCGCGAGGAAGGCGAGCAGCGCGGCCTCAAAGGCATTTTGGAAGAGAATCGCCACGTCGAACCGCTCACGACGCAATGCCCGCGCCAGACGCCACTTACCGGACAGCCCCGCATGACGCCCCTGGTCCTCGTAGATCGCGACTCGGTCCACCGCCGAGTGGCCCTTCAGCAGCTCCGCGATCACCGGCTTCACCAGAAGCACGATCTCTGCGTTGGGGAAGATCCCGCGGATGGCGGCCAGTGCCGGCTCGCTCATGACGGCATCGCCGATCCAGTTGGGTCCGCGCACCAATACCCGACGGACGGAATCGTGAGACTTCACCCAATACCTCCAAAAATGAGCCGCTCCAGCCGCTCCCGCCCTTGCATGATCACAGTGCCGAGACGAACCGCCCAGAACGGTTCGTCTGGCCGTACAAGCGACGCCACCTTGACGGCATCCTTCTCCGTTGTCACGATGAGGTCCACCCCAGACCGGCTGGCCAGCTCCCTCACCGCTTGCACATCCGCTGGACGATAGTCGTGATGGTCTGAAAACATGAGCTCGTCCAGAATTCTGACCCCCTCCCTGACGAGTATCGTTCGGAAGGATGCCGGATTGGCAATTCCGCTGAACATCACCGCTGACCGGCCAGCGAGGGACTGCAGATCTTGCATGGCTCCAGTGCGGACATGCACGATAGCTTCCGGTTTGAAATGAACGCTGACTGAGGGAAGGCTACGCCCGACCGCATCCTGGACTTTTGCCAGCACCTCACCCGCGCCTGGGTCGTCAGCTCGGGTCAACACCAGCAGAGAAGCGCGGGCGGCGGCGGACAGCGGCTCTCGCAGCCGACCCGCCGGCAGGAGCGACTGAATGCCCGTGGGATCCGAGGCATCCATGAGCAGCAGGTCCACGTCGCGGTGTAGAGCCCGATGCTGAAACCCATCATCGAGTACCGCGCAGTCGACCGGAAACCGGTCCAGCACCCACCGACCCAACCGATACCGATCGGCACCCACCGCCACCACCGCACCGGGGCACCGGCGCGCGATTAAGCACGGTTCGTCACCCCCCTCGGCCGGAGTCGCGAGGATTGTCTTGCCGTCTGAGACCAAGAGTTGGGGCGAACGGCTGACCCGGCGATAGCCTCGGCTGAGCACGGCCACTCGCCGACCTCGGGCCTGGAGCCACTCCACGATCGCGATCACGACCGGCGTTTTGCCCGTCCCCCCAACCGTCAGGTTCCCCACGCTGACTACCCGGCAGGGCAATCGGCGCTGTGACAGCCACCCCTGCTCGTACAACGCGGCACGGGCTCCGACTACCAGTCCGTAGGGAAACGCCAGGACCCGCAGAGGCCATTCGAGGAAGCCTGACCGTGCGTCATCTGTGATCATCTTTTCGTATCATGAGTCTGCATCCCGCATCGGAGAGACCAAAGGTTCAGGCCTGAGACCGTGGGAATCGAGGACCTTGCCGATCTGGTCAAGGCTCCGTCCGAGCGCGCCCTGGTTCTCGTGCACCACCGCACGGGCCGCCTGCCCCATACGGTGAAGGGCCGGCCGATCCCGGAGACGCGCGGCCACCTCTGCAGCAAACTCGGTCCCATTGCGCACACGCACTCCACCCCCTGCCCGGAGCAGCAAGTCGGCTGACTCCGCGCAGTGGTCCGTGTAAGGCCCGAAGAATACCGGCTTGCCCCACAGAGCCGGCTCCAGGAGATTATGACCCCCGACCGGCACCAACGTCCCTCCCACGAACGAGAGAGTCCCATGACGGTAGATTCCTGCGAGTTCTCCGCGCGTGTCCAGGATGACGACCCGGGCCGTTCCCTTGGGTAGGGCCGGACCTCCCGCCGTCTCGAGCTGACTCCGTCTGATCGCCGGCAGGCCTCTTGCCCTGACCACCGCCTCGAGGTCACCGGCCCGTTCGATGTGGCGCGGGGCTAAGAGGAGCACGAGTGACGGCCATTCACGACGGAGGACCTCGTAGCAGGATAACAGCTCCTCCTCTTCACCCGGGTGCGTGCTCCCGGCCACGATAAGATCTTCGTTGTCCTCCAGACCAATGGCGCCCCGCGGGGTGCCACTCAGATCCGGCAGCGGTTGGTCGAATTTGATATTCCCGGTAACGTGCACGCAGGCGGGTGAGGCGCCCAACGCCATGAACCGTTCCGCGTCCCGCTGCGTCTGCGTCAAGCAGAGGGTGACGGTCCGAAGCACCTGGCTCATGAATGGTCTGATGATCCTGTACCCTCGAAAGGAACGGGACGAGAGACGGCCGTTGACGAGGACGACGACGACTCCGCGCCGCCCAAGGACGCGCAAGAGATTCGGCCAGAGCTCAGTCTCAACGAACAGAAAGGCGGCTGGGTTGAGATCCCGCACCACCCGCTCCACCACCCATGGGAAATCCAGCGGGGCGTAGCGGTGTTCGGCGAAGCCGGCCAGTCTCTGCTCAACCGCTTCGCGTCCAGTTTCCGTGACCGTCGACACGATGATGCGGTAACCGGGGCGTTTCGTCACGAGCGCCCTGACCAGCGGCGTCACGGCGACGACCTCTCCGAGCGACACCGCATGCACCCAGAGGACCGGACGGTCTCCGTGCGCACGGCCGCCTAGACGCAGCCCCACCCGCTGGGCGAACCCCCGCCGGCACCGCTTCTTGGCCCAGAGAACAAGGAAGATGACCGGGGAGGCCAGGATCAATCCGACGTTGTAGAGCAGGTACCACATGAGCGTATCGTTTCGTCGGTTTAGTCCGTTTGGTCAGTTTGCCTGTACAACGGACCGAACTGAAATCACTGACCAAACGGACTCAACGCTCCATCGCTTCGTCGACTTCAGACGTGATGCGGTTGAGCGCAACCTCCAGTTCCTGTCGCTTGGCCTCAAGCTCCGCGGGTGTCGCCCCAGCGGGGACCCAGATCGGCGTGCCCCATTTGAACAGACCGCGACCGGAGGGATACGGGACCATGAAGCGATCCCAGCTCGCAAAGACTTTTTTTTTGAGCAGCCAAAGGTGAGCGGCACGATCGGAAGGCCGGTGGCCCTGGCTATCTGGATCACGCCGATCTGGACAACCTGGCGCGGTCCTTTCGGACCGTCAGGGGTCACCACGAGGTCCACGCCGGAACGCCCCAGTCTGATGAGCTGCCGCAGCGCCGCCGCGCCGCCGCGCGTGGTGGATCCACGCACGGACCGGAACCCGAAGCGCGTCACGATCCTGTGGATCAACTCCCCGTCCCGATGCTGGCTAATCAGGATGTGGGCCTCCCGTCCCCGGTACACCAGCGGCATCATGAGCTGCCTCGAGTGCCAGAAGGCAATAATGATGCGCTGGCCACTCTGGTACACATTATCCACGTTCTCAGCACCCTCCGTCCGAATTCGCACGGCCTTGCCGAGCAAGCGGATCAAACCGGCGCCCAGCGGCGGCAGCAACGTCATCTTCAGCCGATTCAGCATCTCGTTACGTCTGTGCCCCGTCTCTTTGATGCTGCATGGGGAATGGGACCGTGAGTAGCGGAGGCTCTCAGCCCCGTCCTGAGCGCCGCCGAAGGATCTCAGCTCTCAGCCCTCAGCTCTTCTGCTCCGTCCCGAAACTGGTTCATGTATAGCCGTTTGTACAGCCCGCCACGCTCGAGCAGCGCCTCGTGTGAGCCGATCTCGACGATCCGGCCGCGATCCAGCACCACGATCCGATCCGCGTTTTGCACCGTCGAAAGGCGATGGGCAATGACCAGCGTCGTACGGCTTTTCATCAAATTGGCGAGCGCCAACTGAACGATGCGCTCGGACTCAGAGTCCAAGGACGAGGTGGCTTCGTCAAGAATCAGGATGGGAGGATTGCGCAGGATGGCCCGCGCGATCGCCAGCCGCTGGCGTTCGCCGCCCGACAGCTTGAAGCCGTTTTCCCCTATGAGCGTGCGATATCCGTCCGGCAGGCGCTTGATAAAGTCGTCGGCATAGGCCAGCTCTGCGGCCTCGATGACTTCTCCCTCCGTTGACCCCTCGCGGCCATAGGCGATGTTGTTCATGACCGTGTCGTCGAAGAGCACCGTGTCCTGCGACACGATGCCGATCTGGTTGCGAAGCGACCGGAGCGTGCACTCGCGGATATCCTGCCCGTCCACCAGGATCACACCCTCGGTTGGCTCGTAGAAGCGGGGGACGAGGCTGACGAGCGTGGTTTTGCCGCTCCCGCTACTCCCGACTATCGCCAGGATCTCACCGGCCTTGACCGTGAGGTCGATTCCGGTGAGCGCCGGCAGCTCGCTGCCCTCATACCGAAAGGACACTCGTTTGAAGTCCAGCGAACGCTTAAGCAGAGCCAGTTCCTTGCGGCCCGGGTCACGGTCGTGCTCATCCTCCAGGTCCAATACATCGAAGACCCGTTCAGCGGCAGCGAGCGCCTGCTGAACCGAATTGTTGGCACCGGCAATCCGCCGGATGGGAGTATAGGCCAGAAACATCGCGGTCAGGAACGAAAAGAAGGCCCCCGGCGTCATCGAGCCATGAATCACCAGGTAACCACCGTACCAGATGATCCCAGCCACACCGAAGACTCCGATCACCTCCATCTGAGAGGAGGCCAAGGAGGAGACCTGAATCGCCTTCATGGTAGTGCGCAGATAGGCGCTACTGCTGTCCCGGAACCGTATGGCCTCAGCCTCCTCTCGCCCAAATGCTTTCACGATGCGGACACCAGTCAGCGTCTCCTGCACCAGTGAGGCCATATCTCCAACCCTTTCCTGACCCCTCGTCGCCAACTTGCGGAGGCGCTGCCCCATCTGAACTGTCGTAATGAGCGCCACCGGGATGACGACGATCGACACCGTCGCCAGCCTCCAGTTCTGATAGAACATCACCCCCAGCATCCAGAGGAAGGTCAGACTCTGTTGAAACAGATCCTTCAATATACTCGCGAAGGCGCCGGCCATCAGACTGACGTCGTTGAACACGCGCGACATCAGACGTCCTGAGGTGTTAGCATCATGGAACCGGATCGGGAGGCGCATGAGCTGGACAAACAGTTCCTGGCGAATGTCCGTAACGACCCGGTTGCCGACATAGCTCATCAGGTAGCTTTGTCCGTAACTGAAGCCCCCCTTGAGCACCGCCACGCCCAGAAGCGCGATTGGCACCACCATCAGCAGAACCTGATCCTTGTTGATGAAGATCCCGTCCAGCACTGGCTGGACTAACCAGGCGTAGGCGGCCGTCAGCCCAGCCACCAGCGCGGAACAGACGAAAGCCGCGCCCAGCCGGAACTTGTAGCGCAAGAGATAGCGCATCACCCGAAGGAACAGCGTCATGCTCGGCACTCCTTAAGGACCGCTTCCGCAGCGCGCCTGGAGGCGCCCGGGGAGCCGAGCGAGTCCCGCACTGCTCGGAAGGCGGCGCGCATTCCGCTGAGGGCCGCCTCGTCGCTGAGCAGCCGGTGGGCTGCTTCGCTCAGCCGCTCGGCTGTGGCTTCATGTTGGATAAGTTCCGTCACGATCCCGCGCCCCGCCACGATGTTGACCAGCCCGATCCAGTTGACACGGATCAGCAGGCGCGCCAGCCAATACGACATCCAAGACGTTCTGTACGTGATGACCATCGGAGTGCCGATTACGGCCCCCTGCAGCGTGGCGGTTCCTGACGCAACCAGCAAAAGATCCGAGGCCGCTATGACTTCACTGGCCTGGTCTCGGAACACGCGGATTTTCGTCCCGCAGCCAGCCGACAGTGCGTCGAGGAGGCCCTCTTTGATCGAGGATGCCTGTGCGACCACGAACTGCGCTCCGGCATGCAAGCTGGACAGTCGTTCCGCGGCCCCGAGCATGAGCGGGAAGAGATCCCGTACCTCGCTGGCCCGACTGCCCGGCAACAAGCCGATCACGAGGGCATCCGGATCAAGCTCGAACCGCTTGCGCAATTCAGCCCGGTCGTATGAGGAAGCAACCGCATCGAGCAACGGGTGTCCCACGAACTCGCAGGGAACCCCCGCCTGCCGGTACAGCGTGGCCTCGAACGGAAGGATCACCAGCATCCGATCCACGGCGCGTTTGATTCTCCGAATCCGTCCCGGACGCCAGGCCCAGATCTGCGGCGCGATGTAATACACCACGCGCTGCCCCGCACGCTTCGCCATGGTGGCCAAATGGAGGTTCAGCCCGGGGTGGTCGATGAATACGACGGCGTCAAATCGGCTCTGGTTGAGCAAACGTTTCAGGATCACATAGTTGCGCCAGGCCGCGCGAAGCTGCTTCCAGCCAACCATCCCGACCACGTCCAACCGCTCGATTCCCGGGATCAACTCCACGCCGGCGGCCTTCATCTTGGGACCACCGGCACCAAGAATCTGCACATCCGGCCTCAGCAGTCGCAGGGCTGTGGCCAGGTTGCCACCATGCAGGTCGCCAGAGGCTTCACCGGTCACGATTAAGATGCGCGGCATCTCTTCAACCTGGGGTTAACGGGATAGCGGGGTAATGGGGTAACGTGATCCGCAGTCCGTTCTTCCACTAGCCCACCCCGTTACACCGTTATCCCTCTACCCCTACTCCCCCTATCCCGTGTGGCGTTGCACAAAGGCGGAGATCGCCTCCAGGACCTGATGAGCCAACTCCAGCGCCGCGGTCCCATCCTCCCCGGACACAGTCGGGCAAGTGCCGGTGCGCACGGCATGCACGAAGGCTTCGAGCTGCAGCTTGAGCGGCTCCTCATCTCCGCCTTGGACCTGCTCCATCTCGATCGTGGGGCGTTGATCGGCACCGGCGACCCGCCGGCAGATGACTCCCTGACGAGTCTGGTAATCCACCGACACGTAGGCATCCCGCTGAAATAACCGCAGCCTTCGCATGCGGGTGGTGGAGACCCGGCTCGCGGTCAGGTTCGCGACGCATCCACTACCAAACGCAATACGAGCGTTGGCGATATCGATGTTCGAAGACAGCACGGGCACGCCAGCGGCCCGGACTTCTTCAACCGGCCCAGGCTTGAAGGACAGCACCATGTCAAGGTCGTGGATCATCAGATCCAATACCACATCCACGTCGGTCCCACGCTCGCCGAATGGGCTTAGACGATGGCACTCGATGAAGCCCGGCCTGCCGATGTGCCGGCGCACCACATTGATCACCGGATTGAAGCGCTCCACGTGCCCGACCTGGAGGACCAGCCGGCGGCTCTTGGCGAGATCCACCAGTTCTCTGCCCTGTGTAGGTGTGACCGCGATCGGCTTCTCGACCAGCACGTGGACACCGGCCTCCAGGCCGGCTTTCACGATCGCGTGATGAGCGGAGGTGGGCACCGCGACGCTGACCGCTTCCACCCGTGGCCAGAGCTTCCCGGGATCCGTCTCAGCGGACACCCCATACCGCTCAGCGATCAGGTGCGCTCGGGCCGGATCGCTATCCGCGACGCCGACCAGTTCCGTGCCTGGAAAGGCAGCATAGAGGCGAGCATGGTGCTGCCCCAAATGCCCGACCCCAATCACGCCGACGCGTAGTCGTTTCACAGTCTGCGTTCAGTCCGTTGAGTCGGTTTTGTCAGTTGAGTCCGTTCACGGACTGAACGGACAAAACGGAACGCACGGACCTAACCCTGGAGACCGACAATGGCGATGCGGGCACGCTCAGCCTGGCGACCCATCTCCTCCCGGTCTAGGAGGATGCTGCGACCGGCTTCCACGGCGAGGACTGAGGCCTTGACCGACGCCATGGCTTCGATCGTGGCCGGGCCCACGGCCGGCAGATCGAACCGGAGGTCCTGCTGCGGTTTGCTCCGCTTCACGACCACGGCCCCATTTCCTGCCAGCGTTCCCCCCCTGCGAATCGCCTCGTCTGTCCCTTCCACCGCTTCGACGGCCACGACGACCCGATCCTTGATGACCACACACTGGCCGATGTCCAGCCGGCCGATCTCTCGCGCGACTTCCCACCCGTACCGGACATCCTCCCATTCCTTTTTGGTCGGTCCGCGTTTGGTGAGCAGGCCGTCTTCGACGAGGATCCCGCGAAGCCCGAAGGTGGATTCACGGATCTGGATCCCTTCACGCTCGAGCTCAGCCGCGATTTCGCGCAAGATGTCATCGTCCTTCCACCGGCGCAGCCGACTCGCCAGTGCCAGGGCCCTCAAGTCAGGCCGCACAGTTGTGAAGACGTGCGTCTTCCTGATCCCGCCGAGCATAACGGCCTGGCGCACCCCATCTCCCTTGAGTGCCCTGATCAGCTTGTTGAACTGCCCGATCTTGATCCAGTGAATGTGCTCGACGTGTGCCTCCAGTTCTGGAGCCGTCTCACCGATATGCGCCACAGCCGAGACGGTGTAGCCCAGTCGTCTCGCGTTCTCCGCGAAGATGATCGGGAATCGTCCGCTCCCCGCAATCAGTCCGATGGGCCCACCGTTGAGCGTCGGGGCGGGACTCTGATCATCTGCCTCAGACACGTCGTCTATTCCTCGTGCTCCAGGTCCAAGTCCAGGGCGGCCGACCGGCAGATGCCGCGCTTGGTACCTTCGATGAACGTGAGCAGCTCCTGGACATCGGCGCTCCCCTTGAATTGGGCCCTGGCTAGTTTGACCGCTTCGGCCATTCGATGCCCCGAACGAAATAACAGCTCGTACGCATGCTTCAGGACCCCCAGGCGTTCCATGGAGACTCCTTGACGTTTGAGACCGATGTAATTCAGCCCGTAGAGCCTCGCGCGGTATCCCCCGGCCGCGCGCAGAAAGGTCGGCACGTCCTGCCCCAGCGCAGAACAGCCGCCGATCATGACGTAGGAGCCCACGCGTACGTACTGATGAATGCCGACCAACCCACCGATGATCGCGTGATTGCCGATCGTGATGTGCCCGGCCAGGGTGGCGGCATTCGCCATGATCACGTGGTCGCCGATTTGGCAGTCATGGGCCACGTGCACATAGGCCATCAGGAACGTGTGGTGGCCAATCCTGGTCGTGCCTTCCCCGAGCGCCGTTCCGCGGTTGACGGTCACGTACTCGCGCAAGATATTGTCGTGTCCGATGATGACGCGGGTGGGCTCGCCCTTATACTGGAGATGCTGAGGTGGAGCTCCGATGGAGGCATAGGGGTAGATCTGGCAACGCTCGCCGATGTCAGTCCAACCGTCCACGCAGACATGCGAGACCAACCGGGTGCCCCGCCCGATCTTGACGTGTTCGCCCACGACTGAGTACGGCCCGATTTCTACGTCAGGCGCTACCTCCGCCTTCGGATGCACCACCGCCGTCGGATGAATTGCCACGCGTGAACCTCCTAGCTACTGACCAAGTCGCCAAGAGCGAGTCCCACGACGGCACGGCGAGCCCAACACTCCGAGCTATTCGGCACTCGCGGCCCGCTGCGCGCTGCCTACACTCTGCTCTTCCGTCACCATGGCCGTCATTTCGGCCTCGCACACCAAGTCGGATTCCACGTAGGCTTGGCCCTGCATTTTCCAGAAGGGATGCCGTTGCCGGAGGACCTCAACCTCAACCCGCAGTTGGTCGCCCGGCACCACCGGTTTGCGAAACTTCGCTTTATCGACCCCGGTCAGATACACGGCCGGTCTCCCGGTAGGGGGCAGGGACTTCAGGGCCAGCACGCCACCGACCTGCGCCATCACCTCGAGAATCAGCACCCCCGGCATGACCGGCCGGTCCGGAAAGTGCCCTTGGAAAAACGGTTCATTTATGGTGACGTTCTTCACTCCCACGACGCGCCGGCCCACTTCGAGTTCTCGAATGCGGTCGACAAGCAGGAACGGATACCGGTGGGGTAGCGTGGCACGAATTTCGTCGATTTCCATCACAGACATTCCTCCGACCTCCTCTCCGCCTCTCGGTGCGCGCGCTACTTGTGGAGCCGATCGAACTCCTTCAGCACCTCATCCGTCAAATCAACGGCGTCACTGTGGTACAGGATGATCCGCATCGAGCCTCTTGCTCCTTCGTTGAGTACCGCGGCATAGCCCGCTTTCGCCGCCACCGCCGTGGCGACACGTTCAATTTTCTTCTGGTAGTCCTGCACCAGCTCCCGCTGCTTGTTTTGAATGTCGCGGTTGAAGTCCTTGATTCGACGCTGGTAATGGTCCAGTTTGTCCCGGAAGCGTTCCTCCTTCGTCTTCCTGGCCGCTTCGCTCTCTCCGCTGGTTCCCTCCTGCAGCTCCTTCTCGAGGCGTTTGAGCTCCTCATCATCTTCCCGAATAATCCGCTGCCGGCTCGCGGAAAACTCTCTCAAGGATTCCAGCGCACGCTGGCCACTCTTGGATCGCTGCAGCACGGCCTGTGGATCGATGACTGCGACCATACCCGTGTCGGCCGCTCGCGCCCAGCCGGCCAGACTCAGTCCTTGCACCGCGAGTACCACACCCACGAGGATTTCGCCCCGAATCATGCGGACCAGCGTCTTCCGATCTTGCGTAGCATACTTCAATGGTCGTCCGGCGGTCCGCGGTTATGGCCCCGCCTTGTTGAATTCCTCGATGACCTTCGCCGTCACGTCCAACGCTGGGTCGTTGTAGAAGGTCGGCCCGCCTCGGCTCCGATCGATCACGACCTGGAGCCCCAACTGCTGTGCCACCCTGGCCGCCACCTTCTCCATCTTCTCCCTGAACCCATCGGAGACCTCTTTCTGCTTCTCCTGGACCTCCCGGTTCAGCTCACCGACCTTCTGCTGAAACTCCATCATGCGTTTCCGTAGTTGCCCTTCCCGCTCCTTTTTCGCGTTGGCGCTGAGCACACTGGATTGTTTGACGAAGTCCTCTTCCATTTGCTTGAGTTCCTTCTCCTCTAGTTCGATGAGAGCCTGGCGATTCTTCATGAAGGTACCGATGGACTCCATCACTTTTTTTCCAACCTCAGTCTCGCTGAGGACCCGTTGCGGGTCCACCACACCGACACGGGCGCCGGACGACAGAGACGGAGCGGAGGCGCACCCAACCGGCAGGAGCAAAAGGCTCAGCATCATGATCCACGCCCAGCTCCCGTACATCTCCCTCTCGGGAGAACTCTGGAGTAGCCCGGAAACCGTCATGGTTCCGCCCATTTTCTCCCTGCAATCCGCCATCTGCCTTTACCTCCGAAAAGAGTGCCACTCCTAGAAAATCGAACCGACCGAAAACTCGAACACGGTTTTCGACTCACCCTGCTTTGGGTCCAGATTGAGGCCGTAGGCCGCGCGTAAGGGGCCAAACGGAGAAAGCCAGCGGGCCTCCAGTCCGCTTGCCGGGCGGAGGTTGAACTTCAATCCCGTGTTGTAGCCCTCGCCGTAATCGAAAAACAGCACCCCGTTCAGCTTGGCTTCCGTCGAGACTGGGAAAACGAAATCGAAGTTAAAAATGATCTGTCGTTCAGCGCCCTCCAGCGAGCCGCTCGACGTCACTGGACCTGCACGACCAAACTTGAACCCACGCATCGTGTTAATACCCCCGACCATGTAAAGCTCTGTGAGCGGGACGGCCTTGCCCGCCAGGCCCTCCGCAAGCCCGAAACGACCGCGTACGGCTAGCCGCGTATCGAACGGCAACGGCGTGTATTTGAGTACATCGAAGCCCACCTTGTAAAAGTTATTCGTTCCCCCGAGCAACGGCGTGCCGAAATCGAAATTGAATACGGTGCGCCAGCCGGTCCTGGGGTCCAGGTAGTAGTCACGGCTATCCCGGGAGAGCGAAGTCCTGAACCCGGTCGTAGATTGGGTGCCGATCTGATCGCGAATGAACGGCGGCGCGTCGGGCTGCGGGTTCTTGAACTTGAACTGCTCGCCGAACAGGGAGATGTTGCCGGAGGTGTATTCGGAGAACCAGCGACCCAGGCTCGCACTCGCACCGGCCTTCTCCTCCTCGTAGGTCACATAGTTGGTGGCAGAACTGAACACGTCCACCTGCAGCGACGTCGACGAATCCTCCAGGTAGGGATTGCGGAACGTGATCAGCCCAAGCGTGCGCCGCTGTCCCAACTGGCCACGGATCCGGCCCAGATATCCGCGCCCGCCCAGATTACCTTCTGTGATGTCCGCGATCGCGACAAACTGGTCCAAGGTGCTGAACCCGCCGCCGATGCTGAACTGGCCGGTGGGCTTTTCCTTGACCTTGACCTCAAGATCGATCTTGTCGGACTCCACCTGTTTGGGCAGCATCTCAACCGTCTCGAAAAAATTCAGGTTGGTGAGGCGCTGGTAGCTGCGCTTCATGGAAACGGTGTCCGTCACTTCCTGTTCATTGACCCGAATCTCTCGGCGGATGACGTTGTCTCGGGTCTTGTCGTTGCCCGTGATGCGAATCTGCCTGATCCGGATCAGGTCTCCTTCTTTGATGTGGAAGAGGATCTTCGCCGTCTTCGTCTGGGCATCGGGTGTCACGGACGGACTCACGTCCGCAAACGCGTAGCCTTTGGTCCCATACAACTCGTTCACCCTCGTCATCTCATCCCGAATCTTTGCCCGCTGAAAAATCTCTCCGACAGTGATTTTTGCCCCCTCTCGAAGCTCCGCCTGCTCGAAGATCGTGTTGCCCCGATAGCCGACTTCGGAGACCGTGTAAGGCTCACCTTCCACGATCGGAAAGGTGATGGTGAACCATTTCTTGTCCTCGCTGAGTTCGACAATCGGCTGCCCGATCTGAACATTCAGATAGCCCTTGTTCAGGAACACTTCACGAATGCGCTCGATGTCGTTGCCCATCTCCTCGCGCTTGAGGATGCCAGCATCGGAGAACAGGGAGGGGATCTTCCCGCGCAAGATGCCGTAGAGCGGGATCCACTCGCGGGTCGCGAGGACCTTGAACATCTCCTCCTTGGACACGGATTTCATCCCGTCGAACACGACCGTCTTGATCTTGGCTCGTTCGCCCTCCTTGATGAAGAACGTCAGGCGCTTGCGGTCTTCCTCCAGTGCCTGAATGATCGGAATCACCTGGGCGTTATAGTAGCCGTCTTCCTGGTAAGCCAGCCGAATCCGCTCCGCGCTCTCTTTGGCCTGCTGCTGGTCCAGGAAGGACTGGCTGCGGATGGTGACCTTTTCCTTCAATTTATCGTCGCTGAGATTCTCATTACCGTCGAACACGATCTCGGTAATGAACGGTTTCTCTCGAACCACGAACACGACCGCAACCCCACCGCCGACCTGGTCGGTCTCGATCTGCACGTCTTCGAAAAAACCCATCTCATAGATCAACTTGATCTGGGCCCGGATGACCTCGGCCGTCAGCGGCTCGCCGACCTTCAGGGTCAATCGGCCCATGATCGCAGGCTTCTCGATTCGCTTGTTACCCCGGACCTCAATGGACTTGACCTTCTGCACACCGCCTTGAGCAAAAAGCGCGCCGGGTACGGACATGACCAGCGCGACTGTCGCCACGACGAGGAAAACAGCCGGCCGCGCTCCCACCCGACTGGTCACCCGGACCTTTCCGCCTGGACCCACTGACCAATGCTCGGAGAAGCCGGCTCCGCGGCTCGGAGCCTGTTGGGGAGTCCCGGTGTTGCAGGACAACGGAGATGCAGCCAGACGCCTGGCCTGTGTCCCGCGCGTCCCGGAGACGGAATCCTGAGCAGCCCTCGCAGCCCTTCTAACACCGAAGCGGCGACCCAGGTCTCGCGGCAGCCCCACCGGGTCTCGCGGCAGCTCCAACCAAGGAGCCAAGCGAGGCTCAGACGCCCTCCCGGCAAGCCCCCGAGAGGAACGAGTCGGCTGCGACTGGGATCTTGACGGCCTGCCATCATGGCGTCCGGCACACCAGGGTCCGACGAGACACAGCCCGGAGCCGATCGCGACCTCACGCGACCGCGTCGCGCTGCGTCTGTCGCACGCGACCTACTGATAAGGCTTAGAAAAACTTGTGAATTATAAGTGGCATCTCCTCGAATGTAAAGAGCCTTTGTCCTACACTCGGTCCTGGTGGTGGTCGTGGGGCACGCCGAAGACGGAATACGTGGCTTCCTTGACTTTGAGCCACCCATCACATATTATTTGACATTCAAACCATGCCGCTCCCTCAGAAGATCCGAAAAGCCATTATCCCAGCCGCTGGCCTCGGTACCCGCTTCCTCCCCGCTACCAAGGCCTCGCCCAAGGAAATGCTCCCTTTGGTGGATAAACCCCTGATCCAATACGCCGTGGAGGAAGCCGTCGGCTCCGGGATCGAAGACATCATCATCATCACGGGCCGAGGAAAACGCGCCATCGAGGATCATTTCGACCGTTCGTTCGAGCTTGAGGAGAACCTCAAGGGCAACGGGAAGGCCCAACTTCTGAAAGAAATCCGGCATATTTCCGAACTGGCGAAGTTTTGCTATGTGCGGCAGTCCGAACCGCTGGGGCTGGGGCATGCCGTCCTGTGCGCCCGGCACCTGATCGGGTCCGAACCGTTCGCCGTAATCCTGGGCGATGAGATCATCGACGGGCCAGTGCCAGCTCTGGCCCAGCTTACCCAGGTGTTCGACAAAGGGAACGGTGCGGTGCTGGGGATCCAGAAAGTTCCACAGAGCGAAGTGAACCGATATGGCATCGTCGCGACCAGACGGGTGGCGGGCGGACTCCACAGGGTCCTGGACCTCGTCGAGAAGCCGGCTCCCGGCAGCGCGCCGTCCAGGTTCGCCGTCATCGGCCGATACGTGTTGTCGCCCGAAATCTTCGAGATGCTGGAGCGTACCCCACCCGGGAAAAACCGAGAGATTCAACTCACGGACGCCTTGCGCCTGCTGGGAGAGAGCGCGCCGATCTATGCGCAGGAGATTCAGGGGCAGCGTCACGACGCTGGTGATAAGCTTGGTTTTCTGAAAGCCACCGTTGAGTTTGCGCTGAAGAATCCAACGCTCGGTCTACAGTTTAGCCGGTACCTGAAGCAGCTCCGCGGGCGCGCCGGTCTTCTCTGCGCCTGAAGACCTCCCCTGATTCTTGCGCCAGGCCTCTCCCGACGCTCCGGCCTTCGGGTTCCCCTGCATGACGGAGCTGCAGCGGCAATCGGCTGAGGGGGAGGGCGCGTGTGGAAGCGAGAGGTCGGTCGAGAAGGGCTACGGCTGGGGCAACCTAAAGGAATCTCATCATATGCCTGCAGAACCTGGTGAACAGGACGTCCAACAACTCGAAATCCCCGAGCAGCTTCCGCTGCTCCCGGTGAGGGATATCGTCGTCTTCCCCTACATGGTCCTGCCCCTATTTGTCGGCCGGGACATGTCCATTAAGGCGATTGAGGCGGCACTGGCCGGGAATCGGATGATCTTTCTGGCCACTCAACGAGCGCTCGACGTCGAGAACCCAAAACCGGAGGACATCCATACCGTCGGGACAGTCGGGATCATCATGCGCATGCTCAAGCTGCCGGATGAGCGCATCAAGATCCTGGTGCAAGGGCTCTCGAAGGGAAAGGTGCTGGAGTATATCCAGACCGAGCCCTATTATTCCGTGCGGATCACCAAGCTCACTGAGGCCAAGTTGTCCTCTCCGTCACTGGAGGCGGAGGCCGTCATGCGAACGGTCAAGGAACAGCTTGAGCGCATCGTCAGCTTGGGCAAGATCCTGATGCCGGACGTGATGGTGGTCATTGAGAACCTGGAGGATCCTGGCCGCTTGGCAGACATGGTGGTCTCCAACCTGGGTCTCAAAGTCGAGGTCACGCAGGATGTCCTCGAGGTGGAAGATCCGGTCGTAAGACTCAAGCGAGTCAGCGAAATCCTCGCCAAAGAGGTGGAAGTCCTTTCGATGCAGCAGAAAATCCAGGCTCAAGCGAAAGGAGAGATGGACAAGACCCAGCGCGAGTACTTCCTCCGTGAACAGCTCAAGGCCATCCAGAAAGAACTCGGTGAGCTGGACGAACGGGGCGAGGAGATCGCGGAGTTCCGCAAGCGCATCAAGGACGCCAAGATACCGGAGAAGGTGCTCAAGGAGACTGAGAAGCAACTGAAGCGGCTGGAGAAGATGCACCCGGACACGGCCGAGGCGGCCACGGTGCGCACCTACCTGGAATGGATGGTGGAGCTGCCCTGGAGCAAGAAGTCCAAAGACAACCTGGACATCAAGGCCGCCGCGAAGGTCCTGGACGAAGACCACTACGATCTGGAGAAGGTCAAGGAGCGGATCCTCGAGTACCTCGCCGTACGCAAGCTCAAAGACAAGATGAAAGGACCCATTCTGTGCTTCGTGGGCCCGCCCGGCGTCGGGAAAACGTCTTTGGGTAAATCCATCGCACGGTCGCTGGGGCGTGAGTTCGTGCGGATCAGCCTCGGAGGGGTCCGTGATGAGGCCGAGATCCGCGGTCATCGACGCACCTATGTCGGCGCCCTGCCCGGACGCATCATTCAGGGCATCAAACAGGCCGGCACGAACAATCCGGTGTTCATGATGGATGAGGTGGACAAGGTCGGAATGGATTTCCGCGGAGACCCCTCCGCCGCGCTGTTGGAAGTGCTCGATCCCGAACAGAACAATTCCTTCAGCGACCACTACCTTGGTGTGCCCTTTGACCTGAGCGAAGTAATGTTCATCACCACGGCCAATCTCATCGACCCGATCCTCTCAGCCCTGCGAGATCGGATGGAAATCATCGAAATTCCGGGATATACGGAGGAGGAAAAAGTCGGGATTGCCCAGCGTTACCTCATCCCCCGCCAACTCAAAGAACACGGCATCACGGAGGAACATATCCGCATCACCGAGCCGGCCCTGCGTCAGGTCGTTTCGCACTACACCCGGGAAGCGGGTGTACGGAATCTCGAGCGCGAGATTGCCAACGTCATGCGGAAGGTGGCCAAGAAGGTCGCCGAAGGGAAGGGAGGGTGCCACACCATCACGCCGGCAAACCTCCACAAATCGCTCGGTGTGCCCAAGTTCCTGCCAGAAGCCGAGCAAGAAAAGGATGAGGTCGGGCTGGCCACCGGGTTGGCCTGGACGGAGACGGGGGGAGATGTCCTCTACGTCGAGGTCACCATCATGAAGGGCAAGGGCCAGCTCACTTTGACCGGACATCTGGGTGACGTCATGAAGGAATCGGCTCAGGCGGCGCTCAGCTACGTGCGCTCGCGCGAGAAGCTACTGGGCATCAGCCCGGACGTCTTCTCCAAGATCGACCTTCATATTCACGTGCCGGCGGGCGCGATTCCCAAGGACGGACCGTCGGCCGGCATCACGATGGCGACGGCCCTGGCCTCAAGCCTGTCGAACATTCCGGTCCGCCGCGATGTGGCAATGACCGGGGAGATTACGCTCCGCGGGCGGGTGCTCGCCATCGGGGGGCTGAAAGAGAAAATTTTGGCGGCCAAACGGGCCAAGCTCTCGAGCGTGATTCTACCGAAGCGGAACAAGAAGGACCTGGAAGAAATCCCCAAACACCTGCTGCGCGACCTGCAGTTTGTCTTCGCCGACACGATGGACGAGGTGATCAGAGCCAGCCTGCGACGTCCTGCCGCCGCACGCCGGCGCTCAAAGTCGCCCGCCCGGCAACAGCGGGCGACCCGACGGCGGCGCGCCCGGCAGCAGCCGGGACACGATGGCCGCGCCGTGCGATCGCCGCGTCCCCGGCCTCTCGCACCGACCGCCACGGTATCACCCCGGAGCCCCGTGACGCGTTGACATGGCAACACGATGCTCACCGCTGGTCGCATCGCGGCTTGATGAGTTCCGGCTCATCCGAGACCTTCACCGCCGCTTTGGACGTACCGGCCCATCCGTCCTTTGCGGAATCGGGGATGACGCGGCCATCATCAGGCCCTTTCCGGGTCACCATCTCATCCTGACCACAGATCTGCTGGCAGAAGGCGTCCACTTCAACCTCGGGACCGCCACGTTCGAGGATGTGGGCTATAAAGCGGCCGTCGCCAACCTCAGCGATATCGCAGCGATGGGTGGAATCCCCCACTATGTTCTGGTCGCCCTCGCCCTTCCGGCGTCCTGCACGCCTGTCGCAGTTGAACAGTTTTACCAGGGGTTGATGGGGGCCTGTCGTTCACACGGGGTACAGCTCGTGGGCGGCGATACCTCATCCTCCTTGCGCGGCGTGTTCATCAGCCTGACGATGACCGGGAGCGTGGAGCCCCGACGCGCGCTCACACGGGATGGAGCTCGGGAAGGTGACTTGGTCTACGTGACCGGGACGCTGGGCGATTCCTTGGCCGGGCTGACGCTGCTCGCAGCCGGCCGGACGTCGCGCTCGGCAGGCGGCACCCGCAGAAGCCGCCTCCTTCTCCACGGTGATCGCTACCGGCGTGCTCTGATACTCCGGCACCTGCGCCCCACGCCGCGCCTCAAAGAGGGACGGCTCCTGGCAACGCACCGCCTGGCCACCGCGGCGATCGACGTATCGGACGGCCTCTCAGGGGACCTCGCGCACGTGTGCGAACAAAGCAACGTGGGGGCCGAAATTGAGGCGGCCGCGTTGCCCCTCTCCCCGGCCTGTCGCGCCTACGCAGCCGCTGCAGGCCTAGACCCGGTGGGGATCGCCTTGAGGGGCGGAGAAGACTATGAGTTGCTGTTCACCGTGCCACCGGACAAGCGAACGACCCTCGAGCGACGAGCCCGGGAGGCAGGATACCGGATTTCCCGAATCGGGACCATCCAGCCGAAACAGCTCGGGCTTCGTTTGAAGGGTAGAGACGGGGTATCACGCAGGCTGCGCATCCTGAGCTACCGCCACTTTCAGGGCAGCCGGGCGACGCAGCGAGAGGCAGCATGGTCTCATTAAACCAGGTCCGTTCATACCTGCGTCAGGTGCTTCACCTGCAGGAGTCACCCCACCGGACCGCGCTGGCCTTCGCCGTGGGCGCTTTCATCGCATTCTCACCCACCTACGGGCTGCACACGCTGAGCGCGATCTTCTGTACCTGGGCCTTCCGGTTGAACTTCATCGCGGTGATGGCAGGATCGCTGATCAATAATCCCTGGACCCTGGTGCCCATCCTGGGCGCAACCTTCTGGACTGGCTTCTGGCTGCTAGGGACCCCGCAGGTGGCTTCGTTGAACTGGCAGGCTCTCGATCTGGAGTCACTCTATCGGCATATCTTCCCCTACTTGCTCCCCTTCCTCCTCGGAGGGATCGTCCTGAGCGTTTTGAGCGCGCTCATCAGCTACCCGGCCGTCTACTGGCTCGTCTTACAGTACCGTGCCCGCGCGGCGCAGCAGCAAGTCGGCGAGGGGCGGTTGCCACCCGGAACCAGCCTGCGCTAAGATGGAGGTCATAGCCCGCCCGCGAGTTGGAACAGATGAGACCCGAGCTTCCCGTGCTGGCAGCCCCCTACGACGGATCGGCACTCATCGCCGACCCAATCCATGAGTACATCACCTTCACCGTTCCCTACACGAAACCCGACGCGACCGAACAAACCGAAAAGGATCTGATCGACTCCCCTTGGGTTCAGCGACTCCGATACATTTACCAACTGCAAAGCGCGCGGTGGGTGTATCCCTCGGCGGAGCACAGCCGGTTCCAGCATTCCCTGGGTGTGATGCACGTGGCTGGACGGTTTGCACGCCACCTCTACCCGTCGCTGGCCAAAGTGGTACCCGACCTCCCCTCGCTCAACTATATCGAAGAGTTGCTCCGTGTAACCGCCCTGCTGCACGATATCGGTCACGGTCCCTTCTGTCACTTCTTCGACGAAAACTTCCTGGAGACCTTCGGACTCACCCACGAGCGGATCGGCCAGGTCATCATCCGAGAGCACCTTGGCGCAATCATTCGGAAAATCCGCCGGAGCCCACACGGTTCCTTCGACCCCGGAGAGCATCTTGATCCCGCACATATCGCGTTCCTGATCTTGAAGGACCCGGACAAGGACAGCACGGTCCATCCCAAGTGGCTGGCGTTTCTCCAGCCGGTGATCGGAGGGATCTACACCGCCGACAACCTCGACTACGTACTGCGGGATTCCTATATGTGCGGAGTCGCAGTGGGTCCGGTCGATCTCACGCGGCTCATCCACTACACCCTGATTACCTCCAGCGGCCTGACGATCCACCGGACTGGGCTTCCCGCCCTGCAAATGTTCCTGAACACCAGGCTGTACCTGTATTCCAACGTGTACTACCATCGCACGACACGGGCAATCGATATCCATCTGCGGGAGATTTTTCACGATACCATGGGCTATGTGTTCCCTCATAACCCGCTCGACCGCATGGATGCCTATCTGCACCTGACTGATTGGTCCTTGATGGAGACGGTCCGTTACTGGCCTCGGGAACGGAGCAAGAAGAAGCGTGCGCTCGGCCTGGAGTGGGCTCGCATCCTGGGTCGGGACGTCAAGTGGAAGATGGCCTTTAATGCCTTCCTTCCGACCCGGGGGGACGAACGTGGGCGCACCTTCATGGACCGTCGCGCGATCGAAGAACGCGTCCGGATGGCCCTGCCGGCGCACCTCAAACGCTTGGAGTTCCGGGTGGACATGGCCAACCAGGATCCGCGACCGATCAACCTGCTGAACATGGGAGAGTTCCAGATCTATGTGTACGATCCGGCCACTCACACCGTCTCGAAGGAAGCGCTGAAGGAGTTCTTCGACTACCTTCCCGCCCGGATCGTGCAGTTCAGAATTTTCGCTAAAGACCACCACACCGACGCCGCGCTGGCGAGGGTCGCCGAAAAGGTTCTCTCTTCGGATGGTCACAGCATCAAGCCCAGCGTGTGAAGGAAGTGGATGGCGAGTGGTGGCCGGAACAGAAGGCGTGTAACCGTGACCCAGCCTCAGTTCACAGTTCGCGTGATGCACGACTCCCGGCGGAGGGTTGGAAGGCTGCTCCTTCCTTGGCTCATCTTCACGGTTCCGCTCGCGCTGATGATCCCCTCACCCAGCTTCGCCGAGATCAAGACCGTGACCACGGAAGCCACGTACCAGATGGGCGATGGAGAGACGCCTGCATTCGCGGAAGCGATGGTGCTCCAGAAGGCCAAGCAAATCGCCTTGGAAGAGGCTGGGACCTATGTCGCTAGCTACCTGAAAATCAAAGCCTTTGATCTGACGACTCAGGAGATTCAGACCATCGCGGGCGGAGTCCTGGATGTTGAGGTATTGGAGCGAGCCCGATCGCTCGTGGGGGATAGTCTCCGATTCTACGTCAAGATCAAGGCCACGGTCACCACGGACCGGATGGAGGAATTGGCCCGACAGATCCGCGGTCGCGACGTGGCTGAAGAATACAGGAAGCTTCAGGCGGAATACACACGCTTGATCGGCGAAATTGATGCATGGAAGAAGCTGCTGGCCAAGGCGCCACCCGGGCCGGAGCGCGACGCGGCCTTTGAGCAGATGCGGGCTCGTGAGAAGGCTTTTTCCGACTTGCAACATAGTGAGGGCGCGTTGTTCAAGCGTCTGCTGGCTGGGGAAGCCATCGTTCGGCAAGCGTCAGACGAGCGGGCGAAGGTAGACAGGCTGATTCAACGAATCACGGAACAGGGCCATTCCGTGGACATCGGGAAGCCGACCGCGCAGGTCCTCCAACAGGGTCTCTCGCCTTCGGATCGGCAGTTAACGGTTGAAATTCCGATCACCGTGGAGATCTCGGCCACGTTACAGAGGAGCGTGATGGAGACTGCCGAGTCACTCGGCGGGGCTTGGGACTCCTTCCCGATCGGAGTGCCCTACAGCGGTGGGCGGGTTCATCTGCTCAGATATCTGGTTCCTGAGAAAATGTTCGACCACCTCGAGTTCGCATCCGGAGAACGGGTGTTTGCCAGTGGCTATCGTAGCGCGTCTCTCGCCAACGATCGCGGTCGCTTTTACGATCGCCCTCTGGGCGGATCAGTCATTCGGCTTTCGTCCACAGCCTTGACCAATACCTATTTTACGTCGAGAATCGGCAAACTCGCCCTCGTAGTCCAGTTGGGCTTCAAGGATGGCCAACCACTCAGCTGCAAGGCGCCGTTCGTCATCAACCGGATCTTCCCCGTGAGCAAATATGGTTTTACTTCGCTCGTGAGTGGGCTGAGTAAACCCAGGGACCTGCAGTTCGTCAGCGACGAGCATTTCGTCACATCGCTTTATGAGGAGTCGACCCAGCGAAGTCTCGCATTCACCGAGAACGAACTGGGGCTCATGAAAAGTGTTCAGGATTATGTGGCCCTCCTACCTGAGCGGATCAGCTTTCGGATCGCGTTTAGTCTGCAGGAATGGAGAACCAGGGAGCTGGAGCAGGCCGAGGCCCGTTTCGCTGAGTTGGGGTCGCGAGAGGACCTATCGAAGGACGTCTGTCTGACGACCCTGGCCCGTGGATAGCAAGAACCTGTCATGGAGGGAGTCCGGGGGACACGTGACCTCGGTCATCGTCCAAACTCCCCTCGGACGTCTGCGGGTGTCGAGAGAATGTAATTGGGGTCCTGACTCTCTTCCCAAACACTATCATGTGTGCCCGATAGGCCCCACCCACGGAGATACAGCGCCGAGAGAACCGGCTCGGGTCCGACCGACGGCCGAGTCTCTGTTCCCGGTCCCCCGACGACCCGCCCGACTACGGTCACGCGGGCCCAGTTGTGATAGCTCTTTGGCAAGCCTGACGAGGTCACGGTGACCCAGTAGTAGCCGGCTTCCGTTTCACTCGCTGAAGCCGGCCGATGGGGCACATAGTCTCCGTCGAGCGGGCGGTTCCTCATCCTCAGCCAGATCAGTTCCCCCTGTTGTTGTTCCTCAACAATCACCCCCCCTAAGATCACGACCTTGCCCCGGTACGCCTCGGGCCGGCCCGTGAGCGTGGTGAGGGTAATGCCCGGCTCGGCCTGGCTGGTATACTTGGACGGGATGGTTCGAGCACAACCTCCCAGAGCACAGGCTCCGCAAACACCGACCAGCAGCACGAGCCACGAACGCGGTAAAAGAGCGGCCCGGTTCCGCCCTCGACCGACGTGGTTCCATTCCATGGCTGAGTGCTCCCTGTCCTGGCTGCAGGATTCTCGGCGATGCTTGTCCCCCCTGACCAAGGGTCCGCAGGAGGTGCGCTAAGCAAGGTCAGCTCAATCCGGAGACCGATTGGCGAAGGCGAAGGGCCCCTTAAGGAATGCCGCTGGAGTTTCTCGATAGCGGTTTGGGAGCATTGGGGATGTAGCCGGCGTCCTTTTTGTCTGCCCAGACATCCTCGCGCGTGCCGTACCCTCCCCAGCCTCCTTGCCATACGCGCATGTACAGCCCGATCAAGACGGGTTCCTGTCCACTTCCAGGTTCGGGTGTAGCGGGCCGTTCACCTGACACCCGACCCACGACCGTGAGGCGAGACCAGTTTCGGAAGTCCTTCAGCGGACCTTCCTGATGCACCACTACCCAGTAGGCCCCCGCCTCAGAATCCGTCACTGAGACGGGGATGTGGGGGACATAATCGGCATCCAGAGGTCGGTTCCGCAGCAGGAGCCAAATGCGTTCCCCCTCTTCTCTCTGAGACACGACCGTCCCGCCTAAGATGACGACTTTCCCTCGGTAGGCCTCGGGCCGGCTCGTGAGGTGGGTCAGCGTAACGCCCGGTTCGGCCTGCTTCACGTACTCGCTCGGAATGTTCGAGCAAGCGACAAACTCTGTCTCCGCCATCAGGATGGCCATCCACACCACCCAGACCTTAGGGGCCATCCGCCTGGAATCTTCCTGCGTGGGAAGCAATCGATCGATCCTCAAGCCTTCCTCCGTGCCTTCGCCGGCTGTCCAATCGGCCATCCTCCGTTGGCTCACCGCCCCGGGGAGGAAGGCTCGCCCTCCTCCAGGGACAGCTTCAACAGCGAGTAAGGGTCCACTCTGGCGCCGTTGAGGCGGACGCCCCAGTGCAAGTGCGGACCCGTGGCGCGCCCGGTGGCCCCTACCTTGCCGATCACCTGGCCGCGCTTGACCGAGTCGCCCTCCCGGACGGCGACTTCGGATAAATGGAAATACATCGAGAAGAACCCGAGACCATGATCCAGGAAGACACCTTTGCCGGAAAAGAAATGGTCCACCGTGAGTCGCGCAACCCCGTCGTTCATCGCTACCACGTCCGCGCCGGGCGGAGCCCCGATGTCCTCCCCGTTGTGCGGGCTGCGGGCCTGCCCATTGATGATCCGCACTCTGCCGAAGGCCCCGGTCATGGTTCCCTGCACCGGCTCGATGAAGCCGCCATGCCACAGACGTTCCTGAGTCGCCGTGGCCAGTACAGCCCGGACCTGATCTTGCTCCGCTTTGACGCGGACCAAGCTCTCTTCATCGAGATCGACCTTGTCTCGAGGAAGCGTCAGATGCTGGACCGGGTACGTTTCCTTCATCACTAGGACGTTATAACTCAGCCGGCGGCTGGCATTGGGATAGTGCAGATCGATGACGAGTTCGTGTGTGCCGGGAGCATCCTCCAGGTCGATGCCCAGGAGGCCCACGTACTGGAGAGCGGAGTCAAGAAAGAAGGGAATTCGCCGCTGCAAGAACAGCCCGGTGACGTCCTTCGGGCGCCCGTCCACCGGCACCTTGACCACCAACACCTGACCTTGTTTCCCGCTCAACTGTCCATCGGTCCCTCGCCGTTCCTGGGGCGGGCTGGGCAGGAGATTCACCGGGAACACGCTGGCCATCAACAGAATGACCATGACTGCAATCAGATTGGCGCGGCGTTTCGCTGATGACCAGAACTCGGTTCCCACGGTGCTCACCGATAAAAGCGGAGACCGGCCACCTGCGAGACCAATTCTTCGACGCGCCGGTTGACCGCGCTGAACGGATCCATGCACAAGATCGTCTCTTCCCAGTACCCGTTGAGCTTCAGGTACGTCCAGTCGACGGTGTAGGAACGGTTCTTGGCTCGGGCAAAGCGAATGAAATCCCCTCGCACTTTCGCGCGGGTCGTCTGGGGCGGGATCGTCATCGCACGTTGGATGGCCTCCTCCTCCACAATCCGCTCGGTCATGTCACGCGCTTCCATCAGGTAATAGAGGCCCCGCGTCCGCTTCACATCATGGTACTGGAGATCCATCAAGAACACCCTTGGATCGTCCCAGCCGCAGCCCTTCTTGTCCACGTAGGACTGGATCAGGAGCCTCTTGCTCACCCAATCGACTTCCCGCGACACCTGCTGAGGGTCTTCCTCCAGACGATCGAGCATCACGCTCCAGCGCGTCAACAGGTCTTCCATGACCGGGTCGCGCGGCTGAGTACTCAGGTAATCGTGCGCGCGCTCGAGATAGGCATGCTGAATCTCGATAGCGCTCATCAGGCGACCGTCGTCCAACTTGACCTTTTTCTTCAAGGTGGGATCCCTGGAGATCTCGCGGATGGCCTTCACAGGGTCCTCCAGCTCGATCCCGGAGACGGCGTACCCATCCTCGATCATGGACAGCACCAGAGCCGCGATGCCGACCTTGAGGTAGGTGGCATACTCGGACATGTTGGAGTCGCCGACGATAATGTGAAGACGGCGGTACTTTTCCGCATCCGCGTGCGGCTCGTCACGCGTGTTGATGATGCTCCTGGAGGAGGTCGTCGAGGAAGAGGTCTTCTCGTGAATGTGTTGGGCCCGTTGCGAAATGAAGTACTGCGGTTTTCCGGAGACCTTCAACACCTTCCCCGAGCCAGCGTAGATTTGACGGGTCACGAAGAACGGAATGAGCTGCTCGGTGACCTTCCAGAAATCCACGTCCCGCCGCATCAGGTAGTTCTCGTGACAACCATAGGTATTACCCAGGGAGTCCGTGTTGTTCTTAAAGATGTAGATTTCCCCCGACAACCCCTCCTCTCGGAGGCGTTCCTCCGCCGCCGGGAGGCAGGCTTCGAGCAGACGTTCACCCGCCTTGTCGTGGATGACCAAGTCCAGGATCGAATCGCATTCGGGTGTCGAATATTCAGGGTGGCAGCCGGTATCCTGGTAGAATCGAGCCCCATTCACCAGGAACGCGTTCGACGGCCAGCTGTTCGGAATCAGGCCCTCGAAGATGTAGCCGAGGACCTTCTCCATCGGAAGATAGATCCGTCCGTTCGGAGAGAAGATAAGGCCGTATTCGTTCTCGAGGCCGAGAATTCGTTGTTTCATGGTACGCCGGATTCCTCAGTGTGGGCTCATACCCAGCATACACTTCCGGAATCGCTTCTTCAATACAGAGCCCACTTCGGACAGGCGAACGATCAGGCTAGAATCTGGCGGGACTCAGCTGGCGGGATCCGGCGAAACTTTCGTCCCACGCGAGTGCGATCCAGCGTCGCGACCTCAAGGCCCTCGAGGGGCAGTTTCTGATTGGTGACGCTTTCAAGAGCTGCTGCGCAGAGCGCCAACGCTGACTTCAGAGTCTGGGCTTCGGTCGTGTACCGTTCCTTCAGGTACACCTGCAACGCCTCGGCGCGTCCGCCGCTCGCGGTGAACCCTCGCTCGTCGAAGATACTCCCGTCGAAGGAGATCCGGTACATCTCGTTGGGGTGGCCCGGCTCGCCGACCTGCGCCACGAGGAGTTCGACTTCGAGCGGTTTGAGTTCCTGGCTGAAGATGGTTCCGAGGCTCTGAGAATAGCCGTTGGCGAGCGAACGGGCCGTGACATCCTCCCGGCTGTACATATATCCCGTGAGATCCGCGTGGCGGATGCCGGCCTTACGGAGATTCTCGAACTCGCTGTACTTGCCCGCCCCCGAGAAGGCGATGTTATCGTAGATTTCTGAAATCTTGTACAGGGAGGCGCTCGGATTGTCCGCCACCAGCAAGACCCCATCCTGGTACTCCATCGCGATGATGGACCGCCCCTTGGCGATGCCCTTCTTGGCATACTCCGCCTTGTCCTGCATCATCTGTTCAGGCGAGACGTAGTAGGGCAACGGCATGGCTCAGCTCCCTCGCTTCCGCTCTTCGATTAATCCGGCATAGACCCGGCTCATGCGCTCTTCCTCGATGTCCCCGATCCCCGAGGCCGTGACACACTTGGCGGTCGGGTAGATGCCTCGCACCAGATCTGGACCGCCTGTTCCGATATCATCTTCAGCCGCATTGTAGAGCGACCGCAGCGCCAGCGTCAGAGCCTCTGCTTCGCTCAGATTGTTCTTGAAGTATTCCCGCATGGTATTGCGCGCTTCCTTGCCGCCTGAGCCGATCGAATGGTAGTCAGATTCCTCGTAGCGGCCGCCGGTGATGTCGTATTTGAAGATGCGACCTTCAGCCCGTTTCACATCAAACCCCACGTAGATCGGGATCACGACCAATCCCTGAAAGACCATCGGCAGATTGGCCTTGACCATTTGCCCGAGCTTGTTGGCCTTCCCTTCGCACGAGAGTTGGACTCCCTCCAGTTTCTCATAGTGCTCCAGCTCGGTCTGGAACAGCTTCGCCATCTCGAGACACGGACCGGCAGCGCCTGCGATCGCGATGGCCGAATGCTCGTCAACCTTGAATACCTTTTCAATCCGTCGCCCCGCGATCTGGTACCCCTCCGTGGCCCGCCGATCCCCGGCGATCAGCACCCCCTTGTCATACTTGAGGGCCAGCACCGTGGTGCCGTGGGTAAAGGGGGAGGGGACGATTCCCCGCGATTCCTCGGGCATCGCCAGCGGACCTCCAGAAACCAATCCCCGGCTGCCCGGAAGGAGGTCCGGACGCTGGTGGAGCAGGTAGTCAAAGAAGCTGGCGCTGTGGTCGTCGAACACGGACGGCACTCTTTTCCCTCCTCCTGCGCCGGCTCTCCGCCGCGCGGAATCAGACAGCGCATCGTACGGAGCGGGACCGGGTCGGGTGGAACTCAGGCGGTCAGCTTGGCAAGCAAGGATTCGGCTGAGTCGGAACTCTCGAGGAGCTCGCGCGTCAGAGACTCGGTCCCGCGCAATGGGTCCATCAACGGGATTTTCTTGATAGTTGTATTCCCCACATCCAAGAGGACAGAGGTCCAGCTCGCCGCATAGACCTCCCGGCCGAATTTCTTGAGGCAATTGCCACGGAAGTAGGCACGCGTACCATTCGGGGGTGCGTGCTCGGCCCTGACGATCTCGCTGTCATAGAGCAGTCTGTCAATGAGGTTGCTGCGCTCTAAAGTGTAATACAGGCCCTTTTCCGGGCGCACGTCATGGTACTGCAGGTCCAGGAGCAGCACCCGCGAATCATTCCAACCGCACCCCTTACGGTCCATGTAGGAGCGGATCATCTGACGCTTGGCGACCCAGTCCAGCTCGCGGACCAACTGCATCGGGTCCTGCTCGAGCTTGTCGAGTACCTCCTCCCAACGCACCAGGACATCCTTGGTGACCTGGGTCAGCTCATGACAGGCAAAGAAGTCCATCGCCGCCTTGAGGTATGCCCGTTGGATACCGATGGCGGTCGTGACGCGCCCATCGGCGAGCTTGACCGTCCTCTTCATCTCCAGGTCCCGTGACACTTGCTTGATGGCAAGGACCGGATCCTCAAGATCCAGGTTGGGAAAGTCCACCCCGCCCTCGATCATGTCCAACAGTATCGAGAGCGTGCCCACTTTCAGATAGGTAGACAGCTCGGCCATATTGGAATCGCCCACGATGACGTGGAGTCGGCGATATTTCGCGGCATCCGCATGGGGCTCATCCCGCGTATTGATGATCGGCCGCTTGACCATGGTATTCAGGTCAACCAGGCATTCGCAGAAATCGGACCGCTGGGAGATCTGGTACTCAGCCGGTTCCGTCTGGTTCTCGGCGCCGACTTTACCAGCCCCCGCGAAAATTTGACGGGTCACCAGGAATGGAAGCAGGACGCGGATGATGCGGTCGATCGGCACCGAGCGGGCGAGCAGGTAGTTCTCGTGGTAGCCGTAGCTGTTCCCCTTCCCGTCCGTGTTGTTCTTATAGATTAGGAGCTTCTCACCGCCGCGCTCGCTAGCCAAGGCCCGGAGGCATTCAGCCAGGATGCGCTCGCCCGCCCTTTCGAAGGCGACGAGCTCGCGCGGATTGGTGCATTCCGGTGTGGAATATTCGGGATGCGCGCCGTCGACGTACAGACGGCCGCCATTAGACAGCGGTTTGTTCAACAGCCGGTTGTAGTCCGGACCGGGCCGCTCCCGTTCGCCTTCGACCTCGAACCCACGCACGTCAAGCAGAGGGTTTTCGTTTTCATAGTCCCAGATCGCCTGAGGCGCAGGCAAGGAAGGGTAATGCCCGATCAGTTGGAGGGAATTGGAGACGGGGTCAAGCCCGTCGGGGTCCTTCGCCGCGATGCCGAACTCGCTCTCGGAACCTAGGACGCGTGGCAAGATGACCTCTCCCCAGGCTAATGCGGATCCACCCTTGGCCGGCAATCAGGCCAATGCGACGCCTGGCCGATTGTTCCGTTACTAATGATCCTCTTGCGGCGAAAGCAGTTGGAACGGCACTAGAAATAATGGCCCGTGCTGATAGTTTCAATCTGCCTGGACTCGCTCGAGCCTGCCGTGATGGTCCGAACGTGGACGATCTTTTCGCCCTTCTTCCCCGCGATCTTGGCCCAGTCGTCCGGGTTCGTGGTATTCGGCAAATCTTCATGCTCCTTGAATTCTTCCCGGATCGCCCGGAGCAGATCATCCGCCTTGAGTCCCTTCTCCGATCCGGCGATCGCGCGCTTGATCGCATACTTTTTCGCACGGGACACAATTCCCTGGATCAACGCGCCGCTGGAGAAGTCTTTAAAGTAGAGAATCTCCTTCTCGCCGCTGACATAGGTCACCTCGAGGAACTTGTTCTCCTCACTCTTGGCGTACATGCCATCCACGGTCGTGGCAATCAACCGGTCCATGAGCGCACGCATGTCGCCCCCGTGACGATCAAGCTCGTCCGGAGCGACGGGGAGATCGGGCGTCAGGTACTTCGAGAAGATGTCCCGAGCAGCCGCCGAGTCCGGTCGCGAGATCTTGACCTTCACGTCCAACCGCCCCGCCCGCAGCACCGCTGGGTCGATGAGATCCTGGCGATTGCTGGCTCCGATGACGATGACGTTCTGGAGCCGTTCCACCCCGTCGATCTCCGACAGGAACTGCGGCACGATCGTGGACTCCATGTCGGAGGAGATCCCGGAGCCGCGTGTTCGGAACAGCGCGTCCATCTCATCGAAAAACACAATCACTGGATTGCCGGCGGCCGCCCGCTCTTTCGCCTTCTTGAATACTTCCCGAACCTGGCGTTCGGACTCGCCCACATACTTGTTCAGCAACTCCGGCCCCTTCACATGGAGGAAGAAGCTGCGCAGTTCCTTGCCGGTCAAGTGCCCGAGCTTCTTGGCAATCGAGTGGGCGACGGCCTTCGCGATGAGGGTCTTTCCGCAGCCAGGCGGGCCATACAGCAGGACCCCCTTGGGGGGAGCCAGCTTATGCTCCGCGAAAAGCTCAGGATACAGGAACGGCAACTCGACGGCATCCCGAACCTGTTCGATTTCCTTGTCCAGACCGCCGATGTGCTCGTAACTGACGTCCGGCACCTCCTCCAGCACCAGCTCTTCGGCCTCGGATTTCGGCAGTTTCTCGATGACGTAGCCTGACCGCGCATCGTACAGCAGGTGATCTCCGACACTCAGCCGCTCGGAGAGCAATGGCTCGCCCAGCTCCGCCACCTTTTCCTCGTCGAAGTGCAAGGTCACGAGGGCGCGCTGCCCCTCGAGGAGGTCTTTCACCCGCACCACCTCGCCCTTTCCATCGTAGCCACGGGATTCAATGATCGTGAAGGCTTCGTTCAGGACCACCTCCTGCCCTTTTCGCAGCTCCTGTGTCTTGATCGCGGGGTGGAGACTCACCTTCATCTTTCGCCCGGACACGTACACGTTGGCCGTGGAATCAGAGTTGAGACTGGAGAAAATCGCATAGGTCGACGGCGGCGCGGTGAGTTTGTCAACCTCGGCGCGCAGGGCTTCGATCTGTGCTTTGGCTTCCTGGAGGGTCGCGCTCAGTTTCTCGTTCTGTTTGTACGCCTGCTCCAGTTGATACCGCGAGTGGTACAACTGGCGCAGTTCTTCCTCCATGGATTGGATCTGGATGCGCAGTTTTTCGGTCTCGCGGCTGTGTTCGTCGTTTTTTCTCACAGGTTCCTGCTCCCCGTCGGACAACCGCTCGGTCAGCTTTTTCACGGAATCTCGGAGTGAGCTGAGTCGGCTCGGAGTCCTCTTTGATTCGGCCATCTCGTCACTCTCGGGTACGGTCACGGTATCGGCAGTTAGCGCCCAAGCATGAGCGAATTCTATCACCGAGCCCTACAGGGGTCAACTGTAGCGCGAAGACGACACGTGGCATATTACACGTCCTGCTCGGCTCTCGGGTGGCCGAACCGTGCCGCCTGCCATCCGGAATCACGACGCCGACACCGACTCGCACGTCCTCCTCATTGGCTTCCGCCTTGGGAGGTCACGATCGCCCCCAGGAGTAGCCGCGTGGCGGATTCCACGTCCGCCGCAGACAAGATCGAGGAGATGACCGCAACCCCGAACGCGCCGGCCCGTCGGACTTCGCCGACCCGAGCCGGCGTGATTCCTCCGATCGCGAACACTGGGATCCGGCATCGACGGCTGGCTTCTTCGATCGGGCGAAGCCCGATCGGGGCGCCATACGAGCGCTTCGATGCGGTCTGGTAGACAGGCCCGAGCACGACGAAGTCGGCTCCCTCCAACTCGGCCCTCATGACGGCCTCGGCAGAATGAGCGGAGGCTCCGATAAGGCGCTCCGGTCCAAGGAGGCGGCGCGCGGCTCTCACCGGCATACTGTCGGACCGAAGGTGCACGCCATCCGCTCCCAACGCCAAGACGAGGTCGACCCGATCGTTAAGGAGCGTCACCGCACCTCGTTCGCGGGTCCGGCAGAGAAGCTCGCTGGCAAGCTCAATCAGCGTTCGGGTCTCCAGATCCTTCTCCCGCACCTGGATAGCGCGCACGCCGGCCCCCAAGGCCTGCCGCAGGGTCGCGAGCAGCGGTCGTCCCAGTGTCTGGTGACGGTCGGTGATCAAATAGAGGGAAAAATCAACGCGAGGCATTCCGAGGACGTGAAGGGTGATGGGTCACGGGTGATGGGTTGCAGGCGGAAAAATACTCTACCTTCGTCTTGGACCCCACTCATCACGCATCACACATCACGGATCACAAACTAAAGGAGGCCTTCGATCGGGCTGCTGGCGGTCGCATACAGTTTCCTGGGAATTCGGCCGGCCTTGTACGCCAGACGACCGGCCTCCACGGCATACCGCATGGCTTCGGCCATCGCGATCGGATCTTTGGCGCCCGCGATGGCCGTATTCATGAGCACCGCATCGCATCCATATTCCATCGCGAGGGCCGCATCGGAGGCCGTTCCAACCCCAGCGTCCACGATCACAGGAACTTTCACCGTCTCGAGAATGATCTTCAGATTGTAGGGGTTGCGGATCCCTAAGCCGGACCCAATCGGCGCCGCAAGCGGCATCACGGCCGGGCAGCCGATGTCTACGAGTTTCTGAGCCACGACGGGATCGTCGTTGGTATAGGGCAATACCACGAAGCCTTCCTTGAGGAGAATCTTGGCCGCTTCGATCAGGCCGGCGGTGTCCGGAAACAGGGTGCGTTCATCCCCGATCACCTCCAGTTTCACGAGATCGGACACGCCCGCAGCCCGAGCTAGCCGCGCATAACGCACGGCGTCCTCCACGGTATAGCATCCGGCTGTATTCGGCAGGATCGTATAGCGTTTGGGGTCCAGATAATCGAGCAGATTTTCCCGGGACCGGTCAGTAATATTCACCCGCCGAACGGCCACCGTGACCACATCAGCCCCCGCCGCGTCAATGGCCTTCTTGGTCTCCACGAAGTCCTTGTACTTGCCCGTTCCGACCCATAAGCGGGATTTGAATTCGCGGCCTGCGATGATCAGTCGATCGTCGAGCATGGCTTATACCCTGCAAAGAATTGGTTCATTGACCCAGTGACGGATTGACTCATTGAAATAATCCAGTGACTCTTCAAAGAATTGGATGATTGATTCATTGAGCTATTGACTCAATTGAAATCACACAATGATTCAATGGAAAAATGATACAATTCCCCCGAGCCTCCTCCGATGAAGCTGATGATCTCAACGCGGTCCCCGTCTCGCAGGGGACGTCGCTCGAAGTCTGGTCGCTCCAGGATCTCAAGATTCAGCTCGACTACAACGCGGTCCGGGCGGATATCCAGGTCGTGTAACAGCTGGGACACCGTCGCTCCAAAATGCGCGCGCCGGGGCTCACCGTTGACCTGAATCTGAAGGAACTCAGCCATCGGGGGACTCTATCATTCATTGATCCATCGGAAGAAGGACCGACCCTTCCCCCCATCCCCAATGATACTACCGTCAACGGGTCAACCGCTTAAGTGTCCTAGCATCCTATGGGACGATCGAACTGCTTGTCAACACGCGCGCGGGACGCTATGACCGAGACAAACTTGAGGGTCGCGACGCTGTTCCGTTCAATGGCTGACCTCTTGGAATCCTCCCGGGAGAATCCCCACCGCATTCGAGCCTATCGTCGCGCCGCCGACTCCCTTGAGCGCCTGGGCGAGGACATCGCGCAGGTGGCCCGCCGTGGCGCGCTACAGCAGATTCCGGGAATCGGGCGCGATCTCTCGGCGAAGATTCAAGAGTTTCTGGAGACCGGAACCGTGCAAGCGTATGAAGCGCTCATGATCCCCCTGCCGGTCGAGGTCTCCGAGTGGGCCACACTGCCGGGCCTGTCCCAGCCCGTGATTCAGCACTTGTATGGGCGACTGGGCATCCGGACGCTGACTGATCTGGAGACGCTGGTGCAGACCCATCTCCTCCGGACCCTGCCCGGGGTGGACGTCTCGGAGGAGGAATTGCTCGCAGCAATACGCGCCCGCCGGCGCTCCGAGCCGTCGCCTTGACTTGCGAGGGACGTTTTGCTACGGTTGCCGGCCGATTCTGCCCATCCGGCACGAGCGGGTGACCCGGGAGAAGGACGCGTCCCGGCGCGGCCGGGGCGGGCGGGTGACCCGGGAGAAGGACGCGTCCCGGCGCGGCCGGGGCGGGCGGGTGAACTGGGGAGCATTCGACGATGGCCGTGTCAGCCTTCGTCCTGATCGACGTGACCGGCGACCACACCAAGAGCGCCCATAAGACGATCACGCGAATCGACGGCGTGAAAGCCGTCTATACGGTCAGTGGCCCGTATGACCTCATCGTTCAGATCGAGGCCGAGTCGATCCAACTGGTGAGCGATCTCGTTCTGGCCAGGATCCGCGCGGTAGACGGCGTCACGAAGACCATGACCGCGTTCGTGCTCAGCGGCTGACTCCCCGCCGTTACAGGGGCCGCTGACTCTGTAACGACCGCTGACCCTCCGGCGGCCGCAATTCCTTGAAGATTTTCCACGTCTTGAGCAGCTCGACTGCCTTCTGAAGCTGCGGGTCATCTTCCTGAGCCCCCTCCCCGCCCGTCTCGGTTGCGATTCCGTTCCCACTGCCTTTGGATGTGGCCTCCGCGCCCGGCCGGGACGGGGGCAAGAGCGTGGTGTCCTTCTCCTTGGGCTTCTGGGTCCGGGCATCAGCCTCCTTCTCTTTCTCTTTATCTTTCTCCCCGGCCTTGGCCACCGTGACCGGAGGCTGCAGCTTCACGACAATGTCAGGGACGATGCCGGTCGATTGAATGGAGCGCCCCTTCGGCGTGTAGTATTTCGCGGTCGTCAGGCGCAACCCGGAGCCATCCATCAGCGGGAGGATCGTCTGGACGGAGCCCTTGCCGAACGTGGTCGTGCCGACGATCACGGCCCGCCCCCAGTCCTGCAACGCCCCCGCGACGATCTCGGACGCACTCGCCGAACCCTCGTTCACCAGCACAATCATCGGGTAGTCTTCGGGCTGGTCCTTGAGTCGCGACACGTACTCATCCTTCCGTCCGTCCCGGCCCTTGATATAGACGACGAGTTTCCCGGGGCTGACGAACTGCTCCGACACCTCGACGGCGGCCGTCAGCAGGCCGCCCGGGTTGTTCCGAAGGTCGAGGATGGTGGACTGGAGCTTCTGATCGCGAAACTGTTTAAGCACTCGACTCAGATCCCTCCCCGTGGACTCCTGGAACTGGGTGAGACGGATATAGGCAATGTTGTTCTCAATCACCTTGGACTTGACGCTCTCGATCTTGATGAGATCCCTGACCAGGGAGAACTGAAGCGGTTCCGGGGTGCCTTCCCGCTGAATGGTGAGGTTCACCTTCGTGCCCTTGGGCCCACGCATCCGCTGGACCGCATCCATCAGGGTCAAGTCCTTCGTGGATTCCTCATTCACCTTGATGATGAAATCCCCGGCCTTGATCCCGGCCTTGTACGCCGGGGTTCCTTCGATCGGAGCGATCACCGCCAGACGATTATCTTTGATCCCGATCTGGATGCCGACGCCGCCGAACTCTCCCTTCGTTTCAACCTGGATCTCCTTGTACATGTCCGGGGTCATGTAGGCTGAGTGGGGATCCAGCGTGGAGAGCATCCCTCGGATCGCGCCCTGGACGAGGTCCTTCGGTTTGACCTCGTCCACGTAATGCTTCTGGATCTGCGTCAGCACCTCAGAAAACGTCTTCAGCTCCTCGTACGTCTCCGTCGCATGGCCCGTTCGTTCCCAGCCTTTCCCGATAAAGACTCCGACGATCAGGGTCACCATGATGATCGGCCCCAGATACCATGATCGGTCTCGCCGTTCCTGTTGCATAACGCCTTTTTCCTTTCCTAAGAGTCTCACGGTCGTTTTGCTAGCCAGACCATCGGATCGACCGGCTCGGCCCCTTCGCGCAACTCGAAGTACAGCATGCTCTCGCCCGCCATCCCCGTATCGCCGGCCTCGCCAATCGTCTGTCCCTCCTGAACCTGCTCCCCCACTTTCACCAGTAATTTCGAGGCGTGCGCGTACAGGGAGTAAAACCCGTTGGGATGGTCGAGAATCAGGACCAGCCCATAGCCCTTCAGCCAGTCCGCGTATTCAACCGTTCCGGCCATAACCGCTCGGATGGCGCTCCCTTCGTGTGCCCGAATTTCGATCCCCTTCCGCTCGATGTGGGTCGCGAAGGTCGGGTGTTTCTGCCTCCCGAAGAACGAGACGACCTCCCCGTCGACCGGCCACCGGAGCACCCCCTTGAGTGGAGCAGCTCCGCCCATCCCTTTCTTGGGACGGAGCGCCGCTACTTTCCGTCGCTCCTCGAGCTCCTTGAGCAGTCCATCTATGCGAGCAGCCGACCGCTCCAGCTCCGCCACTGCGCGTTCCGAGGACTCCTTCTCATCGATGACCTTTACGAGAAACAGCTTCTTCTCCCGCTTGAGCCCCTCGATCTCTCCGAGCTTCTTGTCGGTTTTCTGCTTGTAGACCAGCATCTCCCCTCGGACCTTAGCACGCTGCCGTTCCGCTGCCTCCAGCTGCTGCAAGTCCTCCCGAAAGGACTCCATCAGCGTATATTCGCGCCTCGAGACGGCCGAAAGATACCGAAAACGTCGTTGCAGATCCGCATAATCCTTCGCGGAGAAAAGCGATTTCATCACGCCGTATCGACCTTCTATGTACTGGACCCGTAGACGCGCAAGCAAGGAACCCCGGCGCTCGCCGAGCCGCGTGTTCAAGGCTCCAAGCTCAAGGTTGATGTTCTCGATCTCTCGATCCTTCTGCTTCAGATGCTTGGCGATCTCGTCGCGCTCTCGCCGGCTGTCCATCATCCGGTCGTCGAGGTCTTGGATCGACTGGAGCACCGATTCTTTCTTCCGGTTCGCCTCGTCAGCCTGCTTCTTTTTCTCCTGGATCTCATCCTTCAGCTTCTCCAGTGTGCGCCGCTCCTGTTCGATCTGCTGGCGAATCGGGTCACTGGAATCCTTCCCGGCCAGCGCCGTCGAGCCTGGCGCAAGGACCAGCCAGGCGCAGATCGACGCCAAGGCGACAGGTACTTCCTTCATGCCCTGGTCCTTCCGAATTCCATCAGTGACACCAGGCTGCCGCTGCACCCCAGCATCAGTCCAATCAACACGATCGCCAGAGACACCTGGAAGGGGAAGAACCCGAAGTTGGATTCGATGCCCAAGAGGCGGCCCGTGCCTCCGAGCTGGAGTTTGAAGAACTCAAACCCGCCTCTCAATAGTGCCAACGAGAACGCGCCACCCAGCGCGCCCAACACCGCTCCCTCGAGGACATAGGGGACCCTGATGAAAGCTCCCGTCGCACCGATCAGCCGCATGATCTCGACCTCATCCCGGCGGGCGTACAGGGTCAGCCGGATCGTGCTGGCGATGATCGTCACGGAGGCGGCCGACAGGATAATCCCAACCCCCGCGGCTGCCAGCTCGACAAAGCCGAGGACGGCGCTCAGGTTCTCGATCCAATCCCGGTCGTATTGCACCTGGGCTACCCCGGGAATCCCGTTCAGCCGTTCTGCCCAACGCTTGACGGCCTCGGGAGAACGGAAGCGGGGCGCCATGGTGACCACCAATGAAGCCGGGAGAGGATTCTCTCCCAACCCCTGCAGTAATTGATGCTCAGCGGGGTACTGGGTGCGAAAATCGGCCAGCGCCTGCTCTTTGGAGATGTACCTGAGCGTCGCCACCTCCGGCTCCGCCTTGAGCCGTCGCTGAAGGTCCGTCACGGCTTGCGGGGATTGCCCATCCGCCAGATAGATGATCACCTGAATGTCATTCTCCAGGGAGTTCGCGACCCGCTTCAGATTCAGGTACAGCAGCAGGAACACGCCGAAACAGGCCAGGGTGAACGCGGTGGTCGCGATCGCGATGAGCGTGGTGGTCCGATTGCCGCGGATGTTCGTGAGGGCTTCCCTGACGAAAAAGTTGAGTCGTCTCACTCCCCGCCCCCCTCATCGGAGACCACCCGGCCCTGATTGAGCGTGACGACCCGTCTACGGACTTGACTGACCACCTGACGATTGTGCGTCGCGATCATCACGGTCGTGCCACGCGCATTGATCGTCTTGAACAGCTCGATGATCTCGCTGGACAAATCCGGGTCCATGTTACCGGTCGGCTCATCCGCCAGCAGGATGATCGGCCCGTTGACGATCCCACGGGCAATGCAGACTCGCTGTTGTTCCCCGGCCGACAGGCTCGGTGGGCGACTATATTGCCGGTGTTCTACGCCCACAGCCTTTAACGCCTCGCTCACCTTCCTGCGTGTATCGAAGGCCGACATGCCCTGGACCATGAGCGGCAGTGCCACATTCTCGAACACGTTTTTTTTGGGCAGGAGCTTGAAGTCCTGGAATACGAACCCCATGGTCCGCCTGAGGTGTGGCAGATCCCTCGGCCTCAATCGGGCGACATTGCGGTTCTGCACCAAGATCTGCCCTTCGTCAGGCTGGTCGGCGCAGAACAGCAGCTTCAGCAGCGTCGTCTTCCCCGCCCCGCTGGGACCCATGAGCAGAACAAATTCGCCCTTCCTGATCTGCAGGTTAACATCCTGAAGTGCCGGGCGCCGGTCATAGTACTTGGAGACGTGGAATAACTGGATCATGGATCAGTGATGCGTGATGAGTAATGGGTGAAGGGTGGAGGACAAATAGTCGGACTCGGTACCCATGACTGATCACTCAGAGCTCATCACTCATCACCCATCGCGCGCATCGCACCTGACGCGTCACGCGCCAGAGGTGGAGAGCGGCCCCGTACGTGTCTTCTCCAGCCCCTACCCAAGGGGCCGCCGAGCAGACTCTAACTGCGCGCGTCTTTTTCACCCGCCCACCCCGGGCGGCTCTTCTCACCCACCCGTCCCGAGCCTGCCAAGACAGGCTCTTGGCCCGCGGGACGCGCCCTTACCCGAGCGAGCACACATCCGCCACTTTCCGAAGCGATAGATCTTGTGTGCGCGATGCGCGAGCACGTGAGGCTGCTAGGCCACCTCAAGCCCTTTCTGGTGTGCGCGCTCCGCGAGCACAGGAGTCTGCTCGGCAGCCCCGCTCCTTTCACCATCTGAGGTCATCCCCGGGGACCTCGAAGGCATTCTCGATGTGTTCGATTTCTGCCCGGCGGGGCGCTCCAGATTTCAATAGTACCACATCAAACCGACAAGACCGAGTCCGCAGACGATGGTGGGCGAGGTAATCCGCAGCGAGCCGGATGAGTCGGGCCTGTTTCCTCCCATCCACGGCGTAGGAGGCTCCCCCGTATGCGGCGGTCCGGCGCGCCTTGACTTCGACGAACACGAGCACGTCCCCATTCTGGGTCACGAGATCGAGCTCCCCGCGAGGCGACCTGACATTCCGCTGAAGGATGCGGTACCCTTTGCGGCGCAGGTACCGTTCGGCCTCCCATTCAGCGTCCTGGCCGAACGTGCGCGGCTCGCGGTTCACTCAGGTTGCTCCCTAGGGTCGTTGGCCCCGCGGCTCTTGACAGGAACGAACGTACGCCGGTGGGCTTCGCACGGACCATGCCGCGCCAGCAGACGCAAATGCTCGGGTGTGGCATACCCCTTGTTGATCTTGAAATGGTATTCCGGATGGCGTCGGTCATAGTCCCGCATGAGGCGATCCCGACTGACCTTAGCGAGGATGGACGCTGCGGCGATCGATACCGACAACGAATCACCTTTAATGATCGCACGTTGTGGCAGCGGGACCGAGGGAAGCAGGAGCGCATCTAAGAGGAGGAAGTCCGGCTTGGGAACCAGCGCCTGGATCGCCCGGCACATGGCCAGCCGCGTCGCCTCGAGGATGTTCAATGCCTCAATCTCGCGTTCTGATGCGACGCCGATCCCCGCACCGACAGCCAGGCGTGCGATCTCCCCGTACAGCCGCTCCCGCAGGGGCTCAGGCACCTGCTTGGAATCGTTCAGACCCGGCAGCTTGCAATGGCGCGGCCAGATGACCGCCGCCGCGACTACCGGCCCGGCGAGAGGCCCGCGCCCCGCCTCGTCGAGCCCCGCCACCAGACGGTACTCGCACCGCAGGGCCTCCGTCTCGAAGAAGTCGGTGGGCTCCACCCGCCTCGCACCCGTTCGTCGTAAGGCGTCACCGAAGCGTTCGTTCAACCGGCGGGGACGGCTTCCTCCGACGCGACCTCAGTGTTTGCCTGGCCACCGACCCCTGCTTTAGGCCCGGCCGCCGGCGCCTTGGACTCCTGAGTGAACTCGCGATCCCCGACCCTTGCAGTCTTCCCCTTCTTCTCCCTCAGATAATACAGCTTGGCTCGACGCACCTTTCCCTGCCGCACGACGTCAATTCGAGAAATGATGGGTGAATGGACCGGAAAGATCCGTTCAACCCCGACCCCGAAGGAAACTTTTCGGACCGTGAACGTTTCGCTGTTTCGCGCGCCCTTTCGGCCGATCACGACTCCTTCGAACACCTGGATGCGCTCCTTCTCTCCTTCAACGACTTTGGCGTGGACCCGCACGGTATCCCCGATCTCAAACGGGGGAACCGTCTTCTTCGTTAACGATCGTTGGATCTGCTCCAACCGGCTCATGTGACTAGCCCTCCTCCCCGCAGTTCACCGACAGGCGTCCCGCGCCCTCTCGTTCGATGTCATCCAACAACCGTCGGTCCTCCTCGTTCAGCACGCGATCCCGCAACAGATCAGGACGCTTGAGATACGTGTTGCGCAGCGCTTCCTTCCGACGCCACAACCGGACGGCTTCATGATTGCCCGACAGCAAGATATCGGGTACGGTCATGCCCCGCACCTCAGCTGGCCGCGTGTACTGCGGGTAGTCCAGCAAGGAATCCGCGAAGGAGTCCTCCCGCGCCGACTCCGGATCCCCCAACACACCGGGGATCAGCCGGACCGCGGCATCAATGAGGACGAGGGCAGGCAGTTCGCCTCCAGTCAGGACATAGTCCCCGATCGAGATCTCCTCCGGCCGCAACCCGAGTCGCACTCGTTCGTCCATTCCCTCGTAGTGCCCGCAGAGAAACACGATCGGTCGACGCTCATCACGAAGCTCCTCCGCCACGCGCTGGCAAAAGGGCCGACCCTGCGGACTCGGCACGATGAGCCGCACCGTCGGCTCAGGAACACCCTGGGCCTCGGGCGGTCGCCGCCAGGACGCTGTCGGCTGCGGCCCGGAAGGCCCGCCGTCGGTGTCGAGGTAGTCTTGACGCACGGCGTCGACAGCCCGAAAGATCGGCTCCGCCTTCATGACCATCCCGGCGCCACCGCCGTATGGGGTGTCGTCCGCCACTTGGTGGCGGTCATCAGTGTAGTCGCGCAGGTTCCGCACGCGGACTTGGAGAAGCCCCTTCTCCTGAGCCCGCTTGAGCATGCTCTGGCCCAGCATCCGGAGGATCAGCTCAGGAAACAGCGTGATGACCTCGCACCGCATCATCTCAGTGGCCTCGATCGTCCAGTAGTCCCTTTACCAGCCGAACCGTCATGGTCCTCGCGGGCACATCTATAGCCGCGATCACCTGCTTGGTGGCAGGAATGAGGAGCTCCCGCTTCCCCGCCCGAACCACGAACACATGGTTGCTCCCCGTCTCCAGGACTTCCTCCAGGGCCCCGAGCGGCTGACCCTGCTCGGAGCGGACCTGCAGGCCGACCAGATCGGACTCGTAGTATTGTCCAGCCGGCAGGGGAGGAGTCTGATCGCGAGGAATTTTGATCAGTCCCCCGCGAAACGCCGCGGCGTCCTCCGGGGTGGTCAGCGCCTCGAATCCGACCACATAGGAGTCGCCGTGCTCACGCATCCGGTTCACACTGGTATCCAGCACACGCCCTGACGGAGCCACGAGCGTCACGCGCTCGAGTGCCTCGAATCGGCCCGGTACATCGCTGAGAGACCGAACGCGGAGTTCCCCGCGGAGGCCGAAGGGCTTCTCAATCTTGCCGACCGCAACCAGCTCAGGCAAGTCGCTCATGATCCACTCGAATTCAAAATTCAAAATGAAAAGTGCAAAATGAAGCGAGTCTTCCCCTTTTGCATTTCGAATTTTGCATTTTTAATTCTTCTTGAGCAGTCCCGCCCGGCGAAGCAGGGTCCGCACCGTCACCGATGGTTGGGCGCCTTTGCTCAGCCAGTCGAGCACCCGTTCACGCTTGAGCTCGGTCACGGGCGGGTGCTTCAGCCCATCATGCGTGCCCAGCACCTCGAGATAGCGACCGTCTCTAGGCATCCGAGAGTCTGCTGCCACCAGCCGGTAAAAGGGCCGGTTTCGTCGTCCTGCTCGCGTGAGTCGCAAATGAACCGCCACCTGTTCCTCCTCCGTTCATTCCTGTGAAGCGTATCTCGTGAAGCGTGAAGTGCGAAATCAACCACGGGACTTGAGGCTCAGCGTGTCGGTCACAGCGACCGCAAGACCTGTGCAAGCCGACCACGACCACCCCCGCTGGTCAGGGCCTTCATCATCGTTCGCGCCGCCAGAAACTGCTTGATCAGCCGGTTCACCTCCTGCACAGTCGTCCCACTGCCGCGCGCGATCCGTTTTTTCCGGCTGCCGTTGAGCAGCGTGTGGTCCCGTCGTTCGCGCGCCGTCATCGAATTGATGATCGCCACCACGCGCCCGATCTCCCGCTCCGGCACTCCGCCGCCCGCCATCTCCTGCAACCGAGCCCCCCCGGGCAGCATCCCCAGAATCTGCTCCATGGACCCCAAGCGGTTGACCTGCCGGATTTGCTCGCGAAAGTCCTCCAGGGTGAACGTCTTCGTGGCGAGCTTCTCCTGGAGCGCCTCCGCCTCCTCGTGCGCGTAGGCCGCCTGAGCTTTCTCGATCAGCGAGAGCACGTCCCCCATCCCGAGGATCCGGGAGGCCATCCGGTCCGGGTGGAAGGGCTCCAGCGCCTCGAGCTTTTCCCCCACACCGAGGAACTTCAATGGCTTACCGGTGGCGGCCCGAATCGACAGCACTGCGCCGCCCCTCGCATCGCCCTCCACCTTCGTCAGGATCACCCCCGTCAGTCCGACTCGCTGATCGAACTGCTGTGCCATGGCGACCGCATCCTGCCCCGTCATCGCATCGGCGACCAGGAGCGTCTCCTGGGGCTCGATCGCACGTTTGGCTTCCGCGAGCTCATCCATCAGCTCGTCATCAACATGCAATCGTCCGCCCGTATCCAGGATCACCACGTCATATCCCTGAGCGCGGCCTCGTTCAGCGCCCTCTGTGCAGGCACACACCACCTCGGCGCGCGAAGGCTTCCCGGAGCCCGACGAAGAGCTCCGGTGCACCGAGACATCGAGGGCAGCACCGAGGCTGGCGAGCTGCTCTGCGGCCGCTGGCCTCCGCGGATCGGCGGCAACCAGCAAGACACGCTTTCCCTGGGCCTTGAAGAGCCTCGCGAGCTTGCCGCACGTCGTCGTCTTGCCGGCGCCCTGCAAACCGACCATCATGATCACCGTGGGTGGCACCGAGGAGAGGCTCAGCCCGGCTTGCGCGTGGCCCATCAGCTCGCGCAACTCCTCCCAGACGATTTTCACGACCTGGTGGCCCGGCGTGAGGCTCTTCAGGACCTCCTGACCCACCGCCTTCGCACGCACCGCCTCGATGAAGCTCTTGACGACTTTGAAATTGACATCCGCCTCCAGGAGCGCCAGCCGTACCTCTTTCAACGAATCCGTAATGTTCTCCTCAGTGAGCACACCCTGACCGCGCAGGTGTTTCAAGACCTGCTCGAACTTCTGAGTCAGCGCATCCAGCATCGAAACGCTCCTACATCCTCAAAAAAACTGAAAAAAAGACCATCTGCCAGTCTAATCAATGCTCGGGGGGCAAGTCAAGGAAATCCGGGGCGGTTCGGGCTCCGAGTGGTTCCGCTTTGCAGACATGCAGGTGGCTTGACGCATCCGTCGACCCGGCCGAGCTTGCACGCGACCGAGCCGCTCGTTCTCGCCGAGCCACCAACCACGTCGCTTGACTTCTCCCGGCCGTTCCGTTATCGTGCGACCCGATTTGCCCTAGCCCGGATTGTCCAGGAATTCCCACCGCTGAGAAAAGCTGATGCGGAAATCACCCTGGCTCCTATTCATCTTTATTGCACTGGGAGGGTTGCTCGGCGGGATTCTCGGCGAAGTTCTGCGGGCTATCGCGCCACAAGGCAGCACCATCCAAAACATTTTCGTTGCCGCGTTCACCCCCGGGATCAATCCTCCGCTTACCCTCGACCTCATCCTCGTGAAGCTTACCCTCGGATTCTCGATCAAGGTGAACCTGCTGACGATCCTAGGGATTTTCCTCGGCATCTACCTGTACAAACAAGTGTAATCCGCATCCTTCATCCCGTGGATCGTTCCGGTTGAACGGCACTAGCCCGTCGTTCCGACTTCGAGGTCTTTCAATCTGAGCGCGCGGATCCGATCGCGCAACTCCGCGGCTCGCTCAAACTCCAAGCGTTTGGCCGCTTCCTTCATCTCCTGCTCCAGCCGTGCGATCGTCTGATCGAGCGGCCCGCCGCCTCGTTCGTAGGGCGTCTCCGCCTCGGCGGCCAGGTCAACGGTCACATAGTCCGCCTCCGCCATCCGGTACTCCAACGTCGGAATCCCCTTTCTCACGCTTTCGGGCGTGATGCCGTGTGCCGCGTTGTAGTCCAGCTGGATTTGCCTGCGGCGCCGAGTCTCTTCGATCGCCAGCCGCATTGAGTCGGTCACGTGGTCTCCATACAGAATCACCCGTCCTTCGCTGTGGCGGGCCGCTCGACCGGCCGTCTGAATCAGCGACCGGTGAGACCGGAGGTACCCCTCCTTGTCGGCGTCCAGGATCGCCACCAGACTGACCTCCGGAATGTCCAGTCCTTCACGCAACAGATTGATGCCGACCAGCACGTCGAACGCCCCCAGCCGGAGATCCCTCACGATCTCGGCCCTCTCGAGCGTCTTGATGTCCGAGTGCAGGTACCGGACCCTGACCCCGAGATCGTGATAGTACTCGGTCAGATCTTCCGCCATGCGCTTGGTGAGGGTGGTGATCAGGACCCGGCCGCCCCGTGCCACCGTAGCGCGGACCTCCCCCAGCAGGTGGTCCACCTGCCCTCGCGCCGGGCACACCTCGATCTCCGGGTCCATCAGCCCGGTGGGACGGATGATCTGCTCCACCACCTCGGCCCCCGCACGATCCAGTTCATAGGAACCCGGCGTCGCCGACACATAGACGACCTGGTTCATGCAGCCCTCGAATTCGTCGAACGTCAGCGGCCGATTGTCGAACGCGGACGGCAGACGGAAACCATATTCGACCAGGCTTTTCTTGCGCGATCGGTCTCCCTCATGCATCCCTTGCACCTGCGGGATCGAGGCATGGGACTCGTCAATGATCAGGAGGAAGTCCTTCGGAAAATAGTCCAGGAGCGTCGGCGGAGGCTCCCCCGGAGCTCGACCACTCAGATGGCGCGAGTAATTCTCGATCCCGTGGCAGTATCCCATCGCCCGGATCATTTCCAGGTCGAATCGAGTGCGCTGCTCGATGCGTTGGGCCTCCAGCAACTGGTTGCGCTGTCGGAAATACGTGATCCGCTCCTCCAACTCAGACTCGATGCCGGCCAGCGCGCGTTCGTATCGGTCCGGGGCGATCAGATAATGCGTGTTGGGATAGACGGGGACTTTGGGCAGCCGGTTCAGCGATTTCCCTGTGAGTGGATCGATCTCGTGGATCGCTTCCACCGTGTCGCCGAACAATTCCACCCGCACGGAGATGGCATCGGAAGAGGCCGGAAAAATTTCGATCACATCCCCTCGGGCCCGGAACGTGCCCCGGTGGAAGTCGGTGTCGTTGCGCGCGTACTGGATCTCCACGAGCTTGGAGAGGATCTGCTCCCGACGGATTTCCATCCCCTCCTCCAGATACAGCAACATCCCGTGGTAGACCTCCGGCGACCCTAGACCGTAGATACAGGAGACTGAGCAGACGATCACCACATCATTCCGCTCCAGCAACGACCGAGTGGCCGAGTGCCGCATCTGGTCGATGGCATCGTTGATAGAGGCGTCCTTGGCGATATACGTATCGGTGTGGGGGATGTAGGCCTCCGGCTGGTAGTAATCGTAGTAACTGACGAAATACTCGACCGCGTTTCTCGGGAAGAACTGCCTGAATTCCTGGTAGAGTTGCCCCGCGAGCGTCTTGTTGTGGACCAGTACGAGGGTCGGCTTCTGAACACGCTCGATCACATTAGCCATCGTGTACGTCTTTCCAGATCCGGTCACCCCCAACAACACCTGGTGCGGCCTGCCGGTTTGTACGCCGGCGGCCAGCTTCTCGATCGCCTGCGCCTGGTCGCCGCAGGGCATGAAGGGCGCTTCGAGTTTGAACGTAGGCATGGCCGATATCTTACCATACGGCGGTGAGGCGGCCGACTGCTGGAATTCTGCAGCAGGAAGCGAGGCCGCCATCGTGAACGATCACGATGAAGGGCAACTGACAGAGACACTGGCGGGAGAACGCGACGTAACTAAAGAGGCTGGACTAGATCGGCTAGGGGGTGACTTTCAACCGGATTGCCGGGGACAACAACCTCGCTTCGGGGTCTTGGGCGTTCCTCCATCATCAGGAAGCACTCCGCGCTAAAGTAGTCAGGCCGTATCAGCTCCGAGGCCCGGGCGTAACGTGGAACTCGATTGATGCGGCTGCGAACCCTGATTGCTCCTCGAGTACCTCCTTATCGACCCCTCCGGACAGGCTCGGGTTGTCGGCTAGGATTCGTATGCGGGCGAGCCTTGGTCGGGGGGAGAACTCGTGCGTCTTGTCCAAGACCTCGGCCGGCTAGCACCATCCCTTGCCGGCGGATCTCGTCAATCGCGACTGCCGGTCTCTCCTTCGCCGGCGTGACCAGTCCCAACGCTTCCCATTTCTTGAACGTCCGATGCTCTCTGACCCTCTTCGCCTTCTGTACTGACTTCCCAACAGCCCAAGCCATTCAAGCCTCCTTGGTGCGCCCGTTCACCGCCGGGCCGCACAGACGATCCTTGCGCCCCGCGCCGGAACCCAGGGAAGAGCCCCCGGCCGGCACACCCCACGTCCATTGAGTTGACCGCTCGGCCGTAAGAGCAGGGTGTGTAGGGGAATCGATCGCGCAGAGATCACATCGGAAGGTGCGGAAGCGCGAAGGATCAGGTGGTCACCGGAGCTCGCACGGTGTCGTATCCTACTCCATCCCGCTGGCCGGCGTCAAACTCGTGCGGGCCGACAGGGCTCGGCCCCTGTCCCGAAACTCTTGTATCATATTGAAAGTATTAATGATCTTGATGAGCAGAGTTGACAGTCACGCCACCCCCGCCCACAAAGCGGCCGGTCCTTTTCCGGCTCTGGTCACCGGACCCCCTTAGCGGAACCCCCGCGCGGAGCCCTCAGGCTACGGCATCTTGACGATTTCCCCGTCGGACGTTATGATCGCGCCCTACGTCCTGACCGTACCGCTGGTGTGAGCCAGGGGTTACTGGTGTGAGCCAATGGATCAGGAGACACTAGCGGTCTGGAATGCGATGCAGGACGGCTTGTCCTCCGTTACAGGCCTGTCTCTGCTGAGTTTCGACCACAATCGCGCCCCCGCCTGTGAGCCCAGTCAAGACAATCCCATCTGCACCCTCGTCTGCCTGAGTCGAACCGGCCAGGCCCACTGTGCCGCCCATTGCGGGAAAGCCCTGGCCGATGCGCAGCGGACCGGAGAGACCCAGTTCCTCAAGTGCGAGGCGAACCTGCACGTCTTCACCGTTCCGATCGTGGTGGGTGACAAGGTGAGCCTCCTCGTGCAGGGAGGGAAACGCTTTACAACCGAGGAGGAACGGGCTCCGACCGATCGGATCACCGATAGAACAGGTCTGCCCCAGGAGACATTCCGCGCGCTGACAACCAATCAGGCTCTAGTCGCGCCGGAGCGGCTGGCGGCCCTGGCCACGTACTTAGGGCAGGCGGGCCGGTTCCTCTTTGAAAGCGAGCGCATCCGCTCGACCACCGGAACCAAATTCTCAACCCTGCTCGCACTCTTTAATCTTGTCGGTGAGCTCCAGCAGGAAGTCGACTTGGAAAACGTGTACACGACCCTGCTCAGCTCTATCGGCATCCTGTTCGGTGTCAACACGGTCGCGTTCTTGGCCGTAGACGTGGCCGACGAGATCGCGACGTTGAAGCAGGCCTTCGGCTACCACACGGAAGCCCTACGCGGGTACCGCCACGGCATCCGCGAGGGCCTGCTCGCCCGGGTGGTCCGGGAACGCCGGCACCGGCGGACGACGGAGCCCTTGGAGATCGCACAGCTGGGGCTCCCTGGCTCGGTGAATTCCGTGGACCTAGTACCCATGGTCATTCCCGACGGCCAGGTGGCTAGCTTGATCCTGATCCTCGACTCGGAGCTGACACCGGAAGACGTGCAGGCCTTGGAAGGCTTCGGGGCCCTGGCTGCCGTCATCTTGCACAATCGGCTGCTCCGCCATCGTCTCGAGGAGGGAGCGAGGCACTTCGCCGCGCTGGCCCGCTTCGCCCACGACCTGGGCTCTACACTCGATACCGACCGCCTGCTGGACTTGATCCTGGACCGAACGGTCTCCCTGGTCGATGCCGAGAAGGGATCGCTGATGCTGGTCGACGATGAGGAGGGCAGCCTGGCGATCAAGGCCGCCAAGGGCCTGAACAAGAGGCTGGTGGAATCCGTGCGCGTCGCGCCTTACCAAGGTATCTCGGGTAAGGTACTGGCAACAGGGGACTCGCTGCTGGTCTCCGACCTCGAGCGAGATGAGCGAGTCGCCCAGAAGCAGAACCCCAGGTATCGGACCAAGTCCTTCATCAGCATCCCGCTCAAACCAAGCCATCGTACGATCGGCGTACTCAATATCACAGACAAGATGAACGGTGATGAGTTCTCGCACGAGGACCTCGAACGTCTGGCGCCCATCGCGGATTACGCCTCGGTTGCGATCGAGCGCAGCGCGTTCTACCACAAGTCGGAGGAACTCAAACGCACCACAACCGTGGATGAGCTGACAGGCCTCGTCAATCGGCGGCACTTCGAGGTGCGGCTCATCGAGGAAGTCAGCCGGTCGCGGCGGTACCGTTTGCCGCTGGCCCTGCTGATGGTCGACCTGGATCACTTCGTCAACATCAATCAGAGACTCGGGCGCGCGGGCGGAGACCAGGTCCTGCGCGCCGCCGCTCGCGTGATTCGACAGACCGTCCGGACCATTGACCTGGTTGCACGGTATGGTGGGGAGGAGTTCGCGATCTTGCTTCCCGTCACCACGAAGCCCGGCGCGGCCGTGATCGCAGAACGCCTGTGTTCCGAGCTCCGGCGGCTGGACCTTCCGGTGCAGCCGGCGGACAAGCCACTGGCGATCACGGCGAGCGTGGGCGTCACGTGTTACCCGGAGGATGCCGATAGCTTGGACGGCTTGATCCAGCAAGTCGAGACCGCCCTCCACGCTGCTAAACGGCGAGGCAGGGACCAGGTGATCGTGTTTCGGCGCCCCTGACCCGAAGCTCGTGACCATGATCACGACCGCACCTTCATAGCACCAGTCCAATGGTGCCACAGCAGGGAGGCTGCCATGGATCCACTCAAGCCAGCAGTCGCGTTGGCCGCCCTCACCTTCGTATCGACCTGTGGGCTGATACTGTCCCCTCCCCACGAACTCTGGGCCCAGACTCACCAAGTTCAGATCGTGGGCGACTACCGGTATGCGTACCATCCCGGCGAGAGCCTTGCCGAAGCCAAGAACATCGCCTACGCTGAGGCGATCCGGCTCGCCATCAGCTCCTCCCCGCTCTTTAAGGAGAGCACTTCGACCCTCGTAGACTCCAAACTCCTCAGTGATCTTGTGCAGAAGATTGCCTCAGGGTATCTGAAGGACGTAAAAATCCTGGAGCAATCGGAGAAGGGCCGAACGGTTTACTGCAAGGTACGGGTGACTGTCATGCCCGATGAGATCGAAACCCTGATCAATCAAGAAATCAACCACGGCTCAGACAGGGAACCAGTGGGCCTCGATGGAAACCGAGCGCTCCAGATCCTGCGCGTGCAGGAAGATCAAGAAGGGAACATTGAGGTAGTTTACAAAGCGTTGAAGCGACTGGACTGGCTCCATACCGCGTACGATGGGAGTCTGCAAGACAGCGCGAATGTGATGATCGACTTCTACGACGACACGGGGCTCCTCACGGGGAGTGATCGCTACCCTGCCCGCAAGACTACTTCGGGGGAGGATATCATGACGGCGGGACGGATCGGCGTCATCAAGTTCAAGAAACCGCTGAACGCGCGATCCTACCGGGTCTGGCTGGTGAAGTGATCGGGGTCGGTACCCGAGTATTCCTGATCGCCCGGATGGTTCGCGCTGCCGGCAGTTCGAGGCTGCCAGGTCCACCGGCCCTCACCCCGCGGACTCAAAGACCCTACCCCGCTTGTGCGTCCACAGCCGTACGCTGGTTGCAACTCGGTCACGGCGTGCCGCTGATGGGAGGCAAATTGATTCCGAATCGTTCGAGCCCCATGATCACGGTGAGCGCCGCGGGAGAGTGTTGCACGATCTCCTTTTGAACCTCAATTCGCCTGAGGTCCACAAACTCCGGTGCCGTGAGCCCGAGTGACTCGCGATAGGCACGGTCCGCAATTCCCCGCTGCTTCTCGGCTTTCTCACGGGCCTCCTCCGCCTTCTGGAACTCAATCATCGTAATCCGTCGCTGCTCCTGGATGATCGTCTGGGCCGTCTGCTCCAGCACGCCTTTCGGCGGGAGAATGCTTCCGATCACGACCCGGTTGACTCGGACCGGGAAGTTCTGCTTCTCGAACAGTTTGGATCTCACCTCGTGTGCGATCGCCTCCTGTAACTTGTTGCGTGTCGTCGGATCCGTCGTCAGTTGGAACAGTTGGTATTTCTGCACCTCTTCGCGCACAAACGTCCGGAACGCCTCCTTGACGTTATTGCCATACCAGTGGGGGCCAAACCGACTGATCAACTCGGGTGAGCGTCCTTCCATGACGTTGGCGATGAGGAACGCATCGAACGAGACCGGCGCGTTCTCGGCGGAAATGATGTCGAAATGCTCCGAATATTGGATCGGCCGGATATCGACATCGATGACCTCGGTCGTCGGTGCGACCATCACACGCCCGGTCTTGGCCGGAACCGTGTCCACTCCGCCGTGGCCGAAGAAAAATGGTTTCTCAACCAGCACGCCTTCGTGGCCGGCGTCAATCGCCGCCATCACACAACCCGAGCCCGCCAGGGCGAGATAGAGTGTGCCAAGAACCGCGGTGAATCTCCTGCCCAAGCCAGTCATGATCCCCTCCCGGTTACGGGCGTGTCCGCAAACGGACCGCCCCGCTTCTAACGTGACCCAACTCCCCCCAACCTCGCACGACGGATATGGAATCGACTACGACGTGCTGTATTACCGTACCCTGCAGAAGGCCAGGGGAGCAACCCCCTGGCCTCCGCGATCCGCGGTGCAGACAGCCTGGCGACTCACAAAACACGCGGGACGGCGGCCCTCCCGCCCACGAGACAAACGAGACTCCACTCTGGCGGACCATCCCACGAAGATTAGAAGTATAAGCCATTGACACTACTGATCAATGATCGAAAGCTGAACGTGGGAGATGGACTGTGGAGTGTGGTGAGTCGAGGCCGGAGCGCCCTGTAGAGGAGACACGGTCCCCGCGGCGGGTCAAGAGCGATACCAGGATGGACTGTTCCCTCGATCCTGCAGAACTAGTGGATACCGGCCTGGCGCTGCAGGTACCGCACATATTTGATGATCTGCGCGACGTCTTCCGTGGTCACGCCGGTGAGCTTCGGCATGTCGCCGAATTGCCAGTGATGGGCACGCACTCCATTGGCCGCTGCAAACTGGAAGGCGGCATCGCCATGATGGTTCGGTTCATAGATCTTGTGCACCAACGGTGGTCCCTGGGCCGTTCCCCTGGCTCGTTCGCCATGACAGACCGCACAGTGGGCATTGAACCTGGCTTCGCCCTGCGAGAACTCTTCCGGGACCCGCTGGCCTTCTAGGCTGGTCTCACCCTCTCCGCACGCAGACCAGCCCAGCAGCAGACCGCTCAGCCCCAACATCACGATCCATGGCCGACGATCCGGGGCTCGTCGAGTGCTCGGGGGGGTCGGCATCACGTTCACCTCCTGTCAGATGGCGCCGGGGTCTTCCGTTCATCCCGGCGACCGAACCGGTCATACCAGAGTGGCATACCGGATTGGATCTTTAAGGCCTGCGGCTCTGAACCCCTCGAGGCGAATCCGACAACTGTCACAGCGGCCGCAGGCTAACTCTTCGTTGACCGGATCATAGCAGCTATGGGTCAGTTCAAAGGGAACGCGCAAGGTGGTTCCCAACTGAATGATTTCGGCCTTGGTCAGCTTCAGGAGCGGGGCACGGATTTCGATGGCCTTGCCCGAGACTCCAGCCTTGGTCCCGACACGCGCCACCTCCTCGAATGCACGGAGGAATTCGGGCCGGCAGTCCGGGTATCCGGAATAATCCAGGACATTCGCCCCCAGATAGATCAGGGGCGCCTCCAGGGTCTCGGCATAGGCCAGCGCCAGCGCGAGCAGGATCGTATTGCGCGCGGGCACGTACGTCACCGGGATTCCCTCCCGGCGCTCTGCCTCGCTCCTGTCCCTGGGAACCGCCTGCTGGGTCGTCAGCGCCGATCCCCCGATCGGTCGCAGATCTACCTGGAGAACGAGATGCTTGGCCGCACCGAGGGAACGGGCCACTCGCCCGGCCCGCTCGACCTCCACTCCGTGGCGTTGGCCGTACGCGATCGTGAGCAGATGGATCGCGCAGCCGTCACGCTTCGCGACGGCCGCCGTGACGGTGGAATCAAGTCCGCCGCTGGCCAGGACCACGGCCTTCATCGGATACTCCGTCGATCTCGGTCAGGGTTCCCTGGGCTACGGACGGCCGACCGGTCTCACGCGACTGAGTCGCTCCACTCAGCGCTGTACCCTGGATGATCGCCCGGGAATACTAGTGGAGCGACCGGCACGGAATGCCGGCCGTGGGAGACAGACCCGCTGGTGCCGGCGCTGGTGCCGGACAGGCGGCAAGTTCTGGGGCAGGTGACACGGTGCCTGGAACGAGGCGGTCAGTCGCGTTCCTCCCCCTTCTCGATCTTTTCGAGCAACTCCTCCCGTGTCTGGCAATCCACGCACAGCTTGGCGAACGGCACGGCCTGGAGCCGCTTCTCACTGATCTCGATTCCACACTCAGCGCAGAGACCGTAGGTCCCCTCAGCCAGCCTAGCCAGCGCTTCGTCGATCTGTTGCCGTCTGCGGTTACGCATCTCCAAGAGCGAGATCCCCAGCTCCCGCTCCAGGTCCATCAGGGCCTGATCGCCGACATCCATCGCGGATTCCAGCCGGCGTTGTTGATCATCAGTCAAGGCCTGCCCCAGACTCGCTCCGATCTCATGCAATGTTTCCTGGCGTTTGGTCATCAGCATCCGGTGCAGGGCCTCACGGCGTTTGGCATAAGCCGGTCTGAGCATCACACCAGTTCTCGGCGCTCCCTCCGAAGCCCTCGCCGGGAGGGTCTGCTTCTTTTGGTCCACTGGTTGCGCCTTCGGGGCGGCCTTGACCGGCTTGGCCACTGCGCCCGTCTTCTTCTTTTTCACTTTGTCTGGCATGCTGGACGACTCCCCCCTGGGAAGAAATGCCGGTATTCATAACACGGCACCCGTGCTTTGACAAGTCCCAGGCCCATGGTGGCGCCAAATGCCTCATAGCCTTCGGGAAGGAAACCCGATCGAGTGGAGGCGAGTGCCGTTCCCACTGGTCTCGCCACAGGCCACGACTGAGCGGATCCCGCGCCATCAGCGCGTATGTCGCGCTCTCATCGACATCGAGGTCGTGCGTGAATGGGGAATCGTTGAAGCGGTACTAGGAGGAGTACGTAATCATGGAGTAGATGTCGCAGCCGTTCAGCTTCTCACGTCCCTTGAGGCCGGCCAGCTCCACCAGAAAGACTAGCCCAACCAGTTCACCGCCCAGCTGACGTACCAGATTGACCGTGGCGGCCGCGGTGCCGCCGGTGGCCAACAGATCATCCACGATGAGGACGCGCTCGCCGACTGCGATGGCATCGCGATGGATTGCCAGGGAGTTGGAACCATACTCCAGGTTGTACTTGACTTCATAGATGTCGGCCGGCAGTTTGCCTGGCTTCCGCACTGGCACAAACCCCGTCCCCAGTTGGTACGCCAGGGGACTGCCGAGAATAAACCCGCGGGATTCGATGCCAACGATCTTCGAGATCTTCTGATTTTTATACCGGTTCGTGAGCTGGTCCAGGATCTGCCGGAAGGCCTGGGCGTTCTTGAGCAGTGTGGTGATGTCATAGAACAGGATGCCCGGTTTCGGAAAATCCGGTACTTCACGGATCAGTGCCTTGAGATCCATCAGGCTCCCCCTCGCTTTCTACAACAGGTCTTCCTGCTTGATGGTTTTTTTCTCGATGATGCCTCGGAGCTTGCCGAGTGCGACGGTCTCGATCTGCCGAACGCGCTCGCGCGTCAACGCCAGCGTTCGTCCGATCTCTTCCAATGTTTGGGCCTCGCCGCCATCCAGCCCGAATCGGAGCATGATCACCGTTCTCTCCTTCTCCTGGAGGTCCCTGACCCATAAGAGAATATCCTCGCGTCGCCGGACACCCTCCGCCGTCTTGTCCGGCAGGTCACCCATCGGGTCTTCGATGACATCGCGAAGGAAGGTGTCCGTGTGTTCGCTGATGGGGCTGTCCAGCGAGTACGTCGTCCGGATCAACTGTTTCAGATCGGTGACATCTTCCTCGGGGATCTTCAGGCGTTCAGCGATCTCGAACACTTTCGGCTCCCGGCCCAGCTCCTGTACGAACTGCTCGACCTCCGAGAGATACTTGTTCAAACGTTCCACCACGTGCACCGGCAACCGGATGAGCTTCCCTTGATTAATGATGGCTCGCTCGATGAACTGCCGAATCCACCAGGAGGCATAGGTGCTGAAGCGAAACCCGCGCGCATAGTTGAATTTTTCCACCGCCTTGATCAAACCCAGGTTCCCTTCCTCGACGACGTCCGAGAATGGCAGTCCCCGGTTCATATACCGCTTGCCGATACTGACCACGAGGCGCAGGTTCGATTCGATCATCTGGGTACGGGCGCTCATGTCGCCCTCTTGAACCCGCTTACCCAGTTCCTGCTCCTGTTCGAAGGTGAGCAACGTCGAGTGACGGATCTCCTTCAGGTAGCTCTTCACCGCATCGAGCCCCTCTGAGGGCTCGCGCTTTCGTTTCCAGCTTTCCTCCTCCCCGGAACCGGCATCAAGGGACTCGGAGACCGGCTGGGCTTCCTCGTCTTCCTCATCCCCGGGCTCGACCACCGGGTTCTGGTCCTCGTCATCGTGAATACGGCCCATCAGCTATCCTTATCAATAGCTCGGGTTACGCCGCGCGCCCGCCCGTCGAGCTCCGGGAGCGCGAGTCATGCGTACCAGATGTGAAAGCCCGACTGCTGTCCAGTGGGCGATTCCCAACAAAGCTCCAGGTCATCCACACGCGAGAGGCGTGGCCCGGCCCTCAGCCGCTCGATGAAGGCCTCCACCGTCTGCTTCTCGCCCTCAACTTCCACTTCCACCCGCCCATCATCCAGATTACGGACTCCTCCGGAGAGCCCTCGATCAGACGCGGCATCGCAAGCAAAGGCGCGGTACCCGACTCCCTGTACACGGCCACTGACCCGGATCCGTGCTCGGACCAAGGTACCGCCCAACCTTATCTCCACTGCCCATCAGATGTATGATCCGCCCAACTGCCCCACGGGGCGTCGGACCACTCCGCGGCCCCGGCAGGATATGAGCCACAGGGGGCGACCCTCGCACGATCTTGTGAAGGAAACGAGGGCAGATGGGAGGGTCGGCTTGCTCGCGCAGCACCGGAGCGTGTTCCGCTCGAGGTCACGGAGGGCAGGAACGACGCTGTGCGTCGCCGTCGGCCCACCGAGTTCGCCAGCCCCGCTCCAGGCAGCGGTTCCATCTTCAACCGCCTCCCATCCTGGTCATGCCGGTTTGCGGCATGATCCTCGGAGAAGCAGTGTATCAAATTTACTGGACTTACCAAAGCGGAAAGGATGTCTTAAACTGGGGGCGGGATGGCAGAGGCAAGTTGGCAGTTGCCGGGTTCGGATCCGGTCGGCCCACCGGCCCTAGAGCGTGCATGCAGCGGCGCTATTCAAGAAATCAGCCGCTGCATCGGATCATCTCAGATCAGATACAACCCCTGAAGGTTTGATCCCGTCGCCGCTAATCGAATCGCTCCGGGTAGAGCAAGCTTGGGGTGGTCGGGGCGAGAGGATTAGGTCTCCGCGGCTAGGCTCCGCCTCCCGCATCAACCGGCCGGCTCGCTGCCGGGCCAGCATAGCCTCTTCCTCGCTGGTCGCTCGGCACTCGCCGGCTTCAAATCCACTCGCCCCGGACCCTCGATCCTATTTTTCGATGGTCGGGGCGAGAGGATTAGGTCTCCGCGGCTAGGCTCCGCCTCCCGCATCAACCGGCCGGCTCGCTGCCGG
>Ga0187892_10000077_pt1 | contig 220373 bp, 192 predicted proteins | sample MA1701073metaG_FD_139345 | JGI IMG/M metagenome (GOLD analysis project Ga0187892, IMG submission 139345) | Bio-ooze microbial communities from a basaltic lava cave in the Kipuka Kanohina Cave System on the Island of Hawaii, USA - MA170107-3 metaG ... | reverse complement strand
CTGCGCCGCACGCCCGCGGACCTCGAGGCGTTGGCGCCGCTTGCGCCCGGCATCCGGCTGGTGAAGGGCGCCTACCGTGAGCCGCCCGACGTGGCGTTCCCCGCCAAGCGCGACGTGGACGAGGCCTACGAGACGCTCGCGGGCCGGATGGTGGAGCTGGCTTCGACGAAGGGGCTGCGGCCGGTGTTCGGTACCCACGACGACCGGCTGATCCGCGCCATCCAGTCGAACGCGGCTGCGCGGGGCCTCGCGCCCAAGGCGGTCGAGTTCCACCTGCTGTACGGGATTCGCGGCGACGTCGTGGACCGACTGGCCAAGGAGGGCGTCGGCGTGCGGTTGCTCATCTCCTACGGCAGCGCGTGGTTCGCGTGGTACATGCGGCGGCTGGCCGAGCGGCCGGCCAACGTGTGGTTCGTGGTGCGGAATCTGTTCTGACGGCCGGCCACAGACACCAGTGCAATTCCTGCGCGGCTTGCGTGAACGGATTCGCCGAGGCGAGATCACCTGCAGCGTCCGCCTGTGGCAACGGTCCCATGTGAAGGTCGGAGGGCGGTATTCGCTGCCGCCTGGCCACGTACTGGTTACCGCGGTTTCTGAGATGTCGCTCGAGGACATCACTCCAGCACTTGCGCGGCGGTCAGGCCTTGTCGGAGTGGTCGACTTGTTGAAGACTGCAAAGCACGGGCCAGGGCGGCGGGTGTTCCTGGTGGAGTTCCGCTACGAGAAGCGGCTCCGGGGCGGCGGCCGAGCACCATGAGTGAATCCGTCATCAACGTCTCGGATTTGACGCGCCGTTTCGGCGCTACGACGGCCCTGGCCTCGGTGAGCCTCGCCCTCCCGCGCGGCGCCGTCTACGGTCTCGTGGGCGCCAACGGGGCCGGCAAGACGACGCTCATCCGCCACCTGCTCGGCCTGCTGCGCGCCCAAGGCGGCTCGGTGCGCGTGTTCGGCCTCGACCCTGTCGCCGACCCGGTCGGTGTGCTGTCGCGCATCGGCTACCTCTCCGAGGAGAACGACCTCCCCGGCTGGATGCGCGTGGACGAGCTGCTGCGCTACTCGCGGGCGTTCTATCCCGCGTGGGACGACGCGTACGCCGAGGAGCTGCGGCAGACGTTCGCGCTCGACCTCTCGGCGACCGTCAAGAACCTCTCGAAGGGTCAGAAAGCGCGGCTCGGCCTGCTCATCGCGCTGGCGTACCGGCCCGAGCTGCTCGTGCTCGACGAACCGTCGTCCGGCCTCGACCCCATCGTCCGCCGCGACATCCTGGGCGCCGTGCTCCGGACGATCGCCCATGAGGGCCGCACGGTGCTGTTCTCGTCGCACCTGCTGGACGAAGTGGAGCAGGTGGCCGATCACGTCACGATGATCCACCAGGGGCGGATCGTCGTGAGCGCCCCGCTGGACGAAATCAGGCGATCGAACCGCGACGGCGATCGGGTCCCGTCGCTCGATGAGATCTTCGTGGCGCGCGTGGGGATACCAGCGGCGCCGGCCACGGACGCCTAGCTCATGCGCTCGCCCGCCGCCGCCATCGGCTGGGAGTTCCGGCAGCGGCACCGCTGGGGACTCATCGGCCTCGGTGTCTACCTGGTGGTGCTGGCGGCCATCAAGCTCGCCGTGCTCCGCGGCGGGCTGAGCATCAGAGTGGACAGCCCCGAGAGCTTTGCCTTTATCGTCGTCGTCCCGTTGACGGCCACATTCGTGTACTTCCTGTCCGTGTTCAGCTTCGGCCTGGCCGGCGACCTGGCGGCGCGGCCATCCATCTATCCCGCCCGCTTGTTCACGTTGCCGGTATCGACCGCCAGGCTGGCGTTGTGGCCGATGCTGTACGGCTCGGCGGCCATGGTGGCGCTGTGGCTCGCCACCCGGCTGCTCGCGCAGTGGCCATCGGGCATCGCGGTGCCGACCATCTGGCCGGCGCTGATGGCCGCGGTGCTGCTGGCGTGGACCCAGGCGCTGACCTGGCTGCCGTACGGCCTGCCGGTGCTGCGCGTGGTGGTCACCATGCTGTGGCTGGGGGCGGTGGATACCACCGTGCTGCTGGCGCTCGAGTTCCATGCCTCCGAGTCGTTCATGGCCGCCATCCTGGCGCCGCAGCTGCCGCTGGCGTACCTGGCCGCCCGCTACGCCGTGGCGCGCGCGCGCCGCGGCGAAGTGCCCGACTGGCGGGGCGCGCGCGCGCGGCCCGCGCGCATCGCGGCTGTCCCGGAACGCCCGCGCGACGGGCTTCGCACGGCGGCCCGCGCCCAGGCGTGGCTCGAATGGCGCCAGCACGGCCGGTCGCTGCCGGCGTGGGTCGGCATGCTGCTGCCCTTCGAGCTGGCGCTCCTGTTCGCCGCGTACGACGCGCCGTTCATGGTCCTGGAGATCGTGCTCATCGCGCTGGTGACGCCGCCGCTCATGGCCGCGTTCAACGCCGGCGCGGCGCGCAAGCCGGGTCCGGCCGCCGGCGATCCCTACGGCGTGAGCCCGTTCATCGCGACCCGCCCGATGTCCACCGCCGAGCTGGTCGCGGCCAAGCTCAGGATGACGATCCGGAGTACGCTGGTTGCCTGGCTGCTGGTCCTGGTCGCCATCCCGCTGGGGCTCACCCTGTCGGACACCTGGCCGGAGCTGAACCAGCTCACGCGCCGGCTGAGCGACGCGATCGGCACGACCCGAGCCGCGGTGGTGACGCTGCTGCTGGTCGCCGGCCTGATGGCCTCGACCTGGAAGCAGCAGGTGCAGAACCTGTGTCTCGGCCTGACGGGCCGGGCCTGGCTGATCAAGGGAACCGCGTTCGCCATCCTGGTGCTGCTGTTCCTGCTGGGGCCGATCGTGCAGTGGCTGGTCGATCACCGCACCGCACGGGTGGCGTTGTGGAATTCCCTGCCGCTGATCCTCGCTGTTCTTGCCGTCTGCAAGCTGCTGGCGGCCGGCTGGATCGCCACGCGGGTCTTTCGGAGCCGCGTGCTGAGTGACCGCGCGCTCCTGACCGGCGCCGCCTGCTGGTGTGGCGCCGTGCTGGCGCTCTACGCGCTGTTCGCGTGGATGCTCTCGAGTGGGTTCTTCCCGCGTTACGTGCTCGCCCTGGTCGCGATCCTGGCGGTTCCCCTGGTGAGAGTGTCGGCGATGCCGCTGGCCCTGGCATGGAACCGGCACCGATGAGGAAGGGCCGCCCGTTCGTGTTAGGCGCGGCGCTGGTACTGCTCGCCCTGCCGGCCCTGCTGGCCGTGGCGGAAGCGGTGTCGTATCGCGTCGTGAATCGCAGCAACGGCTCGCTGGTGTCCTCGGGCACGCGGCGGGAGTATCTGCTCTACGTGCCGCGGGGCGTGGACTCGACCAGGCCGGCGCCGCTCGTCATCAGCCTGCACGGCGGGGCGATGTGGGGGGCCGCGCAGAAGGAAACGAGTCAATGGAACAGAGTGGCCGATGAGCACGGGTTCATCGTCGTCTACCCATCCGCTGTCGGAGGCCATGGGCCCCGCGCCTGGGAGGCCGACGGCGGGCCCGGCCAGGCGGGGGACGTGCGATTCATTGCGGAGTTGATCGACACGGTGGCGGCCCGCTACGCCATCGACCGCGCGCGGGTCTACGCGAACGGGCTGTCCAATGGCGGGGGCATGTCGTTCGTCCTTTCCTGCACCCTGTCCGACCGCATCGCGGCGGTCGGCGTGGTGGCGCCCGCGATCTTCCTGCCGTGGAGCGCCTGTACCGACCGCCGCGCCGTGCCGATGATCGCGTTTCACGGGACGGCCGACCGGCACACGCCGTACCACGGCGGCCCATCGTGGGTTGCCCGCCTAGGACTGCCGAACATCCCGCGGTGGACGGCGGCTTGGGCCCGCAAGAACGGATGCGGTCCGGAGCCCGTGGTCTCCGTCGCCGCGGCCGACGTCACCCGTCTCGAATACGTGAACTGTGCCGAGGCCGCCGCGGTGGTGCTGTACACCATCCACGGTGGAGGCCACACGTGGCCCGGCGGCACACCGTTGCCGGAGTGGTTTGCCGGCTCGACGACCAACAGCATCGACGCGTCGAGCGAGATGTGGGCGTTTTTTCGCGAGCATCCGCTCCGGCAGGCACCGTCCACGGCGAGGCGATGATGCGGCGAGAGATCCAGGCGGCGGCCCGAACGCCGGCCGCGGTGGCGTGTCAGACGGCCGCGTGCCGGTCCTAGACGAGCGTGAGGATACCGTTGACCTTTCGGGCCGTCACCCTGGCCGACCCCGCACCCCGGAGCGACCGATGCGTTTCCTTGCCCCCATGCTGATCGCCACCGCCGCGCTGACGCCGGCCGAGACCGCCGCGGCACAGCGGGCCACCATGCCGCCCGCGGCGCGGGCCGCCCTGGACTCGGTGATCGACCTTGCGGTGGAGCGAGAGTACGCTCCCGGCATGGGCATCGCCATCGTGCGCGACGGCGCGATCATCTACCAGCGCGGCGCCGGCTGGGCGGACCGCGAAGCGGGCCGGCGGGTGGACACGAACACGCTGTTCTACATCGCCTCGAGCACCAAGTCCTTCACCGCCCTGGCGACCGTGCTGCTCGACCGCGCCGGCGTGCTCGGCCTCGACATGACCCTGGCGCAGATCCTGCCGGGCGCGCGGCTGGCGCCCGGCCTGGATCCGTCCCGGATCACCGTGCGCCAGCTGCTCACGCACACGCACGGCATCGGCGGCGACGGGCCGGTGTCGTACCGCGCGGCCTACAGCGGCGAGATCGACCGCGCCGCGATGATCGCCGCCATCTCGGCGCACCCGGCGGCGCAGGGCGGCACCAACTACAGCTACAGCAACCTCGGCTACAACATCCTGTCGCTGGCCCTCGATTCCCTGGCGGGCCGCCCGTGGCAGGACGTGCTGCGTGAGCGCGTGTTCCGGCCGCTCGGCCTCAGCGCGACCTCGGCCCGCGTCTCCGAGCTGCCCGCGGGCCGGCTGGCCATGCCGTATCGCACCGAGCCCGCCGGCATGGCGCGGCTGCCGTACGCCAAGCAGGACGCCAACATGCAGGCCGCCGGCGGCATGATCTCGTCCACGGGCGACCTCGCCCGGTTCGTGATCGCGATGATGGACGGTGGCATGCTCGACGGGCGGCGGGTGTTCCCGGCAGACGTCGTAGCGGAGGCGCTGCGTATTCACGCGCGGTTCAGCGCGCGCACCGGCGAGATCGAGCGGTTCGGCTACGCCCTGGGATGGAACTACGGCATGCTGAACGGCGACACCCTGGTGCACCACTTCGGCGGGTTCCCCGGGTTCTCGGCGTCGGTGTCGTTCATGCCGGCGCACCGGATCGGCATCGTGATCGGCGCGAACGGGGGCTTCGGCAACGAGGTCCAGGATCTCGTGATGCGGTTCGGGTACGCGCTGCTCACCGGGAACGACTCGGCCGCCAACCGCTACCGGCGTTTCGTGGAACAGATGCCCGCGCTTGCCGAGCAGCAACGCGCGGCGGTCGCCGCCGACCGCGCGCGGCGGGCCGCGCGGCCGCAGACCACCGCGGCGCCGCTGACCGCGTTCGTGGGCCGCTACGCCGACGCCGCGTTCGGCACGCTGGACGTCACGCTGGAGGACGGCCGCCTCTACGCGCGCAACGGCGTGCTGCGCAGCGTGGCCGAGGTGTACGACGGCACCCGGAACACGCTGCGCGTCGAGCTGGTGCCGGGCCAGGGCCAGGTGCTGGAGTTCACCGTCGAAGGGGACCAGGCCACGGCCGTCGTCGCGAGCGGGTCGCGGCTGTTGCGCGTGCTTTGACGGCGCGTCGCACTCCGATGCCGTCGCTCTTTGATCCGAAGGCTCGGACCGCCATCCTGGAGCGGATCGGGCGCCTCACGCCTGAGGGCAAGCCGGCGTGGGGCCGGTTCACCGCTCCGGAAATGGTGTGCCACGTGAGCTGCGACCTGCGGCACGCGCTCGGCGAGCTGCAAGCCGGTCCGCCGTCCAGCCCGCTGGCGCGGTTTCCGATGAACTGGTTCGCGATCCACGTCATGCCCTGGCCCAGGGGGCGGGGCAAGAGCCCGCCGGAGTTTCTCGCCACCCGTCCCACGACGTGGGCGGTGGACGTGGCCCGGTTGCGTGACTTGATCGAGCGCTTTGGGGTGCGCGGAGCCGCCGCCGCATGGCCGGTGAGCCGGGTGTTCGGGCGCATTTCGGGGGAGAGCTGGGGTGTGATGGAGCACAAGCACCTGGACTATCACCTGCACCAGTTCGGTGTTTGAACGCTACCCCGGCCACCTTGAAGCTCGGTAACCCGGGGCTCCGATCCCCGCGCACCTCGCCGGGGCGACGCCGCACCAAGCCCTACGATCGGGACATGATGCTCTCGGCCCTCGGGTCAATCGCCCAGGACCGGCCCTTGGCACCACCGCGGTTGTCCCAACGCCGGTTCCCGGCCACGAGCGCCGTTGTCCTGCTGCTGGCGGTCGCGACGCCGCTGCCCGCGCTCCAGGCGCCGCCGCGCTTCCTCTACGTCTACCGCGACTCCCTCAGGCACGGCGTGGACTCCACGTACCGGGCCATCGAGGACGAGGCAGCGCGGATCTGCGCCGACCTCCGGTGCCCGAATCCGTACCTCGGCCTGGAGTCCCTGAGCGGGCCGCACGAGGCTTGGTGGATCAACGCGTTCGACACCGACGCGGACACGACGCGCGTCGTGACCGCGTACGCCCGCAATCGCCCCCTGATGGACGCCCTCCGCGCCGTGACCGAGCGCAAAGCCGCGCTGGTGGGGAAGCCCATCGAAGGCTACGCCGTGTATCGCCCTGACCTGAGTCGCGGCCCGCCATGGTCGGCGGCAGGCGCGCGGTTTGTCGTGGCCAGGATCACCCGGAGTCGCCACCCTTCCGAGGGCTCGGTGTGGGAGACAGCGGACTCGACCCTGTACGTCCTGCGTCCGGTCGGCACCCATCAACAGGCCCGGGCGCTGGCGCGCGAACCGGGTGCCCGGATCTTCGCGGTGCGCCCCAACTGGAGCCTGCCCGCGCCCGAGTGGGTCGCGGCCGACCCGGTGTTCTGGCGCCTCGCGCCGGCGTCGAGGCCTGGGCGCTGAAGGCGGCGGCGCCCCTACGGCCGCAGCGCCCGGATCTCCGGCGGCAACACGAACACCGAGTCCCGCACCGCCCCCAGCGCCACCGAATCCGTCACGAGCACCTGCTCGATGCCCAGGAGCCGCTGCCGCTGCCGCCGCGGCTGCAGCAGTGCGCCGGTGCGCTGCCAGTCCTCCAGCACCGTCACCGCCTCCAGCTCCCCCATCGGCGACGCTTGGCGGCGGACCACGCCGCCGACGAGGCCGGTCTCGGCGTCGTAGAACTCGTGGTAGGTCTCGTTCCACACCGTGACCATGCGGACCTTGAAGCTGCGCCGGCCCTCGAACACCGTGTCGGCCACGGTTTCACGGCTGGTGACGTACCGCTCGGGATGCAGCGCCGCGTGGAGGTCGGCCGACTGCCGCGTCTGGTCCAGCTGCAGGCCGGTGAGCAGCGATGGCCCCATCGCCGGGTTGAGGCTCCAGCCCACCTCGCCGTCGTACCCGCCGGTAATCGTGCCCAGCCCCGGCAGCTCGACGCGGAGCGCCTGCCGGTTGGGTGGCGCCATCCACAGCTCGAACGTGCCCGTCATGCCCTGCGACGGGATCTCGAACCGGCCTCGCTCGTACCGCGCGGGCTGCGCGGCGATCGCGTCGCGGCCGCCGATGGCGGCGATGAACCGGTCGCCCAGCTGCGCCGCGCTTGGCAGCGGCGCCTGGGCCGCGAGCACGAACGGCAGGAGAACAAGCGCTGCGAGCGCCGCCACGGGACGTGCCTTCATGGAATGCCTCCGGACGCGCTCCGGTTGATCTGCATGAGGAGCCAGCGGCGCGCCGCCTCCAGCACGGGATCGCGCCCCGCGGCGTAGTCCGCGCGGCCGGGCACGACGACCTCGTCGGGCACCACGCCCCGGCCCTCGAGATACTCGCCGCGCGCGGTGTGAAAATCGCCGATGGCGTGGTACAGCACGTCCCCGTTGGGCAGGCGGTCCGTCACGGCCGGCAGCACCCCGCCGATGGTCGTGTCGCCGAATACCCGCACCCGGCCCAGCGACCGCACTCCGCCCGCGAACACCTCGGACGCGCTGCCGCTGTGCCCGTCCACCAGCACCGCGACCGGGCCGGCGAACGGCTCGCTGCGGCGGCCCCCGGCCGCGACGCGCCGCGGGTTGACCGTGAACACCATGCGCCCCGCGCGGGTCATCATCGTCCCGAACGTGTCGGGCCGCGCGATGAAGTGCCCCGCGACCCCCATCGTCATCACGCCGGCGCCGCCGGGGTTGCCCCGGAGATCGATGATCCAGCCGCGCGCGTCGCGTGCGCTGTCCATGGCCGCGTCCACCTGACGCATCAGCGGCACCATCCAGTTGTTCCAGCGGAACACGGCGAGGGCCTCGCCCCCCCCGGGGCGCTCGCGCCGCCAGTCGAACCGCGAGATGAACGGCGGCAGGTTCCCGAACCGCACCAGCGCGCCCTCTTCGGCCTCGCGCTCGAGCCCCAGCTGGACCTCGCGGCCCTGCCCGTCCCTGAACCGCATCGGAATCGGCTCGCCCGGCGGGCCCTGGAGCCGCGCCAGCACCGACCGCGCGGCCCTGAGCCCCAGGCGGTAGTGACTGGGCTGCGCCGCCACCCGCTCGAGGATGCGCGCCGCGGTTTCGTCTCCGACGGCCTCCACCGTCCAGCCGGGCTGGACGCCGGCGCGCGCGGCGGGCCCGCCGGCGCGCACGTCGCTCACGACCAGCCGGCCCCCGACGTAGCGCAGGTCGAGCCCCGGATTCGCCAGCGCCGCGCGGTCCCGCGCCGTGTCGCCCCGCTCGGCGATCTCCTCGGGGAACAGCGCGAAGTGCGACTGGCCCAGCCGGCCGAGCATGGCGCGGATCGTCGCGCGCAACTCCTCGCGCGTGCGCGCCGACTCGGCGCGCGGGCGCAGCTCCTCGCGCAGCGCGCGCCAGTCCACGCCGTTGAACGTGGTGTCGAAATGGGTGCGGTGGACAATGTCCCAGGCCGCGTCGAACGCCGCGACCGCCGCGGCGGGCTCGAGCGGCGGCGCGGCCGATCGCGTGGCGCATCCGGCGAGCACCAGAACGGCGGCGGGTCGCAGCAGGTATCGCATGCCGCGAAGCCTAGCGAAAGGCCGCCGCCCGGGACAGGCCGGGTGAGCCGCCCCCGTCTCGCCGCGCGCTTGCCGCCCCCCCCGCCCGGCCGTAGGTTTGCGTCCCCCGTGCAAGACCATGTGACGCAACCGCTTCCGGTCCGGATTACCGTCAACGGCGAGCCCCACCAGCGCGCCGTCGAGCCGCGTCTTCTGCTCAGCGACTTCCTGCGCAACGACCTCGGCCTGACGGGCACGCACGTGGGATGCGAGCACGGCGTGTGCGGCGCCTGCACCGTGCTGTTCGACGGCGAGGCCGCGCGGTCCTGCCTGCTGCTCGCGGTCCAGGCCGACGGCCACGCGGTCGAAACGGTCGAAAGCCTGGCCAAGGGCGACCAGCTGCACCCCATCCAGGCCGCGTTCCGCGAGGCGCACGGGCTGCAATGCGGGTTCTGCACGCCCGGGATCCTGATGACGCTCGTGCCGTTCCTGCGCGACCACCCGCACCCCGGCGAGCACGAGATTCGCGAGGCGCTCTCCGGCAACCTGTGCCGCTGCACCGGCTACGCGGGCATCGTCGAGGCCGTGAAGCTGGCCGCGGAGTCGCCGTGAGCCGCCTGGTCGGCAAGCCGGTGCGCCGCACCGAGGACGCGCGACTGCTCACCGGTCGCGCGCTGTTCACCGACGACGTCCGGCTCGACGGGATGCTGCACGTGGCGTTCCTCCGGAGCGACCACGCGCACGCGCGCCTTCTGAGCGTGGACGCCTCGCGCGCCCGGCGCCGGCCCGGCGTGGCCGCGGTGTACGTGGCCGCCGACCTCGGCGACTACTGGCAGCCCGGCCCCCTGCTCGTCCCGCCGCCGCCCATCGCGGGCCTCGTGTTCCACGAGGCCACCCAGGTGCCGCTCGCCAAGGACAAGGTGCGGCACGTGGGGGAGCCGATCGCCATGGTCGTCGCCGAGAGCCGCTACGTGGCGGAAGACGCCCTGGACGACATCGCGCTCGACCTCGAGCCGCTGCCGGCCGTCGTGGATCTCGAAGCCGCGCTCGCGCCCGGGGCCCCGCGCATCCACGAGCAGCTGGATTCGAACCTGGCGGCGCACGTCATCCAGAAAAAGGGCGACTGGGAGAAGGCGAAACGGAAGGCCCATCACGTGATATCGCGGCGGTTCCACTACGACCGCGGCATCGCGGCGGCCATCGAGAATCGCGCCGTGGTTGCGCACTGGGACGCGCGCGCGGAAGAGCTGACGATCTGGGACACGACCCAGGCGCCGATCCCCATCCGCAACGGCCTCGCCCCGATGCTCGGCCTTCCCGAATCGCAGGTCCGCGTGATCGCGCCGTTCGTGGGGGGCGGGTTCGGTCCGAAGATCATGATGTACTACCCGGAGGAAGTGCTGGTGCCGTGGGCCGCGATGCGCCTGGGCCGGCCGGTGAAGTGGTGCGAGGACCGCCGCGAGAACTTCTACGCCACGACGCAGGAACGCGGCCAGGTGCACGACGCGGAGATCGCGCTCGACAGGAAGGGCCGTATCCTCGGCGTCAAGGACACGTTCCTGCACGACACCGGCGCCTACGATCCCTACGGCCTGACGGTGCCGATCAACAGCCAGTGCACGTTGTTAGGACCGTACGACGTGCCGAGCTACACCAGCGAGTTCACGGCGGTGTTCACCAACAAACCGATCGTGACGCCGGTGCGCGGGGCGGGCCGCCAGCACGGCGTGTTCGTGATGGAGCGACTGCTCGACATCGCCGCGCGCGAGCTGGGCGTGGATCGGGTCGAGATCCGGCGGCGCAACTTCATCGGCCCGCGCGACTTCCCGTTCGACAACGAGATCATCTTCCAGGACTTCCAGCCGCTGGTCTACGACAGCGGCAACTACGAACCCGCGCTCAGGCGCGCGGCCGAGATGATCGGGTACGAGCGGTTCGTCAAGGGCGAGCAGCCGCGGCTGCGCGCCGAGGGAAAGCACGTGGGGCTGGGCATCGTGTCCTACATCGAGGGCACGGGCATCGGCCCGTACGAAGGCGCGCGTGTCACGGTGGAGCCCAGCGGGCGGGTGCGGCTCGCCACGGGGGTGGGCACGCAGGGCCAGGGCCACTTCACGAGCTTCGCGCAGCTGGTCGCCGAGCAGCTCGGCGTGACCGTCGAGGACGTGCACGTGGTCACGGGCGATACCCGCGAGTTCGGCTGGGGCACCGGCACCTTCGCGAGCCGGGGCGCGGTGGTCGCGGGTAGCGCGTGCCACGCGGCCGCGCTCGAAGTGCGCGCCAAGGCGCTCGCGCTCGCGGCGCACGAGCTGGACGTGAAGCCGTCGAAGCTCGTGCTCGAGGGGGGTCGGGTGTTCGAGCAGGGCCGGCCGAACCACGGGCTGGCGCTGGGCGAGCTGGCGAGCCGCGCCAACCCGCTGCGTGGCGCGGTGAAGCCCGGCACGGTGCCGGGCCTCGAGGCCACCGCCTATTTCGGCCCGGCGCGCGGCAGCACCGCCAACGGCGTCCACGCCATGATCGTCGAGGTGGACCCGGAAACGGCGCAGGTAGTGATCCAGCGCTACGTGGTGGTCCACGACTGCGGCCGGCAGATCAACCCGATGATCGTCGCCGGGCAGATCCAGGGCGGCGTCGCCCACGGCATCGGTAACGCGTTCTACGAACAGCTGGTGTTCGACGAGGGCGGGCAGCTGCTGAACGCGTCGTTCATGGACTACCTGCTGCCCACGGCGCTCGACGTTCCGACGGTCGAGATGGACCACGTCGAGACGCCGGCGCCATTCAACCCGTCGGGCATCAAGGGCGTGGGCGAGGCCGGCGCCATCCCGACCGGCGCGCTGTTCGCCCAGGCGGTGGAGGATGCGCTGCACGGCAGCGGGGTCGAGATCCTCGAGATCCCCCTCTCGCCCAACCGCTTGTTCGAGCTGCTCGAGCAAGCCAAGGCCGGGGGCGGCGCCCGCGCCGCCGCACCCGCCGCACCGGCCGGACCCGCACGGGCGCTGGTGATCGAGGGCAGCTTCGACTTCGACGGGCACCGCGAGGCCGTGTATGCGCTGCTGCTCGATCCCGCCGTGCTGATGAAGGTGCTGCCGGGCGCCCAGACGCTGCGGCGCACCGACGGCGACCGCTACGAAGGGGTGATGAAGGTCGGCATCGGCCCCATCTCGGCGGCGGAGTTCGCGCTCGTGGTGGCCCTGGAAGATCCAGTGGCCGGCGAGCGGTACCGGATGCGCATTGATGCGCGGGGCGCGCTGGGCTTCGTAGCCGGCGTTGCCGACGTCGCGCTCGCCGACGCCCCCGGGGGGGGCGGGGGGGGCGGGGGGGGCGGGGGGGGCGGGGGCGGCGGAACCACGATGCGCTACCGCGCCGAGCTGCAGCTGGGCGGCACGATCGCCGCGATCGGGCAGCGGCTGCTCGATTCGGTGAGCAAGATCATGAGCAAGCAGGGCCTCAAGGCGCTCAACAAGGAGCTGCGGGCGCGCCTGGAGAGCGGGGACCGCGCCCGGTGAAGCCCGCGCCGTTCGCCTACCACCGGCCGCGCACGCTCGACGAGGCCCTCGCGCTCCTCCAGCGGTACGGCGGAGAGGCCAAGGCCCTGGCGGGCGGGCAGAGCCTGATTCCCGCCATGAACTTCCGCCTGGCGCGGCCGAGCGTGCTCGTGGACCTGAGCGCGATCGCTGACCTGTCCTACGTGCGCGCGGCCGGCGGCGGACTGTCGATCGGCGCAATGACGCGCCACGTGGTGATCGAGCGCTCGGACCCGGTGGCCCGGGCGGCGCCGCTGCTGCACGAGGCGATGCCCCACGTGGCGCATCCGCAGATCCGGAGCCGCGGCACCATCGGCGGCAGCCTGGCCCATGCCGATCCCGCCGCCGAGCTGCCGGCGGTCATGCTCGCGCTCGGCGCGCGGCTGCGCGCGAAGGGCCCGCGCGGCGAGCGGTGGATCGAGGCCGGGGGGTTCTTCACCGGCCTGTTCGCCACGGCGCTCGAGTCCGGCGAGCTGCTCGTCGAAGTCTCAATTCCGCCGCTGCCTCCGCGGACCGGCACCGCCTTTCTCGAGATCGCCCGCCGTCACGGCGACTATGCCCTCGTCGGCGCCGCGGCCACGCTCACCCTCGACGGGTCGGGTCGCTGCGCCGCGGCGCGCATCGCGCTGCTCAGCGTGGGCGAGGGCCCCGTTCTGGCCCGGGACGCGGCCGCGGCCCTCGCGGGCGCCGAGCCCGGGGCCGCGCCGTTCGCGGCGGCGGCCGATGCGGTACAACGCGACATCGACCCGCCGTCCGACATCCACGCGACGGCCGCCTATCGCCGCCGGCTCGCGACCGTGCTCACCCGCCGCGTGCTCGCGCGGGCGGCCGAGCGCGCGCGGACGGCCGCGTGAGCACGCGACGCTCCCTCCTGCCATACGGTCTCGTCGAGCTCAGCGGTCCGCTCCCGGACACGCGCTACGCCGGTGCCGACCTCGCGCCCACGAGCGTCGCGCGCCGCACCTGGAACACCTGGCACATGGCCGCGCTGTGGGTCGGCATGAGCGTGTGCATCCCGACGTACATGCTGGCGGCGGCCCTGATCCAGGCGGGGCTCGATTGGCGCTGGGCCCTCACGGCGATCCTGCTGGGCAACGCCATCGTCCTGGTGCCCATGGTGGTCAACGCCCACGCCGGCACGCGGTACGGGATCCCGTTCCCGGTGTACGCCCGCGCCGCCTTCGGCCTGCGCGGGGCGCACGTGCCGGCGCTGCTGCGATCGGCCGTGGCGTGCGGCTGGTTCGGCATCCAGACCTGGGTCGGCGGCCTGGCCATCCACGAGATCCTCACGATCGTGTGGCCGGCCTGGGCCGGCATCGGCGGCGCGTGGCGCTGGATGGGCTTCGGGCTGCCGCACTACGTTGCGTTCCTCATCTTCTGGGCCGTCAACGTGTACTTCGTGTGGGCCGGCACGGAGTCCATCAAGTGGCTGGAGACGTTCTCGGCGCCGCTGCTGATCGTCGCGGGGCTCGCACTGCTGTGGTGGGCGGGGTCCGCGGCGGGAGGCCTCGGCACGGTCCTGCGCGACACGTCGGCCCTGCGGCGCGGAGCGCCCGCGCCGCCATTGTCGATCGGACTGTTCCTCCCGTGGGTCACGGCCATGGTGGGGTTCTGGGCCACGCTCGCGCTCAACATCCCGGACTTCTCGCGCTACGCGAAGAGCCAGCGCGACCAGATGGCCGGCCAGGCGCTCGGGCTGCTCACCACGATGCCGCTGTTCGCCTTCATCGGCGTCGCCGTCACCAGCGCGACGGTGCGGATGTACGGCGAGGCGATCTGGAACCCCGTGACGCTGGTCGCCCGCGTCACCGACGAAGCCGACAGCCCGGTCCTGGGTCTCGGGGCACTCGTGGTGCTGCTGGTCGCGACCCTGAGCACCAACATCGCCGCCAACGTCGTGGCGCCGGCCAACAGCATCGCGAACCTCAGTCCGAGCCGGATCAGCTTCCGGCGGGCCGGCCTCATCGCGGCGCTCATCGGCATCGTCATCCTGCCGTGGAAGCTGCTCGACGCCTATCAGACCTGGCTCATCAGCTACTCGGGCCTGCTCGGCGCCGTGGGCGGCGTGATCGTGTGCGACTACCTGGTGGTCCGCCGCGGCCAGCTGGAGCTGGCCGACCTGTACCGGGAGGGCGGCGCCTACTGGTACAGCGACGGCGTCAATCCGTGCGCGATGATCGCGCTCGCCGCCGGCATCGGCACCGCGCTCGCCGGCACGCTGCACCCTTCGCTGCGGTTCCTGTTCAGCGGCGCGTGGTTCTCCGCCGCCTTCGTTTCGTTCGCCGCGTACTGGGCGCTGATGCGCCGCTACGCGCCGGTGCCCCCCCCCGTCGGCCTCACCGAGGAAGCCCGATGAAAATCTTCGACCTGTCCCAGCCCTTGAACCAGGAAGTGACGTTCTGGCCCTACTACCCGCCGTTCGAAGTGAAGTACATCAAGCGCAAGGCCGAGCACGGCGTGAACGCGCAGTACATCCAGACCTCCAACCACATGGGCACGCACCTCGACGCGCCCCGCCACTTCGTGACGGCGGGCCGCACCATCGACGAGATCCCCGTCGAGTGGCTGTGCGGACCGGGGGTGATCGTGGACCTGCGCGACGAGATGCACGACCTCGCCGTGTACACGCCGAAGATGATCGAGAAGCGCGTCAAGGTGAAGAACGGCGACATCCTGTTCCTCAACACGGGCTGGGGGCGGTACTCGCAATTCGGCGCCGCGCCCGACGAAGAGCGGTACATCCACATGCACCCGGGTGCGCACCCGGACCTGGTGCCGTGGCTGCTCAAGAAGAAGATCCACATCTGGGGCATGGACTGCGTGTCCACCGACCACCCGATGAACCTCCCGATCGGCCGGTTCCTCGGCAAAGGCATGCACGGCCACTGCGACCGCGTCCGCGCGAAAGCCGAGGAATTGTTCGGCGGGCCGAAGGGCGTGGCGAAGATGTTCCCGGACTCGGCCTACCAGCTGACGCACAACGCGCTGTTCCCCTACGACTGCATGCACGTCGAGAACCTCGGCGGGCAGATCGAGGCGAAAGAGCTGCAGAACAAGCGGCTGATCCTCGGCTGCTTCCCGTGGAAGTTCCGGGGCGGCGAGGCGGCGTTCTGCCGCGCGGTGGCCTGGCTCGGCGAGTGGCCGAAGAACATCTGAAGGCGGGGCACGGGGGCACAGGGGCACGGGGGCACGGAAACGACGTGGGTGGCGATACCCTGCTCGACCGGGGCGCGGCGGTCATCGCCGGGCTGGTGCAGGCCGGCGAGGTCTCGCCGGTCGAGGTGATCGAAGCGACGCTCGAGCGCGTGGACCGTGTCAACCCGAAGCTCAACGCGATCGTGACGCTGAACCCGCGCGCGCTCGACGACGCGCGGGCGCTCGAGAGCCGCCTCGCCAAGGGCGAGGATGTCGGGCCCCTCGCCGGGGTACCCGTCGGCATCAAGGACGTGACGCCCGTCGCCGGCCTGCGCACCACGTACGGATCGCCGCTCTACAAGGACCATGTGCCCGCCGAGGACGCGCTCGTGGTCCGCAGGCTCCGCGACGCGGGCGCCATCATCCTCGGCAAGACCAACACGCCCGAGTTCGCGGCCGGCGGCAACACCTGGAACGACGTGTTCGGGCGCACGCGCAACCCGTGGAATCCGGCGCTCAGCGCGGGCGGCTCGACGGGCGGTGGCGCGGCTTCCCTCGCCACCGGCATGATCGCGCTCGCGGAGGGCACCGACCTCGGCGGCTCGCTCCGGATCCCGGCGAGCTTCTGCGGCGTCGTCGGCCTGCGTCCGTCGCCGGGCCTGGTTCCCACGCATCCCTCCGACTGGGTGTGGGACACGCTCCAGGTCACCGGCCCGATGGCGCGGACAGCCGAGGACGTGGCGCTGATGCTGCAGGCCGTGGCCGGACCGAGCGAGTACGCGCCGCTCGCCCAGCCCGCGGCCGGCCGCGACTTCGTCGCCGCGGTGCGGGGCGGCCCGAAGAATGGACTGCGGCTGGCCTACTGCCCCGACATCGCGGGCATCGGCGTGGACCCGGACGTCGAGGCGGCGTGCCGGCGCGCCGCGCGGGAGCTGGTGCAGCTGGGCGCCACCGTGGACGAGATCGACCTCGACGTCTCGTTCGGCCGCGATGCGTTTCTGGCGCTGCGCGGCGAGTGGTTCGTGGCGTGGATGTACGACAAACTGGACCGGATCGACGGGTTCGGGGTCAACGTGCGCAACAACACGAACGCGGGTCTCACGGGCGACCCGCGTGCGCTGGGCGCCGCGCACCTCGCACGCGGGCGGATCTGGCACTCGATGCGCGAGCTCTTCAGGAGTTACGACCACCTCCTCACCCCGACGATGTGCGTGCCGCCGTTCCCGGTGGAGCAGAACTACCCCGAGACCGTCGCCGGCAAGCAGATGAAGACCTACGTGGACTGGCTGGCGCCGACGTTCCTGCTCAGCCTGACCGGCCTGCCGGTCGCGTCCGTGCCGTGTGGGCTCGACCCCGGGCGCATGCCGGTCGGCCTGCAGGTCGTCGGCCGGCCGGGGGACGAAGAAGGCGTGCTGGCGCTGGCGGGAACAGTGCAGCAGCTGCACCCCATCGGATTGCCCGAGGTCGGATAGCCGGCCTTCATGCAACCGTCGCCGTCGTGCCGTCAGACGAAAAAGGCACGGCTCGCGGTTCCGGCCCGGGCGCCGTATGATCCCGAGCAGTAACAACCCCGCCGTCAGGCTCGCAGCACGGAGGCGTTCCATGTTGAAGCGCACTGCGTCACGATCGTTCGTTCTGGGTACGCTGCTGGTCGCGGCCGCGGCGCCGCTCCCCGCCCAGCGCGCCCGGCCCGCCGCCCGGCCGGCGCCGGTTCGCGCCGAGTCGGTGACGACCGTCGAAGGCATCAGCGAGTACCGGCTGCCCAATGGCCTCAGGGTCGTGCTGTTCCCCGACCCCGCGCGGCCCACGACCACGGTGAACATCACGTACTTCGTGGGCTCGCGGCACGAGGGGTACGGCGAGAGCGGGATGGCGCACCTGCTCGAGCACCTGGTGTTCAAGGGCACGCCGACGCACCCCAATATCCCGCAGGAGCTGACCGAGCACGGCGGGCGCGCCAACGGCACCACGTGGTACGACCGCACCAACTACTTCATCACGTTCCCGGTATCGGACGCGAATCTCGAGCGGGCGCTCGGCCTCGAGGCCGACCGGATGGTGAACAGCTACGTGCGCCAGCAGGATCTCACGTCCGAGATGACGGTCGTGCGCAACGAGTTCGAGGCGGGCGAGAACAACCCGTTCGGGGTGCTGCTGCAACGGACGATGTCCACGGCGTTCCTGTGGCACGGCTACGGGCGCTCCACCATCGGCGCGCGCGCCGACATCGAGAACGTGCCGATCGACCGGCTGCAGGCGTTCTACCGCAAGTACTACCAGCCCGACAACGCGATCCTGGCCGTGTCGGGGCGGTTCGACGTGGCGCAGACGCTGCGCTGGGTCGAGCGGTACTTCGGCCCGATCCCGCGGCCGGAGCGCGCCGGTCCCACGCGGCTGTGGGGCACGTACACCCGCGAGCCGGTGCAGGATGGTGAGCGCAGCGTGACGGTCCGCCGCGTCGGCGACGTCCAGTACGTCATGGCGGTCTACCATGTGCCGCCCGGCGCGCATCAGGAGTACGCCGCGGTGAACCTCCTCGCCCACGTCATCGGTAACACGCCGTCGGGCCGGCTGTACCGGGCCCTGGTCGAAACGCGGATGGCCTCGAGCGTCGGCGGCTTCGCCTGGCAGCTGAACGAGCCCGGCGCGCTGCTGGTCTTCGCGGAAGTCCGGACCGATCGTTCCCTCGACTCCGTGCGCACCGTGATGATCCAGGTGCTCGACGACCTGGCGGCCAACCCGCCCACCGACGCCGAAGTCGAGCGGGCGCGCAGCGAGCGGCTGCGCGACTTCCAGCTCGCCCTGAACAATTCGGAGAACGTCGGGATCAACCTCACCGAGTGGGCCGCGACCGGCGACTGGCGGCTCATGTTCATCCATCGCGACCGAATCCGCGCCGCCACCTCGGCCGACGTGGCCGGCGCCGCCCGGAGCTATCTCCGCGCGTCGAACCGCACTGTCGGGAACTTCATTCCCGAGCGCGAGCCCCAGCGCGCCGAGATTCCCGACGTGCCCAACATCGCGGACCTCGTCGCGTCGTATCGCGGCACCGCGACGATCGCCGCGGGCGAGGCGTTCGATCCCTCGCACGCGAACATCGAGGCGCGGACCCGGCGGTTCGACCTGCCGAACGGAGTCCGGATCGCGCTGCTCGCGAAGGAGACGCGGGGCAACACCGTGTACGTGAACTTCGCCCAGCGCATGGGCGCCTTGAACGACCTGATGAGCCGCGGCACGGACGGCAGCCTCGCGGGCGGCATGCTGATGCGGGGCACGCGGCGCCTCACGCGGCAGCAGCTGACGGATTCGCTTGCCCGACTCCAGGCGCGGCTGAACCTGTTCGGCAGCTCGACGATCGTCCAGGGCCAGATCGAGACCACGCGCGACAACCTCGTCCCCACGCTGCGCCTGCTGGGCGAGGTGCTTCGCGAGCCGGCGTTCGACCCGCAGGAGTTCGAGCTGCTGCGGCGCGAGCGGCTGGCCCAGGTCGAGAGCCAGCGCAGCGAGCCGGCCGCCCTCGGCAGCCTGGCGTTCGCGCGCCACATGGCCCCCCGGCCGCCCGGTCACCCGCAGTACACCGAGACGTTCGAGGAAACGATCGCGGCGCTCAACGCCGCCACGCTCGACAACGTGCGGTCGTTCTACCAGGACTTCTACGGCTTCGGCAGGGGCGGGAACGTGACGGTCCTGGGCGACTTCGACGCCACCGCGGTCGAGGCGCTCGTGCGGGAGCTGTTCGGCAACTGGCCGCGGCGCCGGGACTACGTGCGCGTTCCGTTTCCGTACGTGGACGTGCGCGACACCACGATCACGATCAACACGCCCGACAAGGCGAACGCGATCTTCTTCGCGGGGCTGAACTTTCCGATGCGCGACGACCACCCGGACTACCCGGCGCTGCAGCTCGCCGGATACATGCTGGGCGGCGGGTTCCTGAATTCGCGCCTCGCGGTGCGGATCCGCCAGCAGGAGGGCATCAGCTACGGCATCGGCGGCGGGATCTCGGCCCGGCCGCTGGACAGTCTCGCGTCGTTCAACGTCAACGCCATTTACGCGCCGCAGAACGCCGACCGCCTCGTCGCGGCCTACCGCGAGGAGATCGAGCGGGCCCTGCGCGACGGCTTCACCGCCGCGGAGGTGGACGCGGCCAAGCGGGGCTGGACCCAGCAGCGCGACGTGGGTCGCGCCACGGACACCCAGTTGACGTCCACCCTCTCGAACGGGCTGTTCCTCGGCCGGACGTTGCGGTGGGACGAAGACTTCGAGGCCCGCGTGCGCGCGGTCACGGTGGACCAGATCAACCAGGCGCTGCGGCGGCACATCAGCCTGGACCGCGTCACGATGGTGAAGGCGGGGGACTTCGCGCGGCCCGCCGCGGCGCGGCCCGTGCCGTAGCGAAAGCTAGAACCCGGGAATGATGGTTCGCCCGCCTGGCGCGCGCGTCCAGACCAGCGCGCGCTGGTGGGCGAACCGGATCTGCTCGGGCGGGCCGGGCACATACACGAACGCGAGCTCGAGCGGCAGGCCCTGCTCCCGCAGCTCCAGGCGCACCGCGGTGGAGTCGCCGCCGCGGGACCGCCACACGCGACTGATCTCGTAGATCCCCACCTGGCCGGCATCGCCCGTCTGGAACGCCACGCGCCGCGTCCGGATCTCGAAGTGGCGGCCGCGGTGCGACCCCGTGTCGGTGCGCCACAGGCCACGAACCTCGCGCGGCGCCGTGCGCGGCGCCAGGCCGCGCAGGCTGAACACCACGATCGTTGCCAGGACGCTGGCCGAGGCGAGCACGGCGAGGATCGTCTGCCGCGGCCTCCGCGCGGGCGGGGTCACCTGCCCGCTCGACGACCGGAGCGGGCGTTCACGGAACCAGCGCAGCTGCGGCGGGCCCGCCCCGACGGGCGCCGGCGCGCTCGGCGGCGGCACCTGCGGCGGACCCGGCTTGGCCGCGTCGGTGCGGGCCGCCTCACGGCCGCGGCCGAACAGCCGGCGCACGGCCGCCAGGAAGCCCCGCCGCCCCGCCTCGCTCATCCTCTTGCCTCGACCACGCGCGCCGCCGTCTGCAGGTCTTCTATCGTCACCGCGAAGCGGGCGGCGTCGCCCTCCGCGTCCATGACCTTGAGGAAGACGGCGACGAGCGCGGGATCGAAGTGCGAACCGGCTCCCTCCCGGATCATCGCCACGGCCTCCGGGTGCGACCAGCTGCGGCGGTAGGGCCGCTCGCTCACCAGCGCGTCATACACGTCGGCGACCGCCAGCAGCCTCGCCAGGTAGGGAATCCCCTCGCCCCGCAGCCGGTGCGGGTAGCCAGTGCCGTCGTATTTCTCGTGATGATGCAGCACTACCGGGATCGCCGCAGCGAAGGCCTCGATCGGCGACAGGATCCTCGCGCCGACCTCCGGGTGCCGCCGGACGATCGCCAGCTCGGCCGGATCGAGCGGTCCGGGCTTGTCGATGATGAAGGCCGGAGTACCGATCTTGCCGATGTCGTGCAGGAGCCCCCCCCGTTGCAAGGCCTCGACGAGCGCGGGCTCGAGACCGACGTGGTCGGCGATCCTGAGACTGAGCGCCGTCACGCGCTCCGAATGGCCCGCGGTCCACGACGAGTTGGCGTCGACCGTCCGCGCCAGCGCCACCAGCGCCCCGTAGCTCAGTTGGTTGAGCTCCCCGATCCGCTGCGACAGCTCGCCGGCCATGCCGTTGAACGATTGGGCGAGCTCCTCGAACTCGTCGCGACTCCGGACTTCGACCGGGACGCTGAAGTCGCGACGCGCCAGCCGCTCCGTGCCTCGCCTGAGCTCCATCAACGGGCGCAGGCTCCGCCGCACCTGGATGCTGGAGAGCAGCACCACGAGCCCGAGCACGCCCGCCAGCGTGGCGAGGAAGGTCCGCCGGAACCCGCTGACCGGCGCGAGGATCGCGGAGATCGGTTGCGCCACCTCCACCTGCCAGGGCTCGATGGCGTAGTCGTACGCCAGGAACACCTCCCATCGCTCCGCGATGAGCGGCTCCGCGGACGCCGCATCCGCCGGACAGAACAGCCGGCGCCCCTGGCCCGCCGCGCGGATGCACAGCACGGCTTCCCCGGCTTCCGTCATGGCGCGCTCCTGCGCGCCCCGGAACACGTGGTCTGCTGCGATGGCAACCCACGCGCGACCGCCCGCGCCCAGCGACTCGACCATCCACACAGTGGGCGGATCGCCGCTGCCGACCACCAGGGCCGCCCGGCCCCCGTCGACCGCGGCGGATTGGCGCGCATCGAGCGTCAACCCGGCCGGCTCACCCCACAGGACGACCGTCCCACGAGGCCCCGCGACGGCGAACGTCGCGAACGCGCTGCGCCCGCGGGCCCCGATGCCCCCCCCCGGAGCGAGCGCCCGCTCGCCCCCGGCACGAAACGCCGCGATGGCTTCGCGCACCAGAGCGCGATCAGCCCGCAACTGTTCCACCACACCCATCCCGACGTCCCGGGCCGCGCGGGCGAGCTGGGCGTGTGCCTGCGCGAGCAGCTGCCGGCGCACCTGCACGTAGCCCACCACGGCGAGGGCCACCACCGGCAGGAGCGCGCTCACCACGAACAGCAGCACGATGCGCCGCCCGACCCTGGTCTGGAGGGTTCCGGTGAGGGCCACGGGTCAGAATCTCGCGGCGAGGCCGATGTAGCCGCCGTCATTCGCGCGCACGATGTCGTCGCGGCTGTCGCGCGCGGTCAGGGCGATCGTGGACTTCCCGTCGTGGCCCATGCTATAGAGGTCGTAGCTCGTGTTGATGGGGACCAGGAACCGGTCCCGCCGTGCACCCGGCGGAGGGCCACCGCCGCGTTGGGCGGGAAACAGGAAGTACTGGTACGGATTGCCCCACGGATCGAGTACGTTGCCGCGTCCGATGTCCGAGAGGCCGGCCGGCAACGAGTCCTGTCCGTCGAGCTCGGCCTGGATCGCGCGAATGTCGCCGATGGCCCGGGCGACCTTTGCCTTCTCGATCGCATCGCGGATCTTCGGGATGGCGATCGTCGAAAGCGCGCCGATGATCGTGGTCACCGCGAGCATCTCGATCACGGTGAAGCCTGGAGGACCGGTCCGCGGATGCACCATCGGGCTGCTACTAGTAGGCCATCGGCGCCGCCCGCGCCAGACCCCTCCGCCTAGTACCGCGACGGCCGCGGCACGTTTGGGGCCCCGAACAGGCGCGCCACGTCCGGCTTCATCACCTTGCCCATGGCGTTGCGCGGCAGCGCGGTGACGCATTCCAGCGCGCGCGGCAGCTTGTACGGCGCGAGCCGCTCCTTGGCCCACGCCTTCAGCTCCTCGAGCCCGAGCCGCGCGCCGGGCCTGAGCTCCACCGCCGCCGACACCCGCTCGCCCCACTCGGCGTCTTCGACGCCCACCACCGCGCACTCCGCGATCGCGGGGTGCGTGCGCAGGACCTCCTCGATCTCGAGCGCCGAAACCTTGTAGCCGCCCGTCTTGATGATGTCCACGCTGGTGCGGCCGAGCAGGCGATATGCGCCGTCCTCCACGACGCCGACGTCGCCGGTCCGGAACCAGCCGTCGCGGAACGCCGCCGCCGTCGCGTCGGGCCGCCGCCAGTACTCGAGGAATACGTTGGGCCCGCGCACCTCGATCTCGCCCGGCGTGCCCGGCGCCACCGCGGCGCCGTCCTCGCCGACCAGCCGGACCTCCACTCCCGGCAGCGGCGCGCCCACGGCGCCGGGCCGCCGCTCGCCTTCGAGCGGGTTCGAGAGCGCCATCCCGATCTCCGTCATGCCGTAGCGCTCGAGCAGCGTGTGGCCGCTGATCTCGCGCCACCGCTCGAGGGTCCTGATCGGGAGCGCCGCCGAGCCGGAGACCAACAGCCGGAGCCGGCGGCAGCCGTCGCTCCAGACACGCCGCTGCTCGAGCGGCGCCGCCTCCCACGCCGCCGCGAGCCGCTGGTAGATCGTGGGCACCGCCATGAACAGCGTGAGCTCGTTCGACGCGAGCCGGTCCCACACCCGCTCCGCGTCGAACTCGCCGTGCATCTCGCAGCACGCCCCGGACCACAGCGCGCAGGTCAGCACGTTGACGATGCCGTGCACGTGGTGCAGCGGCAGGATCAGCACGGTCCGGTCCTCGCCGCGCCACGCCCAGGCCTCGACCAGCGCCGTGACCTGGGCGGCGAGGCTCGCGTGGCTGTGCACGGCGCCTTTCGGCTTTCCGGTGGTGCCGCTCGTGTACACGATCATCGCGCGCCGGCTCTCGGCGACCTGCGGGAGCGCCGCGGCCCGCGGCGCGGCCAGCGCCTCCGCCGTCGTCGCGATGCGCCGCCCGCGGACGCTCGCGAGGCCGCGGACCGCCGCAGCGTGGTCCGGGTGCGCCAGCACGATGGCCGCGTCCGAGTCGCTCACCACGTGCTCCAGCTCGGCCGGCGGGTGCGACGTCGCGAGCGGAACGGCGACGCCGCCGGCGCGCCAGATGCCCCACTGCGCGGCGACATGGTGGAAGGTGGACGGCGCGCGAAACGCTACGCGAGCTTCGGCGAGGTCGGCGGCGCCGTTGAGCAGGAAGGCCGCGACGCGCGCGCTGGCCTCGAGGAGGTCGGCGTAGGTGAACGCCCCCTCCGCGCCGATGACGGCGGTGCGGGAACCGTGCGCGCGGGCGCGCGCGACGAGTGGCAGGTCGCGGCTCATCCGCGCTATCGGGTAACGCGCGAGAGGCGCCGCGTCAAATGCCGGCCGGGTGCGCGAGCCTTGCGGTGCCCGGTGATCGTGCGTTACGGTCCGGGCCCGGACCCAACCCTCAAGGGAGGCCCTATGCGTGCATCAACCGTTCTGAAGGGAGCGCTCATCGCGGCCGTCGCGGCCTGCAGCGATTCCGGAGGTCCCGGCGGCTGCGCGCCGAGCGGAAGCCAGGTCTGCATGAACGGCACGACCTTCAACCAGGCCACGCTCAACGTCGCGGTCGGAACCAGGGTCTACTGGCAGAACGGAGACGGAACCGTCCACTCGACCACATCGAGCACCATCCCGGCCACCGCGGCCGCGTGGGACCTGACGATCGCCGCCGGCGCCCGCGACTCGGTGACCTTCACCGTCGCCGGCACCTACCAGTACTTCTGCAAGTTCCACGGCACCGCGAATGCCGGGATGCGGGGCACGATCAACGTCCAGTAGCGTCCGGCGGCCGAGCGGGCGGCACTAGCGGGCCGGAACAGGCTCCGTTCGCAGCGCGTCCTCGACCTCGCGCATCGCTTCGGCGTGCTCGGTGAGGGCCGCTTCCAGCTCACGTCCCATCTCGACCAGGGGATCGCCGGCGGCGGCCCCCGCCCGCGCCGCGTGGTGGCCCGCGCGCGCCAACCGCGCGATGGTGTCGAGCATCCGGTGCACCAGCGCGTCGCGGCGTCGCTCCGTCAGCCCCAGCGCGTCGGTCCATTCCTCGTGGGCGGCGGCGTCCGCCTCGCGCCCGTGCTCCAGCGTCGCGAGCAGCTCGTCCACCTCGGCAAGCTCCCGGGCGGCGTCCCCCGCGTGGCCAAGGAAGGCCGAGATGTCGTCATCGAGGGCGGCCCCGGTGGTGCGGCGGAGGGCGGGATAGACCGCATCGGTCACGGCCACGATGTCGGCCAGCAGGCGGCGTGCAGCGCCCGGTCGAAGCGCGGCGAGCCCGGAGGCGACCCGGCGCACCGCGCGCCGCGGCAGCCGTGACGGACCCCGCGCGCGGCGCTGCCCCGCCCACAGCAGCAGCCCGGCCGCGATCGGGCTGACGACCAGGAGCGGCGGCGCGACCGTCGCGGCCGCCGTTCCCGCCGCCACCATCGTTGCGGCCACGGCATAGAGGCTGCGCGGCATCGGCGCCCAGCGGCACGCCAGCACACACGCGGCGCACAACCCGCTCGGTCCGGCGTCGTCCGACCCGCACTCGACGCAGCGGGTGCCCACCACCCGCGCGCCGTCCACCAGCGCCGGCAGGACCGCGGCGTCGCGCGCGATCAGTGCTTCCGCCAGCAGCTCCGCCGACGTGAACCGGTCCGAGGGGCGCGCGGCCGTCGCGCGGGCCACGATGGCGTCCAGCCACGCGGGGACGTCCGCGCGCAGCTCGCGCGGGTGGTGGCCGGCCGCCGCCGCGGGCGGCGGCAGCAGCGCCGAGCCGCGGCGCGGCAGCTGGCCCGTGACCGCCACGTGCAGCGTGAGGCCCAGCGAGTAGACGTCGGCGCGCGCGTCGGGACGCGCGCCGGCCAGCAGCTCCGGCGCGATGAAGTCGAGCGTGCCGGGAAGGCCGCCGGTCTGCGTCATGCTCACCATGCCCTGCAGCTTCGCCGACCCGAAATCCGCGAGACACGCGCGGCCACCCTGCTCGAGCAGGATGTTGGAGGGCTTGACGTCGCGGTGCAGGATGCCGCCGGCGTGCGCGAGGCTCAACGCTTCGGCGATCTGTGCGGCGACCCGCGCCGCCTCGTCGGCGCCGAGCGGCCCCTTCTCGCGCACCCGCACCGCGAGGTCGGGGCCGTTCACCAGCTCCATCACCACGAACGCGCGGGGACCGTCCTCGACGAAGTCGTGCACCTGGGCGATGTGCCGGTGCGCGAGGGCACGCACGGCATGCACCTCGCGCCGCATCCGCTCCTTCGCCTGGCGGGCCACGGCGGGCGGCGGGACCAGCAGCTTGAGGGCCACATCGGCGCCCACGCGCTCGTCGCGCGCGGCGTACACAATGGAAAAACCCCCGCGCCCGATCTCGCGGAGGACGGTGTAGCGATCCTGGAGACGATCCCCCGCCGCGAGATAGTCCGCGGGGGGCGAAACGGTCACGGCGAGTCGACGCCGAGCTGCCGGAGCGCGCCGAGCGCGCTCGATCGCCAGCCGTCCTCGGCGCTGTAGAGCTCGAGGAAACGCCGCAGGTTCTTGCGGGCCTGGTCCCGATCACCGAGCGCGTACTCCGACATGCCGGCGTGGTACAAGGCCATGTAGTTGTCGGGCTGGTAGGAGACCACGAGCTCCATGATCGGACCGGCGGAGCGATCGTCCCCCGCGTCCGCCACGGGGTGGCCGACCTCGAACACGATACCGGCCGCCTGCGGCCGCTGGCCGGAGTCGAGCCGGTCGATCAGGAGCCGCGCGCTGTCGATGCTGCCGGCCAGGGCGTAACACGCGGCGCCGTACCCCGCGCCCGCGGTGCCGGGCGGCGGCGGCGTGTAGCGAATGCGGCTCGCGACCTCGAGCGCGTTGCAGAACGGCTTGGCCGCCTCGAACCAGGCCCGGCCGTCACCCAGAGTCGGGGATGGGCCGGGGTGCGCGTCGGTCGGCGGCGGCGCGGGTGGCAGCGGAGCCGGCGCCGCCCGCACTCCCGGCACCAGGGCCGGAGAAGCGCCGGGCTGGCCCAAAACGAGAACAGCGCCGCAAACCGCGACGTAGCCAAGGCCGAGGGCGTGAAGGGTACGCATCCTGTCCTCAATACCCGCAATCGGCGTGCCCGGTGCCGTGACCCGCAGACAGGATGTGACACTTTCTGTGACGCCCAGCACAGGCAGTAGCGCTCAGGGCGCTCCCGCTTGTGGAATGCGACGTAGTCAGAGGTGGGCGTCTCCCACAAGTTGGCGCACTGCCTCACTCACGGTCTGCGAGACCTTGTCGGGGGATAGGAGCGAACTATCGCGCAGCCGTCGCGTCGGAAAGGCGTCCCCGAGGAGCTTCGCTATGTCCCTGAACATCTCGCGCGTCGGGTACACTCTAAGGCGGCCCATAATAGCACCAAGGGCACTGAGAACTCGAGGGTCGCGCAATAGGCCGGGTCTGAACGCCAGCTGATGCCAATCGTCCCACCTTTGGATCCATTGCACTTCGCTCCATTTGAAGGCAGCGATCTCATAGCACAGGGAAAGATGATCCTTACGCTTGTGCTGCTTGTCAGAATAGGGTCCGCCCTCGCTTGACCCCGACGGCCTTAGGGATTCAGGTAGGTAGTGCCAGATCGCTTGCCACACGAGGCCGGCACTCACGTCGGCGCTTGACACCAGCGTTGGATCCTCCACGATCGCGCGGAGCTTCTCCCCCAGCAGATACCATTTGCGAACGATGCCGTCTTCCTCGCGGACCAGTCTCGTGACCGCGTCCGCGATCTTCGGTATCTCGATGGCCAGCGTCTTATCGAGTTCATCCGCGCGCTCACGCTCTTTCTTCTCAAGCCGTCCGGCAGGCTGGTACGTCTTGAGATCGACCTCGACGCCACCTACAACCATTCGTTTTCGGATAACCACTGCCACGGTGTCAGGCCCCTTCGTTCATTCGCCAGCGCACCTCGGAGAGGTAGCGATGCACCTCTTCATGGACCGCCGACGGCACTTCCTCTCGATTCAGCGGCTTGGGCTGCCCGAGAATCTTCCCCGCCTCTAGGGGATGGTAGTCGGGGCGACCGTCGCCTACGTCGGGACGGTCTAGGACGAACTGAACCGCGCCGGCCAGCACAACGTCGAGCACGTAGTCTCCCAGGTCCTCTTCGGCTTCCTCAGCCAGCCTATAGGCTGGGTGTGCTGTGTTGTACAGGAGCGTGGCCGAATTGTTGATTGAGCCCGCTATGAGCCACTGACGCCTCTGATTCGGGTCCGGAAAACCGTCGACGGGCAGGATATCGAACGGCTTTCGCAAAGGGGGATCCTGTTCTACCCAAAACCGCCTTCCGACGCTGTCGATCCGGTCCCCGGTTGTGGCATCAAAGAGACTGGCGGTTAGGCGGTATTCGCCCAGTTCGTCGAAGACCCTCGGGTCGATAACCACGTCGAACGGACCAAGGACCTCCTGTTCGCCGGCTCCTAGTTCGAATCGCTTGTGGTTCAACAGCCTTAGGACGGCCGAATCGCCGCGCAATACCGTCACTCCTACGGCCAAGTCCAGGCCCTGAGCCGTTCGGTTGTAGGCTGTCACGCCGAGATCTGTAAACCGGTCACCCCATTTGACCTGAGGAGCGATCTCGGGATCCGGGAAACTGAAGTTGTTTATCGACACACCGAGGAGCTTGCCGGGCGGTGGCGGCGGAGGTGGCGGGAAGCGCCTGCCCCTGGCTCCGAACAGGTCCAAGTCTGCGGCGAACCGCTGAAGCTGCCGCATTGCCCACTCCTCAGCGTTGCTTCGGCGACGACTCCTAGCCTCCCGGGGATCGGCCCCGAGGCCGAGCTTGGCCTTGCCAAAGGCCTCGAGTTGCGCGTTAACGTATTCCTTGATCGCGTGGGGGAGCCGCCGGCGCCACTTTAGATCATAGTGATTCGGATCCTGGTTCTCAGCTTTGCGCAGTTCGTGTTCAGCGGTCCGATCGAACTCAACAAAACCGGTCACCCGCTCGCGTACTTGCGTCGGGAATACAGTTGTCGGCAACGACACGATCTTCATTCCGTTCTGCACGATGGCGATGCCCTGCATGTCCTCCTGAACTGTCCCCTCCTTCAGGTAGACCGCGTGGAAGTGCTTGACCTTATGGCGCTCGCCTGTAGAGAGGCGTATCTCGTCATCCTTGGAATCCTTTCCTAGAATCCACACTTTCTGGGATGGTGAGTCCTTGTCGGCCAGAGGATAGGGTCTAGGAAGCGAGACCGTCTGCGTATCATTCCCTGCTGAAACTGTCACAATCAGGCGATTCTTTTCGATGGCACGAAACCACGTTTCCGCAATCGCTCGCAGGAATTCTCCCTTGGTGAGTTGCTCCAGCAGCTCGTCCGTCGGCTCAACGACAATGACGCGCGAACCCACCTCCTTGAGGCGTTCGAGGCCACATGTGTCCAACAGCTCTTGCGCACCTCGCTCGCCCTCCCAGGGTTCGTCGTCGCTTGGGGGGAGAATGGGACAGCCGATGCGCTGTGCTTGTGTTGCCCCCACGCGATAAACGCCGTCATCACGCAGGGTGTCGTAGAACATTGTGAAGCTCTTGGAGACGCTCAGGAACATGAATTTGCCCTGCCCGCGTGCCCCTATCGCGTCGGGGCTCGCTTTGGTGAAAGCAAACGCCTCAAACCGCGCCCAATGGTACTCTTCCGGCAGGTCTTGCTCGTAGTCATCGAAGTCCCGCAACACTGGACCGGTGAGCCCCGTGGTGTTGGAGTCGGTGACGGTAAGGAAGCGTCCCCTTGGGTTTTGGATTAGTTCGAAACGTACACGTACTGGCGTCCGCCCCCGGGCTGCGTCAAGCGCGTTCTGGATCGCGTCCTTCTGAACGCCGTGCGGCCTGCCATTCGGATAAGAATCCGCGATGTTGCTGCAGATCGCGATGTAGTCCGCAGGCCGCTGCCGTCCTTCCTTGAAGACCGTAGGGACCGCCATACCATCTGTCTCCCTTGAGGGACGCGGCCGGCGCGTCCGTGAGTGGGCTTTGTGCGAGATTGAGGGCGCCCGAGGGGCCGAAGCAGCCCTACCCAAGAACCAGTTGAGCAGGGCTGCTTCGGCACCGTGGTTACGCGGTCTTTTTGAGTTCCGCCTGCGCTGGCAGCGAGCGGGTTTCCGCCTCACTCAACGGTAGGCCGAGATGCCGCTTGAGGTAGGCCTTCGTCGCCGCACGGGCTTGCCGGTTGGACACCACCGAGTTGGCCACGATGCAGACACCTTCCCAGTCCCGATTCTTCTTCGACCAGTTCACGGTCGCGAGGTCAAGCAGGTGGGACTTCCAGCCCGTCGGATCCTCCCGGAGAAGGTCCGCCCCGATCCCGCCAAGAGCGCGAAGAACCACGGCGTGCGAGGAAATGCTCTCCTGGCGCAGTTCGAGGGCCTTCAAGTCTCCGCTTTTCACCTTCGCCCAGTCCGGAATCGCCTTGGAAACCGCGACCCAGTACTCTACGGCAACGCCGGCCAGTTTCTGCGGAGCTACGTCGCCTTCAGCCTCCACCTGGGCCCGAAGCAACTCGCTGTTGGCGTCGTACAGCGCCGCGAGGCTGAACAGCTTGTTCGAGCGAACTGGCAGGGACACGGCATCCTTGTCCACCATCCCCTTGAAGACCGGTACCTGCTCCACTATGTCAACCGTCACCTGCGAGAGTACATCGCGCTTGTCGTACAGAATGTCGAGCGACTTCGACGTCTTGACGACGAAGCGGTTCAGGTCCGAGAACATCTGTTGGACTCGCTCGCGGTTCTCGTACGGGAACAACAGCACGGAGATTGTTTCGTCACCCAGAGTTGGATTCACCGCGATCGCCGCGGTAATGGCAGCGCACCGGTGCTGGCCATCGTTGATGATGAAGTTGGCGTCCTCGAATTCCATCTCGAGCATGCCAACGCCACTCCCGTTGAGCGACCTGAACTCTACGGGGCACTTGAACGAAGCGGTGATCGACGCGAACAGGTACCCGTCCTCATTGTCCAGGATGTACTTGGCAATGTCCGGGACACGCTTCTTGTTCAGGATGCGCTGCTCACGGTCTTCAGGAGTGAATTCGGCCCAGTCGCGGAACGAGAACATCTTCGGCACGGCATTCAGCTTCATCAGCGTGGCGTAATAGGTGCGTCCGCCGATGGTGCCCTGCATTGCGGGTACGGAGACTTTCATGTGCCCTCCCGGGCTTCGAGCTCTGTGGACCCGGGTGAGAGCGCGGATCGCTCAGTCCGGGTTGGGCGAGCTCGTGTCATCACACGCTACGACCTCAATCGTCAGGTGTCAAGAGCTCCCAGGCATGGTAGTGATGAGCTCACGCGCCGCCTCGCCCGAAGGCTCAGAGATGTGGCTGACCTAAATCAGCCTAAGACAACATGTTAACAGCCCTCCGGCGGCGTAGGGCTCTAGGGCGTGCGGCCCAGCCCTGCCCGGTTCTGCGGCGGCGTGCACCGTGGGTCGCGTGGACTTGTCCTACATGACGAGGTTCGGCACCCGGCGCTCCCGCAGCATCGCGTTGAACCGCGCCACCTCCCCGTTGATCAGCTGGTCCAGCGTGGCGCGATGGGTCCGCAGCTGCTCCTCGAACAGCTGGTGCACCTCGAGCTGCTGCGCCGTGGGCGCGAAGTCGGAGCCGGCCACGCCCCCGGCCAGGTACCCGATCTGGCCCGCCAGGCGCACCGGCCAGCGGATGTTGTCCTGCCCCCGCCCGGTGATGCGCAGCTGGTGCAGCTGCTCCTCCAGCGCGAGCAGCCGCCGCTCCAGCGAGTCGGCGGCGGCGCGGACCGGCGCGGCGTCGCGTTCGCCCGCCAATACGCGCCCCAGCTGCTGGAGCTGGCCGCGAAGGATCTCGATGCGGTTGACCATGTCGACGGCCGCGTTCATGTCGCCGTGCAGGTCGAGCAGCATCGTCACCTGCGAGCGGACCTCCTCCTCGCTCCCGCCCGAGTTCGGGTCCTTGCGCACGACCAGCGGCTGCGCGTACTCGCGGTCACCGACCCGAAGCTTCACGGTGTAGGTGCCCGGCGGCATCAGCACCGCGAACCGGCCGAGCCCGGGCATCGGCCGCCAGCCTTCAGGCCCCATCCGGGCCTCGGGCGCGTATAGCGGACTGGTCCAGGCCCGCGCCTCGCGCGTCAACTCGCCGCGAAGGTCCCAGTAGACGCGATTGACGCCGGCGGTCCTGGTGCCCTGCAGCGTCCGCACCGTCCGCCCACTCTCGTCCTCGACCGTGATACTGACCCTGACGCCCGAATCCGGCGCCGAGCGTAGCCAGTAGTTGATGGCGGCCCCGTACGGCGGGCTCTGACCCGCGGTGGGGTCGTCGTTCATCGCCATCGGCGGCGTGCGGTCGCGGAACCGGTACGTGGTGCGCGGCGGGAACAGGTGCGCATCGGCCGTCATCACGTCGGGCGTGAGCCGCTGCAGCGGCGACAGGTCGTCGAGGATCCAGAATCCGCGCCCGTAGGTGGTGACCACCAGGTCGTTGAAGTGCTCCTGGATCGTCAGCCAGTACACCGGGGCGTGCGGCAGGTTGGTCTGGAGCGGCCGCCAGCTCTCGCCGTCGTCGAACGACACGTACAGCGCGTTCTCGGTGCCGAGGTACAGCAGGCCCCGCCGTACCGGGTCCTCGCGGATCACGTGCGCGTACGAGAGCGCGCTGCGCGGAATCCCGTCGCTGATCGCCCGCCAGGTCCGCCCGTAGTCGGACGTCTTGTAGACGAACGGGTCGCGGTTGTTCACCTGGTGGAAGTCCACCGTGATGTAGGCGGTGCCGGTGTCGTACCGCGATGGCTCGATGTTGCTCACCGTCCCCCAGGGCGGGAGGTTGGGGATACCCGCGGTCACGTTGGTCCAGGTCCGGCCACCGTCCCTCGTGACGTGCACCAGGCCGTCGTTGCTCCCGGCCCAGATCAGCCCGGCCCGGAGCCGCGACTCGGCGATCGCGAACAGCACGCTGCCGTATTCGACGCCGATGTTGTCGGGGGTGAGGCCGCCCGAGATCCCGAGCCGGCTGGTGTCGTTCCGCGTGAGATCGGGGCTGATCACCTGCCAGCTCCGGCCGCCGTTGGTCGTCACGTGGACGTGCTGGCTGCCCACGTACAGGCGGTTGCGATCGTGCGGCGAGATGGTGAGCGGGAACGTCCACACGAACCGGTAGCGCACCTCGCCTGCCGGCGTGCCGATCGTGCTCACCGGCCACACCTCGACGTGATGGGCGTTCCGGGTCCGCACGTCGAACCGCGCGACGATGCCGCCCACCGAGCCGGAGCCGGACGCGCTCGACCACACCAGGTTCGAGTCCTCGGGGTCGGGCGTGGCCCACCCGCTTTCGCCGCCCGCCACGCCGTGCCACTCGCCCCGCGGGATCACGCCCCCCGGAAACCGGCTGTTGCTGGGCCCCCGGAATGACGGGCCGTCCTGGCGGTTCCCGTACACGTAGTAGGGGACCTGGTTGTCGGTGGTGCCGTGGTACATCTGCGCGATGGGCAGCTGGGTCCGATACCAGGTGCGGCCCCGGGTCGTCGAGATGGACACGCCGGGGTCGTTGCCGACGATCATCCGCTCGGGGTTGGACGGGTCGATCCACAGGTCGTGGTTGTCGCCGCCCGGCGACGTGCCGGGCGCCGCGTCGAGCGTCGTGGCGCCGCCGTCCAGGGTCCGGCTGAACGCCGCCGAGAGGAAGTACGCCTCGTGCTCGTTCCCGGGCGAGACGACCACGCGCGAGTAGTACTGGGTCCGCCCCGCCAGCTGGCGGTCGTAGCTCACGACCCGCCACGTCCGGCCGCCGTCGTCCGAGCGCCACAGCTCGCCGCGGTCCGTTTCGCGCCCGTGCCACGGCACGCCGTCGCCGGTCTCGATCAGCGCGTAGATGCGCTCCGGGGTGGTCCGGGCGATCGCGAGAGCGATCTTGCCCACCGGCCGCTCCGGCAGGCCGTTGCCGCGAAGCCGCGTCCACGTGGTGCCGCCGTCGCGCGACGTGAAGATCCCGCTGCCCGGCCCGCCGCTCTCGCGGCCCCAGGTGTGGATCTCGATCTGCCACATGCCGGCGAACAGGATGCGCGGATTGGTTGGGTCCATCACCAGGTCCGACGCGCCCGTGTTCTCGTCAACGAACAGCACCCGATCCCAGGTGCGGCCGCCGTCAGCGTGCGGTACACCCCGCGTTCCTGCTGCGGGCCGTACGCGTGGCCCAGCGCCGCGACGTAGACGATGTCGGGATTGGTGGGGTGGATGACGACGCGGCTGATGCGGCCGGTCTGTTCGAGACCCATCAGGGCCCACGTCCGTCCAGCGTCGGTGGACTTGTAGACCCCGGCGCCCAGCGAGATGTGGCTGCGGATGTGCGCCTCGCCCGTGCCCGCCCAGACGATGTTCGGATCCGACGGCGCCACCGCGAGCGCGCCGATCGACGAGACCGGCTGGCCGTCGAAGATGGGCTGCCAGTGCACGCCGGCGTCGGTGCTCTTCCAGATGCCGCCGGATGCCGCGCCGACGTAGTACGTGTTCGGATCGTCCGGCACGCCGTGGACGGACGTGATGCGATTGCCCACGGGACCGATGTGGCGGAACCGCAGCTGGGCCCAGGCGGTGGTGTCCGGACCGGGCCGCGGGGCCGGCGGTGCGGGCTGCGGCCGGCGTTGCGCCGTGGCGCCTGTCGCTACGGTGCACAGGCCGGCCAACGTGCACATCGCGAGGGGCAGGACGCGGGTGCGGGCTCCGAGTGTCATGGCTCGGCCCTCCGTCACGAAGTCGGCTGTTGGAATCGGGCGGAATGACGATAGAGCGGGTTCGACAGCGCAGCTAGGGCTCGAGCTCGATCAGGTGCACGCCGACCGCCGTGGGCGTCGCGGCGCCGAGCCGCATCCCCGCCCCGACGGCCAGCGCCGCGTATTCCTCCAGCGTGCGCTCGCGCCCCGTGCCGAGGATCAGCATCCGAAGGTCCATCGCGGTGAACGCCTGCCGGTCGCCGTCCGGACCGAGCGAGCGCTCGATGACCAGGACCCGCGCGCGTTTCCCGCCGGCCTCGCGGCAGCGGCCGAGCAGCCTCACGGCATCCGCATCCGCGAGCCCGTGCAGCACGAACTTGAGGACGTACACGTCCGCCGCGGGCAGGGGTTCCTCGAAGAAGTCGCCGGCGATCACTTCACACCGCTCCGCGACGTTCTCCTCGGCCATGAGGCGGCGGGCGCGGTCGGCTGCACGCGTCGCCTCGATCAGCGTCGCCTGGAGGTCGGGATTGGCCCCCAGCAGGCCCAGGACCAGCGTGCCCGTGCCGCCGCCCAGGTCCACCACGTGCTCCACGCCGGACCAGTCCCACTCCTGGACGATAGCCGGCGTCTGCTGACGCGATTGCGCTTCCATCATGTCGTCGAACGAATCGCGGATCGCGTCGGGGATTTCCGTGTCGCGCATTGAGCGCGGCGACCGGCCGGAGCGGACCGTCGGCAGCAGCTCCGTGAACGAGAGGTCCATCGTGCCGCCGAATCCCTCGAGGTCCAGCCAGCGCCGGCTGCCCTGTGGGTGGTCGTCGCGCAGCAGGGCGCCCAGATCCGTCAGCGCGAACCGCCCCGGCGCGATTTCGGTGAACAGGTCGCGCGCCGCGAGACAGCGCAGCAGCCGGCCCAGCGCGTCGGGCGCCGCGCCCACCGCGCGCGCCAGGTCGTGGATCTCGGTCGTGCCCGCGGCCACGTGGTCCGCGACGCGCAGCGTCGCGGCGACGCGGAGCGCGAAGGGCGTGATGATGTCGGCGAGCTGCCACAGCCGCGAGATGTCGTCGGGCATGGTGATATGTATCCACCGCCGACCACCGCCGGAAGCGTTGCCGGCGCCTATTCCGGCCGGGGGAGCCTCGCCTGTCCGGCGTCCCGGGCCTATCATTGAAGCGTGAAAACCAGCGACCACGCGCCACTGATCGCGATCGCCATGCTGGCCGCCCGCGCCGACGGAGCCACGGAGAGCGGGGAGCAGCGGGCCGTCGACGCCGTGGTGTCGCGCACCGGGAACCCCGACGTGACCCGTCTGGCCGAGCAGGTGGCCGCCGGGCAGCTGCGGGTAGCGGACCTGGCCTCGCGCCTGTCGGACGATGAGGCACGCAAGGTGGCCTACGAGGGCGCCCTCACGATCATCAACGCCGACGGCGTCGCCACCCTGTCGGAGAAGGCCTTCCTGGCGGAGCTGCGCACGGCCCTGGGCCTGGGCGGAGCCGACGTCGAGGACGTGACGCGCACCGCGGAGACCCTCGCCGCCGCGCCCGTCGCCGACGCCCGCGCCGTCCCGACACCGCCGGGCGACCTCGACGAGTTCATTCTCCAGCAGGCGATCCTGACCGGCGCGCTCGAGGTCCTGCCCGACCGGCTGGCGAGCATCGCCATCCTGCCGCTCCAGCTGCGCCTCGTCTACCAGATCGGCCGGCGCCATGGCCAGCAGCTCGACGTTGCCCAGGTAAAGGACCTCGCCGCCACGTTCGGCCTCAGCGCGGCGGCGCAAAGCGTGCAAGGGGCGGCGATCAAGGTGATCGGCGGACTGACGGGCGGGCTGCTCGGCGGCCTGGTCGGCGGCGCCTCACGGGTCGCGGTCGGAGCTGTCATGTCGTTCTCCACCACCTACGCCCTCGGCCACGTGGCCGAGCAGTACTATAAGCAGGGCCGGAAACTTTCCATGGCCGATCTGCGGGCGCTGTTCGACCGCTTCCAGGGTGAGGCCAAGACGATCTATCCGCGCGTCGAGGAGCAGGTTCGCCGGCAGGCGGGCACACTCAACCTGCAGAGCCTGCTCCAACAGCTGCGAACCGGATGACGCCGGCGATCCCCGCGGCTGAACGAGCGAAGGGCCGCCGGGAGGCGGCCCTTCGACGTAAAGTCGGGATCCTGCACTTCGGCCCGCGCCACTCGGCCCCGGTTAGGGCCCCGGCGTTGTGACCGGGAAGGAAACCGTGTGGGTCAACCCGCCGCCATCCCGAACCCTGAGGCTCCAGGTCCGCGTCGTTACGACTGAGAACGTCCAGGTAAAGACCGCCTGCGTGGACTGGATGCGTCCCTGCGCGTTGATCCACTCATAGGCGACGATGCCGACGTCGTCGGTCGAGCCGGTGGCGTCGAAGGTGCAGGTCATGCTCCCCGTCGGGCACGTCACCAGCGCGACCGCGACGGGAGGCTGATTGACCGGGGGAGCCGCGACCGTCACGGCCTGGCTCTGGCTGTTCGAGCCGCCGGCATCGCTGACCGTCAGGGTCACGTTGTAGGTCCCCGCCGCCGCGAAGCCGTGCGCCGGCGTCTGGCCCGAGCCGTTCGGCGTCCCGTCACCCCACACCCAGCCGTACGTCGCGTTGGGCTGCGCCGTCGAGCTGGTCCCGTCGAAGCTGCACGAGAGGTTCGTGCAGTTGAAGGTGAAGTTCGCCACCGGCGCGGGCACCGTGACGGTCACGGCCTGGGTCCGGCTGTTCGAGCCGCCGCCGTCGGTCACGGTGAGCGTCACATTGTAGGTCCCCGGCGACGCGAAACCGTGCGTCGCCGTCTGGCCCGAGCCGTTCGGCGTCCCGTCACCCCACACCCAGCCGTACGTCGCGTTCGGCTGCGCCGTCGAGCTGGTCCCGTCGAAGCTGCACGAGAGGTTCGTGCAGCTGAAGGTGAAGTTCGCCACCGGCGCCGGTGGTTGTCCGCCCGGCGTCGTGACCGGGAAGAAGACGGTGTTCGACAGGCCGCCGCCGTCCCGCACGACCAGGCTCCACGTCCGCGTCGTGACCACGGAGAAGGTCCAGGTAAAGACCGCCTGGGTGGACATGAGGCCACCTTGCGCGTTGCGCCATTCGTAGGCCACGACGCCGACGTCGTCGGTCGAGCCGGTCCCGTCGAAGGTGCAGGTCATGCCCACGCAGGACACCGCCGGGACCGCCACCGGAGGCTGGTTCGGCGGGCCGCTGGAGATGAACGCGGTGTACAGAAGGCGGTTGGGCGAGCCCGTCCCGGGGTTGGTGACCACGTTCATGGTGGCGTTCGTGGTCAGGGCGCTCGCGACGGTGGCCGGCGATGCCGCGGGATTCACCTCGAGGTACAGGGCCGCGGCGCCCGCCACGTGCGGCGAGGCCATCGACGTCCCGCTGATGGTGTTGGTCGCCGAATTGCTGGTGTACCAGGCGGACGTGATGGCCGAGCCGGGCGCGAAGATGTCCAGGCACGTGCCGAAGTTGGAGAACGAGGAGCGCGCATCCGTCATGGTCGTCGACCCGACCGTGATCGCGTTCGGCGTCGACGACGGGGACGAGTTGCATGCGTTGGCGTTGCTGTTGCCCGCCGCGATGGCGTAGGTGACGCCGGCCGCGATCGAGTTCGTGACGGCCGCGTTCAGGATCGACGAGAACGGGCCGCCGAGGCTCATGTTCGCCGCCATCGGAATCGAGGGGTTGGCCTGCTTCTGCTGCGTCACCCAGTCCACACCGGCGATCACCTGGGCGTAGGAGCCGCTGCCCGCACAGTCGAGGACCCTGACGGCGATCAGCTGCACGCCCTTGGCAATACCGTACGTGGTGCCGCCCACGGTGCCCGAGACGTGCGTCCCGTGCCCGTTGCAGTCGTCGGCCGTGCCGCCGGGCGTGATCTGGTCCACGCCCGCGATCGCCCGTCCCCCAAAGTCGTTGTGCGTAAACCGGATTCCGGTGTCGAGGATGTAGACCCGCACGCCGGCGCCGGTCGCGTTGTAGGTGTAGGAGGCGTCCAGCGGCAGCGGGTGCTGGTCCACCCGGTCGAGGCCCCAGGACGGCGGGTTGAGCTGCGTCGCGATGGCATAGGCGATCTGGTCCGGCTCGATCGCTATCACGTTGGGATCCCGCGACAGGGCCGCGATCTCCCGGGGGTTGAACTCGCCGGCGAAGCCCCGGATAGCGGCCTCGTAGCGGAAAGCGAGGCGCCCACCGTGCGCCCGGACGAGGCGGTCGGTCTCTCCGGCTGCGTTGGGCTGGTTGTCCCTGAAGCGGACGATGTAGCGCGGGTTGGCCTGAATCGCCGCGGTGGCGCTGTTCTGCGCGACGGGGCCGGACATCCCGGTGGGGGCGTCGGCGCGGCAGGCGGCGACTGCCAGGACCAGGCTGGCGGCGAGGTAGTGGCGTCTCACGGGACTCTCCGTGCCAAGGGCGGGTGGCGGGTTCTACGGGCACGATACGGGCCCAGGACCGGGGAGCGCAAGCGCACCCGTCACATATCACCCATCGGCCATCACGCACCCCTCCTGGGATCGAACCAGGACTCTCCTGTCGATACCCGGCAACTTGTTGTCGAACCGCGAGTTCGTGTCCTCCCGTCGTCGGGGTGCGGGGGAGCCAGACTGCCACCGTTGGCAGCCGAAACAGGCTGAGATGCTGGCAGACCACGTGCGCCTTGATTCCGCATCGAATGCGTAACAGCTTGGACAGGTCACGCTGCCACGTGGCTTGCCTCTTGGGAACTGACTCGAAGCCCAAACCCGAGGGACCCCTGACAATGACCCTTGGCCACCTCGCGGTCGCCGGAGGGATTCTCATTGCCCTCTTTGCTACGTTCTTCCGGTTGAAGGGACGGCCCGTCCCGGCGTCGCCGAGTCCAATCGAGCCGCGTTCGCCACTACGACCCGAGGAGCGCCAGAAGGAGTGGGTTGACCTGCTAAAGCTGGAGTATGAGAAGGCGGCCGACCGGTATGAAAACCTCTACCGCGCAATCTGGCAGAACTTCTCGTACATGGCCGTCGTCGCTGGAGGTATCCTGACTTTCGCTGGTCGCGACGAGAAGTCGGCGGGCTTCTACTTCCTGGCGCTCACACCGTTGTTCTTCTGGCTCGTGGCGACGTTTCTGCCACTCGACCACTATGGCAACGAAATAAGGACACGACTCCGGAAGATCGAAGATGACATCAACAGAGTCTATTTTCCGGCCGAGAGCGATCCGAAGCTGGGACACTTCAAGTTGTTCGAAGGAACTCGCTACAAGTGGCGCGTTCGGCATGCGGTCTTTGTCTTCGGTGCGGTTCTAACGGTGGTGTGGGTCGGGTTCGGCGTTGTGGCCGGTTCCGAGGTCGTTCAAGGCCGCGAGCAAGCGAGCCAACCGCAGACGCTAGAGCTTCAGGCTCACCCGCTCCGCGTTGAAGTACGAGACCCCGGTCTCGCGGCGCTGCGTGATTCTGTCGCTCAGTTGAGCCGCAGAATCCATACACTTGACTCCCTGGTGCGAACATCGCGCTAGAATCGGGGACATTGATCTGTCAGAGAGGCGTGATCCCCGCCCTTCCTGGTGCGCGCCCGCCCTCAGGGTTGCAGGATTCGCACCACCGCACGGTGGTCTTGTGAGGGTTGCAAATTCGGGTATGCCGACCAGCACGGCTGCGCTGCTTGAGGTATACGCAACCGTAGTTCCGCCGCAATCTGCCACGTACTGCAGCACACCGGTGACTTCGGGAGTCCTCTATTTCGACTGGCTCGAACGACGGGGCGGCCGCTACGTTGATGTGGATGAGATCGCAGGCCCGGAGCGTGAAGCGCACACGGTTGAGGTGGTTCGCCGCAATCGACTGCGCTCGCAGGACTTGGTAGCGTCGCTTCGCCGAAGGAAGCCCTATGTAATCGACCCGGGAGCGATTCCACATCTTCCTGGATGGTCCCAGGGGGACTGGCTAGCCTTCTGGGAGCAGGTTATCGAGAAGTACGCGGCAGAAGTCGTCTTCGGCGAGGGCTGGGAGTACAGCAATGGATGCGCGCATGAGTTTTGGTTCGCCAGCAGCCGACGACTGCCAACCTACGATGGACAAATGCGACCGCTGAGCGTATCACGAGGGCGGGCGGCCGTCCAAGCGGCGCATGAGAGAATGGCGGCACGCGGTGCTCCTGTGTCGCGACTCGAGGCCGTCCTAGCTAACCTCGCCAAGCTGGAACGCGAACTTCCGATCTAGCCCAGCGAACCCAGAGCCTACCCTTGGATAGCACAGACCGGTTGCACTACAAGGACGCTGTACTCGACTCCCTCGCTCAGCACGCGAACGTTGCACAGTTCGTGAGCTTTAGCCCGCAAGCTGAGCAGCGCTACGCGCGAGTCGTTGGGTATGAGCCGAATCACCGCTTTTCGACGAACCAGGATGCCGTTTCGGTGCTCTTGGATCGCTCTTCGGATTCGCTCGTCAACATTCGCAGCTTCGACCCGATGCGCCCGAAGAGTCGCGAGTTTCTCTATGGACTGAAGAGCGTCGATGAGGTGCTCGATGGAGTGAGGCGCCTTGGCCAGAGCGGTCTCCACACCATAGTCAACGAAACCATCGATGTTAGTGACGGCGGGGTTTCCGGCGTTCTGCTCGGAGACGCTGTTGAGTTTGCGCCGGACGACACGCCGCGTTGCGTCGAGAAGCCGGGCACTGCGGCGTTCCCCCGCGAGCTGGGTACTGCGTTGCTTGAGGCAGTCTATGGCTTCACACCGTCCTTTCGCTTCGGCCACGAATACCGCGTAGAGTTCAGTCTCCATCCGCTGCGCAGAGGTTTCAGGCGCGAGCACACCGTAATCTGGGAATCTGAGCTTGTTGGACATGCCGAGGCAACCGTTGCAGTCAGTTGGCCTAATCGCTTCAGCCAGTTTATAGGCGACAAGGCGTTTGGTCTGTTGGTTGCGCACTTGCTCAATCTACCGGTGCCGGAGACAATCGTTATCTCCCGGTCCATCGCTCCGTTCCGCTTTGGACAACCAACAGGCTCTTCAGAGGTTTGGATTCGGACCTGCCCGCGTGTGCAGGTGCCTGGAAAGTTCACAACACATCGCGGCTGGTTAGATCCGTTCAAGCTGATGGCCGCGGAGGATCCTTCAGGTAGCTACCTCTCGTCTATACTGGCGCAGGCGGGAGTTGACGCAGTTTACTCCGGCGCGGCCATTGTTTCGGATTCCAGCCTCGGATTCAGGCCAAGTCTCACCATTGAGGGCACGCAGGGGTTTGGCGATGAGTTCATGGTTGGGCGAAAAAAGAGAACGCGGCTGCCTCGCCACATCTGCGAAATGGTCGAGCAACTCCATTCCAAAGCCTCTCGTGTTCTGGGGCCCGTTCGGTTCGAGTGGGTCACTGACAGCCAGCGAGCGTGGATCGTCCAGTTTCATACGGGCGCTAGCCCGAGCTTTGGCCGCGTCATATTCCCAGGCAATCCCCAGACATACCGTCGTTTCCCGGTCGACGACGGACTCGAATCGCTGCGCCAGCTGATTGACCAAGCCGCTGCCTCAGGCGAGGGCATTGTCTTGGTCGGAGATGTCGGCGTCACCAGCCATTTCGGAGATATCTTGCGCCGAGCACGCGTGCCGTCCTACATCGAGCCTGCGGAGTCCAGGGGCGTGACGGCATAGCACCCAATTCACCGAAGCGAGTGGCACCGGCCTGACGACTGACCTGTCGACACTCCGCAGAGCCGTTAGAGCGCCTGCGAGGGAGTCGGTTTCGGTGCGGTGGCGGACAGCGCGGCCGACGCGACGTTGCGGACCCAAGCAGTGATCCAGCTGGCTAAAGCGCACGCATGCTGCGGGTTCTTGACCTTGTTGGGAGACGGCTGGAGCCCTAGTCCCGACAGCTGCCTCAATGCGGCATCGAAGACGAGCAACGCGTACATAGCTTGTCTGGGCTCATCCGTCGCGTGGCCGCGCAGCGCGACTACCATTGAAAACACATTCCTCGCGAACGAACTGACTTCAGAAAGAGGGCTCGCTGGCAAGAACTTGTCCCTATACAGTTCACGGCAGCTGTTCAAGAAACCGTCATCGACGACCGAATTGAATAGAATCGTCGTCACCTCCAAGGTAGCCAGGTCGCGATAGTCGAGGTCAGTCTTCATGCCTGCGGCATCGAAGATGTATGCCTGTGGACTTGTCGCTCTCTGGGCGTCGATGGCAACATTCGAGGCGTTCAGGTCACCGTGGATACAGGCGGATCTGGTTGCCCATTGCCTGCTGTGGGACGACTGAAGATCTGCCATAAGGGCTAGCGGATCAGCGCCCTGCTCGCCGAGAGCTTTCTCGTCAAAGGAGCGAAGCACCTTTTCGATCGCCTCTCGATCAAGGTGGTCAAACAACACCCTATTGACCTGGATCTCCTCCTCATTCTGGTCGCCCAACTGGCGCAGCTGCTCCACGATCTGAGCTACCAACTTCGGAATCTGCGGGGCCACAGTCGCCGGATCGCCAACCAGGTACTCGTCAAGAGGTACAGGAGTACCCCTGTTTGTAACGCTCTGTGTCACTATCAGGCTTCGCTGTCGAGACTGAACCTCGTGTAGTACTTTCACATGGCCTAGCTTCTGAGCTAGGATCGTTGCATCTCGGTGAACCGTGGGCGCGTTGCCCGCCGGTTGAAACTTGAAGAATGTCGGCAAAGACACCCCGAGCCCTTCGTCCATCAAGAAATGCCCCATGAGCACCTTGGTCGGCCCTCGACTCGGTGTGCGGCCGCCGAGGGCAGAGGAGATTCCAGGCTCCGCGTTCCACCATCTCAAGTCTACGCCTAACATCTCCGACCTGACAATGCAGCGCCTAAGGAGGTCCTCTTCGCGAGGCGACATCGTTGGAAACCATTGCTTTCCGGCGTCGCGTATATGGACTCCCGCGTCCACATACTGCAGCGCGCGTCGTACAGCCGTTTCAATTTCCTTTGGGGCGTCAGGGCTTCCCTTGTTCACCAACTCACCGTACAAGAAGTCTCGTGCGAGCCTATCCTTGATTCCCCGGATCGAGTGCGGCTGGCTGAGCTTACCACTAACCACGAGAACGACGGGCACCGGGTATGCCTCCCGACTTGCCAGAAGCTCTAGCAGTTGTTCCCCAAGGGCGAAACCATCCGCTGCCTCTTTCCGGTTCTCCAGTGGGAGGTTCAGGTCTAGGATGACCAGGTGGACGACTCGGTCGCCCGCAATGTGTTTTTGCGCCTCTCCAAATGACTGGACGCAGGTCGGCTCAAGAAGATCAAACGTCCTCTTGAGTTCCCGGAAAGTTGCCCTGTATCCCTCGATGACCGATGATTCGTCCTCGACAATCAGGGAATGGATCTTCCTGGGATAGCTCACCGCACATCCGCCGGAAGAGCGATAAGGATGCGAAAGTCGCCCGTGCCTATGCGAGCCAACTGAACGCTTCCTTGCAGCTTGACAACAGCATCGGCGATCTCCAGCAGCCCCCGTCCCCTGTTTCCCGCCTTGTTCGAAAAGACCTGCTGGAAGGCAGTTTCCAGATGCGCGTCGGTAAAGCCGGGACCGTTGTCAAGGATTGTCAGTTCGAGCCTCTGATGAACAGAATCAAGTGCGGCCTGTATGGTGATGCTGTGCGGCGCATCGGTCGCCTGAACAGCGTTGGACCAGATATTCCCGAAGATAGTATCGAGAAGAAGGCCATTCGCTCGCAACCTGGCTCGGCGAACAACGGGGTCGCACGCGACCGCGAATAGGGCGGGCCCGAAGCGCGCCTCGAAGTCTCGAGCTGCACTTCCCAGCCATTCCAGCAACGAGATGTCCCTGAACTGTAGGTAGTCATCTCCGGTGTCGAACTCCACCGAACGCGAGACGCGGAAAAGGCCGGACTGAAAACCTGCGAGGACCTCCGTCAATTCCTGCCTAAGCGCCGGCTCCTGGACGTCTGCAACGACTCGCTGGAACCGCGCCAGTTGTGCGTTCGGTAAGTAGAGAGCGTTTCGAACTTGGTGGCAAAGCCGATCGGCCACGTACCTATACGCTTCGACAATCTGAGCGCCAGAGACACGCGAAACGGGCCGCACAACAGCTTGAGGTGAGCGACTGGCTAGTGCGCCCTCGATTGCACTGCGTGTGAATTCATCAGGCTCGACCTGTAGCCAGCGACGGAGGGTTGGTTCCAGCGCGCTGGCGGTGAGGTCCGCCTTGAAGACCATCGCGATAACCTGTCTAAGCCGTCCATCACCAGCTGCGGATGCTTCCGCAAGTAGTGCGGCAAGAACCTCTTCAGGCCCTCGAAGAACGGTCTGAAAGGTGAGGCGTGCTTGCTTTGGATCGGAAACGGCTTCGCGCCGCAGCTGGGAGAGAACCTCCTTTGTGACCGTTTCAGCTTCCATAACGCTTGCGTCGCAGCTCGAACGCCTCCTCTCCACCCTCAAGCAAGTCGATTATCTCGCCCCGACATTGGTCTACACTACCCGCCCTTTCAACTACGCCTCTCTTCCCGTCCGAATTCATCACAATCACCAGGTCAGCCTCGCCGAGTACAGGAATGTTTGCGTTATGGGTAATGAAGATCATCTGACGGTGCGGCCTCAGGCGTCTGATTGAGTCAACTACCGTTTCGTAGATGAAGTGATTGTCCAGGTTGTCCTCCGGCTGGTCTATCACCAACGGCGTGTCACGACGAGCGAGCAGAATCGGCAGTAGGGCGGTGCACTTTTGTCCGCGAGAGAGTTCAGAAGCGTCCTTGAAATTCTTGCTCTTGCCAGTCGCCACATTGAGTTCAATGATGACCCTATCGTCGATCGCGAGAACGCCCAGCGCGAGCGGGTCAATATGCTGGCATAGCGCATCGAAGACCTTGCGGCCTCGTTCCTTTCCAAGGGACGTTTGAGACTCGAACTCTACGAAATCGTCCTCCTGCAACATCTGCGCAAGGTCTTCGGGCCTTATGCCTGACAACACGCGAAGGATGTCCTCTTGGTTCTTCAGCTTCGATCCGTAAAGAGCATCCAGCAACGACTGGCGATATTCAAGGATATCAGCATTCCTCTGCACCCGGATTCGGACCTTCTCGCCTGCCTCACGCTGAAGGCGGGCGGCCACCTGCTCTCTCAGGAGGGAGATTGAGTCGCGAGTCGTTACGTGGTCTGCCTTGAGTGCCTTTCGCTGGTCGATCAGCTTCTTCAGCTGACTTCGAACCTCCTCCTGCTTGAGCCTCAACGCGCCGGCAGATGCGGCGTCCTTTTCAGCCTTGGCGCGCTCCTCAAAGCGCTTGACCGCTTCCATGTTCTCCTGTTGAGTCGCAAGGTATCTGGCCTGTTGCGCCGCATGCGCGCTCCTCAGCTTCGCCTCCGAGTGCTCCAATTCCCGCAGTGCAGCGGCCAATGACCGCTCCACGTCCAGCAGCGACTCGGCGACGGATAGCCAAGTGCCCCTGAGTCTCTGCTCCGCGCTCTGCAGCAACTGTGCGTTCGCCGACCCGGGGACAGCGACTGCCGCCTCGGCACTATCGCGAGCCTTCTGGGTGAGGGAGACCAGGTTCATTTGGAGGTCACGCAGATCGGCCACGGCCCCCGTAAGGTGTTCCGTTTCGAGTTCATTTCGCTGCCGCTGTTTGGAGGCTACCTCAAACTCCGGCGTTCCCTTGGCCTCCGTGGCTGGAGGCAGCGCACCGACTCTCGCGGCGACATCACCGAGTTCTTCCAGTCGTTCGGTCAGTTCGATGATCTTGTGCTCCGAGGCTCGAATGCTGTCCGCGCTTGCGTCGAGCGCACGCCTGCGATCCGCGAGATCAACGTGAACCGCCTGCATCTCTGCCGCGCACAGATCATCCAACAGGGCCCGACGCTTGCTGCCCAGGGTTTCGTCGGCGATTGCTTCAATTTCAAGGCTGCTGTACGCATCGAGCGGAAGGAACGTGCCTCGATCCAGATCGATCGTTGTGACCGGCCGACCGTCAGGGGCAGATAGGACTGCCGTCTGGCCGTACGTGCGCCTAACGGTATACCCGCCACGCTCAGTGCCTAGCGTTGTTGACAGGGTGATCACCGAATCACCCAAGTTCGCCTTCAGCAAGTCGGCGCGAGCCTTGGCAATCCCGGGCGGAACGCCACCGAGCACCAGCCGAATAGCCTCGGCAAGTGTCGACTTTCCGCTTCCCCGCGGCCCGATGATGCAGATCAGGCCACCGGGAAGAGTCAGTGAGAGATGAGAGAGAAAACCACCGGCAATCGAGAGACGATCGATGGTCCACAGAGCCACACGAGCCTGCCTTGGGTGCCAATCACCCGGCTGCTACGGAACAGAGTCCTGTGTCCCAACTCCATTCGGGTTGGGTGGCGAAGCGTTCAAGCATCCTTCTCTGTGCGATGCCGGACAAGCCCCTCGCGGAAGCGGCTGCGGCCCTTGCTTGAACATCGGCAAGTGCCCTCCTCACGTTACCGAATAAAACCCGAAGCCGCAAGCCTAGCTGCACTCGGTGCTGCATCCGACCTCACGACGCTGCTCGGGTGCTACCAGCAGCCCGTTGAGGAACGCTCCGTGCCGTCGCCGACTGCGAGAGGGCGCGGGTGAAGGTCGGCAGTGACTCACTCAGTAACAGGCACACCCCCTATCACCCATCACGCACGAAGGCCCGACGCCGGGCGGCGGGCCTTCGTGTCATTGCCCCTCCTGGGATCGAACCAGGACTCTCCTGATCCAGAGTCAGGCGTGTTGCCAGTTACACCAAGGGGCAGCGATTTCGATTGTATGGAGCTGAGGGGGCTCGAACCCCTGACCTCCTGGGTGCGATCCAGGCGCTCTCCCAGCTGAGCTACAGCCCCGGGTGCGGGAGGCCCGGAAGGTAACGGGGGCCCAGGGGGTTGCTCAACCCGGAACCGACCCCGCGACCCTCCCAAGGTTCGCGCCACGAGGCGCCGCCCGCAACCGCCGGCAGCTTGACGACGGCCTGACGGCGGTGCGGGATACTAGCCGAGTCCCTTGACCGGAGGTCCGGGTGCGCGCTTGCCACCGCCACGCCCGCCTGCTCGCAGCGGTCGCGACCACAACCCTGCTCGCCGCCTGCCCCACGGTGCGCGTGCCGGAGCTCCGCCAGGCACCCCTCACGGGCCTTTCCGACAGCGGCGGCGCTCCGCTCAAGGTGCATCTGATGTCAGGGGAGCTTCTGGTGCTGGAGACCTGGCGGGACGCGCCCGGCGACACCGGGCTGACCGGAGCCGGCCTGCGCTACGACGCCCGCCGGCGTCTCGCCGGCGGCTTCATCGGTACCGTGCCCCGCGACTCGGTCGCGCTCCTGGAGATCACGCGCGCCCAAACGGCTCGGCCCGCGGGCTCCGTCGTTCTCGGCACGTTCACCGTGCTCATGGGCGCCGTGACGGCGCTCTGCGTCGCGGACCCGAAAACCTGCTTCGGCTCCTGCCCGACGTTCTACCTGGACGGCGACGACCGCCCCGTCGCCGAGGGGTTCAGCGCCAGCGTGGCGCGCGTGCTCGAGGCCACCGACGTGGATCACCTTGCGCAGATGGCAGCCACCGGACGCCAGGTCGCCATCACGATGCGCAACGAAGCCCTGGAGACCCACGCGATTCGCGCGGTGCGGCTGCTGGTCGCGCCCCGTCCCGCCGGAGGGCGCATCGTGCACGCCGCCGATGGGACCTACTTCGCGGCGACCGACGATCTGCCGCCCGCCACCTGCATCGCGGCGGACCGCGACTGCCGGGCCGTCGTGGCCGCCGCGGACGGCGCGGAGTGGTCCACCACCGCCGACCGGGCCGACCTCGGTGCGCCGGACAGCGTGGACCTCGTCTTCCCGGGCGCCGCCGGCCCCGGGGGCCTGCTGGTGACGGCCCGTCAGTCGTTCGTCTCCACGTACGTCTTCTACCAGACGCTGGCCTACGCCGGCTCGCGGGCCGGCGATCTGCTGGCCGAGGTCGAGCGCCGCGGCACGGCCGCGTTCCCCGGCGCCTGGGCGATGATGCGGCACCTGTCCCGCGTGGAGGTCCTGGCGGGCCCGACCGACGGCGCGCTCGAGCCCGTGGGTGCCTTCGGGGAGCCCGGCCCGATCGCCGCGGACCACCAGGTCGTTCCGCTCCCGGCGGCCCTGGGCCACGCCCCGCTCCGAGTGCGGCTCCGTTTCACGCGCGGCGCGTGGCGGTTCGATCGGCTGGCACTCGCGCGCATCGCGCCCGCCGCCCAGCCACAGGGCCTGGACCCGACCCGCGTCGAGCGCGCAGGCACCCCCGAGGCCGCGGCGCTGGCGCGACTGCTCGATCCCGACCGCTACCTGATCACCGGGCCGGGCGACGCGTATCGGCTGACCTTCGACCTGCCACGCGACGCGTCCGAGCTCGAGTTCTTCCTCGAGAGCCGCGGCTACTACTATGAGTGGATGCGGCCGGAGTGGCTGCGCGAGGAAGATCCCGCGATGCTGCGCATGATCGCGCACGCGCCGCGCGCCGCCCTGCGCCGGATGGCGCCCGGGTACGCCCGCCTGGAACCGAGGCTCGAGGAGCTGTTCTGGGCGAGCCGCTTCGGGAGGAGGTAGCACAATGCAGCGCGCGTTGCTGATCCTCGGCGCGGCCGCGATGCTGGCTCCCACAGCCCTCCTCGCCCAGCGCGCACGGCCACGCGAAACGGTCCTGGGCCGCGTGGTGGCGCTGTACCCGGCCGGCGATGCTGCGCGCCCCGTGCGAGGCGAGCTGCTCGCCGTGCGGCCGGACAGCGCGTGGGTGCTGGCCCCGGACCTTTCGCGGGTCGCGGCCGTTCCGATGGCGTCGATCCGCACCGCGCTGGTTCGGCGTCACGGGCTCACCGCCGAGAGGGGCGTTCTGTGGGGCGCGGCCCTGGGCGTGATCGCGGGCGTGGGCCTGTCCGCCGCCTGCTCCAGCGTGGAGGGGTCGAGCTGCGGCGGCGTGCTGGTCGGCACGACCGCCTTCGGGCTGCTGCTGGGCGGGCTCGCGGCGCCGTCGCTCGCGTCGTCGAGCCGCTGGCACATCACGCCCGTGACGGCCGAATCCCTGGCGCGCTTCGCCCGGTTCCCGCAGGGACCGCCCACCGGCGTTTCGCTGGACCAAATGGCTGACGGGGAGTCGGGCGCAGCGGCGGGCCGACCCCGACCCTGACCTCGGAGCGCCACTCCGGCGGCCGCCCCCTCGACAGGAAGCGACTCCCCAAGCCATTCTTGGGTCGGACGATGCGGACCCGCCTGCGCACCCTGCAAGCCCTTCCGGCCAGCCGCCGCGGCGACCGCCGCGGCTTCACGCTCATCGAGCTGCTGATCGTGATCCTGCTGATCGGCGCGCTCGCGGCCATCCTGCTGCCCAACATGCAGCGCGCGCGGTTCCGCGCCCAGGCGGCCGAGGTCGCTTCGAAACTCGAGGCGCTCAACGTCGCGGTGAAGGCCTACGAGACCGACCACGGCGACGCGCCGGTGGGCACGGGGCCAAGCGGCGCGCCGCCGGCCTGGCTCGCGCCGTACGCCGAGGTCCGCCTGTTCAACGGCCCGATGGGTATCACCTACCAGCTGAACATCACCACCGGCCAGCCGCCCACGGTGGTGGCGAGCGCCGGCCCCGATCCCGGGCAGCAGCAGGTGCTCCTCGCCGCCGCGGGCATCCTGGGCGACGTCGCGTTCGTGGTCGGCGGCGGCGCGACCCTCGTCGCCTCGCTGACGCACTGATGACCGACCCCATGGGACCCGAGACCCGCGAGCGGATGCGCGACGCCGTCAAGGACCTGGTACAGAAGGTCAAGGACGACCGGGCGGAGACCCAGGCCGACCGGGATGCCGAAGAACGGCGGCGTCGAACCCACGAGCGCCAGAAATACGTGTGGCTGTTCGTCGCGGTCGTGGGGTTCGCGTGGTCGGTCGCGTTCACGCTCCCGCGGATCCGCGCGCCGATCGGGCCGCCGACCGGCGCCGAGGCCGAGCGCCACGGCCGCCACGCCCTGGTCTACGCGGCGCGCCTGGTCGAGGAGTTCCAACGCGCCCGCGGCCGCCTCCCGAACACCATCGAGGAGATCGCCGTGAGCCTGCCCGGCGTGGTGCTCCAGCCGCGTCCGGGTGGCTGGGAGCTTTCCATGGTTGTGGAGGGCCGGACCGTCGCCACGCTCTCGCTCAGGAGCGGCGACGACCTGCGGTCCTTCCTGCAGGGTCGCTAGGGAAGCCTCAGTCGGTGAACGGGATGTCGATCGTCAGCCCGTCCTTCGCCACCACCGTCTCGGGGAACACCTCGCGCGCTTCGTCCAGCAGGGGCGCGCTGTCGCGGGAGTAGCGCGCCGACAGGTGCGTGAGCGCGAGCCGCCGCGCGCCGGCCATCTTCGCCACCTGTGCTGCTTCCTTCGCCGTGGCGTGCAGGGTCTCCTTCGCGCGGTCCGCCTCCTCGTCGCCGAACGTGGCTTCGTGCACCAGCAGGTCCGCGCCCTGCGCGATCTCGATGGTCGCGGCGCACGGCCGCGTATCGCCCGTGTATACCAGCCGCCGGCCGGGCCGCGGCGCGCCGACGATCGTTTCGGGGCCTACGTTCCGGCCGTCCGGCAGCGTGACCGCCCGGCCGCGCTGCAGCTCCCCCCACATCCGCCCTTCGGGCACGCCCAGCTCCCGCGCCCGGTCCGGGTTGAACCGGCCGTGCCGGGTCGGCTCGATCAGCGCCCAGCCGAGGGCGCCGCCGCCGTGTTCCACGGCGTACGCCACCAGCTCGTACCCTTCGCGCGCCAGCCGCTGCCCGGCCTCGACCTCGGCGATCTCGATGTCGAACGTGGGCCGCTCCGGGCCCAGACTGAGCGCCGCGCCGAGCACCCGCTTCGCGCCCTTCGGCCCCCACAGCCGCATCGGCTCGGCCCGGCCCTGCAGCCCGAGCGTGCGCACCAGGCCGATGATGCCGAGGTAGTGGTCCGCATGGAAGTGCGAGAAGAACAGGTCCGCCACCGCGAAGCTCGCGCCGTAGCGCATCATCTGCCGCTGCGTCCCCTCACCGCACTCGAACAGCAGGCTCTCGCCCTCGCGCGTGACCACCAGTCCCGCGACGTTGCGCTCGACGGTCGGCCGGGCCGCCGAGGTGCCGAGGAACAGAACCTGGAGCAACCTAGAACCTCAGCCGGAGGTAGCGCCCGGGGTTGATCTTGAGGTCGTTGAGCAGGTCGGCGAGCGCGTTGTTGGTGCGGCGCAGCTCGTGGTAGAGGGTCGAATCGTTGAGCAGCGCGGGCAGCGTGCCGCGCCCGCTGTTGAGCTTCGTGAGGATGGAGTCCAGGGCGGCGCTCGTGTGCGTGAGCGACGCCGTGGCCTGCGACAGGTGGGCCGAGAGGTCGCGCACGTTGCGCACCGCTTCGGTGGTCGTCTGCTGGTTCGCGGCCATCAGCTGGTCCATGCGCTGGAACACGCGCCTGAGCTCGCCGAGCGCCGCCGTGAGCTCGCGGGTCGGCCGCTCGCTCGCGCCGCCCAGCGTCTGGAGCGTGCGACGCGCCTCGACCAGCACGGCCCGCAGCTCGCGGGTGGTGGCGGGACCCAGCAGCTCGCCGGCGTTGCCCATCAGGTTGCGCGCGGGATCCACCACGCCCGCGGCCATCTCGGTGATATCCACCACGGTGGTGCCGCGGAGCACGCGGTCCGCGGGCAGCGCCCGCGCGGCGCGGCCCGGCGAGTAGTCGAGGAATCGCGCGCCGAAGAAGTCCTTCAACTTGATGGCGACCGCCGCATCCTCGCGCGCCTGCGGCCCGTGCCGTACCTCGAACGTCACCTCCACCTCGCCCGGACCGCCGAGCGCGATGCGCGAGACCTGCCCGACCACCACGCCGCTGGTCTGCACCGGGTCGCCCTCCTTGAGGCCCGCGACGTCGTCGAACGTCGCGTGGAGCACGACGCCCCGCCGTAACGACTGGCCGCGCAGCCACATCATCAGGAGCACGAACAGGACCGAGGCCACCACGATCATGACCCCGACGGCCGCCTCGCGCCGGTACCTGAGCTCCATCAGCGCCCCGCCTCGAGCATCTCGAAGTCCCGCTCCAGGAACTCCCGCACCACCTCGTCCTTCGCGTTCACGAAATCCTCCGCCGTCCCGACCTTCCGGATGACGCCATGGTGCAGCAGCGCGATGCGGTCGGCCACCTTGAAGCTCCCCCGCACGTCGTGGGAAACCACGACGCTGGTCGCGTGCAGCTCCGCCTGGAGCTGCTCGATCAGGTCGTCCATCGCGTCCGCGTTGACCGGGTCGAGCCCGCTGGTGGGCTCGTCGTAGAGCAGGTACGACGGCCGCCCCGCGATCGCCCGCGCGATGCCCACGCGCTTGCGCATCCCGCCCGACAGCTCCGCCGGCATGTTCCGGCCCACCTCCGGCAGCAGGTTCACCAGGCGCAGGCACTCGGCGACCCGCGCATCGCAGTACGCCTCGTCCCGGAACAGCGTCTCGTCCGCGATGCCGAGCCGGATGTTCTCGTACACAGTCATCGAGTCGAACAGCGCGCCCATCTGAAACGCGTAGCCGACCTTCAGGCGCAGGGCCGTGAGCCCGGCCCGCGACAGGTTGGGCACCGATTGCCCGTCCACGAGCACGTCGCCCGAGTCCGGCTTCAGCAGGCCCACGACGTGTTTCAGAAGCACGCTCTTGCCCGTCCCCGAGGGGCCCAGCAGGGCCACGGTCTCGCCCCGCTTCACCTCGAAGTCCACGCCGTCCAGCACTACCTGCCGGCCGAATGCCTTGTGCACGCCCTTGAGCTCGATCACGCCCGCGGCCTCACACCCCGGGCAGCAACAGTTTGGCCAGCACGGTGTCGAGCAGCAGGATCATCACGCTCGACGTGACGACCGCAGTCGTCGTCGCGCGCCCCACGCCCTCGGCACCCTGGTCCGCCGTGAAGCCCACGTAGCACGGGATCATCGTCACGACCATGCCGAAGGCCTCGGCCTTGATCATCGAGTACCACAGGTCGAACGACCGAAAAAAGTAGCGCGACCCGTACACGAAGTCGGCGTCGGTGATCCCCAGCGAGCTCTTCGCCGCGGCCCACCCCGCGAGCAGGCCGGTACCGTTGGCCAACATCACCAGCGCCGGCACCATCACGATGCCCGCGACGACCCGCGGCAGCAGCAGGTGCGACGCCGGGTTGCGCCCCAGTGATTCGAGCGCGTCGATCTGCTCCGTCACGCGCATCGTCCCCAGCTCGGCCGCGTAGCGCGCGCCGATGCGACCCGCGAGAATCAGCGCCGTCAGCACCGGCCCCAGCTCGAGGATGATGGACTCGGTGACCACCGCGCCCATCACGTAGATCGGCACCGAGCCCGTGAACTGGTAGCCCGCCTGGAGACTGGTGACCGCGCCCGCGAACCCCGCCGTCAACAACACGATGAACAGCGAGCCGTAGCCCACGTTCTGGCACTGCTCAACGGCCCGCGGCACCCAGCGCCGCCAGTCGGGCAGCGCCCGGATCAGCTCCAGCACCATCATCCCGAACCGCCCGATGTGCGCGAACCAGCCGATGACGGGCTTCGCGACGAGGCGCGGGGCCTGGATGTGGAGCGGCAGCTCGCCGGAGAGACGGGGCGTGGCGGTCATTCGGGCCGCTATATTCTCATCGTCCATGCCCTCAAAGTCCAACTCCAAGCAGGTCAACACCTTCAAGCGCCGGCTCCTGGCCTGGTACCGCGGCGCCGCACGGGACCTGCCGTGGCGCCGCACCCGCGACCCGTACGCCGTTGTGGTGTCGGAGTTTATGCTCCAGCAGACCCGGGTCTCGCGCGTTCTCGAGCATTGGCCGCGTTTCCTCGCGCGGTATCCCACCGTGGAGCGACTCGCGCGCGCCAGGCCCGCTGCGGTCCGCGAGGCCTGGGACGGCCTGGGCTACTACCGGCGCGCAGCCAACCTCCACCGCCTCGCCCAAGTGGTCGTCAAGGACCTGGGCGGACGGCTTCCGTCCGACGTCGCCGCGCTCCGGAACCTTCCGGGCGTCGGCGACTACACGGCCGGCGCGGTGGCGTGCTTCGCATACGAGCGCCCGGCAGCCACCGTGGACACCAACGTGGCCAGAGTGCTGGGGCGGGTCTTCGGCAGGGGGCACAGAGGCACGGGGGCACGGGGGCACGGAGAACTGCGTGACCTGCACCTCGCCATTCAGCCGAAGCGCCGCGGCAAGGCGGTGTGGACGTTCAATCAGGCGGTGATGGAGCTGGGCGCGCTGGTCTGCACCGCGCGGGCGCCGCGATGCGCCGCGTGCCCCGTGCGCGCGGCGTGCCGCTATTACGAAGGCTTGGCCGACGCGAAGTAGAGCGTGATCAGGATGAACGTGCCGCTGATCGAGGACACGATCGCCAGCTTGCTCCGCACCGACTCGGCGCGCGGGTCCTTTTCTCCCTTCTCGAGGCTCCGGGCCGCGAGGAACGCCATCCGGTTGGCCAGCGGCGTCGCCACGGCGAGGCTGAGCACCGCCGCCAGCAGGCCGAGCACCTGCATGATGACGATCCACTTCGCGCCCATCCCGCCGCCGCGTTGCGCGTACTGCATGGAGAGCGCCAGCCCGGTTACCGTCGCCACGGCGCAGCCCGGCGCGACGAGCGCGCGCTGGACCCGGGCCAGCACGTCCCACGTGTAGGCCCACACCGCCAGCTCGGCGCGCTTCGAGGCCGGTGCCAACACCATGAACGTCAGGCCGGCGCCAAGCCAGACCGCCCAGCCGATCCAATGCAGGTACAGGATCACGCTCCGGCCTCCGCTTCGACGAACCGGGGCGTGATCGGCTGACGGCCGCCGAAGCCGGCGTCGAGCTCGTGCCAGTGCGTGACCGCCTCCTCGCCCCGCTGCCAGCAGAGGTACACCAGCCGCCCCTCGTGCCTCCCGTAGAAATCCACGAGGCCCTGCTCGAATCCCTTGAGCTGCACGCCGATCTGCTCCAGCTCGGCCACGTACCCGGTGATGCGCTCCGCCACCGCGTCGATCTGGCCCCGCAGCTCCTGCATCCGCCCCGACTCGCCCCACTCTGCCTTGGCGCCCGCCGCGACCAGCTCGTAGCGCGCCATCAGGTCCTTCCACACCGGGTGCTCCGCGACGATGTCGTCCACGATGCGGCGGACCAGCGGCAGGGCACGGTTGGCCTTTTCCACGGTGTACACCTGAACGTCGGATGGTGGGCTGTTGGTCACGGGCGATGGGTCAGGGCATGAGGCCGATAGGGCAACGGGCACATGGGCAATAGGCAATGGGTATCGGGACCGGGCTCGACGAGCCCATTGCCCATTGCCCATTGCCCATTGCCCGCTGCCGGTAGACCAGTCACTGAGCCCGTTTCTCCAGTTCCTGATGTGCCGCCCGGTACCCCGCCTCAATGAAATCAACCGTCCGGTCGAACGCAAAGGTGCCGTACGGATCCACCGGCGGCTGGACCAGGACGAGCGGCGGTCGCGACGCATTCGCGCGCCACGCGGCGACGGTGCGCGCCCGCTGCTCGGCCATCATCAACGCGATCGCGCGATCCGGTACGGCGATGAGCGGCGGCGCCAGCCGGCGCCACGCCGGATGGGCCTGGTGGACGGGGCCGACGTCCACCGCGACGACGAGATCCGCGTCACACACCGCCGCGACGTCGAGCGGCAGCACCTGCAGCAGGCCGCCGTCGCCGTACGTGGCGCCACCCAGACTGGTTGGCGGGAGGTACAGCGGAAGCGCCATCGAAGCGTACACTGCCTCGGCCACCGAGCAGTCGGTGCGCCCGCCCGCGCCGAACACCTCCGCCTCGCCCCGATCGAGATTCGTGACCACGATGCGCAGCGGGAGGACCAGCCGGTCGAAATGACTCACGGGCAGGACGCGGGCGAGGAAGGCGCGCAGCGCCTCGGCCCGCAGCACGCTGGAGGCGCCGACGCCCCGCAGCATCAGCGACGTGCGGTTGACGCGGAACAGATCGTCGCGGCGGATTCCGGTGACGATCTGCACGATCTGCTCGTACGGCAGGCCGCCCGCCACGAGAGCGCCCACCAGCGCGCCGGCCGACACCGCCACCAGCTCGGCCGGCACGATGCCGTGCAGCTCGAGCGCGCGCAGAACCCCGACGTGCGCCATCGCCTTCATCCCGCCCCCCGACAGGACGAGGACGACGCGCGCCGGCTTCACCGCGGAGCCTTGGCCTTGAGCTCCGCGAGCCGCCGCGCCCGGCGCGCCTCCGCCGCCCGGAAGCGCTCCCGCTCCTCGTCCGATTCCGGCACGACCGGCGGCACCGCCACCGGACGTCCGGAGGCGTCGATCGCCACGAACGTGAGGTAGCAGCTGTTGGTGTGCCGGACGTCGCCGGTGACGAGGTCCTCCGCCTCGACCCGCACCCCCACCTCGATGGACGTGCGGTGCGAGTAGTTGACGCTGGCGCGCATCGTCACCAGCGCGCCGAGCCGCACCGGCTCGCGGAAATGCACGCTGTCCACACTCACCGTGACGCAGGTGTGGCGCGCGTGCCGGATGGCGGCCACGGCGCCCACCCGGTCCATCATGCCGAGCAGCACGCCGCCGTGCACGTTGCCGAGCACGTTGGCCATGTGCGGCATCATCACTTCCGCAATGGTCGTGTGGGAGAGGCGCGGGGGCTTGGGGTCCATCGGGGGCTGGCTCGGGGTGGAGGGGAGTGAGCTGTGAGCTATGGGCTATGAGTCATGAGTTATGAATTGTGAGTGCGGAGCCGGGTTCCACTCACGACTCACAACCAGTCTCTAGTAATCCACCGGCCTCAAATAGTACTCCCCGATCGCCGTCGGGCTCAGCATCGCCACCGTGGGCATCCGCCGCTTCCAGTGGGTCGAGTCGAGCCGGCGCTGGACGAGCTCCACGTCCTGCGGCGACGACCCGAGGGCGGCGATCCGCGCGGGAGCCAGCCCGCGCAGCAGCCAGTACAGGATCCGGTCGGCCTGCGCATAGCTGATGCCGAGGTCGCCCTCGTCGGTCTGGCCCGTGATGAGATCGGCCGTCGCGGGCTTCTCGACGATCTCCTGAGGCACCCCGAGGTGGCGGGCCAGCGCCCAGACCTGGGTCTTGAACAGGTCGCCGATGGGATTGATCGGCGGTGAGTCGTCGGCGTGCCAGGTGAAGTAGCCGAGCAGCCGCTCGGTCTTGTTGCCGGTGCCGAGCGGCAGCGCGTGGAGCTTCGCCGACTGGTCGAACAGCACGATCATGCGCGCGCGCGCCATCACGTTCCCGCGCCGGGAGCCGTCCGCGTCCTTCTCGTGCGTTTCGAGGTAGCCGTCGACGGCCCCGCTGATGTCCACGCACCGGTGCTGGATGCCGAGCGCCCGGGCGACCTCGCGGGCATGGCTCAGCGAGTCCTCGCTGCTGGTGCGGTACGGCAGCGAGAACCCGTGCACGTGCTCCGCGCCGAACGCCTTGGCGGCCAGGAACGCGACCAGCGCGCTGTCCACGCCGCCCGAGAGCCCCAACACCACGTCGCGGAACCCGCGCCGGCCGGTGACCTCCTCGCGCAGGAACTCCACCAGCCATCGCTCGACCAGTGCGCAGTCCATCGCCATCGGGTCGACGGCCGCCAGCGGCTGCAGCGCAGCGGCCTCCCCGTGCGCCCGTGCGCTGGTCCGCTGGTGCGCCGAGTCGTATTCGAGCGCGGGCGGCGTCTGCTCCAGCGACCGCACCAGGTGCGGCAGCTTGGACTGCAGGTCGGCCAGCAGCGGAGTATCGGCGCGGGCGCGGCCGACCTCGTCGAAGTCCACCGTGACGTCCAGCATCGCGGGCTCCCAGAGCGGGCCCCGCGCCAGCACGTCGCCGCGCGGGGTCACGACCACCGAGCCGCCGGCGAAGCCCTTGCCGCCCTCGAAGCCGACGAGCTGGCTGGTCGCGACCCAGACCCCGTGCTCCTCGGCGATGTAGCGCGCGATGCGCTCCCACCGGCTCACGTTCGCGGGCCGGGGCACCGTCTCCTCGAGCGGCTGGGTGCCGCGCGCCGGCGACGCCGAGTGGATCAGGATCAGCTGGGCGCCCTGGAGCGCCGCCACCGTGCCCGTCAGCGAATGCCACGCGTCCTCGCAGATCAGGCTGGCGAACCGGCCGAACCGCGTATCGTAGGCACCCACGTGCAGACCGGCTTCGACGAACCGCTCCTCGTCGAACACGCCATACGTTGGCAGGAAGACCTTCCGGTGCACGTGCACGATGCCCGCCCCCACCCCACCCCCCGCCCCCCGCCCCCCCGGGCCGCCGAGCGTGCAGTAGAGCGCGGAGTTGTAGAGCGTGCCGCGCCACATCTCGTAGAACCCGATGGCCAGATCCACCGGTGGGGCGTGGGCCTGGGCGTGGCGGCTCTGGAGGTCCTCGAACAGGCGGCCGGCCGGGACGGCCAGGTCCCGGACGCCGCCTTCGAGGAGGTATCCGGTGAGCGCCGCCTCGGGGAAAACCAGCAGCTCCGGGGCGTTCGGGCGTCCGGCCAGGCCGGCGAAGATCCCGCCGATCCGGTCCAGGTTCTCGGCGTAGTCGCCCTTGCCGGGCTTGAACTGGGCGATGGCGAGGCGCAGCATCGGGTGGAATTATAGTGCGGCCCGGCATTTGCCGTGACTGCGCTCACGGACGGGCCGGGAATCTCCACGTAGTTTCGGGCGTTCCCGCCGTCATCTGGATCGCAGCCCAGGAGATCGCGGATGCACCTGCCATCCTACTCGCCTGCCGCCGCCGGCACGCGAATGCAGAAGAAACTCGAAGCCGCGATCATCCTGAAGGGGGTCGTGCGCGTCGTCATGGCCGAGGGGGAGGTGCCCATCGAGCCGCGCACCTGGTATAACGAATCGGGCGAGCGCTTCCTGGAGGCGCGGCGGCGCGACAGCGGCGAGCACGTGCGCCTCAGGATCTCCGACATCCACGACGTGATGGCGTACTAGCGGCTCACCCGGCCACGAACAGCCACACCTGCACGAGCGCCGCGGACGCGGCCATCGCCAGCAACGCCCGGGCGACCAGCAGTCGGTAGCTGCCCTCCCCGCGCATCATTGCGATTCCCAGCTTGATGAGGGTGTTCATCACGACGGCCAGCGTGATCGCCACCGCCGGCACCCGCCACACCGTCTCGCCCGGGCCCATACGGGTGATCGCGATGGTCACCGCGTCCACGTCCGCCACGGACGACAGCGCCGCCGCGGCCAGCATCCCCTTGTCGCCGAGCCATTCCTGGGCGCCGCGCGCGACCAGCAGGACCGCGCCGTAGATCAGCGCGAACGAGATCGCCGCCTTCAGGCTGAACGGGTTGCGAATCCGGTTGCCCGCGGCGACCTGTTGCCGCGGGTCGAGCCTGGCGATCAGCCACGCGCTCACCGCGCCGGTCACGAGCATCGCGACGACGGTCGGCGCCAGGCGCTCCAGGATGCCGCGATTCACCGCCCCGGCAAACACCAGCACGCGCCCCGCCATGACCGCCGACGCGAGGACCGCCGCCGCCGCCGCCGCGTGCCGGCTCGCCGGTTCCTCGCGCGAGCGCTCCGCCATCGCCAGGGTGACCGCGGTGCTCGAGACCAGCCCGCCGACCGCACCCGTGACCGCCAGGCCGCGCTGCTCGCCCAGCATCCGGACCGCCACGAACCCCACGAACGACAACCCTGCCACGAGCACGACGATCCACCACATTTCGCGGGGGTTGAGCAGCGCCCACGGGCCGAAGCCCCGATCGGGGAGGATCGGCAGCACGATGACGCTGATGACGGCCAGCTCGAGCACGGCCGACACCTCTTCGGCCGTCAGCGTGCGGCTCATCGCCTCGAGCCGCGCCTTCGCCACGAGCAGCACCGCGACCGCCACGCCCGCCGCGCCCGCCAGCACCAGCTGGCCGGCACCGGCGGTGGCGCCGAGCAGGAACGTCACGATCGCCGCGACCTCGGTGGTCGCGCCCACGTTGCCATCCCGCGACGAGCGCAGGTACGAAATCACGGTGATCGCGAGAACGGCGAGGAACGCGACGGCGCTGACCCACGACCCGAGCCACGGATCGAGCATCGCCCCGAGGCAGCCCACCAGCGCGATAATCGGGAACGTGCGCACACCGGCAAACTCGGCCTGTGCCTTGCGGTCTTCGGCTCGCTCGCGGTCGAGCCCGATCAGGAGACCGATCGCCAGCGCGACGCCGAGACGCAGCAGGGCGTTGAGGTCCGGGTTCATCGCGGGGCCGCGCGCGTCGGGTCGAAGGGAGAGCCCCTGAGATAGGCGCGGCCGCGGAAGCCGGTGCCCGTGGCGCCCAGCTGGCGCTGCTCCGGCGGCGCCGCCAGCGCGCCCACCCAGGTCGAGAACACCGGCACCAGGTGCCGCTTGTCCACCAGCGTCAGGCCGACTTCCTCGACCTGCTCATCCGGGGCGAGCACGCTCATGCCCCGGGGCCGCCGGAACGACGTCCGCACCGACCGCCACGTAATCGCCCAGTACTCGTTCACACCGATCACCGTATCGGCCGTGGAGGTGTACCGCGTGATCACGTGGCCGCGCGAGCCGCGGGGCCGCGCCGCGTCGTCGAAGGCGAGGGTGTCCACCCACGAGCCGCCCCGCGGCACCGGCCACACCGCGAGGCGCGGGACGAGTCGTCGCAGCTCGATCCGGATCAAGGACGGCAGGGCGTCCGCGCACGCCGGCGCCGCCGGGTCGCATCCCAGCCTGGCGGAGGCCAGCTCGCCGCGCCCGCCGATGTCCACGTAGAAGTCCAGCGTGTCCTCGACCGTCAGGGGCACGAGCTGCATCGAATCACCGGGCACCTGGCTGGTCTTGAGGATCTGGTCGAATCCCACGACCCAGGTGCCGCCGCGGTCCACGACCCGCATCAACTTCGTCTCCGCGTACCTGAACAGCGCCCGTTCGCCGGCCAGCGCCTGGGCCACGTACTCGATGCGCCACGCGAGCTGCTCCGGCCAACGGTACTGCATCGGGCCCGGGGCGCGCGAGCCCGCGTCGCAGCCCGCCAGCGCCAGTACGGCGAGCCCGACCAGCGGCCGCCGGCTCACGCCGGCGCTCCGCGCCGGGCGCGGTAGCCGCGGAACAGCGCGAACCCGACCGCCGCGAACACGACCAGCCCGCCCCACAGCTTGGCCTCGAACGCGATCACGTTGCCGACATCCGGCGGGGGAATCACCGCCGTGACCAGCGTGACCAGCGACGTGCCGAAGCCCAGCAGCGCGATCAGCCACAACATGCCGTGGCCCCCGGGCGCGCGCGCCACCTCCGGCTCCTCACCCCGCGGCCGAAGCCGGGGCAGCGCGAGGAAGAGGTAGAGGAAAGGCACGAAGTTGAGCACGATGGTCGTGAGCAGCAGCACCAGGTACGCCTCGGTCACCGTGGCGCCGGCCTGCGACGCCACGACGAACCCGGTGGTGAGGGCCGTCTGCAGCAGGATCGCCTTGTGGGGCGTGCCGTACACCGGGTGCAGCTCGGCCATCGCCCTGGGCAGGAACCGGTCCAGGCCCACCGCGTACGGGAGCCGCGCCATGCCGCCCAGCCACGCCGTGAACCCGGCGAACACGCTGAAGGTTACGAGGACCGCCGTCAGCGGCGGCAGGAACGACCAGCCCGCGCGGTCCGACACAGCCTTTACCGCCCCCAGCGCCCCCGAGACGGGACTCACCTGCGCCGACGGCACGGCGACCAGGATCGCGAGCGTGCCCAGGACGTACATCACGCCGACCGCCACACCCGAGAGCACGATCGCGCGGGGGATCGTCCGGCGCGGGTCCTTGATCTCGCCGCCCATCAGCGTCGCGAGCTCGATTCCCACCAGCGCGAAGCTCAGCGTCCCGAAGTAGCCCAGCGCGCGCGTGCCGCCGATCTCCCGGCCGATGTGCGCCCAATCCCACGTGGTGGCCGACCCGAACCGCATCACCGCGGCCGCGCCCGCCGCGATGAGCAGCACCGCCGCGATCCAGTTGGCCGTCGCTCCGAAGTTGGTCACCAGCCGCCCGAGCGAGAGTCCGCGCACGTTCAGCCAGGCCGCGAACCACAGAACACCCAGCGCCATGGCCACCACGAACCACCGGTCCTCGCCCAGCTCCGGCCGGCCCACCACGAACCCCACGTTACCAGCCATGAACAGCAGCAGGCTGGGCAGGTAGGTGAGGTTCGACAGCCAGTAGAACCACGCCGCCTGGAAGCCATGGACCTCGCCGAACGCGTCGCGCACCCAGCAGTAAAAACCGCCGGCGCGGGGGTCGCGCGAGGCCAGCTCGGCCACCGCCAGCGCCATGGGCACGAAGAAGGCCGCGACCGCGACCAGCCACAGCACCACGCCGAGCGGACCCATCTTGGCGGCCGTGGCCATGCCGCGGAGGCTGAAGATCACCACGATGTTGAACAGCGCGACGTCGGTGACCGACAGGACGCGCTTGAGCTGGGGCCCGGTGCTCTCGCTCATGGGGCCGCCAAGCTACCAGAAAACGGGGCCCGCCGCCTGGGTGGCGACGAACCCCGTCGTATGCATGCCGGCCCGCCAGGCGGCGGACGAGACTGTGTTGTAGATGCGTCTTTTTCGGCGATGCCCTTGGGACGGTGCTTGGTCGTCCCGCTACTTCATACGCCGAACGCCGCGAAAACGTTTCACCGCCGCTTGGCGGTCCCCGCTCCGGCCGCCGGCCTCGTCGTGTCGGGCACCGGCGAGGGCACCCGGAGCAGCGAATCCACCCGGCGCTCCTGCTCGGTCTGGGGCTGCTGCCGGGTCGGCGCGATGGCGGGAACCTGGCTCTGCGGCTGGTCCAGCCCGCCGATCAGGCGCCCGATCAGCAGCGCCGCCGCGATCAGCACCAGCGTCACGCCGGCTTGCACCAGCCGCTTGCCGGTCGTCGGCACCAGCGCCCGGAGCCGCACGTTCTCGCGACGCAGGTCGAGCTTCTCGAGCCCGCGCTCCACCGACGCCACGAGGTGCGGCAGGTCGATCGGCTTGGTGAGGAAGTTCTCGGCGCCGAGCTGCATGGCCCGCACCGCGGTCGGGATGTCGCCGTACCCGGTGAGCAGGATGACGATCGCCCGCCACTGGCGCAGCGCTTCGAGTACCTGCAGCCCGTCGATGTCGGGCAGCTTGAGGTCGAGGATGACGACGTCGGGCTGCTGCTGCTGGTAGGCGGTGATGCCGCCCTTGCCCGTCGTCGCTCGGACCACGGCGTAGCCGATCCGCTCGAAATAGTCGCCGAGGCTCTTGAGGACGGCCTCGTCATCATCCACGATGAGGATGCGACGGCCCTGGCCGCTCGTCTGTGCCGGTGCGGTCATATGGCTCCCGAAGCTAGGGGCCGCGCCGCGGGTGCGCCAGATGAGCGCGGCTCCCGTTCACACGCCGATGGCGCTCCGGCGGGGTCCCGCGCCAGATTCTGGAGCACGAACCCCCAACGAGGAACGGTCCATGAGAGGTCTGATCGTGGGCGCCGCACTGCTCGCCGCGGCGGCCGCGCCGCTCGACGCCATCCCCGCGTTCGCGCGCCGCTACAACGTGCCGTGCATGCTCTGCCACGACCCGATCCCGCGCCTGACCAGATTCGGCGAGGAGTTCGCCGCCCGCGGCTTCCGACTGACCGACCGCGACACCGTGGGCACCACGTCGCTCGGCGACCCGCTGCTGCGGCTCTCGGAGACCTTCCCCCTCGCGGTGCGGTTCGACGCCTACGTGGTCGCCCAGGGCGGCACGACCGTGGATACCGACTTCCGCACCCCGACGGCGGTGAAGCTGTTCTCCGGCGGCCCCATCTCCGAAGACGTGTCGTACTACTTCTACCTTCTCCTGGCCGAGGACGGCCTCACGGGCCCCGTCGAAGACGCATGGGTCATGTTCCGCCGCCCGCTCGGCATCCCGGCCGACGTGACCATCGGCCAGTTCCAGATCGCCGACCCCGTGTGGAAGCGGGAGCTGCGGATCACGCTCGAGAACTACCAGATCCTCTCGCAGCGGATCGGCGCCGGCTCGGCAAGCCTGTCGTACGACCGGGGGATCTTCGTCACCGCGAACCCGACCGCGGGCACATCGCTGACGGCCGAGCTGGTGAACGGCAACGGGATCGACGAGGCGGTGGGCGGCACCTGGGACGGCGACTCGCCGAAGACGGGCTCGGTGTGGCTCACCCAGCAGGTGGGGCCCGCGCGGCTGGGCCTGATGGCCTACTACGGCAACCAGCGCTTCCTGCCCACCGGGGCGCCCAACACGCGGACCAATCGTACGCGGATGATCGGCCCGGTGGCGGTGGTTTCGCACGGCCCCTGGGATGTCGCCGGACAGTTTCTGTGGCGCGACGACACCAACCCCGGGTTCCTCACGCTGGCCCAGACCGTCCGGACGCGGGGCGGCTTCGCGGAGGCGCTGTGGTGGCCGCGGGGACGCGGCACCCGCGTGCTGGTCACCGGCCTGTACAACCACATCACGTCCGACGATCCGACCGGGGCCTACGAAACGGCCACGCTCAACCTCAGCTGGCTGTACGCACGGAACCTGCGGCTGGCGGCGGAAGGCACGTGGGATTTCCTGTCCGACGAGCCGCGCGTGGCCCTGGGGCTCGTGACGGCGTTCTGACGCGGTGGCGATCCCGGTCGTCATCGACACCGACCCCGGCATCGACGACGCGCTGGCCCTGATGCTGGCGGCGCGCTGGCCCCGCTGTCGGCTGGCCGCGGTGACGGCGGTGTACGGCAACACCACCATCGATTTCGCCTGTCGCAACGCCCGCCTCGTGCTCGCGCGCGCGGGGCGGGCCGACGTGATGGTGCTGCCGGGCGCCGACCGGCCGCTCAAGCGCGCTCTGATCACCGCCAAGGAAACCCACGGACCCGAAGGACTGGGCGATCACGCGGTGAGTCTGCCGGAGCCCGTGGCCGCCGGATCGAGCGCGCTGCGCGACGCGCTGCGGGCCGCCGGAGAGCCCGTCACGTTGATCACGCTCGGACCGCTGACCAACCTCGCGCTCGCCCTCGCCCTGGATCCGGACCTCGTGCGGCGCCGGGTCGCGAAGCACGTGATGATGGGTGGCAACCTCCAGGCCAGGGGCACCATGGGCCCGCACGCCGAATTCAACGTGTGGTGCGACCCCGAAGCCGCCGACGCCGTGTTCCGCGCCGGGTTGGGGGGGGGCACGGAGATGGTCGGACTCGACGTCACGCGCCAGCTCCTGGTCCCGGCGGCCACCGTCGCGAAGCTCGCCACGCACGCCGATTCGGACGCGCAGTGGCTGGGCCGTCTGCTGGGGTTCTACGTGCGGTTCCACGAGGAGTACGAGCGGCTGCCGGCCGCGGTGATCAACGACCCCCTCGCCGTCGCGCTGGCGCTCGAGCCCTCGTGGGGCCAGGCGAGCGCGATGCCCCTCCGCGTGGACCTCTCCGAGGGCGAGCCGCGCGGCGTCACGTCGGCGGGCGACCGCGAGGCGGGGGATCCGTCCGTGCGGGTGTACCGGGCCTTCGACCGGGAGCGGGTCCACGCGCTGCTGCTGGAGCACCTGTTCGGCCGGTGGCTTACGCCGGCGGACTTCGCCGCCTAGCTTAGCGGCCGATGAAGCTCGCCATCGTCGGCGCCGGCACCATCGGGCGAGGCTGGGCCGCGCTTGGCGTTGCCCACGGCTGGGACGTCACCCTGTTCGATACCGACGCGCGCACCCTCGAGGCCGCCGTCGACGAAACCGGGCGCCGCGCACGGGCGCTGGTGCAGCTCGGGCGGGCGGACGCTGCGCAGGTCGAGCTGGGGCTCGCGCGGCTCGGGCGCGGCCGCTCGCTCCTGCACGCGTGCGGCCAGGCGGACTGGGTGGTCGAGGCGGTCGGCGAAGACCTGCACCTGAAGCAACGGGTGTTCGAAAACCTCGATCAGCTGGCGCGCCCCGACGCCATCCTCTCCTCCAGCTCCAGCAGCCTGCCCATCACGGAGATCTCGTCGCGGTGCCGCAGCCAGACCCGCTGCGTGGTCACGCACCCCCTGAATCCGCCGGAGCTGATCCCGCTCATCGAGATCGTGCCCGGCAAGTTCACCGCGCCCGAGACCGTCGAGCGGGTCCGCGACTGGCTGCGGCAGCTGGACCGCATCCCGATCGCACTCAAGCGCGAGGTACCCGGCAACGTGGTCGGCCGGATCGCCGCCGCGGTGTGGCGCGAGTGCATCGACCTCGTGCTCACGGGCGTCGTCGACGTGGACGAGATCGACCGCGCGGTGTCGCTCGGACCGGGCCTGGGCTGGGCGGCCGGCGGCCCGCACCTCACCTACCACCTCGGCGCGGGCGACCGCGGCGTGGGGGCCTTCATTCAACAGTTGATGCAGGCGTTCGAGACGTGGTGGGGCAGCCTGGCGCAATGGACGAAGCTGGAGCCGGAGCAGGTGCGCGCGCTCACCAGCCAGATCGAGCGGGCCTACGGCGACAAGATCGAGGCCCTGCACGCCTCGCGCGACCGCCGGCTCGCGGCCATTCTGCACGCGCTCGAAAGCTCGCGGCGAGCGTAGCGAGGAGAGGACGGAGGGCTGCGAAGGCCGCGTGAAGGCGCAGACCCTTCCTGGCCCCCCACGGTTCGAGTTTCGGTCCGCACAGAATCGCACCGTTCCGCGTGAATTCAGCCCCCACCGCGGCGACCCCATCGCACGGATTGGCACCGTGACCGTGATTCCTGCCGTGCCGTGCGGCAAGCTGCTGGCGCGGCTCCGGGTCGAGGTACGGGCGCGGCATTACAGCCCCCGCACCGAGCAGGCGTAGGTGCGGCGGGTGCGGCGCTATGTGCGGTTCCACGGGATGCGCAACCCCCGGGAGCTTGGGGAGGGGGAGCGGGCGGTGCGTGAGGGCGTGCAGACAGTGGGTCTGGTGAAGCGGGTCAGTTGTCACACGTTGCGGCACAGCTTCGCCACGCACTTGTTGGAGGATGGCCTCGACATTCGGACCGTGCAGGAGCTGCTCGGTCACCGCGACGTGGCGACGACGATGACGTACACACACGTGCTGAGCCGGGGAGGGATGGGCGTGAAGAGTCCCACGGACCGGCTGTGACCAGGTTGGCGGCAGGCGCGGGACCTCGGGTTCGCGGATTGGGCCGTGTTGGCCGGGTCTGAGGGCGGCCGAGGGTGCGGCACCAGGCCGGTTTGGCAGGGGGTCGGGGTGGCGGTATTCTATCGTCATGCCAGCCTGGCCTTCCGCGTTACCGAGCGGTTTGCTGTGTAACTCGGCTGGGGCCGAGTTATCTAGCTCGAAAGGGGCCGCTGTCAACCCAAGTGCCATAAACCATAGTTAGGCAGCCGGCGCACGTAGTCCTTCCGAGCGCGTCTTCAAAGGAGGTCCGCCTATGGAATTGAAGCGCGTGATCACATTCTCAGTTCTTCCTATGCTCTTGGCTTCTTGGACTGAGCGGCCCGTCGGTCGATGCGAACGATCGCTTCGGCGCTTGGAGGGCTGGACGATCGCGAAGGTTGGCAACATCAGGGGTAGTTTCGAGGGCTGCAACTATGACCGCCTCATCGAACTGGATGACGGCACGATCCTGCGTTGTTCTTCCTACGGGTATCAGTACGGTTACATGCCGGAGGCGGTCGTCTTCACCAAAGCCGACACGTTGGGCGGGCAGTTAGTCATCAGTGTTCGCATGATGGTCGAGTCCGAGGTGTATGACATGCAGCCCGTAACTCGTCGCCGATAGCTACCTTTCGTCGACTGTGAAGGCGCATTCCCCATACCTCGAGCCCGACTGGCAGCGAGATGAGGTGGCTCGCCGCGCCAACGGTCACCCTACCTGTCCCGACTGCGGTTCCTCGGACAACTTTGGCCCCAAGTCACACCACCGGGTTGACGGATCTGATCGGCACTACCGGGCGTGCAAGGTCTGCGGCTTCTGGCAAGAGGCGGACGGCTCCGAACCGTATCGCGTGTGGCTGGCGGTTCACACTTGTGCGCTTCGCCTTCGGCCTGGGCAACTCGTCGCTGCTTGCGCCACCTGCGGGAACGAGTTCCTTGTGCCTCCTGGTTCGGACCAAGTGCCGCACGACTGTGGCAGGTACCTGCCTCCGTGGGAGCCCGGCTTCACGTGCCAGAACTGCGCCGCGTCCATCGGTCGCGACTGCGAGCGCCCTCTTGCCTCTCGCGGCTCAGACGCGCCGGTCGCCTAACATGCGCTTGAAGTTATCGGCGCGGCCGCCGTGTCTCACATCCTGCCCGCCGCCGTTCCGCTTGCACCTCGCCCCTCCAAGCGCTATCCATGAAACCGTGCCCACTGCCCATCTGCGCGCCGCTCGGGGTCGCTGCCGGCGGCCACGCCGCAACGTAAGCGCAGTCCGTTAGGCGGCTCGAACTCACGACGGAGCTACCGTTGGCATGATCTGGATGTGGTCAGCATTCATCGCGCTTGTCCTGCTTATGCTGGCACTGGACCTAGGCGTCTTTCACCGCAAGGCCCATGTTGTCACTGTCAAGGAGGCCGTCGTTTGGTCCGCTGTGTGGCTCGCCTTGGGCTCCGCCTTCGCCGCGTTCGTGTACTTTGCCTACGATGGTCAGTGGTTCGGCCATGGTGCCGTGGCGGACCCGGTCGATGGACTGCCCAACGACGGCTCGACGGCGACGGAGAAGTACCTGACCGGCTACGTCGTCGAGAAGTCGCTCAGCGTGGACAACATCTTCGTCATCGCCATGATCTTCGCCTTCTTCGCGGTGCCGCCGCTGTACCAGCACCGCGTGCTGTTCTGGGGCATCCTGGGCGCTCTGGTCTTGCGCGGCGTGATGATCGCTCTCGGAGCGAAGCTGATCGCTGAGTTCCATTGGGTTCTATACCTCTTTGCCGTCTTCCTGATCTTGACGGCCCTCAAGATGCTGTTCCTCAAGACGGAACACACCGATCCGAACAAGAACGTTGTGGTCCGCTTGACGCGGCGTTTGTTCCCGGTGACCGCCAGGTTTCACGGCGAGCACTTCATCGTTCGCGCCGGGGCACCGGCGTCGTACGAGAGCGAAGTCCCAGGTGCGCCCGCCATGCCGGACGAGGTCGTGGAGAAGGCTCGCCCGGGAACGCTGCTTCTGACGCCTCTGGCGCTGGCGCTCGTCATGGTGGAGACGACGGATCTGATCTTCGCGGTCGACTCAATCCCGGCGATCTTTGCGATCACCGGCGATCCTTTCCTGGTCTTCACCAGCAACGTGTTTGCGATCCTCGGTCTGCGGTCGCTCTACTTTGCACTGGCCGAGATGGTGACGAAGTTCCGTTACGTCAAGGCCGCGCTCGCCATGGTCCTGATGGTTGTGGGCGTTAAGATGCTGCTCGCCGAATGGCTGAAGCTCGCCCTCGGAAGGCATTTCAACCTGTACTTGCTCGTGGTGGTGCTCGCGATCCTCGCAGCCGGCGTGGCCGGTTCTCTGATAGCAGAGCGGCGACACATGAGCCACCTAACGAGCCGATGAAGGCCGGGCCTTAGGTGCCAGACTGATGAGCGCGCGCCGCAAGGATACCGCTGCCAAGCAGCTCGAGGCGCAACTTCGCCGCGAGTATCGCACGCTCTTCCGAACCTTGACGAAAGCCTTCAGGGCAGCTGATCCAATCATGCTGGGCCCCGACATCCCCGCTGACGAGTATGAACCAGAGGTGTCCCGCGTCCTTGCAGGGCTCTCCGGCTGTCGGGACGTTGCCAGCGTTCAGCAACTGGTGCATGCGGTCTTTGTCGAGATGTTCACCGCAGGCATAGCGGGGCCGCTCTCAGACTACCGACAGCTCGCACAAGTAACCTGGGCGCTCTGGAAGGAGCATCGGTCTGGCACCTAACTACGGTGTGAAGCTGACGAGCCGACTGGCCGCGCTGGCGCGCGACCAACTCGGCTCTGTATCGTTGCTCGAGGGCCAGCGCGTCCAGGACGCCCGCTCGTAGCTTGAACCTGTTCGGTAGCCAGCCAGAGCGACACCGAAGGAGGCCTTTATGACCATGACAGAACTGAGCGCCAAGCTCGCCACCGGTTGGATTGAAGCGTGGATCAAGATGGATATCGAGTGGCTTAGGGAACACCTGACCACCGATTTTGTGCACACCAGCCCGTTTGGTCGCCTTGCTGGGCGTGATCATTATCTTGAAACCGTAGAACCCATGGCCCGAAAGAGCGTGCAACGTCTCAAGATAAAGGAGGTCATCGCCAGTGATGATCAAGCGGCAATCTGGTTCGAGAACCTGACCCCCAAGGGAGCAATCCCTTCCTGCGACTGGGTTCGCGTTGAAGATGACAAGATCAAGGACATCCACTCGTTCTACGATAGTACGAAAGTGCGCGAGGTTCTCTCATCTGATGAGCAGAGCGACCTTGGTCGCACCTACTAGCGACCATCGGCTGGCTAACAATTCATTCAAGCCGCCGCCGCTTCGCGGCGCGGCTTACGTCAGGCGTTAGCTCGCACCGCGCGGCCGTTAGGTTCCGGCGAGGTATATACGATGTTCCTGTTCAAGGCGTCCGGTGCTACGTACTGGACGGTGGTTCGTCGCGATCGGCACGCCCAAGGAGCTTGATGAGTTCTTCCCGGGTGGGGCTTGACCCCGCGGAGATCGACGTCGCCACCCGCCGGGTCGCCCAGGAGAGGCTGCCGGAGATCGTCGCCATCCAGGGGCACCAGCGAACGCAGACCCGGGTGTTCCTGGGGTCCGGCCGGTTCGATTGACGGCGTGAGCCCGATCGGCTTGAGCTGGTCGCCGCGCCGCCATGACGGGAGCGCCCTGGCGGTTCGCGACTAGGCACTCGATTTCGTAATCGAGCGGTCGTCGGTTCAATCCCGACCGCTTGCTCACCACATCCTTGACAACCAATAAGTGCTGGCTTATATGTTAATCATGCAGACCGCGGCCGTGGTCGAAGACCGGATCTTCCAGGCGCTGGCGGACCCCAGCCGCCGGGCGATCTTCGAGTCGCTCACGCGGGGCGAGGCGGCGGTGAAGGACCTCACGGCGCGCTTCGACATCTCGCAGCCGGCGGTCTCGCAGCACCTCGCCACGTTGAAGGACGCCCGCCTGGTCATCGGCCGGCGCGAGGGGCGCTGCGTCTACTACCGGGTGCAACCGCGCGGGATGAAGCCGCTCATCGACTGGATCGCGCACTACCGCGCCTTCTGGACGGAGCACGTCGATCGCCTTGAACAACTGCTGGAGACCATGGACCAGTGATGCTCACCGACAGGACCGGACCATCGCAAACCGAGTCCATTGCGTTCGAATTCGATTTGCATCACCCGCCGGAGAAAGTGTGGCGCGCGCTCACCGACCCCGTGCTGCTCGCCGAGTGGCTTCTGCCCGTCGTCGAGCTCAAGCTCGAGCCGGGGGCGGCGTTCACGTTCAAGACACAGGCGTATCCCGGTTGGGACGGCACCGTGCATTGCCGGTTCGTCGAGATCGAAGCGCAGAGGAAGCTCAGCTACACGTGGAGCGTCCCCTTCCTGGACACCGTCGTGACGTTCGCGCTCACGCCCACGGCGTCGGGCACCCGCCTGTCCATCGTGCAGTCGGGCTTCACGCCGGACCAGAAGCAGGAATTCGGTGGCGCGCGCTACGGCTGGAAGATGATGGGCGGCAAACTCGTCGATCTGCTCGAGAGGATCGCATGAACTGGAACCATTGGATTCGGCAAGTTCACCGCTCGCTGTCCATGGCCTTTACGGCGACCGTCATCGCCAACGTCGTCCTCCTGGCACAGGGGAAACAGGTCGCCTGGGTGACCTACTCGCCGCTGCCGCCGCTCGCGCTGCTGATGCTCAGCGGCCTGTACCTGTTCGTGCTGCCGTATGCCGTCCGGTGGCGCAGCGCACGACGCACCGATTGATGCGATGAGCACGAACATGTCCTCCTCCAGCCGGCACGCCGCGGACCGCCACGACCTGATCCGCGTCCACGGCGCCCGGGAGAACAACCTGAAGGACGTCAGCGTCGAGATCCCCAAGCGGCGGCTGACGGTGTTCACCGGCGTCTCGGGATCGGGCAAGTCGTCGCTGGTGTTCGGCACCATCGCGGCGGAGTCGCAGCGGCTGATCAACGAGACCTACAGCGCGTTCGTGCAGGGATTCATGCCGACGCTGGCGCGGCCCGAGGTGGACGTCCTCGACGGGCTGACGACGGCGATCATCGTCGACCAGGAGCGGATGGGCGCCGACCCCCGCTCCACGGTCGGCACCGCCACCGACGCCAACGCGATGCTGCGCATCCTGTTCAGCCGCCTCGGCAAGCCGCACATCGGGCCCCCGACTGCCTACTCGTTCAATGTCCCGACCCGGAAAGCCAGCGGGTCGATGACCGTCGACAGGGGCAAGGGAGAGCGGATCGTGGTGCGCGACGTCGTCTACCACGGCGGCATGTGTCCGCGCTGCGAGGGCCGGGGCTCGGTGAACGACATCGACGTGACCCGGCTGTACGACGACAAGAAGTCGCTCAACCAGGGTGCGCTCACCATCCCCGGCTACAGCATGGACGGCTGGTACGGCCGGATCTTCCGCGGCTGCGGCTTCTTCGACCCGGACAAGCCGATCCGCAAGTACACCAGGAAGGAGCTCCACGACCTGCTCCACAAGGACCCGACCAGGATCAAGGTCGACGGGATCAACCTGACGTACGCGGGGCTGATCCCGCAGATCCAGAGATCGTTTTTGTCCAAGGACGTCGACGCGCTGCAGCCGCACGTCCGCGCCTTCGTCGAGCGCGCGGTCACGTTCACCACCTGTCCCGAGTGCAAAGGCACCCGGCTCAACGAGGCCGCTCGGTCCTCCAGGATCAAGGGGAAGAACATCGCCGACGCCTGCGCGATGCAGATCAACGACCTGTCCGAGTGGCTGCGCGGTCTGGACCAGCCGTCCGTCGCGCCGCTCCTGGCGGCGCTACGGCACACGCTCGACTCGTTCGTGGAGATCGGGCTGGGCTACCTCAGCCTCGACCGGCCGTCCGGCACGCTGTCGGGCGGAGAGGCGCAACGCACCAAGATGATCGGGCACCTCGGGTCGTCGCTCACCGACGTGACCTACGTCTTCGACGAGCCGACGATCGGGCTGCACCCCCATGACATCCAGCGGATGAACGACTTGCTGCTGCGGCTGCGCGACAAGGGCAACACCGTCCTCGTGGTCGAGCACACGCCGGAGACGATCGCGATCGCCGACCACGTCGTCGACCTCGGCCCCGGCGCCGGCACCGCCGGCGGCGAGGTGGTCTTCGAGGGCACCGTCGACGGGCTGCGGGCGAGCGGCACGCTCACCGGGCGTCACCTGAGCGACCGGGCCCCCCTGAAGCCGTCGGTGCGGACGCCGTCCGGTGCGCTGAAGGTGCGCGGCGCCCGCACGCACAACCTGAAGGGCGTCGACGTCGACATCCCGCTCGGCGTGCTCGTGGTGGTGACCGGGGTGGCCGGGTCGGGCAAGAGCTCACTGATCGACGGCTCCGTGTCGGGCCGGGACGGGGTGGTGTCGATCGACCAGACCGCGATCCATGGCTCGCGGCGGAGCAACCCGGCAACGTATACGGGCTGCTGGAGCCGATCCGCAAGGCGTTCGCGAAGGCCAACGGCGTGAAGCCCGCGCTGTTCAGCGCCAACTCCGCGGGCGCCTGTCCGACCTGCAACGGCGCCGGGGTGATCTACACCGACCTCGCCATGATGGCCGGCGTCAGCACGGTCTGCGAGGAGTGCGAGGGCCGGCGGTTCCAGGCGTCGGTGCTGGAGTACCGGCTCGGCGGGCTCCACATCGCCGAGGTGCTCGACCTGTCGGTCGAAGACGCGGCCCTGTTCTTCGGCGCCGGCGAGCCGCCTACGCCGGCCGCGCACGCGATCCTGCAGCGCATGGCCGACGTGGGGCTCGGCTACCTGCGGCTCGGCCAACCGCTCCCCACGCTGTCGGGTGGCGAGCGGCAGCGGCTCAAGCTCGCGACGCACATGGGTGCCGACGGCGGCGTCTACGTGCTCGACGAACCGACCACCGGGCTGCACCTGGCCGACCTCGAACAGCTGCTCGGGCTGCTGGATCGGCTGGTCGACTCCGGGAAGTCGGTCATCGTGATCGAGCACCACCAGGCGGTGATGGCGCGCGCGGACTGGATCATTGACCTCGGGCCGGGCGCGGGCCACGACGGCGGACGGATCGTGTTCGAAGGCACCCCGGCCGACCTGGTGGCGGCGCGGTCGACGCTGACCGGCGAGCACCTGGCGGCGTTCGTCGGAAGCCGTCCGAAGGCCGTCCGATCCCGCTGAGCGAGTCCGCGTTTCTCACCCACCGGCGCGCGCCGGCCAGGAACGCGGTGGCTCTCAAGGACTCATCAGACCGGCACCGTCGCCGCCACACCGCTGACGACCAGCGCGTTGGAGGGGGTGCCGTCGCGCTCATGGCGCCGATCGATGGTGAATCCCACGACGTCGCGGTACCGCGCAGAAGCTGTTCGCCTGTTGAGCCCGCCGATCATCGAACCGACGACGACGCGAGGATGGACGAACCCAGCAGCAGGCGCGCGATGACGGGGGCATTCGCCAGCAGGATCATGAGCCACGTGCGGGCCCTGCCGGCATCCTCGACCAGGTAGAACATCCGTGGCGGGAAGTAGAGCAGCAACGCCACAAAACACAGCACCAGCAGGCGGGCCACGATATCCACCGCTCCGCTGGGCGGGCCGAGGCCGGCAAACGACAGCAGATTCCAGATGAGCTGGAACAGCAGCATGTTCGCGAACAGACAGGCGTCGCCGATGATTTCCGACGCCGGGCCGCGCATGAACGCCGACCTGGGAGGACTCCGGGGCGGGGAAAAGAACCGGTAGACCAGGAAGGTGTGCAGGACCATCAAGCCCAGGCCGACGAAGATCGAAGACACGAAGACCGCCCCACCCGGATCGCGGTTCCCGAACACGCGCTGCATGATGAACGCGTTGACGGCCGCGAAAACGACCGCGGTCAGGCAGAAGTAGAAGATCGGATTGAACAGGCACCCACCCAGGCGCTCGGAGACGTCCGCGACCTTCCTGCCGTCCAGCCGGCGATGGTAGTGCCAGCGCTTCAGACTCGCCCCGAGCGGGGCCAGTACGAACAGAGCCACGGCGCAACCGAACAGAATGGACATCGCGCCCGGGTCGTTGGCCGCGGCCTGCCTCAGCACGCCACGGAAGAACCCATCGAGCAGCGCCACGCCGAGCAGGTTTCCGCCCAGGACCACCAGGTCCAGCAGCAGCCCGCGATTCGACCTGTCGAGGAGAGCAGCCGGCACGATGCGTCCTTCACTCTTCATCAGGGTGAAGGCTGAAGGCTGGTTACGGCCGGCGCAGGTCCCACGTGATGGTCTCGGTACCCGAGAGCCCGTTCGCCGCATCCGTGTCCGGATGCTCGTGGGCATCCCTGCCCCCCAGCACGGCGTAGTTCTCCGACCGCTGGTCCCTTACCATGATGAGCGGCGAGTCCCGGCGCGTCGGACGCGTTCCGGCCGAGGCCGGGCACCAGACGCTGATGCCGTACCCGCCCGAGTTCATGTTGCTCTCGTGCTCCACCACCAGCATGCCCGGCCCCTCGAACTCGCCCACCTCGGTGCCGTTCACCTGGCAGCGCACCTGGCCCAGGGTGATGGTGGCGATCACGCGAAACGTCTGGCGCAGGTTGCTGCCCCGCAGCTCGGACGTCAGGCTGACCGTGCCGCTGTAGTACCGGGCGCAATTGAACGTGGCCAGGCTGTCCATGCGGCAGGAAACCCAGTCCGCCGACCCCTGCGCCGACAGCGGCGTGCCCAGCACGGCAAGTACGACGGGAATCACAAGCAGGCGGCCCGGCAGAAGCTTCATGGCGCGACTCGCAGCTGTGAGGTGCGCTAACCTGCACCCGGCGTTCGGCCCGGGCAAGGTCGAACCTGCAGACCCCAGTCGATGAGCGGCTTCATCACGCGCGGTCGTCGACGCAGCACCCCTCGCGCCGCCCGTGCACCTGTCAGGCGGAAGAGGGTGTGACCCGTGGACCTAGAAGTAGGTCGCGATACTGAACAGCAGGCCGGCGTGGTCCGCGGGGTTGTTGAACCGGTCCCGGCTGGTGCCGCGAGTCCAGTTCAGCTTGAGCACCGTGTCCTGGGTGGGCCGGAAGTTGAGGCCGACGCTGACCCGACGCACGTTGTCCCCGGGCAGATCGGCGTCGAAGTCTATCACGTCGAGCCGCAGCGCCGCGGCGAAGTGCGAGGCCGGCATGGTCCGCACCCAGCCGGTCCCGAACGGCCGCACCGCCTGCACGTACAGTCCGCGCTGCCGCTCCGCGTAGATCCCGACCAGACCGCCGGGCACGTCGACGTGCGCCGTGGCCGCCTCGCCCATCAGCCTGACGCCAGCCACCGTCGCCTCGCCGTCCACCACCCACACCGAGAGGTCGCGGCGCTCGTCCACCTGGGCGCCGTCCGCGTTGTAGACGTTCCACGCGCCGTGGTGGCCCGACACCCCCACCTCGAAGCCCACCCGCGGGCTCCACGCGACCCGACCGACGAAGGCGGGTGACGCGTTGTTGTCTTCCACGTTGTCGCGGCCCAGCGGTATCCGCGTGCCGTCCGCCGAGCGCTCGACCAGGCCCTCGTTGAAGCCGTTCACGGCGTAGAGCTCGTAGGTCACCCGCGCCTGTCCCGCGAGCGCGAACCGCCCGAACGCGCCGAGCCCGGGCTCCGACAGCGCCACACCGAGCAGGTCGGTGGATACCAGGGGCCGGTCGGTGAACTCGTTGCGCGGGCTGTCGTGCGCCAGGTTGAACCGGCCGAGGGGCGAGAGCAGCATCCCCGCCCGGAGCGAGAACGCCGGGTGAATGCCGAAATCGATCGCCGCGTACTCCAGCCGGATCTCCTCGGTGCCGTCCTCGAACTCCAGCTCGGCGCCGATCCGCACGAAGTCGCTGACCTGGGTGGCCGTGAACAGGTTCCACCGCTTGGCCGAGAACCCGGCTTCCTCGGTGACGCCGTCGGCGCGCTCCCAGCGCGCGTGGGCTTCCGCATAACCACCCACCGCCGTGCGGCCCAGCAGCCGCGTCAGGTACGGGCGGTCGAACTGCCCGCCCTCGACGAACGGCCGTTCCGCCGGCCGCTGTGCCCGGGTCGAGTCCTGCGCCGCGAGCGGCGCCGCCGTGGCGACGACCAGTGCCACCGCCCAGACTCCCGGAACGAGGCGCCACCGGGTTCGCTTCGCGTACGCCGCATAGCCGTCGAGCCGGCTCATCAGGAAGCGGTCCTCGTTCCACGTGCGATAGATGAAGGTGAGCAGGCTCGCCGTGGCGGGAATGAGCGCCAGCCACGAGCCGAGCGAGAGCGCGGCCGCGGGTGCGACGAACATCACTGCGAGATAGCCCGGGTGCCGCACCAACCGGTACGGTCCTCGATCCACGACATGGTGCCCGCGCTCCGTCTGGATTCTCACGGCGGGCGTGAAGAACCGGTTGGCCCGGATCGCCAGCAGGGCGAAGCTGAAGGCCGCGGCGAGCAGCACCAACGCACCGGCCGACACGATGACCGGAACACCGCCCCACAGACGCAGCCGCCCCGCGTCGTACGCGCCGACGAGGAGCGTCGCCATCGCGGTCAGCCGCGCCAGCGCCAGCACCACCGGATCCGCGGTCTTGTGCCGCGTCAGGCGAGCCTGGACGACCTCGGGGTCCATCGAGAGGATGGCAACGAGCATCATCCCGGCCACCACGGCCGCGAACGCCCAGAGCCGGGGCAGGTCGGTGCGCCCCGCCGCCGCCACCAGCAGGCCGACCGAAACCGCCATCGCCACCAGCCACAACCCGAGGCGGTTGGTCACGAGGCACCGCCGTACCGGATGACCAGCTCGCCGTTCGTGACCGCGGCCGGGTAACGGCGCAGCGGACGCTCCGCCGGCCCGCGCAGCACGTTGCCCGCGCGGTCGAACAGCGAGCCGTGGCAGGGGCAGAGCAGCTGCGCGCCTTCGACGTTGACCGTGCACTGGAGGTGGGTGCAGATCGGCGACACTACCGAGAACGCGCCCCCGTCCAGCGCGAGCACGTAGAGCGGCGTGTCGGAGCCCGCGGGGCGGATCCTGACGTAGCCACCGGGCTGCTCGAGCGCCGTGAAGTCGCGCAGGGCGAGCCGGATGGAGCCGTTCACGGGGGTCACGGGCGCGGCGACGAACGAGGCGCACGCGGGAAGCGCCGTGGCGGCGAGCGCGCCGGCGGTGACCTCGACGAACGCGCGGCGCCGCATCAGCGCGACCCCACGAAGTCGAGCAGCGCCGCCCGGTCGGCGGCCGGGAGCGCCGTGAACCGCGCGCGCACCGCCTGTGCCTCGCCGCCGTGCAGCAGGATCGCGTCTTCGATGGTGCGCGCGCGGCCGTCGTGGAGCAGGAACGCATCGCCGTTGAGGAACTGCCGCATCAGGCGCAGCCCCCACAACGGCGCGGTGCGCCACTCGCTCCCGGACGCGCTGCCGTCGGGCCGGTTGTCGGCGAGGCCCGGCCCCATGTCGTGCAGCAGCAGGTCGGAGTACAGCGGCACCGGCTGGTTCGACAGTGCGGCGATGACACTGGACCCAGTGGTCAGGGTCCGCACATGACAGCTCGCGCACCCGATTGAATCGAACACCACCGACCCGCGCTGGCGCGCCGGCGTGGCGCCGCCGGGCGCGGGCGCCGCGAGCATCCGGATGTAGTTGACCACGGCGCGCACCGTGGCGGCCGGGATCTCCGGGTCGGCCACGCGGTCCGCGGCATCGGTGGCGCGGCTGGCCTGCGGGTTGATGTTCTCGACGGGGAGGAAGTCCGACGTGATCCCCATGTCCTCGTGATAGGCGCCGGTCACCTGCTGCAGCAGGGTCGAGACCTGCGCCTTGCGGCTGAACCGGCCGACGCGCAGGCCCGGCGCCCCGCCGGGCTCCTCGGGCGGCACGAACGAGGGCGGCGTCACGAAGTTCGGGCGCCCCGAAATCCCGTCCGCGTCGGCGTCGAGCGAATCCACGTTGGCGAGGATGGCCGACTCGGGGATCGCCTCGATGAGCCCGACGCCGAACACCGGCGGCGGCAGGCGCAGCGACACGCTGACGCCGGGCGGCACGAACTCGCGTTCCGCGCCGGCGATGGCCTTGTCCTGCATCTGCGGCCCGCCAAGCCCGTCGAACCGGGACAGCGCGTTCTCCACGCGCCCCCGCCCGTCGCCGCTATGACACGCCGCGCAGGACACGTTGTTGAAGATCGGCCCGAGCCCTTCCGCGGGGCTGAACGGGCGGCCGAACTGCGCGTCGCCCTCGAGGAACGCGGCCATCTCGGCCGGCGTCAGACCGTCCACCGGACCGTCGAACAGGTCGCCGGGATCGGGCGCGTCCGTGAACAGCGTCCCGCAGGCAGTGAGGAACGCCAGCACGGCCAGCCGCACCACCCCCGTCGGCTTCCGACTCCCGACTCCCGACTCCCGACCGGTTCTCATCGCTTCTCGACCCACAGGCTCTCGGCCAACTCGGTCCCGATGACCCGATCCTTCGTTTCCCTGCCGGCGAGGCGCAGGGTGATCGGCCCGCCGAAGGGCTGCTTGTCCACCACCGTCACCTCGGTCATCGGCACCAAGCCGATGGACTTGAGGTAGCGGAGCCGCTCGGCGTCGTCGTCGCCCACCTGGCGCACGTGCACCGTGGCGCCCACCTCGCATTCGGCGAGCGGCACGTACGCGGTCCGCTCGATCTCGCCCTCGGGGGTCGGGATCGGCGCGCCGTGCGGGTCGTATTTGGGCTGGCCGAGCGCGAACGCCATCCGTTCGACCAGCTCGTCGCTCACGGCGTGCTCCAGGCGTTCGGCTTCCTGGTGCACGTTCGACCAGTCGTAGCCGAGCTTGGTGATCAGGTAGGCCTCGAGGATGCGGTGGCGCCGCATCACCGCAAGCGCGGCCACGCGGCCCTGATCGGTGAGGCGCACACCCTTGTACGGCACGTGCTCGAGGAGGCCGGACTCCGCCAGCTTCTTGACCATCCCGGTCACGGAGGCGGGCGTCAGGTCGAGCCGTCCGGCGATCTCCGTCGTACCACCCGAGTCGCTGCGCTCGGTGATCTGGTAGATGACCTTGAGGTAGTCCTCGACCGACCGGGAGAGCGTGGTGGTCATCGGCTCACCCCGCCACGAGGCGCCAGACCTGCGCCACCAGGAAGCACACCGTGACGCCCATGACGACCGGCAGCAGCGTGGCCAGCGCCGTCCAGCGGGCGCTCCCCGTTTCCTTGTAGATCGTGTAGATCGTGGTCGAGCACGGGTTGTGGAGCAGGCTGAACAGCATGAGGTTCACGCCCGTCAGCAGCGTCCAGCCGCCCGCGTGCAGCAATGCCTGCACGTCGCCCGCCGAGTCGAGCTCGAACATCACGCCCGCCCCCGCCCCGGCGCCCGCGAGCGCGGCGGTCGTGTGCACGGTCAGCATCAGGACGGTCGGGATCACGATCTCGTTGGCCGGAATCGCCACGACGTAGGCGAGCAGAATGACGCCGTTGAGGCCGATGAACAGGCCCGCCGGGTCCAGCAGCCGCACCGCGTGCTGGGCCAGGCTCAGGTCGCCGACGTGCACGTTCGCGAGCGTCCACAGGACGGCGCCGGCGGGGGCGGCGAACTTCACCGCGCGCCACAGCACGATCAGCGTGCGGTCGATCAGCGACGTGTACAGCGTCTGGAGCACGCGCGGCGGCCGATAGGGTGGCAGCTCGAGGCTGAACGTCGTCGCCTCGCCGCGCAGCACGGTGCGGGTGAGCAGCCAGCTCGTGCCGAACATCGCGACGATGCCGAGCAGGGCCACGGCCACGACGGCCGCGGCCGACACCACGCCGCCGAGCGCCGCGGGCGCCAGGGCTCCGATGAAGATCGTCGCGATCAGGATCTGGGTCGGCCAGCGGCCGTTGCACAGCGAGAAGTTGTTGGTGATGATCGCGACGAGCCGCTCGCGCGGGCTGTCGATGACGCGGGTAGCCACCACGCCCGCCGCGTTGCACCCGAACCCCATGCACATCGTCAGCGCCTGCTTGCCGTGCGCCCCGCAGGCCTTGAACGCGCGGTCGAGGTTGAAGGCGACGCGCGGCAGATAGCCGAAGTCCTCCAGCAGCGTGAACAGCGGGAAGAAGATGGCCATGGGTGGCAGCATCACGCTCACGACCCACGCCGTGGCCAGGTAGACGCCGTCCACCAGAAAGCCGGTCGCCCAGGCGGGCAGTACCGCGCCGACCGCCACGCGGAGCATGGGATGCAGCGAGTCGATGAGCAGCGAGCTCAGGAGCGCGGACGGCACGTTCGCGCCCGCGATCGTGATCCAGAAGACGGCGGCCAGGATCGCCAGCATGAGCGGGAAACCCAGCCAGCGGCTGGTGAGCAGTCCGTCCAGGCGGCGGTCGAGCGGCGAGCGGCCTTCACCTTTGACGACCCGGTGCGCGATGCGCCGGGCCTCGGCGAACACGGCCTCGGTCACCCGGTCGTGGAACGCCGGGCCGAGGCGGCGGCGCGCGGCGAGCGCGGCGTCCGCCACGGCGCGGTCGTCCACGGAGGCTTCGACCCGCTCGTCCGCGTGCAGCAGCCGGAGCGCGATCCACCGCGGGTTCGGCGCTCCGGGGAGCGCCGCGTCGAGGCTCGCCGCGACTTCGCGCACGGCCTGCTCGATATCGTCCGGGAACCGCGCGAGCCGATACGGCCGCGGCGGCTCTTCGGCCGTCGCGACGCGGTGCACCGCCGCCAGCAACGCCTGGATGCCCTCGCCGCTGCGCGCCGTGGTGCCCACCACCGGCACACCGAGCTCGCGCTCGAGCGCGGCCAGGTCGAGCGTCACGCCGTGGCGCCTGGCCTCGTCGAGCAGGTTCACGCACACCACGACCCGCTCGGTGATCTCGAGGATCTGCAGCACGAGGTTGAGGTTCCGCTCGAGCCGCGTCGCGTCCACCACTACGATGGTCACGTCCGGCCGGTCGAACAGCAGGAAGTCGCGCGCGACCTCCTCATCGGTGCTGCCGGCCTGCAGCGAGTACGCGCCCGGCAGGTCCACGAGGCGATAGCGCTTGCCCTCGTACGTGAACCCGCCCTCCGCCCGCGCGACCGTCTTTCCCGGCCAGTTGCCGGTATGTTGCCGGAGACCGGTCAGCGTGTTGAAGACGGTGCTTTTCCCGGTGTTCGGGTTGCCCGCGAGGGCCGCCACGAAATCCGCGCGTCCCGCGCGGCGCTCGGCGACGCCCGCGGGCCCGCCGCGCGCGAGGGCGGCCGTCGTCACGCCGCCTCCACCACGATCAGGTTGGCCTGGTCACGGCGCAACGCGATCAACGCTCCCCGGACCCGGTACGCGATCGGGTCGCCGGACGCGCTGGGGAGCTCCGCTTCAACGGTGGTGCCGGGAACGAATCCCAGGTCTACCAGCCGGCGACGCTGCGGCCCGTGCAGGGCCGGCGCCAGCGCGATCACCCGCGCCGACTCGCCGATTCGCAGGCTCGAGAGCCGCCGCCCGCGGGGCGCGCCGGGGGCCCGGCGCACGGTTACAGCCTCGACTTCATCCGGATCGAGGATCGACGAGGTGCCGCTCCACTCGAGGCGGACGCCGCCCGTCTCGCGGCCGATGACCGTCACGTGCTCGCCGGGGGCGAGACCGGTTTCGACCAGCCGGCGATACGGCGCCGCGGGCTCGTCCTCCAAGTGGACGATCTCCGCCGTCTCGCCGACGCGAAGAGTCGCCAGGGGCACCCCGTCCAAGACCGCGACCTCGCCCTGCTCCGGTATCGGGTCGCCGTGCGGGTCCACCAGCGGGCGACCCATCCGGGCAGCCAGCCGCTCCGCCTCAGCCTGGGTGAGCCGGTGCTCCTCCCGTTCCGCCTCCTCGTGCCATTCGACTTCAGCCACGCCCGTGCGGTCGGCGAGGTAGCGCTCCCACAGCCGGTGCGCCCGAACCAGCTCGAGCGCGCGGGCCCGGCCGCTCTCCGTGAGCACGTGGCCCTCGGGCCCCGGGGTCACGAAGCCGGACGCAAGGAGCCCCGCCACGGCCTGACCCAGGCGGGCCTCCGGCACCTCGAGACCGCGCGCCAGCTCGGTCAACGCGACGGCCGGCTGGTGGAACAGGCGCTTCAGGACGTCTTCCGCCAGCACCACGTCGGACCGGCGCAGCCGGCGGCGAGCGACCCGCGCCGCCAGGCCAGTGCGCGGCCAGACGACGGCCGCGATGGTGGCGGACCCGAGGGCAAAGAAGGCGAGGGCAAGCGACGGCGAGATCATTTTAGTTGCACCTAAACTACTAATCAGACCGGGCTAATCGCAAGATCCATCCATCAGGGGCCGGCCTGGGCGAGCAGGGGCGGAATCTGGGCAAGCACTCGCTCGGTCAATCCCCAGATGGTGAACCCGGCCACCGATATCGCCTCGAACGCCCGCCGGCCGGAGGGCAGGTCAATGGTCACGACTTCTCGGCTGGCGGGATCGAATAACAGGTGGGCCGGCAGCCAGGCGGCTTCCGCCACTTCCGGGCCGGGGGCCACCGCGTAACGCGACCCAACCGCGAAAACCGCGGGGGTGACGGTGATTCGGGGGAGCAGCACCGACCTGGGGGCGACGTCGTCGAGGCGCCCCAACAGCTCGCCGATCCTGGCGAGAGGGAGGCCGGTCTCTTCCTCCGCCTCGCGGGCCGCGGTCGCTTCCGGCGACGCGTCCCCGGGTGAGCTGAACCCCCCGGGAAACGCGACGTGCCCTGACCAGGGGTCTCCCGCGCGCTCCAGGCGCCGCACCAGGAGGAGGCACGGGACCGCCTCGTCGGTCAGCACCACGGCCACCGCCGCCCGTCGCGCCTGCTCGTCAGCAACCGTGGCGACGGCGCGGCGGCGCAATGCGCTGCGCAGGTGACCGACGAGCTGGCCGGTGAGGTCAGTCACTACGGGACCGGGCCCCTGAGGATAGGTGCATCGGGCTGTGGCCTGAAACTTGCCTCTTGATCGAGTCGTTAGATTGTGTGCGAACTCCAGCGCGGGAGGGAGCCATTCGCATCTTCGGTGTCAGTCTGCTGGCCGTCGCCGCCGTCGCGGGCGCGGCCCTTCTCTGGAAGCGTCGTCAGGACGCCCTCCTCGCGTACTACCCCGAGGCGGACGACTACCGCCTCGACAGCTTGAGGCGAGCGGGCCTCTAGACGACGCGGAGCAGAGCAACGGCTCGGGCATGCCCGGGCCGTTCGTGTCTTCGGGCGGCCCTCAGGCAAGGTGCTCGCTCAGGAAGCCGACCGTGGCATCGAGCACGCGGTCGAACGCCGGCGTACTGCCGCCCCACGGGTGCCTGATGCCGAAGGTGTGGTCGGCGCCCTCCAGCGGCAGCATTCGGGCCCGGCCCGAAGCGGCGGCCAGCCGCTCAGCCGTGTGGACCGGGACAGTCGGATCGGCGGCGCCGTGCACGATCAGCCAGGGCTGCGTCAGGCGCGCGGCCGCGCCCACGATATCGAGCAGGTTGTGCTGATGGCGCTCGACGTCGTCCAGTGCTTCGCGGAACAGCGGCAGCACCTGTCCGGTGCGCGCGTTCACGATGTCGAGCCGGCCCTCATGCCGCCAGCGCGCAAGGTCCGCGTCGCTGAACCGGAGGAGGTGGTCTATCGCCGCCCAGGTCACCAGCGCCCGCACCCGCGGATCCCGAGACGCATGCAGGATGGCGAGCCCGCCGCCCCGGCTGTGGCCCACCAGTCCGATCCACGACGCCCCCTGCTTCTCCGCGTAATCCACCACCGTGCCGATATCCTGGAGGTCGAGCGACGGCTTCTGGTGCCCCCACCGATCCAGCTCGGTGAACTGGTCGCCCTCGGCCACCCCTGACCCCGAGAAGTTGAACCCGATGGCCAGGAAGCCGGCCTGGCTCAGTCGCTCGGCCAGCTTCGGGAAGAACCCCCAGTCCTTGAAGCCCTTGAAACCGTGGCAGATGACGACGGCGGGCCTTCGTTCGCCGGTGCGGCCAGCCACCCGGACGTCGGCCCGCAGGGGCCCGCCGTCGGCCCCGGCCAGCCGGATGCCGGCTAGCCGCGGGGTGGCCACGCCCGTATGTTCCGGCCCGCCGTGACAATCCATCCCGGTCGGCACTCGGCGCCGACCCTCCTGGTCATCGGCAGGAGCATCGCCGCGGCCCGCGGGGAGTTGGCGCACAAGTGGTCCCAGTGGATCGAGGATCGCCAGACGGGGGGCAACACCCTCGATGCCGGCACCCTGCTCGGTCCGCTGCGCCTCATCGTAGACCTGCTCGCCCACATGGCCGGCCCCCTGCGGCACGAAGCGCGGGAGACCTGGTTCGCCGCCACCGAGCTGTACGGCCACCTGGCCGAGGCCCGTGGCCTGTCGACCGGCGAGGTGGTAGAGGAGTTCCAGCACCTGCGCGAGATGCTGATCGTCGAGATCGCCGACCTGTTCGCGGCGCTGCCGGCACGGCAGCAGCTGCCGGCGGTCGTGCGCGTCAACCGGGTGATGGACACGGGGGTGGTCAACGCGGTAGTCGGGTACACCGACGCGCTGGTCGCGAAGATGTTCAGCAGGGACGGCGTTCCCGTGCCGACGGCCGACAGCGTCGGCCAGCTGCTGAGCCAGTTCCGGTCCCTCGAGGCCGACGCCAAGCTGCTGGGCGAGCACTCAGCCCGCTGAGATTTCTTCGCCGCCATCCACATTGATGACGTTGCCCGTGACCCATCCCGCGTCGGGATGGCACAGGGCGAGCAGCGCGCCGGCCACGTCCTTCGGCGTGGTGAGACGTTTGGACGGGTTCTTCAGGGCCGCGCCCTCGAACAGCTTGTCGCTGCCCGGGATCTTGCTGGAGGCCGGGGTGATGGTGACGCCGGCGCGCAGCGCGTTCACCGCGATGCCCTTGGGCGACAGCTCGTAGGCCAGCTGCCGGGTGTGGGACTCGAGCGCGCACTTCGCCGCCGAGACCGCGCCGTAGGCGTGGATCGCGCGGGTCGAGCCGGAGCTGGTCATCGAGAAGATGCGCCCGCCGCTGCCCATCAGTCCGCGCAGCACCAGGTCCTGGGTCCAGTACACCAGGCTGTGCGCCATCACCGACAGCGTCATGTCCATCTGCTGCTCGGTGATGTGGTCCTCGGCGATGAAGGGCTTGAGGCTGCCGAACGCGAGCGAGTGGAGCAGCACCTGCACCCTGGCCGTTTCGGCCGCCAGCGCGTCCATGACTTGCCCGCGCTTCTCGGCGTCGGCGGCGTTGGCGTTGAAGAACAGCGCGCGGCGGCCGTTCGCCGTGATCTTCTGTTTGACCTCCTCGACCTGCGCGAGGCCCGCCTTGCGGTCGAGGTGCACGCCGCAGATGTCGTACCCCGCGCCCGCGAGGGCGAGACTGCACTCGGCGCCGAACCCGCTCGACGCACCGAGGATCACGGCCCAGTTCGCCACTTGATGCGCTCCCTCGAAGAGTGCCGGGAATCTGGCATTCGGGGCGCGGGCTCAGCAAGTTAGACCGTGCGGACTCCCAATCTCTCGGTGCGCATCGCGGCCGGGCTGGTGCTCGGACTCGGGTTCGGCCTGCTCGCCTCCACCACCGGCTCCGTGTGGATGATCGCCGTCGCCACCGGCATCGAGCCCGCGGGCACGATCTGGATCAACGGCATCCGGATGTGCGTGATCCCGCTGGTCGCGACCGCGCTGGTCTCCGGCGTGGGCAACATCGGCGACGTGCGCCGGCTGGGCCGCGTCGGGGCGCGCACGTTCGGCCTGTTTTTCGCGACGATCGTGGTGTCGGGCCTCATCGGGCTCACCCTCTCGCTGTTCACGGTGCGGATCGCGCCCGTCAGCCCCGAGGTCGCGGCCAGCATGCGCGCCGCGGCGCGCGCCGCGGCGGGCGACGTCGCCCAGCAAACCGCGCAGATCCGGGGCATCGGGGAATTCCTCATCCAGCTGGTGCCGCCCAACCCCGTGAAGGCGGCCGCCGACGGCGCGCTGTTGCCGATGATCGTGTTCTCGGTGCTGCTCGGGGCCGGCGTCGGTTCGCTCGACGAGGGGCCGCGCCGCAGGGTGCTGGACGTCACCGACGCGATCGTCGCGGCGCTGATCCGCCTCATCGGCTGGGTGATGCTGCTGGCGCCGATCGGGGTGCTGTGCCTGGCGGCCCCCGTCGCCGCGCGGTTCGGGTGGGAGACCCTGCGCAGCCTCGCGATGTTCGTGCTCACCGTGGTGCTGGCGACATGCATCGTGGCCGTGGTCATCTTCGCGCCGCTCGCCCGGTCGTTCGCGCGGGTCGCGCTCGCGCCCTTCTCGCGCGCCATCACTCCCGGCGTGGCCGTCGCGTTCACCACCGGCAGCTCGCTGGCCGCGCTGCCCGCCATGATGGACACGGCGCTGAACCGGCTGCGGATCTCGAACCCGGTGGCGAGCTTCGTCCTCCCGGTGGCCGCGACCATCAACCGGCCCGGCAGCATCATCTATCACACCGCCGCGACGGTCTTCGTCGCCTCGCTCTATGGCCTGGCCCTCGGACCCGGCCAGATCGCGGCCGCGATGTTCACCAGCCTGATGATGACGTTCTCGGTCGCGTCCATCCCGTCGGCCACGGTGTTCACGCTGGCGCCGGTGCTGCAGGCCGCCGCCATGCCCGTCGAAGCCGTCGCGCTGCTGCTCGGCGTGGACCGCATCCCGGACATGTTCCGCACCGGGCTGCACGCGATCTCGCACCAGACCGCGGCGGCCGTGATCGCCCGCGGCGAGGGCGAGCACGTCGTCAGCGGCTAGGTCGGCTGAATCTCCCGCAGCACGATCCGCCCGCCGTACCTCAAATGCGGGCACGATCTGGCCAGCGCGAGCGCCTCGTCCTCACCCGCCGCCCGCACGATGAAGAACCCACTGAGCCCGGCACTGGCGGCCTCACGCGCGTCACCGACGAGCACGGTGCCTTCGGCGTCCCGCAGCTTCTCGCCGGCCACGAGCGCGCCGCGGCGCCGCAGGCTGTCGGCCCACGCCGAGTATTCGGCCACCAGCGAGGCCTCGGGCACGTCGGTGCGGAACGTGGAGTCTTCGTACAGGAACAACGCATACCGCTGTCCGCTGGCGGCCGTCCGCGGGGCGGAAGCGCCCCGCTGCCCGACCAGCGCTCCGGCCGCGAAAAACAGCGCGGCGGCCGCCGCGTAGGCGAGCGAGCGGCCCAGCATGGCGCGCGGCGCGTGGCGCGGCGCCAGCAGGCCGCGCTCCCCAAGGCTGCGCTTGACCTCCTCGCGCAGGGCGGCCGGCGGCGCGGCCGGGCCCGTCAGCGCCTTCAGCGGATCGTCGGCATCGGCGTGCATCCTCAGTCTCCTTCCGCCGCGAGCGCGCGGCGCACCGCCGCGCGGGCGCGCGCGAGCTGGCTCTTCGAGGTCCCTTCGGCAATGCCGAGGAGCCCGGCGATCTCTTCGTGGGTGTAACCCTCGACGTCGTGCAGCACGAGCACGTGCCGGTATCCCGCGGCCAACGAGCCGATCGCCCGCTCGAGGTCCAGCCGGTCGAGCGTGCCGGTGAGGCGCGCGTCCTCCGTGCCGATGGCGAGGTCCTCGATGGGCGGCCCGGGGTCCTTGCCCGCCTGCCGCGCCATTTCCCTCGCGCGGTTGACCACGATGGCGCACAGCCACGTCGCCAGCTCTGAGCGCCACGCAAACGTGTCCAGCCGCTCGACGGCGCGCACCCACGCGTCGTGCACGATCTCCTGCGCCTCCGGCTCGTCGCCGCCGGTGAGCCGCAACGCGAGGCCGTACATCACCGGCGTGTGCCGGTCGTACAGCGCGTCGAAGGCCCGTTCCTCGCGCCGCGCGAGGACCGCTTCGACGAGGGGGCGATCGGCCGACTCGGTCAGGGCCTCGTGCCTCCACCGGCCGCAGGAGGGACCGGATCCACGGCCGTGCCCACGACGATCATCAGGTTGGACTCGGGCTTGCCGGCGCTCACGACGATGCCGGCGTTCGGGTCCTGGTTCCGCCCGGTGCCGCTGCCCGCGGCCGTGAGCCACGGATAGTAGATCATCACGTGCGGCCGCCACGCACCCACGCGGCGCCCCTCGTCGTCGTACAGCACCTGCGCGGACGACATCATCCACGACATGGCCGGGCGCTGGGGCAGGCGGAACCGCCCGGCCGCGAGGGCGTCGGCGATTTCGCGCTCGACGGCCTCCGCGTCCATACCGCGGTGCAGCAGCTCGACCCGGCGCATCTCCATGGGCATGATGGTGCGCGCCCCCTCCTCGTCGAAGCAATGGGGCTCGAGCGACTCCGGCCAGGAGCGGCTCACGTAGCACGCGGTGCCGCCGCCCCCCCCTCCGGAGTCGGCGACCACATAGGTCCCGCCGTCGAAGTACCATACCCGCGCCGTGGCCGAAACAGCGGCCGGCGCGGCGCTGCGCGCCAGGGCCAGCTCGCGCTCCCGCGGCAGCAGCTGCCGGGGGCCCGGCCGGCCCGCGACCTCCTGGGAGAAGCTCGGGCTCGTGAGGGCTGCCATGATGATGAAGATTGAGACGGTCCTGGTCATCGGCACCTCGAGTGTCGGGGGGGGGGGTGCCGTTGGTGCGCCGTGCCACGCCGAGGGTTGCAGGGGGGGAGGCTATCGTGAAGACGCTGACGCACTACCTGTGGTTCACCACGAAGCAGCGGCAGGAGATCCTCGACATCACCGACGAGGTCGAGGCGCAGGTGGCGAAAAGCGGCGTGAAGGAGGGGATGGTGCTGGTCTCGGCGATGCACATCTCGGCCAGCGTGTTCGTCAACGATCATGAGTCGGGGCTATGGCACGACATCCTCGCGTGGCTCGAGGGGACCATCGCGCCGTGGGAGCCCGCGCGCTACCGGCACAACCTCACGGGCGAGGACAACGCGGCCGCGCACCTGCGTTCTTTGACGGTGGGGCACGAAGTCATCGTGCCGGTCACGAAGGGCAGGTGCGATTTCGGTCCGTGGCAGCGGGTGTTCTACGGCGAGTGGGACGGGCAGCGGAAGAAGCGCGTGGTCATCAAGGTGATGGGGGAATAGCGGCGACCTCGAGCACTGGTTATTCGCAGTGGACGACCTCGAGGCGTGTTACCCCGCCGCCTGATGTCTCGCGGGACTCCGTCTAGAAGAAGAAGATGAACCGCAACGAGGTGGAGAAGTACGTCCGCGTGTAGAACAGCCCGTTGTCGGTGAGGTCGAGGGTCGTCAGGGTGTCGGCGTTCACGACGATGCGCCGACCGACATACGACGGGTCGCGCAAGAATCGGGCGAACGAGACGTCGAGGGTGTAGCCCAGCGAGAACCGGTTCGCGCCGACGAGCGCGAAACCGATACCGCCTTCGATCGGCTTGTTCACTGCGGCGAGGCTCGCCGCGGTGAAGGTCGCCAGGTCGAGACTGGCAATCGCGTCCAGGCGAAAGTCGCGGATGTACTTGAGCCTGGTCGCGACGACGCCCGAGAGCAGCAGGTCGGTGTCGGCCAGCTCGTTGGCCAGAACGTTGTGGGTGACCGGGTCGATGGCGTAGTCGAATCGCCTGACCTGCGTGATGCGCATGCCCACGCTGAGGCCGAGGCGGAACGGCGATCGGGCGCGCGCCAGCGAATCCCGCAAGAAGAGGATGCGGGTCACGCGGATCGCTTCGGGACTCGCCTGCGCGTCCCCCACGGTGATTTCGGCCGTCCCCGACACGCCGGCCGTGGTCGCCGTCATGGTCGCCGCCCCTTCCGCGACGGCCGTGACGAGCCCGGTCACGGACACGGTGGCCACGCCGGCATCGCTCGAGGTCCAGGTCACGGTCTGATTGGCGATGGGCTGGCCGGAGGCGTCCAGCGTGGCGGCTGCGAGCTGGAGGGTCGCGCCGGCCCGGAGGGTCGCGGCGGCGGGCGAGACCGTCACGGACGCCACCTGCGCAGACAACGGGGGGGTGACGCCGGCGCCGAGTCCGATGATGCCGATGGCTCGGCGGATGTACGCGCCGAACCGCAGGTTCGCGTGCAGAGTCGCCCCCTGGAATTGGCCGCCCCGGTTGTAAGTCCCTCGCGGCGCGCCGTCAACTGGGGCTTCTACGAGGGTCCTGTTCGGTTCCGCAACAATACAGGCTGCTGATGCAACGGCCGGGTTATCAGCCCGGCCGCTCTTGTTCCTACCGTGGGCGCGTGCCGATCACGACCGCGCTCCTCTCGCGCCAGCGCACCCTTGACGACCTGCTCGAGCTGGCCGCGGCCCTGGGCTACGAGCCCAGGGGCGAGGATCTCTCGCCCGCGGCGCGCGAGCGCCTTGGCCTCGGCGACGGGATCGGCGTGCGGCGTGCGGCCATCGTGGGGCGGCGCGGTTCCTTCCTGCTCTACGGCGCGGTGTTGCGCGACGACGGCCGGCCGCGGGTGGCGCAGGCCGTCGAGCGCCTCGCCCGCGCCACGCCGGGCGAGCGCAACCTGCTGCTCGCACTCGGCGAGGACAGCCGGACGCTCGCCGTAGCATCGGTGGGGCCCGGGGCAGGGCGGAACGGGCAGCGGGCGCGGCAGTTCCGCGTGGCGCTCGACGAGCCCAGCCCCGTCTCGGCCGAGATCCTCTCGCGCCTCGCTCCCCAGCCGGGCGATACGACGCTCGACCTGTCGGTGCGCGCAGGCGACGTGCTCGAGGAGGAAGGACTCACCACCCGGTTTTTCGCCGAGTTCGCGGCGCACCACGAGCGCACCGCCGAGGCGTTGCGCGACGTGCCGCGCGCCACGCACGCGGAGCGTCGCGACCTCGCGCTGGTCCTCCTCACACGGGTGCTCTTTCTCTACTTCGTCCAGGCCAAGGGGTGGCTCGCGGGCCGCGGCGACTTCCTACCGTCGCTTCTCGACACAGCGCTGCGCCGCGGCCACCTCTTCCACCGTGCGGCCTTCGAGCCGCTGTGCTTCGGCGCGCTCGCCTCGCCGGTGAGCGCGCGGCGCGGTGCCGCCCGGTCCCTGGACGTGCCGTTCCTCAACGGCGGCCTGTTCGAGCGCCATGCGCTGGAGCGCCGCTTCCCCGGCTCGCACCTGCCTAACGAGGCCTGGGCTGCACTGTTCGACGGCCTGTTCGAGCGGTTCCACTTCACCGTCCGCGAGCGCGCGGATGCCGACGCCGTGGACCCCGAGATGCTCGGCCACGTCTTCGAGGGTCTGATGGCCGATGGCCGGCGGCGTGCGGCCGGCGCCTACTACACGCCGCCCTCCCTCCTCACGGAGGTGGTGGCGGCGGCGCTCGATGCGGCGCTCGCCGGCGCCGGCGCGTCCGTGCGCACGATCCGGGTGCTCGATCCCGCGGTCGGCAGCGGCGCTTTCCTGCTGGAGGTGCTCGAGCAGCTCGATGCGCACCGCGCGGTCGAGCTCCCGCGGGAACCGGCTACCGAGCGCCGGCGCGCCATCGTGCGCGACTGCCTGTTCGGCGTGGACGTGGACCCGATGGCCGTGCGCCTCGCGGAGTTGCGGTTGTGGCTCGCGCTCGTCGTGGATGACGCCTCGGGGTGGGAGACCGTGGCGCCCCTGCCAAACCTCGATCAGAACCTGAGGCAGGGCGACAGCCTGCTCTCACCCCTGGACCATGCGCGCGCGGCCGCGCTCCCGGCCCCTGCGGAACGCCTGGGGCGCGTGGCCGAGCGCCGCGCCGCGTACTACGCCGCCACCGGCCGCGCCAAGGCGGCGCTGGCGCGCCAGATCCGCGACGAAGAGCGCGCGCTGGCCGCCGACGCGGCCGACGCCGCGCTCGCGACGCTGACCGCGCGGCTCGCGGACGCCGCATCGCACACCGGCCGCGACCTGTTCGGCGCGCGGGCGCGGCGGGGCCCGGCCGAGCGCCGGCGCGTGGCCGGCTGGCGGCGGCAACGGCGAGAGCTGCTCACCGCGCGGCGCCGTCTCGCCTCGGAAGACGTGGTGCCGTTTTTCTCGTACGACGTGCACTTCGGCGACGTACTCGCCGCGGGCGGATTCGACGTCGTGCTCGGCAACCCGCCGTGGGTTCGCGGTGAGCGCCTGCCCGCCACCTCCCGCACGATGCTCGCGCGGCGCTACGAGGCTTTCGGCGCGGCCACCGCGCCGCGCGGCGGCTTCGCTCACCTCCCCGATCTTTCGGTCGCGTTCGTCGAGCGGGCGCTGGAGCTGGCGCGCGAGAACGGCGTGGTAGCGATGGTCGTCCCGGCGAAGCTGCTGCGCGCGGGCTATGCCGGCGCCCTGCGGGCGTTGCTGCGGCGCCGGGCCACCGTGGTCCGGCTGGACGACCGCGCCCACGCGCCGGCATCCGGGTTCGGCGCCACCGTTTTTCCGCTCGTCCTGGTGGTGCGCCGGGGCGCGAGCAGCGACGCGGAGGCCGGCGTGCGCGTCGCGACCCGGAGCGGCGGCGCGCTCGAGGGCCGGGCGCGTCAATCCGAGCTCGGGCTCGATGCGGCCCCGAGTCGCGCCCCCTGGCTCGCGCTCCCGGGCAGCGCGGTCCGCGCGGTGCGGCTCGCGCTGCGCGCCGCCCCCAGGCTCGGCGCCCAGTGGCGACCGCGGCTGGGGGTCAAGACCGGCGCGAACGCGGTGTTCGTGCGCCCGCTCGGCCGCGCCGAGGAGCTGCCCCGATCGTCGCGCGCGGCGGCGGTCCTCGGGCGCGACGTGTCGCCATTCCGGGTCCGGCCATCGGCCGTCGTGCTCGCCGCGGTGGATCCCTCGGGCGCCCCGTGCCGCGACGTCGGCCGCGACGTCCGCGACTACCTCCGTCCGCACACCGCCGCACTGGCGCGACGCGCCGACGCCAGGGGCGCGCCGCCGTGGGCGTTGTTCCGCACCGACCTGCTCCGCGGCGGCTGGCTGGTGCTGTGGCGCGACATCGCCCCGAGGCTCGAGGCCGTCGCGCTGCACCGATCGCCCGGCGGCCCGGTGCCCCTGAACACCTGTTACGGCGTCGTGGTGCCCGACGCGTTCGCCGCGTGGTGGCTCTCGGCGTTCCTCAACAGCACGCCCGTGCGCGCGCTCGCGCGCGTCCTGGCGGAGCGCGCCAGCGGCGGCGCGTTCCGCTTCGCGGCTGGGACCGTCGGCGCGCTGCCCGTGCCCCCGAGCACGGGTGAGCGTGCCGTGCGCGACCTCGCGACCATGGGGCACGCCGCCTACGAAGGAAAGGAGTGGGATGACGATGCGCTGGCTCGCGCGGCCGCGGAGGCGCTCGACCTCGACCACGGCGTCGCCGCAGAGCTCGTCGAGCTCGACGCGACTCTGCGCCGAAACGTTGACGGGGATCGCTGATCCGCTGTTTCCCGCGCTCGCTACCGCGCGCCCCTGTACGCCCGGCGAAGCGGCCCGGGCGATGCTGGCGGGGCTGGTCGAGCCGCTGGAGTCGCCGAGCGTCCCTTCGGCGCCGCCGGACTGGCTGCTGCCGCACCAGTCCGACGCCGTGCTCCGGGCGCGCGCGATTCTCGCGCGCTTCGGCGGGGTGCTCATCGCCGATGGCGTGGGGCTCGGCAAGACGTACGTGGCGCTCGCGCTCGCCGCACTCGAGCGCGAGGGAGGCGGTGACGCGGTCGCGGTCGTCCCGGCGGCGATGCGCGAGGAATGGCGGCGCGCGTCGTCAGCCGTGAACGTGCCGCTCGCCGTCCACTCGCACGCGGACCTCGCCCGCGGCGCGCCCGCCCTCCTGCCGCGCTGCACGCTCATCGTCGTCGACGAGGCACACGGCTTTCGCAATCCGCGGACGCGGCGCTACGACGCGCTGGCACGACTCACCGCGGGACGGCGCGTCGCACTGCTGACCGCGACGCCGTTCAACAACGCTCCCGCCGACCTCGCGGCGCTCCTGCACCTCTTCGCGCCCCGCGACCGGTTCCGGGAGCTGGGCGTGTCGGACCTGCCCCGCGCCCTGCGCGCCGGTGACCCGGCGGCCACGCTCGCGCTCGGCGCCGTGTCGGTGTGCCGCACGCGACGACTCGTGGAGCGGCGGTTCCCCGACCTCCGCGCCGCGTTCCCCCGGCGTCGCCTCGCCCCGCCCGTGCGCTACGACCTGGACGCCGCCTACGGCGGCCGGCTCCGAAGCCTGCTCGCCGTACTCGACGAGCTCCTGGCCGTTCAGCACCAGACGGGGCGGGGCGCCGCGCTGCTGCATCTGGGACTCCTGCGCCGGCTCGAGTCGTCGCGCGCGGCACTCAGGCGCAGCCTGCTGCGCCAGCGCGACTTCCTGGCCGAAGTCGGGCGCGCCGGCGAGGACGGCGTCCGGCTCACGCGGGCCGCGTACCGCGCCGCGGTCCCGCGAGGCGAGGCAGACGACGCGCAACTCGTCATGTGGTCGATCCTCTCCAGCGGAGCGGACCCGCGGCCGCTGGCCGGCGTCGAGGCGTGCCGCGGCGTGGTCGACCGGGCGCTCGCCGTCGTCGAAGGGGCGCCGGCAGGCATCGATCCCAAGATCGAGGCCCTAGACGCGTTGCTGGACGGGCCGCTCGCCGGCCGGAAAACGCTCGTGTTCACGGAGTTCCGCGACACGGCGTTCGATCTGCTGCGCCGGTTGCGGAAACGCCGCCGAGTCGTCGCGGTCGTCGGCGACCGCGCCTGGGCCGGAGTTTCCGCCCTGACACGGACCGAAGCGCTGGACGCGTTCGCGCCCGCCGCGCGCGGCGCCGCCCCGCCCGCCGCGCTGCTTGGCGCGGACGTGCTGATCGCCACCGACGTCGCGGGTGAAGGACTCAACCTGCAGGACGGCGAAGCCGTGGTGAACTACGACCTGCCCTGGAACCCGGTGCGCGTGATGCAGCGCGTCGGGCGGATCGACCGCATCGGGTCGCGACACGCGGAAATCGTCGTGGCGCACCTCGTGCCCGGCGGCGGCTTCGCGGATCTGACCGGTGTGCTGCGACGTACCCGCGGCAAGCTCGTGGCCGCCGAGCGAGCCCCCGCGGCGGAGCCCGATCCGCTCGCGTCACTGTGGTGGCTGGACGATGTACTCACCGGCGAACGGATCGAGCGCGAAAGCTGGGCGCGCGTCGCGCCCTTCGAGGCCCGCGAGCGCTGGCGCGCGCTCACCGGGAGCGTGGAGCTCCGCAGCCGCCGGCCCATCCTCGCCGCCGGTATCGACCACGACGGCCCGCCCGCCGCCGGCGTCCTGCTGTCGATGGAGTGGCCCGACGGCCGCCGCCTGCCGCTGCCGTTCGTGGCAGTCGGTGGTGAGCCGACGCGCCGCGATGCCGAGGCGTTAGGCGACCTCGCCGAACGCGCGCTGGCGGCCGCCGCGCTTCCGGTCGAGCCGGGCGCGTTCGCGACGCTTCTGGCGAGCGCGCTGCCCGACGCACGCTCGGCCCTCGTCGAGCTCTCGGCGGCACGGCACGGCACCGAGGACGCCAGCGCCGGTCGTCGAGCCGCGCTCGCGCTGCTGCTGCGCGCAGCGTCGGAGACCGCGCACCGGCGGGGCGATACGCACGACGTGGATCGGGCGCTGGACCGGCTCGCGCGCGAGCTGCCGGCCGGACTCGACCGGTTGATCGCACGAATCCTCTCGGTGCCGGCTGTGAACGCCGACCTCGCCCGGCGCGTCACCGAAATCGTCACGTCCGTGCCGTGGCAGACCGGCCCCCGCCTCGACGGGGCACCGCGTCTGGTTCTCGTCGCCGCCGTCGTGCTCGCCGCGAGGTGTCCGAGCGCCTGACTATCTTTCGGCCGTGCACTGGCCGACGCTCCTCTTTGACTTCGACGGCACCCTGGTGGACTCGATCGAGCTGATCCTCGAGTCCTACCGCCACACCATGCGCGTCCACCGCGGCGCCGCCCCGCCCGACAGCCTGTTCCTCGAAGGCCTCGGCACCCCGCTCCGCGTCCAGTTCAAGGAGTTCACGCAGGACCCAGCCGAGCTGGAAGCCATGATCGCCACCTACCGGGAGTGGAACATGGCCAACCACGACCGCATGGTCACGGCCTACCCCGGCGCGCTCGAGGCCGTGAAAGCACTGAAGGCCACCGGTCACCGAATGGGTATCGTTACGTCAAAGAACCTCAGGGGCTTGAGCCGCGGCCTCGCCCTGTGCGGGTTCGACGGCCTGTTCGACGCCTTGCTGACGGCCGACTCGATGGAGAAGAGCAAGCCCGACCCCGCCCCCGTCCTCGCCGCCATTGAAGGACTCGGCGGCACCCCCGAAACCACCCTGCTCGTCGGCGACTCGCCCCACGACATCGCCGCCGGAAGAAACGCCGGGGCCGCTACGGCCGCGTGCCTGTGGGGCCCGTTTTCGAAAGACCGGATCGCGCGCGAACGCCCCGATCATTGGCTCGATTCGTTCGACGATCTCATCACCCTCTGCAACGGCGGCACGTAGCCTAGGTTTCCCCTTTCTTCCCCTTCTTCCCCTTCTTCCCCTTCTTCCCCTTCCTCCCCTCCCTCCCCTCCCTCCCCTCCCTCCCGTACCTTCTGACCCAATCCCAAGCCGCGGGTGACCATGAACTCCGTCCGCCTCGCCGCCACGCTCTTCCTGCTGGCGACCTCCGCCTCCGCGCAGCAGCAGCAGGGAACCCGCCCCCCGTTGACCCACGACGTCTACGACGGCTGGCGCCGCATCGAGGGCCAGGCCCTCTCGCCCGACGGGCGCTGGGTGCTTTACCATCTGGTGCCGGGCGACGGCGACAACGAGCTGCGGGTGCGGCTCGCCGACGGCCCCACCGAGCACATCATCGCCCGCGGCCAGGGCGCGCAGTTCACCGCCGACAGCCGGTTCGTGGTGTTCACCATCAAGCCGGAGCTCGCCGCCACCCGCCGCGCCCGCCGCGAGCGCCGCCGCGCCGAGCAGATGCCCAAGGACTCCCTCGGCATCCTGGACCTTACCAGCGGCGAAGTGACCCGCGTCGCCCGGCTGCGCGGCTTCCGCCTTCCCGCCCGCGGCGCCGGCTGGCTCGCCTACCAGGTGGACCGCGACTCGGCCGCCCGGCGCGATTCGACCGCGCGCCCCGACTCGGCCGACCGCCGCGGCGCCGACAGCACGACCGCGCGCCGCAAGCGCGACGACGGCTACCCGCTCGCGATCCGCAACCTCGCGACCGGCGCCGAGCAGCGCTTCCCCGACGTCGCCGCGTACGCGTGGGCCGAGAACGGCCGCCGGCTCGCGTTCGCCACCGCCACCCGCGACGGCAGCGGCGACGGGCTCTCGATCGTCACGCTCCCCGAGCTGACCGTGACCCGCGTGCTCTCCGGCGACGGCCACTACCGCCAGCTCGCCTTGGACCGCGCCGGCCGCCAGGCCGCCTTCCTCACGGACCGCGACGAGGCGACCGCGATCCAGCCCGCCTACGCGCTCTACTGGTGGCGCGAAGGCGGCGACTCGGCCCAGGCGCTGGTGCTAACCGGCGCGGCCCCGGTACCGCGGGGCTGGTGGGTCAGCGAGCACGGCGACGTCTCCTTCTCCGAGACGGGCAGCCGCCTGTTCCTCGGCACCGCCCCTCGCCCCGAGCCGGAAGTCGAGGACTCGACGCCCGAGAACGAGCGGGTGCGCGTGGACATCTGGAACTGGCGGGACGCGCGGCTCCAGCTGCAGCAGCTCCGCGAGCTCGACCAGGAACGCCGCCGCAACTACCGCGCGGTCGTCCACCTCGCCGAGCGGCGGGTGGTACAGATCGGCACCGCGGACATCCCCATCACCACCGTGGCCGGCCGCGGCGACGGTGAGCTGGCCCTCGGCGAGTCGGACGTTCCATACCGGCTGGGCAATTCGTGGGAGACACCCGGATTCCGCGACGTCTGGCTCATCAACGTGCGGACCGGCGACCGCCGCCGCGTGGTCGAGCGGCTCCAGGCGAGGCCGTTCATCTCGCCCTCCGGCCGCTGGCTCACCTGGTTCGACGGGCGCGACCGCGCCTGGCACGCGCTGGACACCCGCGGCGGGCAGCCCGTGACGCTCACCCGCGACATCCCGCACCCGGTGCACGACGAGGAGCACGACGCGCCGCAGATTCCCGACGACTACGGCAGCGCGGGCTGGACCGACAACGAGGAGGCGTTCCTCGTCTACGACCGCTACGACGTGTGGGCCACCGATCCCACCGGCCGCACGCCGCCCCGCAGCGTGACCGAGGGCGCGGGCCGGCGCGACGGCATCCGGTTCCGGGTGGTGCGGCTCGATCGCGAGCGCGAAACGACTTCACCGACCGCGCCGCTGCTGCTCGCCGCGTTCAACCTGGCCAATAAGTCCGCCGGTTTCTACCGCGACGTGGTCCGCGGCACCCGCGCGCCGGAGCAGGTGGTGTGGGCCGAGCGGCGGTTCGGCCAGCCGCTGCGCGCCGACAGCGCCGACGTGTTCCTGTTCACCCGCGAGAACTTCCAGGAATTCCCGAACCTCTGGGTCAGCGGCGCCGACCTCGCCGCCGCGCGCCGGATCAGCGACGCCAACCCGCAGCAGTCCCGCTATTCGTGGGGCACCGTCGAGCTGGTGCGCTGGCAGAGCGCCGACGGCACGCCGCTTCAGGGCCTGCTGTACCGGCCCGAGGACTTCGACTCCACGCGCCGCTACCCGATGATGGTCTCGTTCTACGAGCGGAACAGCGACAACCTGTACGCGCACCACATGCCGCAGCCGCACCGCTCGACCATCAACTACAGCTTCTACGCGAGCCGCGGCTACCTGGTGTTCGTGCCGGACATCCGCTACCGCACCGGCTACCCGGGCGAGAGTGCGCTCAACTGCGTGGTGCCCGGCGTGCTGTCGCTCATCGCCCGCGGCTTCGTGGACGCCGACCACATCGGCGTACAGGGCCACAGCTGGGGCGGCTACCAGATCGCTTACCTGGTCACCCGTACGAACCTGTTCCGCGCCGCCGAGGCCGGCGCGCCGGTGGCGAACATGACCAGCGCCTACGGCGGGATCCGCTACGAGTCGGGGCTGTCGCGCATGTTCCAGTACGAGCGGACCCAGAGCCGCATCGGCCAGACGCTGTGGGAAGCCCCGCTGCGCTACGTCGAGAACTCGCCCCTGTTCTGGGCCGACAAGATCCGGACGCCGCTCCTCATCATGCACAACGACCAGGACGGCGCGGTTCCCTGGACCCAGGGCATCGAGCTGTTCACGGCCCTGCGCCGCCTCGGCCGCCCGGCCTGGATGATCACCTACAACGGCGAGCCGCACTGGCCCACGACCTGGGTCAACAAGCGCGACTTCCAGCTCCGGCTGCAGCAGTACTTCGACCACTATCTCCGCAACGCGCCCGCGCCGACCTGGCTCGCCGAGGGTGTGCCGGCCATCCGGAAAGGCCGGACGCTGGGGACCGAGTTGGTGGAGGGGACGGTCGTTACCAGCCCCTGACCGGGAGCAGGCGTGGGGAGCGGGGTGTTGGGAGTAGTAAAGTAGGGAGTAGGGAGTAGGAGCCGGGGTCGAGGGCCTCTACGGCCCACTCCCCCCCTTGCCTGGTACGACTTGCCTGCTCCCCCCTCCCTGCCTCTGCTCCGGACTGCAACACTCCCGAGGGGGTTGGCGTAGTGTGGTTAGCCGCCACAGTGAGGCCACATGGTGTGGCGGCCTGACGCACCAGGCCATCCCGGAGCCCGATGACGACCACCAGCGGCCGTATCCTCGTCGTTGACGACGATCAGAGCCAGCTGACGCTCATCAAGACCGTCCTCGAGGAGGACGGTTGGAGCGTGCTCGCCCTGACCTCGGGCGCGGACGCGATCGGCGCGCTCGACCGCGGCGAGGAGGTGGACGTCATCCTCTCCGACCTGATGATGCCGGGGCTCGACGGCCGCGCGGTGCTCGACGCGGTGCTCCAGCGTCGCCCCGAGGTGCCGGTCATCATCCTTACCGCGCACGCCTCCGTGGACTCCGCCGTCGAGCTGCTCCACGCCGGCGCGCACCACTATCTGGCCAAGCCCACCAAGCTCGCCGAGCTGCGCATCGCCGTGCGCCGGGCCAGGGAATCCACCGAGACGCGCCGGGAGCTGGGCCGGCTGCGGCGCCGCGTGAACCTGCCCGCCGACGTGGTCGGCGTCTCGCGCGCGATGCAGGAAATCCTCGAGACGGCGATTCGGGTCGCGCCCACCGGCACCCCGGTCCTCATCACCGGTGAAACCGGCACGGGCAAGGAGGTCGTGGCCCGGGCGGTGCACGCCGCCAGCGGCCGCGACAATTTCGTGGCGCTCAACTGCGCGGCCGTCCCGCCCAACCTGTTCGAGTCGGAGCTGTTCGGCTTCAAGAAGGGCGCCTTCACCGACGCGCAGCGCGACCACGCCGGCGTGGTCGAAGGGGCGGCCGGCGGCACGATGTTCCTCGACGAAGTGGCGGAGGTGCCGCTCGCCATCCAGCCCAAGCTGCTGCGCTACCTGCAGGACGGCGAGTTCCGCCGCATCGGCGACAGCGCCGAGATGCACAGCAACGCCCGCGTCATCGCGGCCACCAACCGCGACCCCGAGCTGGAAGTGCAGAGTGGGCGGCTGCGCGAGGACCTGTTCTACCGGCTCAACATCGTGCGGCTTCACCTGCCGCCATTGCGCGAGCGCCCGGTCGACGTGCCCGCCCTCGCCGAGAGCCTGCTCAAGCGACTCGCCGAGCGCTATTCGCTGGAGCACGCCGAGCTGGCGCCCGAAACCCTGGCGGCGCTGACCGCCTACCGCTGGCCGGGCAACACCCGCGAGCTGGAGAGCGTGCTGGCCCGCGCCCTGGCCTTGCGAAGCGGCCGACAGATCGCCCTCAAGGACCTCCCCGCGCATGTCGTGAAAGGCGCTCCCCTCGGCCACCACTACTCTCCCGCCGCCTCAACGTCTCTCACCCTGGAAGAGGTCGAGCGCCGTCACATCCTGGCCGTTCTGGAGAAGACCGGCGGCAACAAGCTGAAGGCCGCCGAGATCCTCGGCATCGACCGCTCGACCCTCCACCGGAAGCTGAAGCAGATTCAGGGTTTCGCGGCCCTACAGTTGTAGAAGGCGCGATTTCAACCGTTCAGGGCTCTTGCCTGTCTGAATTCAGCGAGAGGCGAAGGGTGGTAGTCTGGAGGCCAGCCTGATGCACCCGCCGTCACAGGACAACTCGCTGGCCCAGGCGGACTCCGAGCGGGCGGATATCGCCCTCGCGGCCTCAGGCGACCAGCAGGCCTACGAGCGGCTGTACCGCCTCCATGTGGCGCGGGTCCACTCGCTGGTTCGGCGGATGGTGGGTGGTGAGGGCGACGCCGACGAGCTGGTGCAGGACGTGTTCGTGCGGGCCTGGCAGCGGCTCTCGACGTTCCGCGGCGAAGCGGCCTTCGGCACCTGGCTGCACCGGCTGGCGGTGAACCTCGTCCTCAACTGGCAGAAGGGCGAGGCGCGGCAGCGGAAGCGGATCGACGCCGGGGCGGACCCGGACCTCGTGCCCGGCCGGCGCGCGACACCGGAGCATGGCATGGACCTCGAGGCGGCGCTCGCCGAGCTGCCGCCCGGTGCGCGGCGGATCTTCGTGCTGCACGACGTGGAAGGCTATCGCCACGAGGAGATTGGACGGATGCTGGGCGTGACGAGCGGGACCTCGAAGGCCCAGCTGCACCGCGCGCGGATGCTGTTGCGCGCGCACCTGGAGCGGTGAGTATGAACGGGCATCTGGACATCGAGCTGTCGGCCGTTCTGGACGGCGAGCTCACCGGCGACGAGCAGCGGCGCGTCGAAGCGCATCTGGCGGCGTGCGAGACGTGCCGCGCCGCGCTCGACGACCTCAAGCGTCTGGTGCGCCGCGCCGGCACGCTGGACGACCGGCAGCCGGAGCGCGACCTGTGGGCGGGCATCGCCGCGCGCATCGGCGAGTCGGCCGGAGCCGACGTGGTGCCCATCGGTACGGCGCGCCGGCGCCGGTTCAGCTTCACCGTGCCGCAGCTCGCCGCCGCGTCGGTCGCGCTGATGGCCCTCTCGGCCGGGACTGTGTCGCTGGCGCTGCTCGACCGACCCTCCGGGACGGTGATCGTGGACCAGCCGCCGACCCGTGGCGATGCGCAGGGGCCCGCGACGCTGATCGGCTACGAGCTGACCGTCGCCTCGTACGACTCCGTGATCAGCGGCCTCGAGCAGGCGCTGCACCAGCGCCGCGGCCAGCTCGACACCGGCACCGTCCGGGTGCTCGAGCAGAGCCTGCGGGTGATCGACGGGGCGATCGGGCAGGCGATGGCGGCCCTGGCCGACAACCCCAGCAACCGGTACCTGAACAGCCACCTCCAGCGCGCGCTCGACCGCAAGCTCGACGTCCTGCGGCGCGCCGCGTCGCTGCCCGTGGTGAGCAGCTGAGGAGATTGATGAAGCGCCTGCCGACCCTTCGCGCCGCCGTCACGGCCCTTGCCATGGTGGGCATTTCGACGAGCGCGCTGCATGCGCAGCGCGGGCGTGACCGCGATCGCGATCGCGACCAGGGCACCTTCGACACGACGCTCACGGTGCGTGCCGCCGCCCGCTTGTCGGTGTCGAACCAGAACGGCACCGTGACGGTGCGGTCGTGGGGCCGCAACCAGATCCGGGTGCAGGCCGAATACGATCAGGCCCGGATCGAGATCGACGAGTCCGGCAGCCGGGTGAGCGTGCGCGCCGTGCACCGGCGCGGCCACGGCGAGGTGGACTACACGATCACCGTGCCGGGCGGCACCGCAATCGACGTCAACGGCCTCTCGACCGACATCGACGTGAGCGGCGTGTGCGGCGAGCTTACCTCCAGCGTGGTGTCGGGCGACATCACGGTGCAGTGCACCGAAGGCCTGGCGCAGATCCAGACCGTCTCGGGCGACGTTTCGGTGAGCGACGCGCGCGGCGACGTCGACGTGGGCACCACCAGCGGCGATATCCGGGTCCGCGGCGTCCGCGGCCGCGCCAACATCCATGCCGTGTCGGCCGACGTGGACATCGCCGACATCCAGGGTAACGACGTGACGGCCGAAGTCGTCAGCGGCGACATCCTCTACGTCGGCCCGATCCGCGATAACGGCCGCTACACCTTCAAGTCGCATTCCGGCGAAGTGACGGTCCGCGTCGTCGGCCCGCTGAACGCGACCGTGAACGTGTCCACGTTCAGCGGCGAGTTCGACACCGATTACGAGGTGCGGCTCGAGCCCGGCACGCGCATCTCGCGCGAGTGGCAGTTCCGCGCGGGGACCGGCAGCGCGCGCGTCAGGTTGGAGTCGTTCAGCGGAACGATCTACCTCAAGCCCGCCGGCGGCGGGCGACGGGAGGAGTAGCGATGATGAAGCATGGGGTGGTCGGCTTGGCGGTCGCGGCGGTCTGGTACGGCGTCGCGGCCACCGTCGCGCCGCCGGTCTCGACGGGCCGGCAGCAGGAGCGCTGGAGGTGGAGCGGGCGGGTGGCCGCCGGCAGGACGCTCGAAGTGCGGGGCGTCAACGGCGCGATCGCGGCCCGGCCCGCGACCGGTGACCAGGTCGAGGTGACGGCCGACAAGCACGGACGGCGCAGTGACCCCGAGGACGTGCGCATCGAGGTCGTCGAGCACGAGGACGGCGTCACGATCTGCGCCGTCTACCCCACCTCCCGGCGCAGCCGCCCCAACGACTGCCGGCCGGGCGGCGGCCACTCGAACGTGCGCGACAACGACGTCGAGGTCGACTTCGAGGTCCGCGTGCCGCGCGGCGTCCTGTTCGAGGGTGCGACCGTCAACGGCGACATCGAAGCGGTCGACCTGGCAGGGCCCGTCTCGCTGCACACCGTGAACGGTGGAGTACAGCTCGAAACCAGCCACGGCGACGCAGACGCCGCCACGGTGAACGGCAGCATCCGCGCCGTGGTCCGCGCACTGGGCGAACGGCGGCTGCGGTTCAACACCGTGAACGGCGGCATCACGGTGTCGCTCCCCGCCGGTCTCAACGCCGACCTCGAAGCCGAAACGGTCAATGGCAGCATCCACACCGACTTCCCGATCCAGGTCGTGGGCCGGGTCAACCCGCGCCGCCTGACCGGGCGCATCGGAACCGGGGGCCGCGCGCTGGACCTCGAAACGGTCAACGGCTCGATCAGGCTGAACCGCTTGCCCTAGGGTGCACCCCGCCGCGCTTGCCCCGCGCGGCGCCGAGCGGTTACGTATCGCCCCTCTCCCCGGAGGGGCGATGGCGTTTCATCCGTTCGAGATGGAGCGGTGGCAGAGCACCTGGGAGAACCGGGTGCGCTTCAACCTGTCGGAGAGCGGGGTCTACCCGCTCACGGCCGCCGAGCTGATCGCCCTGGCCGGCGCCGGCACCGACGTGCTGGACCACCGCCTCGGCTACCCCCAATCCAACGGCACCGAGCCCCTGCGCGCCGCCATCGCGGCGCTGTACCCGGGGGCCACGATCGAACACGTGCTCGTCACCAGCGGCTCCGCCGAGTCGAACTACGTCAACTGCTGGACCCTGATCCGGCCCGGCGACCGCGTGGTGGTGGTCGGGCCCACGTACATGCAGACGCCCGGCCTGGCGCGGACCTTCGGCGCCGAGGTCGCGACGATTCCGCTGCGCGAGGAGCTCGCGTGGCAGCCCGACCCCGCCGAGATCGACGAGGTCATCGCGCCGGGCACCCGGCTCGTCGTCGTCACCAACCCCAACAACCCCACCGGCGCGATCCTCGCGCCCACGCTCGCGGACCGGATCGTGGCGCGCGCCGACGCCGTGGGCGCCTGGATCCTGGCCGACGAGGTGTACCAGGGCGCCGAGCGCGCCGGCGGCCGGCCGACGCCGTCGTTGTGGGGGAAGAGCGAGCGGGTGATCGTGACCAACGGCCTGTCGAAGGCCTACGGCCTGCCGGGCCTGCGCATCGGCTGGTGCGTCGCGCCCGCCGACCACGTGGCGGCGCTGTGGTCCCGCAAGGACTACACGACGATCGGCCCGACGGTCATGAGCGACGCCCTCGCGACGCTCGCCGTGCAGCCCGCCGTGCGGCCGAAGATCTTCGAGCGCACCCGCGGCATCATCCGCGCCAACTGGGCGGTCCTCGAGCGGTGGCTCGAGGCACAGGATGGCGCTTTCACCTGGCGGGCGCCGGACGCCGGCGCGATCTGCTGGGTCCGCTACGACAAGGCGGTGGAGTCCTCGGAGCTCGCCGAGATCCTGCGGCGCGACGAGGACGTGCTCATCGTCCCCGGGGAGCAGTTCGGGCTGGAAGGCTTCCTGCGCCTGGGATTCGGTCCGCCGGCGCACGAGCTCGAGGAGGCCCTGGCCCGCGTGGCCGACGGCTACCGGCGCGCCAGGGGAGGGGCGCTCGTGTGATCATCGCGAACCAGCGCCGCGCGGGCACGCTCAGCGCCATCATCCGCGCGCCGTGGGACGGCGCCGAGGTGGGCGTCCACCCGCTCGCCGCTCCGGCCGACATGGACGCGGCGGTCGCCGCCAACGTGGCCGCAGCCGACGCGTGCCGCCGGATGCCGGCCTACGAGCGGGCCGCGTGCCTCAGGAAGGTCGCCGACGGGCTGGAGCGCGAGCTCGACGCCTTCGCCGCGCTGCTGGCGCGCGAGGCCGGCAAGCCGATCGCCCAGGCGCGGCTCGAGCTGGAGCGGGCGGTGTTCGTGTTCCGCGACGGGGCCGAAGAGGCCACCCGCATCTCCGGCGAGGTGCTGCCGCTCGACGTCGCGCCGCACGGGAAAGGGCGGATCGGCCTCACCCGGCGGTTCCCGCTCTCGCCGATCGCGGCCATCACGCCGTTCAATTTCCCGGTGCTGCTGGCGGCCCACAAGATCGCGCCCGCCATGGCGTGCGGCGCCGCGCTCACGCTCAAGCCGCCGCCCCAGGACCCGCTCACCACGCTCCGGCTCGGCGAGCTGGTGGCCGCGAGCGGCTACCCGGCGGGCGGCGTCAACGTCGTGCCGTGCGATCTCGAGGTCGCGCAGCGCCTGGTCAGGGAGCCGCGGGTCCGGATGATCTCGTTCACCGGCAGCGCGAAGGCCGGCTGGGCCATCCGCGCCGGGGCCGGCACCAAGCGCGTCGCGCTCGAGTTGGGCGGCAACGCCGGCGTCATCGTGGAAGCCGACGCCGATCTCACCCGCGCCATCGAGCGCTGCGCGGTGGGCGGCTACATGTACGCCGGGCAATCGTGCATCTCGGTCCAGCGGATCTTCGTCCAGGAGCGCGTCTACGCCGACTTCGTCGCGCGCTTCGCGCCGCGCGTCGCGGCCCTCAAGGTCGGCGACCCGCTCGACCCCGCCACCGAGGTGGGGCCGATGATCGCCGAGGACGCCGCGCGCCGCGCCGAGTCGTGGATCGCCGAAGCCGTCACGCAGGGCGCCAGGCTGGAGACCGGCGGCACGCGGCGCGGCAACGTGCTCGCGCCCGCCGTGCTGACGAGTACCCGCCCCGAGATGCTGGTGAACTGCGAGGAAGTCTTCGCGCCGGTCACCACCGTCACGCCGTACCGCGACTTCGACGACGCGCTGGCGCGGCTCGACGAGTCGCCCTACGGGCTCCAGGCCGGCGTGTTCACCCGCGACGCGGCGAAGCTGCTGCGCGCCTGGGAACGGCTCGACGCCGGCGGCGTGATGGGCAACGACGTGCCGAGTTATCGCGTGGACCGGATGCCCTACGGCGGCGCGAAAGCCAGCGGCCTCGGCCGCGAGGGCGTGCGCTACGCCATCGAAGAGATGACCGAGCTGCGCCTGCTCACCCTGCCCGCGGAGTGAAGCGCATGGCAACGACCGCCTCGCCCCTCAACCGGACGCTGTTCACGATCGGGTTCGCGCAGATGGCCCACCGCCCGCCGCTGCCGCGTCGCTGGGCGGTGTACTGCGCGATCGCGTACCTGCTCCCGATCGTGATGCTCGAGGCGCTGCCCGATACGGCGGGCGGCTATGCGTACAAGGAGATCAGCTGGCTCACGACGCTCGCCCCGGCGTTCATCCTGTCGCTGCACTTCGGCATGCTCGGTGCGATGGCGGGCCTGCTCGCGGGGACCGCGCTGTACGTCGCGGTGCAGCTGATCCTCAACCTGCACCTGATGCCGGTGAACCAGCAGATTCTGCTGCCCATCTACATCTCGTACGGTGCGCTCGCGATCGCCGTGGGCTGGCTGTCGCAGCAGCTGCACGACTATTACACGCGGATGATCAAGGCCGAACGGCTGGCGGCCATCGGCGAAGTCGCGGTCACGATCCGCCACGAGGTCAACAACGCGCTGGCGGCGATCGTCGGCGAGGCGGGGCTGCTGAAACTGTCAGGCACGCTTGCGGCCCAGGACACGCAGGGCGTCGAGACCATCCTCGAGATGGCGATGCGGATCCGCGGCGACCTGCAGAAGCTCACCGACCTGGCCGAGGCGCCGCCAATGCACTACATCGCCGGCCAGAAGATGATCGATCTCGCCGCGGCGACCACGAAGGCGTCGGGGAGCTAGGCGGAACGGGCGCTACGCGCCGGACAGCCGCTCGATCGCGGCGGCCAGCTCGAGGTCCTTGCGCGTGAGGCCGCCCGCGCTGTGGGTCGAGAGCCGCATCGTCACCGTGGTCCAGCGCACGTCGATGTCGGGGTGATGGTCGGCGGCGTCGGCCGCCACCGCGACGCGGTCCACGAAGCGGATCCCGTCGGCGAACGCCGAAAACGTCCAGCGCCTGCTGATCACGTCGCCCGCGCGCTCCCACTCGGGCAGCGCCTTCAGGCCCGCCGCGATCTCGTCCTCGCTCAGCTTGGTGCGGCCCATCGCCTCCGCCTTTCCGTGCCCCCGTGCCCCCGTGCCTTCGTGCCCCGCCTCATCGCATGACTCCCCGCACCACAAGATACGACACCGCGGCGATCACGGCCGATGCCGGGATCGTGAGGATCCAGGCCCAGACGATCCGTCCCGCAACGCCCCAGCGCACCGACGACACGCGCTGGGTCGCGCCGACGCCGCTGATCGCGCCGGTGATGGTGTGGGTGGTCGAGACCGGGATGCCCAGCGACGAGGCGAGGAACAGCGACATCGCGCCCGCCGTCTCGGCGCAGAAGCCGCCGTACGGCTTCAACTTGGTGATGCGCTGGCCCATGGTCTTCACGATCCGCCAGCCGCCGGCCATCGTGCCGAGGGCGATGGCCGCGTGAGCCGAGAGGATCACCCACAGCGGGATGTCGTCCAGGGAGGTGATGTGCAGGAAGGTCCACGAGTGCTCGGCGAACACGGCCTGCGCGCTGAACAGCAGGCCGACGATGATACCCATGGTCTTCTGCGCGTCGTTGGTACCGTGGCCCAGCGAGTACGCCGCGGCGGACACGAGCTGCATGCGCCGGAACCACGTGTCGATGTTGCGCGGGTGTGCCCGCCGGAAGGTCCAGCCCACCACGACCATCATCACCAGACCGAGCGCGAAGCCGATCATCGGCGCCAGGAAAATGAACAGGATCGGTTTGACCCAGCCGCCCGGAATCAGCGCCCCGATGCCGGCCTTGGCGATGGCGGCGCCCGCGTACCCGCCCATGAGCGCGTGCGACGATGAGGACGGGATGCCGTAGTACCAGGTGATCATGTCCCACGCGATCGCGCCGAGCAGCCCCCCGAGGATCACCTGCGGGTCCACCAGCGTGACGTCAATGAGCCCCTTGCCCATCGTCTTCGCGACCGCCGTCCCGAAGCCGAAGGCCGCCGCGAAGTTGAAGAACGCGGCCCACGCCACGGCCAGGCGCGGCGAGAGCACGCGCGTCGAGACGATCGTCGCGATCGAGTTGGCCGAGTCGTGGAAGCCGTTGACGAAATCGAAGATCAGCGCGACGACGACGATCGCAAGGACGAAGGTCACCGTGTCCATCGACGCCTACGCGTGCTTGATCGAGATGCTCTCGAGCACGTTGGCCACGTCTTCGGCCTGGTCCACGCAGCGCTCGAGGTTGTCGTAGATCTCCTTCCATTTGATCAGCTCGATCGCGTTCGTCTCCGTATCGAACAACCGGCCGAGTACCTCGTGGTAGATGACGTCGGCCTCCTCCTCGAGCTGCTTCGCCTCGATGGCCGCCTTCATCACGCTGCCGTCCTGCTTCCGCAGCTGCTCGACACCGTGCTCGAGAGTCCCGACCACCTTCGCGATCACCGCGCACAGCCGCCCCACGCCCTCGGGCGGGGCGCCAACCCGGAAGATCTGCGCCCGCCGCGCCACACCGTCGATCACGTCGATCACGTCGTCGAGGTCGGCCGCGAGCCGGTAGATGTCCTCCCGGTCGATCGGCGTGATGAACGTGCGGTCGAGCCGGTTCACCACCTCGTGCGTGAACTGGTCGCACTCGTGCTCGAGCCGCTTGATCTGCTCGGTGTGGTACGACGCCCGGTCGGGCTCGCTGAACAGCCCGACCAGGTGGTCGGCGGCCTGATGGCTGCGGCGGGCGACTTCGACGAAGAGGTCGAAGAACTCCTCTTCGCGCGGGAGCAGGCTGAACGGCACGGTCGTTCTCCTGTCGGTGCGCGATACGGATCGACGATTTGTGGCCGCAAAGGTAGCGGCCCTCGAAACGGGTGGCGAGCCGCATCCGCCGCGGCTGCCCCTTGCGTCCTTTTCCCCCGGCCGACATATTGCCACGACACCCGAACAAATACCGAACCTCGCCTCGGGGTGTCGCCATGGAAAGCGTTGCCACCATTCAACTTCCGCCAAGGCCCCAGACCTGCCCAGATTGCGGCGCGCGCACCGTGCAGTCGTCGGCGTGCGCCCACTGCCCGACCTGCGGGTGGGGGAAATGCGGATGAAGAACCCGCTGTCAGCGGACAGCGGTCAGCGGCCAGCAACGGCACTGCAGGCACCGTGGCCGTTGCTCGACGAGCGCCGCCGCGGCACGCGCTTCTTCCGGCTGCCCGTCCACTCGGTGCTCAACTCGCCGGCCACGACCGGGATGGATTTCTGGTCCGTCAATCCGTACGTCGGCTGCGAGTTCGGCTGCTCGTACTGCTACGCGCGGTTCGCGCACCGCTACGTGGTCGAGCGCGGGCTCGGCCCGCGCGCGATGGGCGACGCGCAATTCGACGCGGCGTTCGAGCGGCGGATCTTCGTAAAGGCGGGTGCCGCGGAAGTGCTCGCGCTCACGCTGAAGCCGGCGAAGCTCGGCGGTCGGGCGGTGGTGATCGGCACCGCGACCGACCCCTACCAGCCGGCCGAGCGCACGTACCGGATCACCCGCGCCGTGCTCGAGCGGCTGGCCCAGCACCACGGCCTCCACGTCGGGCTCATCACCAAGTCGCCGCTCGTGGTGCGCGACGTGGACGTCCTGCGGCGGATCGCCGAGCGCAGCCGGCTCACCATCCACATCTCCCTGATCGCGACCGACGCGGTGCTGGTCCGCCGCATGGAGCCCCGCACGCCGACGCCCCTGGTGCGGCTCCAGGCGCTCGAGCGGCTCGTGGCCGCCGGGCTCCACGCCGGCGTGCTGGTGGCGCCGGTGTTGCCCGGCATCACCGACGACGTCCCGCACCTGGACGCCCTGGTCCGCGCCGCCGGGGATGCCGGCGCGCGGTTCGTGCGCGCCGATCCGCTCCGGCTCTATCCCGCCATCCGGCGGCGGTTCCTGCCCCTCGTCGTCGAGCATTTTCCGCAGCTGGTCGAGCGCTACGAGCGCGGCTTCGACGCGCGCGGGATCGTGCGGAAAGAATACGCGCGCGCCCTGCAGGCCCGGCTGGCACGGCTGCGCAGGAAGTTCGGGGTGAGTGACGGAAAAGGCGGGGCACAGGGGCACGGGGGCACAGGGGCACAGGAAGGCGACGTGTTCCGCGGCATCGATCACGAACCTGCCGAACAGTTGCCGCTGGTATGAGTCTTTTCCGTGCCCCTGTGCCTCCGTGCCCCGCCTTTTTCAGGGCCTCCTGCCCCCCCGAGGGATCGTGCCCAACGAGTCTCCCGGAGCCCACGCTGGCAGCGGGCCGTCGGCCAGCACCCGTGCCGCATGCGCGCTCGCGGTGATCACGGCGGCCATGTGGGCCGGGTCGGCGAGCCGCGCCTCGTCGCCGGCCCGGTGATAGTCGGTGTGGAGGTTGTAGGAGGAGATCGTATGCGCCGGAATCCCGCGGCGGGCGAAGGCGATGTTGTCGGAGCGCATGAAGAAGTTCTGCTCGGGCCGGGGGTCGGGCACGAGCGGCACGCCGGCCTCGCGCAGCATCCGGCCCATCGTCGAGCGGTCGAAGCCGGTGAGCCAGCCCTTGCCGGCGCCGCCGGCGAGCGAATCGGGCCGGCCGATCATTTCCATGTTGAGGTTGGCCGCGGTGCGCTCCAGCGGCACCACGGGATGGTCGATGTACCAGCGCGTGCCGAGCAGGCCGCGCTCCTCGCCCGTCACCAGCACCACGACGACGGTGCGCCGCGGCGCCGGGCGCTGCCGGGCGAGCAGGCGCGCCATCTCGATCACCGCCACGGTCCCCGAGGCATCGTCGTCGGCGCCGTTGCAGACGGAGTCCGCGCCGATCGCGGCGCAACGCCCGCCGGCCGTGGTGCCGATGTGGTCGTAGTGCGCGGTGAGCACCACGGCTTCTTCGCGCAGCGCGGGGTCGCTGCCGCGGATCACGCCGACCACGTTGACCGCCTGCGTGGCCACGCGGTTCTCCGCGCTCACGGTGTCGCGCGCGGCGACGTCAGGCAGCACCACGAGCCGGCGCACCGTGCGCGTCTGGCCGTCCCGCCCCTGGACCTGCGCCGTCTGCCAGGCCAGCGGCACGCGCTGGAAGAAGCCCGAGTCCCCCGCCGGCTGGAGCCCCGCCCGCTCGAGCTCGGCGGCGATGAGGCGCGCCGCCGCGGCCGAGCCGCGGCTGCCCGTGTCGCGGCCTTCCATCGAGTCGTGCGCGAGCGCGGCCAGCAGGGCGACGACCCGCGCCGGGTCGGCCTCGGCGTCGGCCGGCCGGCGCTGGGCATGGGCGGCGGTTGTGCCGGCCGCGAGCGCGAGAACGGCAAGCACGGTGCGGGCGATCATCCGGGGAAGATCGGCCGCCGCGGCACGGCGCGCCAGCGCGGCGGTTCCGCGAGGCCGGAACCGCTCGCCGGGCATGGCGGCCGTGCGTAGCGAGCTCGCCGCCTGCTGCTGGATTCCGCACTTCGCGCTCCGCTGCGAAGAAGCGCGGCGGCCCGACTTCGGCTCCGGCCCCGCCGCCGTGCTCTCGCCCGAAGACGCGCGCCGGGTCTGGCAGGTGTCGCCGCTGGCCCGCCGCAGCGGCGTGCGCGCGGACCAGACCGTCAGCCAGGCCATCGGGTTCTGCTCATCGCTCAAGTTGTGCGAAGCCGACCCCGTCCACTACGACGAGCGGTTCTCGGCGCTGCTGGCGGCGCTCCGCACGGTCAGCCCGGTCGTCGAGCCGGACGAGCTGGGCAAGGCGTTCGTGGGCATGGACGGCCTCGAAGGACTCTACGGCGGGCCGGCACAGCAGGTGGAACGCCTGCACGAGGCGCTGCGCCGCGCGCTGCCGGGCCCGGAAACGGACACCCCGCCGTACCGCCTGGGCTGGGGCCGCGGGAAGTTCGTCGCCTGGGTCGCCGCCACGCGCGCGAAGCCGGGAACGGCGGTCGTGGTCGACGCCGAGTCGCACGCCGCGTTCCTCGCCGCGCAGCCGCTCGCCGTGCTGCCGCTCGACGCCGACACACACCGCCGGCTCGGCAGGTTAGGATTGCGGACGCTGGGTGATCTGGCCGCACTGCCCGAAGAGGCGATCACCTCGCAGTTCGGCCGCGCGGGCCGGCGGCTGTGGCGGCTCGCGGCCGGGAAAACCGCCCTGCCGGTGGTCGGCCGGGCGCTCCCCGAGCCGATTGTCGCGTCGCTGACGTTCATGACGCCGATCGCCGAGCGGCAGTTCTGGGCGCACGCGCTGGGTCTGCTCGTGGCGCGCGCGCTCAAGCACCCTCGCCGCCGCGGCTGGCGGGTCCAGCGGGTGCGGGCGCGGGCGCGGCTCGAGCACGGCGCGTCGTGGCTGGCGGAGCTCACGCTCCGGGAGCCGACCGCCACCGCCGAGCGCATCGTCGCGCCGCTGCTGGTCCGGCTGGACCAGGCGCCCCCAACGGGCGACGTGGAGCAGCTCACGGTCGAATTCACCGAGTTCGCGCCGGGCACCATCGAGCTGCAGCTGTTCGCGCGCGACGCGAGCGCGAGCGCCCGCGCGCAGCGGCGGCAGGCGCTGCGCGCCGCCGCCCAGGAAATCCGCCTCCGGTTCCGGCGCCCCCTCCTCCACCACGTCATCGAGGTGCAGCCATGGTCCCGGTTTCCCGAACGCCGCTACGCGCTGATCGACTTCGAGCCCTGAACCTCCCGCAGCCCGCCCTGGTCGAGGTGGACGCCGCCGGGCATCCGGCCGCGGTCGCATGGGACGGAAAGCGGCGGGCGGTCGAGTCGATCGTCGAAACCTGGCGTCTCGACGACGAATGGTGGCGACGCGCGCCGATCCGCCGCCGCTACGCGGAAGTCGTGCTCGAAAACGGCAAGCGGGTGGTGCTGTTCGAGGACCTCGCCACCGGCGCGTGGCACATGCAGCTGCCGTAAACGCCAATCACTCCATCACTCCATCACTCCATCACCCATCACCTGCTTTTCATGTACATCGAGCTCCACTGCCACTCCGCGTTCTCGTTCCTCGACGGTGCGTCGCTCCCCGAGGAGCTCGCGCTCGGCGCCGCGCAGCTGGGCTACTCCGCGCTCGCGCTCACCGACCACAACGGTCTCTACGGCTCGATGGCGTTCGCGCAGGAGGCGAAACGGCTCGGCTGCCGGGCGATCACCGGCGCCGAGGTGACCCTGGAGGACGGCGCGCACGTCACGCTGCTCGCCGAAACGGCGCAGGGGTACGCGAACCTCTGCCGCCTGATCACCACGGCGCATCTGGGTCGCGCGGACCGCCTCGACCCGCGGCTGGCGATGGCGGCGCTCGAGGAGCGGCAGGACGGGCTGATCATCCTGTCGGGGTGCCGCGACGGGCTGTTGCCGCGCGCGCTGCACGGCGGCCACGCCGCGGCGCGGCGCCTCGCCGAGCGGTGCCGCGCCGTGTTCGGACGGCATCGCTTCTTCGTGGAGCTGCAGCGCAACCAGGTGCGCGGCGACCGCGCCCGCACCCGGGCGCTGGCCGAGCTCGCCGACGCGGCCGGGCTCCCCGCCGTCGCCACGCGCGACGTGCACTATCACCGCGCCGAGCTGCACCGGCTGCAGGACGTGTTGGTCGCGATCCGGAACCGCACCACGCTCGACGGCGCGCACACGGTCCGCCGGCCCAACAGCGAGTTCGCGCTGCGGCCCCCGGACGAGGTCGCCGCGCTGTTCCGCGACCGGCCGGACGCGGTCGCCGCCACGGGCCAGATCGCCGAGCGGTGCGCCGCCTTCGACCTGACCCGCGACCTGGGCTACACCTTCCCCGATTTCCGCGGTGCGGCCGAGGTCCCGGCGCCGCGGGCGCTGGCGGAGCTGTGCGACGCGCGGCTCGCCGAGCGGTACCCGCCGGCGTCGCAGCATCGAGATGAAGCCGAGCGGCGGCTCGCCGAGGAGCTGCGGCTCCTCACGCAGCTCGGGCTCTCCGGCTTCTTCCTCGTCTACCACGATCTGTTCGAGCTGGCGCGTGAGGTGGCGGCCGACGTGCGCCGGGGCACGCGCCGCGCGAGCGCGGGGCTGCTGCCCGGGCGCGGGCGCGGCTCGTCGGTGTCGTCCATCGTCTGCTACCTGCTTGGTCTCTCGCCCGTGGACCCGATCGCGAGCCGGCTGTTCCTGGGGCGCTTCCTCAACGAGACGCTCGCGTCCGTGCCCGACATCGACCTTGATTTCCCCCGGGAGATCCGCGAGGAGTTGATCCGGCGCGTCTACACGCGCTACGGCGCCGAGCACGTCGGTCTGGTCTGCTCGTTCCCGACCTACCGGCTCCGCTCCTCGGTGCGGGAGATCGGCAAGGCGCTCGACCTGCCGCCGGGCGAGATCGAGCTGGTGGCAAGGCTCGCCGACAGCCACGCGGACGGGCTCGCGGAAGAGCTGGAGCAGCTCCCGGGCTTCGCCGGCCGCAAGGACGCGCCGCTGTGGCGCGACCTGTGCGAGCTGGCCCGCGACATCCGCGGCCTGCCGCGCCACGTGTCGCAGCACGTGGGCGGCATGGTCATCTCCTCGCGGCCGCTGGTCGAGATCGTGCCGCTCGAGCGCGCCGCCATGGAAGACCGGGTGGTGTGCCAGTGGGACAAGGACTCCTGCGACGACGCGCGGTTCGTCAAGATCGACTTCCTCGCGCTCGGCATGCTGTCGCTGGTCGAGGAGTGCGTCGAGACGATCGCGCGCCGCGAGGGGCTCCCGCCCGACCTCTCGCGCATCGACTTCGGCGACCAGGCGGTCTACGACCGGATCTGCGCCGGCGACACGATCGGCCTGTTCCAGATCGAGAGCCGCGCCCAGATCCAGATGATCCGCCGCACCCGGCCGCGCAACATCGAGGACCTGGCGATGGAGGTGGCGATCGTGCGGCCGGGTCCGATCGTGGGCGGCGCGGTGAACCCATACGTGCGCCGCCGCGAAGCGCAGCGGGTCGCCGAAGCCGCCGGCCGGCCGTACGAGCCGCCGCTGGACCACCCGCTGCTCAAGGAATGCCTGGGCGAGACGCTCGGCGTGATTCTCTACCAGGACCAGGTGCTGCAGGTGTGCCAGGCGCTGGCGGGGTTCACGGCGGGACAGGCTGAAGCGCTGCGCCGGGCGATGAGCCGGCGCCGCAGCCGGGACCTGATCGGGGGCTTCGAGGCGGAGTTCCGCAAGGGCGCGGCCGCCCGCGGCGTGAGTGAAGCCGTTGCCGAGCGCGTGTTCACGCAGGTGATCGCCTTCAGCGAGTTCGGCTTCCCCAAGTCGCATGCCGCGGCCTTCGGACTGCTGGCCTACCAGTCGGCCTGGCTGCGGCACTATCACCCGGCCGAGTACACGACCGCGCTGTTCAACAACCAGCCGATGGGGTTCTACTCGCTCGACGCGCTGACGCACGACGCGCGGCGCCACGGCGTGCCGGTCCGCCTGCCGGACCTGAACGTGAGCGACGTGTGGTGCACGGTGGAAGACGGCGGGGTGCGCGTCGGACTCGGCTTCGTGCGCGACTGGAGCGAGGCCACGGCCGAAGGCGTGGTGCGCGAACGGGAGCGGGGCGGCGTGTTCCGCTGTCTCGGCGACTTCGTGCGGCGCGCGCCGGAGGCGCTCCACCGCACCGCGGTGGAGAACCTCGTCTGGGTGGGCGGCTGCGACGGGTTCGGCCTCACCCGCCGCGAGCTGCTGTGGCAGACTGGGTTGTGGCTCCCGCCCGAGGCCGCGCGCGAAGCGCGCGCGCCCCGCCGCCAGCTCGAGCTGCCGCTGGACCATCCGCACGAGCGGCTGCGGTTCGCCGACGTAGCGTTCGCCGAGCGGGTGCTCGGCGAGTACGCGACGCTCGGCTTCGCGCCCAGCGGCCACCCGGTCGAGCTGGTGCGGCCGCAGCTGCCCGCCGGCGTCGTGCCCGGCGACCGGCTGCCGCAACTCGAGGACGGGACGACAGTCGAGGTCGCCGGCCTGGTCGTCGCACGGCAGCGGCCGCAGACGGCGAAGGGGTTCGTCTTCGTGCTGCTCGAGGACGAAACGGGAATGGTCAACGTGATCGTACGGCCGGATGTGTTCGAGCGCTATCGCGTGGTGGTGCGCGGCGAGCCGCTGCTGCTGGTGCGCGGCAGGCTCGCCAAGGACGACGGCTCGCTCAACGTGCTGATGGAGGAGGTCCGGCCGCTGGCGCTGCCGAAGAGCAGCCGCGAACCGGTGACCGCGGCGGCTTCATCGCCGTCGCCGTACCGGTTCCTCAGGACGATGCGAGGTGTGGCGCCGGATCCGAAGGAATGGGGGTGAGCACCGCCGCGAGGTCGGTACCGCGTGTCTGGAAGATCCGCTCGATCACCTCGCCCACCTTGTTGTTGGGCGTCGAGGCGCCGGCCGTCACACCGACCACGAGCGCTCCAGCCGGCAGCCAGTCGGCGGCCACGACCTCGTCGTGCGCGCCGGCCGGCTTGTGCCGGATCGTGCGCGCGGCCACGTCGAGGCACTCCGAATCCTCGACGTGATAGGTGCGCACCGTGCGCGCGCACAGCGCGGCGAGGTGGTTCGTGTTGCTCGAGTTGTACCCGCCGATCACGACGGCCAGGTCCACGCCCTGCTCCAGCATCTTGAGGATCGCGTCCTGCCGGTCCTGCGTCGCCGAGCAGATCGTGTCGAAGCTGCGGAACCGCCGGCCGGCGTCTCCGTCGCCCCAGCGCCGCGACATCGCCGCGCGCACTTCGGCCGCGATCGCCAGCGACTCGCTCGACAGCATCGTGGTCTGGTTCGCCACGCCGACCCGCCCGAGGTCGCGCGCGAAATCGAAGTCGGGCGAGGCCGCGCTGCCGAACCGGGCGCGCAGCGCCTCCTCCGATTCCGTCCCGCGCTCGATGAAGTCGCAGACCAGCCGCGCCTCCGCCATATCGCGCACCACGAGGTACTTGCCGCCGGGGTACTTGGTGACTTGCGAGGCGGTGGCCTTCGTCTCCTCGTGGAAATACTTGCCGTGGATCAGCGCGGTGTATCCGTCGCGCGCGTAGCTCTCAACCCGCTTCCAGACGTTGAGCACCGAGCCGCACGTGGTGTCCACCAGCACGCACCCCTGCCCCCGCAGCCGCTCGAAGTCCGCGCGCGTCACCCCGAAGGCCGGCAGGATCACGACGTCCTCGGCCGTGACGGGGGAGAAGTCGAACTCGCCCGTGGCACTCCGCGCGATGATCGTGATCCCCATCGCAGCGAGCTTGGCGTTGACGTGCGGGTTGTGGATGATCTCGCCGACCAGAAAGATGCGTTTGTCAGGGAACTTGGTGCGCGTCTCGTAGGCGTACTCGACCGCGCGGTCCACGCCGTAGCAGAAACCGAATTCCCGCGCCAGCCGCACCGTGAGCCCGTCCGACGCCAGCTCGTAGCCGCGGGTGCGGATCTCGTCCACCAGGCCGCTGTGATAATCGACGGTCAGGGCGCCCTGAATGGCGTCCTTGAGCCCGAAGCCCTTGCGGAAGTAGGTCTGCTCCATGAGCGCCGAAATCTAGCCGCGCGCGGCCGGACCGGGCAGCCCGGCGCCCCCCACCAGCCGACCGCCGAGCGCTTCCCGGCACGCCGCCAGCGCGGCGGCCACCGGGATGTCGGGCACGCGCGGGGCCGCGAGCGCCCGGTGCCGCGGGCCCAGCGGTCGCCAGTCGGCGCACTGGCCCGGCAGGCCGATGGCCACGGTCGCCGTGCCGGCGCCGTCGGCGAGGTGCAGCGTTCCGGTAAAGCTCGCCACGAAGAGGTCGAGCCGTTTCTGCACGGCGGCCACGCTCGCGAGCGGCAACGCCGGCGAGACCGCGACCCCGGGGACCCGCGCGGCGATGCGCCCCGCTTCCACCCGCTCGGCGCCGACGCCGAACAAGAGCACACGCGCGCCGGCATCGCTCAACGCGCGGACGAACGCTTCGAGCGTCGCGGGCGGCCATGCCTTGATCCGGTGCTTGCCGTCGGCCCGGTTCGGAACCCCGACGCCCACGAGCGGCCGGCCGTCGGGGAGACCGAGCCCCTCGACCACCGCGCGCCCCCGCGCGTCGTGCTCCGCCGGGATCTCGATTACCGGCCGCACCTCGGGCCACGTGACGCCCAGCCCCGTCGCGGCGAGCCAGTACCGCCGGACCTGGTGCCGCTCGTGCGGCGCCAGCACCAGGTTGAACGCCGGCAGCGTACGCACCGCGTGCACCGCCGCGCGCACCCGTGCCCGGCTCCACCCCGCGATCAGCGCGCCCGACATCACCTCCGAGCGGAGGCTGACGGCGCAGTCGAAGCCCTGCCGCGGCAGCCAGGCGCGCAGCCGCGCCCAGCTCAGCGGATCCCGGGCGAACTCCACCGGAGCCCGCGTGACGTACGGGATCAGCGGCATCACGCCCCGGTTCCTCGGCCCGCCCACCAGCGTGATCGGCGAGTCCGGCCAGCGGTGCCGTAGCGCCGCGATGAGCGGCGTTCCGCACAACAGATCGCCGATCCGATCGGTCCGGATCACCAGGATGCGACGCGGGGGCTCCGCCGCGAGGTCGGCGGCGGCGCGCACCCGCCGGTCCAGCCCCGCGGCGGCGAGGGCGCACAGGCCCTCGATGACCGGGTTCTTCACCGCCATCCGGAGGTTCTTCAGCGCCCGGCCGAGCGGGCCGCGCCGCCGGCTCACGCGGCGCCCGCGCCTTCCGGCGGCCGGCGGTAGGCGACCAGCGCCGTCCCTCGCAGATGGACGAGCGGCAGCTCTCGCGCCAGCTCGTTCAGCACCGTGAACACGCCGGGCACGAGCGGCGTGTAGTCGTGCCACAACACCAGACCCCCCGGCTTCACCATCCGCAATGCCTTGGCGGAGTCGCTGCGCACGTAGGACAGGGCGTGCGAGCCGTCCACGAAGACCAGGTCGCACGTCCCCTCATAGGGACCCTCGTCGAAGGCCTTCGAGTCGCCGGACAGCTGCGTCACCTTGTGCGCGACGTCGGTCCCGGTGTAGAGGAATGTGTCGAACCTGGACTCGTCGAGGGCGGCGCGCGTTTCCCGCACACCATCCTCCGTTGCGGCCCGGTACGTGGCGTGCTGATCCGGCGCGAGCGTGAGCGTCGCGATCGTGGCGTCGGAGGGGCTGTTGCGCGCCCAGGCGTAGGTCGTGCGCCCCGTGGCGGTGCCGAACTCGAACATCGCGCGCGCGTCGCGGGCGAGCACCGCCAGCACCCACGCCTCGGTGTCGGTCGTGGCGCCCGGAGCCATGATCGGCCCGTGCCCCACGATCGTCGCCTCCGCCGCGGCTGTCGGCCCGAGCGACGTGGCGCGAAACCGGTCGCTGATCTCGTGCAGGTGCGCCTTCGGGATCGGATAGGCGAAGAACAGCCCGCGCTGGCGGTACAGCAGCTTCATGCGGCGCGCGTACCGCGCGAGCCACGCGGCGAGAGCGCCCAGAACGAGGAGCCCGGCGAGTTCCCAGCTCATCGCAGGAAGAACGAGCTCCACAGCCAGTCCACGCCGCCGTGCGTGAGCGCCGCCGCGCCGAGCCGCCGGGTCCGCTGATAGACCAAGCCGTAGGCGAGTCCCGCGAGCGCGGCGAGGACGGCATAGCGCCAGTTCAACCCCAGCGCGTTCACCTGCCCCGACAACAGCCCCGTCTGCTTCGTGACGTGCACGAGACCGAACACCACCGACGCGGCCACAAGCCCCGCGCGCGGTCCCGCCAGGCGCGAGAGCCCTTCCTGAATCATGCCACGAAACAGCAGCTCTTCCGGAAGCCCGACGAACACCACGAGCGCGACGAAGCGCTCGAGCGCGGCGAGCGGCGGATCCGACTTCGGGTTCCACACGACGTAGTCGACCAGCAGGCCGAGGGGGATGGCGATCAGAACCAGCGCCCCCACCGCGCCAAGCGCCGTCGCGACCTGACGCGCCCCGAGGCCGAGCCGCACGTCGAAGGAACGCTCGACGCGCACAACGCCGAGCAGATAGATGCCCAGGGCCGCGGCGCAAAAGAAGGAAAAGCCGAGCCGGAGATTCCCCGGCACCGCGATCCGCGCGCCACGATCCCAGCCGCCCGCAACGAGGCCGAGGCACACGGCGAGGCCGAGCAGACGCCGGCCGCCGAGCGGCTCTTGACCACGGCCGGCCGCGACAATGGCCAGCGTCGCCACGACCGGCACCCCCAGGAGGCGCCACAGGGGGACGCGGCCGGTCGCGATGACCCCGGTTCCAAGGAGCGCGGCGATCCCGATCGCGATGAGCGCGGCGGGGAGCGCGGTCCGCAGGACCGGCGCCGCGCGGATCCGCTCGCGCAGCGCGTGCTGGAGCGAGGGCAGGAGGAGTGAAAGGAACGCCGCGGCGGCGAGCCAGCTCGCCCAGGCCCAGGGCGAGGCGTCGTGGGCCGCGAGTCCCATCCTCAGCAGTGCCCAGGTCGCCACGGCGAGCGCAACCGCATCGTGCCGCCGCTCGGTCAGGGACACGCGCCGAGCGAAACCAGGACGTTCCGGAACCTGCCCGCGATCGCGACGGTATCGCCCGCCAACCCCAGCGCCGCGGCCTCGAACGAGCCGCTGATGCGTCCCTCCGCGATCGCGTCGATCGTGAGCGTGCCCCGCCGCGCGGTGAGCGCCGCGGCCACAGAATCGCCCAGCTGCCGCACGGCCGCCGCCGCCTGGCCCACCAGCTCCGGCGTCTCGCGCAGCGCGAACGTGTCTCCCCGTGCCGGCGGCCAACCGATCCGCAGCGCGACGGCCCCGCCCCAGCCGCCACCGACCGCGACGATCGCCAAGGCGCTGTCGGCCTCGCAGACCCGCCCGCGCGCCGGCGCGTCGAGCAGGCGCGCGCCGCCGACCCGGCGGACGACCAGCGATCCCGGATCGGTCGCTTCGCCCACGCCGGGCGAGTCGCCGCTGCACGCGCCCGCCCCCCCGCCCCCAAGCAGGGCGAGTGCACAGACGATCGGGACGGTTCGCACTCCTCGCATGCGCCGAGGAACCTAGGGCCGGCCCGGCGCGTTGCCTAGCGGGCCGGCGCGAAACGCAGCAGGGCGGCTACCTGCCGCCCTGCCCGTCACACGCGCCGGTCAACCGGAGTTGGGAGATCAGCCGTGCGCCGCCGCCGCGAGGGCCGGGGGGCGGTTCAGCCGGTACTGCTTCAGCCGGCGCCACAGCGTGGTGCGGCTGATGCCGAGCTTGCGGGCCGCCACCGCCAGCTGCCAGCCCGACTCGGACAAGGCCTGCTCGATCGCCAGCCGCTCGCGCTCCGCAAGCGAGAGCACCTGGCGCTGACGCGGGATCACCACCACCGCCGCGCCCGGCACCTGCTGCTCACGCGCCGCCGCGTACAGCGGGTGACGGGTCACGTCGGCCCGCGACGCGGGCACGGCGCCGAACAACTCCCGCGCGCCGCGGTTGGCCAGCATAACGGAGCCGTGCGGGTCGTACACGACCACGGCGTCGCTCACGACGTCGAGGGCGTTCACCAACAGGTCAGCGTTCATAGGGACTCCACGTGGAGGTTCTCTTGACGCCACGTGCCTCTACGGCCGTAGAGGCGCGCAGGTTTCCCGGTGTGACGACCTAGACCCCGCCTCCATCTTGACAGTCACCGCCGAAACGCTAACTGATTAGTCAGTCAGCTCATGAAAGCCGGTACCGGCTCCACCGATGGGATCACGCGGGCCGCCGCCAAGCTGGCCGCGCGGGACGGGATCAACCTGCTGACCGTTTCCGCGGTGGCGCGGGCGGCCGGGGTCTCGTCCGCCCTGGTGCACTACCACTTTGACACGAAACAGGCCCTGATCGTTGCAACCGCGAACCACCTGGCCGTCGCTCGGGTCGAACGGTTGCGCACCGCATTGGCCGCCGGATCGGGGCTGGCAACGCTCGACGCCGCCTGGTCCGGGATTACGCTCGCGGTCGCGGTTGGGGATGCCCGCGCCTGGGTCGAGCTGGTGGCGATGGCGTCGCGCGAGCGGGGAATCGCCCGGGCCCTGGCCGAGGCGCGCGCCGCCGAGCAGACCACGGTCGCGTCACGGCTTCCGGCGCTGCTTCAGGAGCTCGGCGCCGCGCCCGCGGCCGATGTCGAGGCCGCGGCCGCCGCGGTGCTGGTGTGCAGCGATGGCGCGACCCATGCCCTGCTGGCCGGAGCGGACCCGGCACTCATCAGGAGCGCCTACGATGCCTTCTGGTTAGCGCTCGTGGACGCCCACCCTCGCGGCGCGCCGCCTTGAGCACACGCTGGAGCTCGTGAAAGCTCGCAGTCCGCAGCGCCGCGTGCTTGCCCCGCACGACGGTGAACCCGACCGGCCGGTCGAGCGCGGGCACGTCGTGGGGCTGCAGCTCCCGCGCGAGGTGCTCCGTCAGTCGGATCCGCACGATCGCGCGCCCGTCTTCAACTTCGTAGTCCAGCGGGCATCGTTCGCCGAGAATCTCGACCTGCCCGGGCAGCGCCTGGAGTTGCCGGCGCGTTTCGGCAGGCACCAGCTCCTCGACCTCGAGCAGCAGATCGGCACGGTGGAAGTCGTCGAGCGAGCGCACCTGCGACAGGCGCTCGGCCAGTCGCCGCCGAATGGCCGCGCCGTCGGCACCCGGGAGGACGCCGCCGGCCCGCCGTTGCAGCTCACCCAGGCGCTCGAGCGTCTGCCGGACGGCGCGCGCGTCCTTGTGGCGCGCCTGCCCCGCCACCAGGGCCTCGACCAGAGCGCTCCGCAGCGCGGGCACCAGGTCCTCGGGCACCGCGTGGAGCACCGAGCGCTCCCGGTCCAGCTCGAAGCCGTGGTAGGACAACCGCCGCACAGCCACGAGCGGTGAGTGCTTGTGGCGTGGATCGTAGACCAGCTCCGGGTCACCCTGGCGCGCGTAGTGGCGGATCAGGTCCAGCGGCAGCTGGGTGCCCTCGATCGCGGCGCGGGGGCGACCCTCGCGGTCGGCGAAGTACCGGATCGTGCCGGCGATACCGCCCCACGAGCCACACACCGATCCGCGGGAGACCCGCACCGCGGTCCCGTCGGCCGTCGCCTCGTCGATCACGAGATCCAGCGGCATGACGCGCGCCAGCAGGTCCTGGAAGCGCCGCAGCGTACCCTCGTCGGCCAGCGGCAGCTGCGCCGGAATCGAAAGCTCGAGCGCGCGGTACGCCGAGGCCAGGCCCAGCGCAGCGTCCTCGATCGCCTTGACGAGCACGCCGCGTCGCTCCGCCCACTCCGCGAGACTGTCGCCGAACACGTGGCGGGGCAGACCGTACACCTCTCCCAGCTGGCCGCAGCGGTTCACCGAGTCGGCGTAGAGGTTGTAGGCCGTCAGGTGGTCCGAGCCCGCGACCAGCAGGCCGCGCAGCCACCGCTCGTCTCGCGTCATTCGGTGCAGCGACTCCGCAGCGGCGATAACGCCGATCGGCGCGAGCAGGTCGGCGTCGGCGTGCAGCAGCAGCTCGGCCCAGGGCCGCTCCACTGGAAGCTCCTCAACCTCGCGGCCGTACGCGGTGAGGCGCCCCTCCGCGACGATGCCGCGGTCCTCGAGCCGCCGGACCGCGTCGCCGTAGCCGCGCCGGTCGAGCGGTACCGGGAGGTCCAGGTCGCGTGCGTCCACACCGAGCGCCGCGCAGGTGAGCGCCACCCGCTCGGCGTCGCCGGCGAGCTGGAACTCGGGCGGCGTGGGCTGCAGCCGGTCGAAGTCGAGATCCCGCTCGCTGAGCAGGATCACTTCGCCGCGCGCCACCCGGCCGTGCACGCGTCCCGCCATCTGGAGGATCTCGTTCGCGCCGAGCGGCAGCCGCGTCAGCACGTTGCGGCCCCGCTCGACCACGTTCTGGTAGCGCGCGTCGAGGATCACGACCGTGTCCAGCCCGCGGATGTTGAGCGCCGACTGGCCTGCGGCCGTCATCGCGAGCAGGAACGGCCTGGACGCGGACCCGTCGAGGAACGGGCGCAGCACTCGAATCGGCTCGCCGCCGTGGTAGAAGGCTGTGGTCAGGGCCGGCCAGCGCTCCCCCACTTCCTCGGCGAGCGCTTCAACTTCGGCCCGCGTGGGCACGAACACCGCGACGCCTCGCTTCTCGCGAATGACGCGACGCAGGAACTTCGCGTCGAGGAACTCGCGCACGCCGTAGGGCAGGACGCGGACCGTCGCGGCCTTCGCCGGGTCGAACGCGCTGGACTCGATGACGGTGCGGGAGACGAGGTAGCGCGCGTAGAACGAGGGGTCCACCGTCGCAGACAGCCAGATGAACCGGCACCCGGCCCGCTTCCCGAGCGCGAGGCACAGCTCGAGCTCGGCCGAGGTCTGGTGGATCTCGTCCACCACCAGGGTGTCGCGCCCCGTGATGAGTCCGGCCTGGAACCACCGCCGGGCGATGCCCGTGGTGACGATGACCACGTTCCAGGTCGGGGTCTCGGGGGTGGCCTCCCGCTCACGATTGACCACACCGGCCAGCAGGGCCGCGCCGAGCACGGTCTCCGCGATCGGCCGGATCCCGAGGGTCTTGCCGGTACCGGTGCCGGCCATGACGCCGAATCCGGCGCCGCCCGCGGCCAGCACGCGCAGCTCGTCGCCGTGCTCGCGCTCGAGCACGGTGTCGAGCCGGAGCCCGAGCGCGATCTCGATGGTCTCACAGGCGGCGCGCGTGGGCGCGATGACGACCACGCGCCCGGTGGACGGGCGCGCGCGATGAAACGCGGAGGGATCGGGCGGGAGGTAGTGGTCCCGGGCGGGATGCACGCGCTAGTGCCGATCCAACTTGTCTCGGCTACTCACAGGGAGTGGAATCGAGGGCAGCTGGCGACGTATCGTCGGCACGAGTTCGGCGGAGCAAGTTGGATCGGCACTAGTCGCCCAGGCAGATCCCGATATCGCGCGCGGTGCGGATCGTGTCGGAGTCGAGGGGAACCGGCTTGGGCTTGCCGATCGCGTCACGGATCGGGATCGCCGTGATCACCGGCGGCTGCAACGCCACCATTGACCCGTACTGGCCAGCTTCGACGCACCGCACCGCCGCCGTGCCGAACCGCAGCGATAGAAGCCGGTCGAACGTCGTCGGCGTGCCGCCGCGCAGCAGGTGGCCAAGTGACAACTGGCGGGTCTCCTTGCCGGTCCCCGCGCCGATCGCCGCGGCCACCTGCTCGGCGATCCCGCCCAGCCGCTCCATCGCGCCGCCCTTGGCCGCCGCCTGTTTCACGCTTCGCCCGCCGCCCACCGGCGCCGCGCCTTCGGCGACCACCACCACGCTGAAGTGCCGGCCGCGCGCTTCGCGCTCCCGGATCTTGGCGCACACCTTCTCGATGTCGTACGGAATCTCGGGAATCAGTATGACGTCCGCGCTGCCGGAGATGCCGGCGTTGAGCGCGATCCACCCCGCGTAGCGACCCATCACCTCCACGACCATCACCCGATCGTGGCTCTCGGCCGTGGAGTGCAGCTTGTCGAGGGCGTCCGTCGCCGTGGAGACCGCGGTGTCGAACCCGAAGGTCAGCACGGTTCCGCTCACGTCGTTGTCGATCGTCTTCGGCACGCCCACGACCTGCAGCCCTTTCTCGTAGAGCCGCTGCGCGATCCGCAGGCTCCCGTCGCCCCCGATCGTGATCAGCGCGTCGAATCCGTGCGCGTTGAAAGCGGCCAGCAACTCGTCGGAGCGGTCCACTTCCACGACCGACCCGTCCGCCTGCGTTACCGGCCAGTGGAACGGATCGCCGCGATTAGTCGTCCCGAGGATCGTGCCGCCCAGATGTGTGATGCCGCGGACCTGGTCGGGGCCCAGCGCGACGATGCCGTCGGTGCCGAGCAGACCGCCAAAGCCCTTGCGAATGCCGTACACGACCCAGCCGCGCCCCGTCGCCGCGAGCACGGCGCCACGAATCACCGCGTTGAGTCCGGGGGCGTCGCCGCCTCCGGTGGAAATCGCCAGGCGCATCAACCGATCAGCCGCACGATCTCGCCGGGCTCAGCATGGCGCCCGAGCTGCTTCTTCGAGAATACCCGTCGCCCGTCCACTGTCACCTCGAAGACGCCTCCCGACGACTCGACGAGTTCCACTTCGACGCCCGCAAACCGTTCACGGAGCTCGGCCGCCAGACCGGCGGCCCTGGGTCCGTAGTTTCACATCACGCAGTATTCGATGGCGACCTTCACACCCGCTCCCCGCTGCGGCTTCGGCGCCCTCACTCTAGCAGGCCCTCGCTTGACGCGCCATCGGCTGCCTCTTAACCTCGGCACCACGACGAGACGCACTTTGGGGCGATCGCAGGCTTTCCCACGCCTGACTGACGAATCAGTCAGCCACGCAACGCTCTCAGGGACATACGCTTGACGAGTGGCAGCAAGAGCGAACTCGGCCGCGAGACGGCAATCCAGATTGTCGTCATGGCTGGCGCGGTCCTCAGCATCGCCGCCGCCGTGCTCGGCGGTAGCTTCCCGACGCCATTCCCGATCGTCGAGTTCGGCCTTACGGCGGCCGCTGCGGCGCTCACGCGGCGGTTCGGTCTCCCGCTGCCCGGCAAGGGGTTCGCGTCATTCGTGCTCGGCGTCGTGCTGTTCGCGACCCTGCGGCACGGAGGGGGGTGGGCGGCGCTCGTGGCGGTGCTGGGAATGCCGGCTGGTGACCTGCTGTTCCGGCGGCTGCGCCTGCGCGCGGCCCTGGCCAACGCCGGCCACCTGACGCTCGGCACGGCTCTGGTCGGGGTCCTGTACGAGCGGCTCGGCGGCGCCCACGGTACGGCCGCGTTGGCGGCCGACAACGTGGTCCCGCTCATGGTGCTGCTGGCGGCGCTGCCCGCCCTGATCAACGCGACCTTCTACCTCGAGCTGTCAACCGCGAAGTCGGTCGCCTGGGTGGATGCGCGACTCACCATCCGGTGGGAGGCGATCGTCTTCGCCCTCAGCGCCGCGCTGGCGCTGGCCTGGCTGTGGGGCATGAGCGCGCCCCGCCTCCCGTACCGCCTGTTCCTGGCTGTGCTGCTGCTGGGCCTCACCGCGCTGGCGCACTACGTCGCGGGCGCCGGCGTGCACGCCGAGGAGCTGGGACTGATCCAGCGGTTCACGCGCGCCCTGGCTGCCGATGTGGATCTCGGCCGCAACTTCGCGACCATCCAGACGCTGACCCAGCGGCTGGTACCGTGGCACGAAATGGGGTTCGCGCGCTATGACGAGTCGCGGCGCGAGATGGACGTGCTCGCCGACACGAGCCTGGCACCCGGCACCACCGTGCGGTACCACGCGGACGCGGGCCTGACCGGCGAGGCGCTGCGGCGCCGCCGCGCGCTGGTCCGGGGCGCCCGTGACCTGGGCGAGCTCCTGACCCCGGCCGACGCAGAGTGGAGCGGCGCTGAGATCCTGGTGCCGCTCTACCAGGGCGAGCGGCTCGTCGGCGCGTGGAGCGTGCGCCATCGCGACCGGGAGATGTACCGCGCCCTGGACGCCGCGCTGCTGGAGTCGCTCGCGCCGAGCCTCGCGCTCGCCCTGCGGCTGCACGCGCTGGTGGCGCCGCTCGTCGAGTCGTCGGAGCAGACGGCGCAGTACGTCGCGCACCTCACCGCGACCAGCCAGCAGATCCACGCCAGCTCCCAGGAGGTGACGGCGGCGACGCAGCGTGCCGAGGCCGGCGCGGTCGCCGCCGCCGACCTGGTGGGGCGGGCCGAGGAGGCGATGCTGGCCCTTCGCACCAGCTCCCAGGACGCGGCGACCGCCGGCGACGAGGCCCACCGCGCAGCGCGGGTCGTCGAGGAGGCGGCCCATTCGGTGCGGACCGCGACGCAGAGGACGGCCGGCGCGCTCGAACGCATCGGCGAGACCGTCGCGCAGGGCTCAGCCGAGGTCGGGCGGCTGCGCGAGGCCGCCGACCAGGTCGGCCGGTTCGCCGAGACCATCGGGACGATCGCGAGCCAGACCAACATGCTGGCGCTCAACGCGACCATCGAGGCCGCGCGCGCGGGGACCCACGGGTCGGGCTTCGCGGTGGTGGCCGACGAGGTCCGCCGCCTGGCCGAGCAGAGCGCCCGGGAAGCCGCCCAGGCATCGAGGACCACGGCCGAGACCCGGCGCGTGCTCGACCACGCGGCCAGCCTGCTCGAGCGGATGCGCAAGGAGCTGGCCGACATCGCCGAGGCGGCGCAGGGCTGGATCGGTGAGCTGGACCGGATCGGCCGGGCCAGTGAGGAGGCGGCCAGCCTGTCGTCGCGTATGAAGGAGTTACCCCGCGCGAGCGCGGCGCGGGCCGACGAAATGTACCGGATGCTGGAGCAGTTGCGGGCGGCGGCGCGAGCCTCGGCATCCGAAGCTCAGGTCGTCGCGGCGGCCGCCGCGGAGCAGCTGCAGGCCATCGAAAACCTGTCCCGGAACGCCCTCCAGCTCTCGGCCAGCGCCGACCAATTGGCCCAGGCGGCGCGCTTTGTCCGGGCGTGATCGAGCGCACCTCCAAGTCTTGGCGGGGTTGCGGGTTAGGTTGGAGGCGGCCGGCAACGCGGGCCTGCGTCCGCCCAGGCCGTCCCGTCACCCGGGCGGGGGGGTCGTTTCGCGCTTGCGCGGCTCCGCCGGCCTCGTCATCTTCTAGCCGGCCATACGACCACCCGACGACTCGTATACCGTTCAGTGCACGGGTCTTTGGGGATCAACCTCTCCGGGGAGAACGACGATGCGTAACCGAGTTCTGAAGGCTGCAACGGCGCTGGCGGCATTCGTGCCGGCGTTGGCGCTCGCGCAGCAGCGTCCGGCGCAGCAGCCGGCCCAGCGGCCGGCGCAACCGCCCGCCCAGCGCCCGGCGCAGCCGGCCCAGCGCCCGGCGGCCCAGCGCCCGGCGGCGCAAGCGCAATCGGGCGGAATCGGCATATCGCTCACCCCGTCCGTATTCATCGCGCGAGACGAAGCGCTCTTCAGCCACCTGTTGAGCCGCGTCGCCGCGCCCGGCGACGCCCCCAACCGCTATCTGCCAGGCGGACAGGCGTCTATCGGCTTGCGCGTGTCGCCGAAGTTTTCCGTCGGCGCCGGCCTCGGCTTCGGGGTCACCTCCGGCCTCACGCTGATCCAGCCCGGCGCGGGCTTCCGGTACACCTTCGCCCCGGCCGCACGGAACAGCCTCTACTTCATCGGCGCCGCGCAGGCGTCCATGTGGAGCGGTGACGGTCCGGGCGAGAAGGCCACGGGTATCGGCGGGGGCGGCACGCTCGGCATCCGCCGCAACCTCAACCCGAAGACCGCCGTCCACCTCGAAGGCCGGGTGGCCTACGAGGACTACAGCGACGAGGGCTTCAACGCCATCGTCGGCCGCGCCGGCCTAGGTCTCTCGTGGGTGCTGGGCGGCGGACCGGCGCGCGACACCGACGGTGACGGCGTCACCGACGGCCGCGACCGCTGCGCCGCCACCCCGCGCGGCGCCACCGTGGATGCCCGCGGCTGCCCGACCGACCGCGACAGCGACGGCGTGCTGGACGGCATCGACCGCTGCAACGACACGCCTCGCAACACGCCGGTCGACGCGACCGGCTGCACCCGCGACACGGACCGCGACGGCATCGCCGACAACGTAGACCGCTGCGCCAACACGCCCGCCGGTACCCCGGTGGACGCGACGGGCTGCCCGCGCGACGCTGACGGCGACGGCGTACCCGACAACGTCGATCGCTGCGCCAACACGGCCCGCGGCACGCCGGTCGGCGCCGACGGCTGCCCCCGCGACGCGGACGGCGACGGCGTCAACGACGCCGCCGACCGTTGCCCGAACACGGCCGCCGGCACCCCGGTGGACGCGAACGGATGCCCGCGCGACGCGGATGGCGACGGCGTGCATGACGGCAACGATCGCTGCCCGAGCACGGCCGCCGGCGTCCAGGTCGACGCCAACGGCTGCCCATTGGCGCGTGACACCGATGCGGACGGCGTCCCGGATGATCGTGACCGCTGCGCGGGCACGCCGGCCGGTCGCCGCGTGGACGCCACCGGCTGCGTCATCGCCGAGGAGTTGACCCGTGTGGGCACGGCGCTGCGGCTCCAGAACATCACGTTCCGGCCCGGCACCTCGCGCCTCACCCCGGCGTCCAACGCCGCGCTCAACGACATCGCCCGGCAGATCCGCGGCGTGCTCGCGACTACCGCGAGCGCCCGGTTCGAAGTGGGCGGGCACACCGACAGCCGGGGCGCCGCGGCCACCAACCGCCGCCTCTCGCAGGCGCGCGCCCAAGCCGTCGTGACGTACCTGACTGCCCAGGGTGTCCCGGCCGCGGCCCTCACGGCCGTCGGATACGGCCCGGACAATGCGGTTGCGCCGAACACCACGGCCGCCGGCCGCGCCCAGAACCGCCGGGTCGAGATCCGTCGCACCAGCTAGCGCGCCCGGCCCCTTCTGACCAAACTTCGAGCCCCGTCCCGGAGCATCGGGACGGGGTTCGAGCGTTCACCCGCACCTGACCACGGGACTATGCGCCGCCTCCTTCTGGCTCTTACCCTCACCGCCCCGGCCGCAGGACCCGTCGCGGCCCAGCGCCCCGTGCCCACGCCGACCTCCGTCCTTGGCTTCCCGATCGGGACCGAGCGACGGCTCGTGGAGTGGGACACCATCGTGCGCTACTTCCGCGCGCTCGACGCCGCCAGCAATCGCGTGCAGGTGCGCGAGCTGGGTCGGACCACCAGCGGCAACCCGTTCATCGCCGCGTTCATCTCGAGCCCCACGAACCTCGCCCGATTGACCGCGCTGCGGGCCGCGCAGCGGCGGCTGGCCGATCCGCGGTCGCTCCCCGACTCCGCCGAGGCCGCCCGGCTGATCGCGCAGAGCCCGACGTTCGTGCTCATCACGTCCAGCGTGCACTCGACGGAAGTCGGCGGCTTTTTCGCGCCGCTCGAAATCGCGCATCGCCTCGCCACCGCGACCAGCCGCGCCGAGCGCGCAGTGCTCGACAACGCGGTCGTGATCCTGGTCCCCTCACTGAACCCCGACGGTGTCAACATCGTGAGCCGCTGGTACGCCCAGACCCTCGGCACGGCGGCGGAAGGGACCGCTCCACCCGAGCTGTACCACCCCTACGTCGGGCACGACAACAACCGCGACTGGTACGCGTTCACGCAGCTGGAAACTCGGATGGTCGTGGACAGCCTGTACGGCGTGTGGCACCCGCAGGTCACGATGGACATTCACCAGATGGGCTCGGCCGGGGCACGCATCTTCATGCCCCCGTACATGGACCCGATCGAGCCGAACGTGGATCCGATCATCGTTCAGAGCGTAAACGCGCTGGGGCTCGAGATGGCGCGGCGCATGACCACCGACGGGTTCCTCGGCGTCAGCGTCAACTCGACGTACGACGCGTGGACCCCGGCGCGCGCGTTCCAGCATTATCACGGCGCCGTCCGCATCCTGACCGAAACGGCGAGCGTGCAGCTCGCGACCTCGATCACGCTGAGCGCCGACAGCCTGCGGCCGCAGCTCGGCGTTGACCCGCGGATATCCGCGTGGAACTTCGTCGCGCCCTGGCCCGGCGGCCGGTGGACGCTCGCGGACATCGTGCGGTACCAGACGGCGGGCGCGCTCGCCATGCTCGACCACGTGGCGCGAAACGCGGAGCAGTGGCGCTGGGCGTCGTTCAGGGTCCTGCAGCGCGCCTCGCGCGGCTGGCCCGGCTGGCCCTACGGGTTCGTGATTCCCACCGCCGGACAGGATCAGGCCGCGCTCGCCGCCCTGCTCGAGGTGTTCCGGCACGGGCAGGTCGAGGTTCGCCAGGCCCTGCAGGCGTTCACCGTGGCGGGGGAGCGCTTCTCGCCGGGGACCTACGTGGTCGCGCTGCGACAGCCTTACGCGTCGTTCGCAAAGACCCTGCTCGAGCGCCAGGTCTACCCCGACCGACGCGAGTACCCGGGTGGCCCGCCGCAGCGGCCGTACGACGTGACCGCCCACACCCTGCCGCTGCTCTTCGGCGTACGTGTGCTCGCCGTCGCAGACTCTCCGGCCACGGCACTCTCGGCCCCGGCCAGCGGGCCCGCTCCGGCCTATCGCGCGCGGGGGCTCGTCAACGGCGGCGGCCGGCCGGTCGCGCGCCTCGGTCTCTACCGGTCGTGGGTCCCTTCGATGGACGAAGGATGGACGCGCTGGATCTTCGACACCTGGGGCGTGCCGTACGAGAGCGTCACCGACTCGGTAATCCGCGCCGGCAGCCTCGGAATGCACTACGACGCGCTCATCCTGCCCGATCAGGCCCCGCGGCAGCTGCTGGACGGCCTGCCGGCACGGCGCTACCCGGCGCGCATCGCCGGCGGTCTCGGCCCGACCGGCGTGCAGGCGTTGCGCGACTTCGTGGACGGCGGCGGGACGCTCATCGCGTTCAACGAATCAGCGCCGTTCGCCATCGCGGCGCTCGATCTGCCCGTGGACGACGTGCTCGCGACCACGGCGGCGCGCGAGTTCTACGCCCCCGGCTCGATCTTCCGACTGGAGCTGGACACGGCGCACGCCCTGGCCGCGGGGATGGCAGCCCAGAGCATCGCGTGGTTCGAATCCGGCCCCGCGTTCGAAGTCCGCGACCCCACGCGGGCTCGGGTCGTGGGGCGCTACCCGGACGCCGCGGCCGAGGTGCTGATGTCGGGGTGGGTGACGGGGGCCGATCGCGTGGCCGGGAGGGCCGCGCTCGTGGAGGTGCGCCGGGGTCGCGGTCGCGTGGTGCTGTTCGGCTTTCGCCCCCAGTACCGCGCCCAGACGCTCGCCACGTTCCCGCTGGTGTTCAACGCCATCCGGACATCCGTCGCGGAACGCTAGGCTACAGCGCGGCCACCGCGCGCTTGAACTCCTCGAGGACCTTGTCGTCCAAGCAGTAGCAGACGCGAGGCGGTTCCACCTCACCCTGAATCAGCCCCGTGTCCTTGAGCACCTTGAGGTGCTGGGACACGGTGGACTGGGCCAGCGGCAGCTGCTCGACGATATCCCCGCACGTGCAGGCGCCCCGCCGAGACTTGAGGTAACGCACGATCTGCACGCGCGCCGGATGCCCCAGGGCCTTCGCCAGCCGAGCCAGCCGGATGCCGGGATCCACGCTCGAAAAGACCATATCGAGAATATACGATGGCGAAACTGAGGGGACAGGGGGAACAGCGGAGCCACCGCCGCTCGACGCCGCTTGTGTCCCCCCGTCCTGCGGTCCACCCCATCCCGTTAGACGCTGGCCGCTTCGGGCTCCCAAGCCGTGATGTGCCCCGCCAGGGCGCTCGCCGCGACCGTGTAGGGCGAGGCGAGGTACAGCTGGCCCGGGCCCGAGCGACCGGGGAAGTTCCGGTTGATCGCCGAGATCGTGACGTCGGTCGGCTTCCGGGAGACGCCGGGCCCGGCGTTGATGCATGCGCCGCAGCTGGGCTCGATGAACAATGCCCCCACGTCTGCGAAGACCCGGTCGTAAGCCCGCGCGCGGCAGTACTCGAACACGTCCCGTGAGCCGCACTGGATGTAGCACTGCACGCCGGCGGCCACCTTTTGCCCGCGCTCCAGCCCGCCCTGAAACACGCGGGCATACATGTCCATGTCCTCCTTCTTGCCCGCCGTGCACGAGCCCGCATACGCGATGTCGATCCGTACCGGCTCGCCCAGCTCCTCGATGAACAGCCCGTTACCCGGGTCACCGGGCAGGGCAATCATCGGCTTCAGCTCCGACGCGTCGATCTCGATGACCTTCACGTACACGGCGTCCGGATCGCTGTGCAGTCCTTGGCACAACCGCCCGGCTTCGGCGCGTGACACGCCCCGCTGCGCCACCAGGTAGTCCACCGTCTTGGCGTCCGGCGCGATGATGCCCGTGAACGCCCCCACTTCGGCGGCCATGTTCGTCATGGTGGCGCGCTCGTCCACGCTCAGCGCCTCGACCGCGTCTCCGGCGTACTCGATGACCTGCCCGATGGCGTCGCCGTTCTTGACGTACGGATCGCGCAGAATCTGCAGCATGAAGTCCTTGGCCGTGACGTTCGCGGGCTTCCGGCCGCGCACCACGACCTTGAACGACTGGGGCACCTGCGCGCGCACGTCCTTCGTGATCCAGCTGTTGAAGACCGCCGTGGTGCCGACCCCAAACGCGATGCAGCCCACCGCTCCCGCGTGCGGCGTATGTGAATCCGAGCCGATGACGATCTGTCCGGGCAGCGCGTGCGCCTCGAGAATCTTGGAGTGGCAGATGGCTTCGGAGCCGGCCGCCGTGAGAGCGCCGGTGAGATTGAGCCGCTTCTCCAGCTGGCCGTACAGCTTGACGCCCTTGGCCGCGGCGAACTCGCGCTGCTTCTTCTCGAGCTGCGCGGCCACGTCCAGCAGCCCCATCTCGATGTGCTCGGGCCGCATCACCTGATCCAGGTACGTCAGGTGGTCGCGGAAGAAGAAGATGCTCGCCGGGTCGTTCAGGGGCTCGTCCGCGCCGACCAGCTGCTCGAAGAAGATTGCCGCCATGGGCGTGACGTATTCGTGGCTGAACCGGATGTCGGTCTGGAAGAACCCTTCGTCGCCGGGCTTCACCGCGCCGACGCCCACCGTGCCGGCCGCGGCATCCACCACCCAATGGCGCGCGAAGATCTTCTCCGCGACCGTCATCGGCCGCCGCGGCGTGACGCAGGCCGGCACCGTCACTATTCCCTGCAGTCGCGCGACGTTGTAGGTGAACAGGCCGCCGAACTCGATGATATCCTTCGTGATCTGCCCTTCGCCGTCGGTGAAGACCGACAGCGGGAGCGTGTCGCCGCGCCGGATGCGCTCGAGGATCCCGAAATCCGTCGTGGTCAGCACCCCGAGGTTCTGGCAGTTCTCCCGGTAGATGCGCTCGATGCTCTCGCCGACCACCACCTGAATACCCGCGCACATCTCGGCGTACGGCGACTGCTCCCGCGAGCTGCCCTTGCCGCGGCGCTTGCCGGCCACCGAGGCCACGAATCCGCCCGCCTTCACGCTGCCGCGTGTAATCGGGAACTGGTCCCCCGCCTTGAAGCCAAGGTAGGGAAACTCCCCGAGGGTCTCATCGAAGTAGTAACAGATGTATGCCGGGGTGATCTCGTCGGTGGAGATGTTGTCGCGCAACCGGATCGTCGGCGCCCACACGACGTCCTCGCCGGCAAGTTGGCGCCGCACTAGGTCCCCATCGTCCGCCAACAGCAGGATCCGACCCTCAAAGCGGATCTCGCTCGCGCGACGCGCCACCGGGCGCTGCAACAGGGTATCCGGCATGGGCTAATGATCGCCGCGCCTCGCGCCGGTCGGCAAGCATTGCCCGGGGCGGCGCGGGCCAGGTAACCTCCGGCCCATGCCGCGCCGCCATCCCTGTGCCTGCCGACGCACCGCCCGGGCCGCCGTGCTGGGCCTCGGAACCGCCATTTGGCCCGCTGCGCCGCTACCCGCCCAGGGCATCACGGTCGTGCTGCTCGACACCGCCCTCCTGACGGCCCCGCGGCTCGGCGAAAGCTCGGGGCTCGCCGCGAGCCGGGTGCGACCCGGCGTGTACTGGAGCCACAACGACTCCGGCGACGGGCCGTACCTCTACGCGACCGATTCGACGGGCGCCGATCTCGGCGCCGTCCGGGTGCGGGGGGCGCACGCCACGGACTGGGAGGATCTCGCCGCCGGGCCCTGCGGCGGCAGCCGCCGCACCTGTCTGTACCTGGCCGACATCGGCGACAACGACGCCAACCGGCCCTATGTCGTCGTCTACCGGATCGTCGAGCCGACCCCGCCGCGAGGCCCGGCCGATACCACCGCAACCGTCCCGTTGCTCGACTCTCTCGTTCTGCGGTATCCGGACCGGCCGCACGACGCCGAAGCGCTCGCCGTCACTCCCAGCGGTTGGCTGCTGGTCGTGACCAAGGACCGCTCGGGGCCGGCCAGGCTGTTCCGTGCGCGCGTGCCTGCCGGGTCGCGGCAGCTGTTGCTCGAGGACGCCGGGGCCCTTCCCATAGCGATCAACCTGATCCGCGGACGGCTGGTCACGGGCGCCGCCGTGTCACCCAACGGCCGCCTGCTCGCGGTGCGCACCTACGTCAGCCTGCACTTCTTCGCACTCGATGAGCGGGGTCAGCCGACGCCACTGACGCCCGAGGCCGGCATCGGGATCCCGGTCGTCGAGGACCAGGGCGAGGCCGTCACCTTCGATGGACCCGACCGGCTGGTGCTCTCGTCCGAGCGCGGCCAGCGGGGCCGCGCGATTCTCACACGGCTCCGCCTCACCGGTTTGCCCCGTTGAGGCCACTGCGACTGGCGCTGGCGGGCGCGGTCGCCGTCGCGGCAGCCCTGCTCGTCTCGACGGCAAGTGAGCGAGAGCCGCGCCCGAACCACCGCGCGTTCTGGGTCGATGCGGGAGCGAAGCGGTTGCGGGCGGTGCGCGCGGGAACCGGAGCGACGATCGTCCTGCTCCACGGTTACGGCGAATCACTCATCGCGTGGCGCGGGCTGTTCGACCGGCTGGCGCATAGCGCCGACGTCGTCGCGCTCGACCTCCCCGGGTTCGGCCTGTCGAGCAAACCCGCGTCCGGGTATTCCACCGACTCCCTGGCTGCCGACGTACTTCGCGCTCTCCACGCGCTTGGCATTCAGCGCGCCGTACTGGTGGGGCACTCGCTGGGGGGCGCCGTGGCAGCCGCGGCCTCGATTGCGGCCCCGGAGCGAGTTCGTGCCCTCGTGCTCATCGACCCCGCCGTGGTTACCTCACCGCGGCTCGAGGAGGCGGTCCAGCAGCTCAAGGCGGCAATTGCGGAGTATGAACTACTACGACCACACCTCACATCGCCTCACGACCGGGCCTGGCTGGCGGAGCCGGATGCCGAGTCGGCACTCTACACGACAACCGGCGATTCGACCTATCGTACCGCTCTGCAAGCAGTTCTGCGCGAGTTCGACTTCGGCTACCTAGGCGCAGAGCGCTCCCAGCAGGTGCTCGCCGCGACCCTTCTCATTTGGGGGGAGTTCGACCAGCTGATGCCACTCAGGTTGGGCGAGGCGCTCGTCCGCGAGCTTCCGAACGCGCGCTTGGAGGTCGTCCGGCGCAGCTGGCATCGGCCGCACGTCGAGCGGCCTGACGTGGTGGCGAGCTTGATTGTACAGTTTCTCGACACCCACTAGCCCGCCAAACACAACTCCCCTAAGTTGCCGCCCGGTTTTTGAGGCCGGTGTCCCAGGCCCACCGAGGAGGCAGTTCTGAATCTCCCGACTACGCACCACGTCCCAGCTACGTGGCTGCTCGAACACGCCGGACCGGCGATCCGGTACCGCCTGGCCAGCGAGGTGTTTCCCGACCTGGTGGACCCGGCACGCCTCGACGCACTCCGGGGCGAGGCCGAGCACGCCCCGGCCGTGAAGTCCATCGCCAGGAAGCAGAAGGACACCGGGATCTGGGGCGGCAACCTGCTCGGCGTGAGTCCCAGCAAGGCGGCCGGCATCAAGGATGTCGGGACGATTCCGCAGTTCCGGCGGCTGCTCGAGCTGGGCCTGCCTCGCGACGACCGCGCGATGCGTCTCGCCGGCCGCGTGCTGTTCCGGCTGCTCTCCCGCGACGATGACCCCAAGCTCCTTTTCGAGTACGGAAAGCTGACGGCGGCGGAGCAGGGGGCCGAGCCGTGGATCCGGGTCGTGTTGCGCGAGGCCGCGGCGGCGGCGCTGGCCCACGGCGGCCACGGCGAGGACCCGCGGGTCCGGGGCGCCGCGCACAAGATCCTCAATGAAGTGTCCACGTTCGTCCGCGGCGAGCTGGCCGAGAATCCGTTCGTGAAGAGCGGCGGCAGCTGGGTGCTGAACCCACAGGCCTATCCGCCCACGATCTTCTCCGTGACGTTGTTCGCGTTTCTCCCCGCCATCCAGCGCGAGCGGGCCGGCCTGGTCGAGCGACTGGGCCAGTATCTATCCGCGCCGGCCCCGAAAAAGAGCTTCGCCGTGCTGGTCGGCAAGAAAGCCTTCAAGCCGACCTTCGTCCTGCTCGGCGACCCGCTCCACGTCAGCGCTGGGGGCCAGGCTGACGATCTACCCTTCGCTCTACTGTGGATGGAGTTGCTCGCCCGGCTCGGCGTGCTGCAGCATTCGGCCTCGGCCGGGCGCCTCTGGGCACGACTGCTGAAGGAGTGCGATAGGGATGGCGTCTGGCGGCCCAAGAACCTGCGCACGACGCCGAAAGGCGCCACGCCCTGGTCGTACCACGCGTTCCCGCTGGAGGCCGAGACCAGGCACACCGAGTCGCGACAGACCGACGTGACGTTTCGAATGGCCCTGGTCGCGCGACTGACCGGCTGGGAGCTTACCCGGAAGTAGGCAGAGCTTCTTGACGGCGCAGTAGTTGTATCCAATACTCCTGGGCGTGAGCCTGGAGCGCTTCGGCTTCACTCCCACCGAAAGCCGAGTCTACGCGGCCCTGCTCAAGCTTGGAGCAACCACCGGCTACGCCGTGGCGCGCGACATGGGAATCGCGCGGGCGAACGTCTATCAGGCCCTTGAGGGGCTGGTGCGACGCGGCGCGGCGCGCAAGTCGGCCACACTTCCGAGCCGGTACGCAGCCATGCCCCCCGCGTCCGTGGTCGTCGAGCTGCAACGACTGTTCCGCCGGGACCTGACCGACCTCGAGGACTCGTTGCGAGCACTCCCGCGGGGAGGCGACGGTCACGTCGCGACCGCCGGCCTCGAGGACGTGGCAAGTGCGGAGCGTCTGCTGGAGCGGGCGTGCGCCTGCGCCGAGAGCGCGCAGGCCGAGCTGCTTGCCGTGGTCGGCCCGTGGGCCGCTGGGGTCGCCGACGCCATTGTGCGGGCAACGCGGCGCGGCGTCTCCGTCCGCGCGGTGTCGCTCGGCGAGCCGGCTCCCGAGGGCACCGCGCTGCGCGCCGTCGCGCGGGCCGACTTGCTGGGCTACTGGGGCGGGTTGCCCCTCGCCGTGGCGGCGGACCGGGCCCGCGCAGTCGCCGGCATCGTTCTCGATGGCGGCGCGGCCAGCGGCATCGCGACGGAATCCGCCGGCGTGGTGCCCTTCATCCGGCACCTGTTGCGGCGCGAGACGGCGGGCACGGCGTGAGCGACGCCAACCTGGAGCGTGTGCTGCGACAGCTGCGCACGGCGTACATCGCCGAGGGCCCGCAGCGGCTCGCCGAGCTCGACGCGGCCATCAGCTCGCTCGGCTCGGGCACGCCGGGCGCTGCGAAGGACCTGGCCCGCCTGTTCCACCGGCTCGCCGGATCCGGCGGCTCCTACGGGCTCCACACGGTGACGAGTACGGCGCGCGCCGGTGAACGCCTGGCGGACGGTCTGGTCGCGAGCGGCTCGGCACCGACTTCCGGGCAGCTGGCCGAGCTCGGGGCCCACATGGTTGCGCTTGGCACGGCCTTCGAGGCGGCCCGCACCCAGGACTTCCCGCCTCTCGTCTAGCCGCGCCGCGGCTTGCCGCGGGCCCCGCCGCGTCGCACATTCGCTGCCCCTCGCAGCCCGAATCCGGGAGTCATGATGCGCATTCGCATGGTCGTCGCCGGTGCCGCGCTCGCCCTGACGTCAGCCGCCGCCGCGCAACAGCCCCTCGACACGGCCTACACGCGCCAGATCCGCTCGCTTACGAGCGAGCCCCGCTTCAACACCGACCTCACGGATCACCTGCCCGACGATCCGCGAGTCCCGACGCCGCTCGATATCCTGGGCTACGTGCCCGGCACGATCGGCCGGTTGAGCCACGTCGCCGACCTCAATCGGTACTTCCGCGCGCTCGCGGCCGCCACGCCGCGGGTGCGGGTCTTCGAGGTGGGGCTGTCGGACGAGCGGCGCGAGATGATCGCGGTCGCCATCGCCGATTCGGCGACGATCGCCGGACTCGACGGCTATCGCGAGATCACGCGCCGGCTGGCCGACCCCCGCGGCCTCGACTCCGTGGAGGCCCGCGCGCTCATCGGGCGCGGCAAGCCCATCTACTACCTCACGGGCTCGATCCACTCGCCGGAGACGGGATCGCCCGAGATGCTGATGGAGCTGGCCTACCGGCTCGCGGTCGAGGACACGCCCATGATCCGCGAGATCCGTGAGCGCGTGGTCACCGTCATTGCGCCGGTCCTGGAGGTGGACGGGCGTGACCGGATGGTGGACGTGTACAACTACGGTCGGACCCACGGCGTCAGGCCGCCGCTGGTCTGGTGGGGCCGCTACACGGCGCACGACAACAACCGCGACGGCATGGTTCTGTCGCAGGTCCTTACCCGCAACGTGCTCGCGCAGTTCTTCCACTGGCATCCCACGATCATGCACGACCTGCACGAGTCGGTGCCGTTCCTGTACGCCTCGACGGGAACGGGCCCGTACAACCGTGCCATCGACGCCATCACCGTCAATGAATGGCACCAGCTCGCGTTCAACGAGGTCACCGAGCTGGCGCGGCGCGGGCTGCCCGGCGTGTGGACGCACGATTTCTATGACGGGTGGGCGCCGAACTACGTGATGTTCATCGCCAACCTGCGCAACTCGATCGGTCGGTTTTACGAAACGTATACGAGCTTCGGCGCCGAGTGCGACACGGCCCGGCTCCAGGCGCGCCAGACGTCGATCGAGTGGTTCCGCCCCAACCCGCCCCTCGACGGAGTCCGGTGGTGCATCCGCAACAACATCAACTACCAGCAGTCCGGCGTGCTCCTCTCGCTCAGCTACACCGCGCAGAACGACCGGCGCTTCCTCGAGAACTTCTGGATGAAGGGCCGCCGCGCCGTCGAGCGCGGACGTACCGGCCGAACCAACGCCTGGCACGTCCCCGCCGCGCAGCCGCGGCGCGTCGCGGCCGCCGAGCTTGTGAACCTGATGCGATTGCACGGCATCGAAGTGCATCGGGCGGCCGCGGCCTTCACCGTCGGCGACGTAGGCATCGCGGCGGGCGACTACCTGGTGCGGCTCGACCAGCCGTACGGGCCCCTGGCCAACGACCTGCTCGGCATCCAGACCTACCGCGCCACCGACCCGCCGCCGTACGACGACACGGGCTGGACGATGGGCGCGTTGCGCAACGTGGCCACCCGCGCCATCGCCGACACCATGATCCTCCAGCGGCCGATGACCCTGATCGCCGAGGACCTCGTGGTGCGCGGCGAGATCGCGGACGGCGGCGGCCGCGGGGCCGTGCTGGTCCCGCCGACCACCGAAGGCAACCTGATCGCCTTCCGTTACCGCCTGCGCGACATGGAGATGTCCGCGGCGGAGGACACCTTCTCGGTGAGCGGGCGCCGGTTCGCGGCCGGCACGCTCATGGTGCCGCTCGGCCGCGGCGCCGAACCCCGGGTGCGCGAGGCCGTGGAGTCGCTCGGCCTCTTCGCCGTGTCGGTGCGCGAGCTGCCGCAGGTCGCGCGTCACGACGTGGACCTGCCGCGGATCGGGCTCGTCCACTCGTGGGTCAACACCCAGAACGAAGGATGGGTGCGGTACACCTTCGAGCGCTTCGGCATCCCGTACACCTACCTCTCCACCCAGCATCTGCGTGACTCCGCACGCCTGGCCGAGGTGGACGTCCTGGTCCTGCCGTACGTAAGCGGCGACGCCCGCGGCGTCGTCAACGGCCTGCCGATGGCCGGCCCACCGGTGCCATGGCGGCGCACCGCCGAAACGCCGCATCTGGGCGGCTACGACGAGACCGACGACGTTCGCCCCGGCATCGGCCTCGCCGGCATGGCCACGCTCGAAGCCTGGATCCGTCGCGGCGGCGTCTTCATCACGGAGGGAGCGACGGCGGCCGTCCCGGTCGAGTACGGCGTGACGCCGGGCGTAACCATCGTCGAGGCGCGACAGCTGCGCGTGCGCGGCAGCGTCATCCGGTCGCAGGTCCGGGACCGCACCAGCCCCATCACCTACGGGTACGCCGACACCGTCGCGGTGTACTTCAACCAGTCGCCGCTGTTCCAGGCCGACACGACCGAAGCGCGGCCCAGCGAGCAGCGCCGCGACAGCTCGCTTCTGGCCGACCAGAGGCGGATGCGTCCTCGCGTCGTGCTGCGGTTCCATCCGCGCGCTGACTCGCTGCTTATCTCCGGCCTGCTCGAGAACGGCACCGAGCTTTCGGGCCGCCCCGCGATCATCGACGCCCAGGTGGGGCGGGGCCACGTGGTCCTGTTCGCGATCCGACCGTTCTGGCGCTGGGAAACGCAGGGCTCCTTTGCCTTCGGCTTCAACACGCTGCTCCACTGGAACGATCTCGGCACGGGGTGGCCGCCCGAACCGCGTCCCGCACCGCGCCGGACCGCCAGCCGGGGAGGCGGCGGCAACTAGGCGGCAGAGGGGCGGTTGGGGCGGTTGGGGCGGTTGAGGCGCAGAGTTGGTAGCGGCGGTAGACCAGCGTATCGCAGTAGCTCTGGCTGCCTCAACCGCCCCCAACCGCCCCCAGCCGCCCCAACCGACCACCGGGGCTGGCGCACGCACGCGCGCGCCGCTAGGTTCAACCATGCGGTTGACCGAGGAGCGTTCGCGCCGGGCCGACATTCTCGCGGCGGCGGAGCGCGAGTTCGGCTCCGCGGGCTACGCGGGCGCCCGGATCGAGCGAATTGCCGCCCAGGCCCGGGTCAACAAGCAACTCCTGTTCCACTACTTCGCCTCCAAGGACGGACTGTTCCTGGCGGCGCTCGAGCGCCTGCTGGTGCGGTTCGGCGTGCCGGAAGGCCAGCCGACGCCGACCGAGCAGTTCCGTCAAACCGTAGGCGCGGTCCAGGCCGCCGCACGTGCCGTGCCCGGCTTCGTCGCGCTTCTGGCCGACGGCGAGGCGAACCGGGAGTTCCCCCGCGAGGCGGCCGCGAGACTCCGCCTCTGGCGCGGGGGCGTCCTCGAGCGCCTTCGATCGGCCATCGAGGAAGGGCAGCGCCGGGGGTATTACCGGGATGACATCGATCCCACCGCCGTGGCGGCGGTCGGCCTGGCCGCGGCGCTGGGCCTCGCCGCGCTCGACGCGAGGCCCGGCCTTGGCGACATCCTGTCGGACTACTGTGCCTGGCGCTAGGCAGGTCGCCGGATGGGCACTGGTATCAACCATGTGGTTGATGCCTCGGGCCACCCCCGCCCAGCAACCTGAGCAGGTCACGATCGTGCGGCCCCCGCTGGCCACCGTAGTGCTTGACCGGAACGGCGGCCTCCTGGCCGAGATCGGGCCGCAGGCTCGGTCGTGGGTCAGACTGGTTGACCTGCCGGCATACGTCAGCCAGGCGTTCGTCGCGATCGAAGATCGCCGTTTCTACCAGCACGACGGCGTGGATGTTGTTGGCGTCGTGGGCGCGATCCGCGACAACCTGCTGCGCGGGTTCGGGTCGCGAGGCGCCAGCACCATCACCCAGCAGCTGGTAGGCGCGATGGGACTCGTGGACCGCCGGGAACGGACGGGGCTTCAGGGTGTCAGTCGCAAGGTGCGCGAGGCGGAGTTCGCGCGCGCGCTCGAGCGCCGGCACAACAAAGCCGAGATCCTCGAGGCGTACATCAACTGGATCCTGTTCGGCCACGGGTGGTACGGCATCGAGTCCGCGTCGCGGCACTTCTTCGGCAAGAGCGCGCGCGAACTCACCCTGCCGGAGGCCGCGCTACTGGCCGCCATCCCCAACTCGCCCGTGCTGTTCGACCCTCGCACTCGACCGGAGGCCGCCCGGCGCCGGCGCAATCTCGTGCTGCAGCGGATGGAGGAGCAGCGGCACATCACGGCCGCGCAGCGGCGCCGCGCCGCTGCGACGCCCATCACCGTGGTCCCCAACGACGGGTACTCGGTGCGCGCGCCCTATGTGGTCGAGTGGGTGCGCCAGTGGCTCACCGAGCGCTACACCTTGACGGCCGTGAACACCGCCGGGATGACCGTCCAGACGACCGTCGACCCGGGCCTGCAGGATGCCGCGAACCGCGCGCTGCTCACCGGCCTGGCGCGCACCGAGAGTCTGCCCGGGTGGCGCCGGCCGCGCTACGGGGCCCCGGGCGGCCCCGCCGCCCGCGGCGCGCGCACGCCGTATCTCCAGGGCCTCCTCGTCGCGCTCGATCCGGCCACCGGGGACGTGGTCGCGCTGGTCGGGGGCCGCGATTTCCGGGACTCGGAGTTCAATCGCGCGGTACAAGGCTTCCGGCAGGGAGGCTCGGCATTCAAGCCGTTCGTCTACGCGACGGCCCTCGCCGGTGGGTTGCCGCCTACCACGCTGCTCGAGGATGCGCCGCTGGATTTGCCGCGCGGCGACGGTACGCGGTGGCGTCCGGAGAACGCGGACGGGTCATGGAGCGGACCGGTTACGATGCGCACCGCGCTGGTGCGCTCCATCAACATTCCGGCGATCAACACGGCAATGGCCGTCGGCCTCGACTCGGTCGCCGCGACGGCGCGGCGGCTCGGCATCACGACGCCGATCCCGCCCTTTCCGGCCACTGCGATCGGCGCCGCCGACGTGCGCCCGCTGGAGCTCATCGGTGCATACTCGGCATTCGCCAATCTCGGCTCCTGGGCGCCGCCGCGGATCGTTACGCTGGTGCAGGACCAGTTCGGCACGCCGATCTACGAAGAGCTGGCGCCGACCCGCATCGAGGTGCTCGATCCGCGCGTCGCGTTCCAGGTGACGAGCATGCTGGAGGAGGCCGTGGCGCGCGGGACCGGCACCTCCGCTCGCCGCTTCGGCCCGCCGGCGGAGCTGCCGATCGCGGGTAAGACGGGAACGACGAACGACAACGCGGACGTCTGGTTCATCGGATACACGCCCAATCTCGTGGCGGGCGTGTGGCTCGGCTTCGACCAGCGGCAGACGATCACGCGCGGCGCGTTCGGCGGCACGCTCGCGGCGCCCATCTGGAGCCTGTTCGCCCGCGACGCCTACCGGCAGCTGCCCGTGCCGGCACCGTGGACGCCCCCGCCGGGCCTCGTGTCGGCGCGGGTCCGGCGCGCCGACGGCGCTCCCGCGCCGGACGACACGACCGGCGCGACCGTCACCGAGTGGTTCGTGGAAGGCACCGAGCCGGCTGCCACGACCGCTGCGATCGGGGCGCGGGTGCTGGTCCGCCTGCGGCAGCTCGGCGCGATTCGTTAGCTAGCGCGTCTTCGCCAGCAACTCGTTGACGGCTCGGGCCTCCGGGCTCACGAGCGCCAGGCCGAGCACCCCGTCCAACGTTTCGACCGCGTGGAAGGTGAGCTTCCTGCGCACTTCTTCGGGCAGGTCCTCGATCTCCGCCTCGTTGTCCTTCGGCAGGATGATCTCGGTGATCCCTGCCCGCGCGGCACCGAGCACCTTCTCCTTCAACCCGCCGATGGGCAGCACCCGTCCGCCGAGCGTGATCTCGCCGGTCATCGCCACGTCGTGGCGCGCGGGCCGGCCGGTCATCGCGCTCACGAGCGCCGTGGCCATCGTGACGCCGGCTGACGGCCCGTCCTTCGGGATCGCTCCCGCAGGCACGTGGATGTGCACCTCGCGCTCGCGCACGGCGGCCTCGGGAATACCGAGCGCGGCGGAGCGCGTCTTGGCCCAGGTGAGCGCCGCGCGCGCCGACTCCTTCATCACGTCGCCCAGATGGCCGGTGAGCACGAGGTCGCTCTTGCCCGGCATCAGCGACGCTTCGACGAACATGATGTCGCCGCCGACCGGCGTGTAGTACATGCCGGTCGCGATGCCGACCGCATCCTGCGCGGCCGCCCGCTCCGGCCGCACCCTGGGGCGGCCGAGCAGCGACCGGATCCGCTCAGGCCCGACCGAAAGGTGCTCGGCCCGGCCCGCGGCGATCTCGCGCGCCGCCTTGCGGGAGAGCCGGCCGATCTCGCGCTCGAGCTGACGCACGCCGGCTTCGCGCGTGTAGTTGCTGATGACGAACCGCAGCGCCTCTCCGTCGAGCGAGATCTGCCCGGGCGCGAGCCCGTTCTCGGTGAGCTGGCGCGGCACGAGGTATTGCTGGGCGATCGCGAGCTTCTCCTGCTCCGTATAGCCGTTGAACTCGACCGTTTCCATGCGGTCCAGCAGTGGCCCCGGAATGTTCTGCGCGAAGTTGGCCGTCGCGATGAACAACACCTCGGAGAGGTCGAACGCCACGCCCAGATAGTGGTCCGTGAACGAGTCGTTCTGCGCCGGGTCCAGCACCTCGAGCAGCGCGGCCGCCGGGTCGCCCTGGAACGACACGCCGAGTTTGTCCACCTCGTCGAGCAGGAACACCGGGTTCCTGGTGCCCGCCTGCTTCATCCCCTGGATGATCCGGCCCGGCATGGCACCGACGTAGGTACGTCGGTGGCCCCGGATGTCGGCTTCGTCCCGGGCGCCACCCAGCGAAATGCGCACGTACTCGCGACCCATGGCCCGCGCGATGGACTTCGCGATAGAGGTCTTGCCCACGCCTGGCGGCCCGATGAACAGCAGGATCGGCCCCTTGGCCTTGGCGTCCTCCGACGCGGCGGCGGTGTGTTCGCCGGTGACGGCCGCTTCGCCCGTCGCCGACCCTTCCCCGCGCTCCTTCCGGGCGCGGTCCCGCAGCTGGCGCACCGCCAGGAACTCGAGGACCCGTTCCTTCACGTCCTTGAGACCGTAGTGATCCTCCTCGAGGATGGTCTCGGCCTTCGCGAGGTCCAGCGCCTCCTCGGAGCGAGCGTTCCAGGGCAGCTCCGCGATCCACTCAAGGTAGGTCCGGATCACCTGCGACTCCATGGACTCCTTGGCGGCCCGCTCCAGCCGCGCCAGCTCCCGCTGGACCTCCTTTCGCGCGGCCTCCGGCAGGGCGAGCGCATCAAGCTTCTTGCGCAGCTCGTCCAGCTCCTGCTCCTCGTCGCCTTCCCCCAGCTCGTTTCGGATCGCCTTCATCTGCTCGCGCAAATACATCTCGCGCTGCCGCCCGCCGATCTCTTCCTGAACCTGCGACTTGATGTCCTCCTGCGCGTCGGTCACAGCAATCTGGCGCTGGACCGCGACCAGCACACCGCGCAGGCGCGTCTCGACCGGCAGCGTCTCGAGCAGTTCCTGGCGCTGCGGGGTCGTGATCTGGAGGTAGCCGGCCACCAGGTCCGCGAAGCGTCCCGGATCCTCGACCTCGTCGAGCACCTGCTGGACGACCTCCGACGGCAGACCGCTCTTCTGACCCAGCTCCGCCGCGCGCTCGCGCGTCTCCCGGTAGAGCGCCTGGAACAAGGCGTCCTTGGGATCTGCCGGCGGAACGTCCTCCGCTTCGACGACCACGGCCTCGAGGGACCCGTCGCGCTCCTGCACGTGCAGGGCACTGGCGCGGTGCTCGCCGTGCAGCAGCAGCTGAATACCACCGAGGCCGCGCTGAAGCTGGCCGATCCGGGCTACCGTCCCCATCGCGTACAGGCCGCCCGCGCTCACGGCCTCGCCGTTCTCGCGTTGCGCTACCGCGAAGATCAGCCGGCGTTCGTCCTTCAACGCGCGTTCGACCGCGCGTAGCGTCCCGGGCCGGCCGGCGTTGATTGGGGTCGCGGCGCCCGGGAACAGCACGAGGTCCCGGAGGGGCAGGACAGGCAGCGTGATGCGTTCGGACATGGCGTTCACCTTTCAGGATGCACACAGCGTACGGAGTGCGTACGGGATGCGTGCACCAGCCGTGCCGTTGCGCGGAGGGGAACATCGGCCAAAACGGCAGGCCGACACGGCATCGAAGTTGCCCAAGTTGCGCGCCGACGGTAAATCTATGCCGTCTCTACTTGTTGCCCCTCGGGGAGCGACGTTGCTCGAATCGCGGCTAACCGAAGCGCTCGCCACCCAGTACGCGATCGAGGGGGAGATCGGCCGCGGCGGCATGGGTGTGGTGTACCGGGCGCGGGACGAGAAGCTGAAGCGTCTCGTGGCGATCAAGGTGCTGCCGGCCGAGCTCGCGTTTCGCCAGGACATCCGCACCCGCTTCCTGCGCGAAGCCGAGACGGCGGCGCGCCTCTCACACCCGCACATCGTTCCGATCCACAGTGTGGGCGAGGTGGAGAGCACGGTGTACTTCGTGATGGGGCTCGTCGAGGGCGAGTCGCTGGGGGTGCGGATCAAGCGCCGCGGCCGTCTGTCCATCGAGGAAGCGCGGCGCGTGATGAAGGAGGCGGCGGACGCGCTCGCGGCCGCGCACCAGCAGGGCGTCATTCACCGCGACGTAAAGCCGGACAACATCCTGCTCGAAGGCACCCGTGGGCGGGTGATGGTCACCGACTTCGGGATCGCGAAGGCGCTCTCGGCCGAGGGCGGCACGCTGACGGAGGCGGGCGTAGCCATCGGCACGCCGGCGTTCATGAGCCCGGAACAGGCATCCGGTGAGCGTGAAGTGGACGGACGCTCCGATATCTACTCGTTGGGCGTCGTCGCGTACCAAATGATCACCGGCGAGTTGCCGTTCCAGGCCCCGTCGGTCGCGGCGCTGCTGATGAAGCAGATCACCGAAACCCCCCAGCCGGTGGACCGCAAGCGGCCCGAAACCCCCAAGGAGCTGTCGCAGACCGTGATGCGGTGCCTCGAGAAGGATCCCGAGGACCGCTGGCCGACGGCGGACGGGTTGCGGCGGGCCCTGGAAACGAACACCTACACGGCGCCGCCGCCGCGCGCGAGCGCGTCGGCGGCGCGTCGCAGCCCGCGGAGTCTCGCGCCGCAGCAGTCGATGGATCCGGTGCCGCCCATCGGGCGGCGGATCAGCGAGGCGGATGCGCGCGACTGGCTGCGCGGGCGCGGTGCCGACGTGCGCGACCGTCCCTCGCGCCAGGCGCGCCGCCAGCGTCACAAGGACGTGAAGGCGCGCGAGGAGCGCGAGCTCGAGGAGCTGGCCCGGCGTTCGGGGGAGCCCGTCATCATTACCCGGTTCCGCTCGCGCCTGGCCACGTATGCGGCCGTCAACGGCATGCTGCTCGCACTCAACGTCGCCACGACACAGCTCGACCCGCCGTGGGCCCTGTTCCCGATCATTTTCTGGGGGTTCGGCCTCGCGAAGGACTACGCGAAGCTGTGGACGAGCGGCTACTCGTGGCGCGACGTGATTCACCGCCCCCCGGCGCCGGACGCCATCGAGGCGAAGCACGGCAGCTCGCCGGCCCGCGGACTACCGGCGGGACGGGGCGGGCCCGGGGACTTCGGCTCGTTCGCGACCCAGATTGAGCAGGCGCGCAGTGATCGCGCCGCGGTGATCGCGATGCTCGAGAAGATGCCCAAGGCCGAGCGGAAGATGCTGCCCGAGATCGGGCCCACGGTGGACCAGTTGCTGGAGCGTGCCAGCGACCTCGCCCGGACGCTGGCGCAACTTGAGCGCGAAATGGACACGGGCTCGGTGGAGAAGATCGAGGCGCGCATCGCCGGGCTCGAGCAGGACGCGGCGTCGGCGGACAAGGACCGCCGGCTCGCGCTGCTGCTGCAGCAGCGCCAGAAGATCGGCCAGCTCGTGGACCGCCGCGCCAAACTGCAGTCGCAGTTCGAGGCATGCATCATCGCGATGCAGAATGTGCGCTTCGACCTGCTGCGCCTGCGCTCGGCCGGAGTGGCCGAGGCGCTTGGTGACCTGACGATGGCCACACAGCAGGCCAAGGCATTGTCGCGCGACGTGGACGCGGTGATCGATGCGGCCGGCGAGATCCGCCGGCTGACAGGCCACCCGTCGAGCCCGGCGCCCGCGCCGCCGCCCGAGCGCGATTGACGCAACGACGGCCGCCCCGTCGCCTGCCCTCGTCACACATCCGCTCCGTGGCGCGAGCGCCTACATCCGCAGGCAGCCCCTCATCAGGCCCACGATCTCGCGGTCCGTCCAGCCGAAACGGCCGAGCTCGGCCGCGACCCGCTCCGCCTCGCCGCAGTGGTCGGCGCCCCAGCGCAGGAACACCACCGCGCCGCCGTGATAGCCCAGGTCCCAGCCGGGCCGCGCCTCCCGAACCGCCGCGAGCACCGGTGCGGCGATCTCGGGCGGCGCCTCCCACGCCATCCGGCGCACCGCCGTAGACAGCGCGCCCGGGAACGGCGCCGCCTTGGTGGGCCTGAGCGCGCGCACCGCGCGGGTCGTGAGGTCGGCCGCCGTCACGTAGTCCTGCAGTCCCTCCGCCTGCTCGGCGAGCAGGCTCATCGCGTAGACGGAATCGCCGCCGGCCGCGCGGGCGCGCGCGAGCAGCGCGCGGCCCTCGGCGAGCGAACCGGTAGCGCTCGAGGCGATGCCGTGGAGCAACAGCGCCGTCGGGTCGCGCGGGGCATCCCGCACCGCTTCGGCGAGATACGGCAGCGCCGCGCGGAACTCGTCCCGGTTGACGTAGAGCCGGCCCATCAGCGCCTTGCGTGACGGGTCGCGGGGCGCGGCGGCGATCGCCCGCCGGGCGTAGTCGAGGGCCAGCGGATTGACGGGCGGCAGAACGTGCGCGAAAGCCGCCTCCCACTCGCCGGGTCCGAGGCGCCAGTCGCCGTCGAGCAGAGGCAGCGTGTCACCCGCCGCACGGCGGATGCCGAGCAGCGAGTCGAACACCTGGACGTTGCTGGTCGAGGCCAGCAGCCCGCGCGCCGCCACGAACTCCAGCGCCGGGTGCCGATCGGTGTGCACGAACCCGGCCTGCGCGGCGAGCGACGCGGTGCCGCGCTCGCCCATCAGAAAGTGCCCCAGCAGCTGGCTCGGCCGCTCTGCCTCCAGCCAGTCGCGCATGGTGCGCCCCGCGGCCGTGCCGGTATCGAAGTGCGCCGCGATCCGCGCGCCCGGCCACCGGATCGGACGGTTCGCCGCGACGAGCACGAGATCGGCGGGATTCGCGTACCAGATCTCGACGTGGGGGAACACGGCCCGCAGGTTGGCGACCACCACCGACACGACCGAGATCGGCACGCGGTACATCTGGACCCACTGGGCGAACACGCCGTCCGGGGTGAGCCGGCTCTGGACGATCCGGAAGTAGTCGCGCGTGAACAGCGCCGAGACGCCCGCGATCCACGGATTCGACGGCTCCGACACGATCACGTCGTACGGCGTGTCGGCCAGCTGCAGCGCGCTCCGCGCGTCGTCCATCACGACGCGCACCCGCCGATCGGCCAGGATGTTGCCGTTGACCTCGTGGAAGAACCGCGTGGCATCCACGACCGCGGCCTCGATCTCGACCACGTCGAGCCGCTCGACGCCCCGGACGTCGGCGATGGCGCGCGCCGTGACCCCACTGCCCAGGCCCACCAGGAACACGCGTCGTGGATCCGGATGGGCGAGCGCCGGGAGCAACCCCACCAGCACCTGCGTGTCCATGTCGGCCACGCTCGACGCGTCGGCCTTGCCGTTGCTCTTGAGCCAAACGGCGTTGCCGTTGCGCCACACCGATATCGCCGCGTTCCAGCCCTCGTCGAAGCTCAGCTGCTCGGCGCCGTAGCCCCGGAGGTAGTGGTCCAGGTCGCCGCGGCTGAAGCGGTCACGGCCGTACACGGCCGGGCCGCGGTCGAGCAGACGGGTGGACCAGCTCGGCGTGAGAAACGCGATGATCAGCGCCAGCGCGCCGAGCAGCACGCCGATCCGCTCTCCTTCGGGGATGGACCAGCCGCCGCCGCGTTCCTTCTGCAGATGCCAGGTGACCCAGGCGGCCAGCGCCACGTTGAGCAGGATGCCGAGCGCCAGCGTGCGCTCGCTCCCGATGGTGTGAATCAGCACGAAGCCGGTGACGATCGAGCCCAGGATGCTGCCAGCCGTGTTGGCGAAATAGGCGCGGCCGGTCTGGCTGCCGGCGCCGCCCGTGCGCTCGGCCGCGGCTTCGGCGAGCAGCGGGAACACCAGTCCCATGCCGATCGCCGGCGGAATCACGACGAGCGCCAATGCGATCGAGTGCAGCGCTACGAGCTGGGTGGCCGTGAGGAACGACACCTGCAGCGTGGCGACGATGTAGACAGGCAGCGCCCGGAAAAACGGGAACAACAGCGACGCCAGCACGGCGATCACGCCCTGGATGATGGCCGCCTTCTTGAGGAGCTCGCGGGCCGGGCGCCCGCGTCCGATCGCTACCAGGCTCCCGAGCCCGATGCCCAGCAGGAAGCAGGCCAGGATGGTCGTGAACGCGTACGTCGAACTGCCCACAACGAGCACCAGGACACGGGTCCACGCGATCTCGTACAGCAGCGAGGCGAGGGCGGTGAGGCCGATCAACCACATCGCGAGGCGCCGCGCCGCCGGATCGTCTTCGACGGGCGGGGCCGCCGCGTGCTCGGCGGTTGCCTCGCCCGAGGCCTCCGACTCCTCGACGTGCCGGGCCTGGCCCGTGGCGGCAATCGCGGCGGCGCCCAGCGCGAGGTTGAGTACGCCGGTCATGAACAGCGCGGTGACGATGCCCACCCGCTCGACGAGCCAGAAGCCCGCGAGCAGACACCCCACGACGCCGCCGACCGTGTTGAGACCGTAGAACAACGCCAGCTCGCGGCGCAGCTCGCGGGTGGTCGGGCCGGTGAAAGCGCGCGTCAGGATGGGGAGCGTCGCGCCCATCAGGAACGTCGGGATCAGTAGCACCGCGAACGCCACCAGGAACTTCACGGCCGTGGCCAACCACAGGCCGGGGGCCGCGCTGCGAGCGAACGCGAGGTAGCCCGCCCCGACGCCCTCGAAGATGAGGGGCGACAGCATGCCGAACCCGCCGATCAGGAGCTCGAGCACGCCGTACAACCGGGCCGGGTTCGGGTGCCGGTCGGCGCGCCGGCCCAGCACCCACGCGCCCAGGCCGAGGCCGCCCATGTAGGCGGCTACCACTGTGGTGATGCTGTGGATGGTGGAACCGAAGAAGTGCTGCAGCTCGCGGATCCAGAGCTGCTCGTAGACCAGGCCCGCCGCGCCCGAAAGGAGAAACAGAGCACCGAACAACGCGCGGCGGCCCGCGCGGCCGGTCGTCATCAGAAGGCGGCGAGCTCGCGAATGGCGGCGGCGAGATCCGTCGTCTGCGGGAGAATCGCGTCCTCCAGCTGGGGCGCGTAGGCCACGAAGCTGTCGCGCGCCGCGACGCGGCGCACCGGCGCGTCGAGCCACGCGAAGTGATCGTCCGCGATGCGGGCCGAGAGCTCGGCGCCATACCCCCAGCTCCGCGCGTCTTCGTAGGCCACGATCACCTTGTTGGTCCGGCGCACCGATTCACCGATCGTCGCCCAGTCCACCGGCGAGAGCGAGCGCAGGTCGATGACCTCGGTGCTCACGCCGAGCGATTCCTCGGCTTGCTTGGCCGCCACCAGCGTGCGCTGCACCACCGCGCCGTAGGCGATGACCGTGAGGTCGGTGCCGGGGCGCACGATCTTGGCCTTGCCGAGCGGAATGCAGTAGTTCGGGCCCGGGTACGGTGCCTTGTTGTAGGTCTGGCGGTACAGGTGCTTGTGCTCGAGAAACAAGACCGGGTCTTCGCACCGGATGGCCGTGCGCAGCAGGCCGTTGGCATCGAGTGCCGTCGCGGGGCACACCACCCGCAGGCCCGGCACTCCGGTGAACACCGCGGCGCCGGTCTGCGAGTGATACGGCGCGCCGCCCTTGAGGTACCCGCCGTACGTGACCCGCACGACGACCGGCGCGCTGAAGGCATTGTTGGAGCGCCAGCGCAGGTTGGCCAGCTCGTTGCGCAACTGCATGTAGGCCGGCCAGATGTAGTCGAAGAACTGGATCTCGACCACGGGCTTGAGACCGCGGGTGGCCAGCCCGATCGCGCGACCGACGATGTTCGCTTCGGCCAGCGGCGAGTTGTAGACGCGATCATCTCCGAATTGCTTCTGCAACCCCCACGTGACCTTGAAGACGCCACCCTTGCCCTTGACCCTGCCGAGATGCTCCGAGCGCGAGACGTCGGCCACGTCCTCGCCGAACATGACGATCCGCGGGTCGCGCGCCATCTCGTCGCGCAGGCACGCGTTCAACAGGTCCACCATCGTGGTCGGATCGCCGGTGAACCGCGGGTCGTCCTCGGTGTCGAACTGCTCGCTCGTCGGGTCGACGTCGGGCGAGTAGACGTAGCGCAGCGCCGTCTCCACGGGCGGCTGGGGCGAGCCCAGCGCGATGTCGGTCGCTTGCTCGATCTCGGCGTCCACCTCGGCCTTGATGCGCGAAATCTCCTCCTCGGTCGCCGTGCCCTCGGCGATGAGGCGGGCGGGAAACGCGGTCACCGGGTCGCGCTTCGCGTCGGCCTCGCGTTCGGCCGGCGGCCGGTACATCACCTCGTCGTCCGACAACGAGTGCGAGTAGGGGCGGATCACCCTGGCATGCACCAATGCCGGCCCCTTGCGGGCCCGGCACCACGCGACCGCCTTCGACACCGTCTCGAAGCTCGCGACCGGATCGCAGCCCTCGCACTCCTCGACGAGGAGGTTGGGGAATCCGCCGACCAGCTTCGAGATCGAGCCCCCAGCCGTGTTCACCTCGACCGGCACTGAGATGGCGTAGCCGTTGTCCTCGATGAGAAACAACACCGGCAACTTGAGGTTGCACGCGGAATTCAGCGCCTCCCAGAACTCGCCCTCCGACGTGGTGCCATCGCCGAGCGACACGTAGACGACCTCGTCGTCCCTGGCCCTCGTCTCGCGGTCCGGAATCGCCGTGATGCGGTCATACTTGAGCCACGCCTCGGCGCAGCCGACGGCCTGGAGGCACTGGGTACCGGTCGGGCTCGACTGGCTGACGATGTTGAGATCCTTGTGACCCCAGTGCGACGGCATCTGACGGCCGGCGCTGTTGGGGTCGGCCTCGGCGCCCACGGCCGAGAGCAGCATTTCGGTGGGGGTCATGCCGACCGTGAGGCAAAGCGCGCGGTCGCGGTAGTAGGGGTAGAACCAGTCGGAGCCGGCCTTGAGGGCCTTTCCCGCGGCCACCAGGACGGCCTCGTGCCCGGCCCCGGAGATCTGGAAAAAGATCTTGTTCTGGCGCTTGAGCTGGATCTCCTTGTCGTCCAGGCGGCGCGACAGGTAGATCAGCCGGAACATGTCCAGCAGGTCCCGCTTCGCGAGTCGGCGCGCGGCGGTCTCGGGTCTGGATCTGGTCGCCATGGTGGGGCTAAAGCTAGCGTCCCGCGGGGGACCCCTCAACGCCGCTCATAAACCACCCGGCCCCCGACCACGGTGGTCCGGACCCTGGCCTGGTCGAGGCTCTCGGCGTTCACCAGGAACAGATCCCGGTCGAGGAGCACGAGGTCTGCCAGCATCCCGGCGCGCAGGACACCCAGGTCGCGCTCGGCAAAGCCCGCGTAGGCCACGCCCGACGTGTAGGCTCTCAGCGTCTCCTCGAGCGTGATCGTTTGTGCCGGCACCCAGCCCCCCGGGTTCCGGCCGTCGAGCGTGCGGCGCGTCACCGCCGCGTAGATGCCCTTGACGGGGTCGAGGGGCGCCACGGTCCAATCGCTTCCGAAGGCGAGGCGACCCCGCGTGTCGAGGAGAGAGCGGAACGCGTAGGTCCCCGCGAGGCGGGCCTGGTCCAGGCGATTGCCGGCCCAGCGCCCATCGTCGATCACGTGGTAGGGCTGCATCGAGGCGATGACCCCCGACCGTCCGAACCGGGGGACGTCGCGCTGCCGCAGATGCTGGGCATGCTCGATCCGAAACCGGCGGTCGCGTGCGCCGTTCCGGACGACGGCTGCCTCGAAGAACGCCAGGAGCATCGCGTTGGCGCGGTCGCCGATGGCGTGAATGGCGAGCTGCAACCCGGCGCTGTCGGCGCTCATCACTTCCTGGCGCCGGCGCGCCGAGTCGGTGACGAGCAGGCCGCGGCTGGTCGGCGCGTCGAGGTACGGCTCGAACAGGGCGGCGGTGGTGGAGCCGAGCGAGCCGTCCATGAAGCCCTTGAGGCCACCCCAGGCGAGCCACGCGTCGCCCCGGCCCGCCGCGCCGACCGTGTCGGCCAGCCGACGCCACGTCTCGATGGGCACGTAGGCGCGGACCCGCGTCGTCATCGCGCCGCGCGCGTGGGCGCGGCGGAAGGTCGCGAAATCGTCCCAGCCACCCATCGCATGCACCGTCGTGACGCCCAGCGAGGCGGCGTGCTGCATCGCGCGCGCGAACGCGCCGTCGGCTTCCTCGGCGCTCGGCGCCGGAATGGCGTCAAACATGCTGCTCATCGCGTTGTCCTTGAGCACGCCGGTCACGTCGCCGGTCGCGCTGTCCCGTACGATCTGGCCGCCGGGCGGGGCCTGGGTCTCCCGCGAGATGCCCGCGGCGCGCAAGGCCGCCGAGTTCGCAACACCCATGTGCCCGTCGAGCCGGCTGACGAACACGGGATTGTGGGGCGTGACCGAGTCGATCCAATCCTTCCGGGGCAGCGGCGAGCCGCGCCAGCGTTCGTGGTCCCAGTCCCCACCGGTGATCCAGCGCCCCGGCGGCAGGGTGCGCGCGAACGCGGCCAGGCGGCGGACGAACTCGTCGGGCGTGGCGGCGTCGCGGAGGTCCACGGAAACGAGCTGGAACCCTCCGCTCACGAAGTGCGTGTGCGCGTCGCCAAAGCCTGGCGTCACCAGGTTCGCGCCGTTGTCGAGGACCCGCGTCGCGGGGCCCGCCATCCGTTGGACCAGGGAGCGCGACCCCACCGCGGCGATGCGGTCGCTTCGGACGGCGAGCGCCTCGGCCCAGGGCTGGGCCGAGTCCCCGGTCCAGATCCGGCCGTACACGACCAGGTCTGCCTGCTGCGAGGCCGCAGGGATGGCGGGGACGGTGCACAGAAGGGCGAGCGACGCCGTGGTCACGAAGTGGCGCATTGGCTAGTTTCCCGGGTATGGACGGGTCGGGAATTCAACAATGACGAGCGGACTGGCGCTAGCCCTGGCCCTGTCACTCGCCGGACAGGACACGCTTCTCTACACGGTCGCCGTGAACCCCGCCGGCCGCAGCGTGAGCGTCGAGGCGCGTATCACCACCGCGGGCACCCGGCGGCTGGTGCTGAACGCGCCACCTGCGACCGGACCCGCGCGGACGTCGGTGACCGGCGTCGGCGCCACCGACGACCGAGGCCGCTCGCTGTTCGTCCGCGAGACCGGCTCGACCTTTTCCATCGAACTGGGCGACGTGCCGTCCGTGCGGTTCCGGTACCGGATCGAGTTCCTGGACCGCTGGCCCGGGTCCTCCACGGGTTCGGGGTTCGACGGCCAGCATCTGTACGCCGTGACCCGAAGTCTGTTCGTCGCGCCCGACCCGACCGCATATCGGAAGACGTCTCGGGCGTTCCCGGTCGTGCGCGTCGCCGTGCTGCCGCCCGCCGGCTGGCAAGTGGCCGCCCCATGGCCGGAGGCCCCGTCAGGCCCGTCTGCATCCTCCGCCACGTTCGCGCCCGCGGACGGCGACGAGCTGCTGGGCGCGACGATTGCCATGGCCCCCGATTTTCGCTGGTACGCTGACACCGCCGGCGGCGTGGCGTGGCGGCTGGCCATCCGCGGGCGGCGCTACTTTACCGACTCCTCGCTGGTCGCGTTGATCGACGAGAGCCTGCGGCGCGGCGCGGTCGCGTTGGGCGCGCTGCCCGCGGCCCGCGTGCTCTACACCAGCGAGCTGGGCCGCAAGGGCCGGGTGAGCGGGAGCCTCCAGGGCACAGCGGCGGTCGGTCTGGTGTGGGAGCCGAGCGAGATTCTCGACATCGCGCGGAGCCACGACACATTCCACGAGACGCTGCACCTGTGGTTCGGCGGTGCGATGGAGGCCGAGCGGTGGTGGACGGAGGGTGTCACCGACTACTACGCGGCACGACTCTACGCGGAGTGGAAGGAGCGGCCCGACGACCTGGCGCACCTGATGTACCAGTCGTTCCGAAACTACCTCGAGATCGGACACAACACCCGGATGACGATGGCGGAGGAGAACCGCCGGCGCGTCCTGGGCGACAACACCGAGCTCCTGGTGTACCGGAAGGGCATGCTGGCCGGGCTCCTGCTCGACGCCGCCATCCGGCGGTCGAGCAACGGGCACCGCACTCTCGACGATGCGTCGCGCGACCTGCTGCGGCTGGCACGCGAGCGTCGCAGCCACACCGTGCGGGAGCCGGAGATCCGCGAGGCCGTGAGACGGGTGGGCGGTCGCGATGTGGAGCGAGTGTGGGACCGCGTGGTCGCGGGCAGCGAGCTCCTCACGTCGGCCGAGGTCACCCAGGCACTGCGCGAGGTCACAGGCCGCGACCTCCAGCCACCACCGCTCGCCACGAAGCGCGGCAAGACACTGCGCCGATGAGCCTCGAGGGCAGGACGGTGCTGCTGTTCGCGGGGCCGCTGTACGAGGACCTCGAGCTGTGGTATCCCAAGATCCGGGTCGAGGAGGAAGGCGCGAAGACCGTCGTCGCGGGCCTCGGCGAGAAGACGTACCTGGGGAAGAAGGGCTACCCGGTCACCTGCGATGCGAGCGTGGACGACATTCAGCCTGGGGCGTTCGACGCGCTGGTTATTCCGGGAGGCTTCGCGCCCGACCAGATGCGGCGGTTCCCTCGCCTGCTCGCGATCGTGCGGGAGATGCACGATGCGAAGAAACCGATCGCCTTCATTTGCCACGCGGGCTGGGTGCCGATCTCGGCGAGGATCCTGGAGGGCAGGCGTTGTACCAGCGTTCGGGCGATCAAGGACGACATGGAGAACGCCGGCTGTATCTGGAGCGACGAGGCAGTTGTAGTGGACGGAAACCTGATCAGTTCGCGAACCCCAGCCGACCTGCCCCAATTCTGCAAGGCGCTGATCAAGGCAATGCAGTAAAACGAACGATCGTGCTTTTCACTACCCGACCGACTGCTCCAGGAAGGGCTTCGCGCAGCTCGCACTACGGGACTGAACCCCCCGATGGCAGGCCGGGTTGACAAAAGCGAACGTTCGTGCTTTTATGGTCCCGTGCCTAGGGGCGAACTCACCAAGGCTTCCATCCTCGATCGCGCCACCGCGCTCACCAGCGAAGTCGGCCTGGACGGCCTGACGATCGGGGCGCTGGCCGACGCGCTGGAAATGTCCAAGAGCGGCCTGTTCAGCCACTTCGGCTCGAAGGAAGCACTCCAGGTCCAGGTGCTCGACCACGCCGCCGCAGCCTTCCAGGAGGCGGTGTCCAGGCCGGCGTTCCAGGAGCCGCGCGGCGAGCCCCGGATGCGCGCCTTGTTCGAGCGGTGGATCGAGTGGGGCCGCTCGGCGCTGCCCGGCGGCTGCCCTTTCGTCGCCGCTTCGACCGAGTTCGACGACCGGCCGGGCCCGGTGCGCGACAAGCTCGTCGCGCTACAGCGCGACTGGTTCGTCGCCATCGCAACCACCTTCCGGCTTGGCATCGCCGCTGGCGCGTTCCGCCGGGACGCCGACCCTGAGCAGTTCGCCCAGGACCTCTACGGCATCATGCTCGGCTTCTATCACGCCCACCGGCTGCTCAGGGACGCCCGCGCCGAATCGCGGGCGCGCCGCGGGTTCGAGCGGCTGATGGCCGCGGCCCGCGTCGCCGGTGGGCCGCCACCCGAGACGACGCCGTGAGCTGGCGGCTACGCGGCATCCGCCTGGCGTTCCGCGCGCTCGAGCCCGTTTCGGTCCGCGCCTCAGGCGCGTTGGCCGAGCAGCTGTTCTTCCGGCCCCCGCGCGCGCGCCTCCCCGCAAGTGCCCAGCCGCTCCTCGCGCGCGCCCGGCGTTCCTGGCTGGCCGTCGACGCCGTGAGCGTACCTTCGTGGCACTGGGGTGAGGGCCCGCTGGTTGCATTGGCACATGGCTGGGGCAGCCGGGGCGGCCGGCTCACGTCGCTGGTCGAGCCGCTGCTCGCACGGGGCTTCAGCGTGGTCACCTTCGACGCCCCGGGTCACGGCGAGTCGGACAGTCGCCTGGGCTCGATACCCCAGAGCGCCCGCACGCTACGCGCTCTCGAAGCCGCCGCCGGCCCTCTCCACGCCGTGGTGGGCCACTCGCTCGGTGCCGCCGCCACCGCGCTGGCCGTGAGCCGCGGGCTCGACCTCGCCCGCGCGGTCTTCATCGCGCCTCCGGCCAGCCCGCTCGCCTACGTCGAAGCGTTCGCCCGGAGCCTGGGCGTCTCCGCCGCCGTCATGGCCGAAATGCGGCGGCGCAGCCAGGAGCGCCTGCGCTTCAACTGGGAGGACCTCGACGTCGTGGCAATGGCGGAGCGGAGCCGCGGCATACCGCTGCTGGTCGTGCACGACGAGGGCGACCGCGAGGTGCTGCCGGACGACGGCGCGGCCATCGCCGGTGCGTGGCCGGGCGCCCGTCTGGTAACGACCCGGGGGCTGGGCCACCACCGCATCACCCGCGACCCCGACGCGATCGCGCAGGTGGTGGACTTCCTCGCCGAGGGCGTGGCGCCACGCCGCCCGGTCCCGGGGCTCGAAGCGAGTGCCGAGACGATCTGGCTGGAGCGGATACTGTTCGAGCGGGAATCCCGTTCGATCCCGGCGAGGCTGTAGGGCGGGCGCCCGCCGGCTACATCTCGCCCTCGAGCAACCGGATCACCACGCCCGTCGGCACCTTGGGCGCGAAATACGTGCTCTTCTGGGGCATCACTTGCCCGGCGTCGCTCGCCGCCTTGATCTCCTCCAGCTTCGTCGGCGGAAGCAGCACCGCGACCGCGCACTTGCCCTTTCGCACGCTTTCCCTCGCCTCGAGCGCCGAGGCGGAATAGCGGTAGATCGGCTCCTTGCCCAGCACCGTCTTCATCACGACCCGGATGAACACGCTGTCGGCGACCGTGACCGCGAGGTTGCGGACGGTCGGGTGCTGGGGCAGGTCGGTCGCCGCCGAGAGGTCGGCGCCCTCGCGCAGCACCATCGCCGCCTCGCTGCCGTCCGCGAACAGGCAGGTGAGATGCGGCGTCTGGTTGGGCAGCGCCCTCGCGAAGTACGGGTTGGCCCACTGCAGCACGTGCTTGCGGTCGAGCGGCTTGCCGTCGACCAGGCGATGGGTCGGCAGAATCTGGAGCCCCGGGTCCTTGAACGAGACGATGTGGGCCAGCGTGCGCTCGGCGCCGATCCTCCACTGGCGCGGCGCCTCTTCCTTGAACAGCACCGCCGTCTCGTAGCGGTGGTGGCCGTCCGCAATGTAGACGGGTTCGTCGCCCGCGATGGTCGCGATGCGCAGCGCCCGCGAGCCCTTGACGATCCACGCGTCGTGCCTGGCATCGAGCGCCTCGGTCCGAACCCATGGCTCCTCGGTGGTGACCTCGCCGAGCTGCTTGGCGAATCCGCCGAGCGAATCGGGCGTCAGGAGGAAGACCGGAGAGATGTTGGCGCCCGTCGCCAGCGTGAGCCGGCGCCGGTCTTCCTTTGGACCCGCGTGGGTCTTCTCGTGCGGCCGCACCCGGCCGCCGGGCCCGAACTGCATGCAGGCCACGGCGAGGAACGCGCCGGTGCGGGTCATCGGCGTACCGTCATCGGACGTGGTCGTGGTTCGAAGAACATACACGGCAGGCTCGTTCTCCCGCACCAGGATGCCGCTCTTCTGCCACGACTTGAACAGCGACGCCGCTTCGGCGAAGGGATCCGCGCCGGGCGGCGCGAGCGGGATGTCGACGTTGATGATGTTGGCGTGGTCCTGCTTCTCGAGGGCCCGCCGCATCTCCGGCGTGACGATGTCGTACGGTGGCGCCAACCGGCGCGCGAGCGAGTTGGGGTCGGCGTAGCGCAGGCCGCGGAACGGCGCCATGAGCAGGCCGAGCCCGGCGGCAACACCGGTCACGTCCGTACCACGCCCTTCGCGGCGATCAGGCGATCCAGCGCCGCCTTGACCTCGGCCAGCGTGAGCCGTCCGACCTCGGCCTCCGCGACGACCGGCTCGGTCGAGAACGCGAGGTAGTCGCTCTCCAGGTGGCCGTCGGGCTGCTGGCTATCCGACCAGCGGATGAAGAGCAGCGCGGCGCCGAACCGCCCGTCGGGACCCGGGTCGTCGTCGCTGAACACGCCGACCGAGTAGGCCCGGCCATCCGACCCCTCGAAGGCGGGCGCCCGCCCGTGCATCGCCTGATAGCCCGCCAGCGTGCCGTCGCCCGACATCATCGCAACCCTTCCTTCATCACATTGCCGAGGATGAAGCCGATGTTCGCCGGCCGTTCGGCGAGCCGCCGCATCAAGTACGGATACCACTGCGTCCCGAACGGCACGTACACCCGCATCCGCCACCCGTCCTTCACAAGCGCCTCCTGCAGGTCGCGGCGCACCCCGTACAGCATCTGGAACTCGAACCGGTCCTTCGCGATGCCCCGATCGCGGACGAACCGTCGGGCCCGCTCGAGCAGCGCCTCGTCGTGGGTCGCGAGCCCGGGGTAGGTGCCGCGCTCCAGGAGCTGCTCCATCAGCTGCGCGAAGTTGTTGTCCACGTCCGCCTTGGCGGGGAAGGCGACCGCGGGCGGCTCCTTGTAGGCTCCTTTGCACAGCCGCACCCGCAAGCCGAGGCCGATCAGCCGCTCGACATCCCGGGCACTGCGGAGCAGGTACGACTGGATCACCACGCCGACGTGCTTCGGAAACTGGGGGTACAGCTCCTTCTCCACCAGATCGAGCGTGCGCTGCGTGTAGGCGCTGCTCTCCATGTCCACCCGCACGAAGACGTCGAGAGCCCGGGCCCGCTCGAGCACGCGCCGCGTGTTGTCGGCGCACCGGACCGCGTCGAGATCCAGTCCGAATTGGGTCAACTTCACCGACACGTTCGCGTTCAGCCCGTCGGCGGCGATGCGCTCCAGCATCTGGATGGCGACGTCGGTGGCGTGGGCGGCTTCGTCCGGCGTCGTGACGCTCTCGCCCAGGAGGTCGAGCGACGTGCTGATGCCGCGCGCGTTGAGCGCGCGCACCGCGGCCACCGCGGTATCGAGCGTCTCACCCGCCACGAACCGGGACGCCAGCCTCCGCGCGATCCCGTTCGACCGGACGAAGCGGAACACCCGTGGCTGCTCGCTCAAGTAGAGCAGGCTGGCTCGAAGCATCCGCGCTCAGTCGTCGGGGTAGAAGCGGCCGCCCGACGCCCCCTGGGCGGCCAGCACCGGCGCCGGGGCGAACCGCGGGCCATGACGGGCCGCGAGCTGCTCGAGCTTCTCGACCGTGGACGCCGCGCCCATCGCGTCGAGCGTCCGGAACGGCCCGCCGCGGAACGGCGGGTAACCGATGCCGAAGATCGCGCCGATGTCGCCGTCCCTCGCCGACCGCACCACGTCCTCCCCGAGCGCGCGCGCGGCCTCGTTCAGCATCGCCAGCGACAGCCGGTGCCTGACGTGGAAGGCGCCCAGACCGCCGCCGCGGGCGATGCCCAACGTCGCGTAGACCGAGTCGTCCACGCCGCGCTTCTTCCCGTTCTCGTAGCGGTAGAAGCCCTTCCCGTTCTTGCGGCCGTGGTGGCCCGCCGCGACGAGCCGGTCGAGCGCAATAGCCGGCTTCATGCCTTCGCCGAATGCCGCGCCCATCACGCCCGCGACCTTGACCGCGACGTCGAGACCGACCTCGTCGAGCAGCGTGATCGGGCCAACCGGGAAGCCCCACTCGACCATCGCACCGTCCAGCTCCTCGATCGTTGCGCCTTCCCGCAGGAGGCAACCCGCCTCTGCCACGTACGGCGCCAGAATCCGGTTGATGAAGAACCCGGGCCGGTCACGCACGACGATCGCCGTCTTGCCCATCCGGCGCCCGAAGGCCACGGCCGTGACGATCGTTTCGCGGGCCGTCGCCTCCGACGGGATGACTTCCAGCAGCGGCATCCGGTGGACCGGGGAGAAGAAGTGCATCCCGATCACGGTCTCCGGGCGCCGGCTCGCCTCGGCGATGCGTGCGATCGGAATCGTCGAGGTGTTGGACGCGAAGATGCAGCCCGGCTCGGCGACGGCTTCCACCTCGCGCAGCACCGCGCGCTTGACTTCGAGGTCCTCGAACACCGCTTCGATCACCAGATCGGCGCGCCGGAACCCGCTGTAATCCACACCGCCCGACAGCAGCTCCAAGCGCCGCTGGCCTTCCCGGCGCGAAATGCTCCGGCGTTTGACGCGTTCGTGGATCACGTCCGCGGCGGCCCTGAGACCCTTGCCGACCCGCGGCAGGTCGGAGTCCTTCATGCGCACGCTGACGTCGGCGACGTCCACCGCGGTCACCGCGATGCCCGCGCCCATGAACCCCGCACCCAGCACGGCGAGCCGCTCGACGCGCCTGGGCTCGGGGGCCGGCGACGGGACGCCCGGATCCTTCTTGAGCGTCGTGGTCGCGAAGAAGATCTCGACCAGCCGCCGCGATACGTCGGTCATCGCCATCTTCGCGAACAGCTCGGCCTCGCGCTGGAGGCCGGGCGTCATGCCCTCGGCCAGCGAGTAGCTCACGGCCTCGATGGCCGCGAGCGGCGCGGGGTAGTGCCCTCCCGTCCGGGCGAGCGTGCGCTTGCGCGCCTGATCGAGCACGAACCGCTGCCCGAACATCGTCCGGTCGAGCAGCCAGCTCCCGCGTGGCGTACGGAGCGGCACGCCGGTCTGGGACAGGCGGCGCGCCGCCCGCACCGCCTCCTGGCGCAGGATCGCATTGGGCACGACTTCGTCCACCAGCCCCACCTTCAACGCGCGGTCGGCGCGCACCTGGCGGCTGGTGAGGATCATGTCGAGCGCCGCGCGCAGGCCGATCAGACGCGGCAGGCGGTTACAGCCGCCCGCCCCGGGGATGATCCCGATCTGGACCTCGGGCAGCCCCAGCACGGTCTTGGGATGACTCGACGCGATCCGGAAGTGGCAGGCGATCGCGATCTCGAGACCACCGCCGAGGCACGCGCCGTGAATCGCCACGACGATCGGCTTGGGGAACGCTTCCAGCTCGCCGATGAACTGTTGGCCTTCCCGGGAGAGCCGCTGGAACTCGTCGGTCGACTTCGCGGCGACGAACTCCTCGATGTCCGCGCCGGCGACGAAGCTCTCCCTCTTGCCCGAGATCAGCACCATCGCGCGCACCGATCCGTCGGCCTTCAGGTCGCGGATCCGCGCCGCGAACTCGTCTTTCACCGCGCGCGAGAATTTGTTGACGGTCTCGCCCGGCAGGTCGAACACCAGGACCCCGACGTCGCCGTCGCGCTCGAGGGTGAACGCGCCCCCCTCTCCCCCCGCCATCAGCGGCGCTCCAGGACCATCGCGAAGCCCATCCCGCCCTGTGCGCACACGGAGATGAGACCGAACTCGACGTCGCGCCGCGCCATCTCGTTGGCGAGCGTCGTGGTGACGCGGCCCCCGGTCGCGCCGAACGGGTGCCCGATGGCGATCGATCCGCCCATGACGTTGAGAATGTCCCGGTTCACCTCGCCGATCGGCTCGGCGCGACCCAGCGCTTCGGCCGCGAACGTCCGCGACTCGAACGCCTGGATGTTCGACAGCACCTGGCTCGCGAACGCCTCGTGCATCTCGATGAGGCCCATGTCTTTCAGCGTCAGGCCGGCACGATCGAGCGCCCGCGGCACGGCCCAGGCCGGCCCCATGAGGAGCTGCCAGCCCGGATCCACCGCGGCGACGCCGTAGGAGCGGAGATACGCGACCGGCGCGTAGCCGAGCGAGCGCGCCTTCTCGTCGCTCATCAGCAGCACGGCGGACGCGCCGTCGGTGAGCGGTGAGCTGTTGGCGGCCGTCACCGTGCCGTAGCGCCGGTCGAACACCGGCTTGAGCTTCGCCACCTGCTCGAGCGAGGTATCGGCGCGCACGCCGTTGTCGGTGGTCTCGACCTGCTCGAAGGAGGGCGGAAGGAACAGCGGGGCGATCTCGGCCGCGATCCGGCCGTCCCTCGTGCCCGCCGCGGCCAGACGGTGCGACCGCACCGCCCACGCATCCTGGTCCTCGCGGCTGATGCCGTTTTCCTTCGCCATCTTCTCGGCCGACTGCCCCATCGATTCGCCGGTCGAAGGCTCCGCGATGGCCGGCGCCACCGGCACCAGGTCGCGCAGCCGGGTCCGCGCCAACGCGCCCAGGCGCTGACCAAGGGACTTGGCCTTGCCGGCCTCGACGAGAATGGTCGCGAACCGCTTCGAGTGCAGAATCGGGATGTCCGACAGCGACTCGACCCCGCCGGCCAGCACCACCTCGGCCTGCCCGGCGGCGATCTGCTCGAAGCCGTCGGCGATGGCCTGGTTGCTCGAGGCGCACGCGCGGTTCAACGAGTAGGCGGGGACGGTCTTGGGAAACTGGGGCAGGAGGCTGACTTCGCGGGCGACGTTGGGCACGAGCACCGACGGCACCACCTGGCCGTAGATGACCTGGTCAACCTGGGCCGGGTCGAGCTCGGTGCGGGCCAGCAGCTCGCGAGCCGCGTGCTTCGCCAAGTCCACCGCGGCAACGTCCCGGAGGACGGTCCCGGCCTTCGCGAACGGGGTGCGGCACCCCGCGATGAAGGCCACCCGCCGCCCGTTGGGTGCGGTCATAGGAGCGGAAAGCTAGCCACGGCCCGCGGGGGGGGCCAGATTGTGCGGCGATGGACCACGCCTTTTCCGCGGCGACTCGGCGCGCCGGCCTCGACGCGCTCGCCGCGGAGACGGTAGACCTGCTCATCATCGGCGGCGGCATCACCGGCGCGGGTGTGGCGCGGGATGCAGCCATGCGCGGCCTCAAGACCGCGCTCGTGGACGCCGGTGACTTCGGGCACGGCACGTCGGGCCGAAGCTCCCGGCTCATCCACGGCGGCCTGCGCTACCTCGAGCACGGGTGGTTCCGGCTGGTGTTCGAGGCCAGCCGCGAGCGCCGCATCCTGCTGCGCATCGCCCCGCACCTGGTGCGGCCGCGCGTGTTCACCTTCCCGACGCACACCAGCGGTCGCGTGAAGCGCTGGCAGATCTCGGCGGCGGTGTGGTTGTACGACCTCCTGGCGGCGTTCCGGAACGCCGGTCCCCACCGCCTGCTCGGCAAGCAGGGCGTCCTGCGCGAAGAGCCGCTGCTCCGGGACAAGGACCTGACCGGCGGCGCGCAGTACTGGGACGCCCAATGCGACGACGCGCGGCTGGTGCTCGCCACCGTGCGCTCGGCGCACCGGCACGGGGCCGCGTGCGCGAGCTACGCGCGGATCACGGCGCTTGAGCGTGCCGGTGGTCGCGTGCGCGGAGCCGTGGTGGAAGACGCGCTGAGCGGTGAGCAGCGCGCCATACGCGCGCACGCGGTGGTCAACGCGACCGGGCCGTGGACCGACGGCGTCCGCCGGCTCGATGATCCTTCGGCGACTCCGCTGCTCAGGCCCACCAAGGGCGCGCACATCGCCGTGCCGCAGGCGCGGATCGGAAACCGCGGCGCGGTCACCCTCACGTCGCCGATCGACGGCCGGGTGATGTTCGTGCTCCCGTGGGGCGACGTCTCGATCGTCGGGACAACCGACACCGACTGGACCGCCGGGCCCGACGACGTCGCGCCGGACGCCGACGACGTCACCTACCTGCTCCGCTCCGCGAACGCCGCGTTCCCGGGCGCGCGGCTCCAGGTGGCCGACGTGCTCGCCGCCTGGGCGGGCCTGCGCCCCATGCTGGCCAGCCCCGCGGGCGCCACCGGCGCCGTGCCGCGCGAGCACCGCATCGAGGAGAGCGCGAGCGGCCTCGTTACGATCGCGGGGGGCAAGCTCACCACCTACCGCCGCATGGCCGCCGAGGTCGTGGACGTGGTCGCGCGGCGGCTGCGCGCGCTCGACGGACGCCGTCCCGGGCCGCGCGCTGCCACCGACCTCGAGCCGCTGCCCGGCGGGGATGTAGCCGACCTCGACGCCCTCATCCGGGAGCTGGTGCAGGAAAAGCTCGCCGAGCCATCGGCGCGCCACCTGGCCCGCACCTACGGCAGCGAAGCCGGCGCCGTAGTCGCCCTGGCTCGCGCCGACCCCGCGCTCGCCCGGCCGCTGATCGCCGGCGGGCCGTGGATGCGCGCCGAGATCGTGCACCAGGCCCGCCGCGAGATGGCCCTCGCGGTCGAGGACGTGCTGATGCGGCGGTTGCACCTGTTCCACGGGCTGCGCGACCAGGGGCTCGGTGTCGCGCACGACGTCGCGGGGCTGCTGGCCCGCGAGCTGGACTGGAGCGCGGACCAGGCCGCGGCCTCCGTGTCGGACTACGAGGCCGCGGTCACTCGGATGCGGCGGAGCCTGCAGCCGGCGTCCTGACCCGCGTCATGTCGCGATCGACCGTGAACAGCGCGAACAGCAGCACCACGCCGCCCAGCAGGCCGACCATGGGAAGGCTGAGCATCGCCGAGCGGAGGCCGAGCCGGTCCGAGAGGGCGCCGACCGCGGGCAGCGCGATCGCGTCGCCGGCGATGTGGATGAAGAAGACGTAGGCGCCCATCACCGTCGCGGCGATCTCGCGGGGCACGACGTCGAACAGCACGGCCGCCACGGGTCCGTTGTACCAGGTGTAGAAGAACACCACGAAGAAGAACAGCACCGAGAACACGGTCCGGCTGTCGGTGAGCAGCATCAGGATGCAAAGCGGTGCGCCCACCAGAAACCCCGCCGCCGAGGCGACCACCCGGCCGCCCGCAAAGGCTTCCATCAGGCGGTCGCCCACGCGCCCGCCGCTCCAGGAGCCGAGCACGCCCGCCGCGAGGCCCGCCGGGCCGATCTGGCGCCCCGCCTCGACGAGCGTCATGCCCAGCTCGCGCTGCAGGTAGCTCGCCGACCAGGCCACCAGTGCGTTCATCGCCGCGGCCGTCAGGGCGCCGCCGACGAACAGCCAGATCAGGGTCGGGGTGCGGAGCACCACGGAGCCCGCGTCCAGCATCTCGTCGAAGATGTCGGCCGGCTTCCCGACCGGGAGCAGGTGCGGTTGGCGGAACAGCATCAGCGCCCACCGCGCGATGGTCCAGACCGCGCCCAGACCCGCGATGATGCCGAACACGGCCGTATCTACCTCCGCGGGCAGGCTCTCGAACAGCGCGAAGAACGCGGCCAGGATGGTGCCGACGATCAGGCCGACGAGCAGCGGCGCCGTCGCGCGCAGCCCGCCGCGCCAGGTCAGCTTGAACTTGCGGGTCGGCGGCGGCGCCACCGTGATTGCGCGGCGGGGCGCCGGGTCCTTCAGCCGGCCGAGCAGGAGGGCGAACAACAGCCCCGGCAACCCCACCACCGCCATCGTGGCCCGCCAGCCGAACGCCGCCGACAGCAGGCCGCCCAGATAGACGGCGAGCACGCCGCCCAGCGCGAGGCCGGCCCAGAAGATGCCGAGGGCCTGCGCGCGCCCCTTGCCGGGAAAGTAGTCGGCGAGCAACGCCTGGCCGGCCGGCAGGTAGGCCGACTGGCCGATGCCGACCAGGGAGCGGGTCACGAACAGCTGGACGTAGCTGCGCACGCCGCCGCCAAGCGCGGTCAAGGCCGACCACAGCGCCATCCCGCCGGCGAGCACCGCGCGACGCGAGCTGAGATCGCTCACCACGCCCGCGAGGAGCGAGGCACAGGAGAACACGATCGCGTACGCAGAGCCTAACCACCCAAGGTGCGTATCGGAAACGCCGAGATCCCGCTTGATGGGCTCGAACAGCGCGAAGATGATGTTGCGGTCGAGATAGCTCAGCAGGTTGCCGGCCGCCAGCAACCCGACGGCGTAGAACGCGTAGCGCCGCGACGGAGCGTCCGGCTCGACCCCCGCCTCGCGGGGGCCGGTGGGATCAGAAGATGCCGCGAGCGCCGTGACCGGCTCCCCGGGACTGCTCGGCGAGTTGCAGCAACCGGGCGCGGGCCACCACCATCGCCTGCACCGCGTCGCCGGGATCGTCCGTCACCGTGAACAGCTGGAGGTCGGCCGGCTCGATCTTGCGCTCGGCCGCCATCGTGTCGCGCAGCCAGTCAACCAGGCCCTTCCAGTACCGCGAGCCGACCAGCACCACCGGGAAATGCTTGATCTTCCCGGTCTGGATCAGCGTGAGGGCCTCGAACATCTCGTCCATCGTCCCGAAGCCGCCGGGGAACACGACGAAACCCAGTGAGTACTTCACGAACATCGTCTTGCGGACGAAGAAGTACCGGAAATTGACGGCAACGTCGACGTACGGGTTGGTGCCCTGCTCGAACGGCAACTCGATGTTGAGGCCGATCGTCTCCGACTCGGCGATCCTCGCGCCCTTGTTGCCCGCCTCCATGATGCCGGGACCGCCGCCGGTGATGACCGTGAAGCCCGCCTCCGCGAGGCGCATCGCCGTCTCCACGCAGGCCTCGTACATCGGGTCGCCCGGCTTGACGCGGGCCGAGCCGAAGATCGTGACGCCGTTCTGGACGTTGGCGAGCGTATCGAAGCCCTCGACGAACTCGCCGAGGATGCGCAGTACCCGCCACGGGTCGGTGGTGAGCGGCGCGCGCCGATCGGGCGCGGCCATCGGCGACACGAGGAGCCGCTCGTCCTCGGTGGGACCGAACCGCCGGGGGCCGGAGCTGCGCTGACCGTCCGCCATGGCCGCCTCTTGCCTGGGTGGGGAAACGGCGCGGAATATACAGAAGAATGGCGACCTGGACATCGCTCGCGCTGGCACTGGTGCCCCATGCCCTGGCGCGCCCGCGCGTCGCGTTCGATCTGCTCGCGCTGGCCTGGGCCATGCGGCGCCGCGGCTGGTGGAGGCGCCCACCGTTCCTCCCGCTGCCGCCCGCCGCCTACGTGCGGTGGCGGATGTACACCGCCTACGGCGATGAGCACGCCATCCCGCCCCTGCGCGACGTGCTCCGATTCGCTCGCTGGCGCCGGGAGCTGCTGCGACGGTGAGCCCACAGGAGCTGGCCGCGGTGGCCCGGAACGCGGCCACGAGGCTCGGCTTCGCGGCCTGCGGCGTGTGCGATCTCCGGCCATCCGATACCCGGGCCGCCTTCGACGCGTGGCTCGAGCGGCGTCTTCACGGCGAGATGCGCTACATGGCTCGGCAAGCCCCGACGCGCCGCGAACCGGCCCGCGCCTGGCAGGCGGCGAAATCGGCAGTAGTAGTAATTCACAACTACTATACGCCCCAAGGTCTGGTTCACAGCCAGTATCGCGTGGCACGGTACGCGCAATCGCAAGACTACCACGGTGTTATGCGATCACTATTGGAGCGCCTCGGCCAGGCCATCAATCAGGCCGCAGGTCGTGGCCAGAGCAGGTGCTATGTAGACATCGGGGCGCTGCCGGAGCGGGAGCTCGCCCGTCGCGCCGGCCTGGGGTGGTTCGGCAAGAACACGATGCTCATCCATCCGAAGGTCGGCTCATTCACGTTCATCGGCGCGGTGCTGACCGATCTCGAGCTGGCGACTGACGAGCCGTTCGAAGCCGACCGCTGTGGCTCTTGTACCCGCTGCCTCGAGGCCTGCCCAACCGACGCGTTCGTCGCGCCGCGCGTGCTCGATGCGACGCGTTGCATCTCCTACCTCACGATCGAGTCGCGATCCGAGATCCCCGCCTCGCTCCGAGCCGGCGTCGGCGACAACCTGTTCGGCTGCGACATCTGCCAGGATGTGTGCCCGTGGAATGTGAGGTTCGCGCGCGAGACGGAGGAGCCCGCGTTTCGCGCGCGACCGGATGCCGAGTGGCCGACGCTGGAGGAGATTCTCGCCATGGATGAAGCGGGCTTCGAGGCGCGCTTCGGCCCCACGCCGCTCGAACGCGCACGCCGCGCCGGGCTGCAGCGCAACGCGCGCGTGGTGCTGGAGAACGCGGGCGGCTAGTACCTCACTTGGCGGCGCTGGGACACGGCCGCACTGATCACCAGGAGCCCGGCCACCCACGCGGCTGCGACCAGCAGCGCGGAGGGCCGCGGGAGCGGACCCACCGACGGAGCGCCGCGCCTTTCGCGCACCAGAGCGCCGACCATTGCGCCGGCCGACTGGCCATACGCCTCAGCTACAGCGCCGTTGAAATCGGCCTCGGAGCGCCACAAGCGATGGAACTGCTCGGCGGGCCTCGTCTGAAGCACATGGGCGGCCAGCATGAGGCTCGTCTGCGGCCGGGAGGGCCACCAGCCCTCCTGGTCGACCGACACGAGGTCTCCGCACCGCGCGTCGACGCCGCGGAGGCAGGCTCGCAGCGTGAAGTCTCGCTCCAGCGCCCCGAAGTCGCGGGCCCACGTCGCGACGATGCGACCGGGTATGCCCTCCACACTCGTCGCCAGCCGATCCGCGTTCCGCCACGACATGACGCCCATCCGGCGTTCCAGCTGCAGGCCGGCACGACCGGGCGTGCCGTATCGGCCGCGCAGTGCACAAGCGCCGAGGAACGCGCCCCGCGGCCCACGCACGCCCCGGCGACGCACGAGATCAAGCTGCCAGTCAGTCCGCACCCCGGCAATCTCCAGCAGCACGATGCAGGCGCGCTGTTCGCCGGCCGATTCGATCACGTAGCGCAAAAAGTACCGGTCCGCATTGCTCCCCTCTCGCGCCCCGCGGGTCGAGAGCCGGGTCCGCACCGCGACGATTACGGGAACTCCCGCCGGCTGGGACGCCGCGACGGGAAGCACGGCCAGTTCCTCCTCCGCGAGCCGTCGCCAGGTGGCGGTGGAGTCCGGCCCGATGCCGCCATCGGTAAGGACGGTCACCCGGCCGGCCGCGGTCCGGAGACCGGATCGGCGTGCGGCATCGAGGATCGAGTCGCCGCGATCCAGAGCGGCCAGGCGACTCAGCAGCCTGTTGCGAGTGCTCAGTCGAATCGCCTCGCCAGTATGATGCGACGGCCACCACCACGGGCTCCGGAGGTTCCACAGGTAGTGCCACGAGTCGGCCACCGGTGATGAGCCCGCGTCCAGGCCTTCCGGCAAGGTGCGCGGCGGAAGGGCCGCGACCGCAACAGCGACCATCGCCAGACTGGTGCCGGCCAGCCAGCGTTTCCGGATCAGCGCCATCGTCCACTCCTCATCGCCAAGGCCAGACAGGCGGCGGCCGCCAGCACCGACGTCAGGACCTCGGCCGCGCCCAGGCGCACTCTGTCCGGACGGCCGCGGCGGAGCACCCATCCGCGCCACGCCGTCATCAGTGAATCGCGATTCACACCCGCGGCGGCAGCCAGGCGCGCCGCCAGGGGGCCCACCGTGTCCGCGAACGCCGCTTGTACCGCGGCGGCACCGTACAGCTCGCGCACGGCACGCACCAGCGACGCTCGAGCGAGCGGTGGGGCCGGCGCCGGCTCCACCGCGTGCTCGCGGGCGGCGTACCGGACGCACGCCACGTCGTCGCCCCCGATGCAGGTTGCCAGTTCCGGGGCCCGCATCCAGCTCAGCCTCGTCAACTGCCGTCGCAGCTCCGCCGGCGCGTAGCGCTCCGCGTAGGGATCCGCCCCCTCGTCGATCCCGAGCCATAACTCGCACGCGCGGCTTCGGCCCGCCAGGCAGGCCTTGCCGACCGCGATGTCTGTTTCGGCAAGGCTGCGCATCGCGGCGAGACCCTCGCGCTCGGGGGCCCACAGCAGACCGTACTCGTCCTTGAGCCACGATTGCCACGCGGCCGGGAGGCCCGCGGCGTAGGCGCGGGCGGCCGCGCGCGCGATCAACCACACAGCGGTGGCCGTATCGGGCCGGTCGCTCCAGGACCAATCCATCTCTGCAACGTCGCGCCCGGCGAGTCCGTGCTCCGCGAGCGCCTGAGCCCGGTTCGTTACGCGCTCCTCGACGACGGCCAACCGGCCCTGCACAGGGTCGGGCACGACGGCGAACGCGGTGAGCAGGGACTCGGCGCCGGCGACGACCGCGCGCGCGGTCGCGGCGGGGACGGCGTTCCAGAGGACCACCGCCAGCGTGCGGCCCCGCCATACTGTAGCCTGGCGCCGGTTGAACAGCGCCAGGCGCTCGCCTTCGTTGCGCAGCGAGTCCCTCGCGACCAGCGACTCTGCCCGCGCGAGCAGCTGTTGCATCCGGGCCCGATCCGCCGGCGGTCGCTGGGCCGCCAGCGACGCCGCGAGCAGCAGCGCCGCGCCCGCCACCGAGGCCGCCCTAGACATCGAACAGCGCCCAGCGCCCGATGAGGATGCTGAGCGGCCCCGGCCACGTGGTCAGCAGGCGGAACATCGTTTCCGTCACCACGGACTCCTGGCCCGCCACACCGAGCAGCACGTCGGCCATGAGCATCCCGCCGAGCATGCCCAGGACTCCCAGCACCGCGCGGCGCGTGGCGATGGCCAGTGTGAAGATCAGCGCGAAGCAGACCAGCACCGCGAATCCGAAGCGAAGACCCAGCTGCACCGGATACGCGTGCACACCATCGGGGAGCGTGACCGCCGCCGCGGCGATCAAGGACCCGGCGACCAGGGAAACCACGGGGATGGTCGCAAGGGCAGCACCAGCACCGAACCGGAGCAGCACGTAATGCCACCTGGGCACCGGCATGGCGAGGGCGTACACGTGCCGCCCCGCCGTGTCCGGGGCCCACGCGCCGAGCCCGAAGACCACGCCCAGGAGCAACGCGAGCACCGGAATGGCCGCGCCGACCCGCTCGGCCCCCAGCAGCCAGGACGAGACCGGCACCCCACCCGTCAGCACCTCTCCGGGCCGGTAGTACACCGTCGCGAGGGGCGCCGCGAAACACAGCACCGTGAAGACGGCAACCCCCGCCCGCGAGTACTTCCACTGCGCCCGCAACACCTGTCCGAACATGACGCGCTCCTTCCTAGAGCCCGCTCGTCGAGCGGCTGGCCCGCAGCATCTCCACGAAGCCTTCCTCGAGGTCGAGGTCCACCACTTCCTTGAGCTCCGCCCCCGCCCCCTCGAACCACTGCGTCATCGGCGCCTGCCAGCCGCGCACGACCCAGATCTCGTCGAACGGCGTCTGCTCGCGCAGCAGCAGCACGAACGGCGTGTCGCCCAGCAGGCTCGGCGCGCGCGAGACGCGCAGCCGCTTGATGCCCTGCTTGAAGCTGTGCATCGGCAGCTCGGCCACGAGCCGGCCGCGGTCCAGCACGCCCACCCAGTCGCAGATGCGCTCCAGCTCGTGCACCAGGTGGCTTGAAATGAACACCGTGGCGGAGCCCTGCGAGCAGAAATCGAGCAGCGCCGTGAGCACGTCGCGCCGCACGACCGGATCGAGCCCGTCGGTCGGCTCGTCGAGCACCAGCAGCTTCGGCCGCTGCGCCAGCACCAGCAGCATGTGCAGCTTGCCCATTTCGCCCTTCGAGAGCCGCGCCAGGCGCTGGTGCTCCGGCATGCCGAACATCTCGATCAGCTCAGCGGCGTAGCCGTGATCGAATCCTTTCCAGAAGGCGCCGTGGTAGCGGATGGCCTCGCCGACCGTGAGGTAGGGATACAGGTGCGGCCGCTCCGGCACGTACCCCGTTTCCGCCAGCGCCCGGTGCACGTGGCGAGGGACGCCGTGACCGAGCACGCTGATCCGACCGGAGTTGGCCCGCTGGAGGCCAAGCAGCAGCCGGATCGTCGTGGTCTTGCCGGCGCCATTGGGACCAAGGAACCCGTAGATCGCGCCTTCGCGCACTTTGAGGGAGAGCTCGCGCAGCTCGAAGTCCTTGCCCGCCCGGTAGGTGAGGTCGTTCGTCTCGATCGCCAGCATCAGCTCTCCCGCTTGGTCAACTCGGCCTGCCAGGCGCTCTCGAGATCCTCGTGCGTAACGCCGAGGCCCGAGGCCTCCTGGATCATCCGCTGCACCAGCCGCCGCGCCTCGCGCTTGCGCTCCGACTCGCGCCGCGACTCGGCGAGGTCACGGACGAACGTCCCGGCGCCCTGGCGGCTCTCGACCACACCCGCCTGCTCGAGCTCCCGGTAGGCCTGCACCACGGTCGCCGGGTTCACCCGGATCACCGAGGCGAGATTCCGCACCGAGGGCAGCGCGGTGCCCGGCGCCATCTCCCCCGTCGCGATTGCCACCCGCAGACGGTTCGCGATCTGCACGTACAGCGGAATTGGACTCCGCGGATCGATCTGCCGGAACAAACCCCCGCCAAGTGTCCTGGTGTATCGGTACACTAGTACAGTCGCCCGCGACCGTCAAGAGTGGCGAGGTCGCAACACGACCAGCGTGAGCTCAGCCGGACAGCCCCAGCGAAATGGGGCGCCAGATACGCCAACTCCCCGTGATACATAGAGTTGCCTATCCCCGTCGCGAGTCAGCCCTCTAAGGAACCGAAAGCCGAACTGGGATGGGACATAGGGAGGCCCCAGCAAGGGCAGGTACGCCTGCCCGCCATGGGTATGCCCTGACAGCATCAGGTCGAGGCGGTGCGTGGGAGGCCACCACGCGAACACATCCGGGTCGTGCGACAACACTACGCGCGGCACGTCGGGCGGGATGCCGCCCACGGCGCGGTCGAAATCAATCACGTCGTTGTCGAGGTCGCCCACGCCCGCGACCGCCAGGCAGTCGCCGCGCCGCTCGATCATCACCGCGCTGTTGAACAGCTCGCGCACGCCCGCCTCGGCCAGCTCCTCGCGCACGCCCTGCGCGCCCACGTAGTGGTCGTGGTTACCCAGCACACCGACCACACCGTCGGCGGCGCGCAGCGGCCCCAGAATGTCGGCGAGCGCCGCGATGTAGTGCGGATCGTCATCGAGGAAGTCTCCCCCCAGCGCGATCAAGTCGGGAGCGAACGCGTTCGCCTGCTCGACGGCCCGATCGAGCCACCACCGCGGAACGAGGGGCGACGTGTGGAGGTCGGTGAGGAACGCGATGCGATAGCCGTCGAACGCTGGGCCCAGGCCCGCAATGGGGATCTCGACGATCTCGATGACGAGGCGTTGTTTCTCCCACCGGCCCAGCGGCGCGATGAGGTACTCGAGCATGTCCACGAGCAGGTTCTTGGTGCGTCGCCGCGTGCCGGGTTCGCGCGGCTCGCTGCGCGGCCCGCGCCGCGGGGAGCGAAGCAGCGGCCCGATCACGGTGCGGCGACGCGCACCAGAACCTCGTAGAGATACCGCACCCCGAAGCCCAGCGCCGCCACCCGTACGCGCTCGTCGTTGCCGTGCACGCCGCGCGACTCCCCTTCGGTCACCGGGTACGACGCGACCCCGTAGGACGCGATGCCGAGACGGCGGAAGTGGTGCGAGTCGGTGAACCCCGCCAGCATCGACGGCGCCACGGACGCGTTCGGGAAATGGCGACGCGCCACGTCTTCGAGGGCGCGCGTCAACGGGTTGTCCATCGGCGATTCGGTGGCCGGCCAGCTGACCCCTTGAGGCTCGAGCGTGACCAGCGTGTCGTTCACGATGCTGCGCAGCTCCGCGAGGAACGCCTGCGGGTCCTGACCCGGCAGGAGTCGCACGTCGATCTCGGCGCGCGCCACCGGCGGGATCACGTTGACCTTGCCGCTGCCCTGGAGCCGGGTAATCGAGATCGTGTTGCGCAGCAGCGCGTTGTAGTGGGTGTGGGACGCGAAGAACGCGCGCCCGGCCGGATCGCGCAGCGCGGCCGCCGGATCGCCGAGCCACTCGCGGCGGCGCGGGTCGCGCTCGACCGCAGCGCGGGCGTTGAGCACGCGCTCGGCGACCGGCGTCACCACGAATGGCGTTTCGTGCGCCTCGAGCCGGGCCAGCGCGCGGATCAGCCGCTCGACGGCGTTGTCCGGCGTCGGGCGCGAGCCGTGCCCGGCGGTGCCGCGGGCCGTCGCGTTGAGCCAGAACGGCGCCTTCTCGGTCACACCGATGCCGACGCTGGTGACGCGGCCGTCCTCGTCGGCCTGCATCGAGCCGCCCTCGTTGATCAGGAACTCGGCCCCGCGGACCAGGTCGGGCCGCTCGCGCGCCACCCATGCTGCGCCGAAGCTGCCGGCCTCCTCGTCCGCGGTGGCGAGGAAGATGACGTCGCGCGACAGCGGCACGTTGGCGCGCTTCAGCACCAGCATCGCCATCAGCTGCGCGATCGCCTCGCCCTTCATGTCCTGCGCCCCGCGGCCGTAGAGGTACCCGTCGCGGATCGTGCCCGCGAACGGATCCACGCTCCAGAACTCGCGCGAGGCCTCGACGACATCCATGTGGTTGAGCAGGACGATCGGCCGGGCGCTGCCGTTGCCCGCGAGCCGGGCGACGAGGTTTGCGCGCCCCGGCGCATACTCGAAGATCTCGGACGCGATGCCGTCGCGCGCCAGCACGTCGCGCAGCCAGCGCGCCGCGACGATCTCGTTGCCCGGCGGGTTGGTGGTGTTGATACGGACGTACTGCGCGAGCAGCTCGATCGCTTCGCGCCCGACGTCGGCCCAGTCTGCCTCACCGGGGGCCGCGATCACCGCGGCGCGCCGCGGCGTCTCGCGCACCGGCGAGGAGCCGTAGCTGTCCAGGCCGGGACCGCCCGCAGGCGCCCGCGTGGACCCCGGTTGCGTCCGGCACGCTCCGGCCAACAGGAGGAACGCCGCAAGGCCGGCGGTCGCGGCGAATCCGTTGCGATGCACAGTCCCCTCTTTTCTCACCCCATCCACCGTCACGCATCCCCCCTCAGGCTTTTCCGAGGAATTCCGGTGCCCGGGCTCTGCCCTGTACACCCGCGAGCGCGAGCAGCGTCACGACGTACGGCGCCATCAGAATGAGCTGATACGGCACGTGGAGCCGTGCCGCCTGGGCCGCGTACTGCAGCGCGCTGGCCGCGCCGAACATCAGCGCCGCGGCCGCGACCCCGAGCGGGTGCCAGCGGCCGAGCACGACGATCGCGATCGCGATGAACCCGCGGCCCGCCGTCATCCGCTCCGCGAACGTGCCCGCCTGGGCCAGCACCAGCGCGGCGCCGCCGAGGCCGCCCAGGGCGCCGCCCACCACCGTAGCCCCGGCCCGCCAGCGACCAACGCCGATGCCGGCGGCTTCTGCCGCGTGGGGCGCTTCGCCGGCCGCGCGCATGGCCAGACCGGCCTGCGACCGCATGAGGATCCACCACACCACCGGCACCACCAGGAAGAGGAGATACGTCGGCGCCGCCTGCGCGAACAGGGCGCCGCCGATCACAGGCAGCCGGGCCAGCCCGGGCACGGCGGCGGGCCCGAAAGTCGGCACGTCGAGCGCGGCCCCGGTCGTGCCGAAGGTCGCGCGGTACGCAGCACCGGTCACCCCGATGGCCAGCATGGTCATGGCGGTGCCCGTGACGATCTGATCGGCGCGCAGGCCCACGACGAACACCGCGAACACGGCGGCCACCAACCCGCCGGCGGCGGCGCCGGCCGCGAGTCCCGTCCAGGGCGAACCGCCGGCCGCGCCGATGGCGGCGCCGAGGGCGCCGGCCAACATCGCTCCCTCCAGCCCCACGTTGATAACACCCGTCCGCTCGGCGATGGTCTCGCCGATGGCCGCGAAGCCGAGCGGCGTGGCGACGCGAACCGTCGCCTCGAGGAAGGCCGCGACAGCGGCCAAGGCCGCGGCTTCAGGCGGGCCGGGCACGCCACACCTGTCGATCCAGCGCCACGACGCCCAGGACGACCAGCGCCTCCACCGCGTAGACCGTCACCGAGGGAATGCCGGCGCTGCGTTGCAGCGCGCTCGCCCCCGCTTCCAGCGATCCGAAGAACAGGGCGCTCGGCACGACCCACCGGGGGTCGAGACGGGCGAGCAGCGCGACCGCGATGGCCGTGTACCCGTAACCGGGCGACAATCGCTCGTAGAGCGCGAAGGTCACGCCGCTGACCTCGGCGGCACCCGCCAGCCCGGCCAGCGCGCCCGACGCGAGGAAGGCCACGGTCGTCACGCGGGTCACGTTGATCCGGCCGGTCACCCTCGCGGCCTCGGGGTTGGCGCCGGCGGCGCGAAGCGCGAAGCCCGGCCGCGTGCGCGCCACCAGGAACCACGCCGCGAGCGCGAGCAGAATGGCGGCGGGGAACGCCCACGTGAGTCTCGTGCCGGCGAGCAACGGCGTCAGCCGCGCCGCGGGCGCGATCGCGTCGCTCTGGGGGTAGGTGCGCGCGGCCTCCTGGAGCGGCCCATGGACCAGCCACGCCACCCCGTGCTCGGCGATGAAATTGAGCATGATCGTGGTGATCACCTCGAGCACGCCGAACCGGGCGCGCAGCCACGCGGGCACGCCGGCCCACACCGCGCCCGCCGTCGCGGCCGCCAGCGGGACCAGCACCACCAGCACAACCGGCGGTACCGAGGGCGCGACACGCGTCCCGATCCACGTCGCCGCCACCGCGCCGGCGTAGAACTGGCCCTCGGCCCCGATGTTCCAGACGCCGGCGCGGAACGCGAGCGACACCGCCAGCCCGCACAGCAGCAGCGGCGTCGCGCGAACCAGCCCCGCGAGAACCTCGCTCACCGGTCGCCGATGGCGTAGAAATACCCGTCCCGCGCCCCGACGTAGATGCGGCCCCGCCACACGGCGGGCGTGCTCTCGATGCACGCGCCACTGGGCAGGCGCAGCTGCCACAGCAGGGGCGGCTGCTGCGCCGGCAGCCGGACGTCGAATGCGCGCAAGGCCCCTTCGCAGTCGGCGACGATCAGCGTGCTGTCGACGACGACCGGCGACGACCACGCGTGCGGGGTCAGCGGCAGCCGCCAGCGAACCACGCCGCTGTCGCGATCGACCGCCACCAGCTCGCCCTCGTGCGTCGCGACGTACAGCAGCTGCCCATGCAGCGCCGGGGTTGCGAAGATGCCGCCGGCGCGGTCCGGACCGCGGGGGAAAGTGAGGCCCCAGCGGCGCGGCTCGCCGGCGCGGCGCGGATCGAGGCTGTACAGCTGGCCTATCGCGTCGTTACGGCCGTTGCGCCGCTGCCGCTCCGCCGCCACGTACAGCATCCCGCGCTCGTCTGCCACCATCGTCGCGTTGATGTCGTCACCGCCCCAGAACCGGAACACCGGCCGCACCTCGGACGGATCCTCCCGAAGCCGCGTCAGGTCGAGCCCCCAGATCAGCCCGCCACTGTTGGCGAAGTACGCGCGGTAGCCCCACACCACGGGCGAGTTCTCGATGCTCACGTCCTGGTCGCGCAACACCGCGAGCAGGGAATCGTCGAAGCCGGGGAATCGGACGACCACCTGCGGTGAGATCTGCACGAGCCCCTGCGCGTCGTAGCGGCGGTTCAGCTTCACGATGTAGAACCAGCCGTTCTCGCCGCCCTCGAACAGGTGATCCTCCCGCACCACCGCATTGGCGTCCCAGTCGTCGTTCCACATCGGGCGCGGCGCGTCGGCTGCCGACAAGCGCCACAGCTCAGTCGGCCGGTCGCGGTCGAGCGCGATGATCCGGAAGAAGTTGTCGCGGGACCCCGAGTAGAGCAGCGGGTAGCCGTCGGGATCCGCAGTCACGGAGCCCTTGATGATGTCGCCGGTCGCGAACGGCGGGCGGCGGTCGCGACCCGTTTCGCCGTCCACGAAGTGGATCCGGCGGTCGTAGGCGCCGAAGATCACCTCGACGCCGTTTGCCCGCTGGAGTACCGCGGGCTGGCCGGTCCAGCCGCTGCCGCACCACAGGTTGTTCAGCCGGCCCACGCGTGAGCGCGCGCACATCGGCCGCGCGGGGTAGCGCCAGAGGATTCGCGGGTTCGCGGGCGCCGGCCCCGTGCCGTAGTGGGTCCGCGTCGCGTTGCCGCGGAACATCGTGAGGCCGGCCACGGTGTCGTTGATCGGCCGGCCGACATCTTCCGGGCGCACGAACGGCGGCGGCAACCGGCGGAACACCGCGGTGTCGGCGGATTGGGGGACCGAGGCGTGGAGGCGTGAAGGTGTGAAGGGGTGAACGGCACACACCAGCGCGAGGCAGGTCCCGAGGGTCCGCACGCCGATACCGCTCCACGCCTCCACGCCTCTACGCCTCCACGCCCGTTTCACGCCGCCCCCACCATCAAGGCGCCGACGACCTCCCGCGTGCGCGACGACGCCGGGACTTCGCGCCACGCTCCCTCGGCCATGACCGCGACCCGGTCCGACACGGCGAGAACCTCGTCCAGGTCGGTGGAATAGAGGAGGACCGCGGCGCCGCCCTCCCGCGCGGCGCGGCGCAGCCGCTGGTGCACGTCGGCCGTCGCGCCGATGTCGAGGCCTCGCGTGGGATTCTCCGCTACCAGCAGCGCGGGCCGTCGCGACAGGGCGCGCGCGAGCACCACCTTCTGCTGGTTGCCGCCCGACAAGGTCCGTACCGGCCGGCGCGGGTCACCGGCGATCCCGTACTCCTCGACGGTCGCCGCCGCCACGTGCTCGAGGTGCCGGCGATCGAGCACGAATGGCAGCGGCGCGCCGAGCAGGAGGTTCTCGGCCACGTCGCAATCGGGCAGGAGGCCCTCGCGGTAACGATCCTCCGGCACGAAGCCCACGTCGCCTTCCGCCGATACGGTCCCCGTGTACGGCAGGAGCCCCGCGATCGCGCGCAGCAGCTCCCGCTGTCCGTTGCCTTCCACGGCCGCGAGGCCCACCACGTCACCGCGCGCGATGTCGAACGACACGCCGCGTACCGCCGCCCGGCCGCCTGGTCCGCGCACCCCGAGGTCGCGAACCGCGACCACGACATCCGCGCCGGCCACGGTGACGTCGGCGGCGCGCTCCTGGGCCACTTCGCGCCACAGCGCCGCGCCGGCCCCGGGGCCGATCATCGCCGCCGCCATCGCGTCGGCGTCGTACGTCGCAGCCGGCCCGCTCAGCGCGACCGCGCCGCGCCGCAGCACGGTCACCCGGTCGGCGAGCGCCGCCACCTCACGCAGCTTGTGGGTGATCAGCACGATGGCCAACCCCCGCCCGCGCAGCCGTCGCAGCGCGGCGAACAGCGGCTCCACCTCGCCGGGCGTCAGGGCCGCCGTCGGCTCGTCGAGGATCAGCACGCGCACGTCGCGCGCCAGCGCCTTCACGATCTCCAGCCGCTGGCGCAGGCCCACCGGCAGATCGCCGGCCAGCGTTTCGGGGTCGAGCACCAGCCCCGTGGTTTCACCGACCCGCCGCACCGCGGCTCGTGCCGCCGCGCGGTCGTACCGTACGCCGGAGCGCCCCAGCCACACGTTGTCCGCCACGGAGAGCCGCGGCACCTGGGTGAAATGCTGGTGCACCATGCCCAGGCCGTGCGCCATGGCATGGCGTGGCGATCGCAACGTCACCTCGCGTCCGCCGACCGCCACCGTTCCCGCGTCCGGGGTGACCAGGCCGAACAGCACCTGCATCAACGTGCTCTTCCCCGCCCCGTTCTCGCCGAGCAGCGCGTGCACCTCTCCGGGCGCGCAGGCGAAGTCGGCTCCGCGCAACGCCTGCACGGAGCCGTAACGCTTCGCGATGCCGTGCATCGCGACCAGCAACGCGCGAGTCACGCCGGCCTCAAAGTCCGGTCGGGTGGTCGATGAAACGCCACGGGAGACCAAAGCGCTGCTCGAGATGCGCGGCCAGTGCCTTCACTCCCAGCGTCTCCGTCGCGTAATGCCCGGCGAAGAAGACGTTGACGCCCAGCTCTTCGGCCTCGAAGTACGTCCAATGCTGGCCTTCGCCGGTCACGAACGTGTCGCAGCCGGCGGCGGCGGCGTCCTTGATCATCGAACCGGCCGACCCCGTGATGATCCCGATCCGACCCGTCGTCGCCGGGCCGTGCGCCAGCAGGCGCGGCGCCGAGCCGAGCACAGCCCGCAACCGTTCGCCCACCGCCTCCCGTGGCAGCGCCAACCCGCCGAGCACGCCGACCGGCGTGCCCTCGTACTGCCCGAACCAGCCTTCGACCGCAACCCCGAGGAGCCGTGCCAGCTCGACGTTGTTACCCACTTCCGGGTGCAGATCGAGCGGCAGGTGGGCGGAGTACACCGCCAAGTTTCCGCGCAGGATCGCGGCCAGCTTGCGGTAGGCCCGGCCGGTGGCAGGGCGGGTCTCGCTCCAGTACAAGCCGTGATGCACCAGCAGCAGGTCCGCACCGCGGACCGCGTCCTCCACGACCGCCTGGCACGCGTCCACCGCCGCGGCGACCCGGGTGACTTCGCCCGCGTTCTCGACCTGGAGGCCGTTGAGGGCGTCCCGCCAGTCCGGCACCTCGGCGACCCGGAGGTACCGGTCCAGGTACGCGACCAGCTCGGCGAGGCGCATCCTAGGGATTGGCGACCGGCACCGAGTCGCCCACGAACTCGACCCGCGGCACGGCCAGCGTGCCGGCGATGATCGAGTCGCGGGCCCCCGCGATTCGGGCGCGCAGCGCGTCGCTGACGCGCCGCGCCCGGGCGAGGCTGTCGTTGACGACGAGATCCACGACGCCGTCCCGGATGCCGAAGTACATGACGCCCGGCCGGAACGTGCCGTCCCGAACGGTCCGGGCGACCCGGAGCAGCGCGTGCGGCACGTCGAGCGTCGCCGAGGCGAGGATCACGTCGGGCGCCACGGCGTTCTGGTCCCTGTTGGCGCCGAGCGCATACACGCCCCGCGATTCGCGCGCAGCCTGGAACATCCCGAATGACGCCGCGTCGGCGTTGTGCAACAGCACGTCGGCGCCCCGACGGATCTGCGCCAGCGCGTTCTCCTTTGCCGCCGCCACGTCTTCGAAGTTGCCGAGATACGCCTGCAGGACTTCGATGCGCGGCCGCACGGCGCGCGCGCCACCCTCGTAGCCCAGGTACGTGCCTTCCACCGGCGGCAGCTGGATGCCGCCCACGAACCCGATCCGGCCCGAGCGGGTGACGCCGGCCGCGAGCATGCCGGCAAGGTAGGTGCCTTCCTCGAGGCGGAACACCATCGGGCTGACGTTGGGGCGGACCGTGGAACCCGACGTGGTGATGAACACCGTCTCCGGGAAGTCGGCGCCAACGCGTGCCGCCGCGTCCTGGAACTCGAACCCGTGCCCGAACACCAGCCGGTAGCCTCGCGACGCGTAGTCCCGGAACGCCTCCTCGAATTCCGCGGGCGTCCTGGTCTCGACGTGTGAGATCTCGGCATGCAAGGAGTCGCGGATGCGTAGTAGTCCCTCATACGCCCCCGCATTCCAGCCTGCGTCCGAGATTGGGCCAGGGGTGAGCAGCGCTACCTTGAAGGACTCGCCAGCCGAGTCCATCCTGTCACACGATATAGTCACTGTCGCGATTGCGACAAGACATGATACAGTACGGAGGTGGCGGTGTTCGCGCACGAATCAAGCGCCCTAACGAGTTGGGATGTGTTGGCTTACGCGGCGTTGCGCACACGCCTGAGGCAGAGCCGTGTGGGATCGCCGTCGTGCGGGCCCCTAGTAGCCCGAACCGCCCGCCGGCTGCCTCGGCGGAACGGCGACTCGCGCCACTGGAACCGATGGCCGTGTGAAGGCCTGTTGAGGCCTGGGCTCGCGCCCCTCGGCCTTCGCTTCCGCGCCCTCCGCCATCCGGATGGTGCCGTCGATCCGGCCGCCCTCTGCAACCGCAATCCGCCGTGTCGTGATATCGCCCTCAACGGCTGCGCCCGCCTGGATCTCGACGCGCTCGGTGGCGTGGATCGCCCCCTGCACCCTGCCGCCGACGATCGCTTCGCGCGCCGCCACATCGCCCTGGACAACCCCACCGCGCGCGACCAGCACCTGGTTGCTGGCGCTGACATGGCCGTCTACGGCGCCCTCCACTTTCACGACGCCGTTGCTGTCGATGTCGCCGCGCACCGTCATACCGACCGCTATGATCGACAATCCGCCCGGTGGCGGAACCGCCTTGGCCGGCTCCACCGTCTTGCCTTTGGCGCTGCCGAAGATGGCCATGTCAGGTACCCTCCCGGACCAGCGTCAGCGGATCCACCGACCGTCCGCCAAGCCGGATCTCGAAGTGCAGGTGCGGCGCCGTCGAGCGTCCGGTGTTGCCGGAGACGGCGATGACCTGGCCGGCGCGAACCGCCTGGCCTCGGGTCACGAGCACGCGCGATAGGTGACCGTACATCGTCTGGTACCCCTCTGCGTGGACCAGGAACACGAACAGACCGAACGCGGAATCGGTTCCCGTGCGCTGGACCAGACCTCCGCCGGAGGCCCGGACCTCGCTGCCGACCGGCACGGCCAAGTCGAGGCCCGCGTGGGTCTCGACCCCCGGATCGCCCTCGGCGAGTCCCCGCGTGCGAAACGACGGCACCGACAGCGGCCAGCGGCTCGGCACGCTCGGGCCTTCGGCCGCGGCCGGTGTGGAGTCGTCCGGAGCGCGCGCCAGCATCGGCGGGGCGACCCACAGCCGCTCTTCGCTCGCGGGTCGGACCCCGACTTCCGTCGGAGGCAGTTGCGGGATCGCGACATCGCCTCCCAGCATACCGCGCAGGTGCGCGTAGCGCGCCTCGGCCTCGTCGAGGCGGCGCGCCAGCTCGCCCACGCGGCGGTTCTCCGTTTCGAGGCGCCGAATCCGCAGCTCGAGCACCGGGACCTTCAGCGCCGCCGTCACGATCGGCCCATACAGCACGACCGCGGTGAGCGCGAGCACGAGCAGCATACCGCCCACGATGGCCAGGGTGCGCCACAACCACCGCGGCATATGCCAGCGTCGTGATACGAGCGCGCCGTCCCGGTGGATCATGACCGTGAAGCCCGGGGCGTTCATCAGCCTTCCCAGCGGCGCCCGAGGATAGCTTCGAGGAGCCGCACGAGATCGTCATTCGAGTAGAAGCGGATGGCGACGTGCCCTTTCGCCTTCCCATTCAGCACTACCGCCACGTCGGTGGCGAGCCGCTTGCGGAGCGCGTCCTCGATGCGGCGCAGCTCGGGCGGCACGGGCCGTCGGACGCGCCGGGCGCTCCTGGCGCGCTTGGCGCCGCTGCGCGTCTTGTGCTCGAGCTCCCGCACGGACCAGCCGTGCGCCACCGCCTCGCGCGCCAGGCGCTGGATCTCGCGGTCGTCATCGAGCGAGAGCAGGGCGCGGGCGTGGCCGGCGCTGAGCGCCGCCGTGGCCAGCAGCTGCTGCACGCTCTTGGGTAATTGCAACAGCCGGATCGCGTTCGCGATCGTGGAGCGGTCCCGGCCCACGGCGTGCGCGATCTCGCCGTGAGAGCGCTTGAATTCCTTCGAGAGCCGGTCGTAGCCCTCGGCTTCGTCGATCGGCGACAGCGACGCGCGCTGGAGGTTCTCGACCAGGGCGAGGGTGAGCAACGTCGGTTCGTCGACGTCGCGCACCACCGCGGGGACTTTCTTCCAGCCCAGCTCCTTGATTGCGCGCCAGCGCCGCTCGCCTGCGACCAGCTCGTAGCCGCCGCCGCTGGGCCGCACGATGACCGGCTGGATCAGGCCGCTGGCCGCGATCGAGTCCTTCAGCTCCTTCAGCGCGGCCGCGTCGAAGCCGCGGCGCGGCTGGTACCGGTTCGGCTTGATGTCGCCGACCGGCAGCTCCCGCAACGACCCCTCGCGCTCGGCCTCTTCGACGGTGCCGACGCCGAGCAGCGCCTCGAGCCCGCGGCCAAGCCGGCGCTTGGGATCGGCGCTCACGACGCGGCCTCGATCGTCGGAATGTGCGCGGCCTCAAGAGCCTCGGCCGAGGTCCGGTTGCTGGTGCGGCGTATAAGCTCTTCTGCCACACCGAGATACGTCTGCGCGCCGATCGAGCCGATATCGTACAGCAGGATCGGCTGGCCGAAGCTCGGCGCTTCGGCCAGGCGCACGTTCCTCGGGATCACCGTCTTGAACATGCGCGCGCCGAAGTACTCCTTCGCCTCGTCCGCCACCTGCCGCGACAGGTTGAGCCGCGCGTCATACATCGTGAGCAGCACGCCATCGATGGCGAGCCGAGGATTGAAGTTCCGCTGCACCAGCCGGATGGTGTTGAGCAGCTGGCTCAGCCCCTCCAGGGCGTAGTACTCACACTGGATCGGAATGATCACCGCGTCGGCGGCGCTCAGCATGTTGAGCGTCAGCATGCCGAGGGACGGGGGGCAATCGATCAGGACGTAGTCGTATTGACCGCGCACGCCCTCGATCGCCCGGCGCATGGCCGATTCGCGGCTGGGGCGGGAGACCAACTCCACTTCGGCGCCCACCAGGTCGCGCGAGGCCGGGGCCACGTCCAGCAGCGGGAAGTGCACCTCGCGGCGGATGACGTCCGTCAACGGCCGGCCGTCGATGAGCACGTCGTACACCGTGAGCTGGAGGCGGTCGCGCTCGAGCCCGACACCGCTGGTCGCGTTGGCCTGCGGATCGGCATCCACCAGCAGAGTCCGCTTCTCGGCAGCCGCCAGCGACGCGGCGAGGTTCACCGCCGACGTGGTCTTCCCGACGCCGCCCTTCTGATTGGCAATGGCGATGACACGGCCCATGGGGGAGGGCAATGTACCTGAAGGAGGGGAGGGAGGGGAGGGAAGGGAGGGAGGGGAGGGGCGGAGGGAAGGGGGAAAAGGGGGAGTTGCACGTGAAACAGGACCCGGCCACTTGGGTTGCCAGCCCCGCCCCTCCTTCCCCTTCGTCCCCTTCCCCCCCTACTTCCCGTTCTTGGTCAACTCTGCCTCGCCCACCGCCACAGTTCTTTCAGACTCGGCCTCTTCCCATACATCAGGATCCCGATCCGGTAGACCCGCGCCGACATCCAGACCACGACCGGCACCGTCCCTGTGAGGATCAGCAGCGAGAGCCCCACCTCCGAGGCGGCGACGTCGGAGGCCGCGACCCGGACCGGCATAACGACCGGTGAGCTCAGCGGCACCAGCGACCCAATCCTCGCCATCTGACCGCCGGGGTCGGCCAGGGCGGCGATGCTCAGAAACAGCGCCATGATGAGCAGCATCATCACCGGCTGCTGCGCCTGCTGGGCCTCGGTGTCGGTGTTGACCGAGGCGCCCACGACCGCGAACAAAGAGGAATAGAGCAGGTACCCGAACAGGAAATACACGAGAACGAGCACCAGCAGTTCGCCCCCGATGGCGGGCAGCTTCACGGCGTTCACGGCCTCGGCCGGTACGCGGAACAAACCGAGGACCTGGGCGCGCCAGTGGAACATCGCGTAGGCCACAGAGGCCCAGATCGAGACCTGGAACAGGCCGACGCTGCCCACACCCAGCACCTTCCCCAACATCAGCTGGAACGGCTTGAGGCTCGAAACCAGCACTTCGATGATGCGGGTCTGCTTTTCCTCGACCACGCTGCGCATCACGTTGATCCCGTACAGCATGATCACCATGTACAGCAGGAGCCCCACCGCGTACCCCAGGATGAACGTCGCCTCGCCCGATTCGCCGGTGGTGCCGCGCTTGCTGATCCGGAGCGTGGCGAGGTCGATGCGGCCCTGCGCCTCCTGGACCACGGTCGGGTCGATGCCGTGGCGACGCAGCCGCTCCACCACCACGCTGGTGCGGACTGCGCGCTCGAGAAGCTCCATGTCCACGATGGATGAGACGTTGCGGCCCCGATACTCCGCGTGGCCCGCCTCCACCGTCGAGCCGGAGAGCACCAGGAACCCCTCGAGCCGCTCGCCCCGCACTTCGCGCGTGAGCGAGTCCACGAGCGCCGAATCGACCTCCTCGGCGGGCACCATGCGCGACCGGAACCGCCCCGAGCGCTCCAGCTGCTGCCGGACCCGCTCCGGCAGCTCGCCGGCGCTTTCGCTCACGATGGCGATCGCGTTGACCCGGCCGCTCTTCGAGATCAACAGGCTCGGCAACACGCCCATGGCGATCATGAAGAGCGGGCCGAGCAGCGTGGAAATGATGAACCACTTCGAGCGCACCCGTTCGACGAATTCCCGCCGCACCACCGCCCACACCTTATGCATCGGCGCCCTCCCGCCGCTCGTTGTGGACCGCCTCGGGCCCGGCCAGATCGAGGAAAATCCGCTGCAACGAGGGCTCGATGCGCTCGAACCGGCGCAGCCGCACGCCGGCGCGCAGCAGGCGTTCCAGCAGCACCTGCGGGTCGGCGCCCTGGTTCAGCGTGAGCTCGGCCGACACCCCGGAGTCGTCGGCCTTCAGGACGAGGTCGCTGGCCTGGCGCATCGCGGCCGCGCCCTGCGCCACGTCCTCGAAGGACACGGCCACGTTGGTCCCGCCGTGGCGCCGTTTCACGTCGGTCAGCGCGCCGTCCAGAACCTTGGCCCCTCGAGCGATAATGCAGACGTGGTCGCAGATCTTCTCGGCGACATCCATCTGGTGGGTTGAGAAGATGATCGTCGTTCCCGCGCGGGAGAGCTGGACGATGATCTCCTTGAGCGTCTGCTGGTTGATCGGGTCGAGGCCGCTGAACGGCTCGTCGAGAATCAGCAGCTCGGGCTCATGCAGCATCGTGCCGATGAACTGCACCTTCTGCTGCATGCCTTTCGAAAGCTCTTCGACTTTGCGGTGGCCCCACGCCTCGAGCCCAAGGCGGCCAAGCCATTCGAGGGCCTTCGCGGAGGCGCGGACCCGCGCAACGCCTTTCGTCTCTGCCAGGAAGGTCAACATGTCGCGCACCCGCATCTTTTTGTACAGGCCGCGCTCCTCCGGCAAGTACCCGATGCGCGCGCTGTGGTGGCGGCCACCCAGCTCATCGCCGAACAGCCGCACCGTGCCTTCGTCCGGAATCGTGATGTTCATCAGCATCCGGATCGAGGTGGTCTTGCCGGCGCCGTTCGGGCCGAGAAGGCCGTAGACCGCCCCCTTGGGCACCGTGAGCGACAGGTCGGTGACGGCCACGTGCCCGGCGAACCGCTTGGTGATGTGGTCGAGCTCGACGACGAGGTCGGATCTCATGGGCTCAGAAGTTTGAGGAGCATGGCCCCGAAATCCGTCGCGGCTTCGGGCCCGCTCGCGGTGACGATCGTGCCGTCGCGCACGACCGGTTCATTTACGTACGTCGCGCCGCCGCGTTTCAGCTCCAGGATGGCGCGCTCGGCGGGGTAGGTGGTGGCGCGCTTGCCGCCGAGCAGGCCGGCGCGCGCGAGCACCGGAGGCGAGAGGCAGATCGCGGCGAGGGGTTTGCCGGCGGCGTGCAGCTGCCGCGCCAGCGCCACGAGCGGCTCATGATCCCACAGGTGCAGCGGCGCTCCCGCGCCGCCCGCGATGACCAGGAGATCCACGGCGTCGGCGCGATACTGCGCGACGGTGGTCTCGACAGACTCGCTGGCCCCGAGCATACCGGTGGCCGCGCCGGGCCGCGTGGACGCGACAGAGACCTGGTGCCCCGCCGCGACGAGCGCGGCCCGGGGCACCGCCAGCTCTTCGTCCCGAAACCGCTCGGGAGCGATGACGTAGAGCACACGGCTGGGTGCGGGCGGCATGCACCGCGAAAGCTACGCGCCTAGCGAGTCAGGGCCAGGGAGAGAGAGCGCGTGGCGGCGGAACGGGGACCAGCGGCGCGTCCCGACCGGCGGGCGGCAGGCCACCCCGCGTCGCCCGGCCCGCGGGCCCGGAAGCCGCGACGACCTCGTTCTTACTTGTTAGGCAATGATCGCCGGCAGCCGCGCGGAGCAACGGCCGCTACTCGGTGGTCGCAGTCGCGTCGTTGGTGAGGGCCGCGTGCAGGGTGTGCCACGCCAGGTTTGCGCACTTCACGCGGGCGGGGAACTGCTTCACTCCCGCGAAGGCCGCCAGCTTCCCCAACCCGGTGTCGTCGGCCGGCTGGGTCGGGTCGCCCGTCACCATCGCGTGGAACGCCCGAAACAACCGCTCCGCATCGGCGACCGGCTTGCCCCTGACGGCACCGGTCATCAGCGACGCGGAGGCCCGCGAGATGGCACAGCCCTTGCCCTGGAAGCCGACGTCGGCGATGACGTCGCCCTCAACCTTCACGAACAAGTCGATCTTGTCGCCGCAGAGGGGGTTGTCGCCATGCGCATGGCGGTTGGCGTCCGGCAGGTGCTTGAAGTTCCGCGGACTGCGGTTGTGCTCGATGATGACCTGCTGGTACAGCTCCGTGAGGTCCGCCATCAGCCGAACAGCTCGCGCGCCTTGCGCACCGCCCGGGCAAGCGCGTCCGCATCCTCGCGGGTGTTGTAGAACGCGAAGCTCGCGCGGGTCGTGGCCGGGATGCCGAAGAAGTCCATCACCGGCTGGGTGCAGTGGTGCCCCGTCCGCACCGCGATGCCTTCCTGGTCCACCACGGTGCCGAGGTCGTGCGGGTGCACGCCCTCCATGGTGAAGGAGATGACGCACGCCTTCTGCCCGGCGGGCGCCTCGCCCACGATCGCCACACCGGGGATCTCGCGCAGCCGCGCCGTGGCGTAGGCGAGCAGGTCGGCTTCGTGCGCCTCGACCGCGTCCCACGGCAGGCTGCCGAGGTAGTCGATCGCGGCGCCGAGCCCGATGGCGCCGGCGATGTCGGGCGTGCCGGCCTCGAACCGCGCCGGGGCCTCGGCGTACCGCGTCTTCTCGAACGTGACGTTGGCGATCATGGAGCCGCCGCCCTGATACGGCGGCATCGCGTCGAGCAGCTCGGCTCGGCCGTACAGCAGGCCGATGCCGGTCGGGCCGAACATCTTGTGGCCCGAGCACGCGTAGAAGTCGCAGCCCAGCTCGCGCACGTCGACACTCAGGTGCGGCGCGGCCTGGGCCCCGTCCACCGTCACGGGAATGCCGCGCGCGTGGGCCGCCTCGACGATCTCGCGAACCGGGTTGATGGTGCCGAGCGAGTTCGAGATGTGCGCCACACCGACCATCCGGGTGCGGTCGCTCAGCAACCCGGGCAGCTGGTCGAGCTGGAGGACGCCCGCGCGGTCGATCGGCAGGACCCGAACCTTCGCGCCCTTCTCCTCGCACGCCAGCTGCCACGGCACGATGTTCGAGTGGTGCTCCATCGTGGTGAGCAGCACCTCGTCGCCGGGCTGGAGGCGCGGGCGGAGGTAGCTCGCCGCCACGAGGTTGATCGCCTCGGTGGTGCCGCGCACGAAGACGATCTCGCTCGGGGAGGCTGCGCCGAGGAACCGCGCCGCCCTGGCGCGGGCGGCCTCGTACGCGACCGTCGCGCGCTCGCTCAGGAAATGCACGCCTCGGTGGACGCTCGCGTAGTCCTCGGCGTAAAAGCTCCGCGTGGCTTCGATGACCGACCGCGGCTTCTGGGCCGTGGCCGCGTTGTCGAGGTAGACCAGCGGCTTGCCGTTGCGGACCGCGCGTGCCAGCACCGGGAACTCGGCGCGCACCCGCGCCACGTCGAACCGAGCGGCGACGGCAGTGCTCACGACGCGCGCACCTCGCCCAGGAGGCGGCGCCGGATCAGCCGGTCGAGCTGGGCCTGGAGCGGCGCGATCTCCATGCGGTCGATGATCTCGGCGCCGAACCCGTAGGTCAGGAGGCTGCGCGCCTCGGCCGCCGTTATGCCGCGGCTCTTGAGGTAGAACACGGCCTTCTCGTCGATCGGGCCGAGCGTGGCGCCGTGGGTGCACTTCACGTCGTCGGCGTAGATCTCGAGCTGCGGCTGGCTGTCAGCGCGGGCGTCGTCGCTCAACACCAGGTTGCTGTTGGTCTGCTTCGAGTCGGTGCGCTGAGCCCCGCGCCGCACGATGATCCGCCCGTTGAATACGCCGTGCGACTTCCCGTCGAGCACGCCGTTCATGTACTCGTGGCTCTCGCAGTGCGGCTTGGCGTGATCGATGGTCGTGTGGTGATCCACGTGCTGGCGGCCGTGGACCAGGTACAGGCCGTTGAGCATGCTCTGGCCGTTCTCACCGTCCATCACGACACCGATGTCGTGGCGCGCCAGCGCGCCGCCGAACACGACGGCATGCAGGTGGAGCGTACTGTCGCGCCCCTGCGTGGTGTGCGTCGCGGCCACGTGGAAAGCCTGCTCGCTCTCGCGCTGGACGCGATAGCAATCGCAGCGCGCCCCATCGCCGACGACGATCTCGGTGACGGCGGTCGTGAAGTACGGCCCGTCGCCGAGGGCACCGTAGGTCTCCACCACGGACGCCCGAGTCATCTGCTCGACGACCACCAGGCTGCGCGGGTAGCTGACGGTCGGCTGGCGGCCCGGCACTGTGAGGTAGAGCAGCTGCACCGGCTCGTCCATCTGGAGGCCGGCGGGCACGTATACGAAGGCGCCGTCGTGCAGGAACGCGGTGTTGAGCGCGGTGAACGGCCGGTTCTCGGTGAGGGCGAGGCGCCCCAGATACCGCTCGAGGAGCGAACCGTGCGTGCCCAGCGCCGCAGCCAGCGAGCCGACGTAGACGCCGGCCGGCAGGCCCGCCACGCTCGACAACGCGGGACTGAAGCGGCCGTTCACGAACACGAGCAGGTGGCGGCGGGCCTCGCACAGCTCGAGCCCGTGAATGTCCTTCGCCGTGGGCTCTGGGGGGGGGGGCTCGAGGGGCAATGCGAACGGCGTATCGACGATCGGCTGCACGCTGGTAAGGCGCCAATCCTCAAGCTTCTGCGTGGGGAATCCGGCCTCGGCGAACCGGACCAGCGCCTGCTCCCTGAGTCGCACCAGCCAGCCCGGCGCGCCGCGCGCGCCGTTGCCCGCGAAGCCCGCGTGGGCGACGAGGAAGCGCTGCACCGCGGCCTGCGTCATACGCGTGTGGGCTCCCGAATCCACTCGTAGCCCCTGGCCTCCAGCTCGAGCGCGAGCTCCTTGCCGCCGGACTTCACGATCCGGCCCTCGGCAAGTACGTGCACCCTGTCGGGGACGATGAAGTTGAGCAACCGCTGGTAGTGCGTCACCACCACGAACGCGCGGTCCTTCGCCCGCAGCGTGTTCACGGCCGCGGCGACCGTCTGGAGCGCGTCGATGTCCAGGCCGCTGTCGGTCTCGTCGAGGATCGCCAGCCTGGGCTCGAGCACGGCGAGCTGGAGGATCTCGTTGCGTTTCTTCTCGCCTCCGGAGAAGCCCTCGTTGACGGGGCGGTTGATGAAGCTGTCGTCCCAGCCGATGGCTTTCAGCTTGGCGTCGAGGACCTCGAGAAAGTCCACCGGATCCAGCTCTTCCTGGCCGTGCGCCTTGCGGATCGCGTTCACCGCGGAGCGCAGGAAGTAGGCGTTGGTGACACCGCGGATCTCGACCGGATACTGGAACGCGAGGAACACGCCCGCCTGGGCGCGCGCCTCGGGAGACATGTCGAGCAGGTCTTTCCCGTCGTAGGTCACCGTCCCGGCGCTGACCGTGTAGGCCGGATGGCCCGCGAGCACCTGGGCGAGCGTGCTCTTGCCCGACCCGTTGGGGCCCATGATCGCGTGCACCTCACCGGCCTCGACCGTGAGGTCCACGCCCTTGAGGATTTCGGCGCCGGCGATGCCGGCGTGCAGGTTGGTGATCTGAAGCATTCCGTTCGTGTCCTTGCTCATGGCTCATAGCTCATAGCTCATAGCCATGAGCTGTGAGCTGTGAGCTATGAGTTAGCCCACCGAGCCTTCGAGCGTGATCCCGAGCAGGTTCTGCGCCTCGACGGCGAACTCCATCGGCAGCTCGCGGAACACGTCCTTGCAGAAACCGGACACGATCATCGAGACGGCGTCCTCGGCGGAGATGCCCCGCTGCTTGCAGTACAGGATCTGGTCCTCGCCGATCTTGGAGGTCGAGGCCTCGTGCTCCATGATCGCGCCGCTGTTGCGGACGTCGATGTACGGGAACGTATGCGCGCCGCACTCGCTCCCGATCAGCATCGAGTCGCACTGCGAGTAGTTCCGGGCGCCCTCCGCCGACTTCATGATCTTCACGGCCCCGCGATAAGTGTTCTGGCCGTGGCCGGCGGAGATCCCCTTCGACACGATTGTGCTCTTCGTGTTCTTGCCGATGTGGATCATCTTCGTGCCGGTGTCGGCCTGCTGGTAGTTGGCGGTCACGGCGACCGAGTAGAACTCGCCCACCGAGTCGTCGCCCTGCAGGATGCACCCCGGGTACTTCCAGGTAATCGCCGAGCCGGTCTCGACCTGGGTCCAGCTGATCTTCGAGCGCCGGCCGGCGCACTTGCCCCGCTTCGTGACGAAGTTGTAGATGCCGCCTCGGCCGTGCTCGTCCCCGGGAAACCAGTTCTGCACCGTCGAGTACTTGATCGTCGCGTCGTCGTGGGCAATCAGCTCGACCACGGCCGCGTGCAGTTGGTTCTCGTCGCGCTTGGGGGCCGAGCAGCCCTCGAGGTAGCTGACGTAGCTGCCCGGCTCCGCGATGATCAGCGTGCGCTCGAACTGCCCGGTGCTCGACGCGTTGATCCGGAAATACGTGGAGAGCTCGAGCGGGCACCGCACGCCCTTCGGGATGTACGCGAACGAGCCGTCGCTGAACACCGCGGAATTGAGCGCCGCGAAGTAGTTGTCCGTGTACGGCACCACCGAGCCAAGGTACTGCTCGACCAGCTCCGGATGCTCGCGCGCCGCCTCGCTGAACGCGCCGAAGATCACGCCTTCCTTGGCGAGGACCTCCTTGAAGGTCGTCACGACCGAAACGCTGTCGAACACCGCGTCCACGGCCACGCCCGTCAGGCGCTTCTGCTCCGAAATCGGAATGCCCAGCTTCTCATACGTCTCGAGCAGCTTGGGATCCACCTGCTCGAGCGAGTCGAGCATCGGCTGCTGCTTGGGCGCGGCGTAATACCGGATCGCCTGGTAGTCGATGGGCGGGTACTTCACGTTCGCCCACGTGGGCTCCTTCAGCGTCCGCCAGTGGCGCAGCGCCTTCAGCCGCCACGCGAGCAGGAACTCGGGCTCGCCCTTCTTGGCCGAGATGAGGCGGACGATGTCCTCGTTGAGCCCCGGCGGCACGGTCTCCGAGTCGATGTCCGTGGACCAGCCGTACTTGTAGGGCTGCAGGACCTGGGATTCGATCGTCGAGCTCATACCGGCTCCCGCTCGGGGCCGCACGAGGGGCCCACGAAACTGATCGCGTAGTGACAGCTGTTGCAGCCGGCGGCGATGTGCGCCTGCCGCTGCACGTCGGCGCCGAGGACGTGACGCAGGAACCGCTCCTCGACCGCGCAAATCTCGGGGTACCGTTCGACGACCGCGCGCATCGCGCAGTTGTGCTCGGCGAGGCTGAAGCTGCCGTTGGCCACGCGCCACTCCGCCATGTAGCCCGCCTCGGTGAGCGCGCGCGCGACCACTTCCAGCCGGCGGGTTTCGGGCACGTCGTCGAGCTGGGTCTCGAGCCGGCGCGCGAGCTCGGCGTACCGCGCCTCGAACATTGCCACCACCGCCCCGCGGCCCTCGCGCTCGGCTACGTGGTCGAGCAACTGCGTGAGCGCGTCGCGATACCCGTTGGGGAACAGCGCCTCACCCTGCTCAGTGAGCCGATAGGCGAAGGCTGGTGCCCCGAGGCTCTGGTGCTCGCGCCCGAACCGGACCAGCCCCTCCGCCTCGAGCTCCTTGAGGTGCCTCCGGATGGCGTTTCCGGACACGCCGAACACCGACGCAAGCTGTTTTGTCGTAACAGGTTGCGCCTTCTTGATCTCGAGCAGGACATGGCCGCGCAGACCGCGATGGCCGGCGACCATTTCAGGGGCGTTGCTCATCGGATGGGAATCTAATACTTCGTCAACGGTTATGTTAGCGAAGTCCGGCCCGGAGGGCTGCCGCGCCTTGAGCTCCTAGTGCGGCGAACACGTCGTCCATCGTGATCCATCCGCCGCGGGCGTCGGCCGCAATCGTGCGCAGCGTTTCGCGCAGCCGCGCGTCGCCGACCACGGCGCGGACGCCGGCCAACAACTCCGGCTCGCTCGTATCGGTGATCGCAATACGACTCGCGGTCCAGAGCAGCAGTCCGTTGATGAAGCGGCGGGCGCCCGCGCCATCCACGCGCACCTCGCCTCCCCACCATGTTCGCGCGAGCTCGCGCGCGAGAACGCCGGGTGCCGCCGCGTCGCCGCCGAGCAGCACCAGGCCGGGATAGCCGCGCGTCGAATCCGCGGCGGCCTCGACGAGGTGGACTTCAGCCAGTGGCACCGGTCCGAATGCTCGCCACAACGCCCTCCACAGCCGGTAGACCTCGGTGGCGATGGGCTGCGGCGCGGTCGTGTCCGCTGGCAGGCCTCCGGGCACGCGCCACAGGTGCACGAGCAGCCGGCCGCGACGCAGGGTCACCCGCCGGCGCGCGGTGATGACGAGCGCGGGGGCGGGAACGTCCTGCGCGTTCCAGGTCAGCAGTCGCCGCGCGCCGTGCGCCGCCTCGGCACTGAGGTGTCCCGTGCTGACTGCCCGGAGCGAATCGGGCACATTCGCCCTCACCGCGACGCGCGGCAGGCCGATGCGCCGAGGCTCGCCGGCGGAGTCGGTCGGTGACTGGGCCAGCGGGAGCCAGTACTCGGGTTCGCCGGTCCACCGGTAGTAGACCGTGACGCTCACGTTCGATCCGGGCATTATCTCCCGCTCGAGGGTCACACGGCGCCCCTGGCCGCGGCCCGTCACGCCGGCGCGGCGGGGTCCGACGCGGACGCTGTCCACCGCGGCACCCGACGGAACCCAGAGGGTGACGGAGCCGGCGGGCACGGGACCGTCGTTCACGAGGTCGAGCCGGGCGGCGGCCGCGCGGGATCCGCGGGGCGTCTCGGCACGGACCGCGACGTCCACTTCCTCGACGGTCCAGGGCGACTCGCGCAGCGCGTCCCACCGCGCCGATGCCTCGTTTGCCGCGGCGCCGCGCGCCGGAGGGGCGGGGGGGGGGCGGGGGGGGGCGGAACCGCCCCGAATGTCGATCCCGTCGAGGGTGCGCCGATACCCGGCCTCGAGGGAGTCACGCGACACGTGGCGCGGATAGCGGAACTGCAACAGCACGAGATCGGTGTCGCGGACGACGAGGTATTCCTCGACTTCCAGCACGGCGTGATCGATCGCGCCGCTCACGAGCAGCCGCACGGCGGGCAGGCCCACGAGGTCGACGGAGTCGCGCGCGATCAGCGTGTAGGTGCTGCCCAGCTGCGCCCGCCAGGCCGTCCGCAGTCGGCGCTCCGCCAGGTCGGCGAGGGGCGTCGGGCCGTCGAGGCGGGTGAGCACGAGCACGCCCCACACCTGATCGCTCAACGAGCCGCGGCGCGGATGGAAGATGACGGTCGTCGTGCCGCGCGCGGCGCTCGCGGCGAAGACCCAGTCGTCGAACGGCCGCGGGATCGCGACGCCGAAGCGGGCGTCGTCGAAGACCGGCGCGTCGATCAGCGTGTCGCGCTGGAGCTGGGCGGCGAGAGCGAGGGCGGCCAGCATCGCGTGCGTCAGGTGGCCGGTTGCTGGCCGTAGTCCTTGAAGGCCTCCATCACGCGCGCCATCTCGGCCTCGTCCAGGACCACGGGAGCGCCCACCGACAGCGCGCGCCAGTACACCTCGGCCACCTTCTCCACCTCGACGGCGGTCGCGAGGGCGCAGTCGAGATCCGGCGCCAGCGCGACCAGCCCGTGGTTAGCCATCAGGCAGGCGAAGCGACCTTCGAGCGCGGCGAGCACCGCGTCCGACAGCTCCTGAGTGCCGAACGTCGCGTAGGCGGCGCAGCGCACCGGCGCACCCCCCGCGGTGGCGAGCATGTAGTGCACCGCCGGCAGCTCGCGGCGCAGGCACGAGATCGTCGTGGCGAAGGTCGGGTGCACATGGACCACGGCGCCCGCGTCGCGACGGGCCGCGTAGATGTCGCGATGAATGCGCCACTCGCTCGACGGCTTCCGCTGCCGCGGCTCGCCCCGGCCGGCCAGGTCGAGCAGCACGATGTCGGACGGCTGCAGCTGGTCGTAGGGAAGGCCGGTCGGGGTCACGAGAAACCCCTCCGGTACTCGGACGCTGACGTTGCCCGAGGTGCCGTAGGTGAGTCCCGCGGCCACGGTGCGGCGGGCCGTTTCGATCACCTCCCGGCGCCGGACCCACTGGCTCACGTCGCGCGCTCCGGGAACAGCTGCGCCAGTCCGCCGCGGGACGCCGCGCACACGCCGCGCTCGGTAATCAGCCCGGTCACGAGGCGCGCGGGCGTGACGTCGAACCCGGGGTTCGCGACCCGCAGGGCGGGGTCGTCGGCGACCTCGAGCGCCGCGCGGTTCTCGATGGGCACGTCGTGCGTGTTCGCCAGCGTCCAGTCGACGCTCGAGCCCGGCACGGCGGCGTAGAACGGCACGCCCGCCTCTTTGGCCGCGAGCGCCTTGAGGTAGGTGCCGATCTTGTTCGTCACGTCGCCCGCGCGCGTCGTCCGATCGGTGCCCACCACGACCACGTCCACCTCGCCGCACTGCAGCAGGTGTCCGGCCGCGCTGTCCACCAGGAACGTGTGGGGCACGCCGTGCTGGCCCAGCTCCCAGGCGGTGAGCCGGCCCTGGTTGCGCGGCCGGGTTTCGCTGACCCACACCTCAAGCGGTACGCCCGCGTCGTGCAGCGTGTAGACGGGGGCCAGCGCGGTGCCCCGGTCCACGGTAGCCAGCCAGCCCGCGTTGCAGTGGGTCATCACGCGCAGCGGCTGGCCGCCACGGCGCGCCGCGAGGTCCTTGAAGACCTTCGCGCCGTGCTCGCCGATCGCGCGGCAGGTAGCCACGTCCTCGTCGGCGAGCCGGCCCGCCACGCGCCACGCCGCCTCGGCGCGCCGCCGCGGCGCGAGGGGCGCGATCTCGTGGCGGACCGCGTCGAGACCCCAGCGCAGGTTCACGGCGGTCGGGCGGGTGGCGAGCAGGCGCGCACACGCCGCTGCGAGGCCGGCGTCGGACGGATCCGCCCGGAGCCCGAGCGCGAGACCGTAAGCCGCCGTCACGCCGATAAGGGGCGCGCCCCGCACCTGCATGGTCGCGATGGCTTCGGCCGCGGCGTCCAGCGAGGTCAGCCGCCGGAGCTCGAAGCGCCCGGGCAGAAGCGTCTGGTCGATGATCTCGACCGCCCCGTCGGCCAGCGGTGCAATCGTGCGCCGCGGAACACCCGCGACCTTCATTGGTGAGCGATCACTCCCCTTCGAACGCGATGAGGGCGTGGACCTTGTGCCCCATCGCCTCGATGCGCGCCCGTCCGCCGAGCTCCGGCAGCTCGATCACGAAGCACGTTTCGACCACGGTGCCGCCCAGCAGCTCGACCAGGCGGATGGCGGCCTCGGCCGTGCCCCCGGTCGCGATGAGGTCGTCCACCACCAGCACGTGCTCGCCCTTCGTGACCGCGTCCTTGTGCATCTCGACCCGGTCGGTCCCGTACTCCAGCGCGTAGTCGTAGCCGACCACGTTCCACGGCAGCTTGCCCTTCTTGCGCACCGGGGCGAACCCGACGCCAAGCTGGTGCGCGAGGGCGCCACCCAGGATGAAGCCGCGTGCCTCGATGCCGGCGACCTTCTCCACACTCTTGCCGGCGTAGCGGCCGGCGAGCTCGTCCACGACGCGCCCGAACCCTTCCCTGTGGCCGATCAGCGTGGTGATGTCGCGGAACATGATGCCGGGCTTCGGATAGTCGGGGATGGTGCGCACCAGGTCGCGCAGATCGATCACAGCACTCTCCCGGCCACGGCGTCGAGCCGCGCGAGGACGGCCGGATCGCGCGAGGCGGGCGCGGTCATGACGGCGTTCTCAAGCGCGCGGTCGCAGCCGTGCGGACAGGGGGTCGGGCGCGCGCGCAGCCGCGGCAGGGCCCGCGCCAACAGGGTCCGGGCGCCGGCGATGTTGGCGGTCATGGTCGCCACGACCTCCTGGACCGTGACCGCCGCGTGCCCTTCGTGCCAGCAGTCATAGTCGGTGACCATCGCGATCGTGGCGTAGCACAGCTCGGCTTCGCGCGCGAGCTTGGCCTCGGGCATGTTCGTCATCCCGATCACGGCGGCGCCCCACGAGCGGTACAGCTCGGACTCGGCCCGCGTGGAGAACTGCGGGCCTTCCATCACCACATAGGTGCCGCCGCGTACCAGCTTGAGTCTGGCTTCGCCGGCGCCTGCCGCCACCGCGTCGCCGATGCGCGTGCAGACGGGGTGCGCCATCGACACGTGCGCCACGCAGCCGGTGCCGAAGAACGTCTTCACGCGCGCGAACGTGCGGTCGATGAACTGATCCACCAGCACGAAGGTGCCGGGCGCAAGATCCTCGCGCAGCGAGCCCACCGCCGAGAGCGCCAGGACGTCGGTGACGCCGAGCCGCTTCAGGGCATCGATGTTGGCGCGGAAGTTGATGTCGGTGGGGCTGAACTTGTGACCCCGGCCGTGCCGGGGCAGGAACACGAGGCGCTGGCCGCCGAGCTCGCCGACGAGCAGCTCGTCGGACGGCTTCCCGAACGGTCCGGTGACCGTCTTCCACTGCGCGCCCTTCAGGCCCTCGAGCTCGTAGATGCCGCTGCCGCCGATGATGCCGATGGCGGGAGACGAAGGCTTCGGCCCGGTCATGCCCCGAATATACGACGCAAGCCTTGACCGTCGACTCTCGACCGCCGACCTTGAGAGTCGACAGGGGTGCCCGCCCCGGGGGGGGCGGGCTGAGATCATACCCTTTGAACCTGACCCGGCTAACACCGGCGTAGGGAGTCACCTTCAGGCTCGAAGACGCTTCCCCGGGGACCCCTGCCCCCGCGGGAGGCGTTCGTACTTCCGAGCCCGGGAGTCCGTCCACATGCGATCGTGTCTCACGCAGATGCATTTCGCCCGCAAGGGCGAGGTCACGCACGCCATGCGCCGCGTCGCCGAACGGGAAGAGCTTACGCCCGAACTGGTGAGGGACGAGGTCGCCCGCGGGCGGCTGATCATCCCGGCCAACGTGCACCACCTCATGGGCCGGCTCGACCCGATGGGTATCGGCACGGTGGCGAAGGTCAAGATCAACGCCAACATCGGCAACTCGGCGGTGACGTCGAACGTCGAGGGCGAGCTCGAGAAGCTCCACTTCGCCGTCCACTACGGCGCCGACACGGTGATGGACCTCTCGACCGGCGGCGGGATCGACGAGATCCGCCGGGCGATCGTGACGGAGAGCCCGGTGCCCATCGGCACGGTGCCCATCTACCAGGTGGTCCAGGCGGTGAAGGACGTTCCCGACATCACGCCGCGGATGTTCCTCGACAACCTCGAGCACCAGGCGCGGCAGGGCGTGGACTACTGGACCGTGCACTGCGGCATCCTGATGGAGTTCCTGCCGCTGGTGCAGGGGCGCGTCACCGGGATCGTGAGCCGGGGCGGGTCGCTGCTGGCGGCGTGGATGGTGGCGCACCGCGAGCAGAATTTCCTGTACACGCACTTCGACGAGATCTGCGAGATCGCGGCCGCGTACGACGTGACGCTGTCGCTCGGCGACTCGCTGCGGCCGGGCTCCATCGCGGACAGCACCGACAAGGCGCAGCTGGCCGAGCTCAAGGTGCTCGGCGAGCTCACCCTGAAGGCCTGGGCGCACGACGTGCAGGTGATGATCGAGGGACCGGGTCACATCCCGATGCACGAGATCGAGCTGAACGTGCGGCTCGAGCAGGAGTGGTGCCACCAGGCGCCGTTCTACACGCTCGGCCCGCTGGTGACCGACGTGGCGCCGGGCTACGATCACATCACCAGCGCGATCGGCGCGGCGATGATCGGCTGGCACGGCGCCTCGATGCTGTGCTACGTGACGCCGAAGGAGCACCTGGGGCTGCCCGACCGCGACGACGTGCGCGAGGGGGTGATCGCGTACAAGATCGCGGCGCACGCGGCCGACATCGCGCGGGGCCGCAAGGGCGCCCGCGACCGCGACGACGCGCTGTCGCGCGCCCGGTTCGCGTTCGACTGGAACGAGCAGTTCCGGCTCGCGCTCGACCCCGACCGCGCACGGGCCTACCACGACGAGACCCTGCCGGCCGACTACTTCAAGTCGGCCGAGTTCTGCTCGATGTGCGGGCCGAAGTTCTGCTCGATGCACATCAGCCGCGAGATCGCCGAGGGGATCCGGGCGATGGCGGCCGAGCAGGCGGAGCCGAAGCCATCTGGTGATCGTCTGGTGACCACGCCCGCGTAGCTTGGCACTACGCTCCGACCCCGGTCGGGGCTGGAAGCGAAGCGGAAGCACGAAGCCCTCCCCTTGCTGGCGGGAGGGCTTCGTGTCGTCCGGGGCCGGCGCGCGGGGCTAGCCGACCCGCTCAGCGCAGAAGTGGCCCCGTACGTCGTTCCGGCCATCGCCGCTCTGCCAGCCGCCGGCGAACCCGCTCGACGAGATCCGCCGGACAAAGAGCACCGTGTATGCGCCCTCGATCTGCTCCAACCCCGGGGTCCGGGCGGCCGTAGTCTGCGAGCCGATGCGGGCCGTTACCGTGGGCGCACCGGAGGCCGCCCGTTGCTCGTACACCGCGACACCCGGGGCGCGGGGATCGCTGGAGCCGGTGTCGCCCAGCCGGAGCGCCCCGACGCTTTCGAGGTGAACGTCGGTCGTGCCGACGAGCGCGGTCCGCGCTCCGGCGGTCGGACCGTCCGTACCAGGAGGAGCGGCCCGCAAGATGATGTATCCACCGATCAGCCGACCCGTTGCGCCATCGCCGACCAGGGTCAGCACGAACCGCCCAGCCATTGGCGCAAGGGAAGCACCGGGCGCCAGCGTGCCGGTCACCGGCGCACAACGCCACGGCCCGACGCGGCCCGATCCGGCACCACACGCCGTGAGGACTACCGCGACCACTCCGGCAGCGAGCGCCGTGATGAATCGGGCGTCGGCCCTCACCGTCGAGCGGGTATCACGCGGACAACCCGTCCGGCTGCATCAAGTTCGAACTGCGGCCCTCGGAACACATCGTCGCCGTAGGACTCCAAGCGCGTGCTTCGCGTCTCGGAGACCTGCACCGTGAATGTCCGTGTGTAGGATTCGGCGGCGCCGTAGTTCACGCGAAATCCGAGGTCTTCGAAGGAGGCCAGGGTCAGCGCGCTCATCGGATTCACGGTGAAAGAATTGCGGAAACCGGTCATGAGCTCGTTACCGAATGTGGGCTCACGCCAGTGGGCGTTGAAATTCCCGGTGCCACAGGTTCCAGGAGAGGCGGGGCCGCAGTTCTCCAGCGGGACGCGGTTACCACCCGTATACGATGTTCCGCCGATTGAATCGAAGCGCGCGAGGGTGATGGCGCAGTTGAAGTGCGTATCCAAGACAGAGCCCACGCTCGACGGCAACTGGAAGCAGTCGCGGGTGACGCTCGAAGTGGTCCGGTCCCAGGCGTTGGGCGTGAAGCCGATCGCGTGTCCAATCTCGTGAATCACGACCTCCGTGAAGCGCGTGGGGTCGCCCGGGGGGTTGTTGGCGTCGGCCGAATCGAAAACCATGATCCCCATGATGTACATCCCGTCTCCCGAGCCGCCGCGGAAGAAGCAACCCCCCGCAAACCCGAGGACATTGCCGGGCCCGTCGATGGAATCGATGCGCGCCAGGATCAGCAAGTCATCCACGACTTCGTTCACCGCCGGGTGAGCGATGCCGCACTGGTTGGCCGTCGCGACCACGCTGAGGTCGGCGTGATCGGAGTAGATCCACCGCTCCCAGCGCGCCTCGGCGGTGTCCACCGCCGCTTGGGCATTCGGGGAGAATGCCGGCCCGATGTTGCGAATCACCAGGTTGAACAGCGGTGCCTGGGCCGTGGCGTTGAACGTGACCGGGTTGCCGTTGATGCCCCCCGGGGCCGCTGTCGCGGTCAGCGAGTTCGGACCCGCCACGGCGCCGACGCTCCACGACCCGACCTGCGCCACGCCGTTCGAGTTCGTCAGGACGGTGGCGGTCTGTACGCCCCCGCCGCCCGAGGCGACGGCGAAGGTCACGCTCACGTTGGCCACAGCCAGGTTGTTCGCGTCGGTGACCCGCACGGCCGGGCGGATGTTGGTCGCGTACCCGACGAGCGCGGTTTGATTATCGCCGACGAAGGCTGCAATGTTCGTCGGTGCGCCGGGCGTGACCGCGGTGGCGCCGAACGAGGCCGAGATGGCCGTCCCCGTCACAGTCGCCACCAGCGTGTCCGGACCGGCCGACGCGTCCAGCGTCCAGCTGCCGACCTGAGCTTCGCCCTGCACGTCGGTGGTCACGGTGCCGCCGGTGATGCTCCCGCTGCCCGCGGTGGGCTGGAACGTCACCGATGTGTTCAGCTTGCGATTGCCGAACGAGTCGTTCACGCGCACCCGTGGCGCGACGGCCACCTGGGTCCCCGTGGCCGCGATCTGATTGTCGCCGGCGATCTTGACGACGACGGCGGCCGGGCCGGCCTGGGGCGCCGCGTTGAACGTGGCGGCCGCGGCGGTACCGCTCGTCACCGAAACCTGCTGCGCCATGGACGTGCTGGTCCCCAACGTCCACGAGGTCGTAGCCTCGCCCTGCGCGTCGGCCGTCGTGTTCGCCACCGAGACCTGGCCGCCCCCGCTGGTGACGGCGAACGTCGCGGCCGCCGCCGCCACACGGTTGCCCAACGCGTCATTGAGCCGTACCCGAAGGCTGTTGGCCAGCGCCTGGCCAACCGTGCCCGACTGGTTGTCGCCCTGCAGCTTCACGATCGCCGCGACCACCTGCGCCACGGTGACGGTCACGTCGAACGTCAGGCTGCCGGAGGTAGCCCTCACGGTCGCCGACCCGTTCGAGACCGCTGCAACCAGCCCGGCCGCGGAAACGGTGGCCACGCCCGTCGCGTTCGAGGACCACGTGACCGTCGCGTTCGGCAAGGGGTCGCCGTTCTGGTCCTGGACGGTGGCCGTCAACTGCTGGGTCTGGCCCAGAGCGCTCAGGGCGACGTTGGGGCCCGGCGTCACCAGTAGCGCGGTGGCGACGGGCCCGTCGGTCGAGCTCTTGCAGGCGAACATCAGGAACACGACGCTCAGCGTCGGGATCGGACGCGGCATGCGCATAGGCAGGCTCCGTACGGGGTTCGGGCAAAGCTGCACCCCGCCGCTGGGAGGGGCAAGCTGCCACAGTATGACGCTCGGGGCCGGATACAGGCGGTGACCGAACGCACTTGACACGGCTCGGCAAGTCCGGTGATTTTCGCGGTCCGGCGGGCGATCCGGCCCGCTCGAAACGAGGCTAAGCGCTACTTGCCGTATATCATCGCCCAGCCCTGCGTGGACGTGAAGGACCGCTCCTGCGTCGACGTGTGCCCGGTGGACTGCATCTACGAAGGCGAGAAGATGCTGTACATCCACCCGGACGAGTGCATCGACTGCGGGGCGTGCGAGCCGGAATGCCCGGTGACGGCGATCTTCCCCGAGGAGGACCTGCCGGAGCAGTGGCGCGAGTACATCGCCATCAACCGCGACATCTTCACGGGCGAGAATCCGCCGGGGAAGCCGCAGCAGAAGAAATAGCGCACGGCGCGCACGGCCCCACCGGCGCACCGTACGCCAGGGGCCCCGCCCCCGGGGCTTTCGTCATGACCGTCCGCCCGTGCTGCTGTGCGGCCGTGCCCGCCTACCCCGATCTCACCGCCTCCAGGAACTCCGCGAACACCCGGCTCACCGCGCTCGGCGCTTCGATGGGGGCGACGTGACCCGCGCCGGCGATGGTGGTCATCGCCGCCGACGGGATGGCATCGGTGAGGCCGCGCGCCAGCGCCGGCGGCGTGAGTTCGTCCTCCTGGCCCACCACGACGAGCGTCGGCACCGTGATCGTGCCCAACAAGTCGTTGGCCGCGCTCCGGTCGCGCATCGCGCGCAGCGCGCCCGCGATGCCGTGCGCCGGGGCGCGCAGGATCATCTCGCGCACCTCCTGGACCAGCCGCGGCTGGGTCTGCTGCGTGGTCCGCCCCAGCAGCCGCGGGAGCATGCGCTCCGCCACCGCCGCAGGGCCCCGGGTTTCCGCCACCCGCGCCATTTCGTCGCGGGCGCGCCTGCCGTCCTCGCCGTCCGCGTCGGCCTTGGTATCGCAGAGAATGAGGCCCGCCACGCGATCGCGGTGGCGGCGCAGCAGCTCGAAGGCGACGTAGCCGCCCATCGAGAGCCCCGCCACCACGGCGCGCTGGACCCGCAGCCGGTCGAGCAGCCGGGCCAGATCGTCGGCATAGGCGGCCATCGCGTACCCGTCCCGCGGCGCCTCCGACACGCCCAGGCCCCGGAGATCCGGTGCGATGCGGCGCCACCCCGCCAGGGTCGCGAGCTGGTGCTTCCAGATCGTGCGATCCAGCGGGAACCCGTGCACCAGCAGGAGGGCCGGCCCGTCGCCGCGCACGTCCGCCGCGAGCGTCACGTCGCCCACGTCGTAGCGCAGGACCTCACCGGACCGCGTGGACACGCGCGTGCCGAACAGCTCCGAGATTTCCTCCGGCACCGGCGTGGGGTTGCCCGAACCGTCGATCATCACCAGCACGAGGTGCGCGTCGGCCACCAGCGTCCCGTCATTGGGGCGCCGCGCCTGCTGGCGCAGGTCCATCGACGTGCGGCCGAGCTTCTCGAGGTCGGTGCGTACTTCGAGAACGTCGCCGGGGAACGCGGGCAGGTGGTAGTCCACGGTCGCCTTGCGCACCGCGGGCCAGATGCCGTGCTTGCGAAACACCAGCATCCCCGGCCCGCGCGCGAGCGTCTCCCACCGCGCGCGTTCGAACAACTGGAGATACGCCGCCGCGTTGAGATGTCCGTCGGCGTCGCATTCATGCGGATAGACCGTGATCGAGACCGGGGCAAGGCGACTCACAAGGTCAAACTATTCCGTGAGCCGCCACCGGGCGAGGCACGCGAAGGCCGCCGCTTCGCGGGGACGCGTGGGCCGTCGGGCTGCCAACCCCCAGACGGCTGGCGGCAGCAAGTCAGCTTGTGATATAGTATTGTGTAAGTGCCACGACACTATCGAGATACTATCGAGAAGTTCCTCTCGGTTTTCAACGCAGCATTGAGGCATCAACACGTCAGTGTTGGCGTTTTGTCGAACATGGGCGTGGAGAGGTGCAGAAGTCCACGTCGGCCTAGTTGCGCCGGTCCGGTCCTTCCGGCCACCTTCCTTGCCGGATGGTGATTCAGACCGCGAAGCGGCGCGCGCCCTATCGGGTGGTGACCCAGCCGCGCGAGCTGGAACAGCTCGCGTCGCGGGTGGCCGGCGAGCCCCTGATCGCCGTTGATACGGAGGCGGCCAGCTTCCACCGCTACGTCGACCGCATCTATCTGATCCAGCTGTCCACCCGCCACGAAACGGCGATCATCGATCCGCTCACGGTGGGCGACGTCGGCCCGCTCGGCGCGTTGCTGTCGGACGCCGGGGTGGAGGTCGTGTTCCACGACGCCGACTACGATCTGCGGATCCTGGATCGCGACTACCAGGTCCGGGCCCGGCGGCTGTTCGACACTCGGGTGGCGGCGCAGCTCGTGGGCGAACCGTCCATTGGCCTGGCGGCGCTGCTGGAGAAGCATCTCGGTGTTTCGCTCAACAAGAAGTTCCAGCGCGCCGACTGGTCGCGCCGGCCGTTGACGCCCGACATGCTCGACTACGCTGCGGAGGACACGAGGTACCTGCCGAAGTTGCGCGACGTGCTGCGCGAGGCGCTGGAGGCGAGGGGGCGGCTGTCGTGGGCCGAAGAGGAGTTTGCGCGGCTCGAGCACCTGCGGTGGACCCCGGTGCACGCCAACGGCGATTCGTACCTGCGCATCAAGGGCGCGCGCGCGTTGTCGCGGCGCGCGCTTGCGCTGCTGAAGGAGCTCGCCCACTTCCGCGAGGAGGTCGCGGCCGAGCTGGACCGGGCCAGTTTCCGGGTGCTGTCGAACGAAGCGTTGCTCGCCTTGGCCGGCGGCGCGCCTCGCTCCCTCCAAGCGGTCCGGGCAACGCCCGGCGTGTCGGAGCGGCTGGTGGCGCAGCGGGGCGCGGTCCTTCTGGCGGCGATCGACCGGGGGCTTTCGGTGCCGGAGAAGGAGCTGCCTCGCTTTCCGAGAGGCGAGCGCCGCGTGCTCGACCAGGCCTTCGACCGGCGCGTCGACGCGCTCAAGACGGCGCGCAACGCCGCGGCCGACCGGCTCGGACTCGAGCCGGGCGTGCTGTGTCCCAAGGGCACGCTCGAAGCCGTGGCCCGGGCCCGGCCCGACTCAGTCGCCGCGCTCGCGGCGGTACCTGAAATGCGGACGTGGCAGGTGGAAGTGCTGGGCGCCGAGTTCCTCGGCGCGGTGAAGAACTAGCCCCTCAGCCGCCCAGGAAGGCCCGCAGCCGCGGGTCGATTCGGTCGGGCGTCCAGTATGGCGTCCACACCAGCTCGATGTCCACGGTACCGATACCCTCGAGCCCTTCGATGGCGCGCTGGGCATCCGACATGATCTCCGGGCCCGACGGGCATCCCGGCGAGGTCAGCGTCATGGACACGTGAACGTCGCCCTCCCCCTCGGCAACGTCGATGTCGTAGACGAGTCCCAGGTCCACGATGTTGAGGTTGAGCTCCGGATCCTTCACCCGGCGCAACGCCGTCTTCACGTCGTCGGTCGTGATCGGAGGGCGGGCACCGGCCGGGGGCGAGGTCGAGCTGGCGGGCGTCGCTTCATCGCTCATGGTTGCAACCTAGCCACGGTCCGCTCCCGTCTCAACATCGCAGCGGTCGGTGGCGCCCGGCAGCCGATGGCGGTGGCGCGCCACCCAGCGGTACACGAGGTCGGCCAGAGCGGGGACGCCGGGCACCCGGAACAGCACCGCGAGCACCCGGCCGCCCGGCACCAGGCGGAGAATGTGGGGCGCGCCGGCCGCGCCCGCGAACACCTCGCCGGACGGCGTCACCAGGTGCATCGCCGCGGCCAGTGCGGCCGGCGTCATCGGCGGCAGCGCCGCGAGCGCGGCGGCGTCCTGCGACCGGACGAACCGCAGCGCGCCGCGGCGATCCCACCGCGCCAGCCACGACACCGACCGCATGCAGAAACCGCAATCGCCATCGTACACGAGGGTCCAGCGGCCGGCCCGGGCGCCTGCGCTCACTGCCAGATCCCGGGAATACGGGCGCCGCAATCGGGGCAGGCACCCGCGGCCGGAACCCGCTGCTGGAGGATCTGGTACCCGTACCGCTCGACGAGCAGGGCGCCGCAACCCGGGCACCACGTGTTCTCCCACGGCCCCACGCGGCCCGGCAGGTTGCCGGCGTAAACGAACCGCAAGCCCGCCGCCCGCCCGATCTCGCAGGCGCGCACCAAGTCCTCCGCGGTCGTGTCGCGCGGGTCGGTCATGCGGTAGTCCTGGTGGAACGCCGTGACGTGCCACGGAATCGTGGTCGCGATCGCGGCCAGTGTGTCGGCCATGCGGCGCAGGTCGTCGGGGGCGTCGTTGAACCCGGGCACCACCAGCGTCACGACCTCGAGCCAGAAGCCTCGTTCATGCACCATCCGCAGCGCGTCGAGCACGTGATCGAGCACGCCGCCCAGCTGGCGGTAGGCACGGTCCTGCATCGCCTTGAAGTCGATCTTGTAGCAGTCGGTCCACGGGCGGATGAAGTCGAGGACCTCCGGGGTGCAGTTGCCGTTGGAGATGAAGCACGTCACGAGCCGCTCGGGCCTGGCGCGCTGGAACACGTCGACCGCCCATTCGGCCGTGATCAGCGGCTCGTTGTAGGACGAGCCGATGGCCCGCGCTCCGCGTTTCTTCGCCAGGGCCACGAGGCCATCGGCCGTGACGTCGGTGGGCGCGGTGCCCGCCGCGGGATCGCGCAGCGCCTGGGACGTGAGCCAGTTCTGGCAGTAGCCGCAGTGGAAGTCGCAGCCCAGCATGCCGAAGGTGAGGCAGTCCTCGCCGGGCAGCACGTGGAAGAAGGGCTTCTTCTCGATGGGATCGGACTGCAGGGCGGCCACGTAACCGGCGGGGACCAGCAGCACCCCGCGGTCGTTGACCCGCACTTTGCAGATGCCCCGCCGGCCCGGCTTGAGGAGGCAGCGGTGGCCGCAGGCGACGCAGCGCAGCACACCCTCGCCCTCCGCCACGACCAGCGTGCCGGGACGCACGCGGGCATCGAGCGCCGCCTCGAGCGGTTGCTCCGCCGTCCCCGGAAGCCGGGGGGGAGGGGGCGCGAGCAGGCTCGCGATCACGCGGCGGCCCATCACGGTACGTTCGCCCCGCGCTTGCCGTCGCGCCAGTCGGTCCGGTAGGATGTGGCATGGGCCGCTTCCCGGGGCGCTGCCTGCTCCTGTGGCTTCTCGCCACGGTGCTCCCGGCGCCGGGTCGGGGCGCCGCGGCGCAGCACCCGGCCCCCGGGGGCGGGATCGATTCGTTCGCGCTGCGCGCCCACACCTACTTCCTGTCGCACGACCTTCTGGAGGGCCGGGGCACGGGTGCCCGCGGCGCCGACGTCGCCGCGCTGTACCTCGCCACCCAGGCGGCGCAGCTCGGACTTACGGGAGCGGCTGCGGACGGCGGGTTCTTCCAGAGCGTGCCCATCGTCGAAGCGACGATCACCCGCCAGGGCCTCGAGCTCCTGTACCCGGACTCGAGCGGCGCGTATACGCGGAGCACGCGGGTGCGGGCGGACCTCTTCCTCTACAATGTGGGCACTGCGCAGACGCTCGTCGCCTTCGGCGGCGAGCTGGCGTTCGTGGGCACGGCGGCCGAGGTGCTGGCGCGCGCCGGGCGACTGCCCGTGCTGACGGGGCGGGTCGCGCTGATGCGGGGCGTGTTCGGCGCCGAGGCGGCCGCGGCCGACACCCTACGCGCGCGCGGCGCGGTGGGCGTGGTGCACCTGGTCGGCAACGAGGATCTGTTCACGCTGTACGTGCGGAGCCGCGGTCCCTCCCGGCTGTTCCTTGCTCCGGAGGCTGGGGCGCCGTCGTCGTTCATCCCCGGACTGCCGTCGCTGATCGTGCACCCGCGCCTGGAAGCCGAGCTGCTCGCCGGCCGCACGGGCGCCGAGGGCGACTCGGCATTCGCGGTGCCGGGCCGCCGCATCCAGGTGTCGGTGGCGACGGCGCTGCGCCGGCTGGCGGCGCGCAACGTCGTCGCGCGCCTGCCCGGCCGCGACGCCGCGCAGCGCGACGAGCAGGTGGTCTACACGGCTCACTACGACCACCTCGGCATCTCGTCTCCGGGCGAGCGGGGCGACTCCATCTACAACGGCTTCAGCGACAACGCGGCGGGGTGCGCGATGCTGCTGGCCATCGCTCAGGCCCTGGCCGCGCGGCCGCCCGGCCGCTCGGTCCTGTTCCTGTGGTTCACGGGCGAGGAGCGCGGGCTGCTGGGCTCCGACTACTTCGTGGCGCATCCGCCGGTGAGTCCGGCGCGGCTGGTCGGGGTCATCAATCTGGACGCGGGCGCCCCGCCGGCGCCCGCTGTCACGTGGCGCGTGGCCGGAGGTACCCGGTCCACGCTCGGCGCGGTCGTGGTCGACGTCGCGCGGCGCGCCGGCTGGGAGGCCACGCTGGCACCCGCCACGCCCAACACGGACTACTTTCCGTTCCTGCGCATCGGCGTGCCGGCCGTGTTCCTCGTGCCGGGCCCCGGCGCGTACGAGAACCTGACGAGCGACTCGTCGAACGCGTTGCGGCGCCGCTGGGACCGGTATCACCAGGCGGGCGATCACTGGGCGCCGGACTTTCCGTTCGCGGGACTGGTGCGGTACGCGGACTTCGCGCTCAGGTTAGGCGTCGCGCTCGCGGACGGGCCCCGCCCCGCGATGCACGGCCCCCGGTGAGCCGCTGGTCCCGTTCCAACGTGTTCCGCCGAATTGGGGTGTCGCTGAGTGCATTACGCGTTACGTACTGTTGAGCCAGCGTGATGGAGGCTCCATACGGGTGCCACAAGCGACGAGCGGACACGCCTGAAGCTGCCCGCTGCCGGCCGCGTGCAGTCCACAGCACATCGTCGGACCCTCCAGCTGCTGCATTCCGAGGCGTGCCCCAGTGCGGACGACACGTACCGCAGGGAAGGGTCTCTGACATCGGGCAGGGGCGGCCGGTATCTCAGGACCCGACTTGCGTCCTCCCAGGTCGAGATCAGGGCCGACACGTTGGAACGCCACTAGCGGAGGGAGCCGGGCGGGAGGCTGTAGAGGAGCCGGGCGGTGCGGCGGTCGCGGTCGCTGAGCTCGACCGCCCGGGTCACGGGGTAGAGCGCGTCCTCGCGCACCGGCGAGTGCCCGAGACCCAGCGCATGCCCGATTTCGTGGAGCGCCAGGGCGACCATCTCGCGCCCGCCGAGCGCTTGCCCCTGCGGCGTGTGGGTCGCCAGGTAGACCGTCGCGTGCAGCAGGTACCCCCGCCGATCCCACGTGAGATCGGCGCGGCCGGTCCGGCTGCTGTCGAGCCGGTCCACCCAGGTGATCACGATGTCGGCGCCCACGGTGTCGGGGGCCGGGCCCAGGCTGAGCGGGAGCATCGCGCCGTTCCATCGCGCCACCGCCCACTGCACGTTCGCCACGAACGACTCGCGAAAGTTCCGGACCTCCGGGGCCCGAACGATGGCCAGTCGCAGCGGCCGCAGCAGCTTCGCGTCGGGCCAGCGGCGCACCGCGGAGTCGGACTCGGGCAGCGACGTCGCGAGGTAGGTCACCGCGCTCTCGGCCGCAATGCGGCTCAGGGTCCGCGCGCGGCGGGCTGCCAGGGCGGTGTCACCCGGGCGGCGGTCGGGGGGAGGAGGTGCGGCCACCCGACCCGCGACCACGGTCGTGGACTCGGGCCGCGCGGCGGGGGGCGCCGACCCGCGCACGAGTACGCGCCGCGCGATGTCGGCGGCCACGGCGCCCACGATCAGGGCGGCGAGCAGGGGAACGAGCCGGCTGGGGCGGGCGTCGGCCATCTTCCTTTATTGTGCGATGCCGGGCGCCCGCCGCCAAGTGCCGTTTGCGCCGGGCTTCGGCTTGGGCGAGAATCCGGGGCCGTTTCACCCTTCCGCGATCCGGGGACCCTGGTGTGATACCACTGCCGGCCACCTTCATCGTCCGATGGCGCTGGCCGATCGTGGCGTTCTGGGTTCTGCTGGTCGTGCTGATCGTTCCGGTCGCCAGCCAGGTCCACCACCGCCTGCAGGTCGGCGGGCAGGAGCAGCGGAACGCCGAGTCCACCCGGGCCGAGCGGATGATCCGGGAGCGGTTCGCGACGCCGTTTGCGAGCTTCGCCGTGGTGGCGATCCGCCACGACCGCCTCGGGGTGGACGACGCGCTCTACGCAGGCTACCTCGACTCCCTGGCCGTGGCGCTGGACCGGTTCCCGTTCGTGCTGCAGACGGTGAGCTGGCGCAAGACGCAGCTTCCGGATTTCCGGAGCGCCGACGGCCGGACCACCTTCATCCTCGTCGGCCTGCGCCAGGTCAACGACAACGACCCCACGAGCTACGTGCCGCTGCTGCGCGACACGATCGCCGCGGTCGGCCGCGGCGCCGGCGCGGGCTTCACGACGGCCCTGACCGGCGCTCCCGCGCTCGACTACGACACGCGCACCGTCACGGCCGAAGACTCGGCCACGCTCGAGCGGGCGGTCATCCCGCTCTCGCTGCTGCTCCTGGTAGTCGCGTTCGGGACGCTGGTCGCGGCCGCGATGCCGATCGCGGTGGCGTTCATCGCGATCGAGCTCACACTGGGCGTGGTGGCGATGATCGCCATGTTGCAGCCGATGTCCATCTTCGTCCTCAACATCACCACGATGGTCGGGCTCGGCGTCGGGATCGATTACTCGCTGCTGGTGGTGACGCGGTTCCGCGAAGAGCTGTACCTCGGCAGCAACCCGATCCGGGCGGCCGTCAGGACGATCGAGACCGCCAGCTCCGCGGTGATCACGTCCGGGGCCACGGTCATGGTCGGCCTCGCGGCGCTGATGATCGTGCCGCTGGCGGAGACCCGCTCGGTCGGCCTGGGTGGGCTGGTGGTCGTGGCGGTTTCGATGCTGCTGTCCATCTCGTTCCTGCCCGCGGCGCTGGCCATCCTGGGCCGCCACGTCGAGTGGCCCAAGGGCCTCGCGTGGCGGCTCGCCAAGGTGCGCTCGTCGGTGGGCTGGAACCGCTACGCGCTCGGCATTTCGCGCCACCCGATCCGCGCTGTCCTGATCAGCGGCACCATCCTCGCGGTGCTCACCGCGCCCGCGGCGTTCATGCGGATCGGCTTGCCCGTGAACGGCTGGTTCCCGCGCGACACCGAGGCGGGGCGCGGCGCCGACGTGCTGCGCGGCATGGGCCGGGAGGGTTCCATCTTCCCGATCCGGCTCGTGCTCGCGCTCGGTGACGGGCGAGCGGTGCTCGATCCGGACCGGCTGCGCGGGCTGGCCCGGCTGTCCGACGCACTGCGCGCCGACCCGCGCGTGCGCGACGTCCGGGGCATGGTGGATCTGCGCCCGGGCGTTCCGCTGTGGCAGTACGCGCAGCTCTACGCCGACACGGCGCGGGCCCGGGCGCGACTACCCGACTTCTTCCGCGCGTATCTCTCCCGCGACGGCACGTCCGCGATCTTCGAGGTGTTCCTGGCCGATACGGTGACGCTGGACGGCTCGCTCCACGCCGTGCGCCGGATCCGGGCCATCGAGCCGGACACCCTGCCGGCGCTCGCCGGGGCCTCGCTGCTGGTGGGCGGCTTCGCCGCCTCGAGCCTCGACTTCCGCGACGAGCTGGTGCGGCGGTTTCCGATGCTCGTGACCCTGGTCCTGGCGGTCACCGCGGTCATGCTGGGCCTCGTGTTCCGCTCGGTCCTGGTGCCGCTCAAGGCCGTGGTGATGAACTGCTTCTCGGTAGCCGCGGCTTTCGGGCTGACGGTCGTCGTGTTCCAATGGGGCATCGGCGACTTCCTGATCGGGCTCGAGGGGCCGACGGAGGCGATCTTCATCCTCGGGCCGGTGCTCGTGTTCGCGATCGTGTTCGGCCTGTCCATGGATTACGAGGTGTTCCTGCTCGCGCGTATCAAGGAAGAGTTCGACCGCTCGCACGACAACGACCAGGCCACGAGCGCCGGGCTGGCCGCCACCGGCGCCACGATCACCAACGCCGCGCTGATCATGATCCTCGTGTTCGGCGCGTTCGCGTTCGGGCGCGTGCTCGCGGTGCAGATGGTGGGGTTCGGGCTCGCGGTCGCGGTGCTGCTCGACGCCACGGTGATCCGGATGGTGATGGTGCCGGCGGTGATGCATCTGGCCGGGCGCTTCAACTGGTGGCCGGGATACCGGCGCCGCGACATCGGGGGAAATTACCGGCGTGGGAGCGGGGATGAGATACCCGCGGTCAAAGGCGTGGCCGGCGATAGGTGATCACGCCTTGGGTATTTGATGTTCCCAGAGATCCCAGTGCCAGCAGGGGACCCGCTGTCCGGTATTGAGGTCCTTCAACGGCTTGAATTGAATCCACCGCGCATCCAGCCCGTGCGCCCGGCCCCACGCCATCAGCGCGTCGCGATCGCTGGAGACGAGGTGCGCCATCGGCCGGCCGTCCATGCGCCAGCGGTGGAGCCACAGCCCGCCCGCGAGCGCGTGCCGGACGCCATCCCGGCGCCGGGGAAACTCGCGCCACGCGTGCTCGCCGGCCACGGTCAGGCCTTCGCGTCGAGCCAGTTGTCGCCGATGCCGACGTCGGCCACGAGCGGCACCGAGAGCCGCGCGACCTCCTGCATCTCCCGCTGGAGCAGCGCCGCGACCGCCTTCGCCTCGACCGCCGGCGCCTCCGCGACCAGCTCGTCGTGGACCTGCAGAAGGAGCTTTCCTTCGTGTCCCCCCCCCCGCAGCGCGGCCTCGACGCGCACCATCGCGATCTTGATCAGGTCGGCCGCGGAGCCCTGGATCGGCGAGTTGGTGGCCGTGCGCTCCCCGAAGGAGCGGATGTTGAAGTTCTTCTCGTGGAGCTCGGGGATGAAGCGTCGCCGCCCGAACAGCGTTTCGGCGTAGCCCTTCTCGCGCGCCTTCGCCACGCACGCGTCGAGGAACCGCCGCACGCCGGCGAACCGCGTGAAGTAGTCGTCGATGAATTGCTTCGCCTCGTCGCGGCTGATGGCGAGCTGGCGGGACAGGGCGTGCGGGCCCTGGCCGTAGAGGGTCGCGAAGTTGATCGTCTTGGCGCGCGCGCGCTGGTCGGCGTCGACCTGGTCCACCGGGACCCCGAAGATGACGGCGGCGGTCTGGCGGTGAATGTCGCCACCGGCCCGGAACGCCTCCACGAACCCCTCGTCGCCCGAGAGGTGGGCCAGGAGGCGCAGCTCGATCTGCGAGTAGTCGGCGACGACGAGCTTCCAGCCGGCACGGGGGACGAAGCCGCGGCGGATCGCCTCGCCGCGCGCGGTCCGCACGGGGATGTTCTGCAGGTTCGGGTCGTTGGAGCTCAGCCGCCCCGTGGCCGCGCCGATCTGATTGAACGTGGTATGAATGCGGCCGGTCGCCGGATTGACGGCCTGGGGCAGCGCCTCGAGATAGGTCGAGAGGAGCTTCGCCACTTCGCGGTACTCGAGGATCCGCCGCGGCACGTCGTGGCCCATCGCGGCCAGCTCTTCGAGCACATCGGCGTCGGTCGACGCGCCGGTCTTGGTCTTCTTGAGCACGGGCAGCATCAGCTTCTCGAACAGCACGTGCCGCAGTTGGGGTGTGGACAGCAGGTTGAAAGTGGTGCCGGCGGCTTCGTAGATGCCCTGCTCAAGCGCGGTGAGCTCCCTTCTGAACTCGCCGCCGAGGCGCGCGAACAGCTCCGTGTCGACCGCGACGCCTTCCGACTCCATGCCCGCGAGCACGCCGATCAGCGGCATCTCGATCTCGCGATAGACACGCTGCAGGGCCTGCTCGACGATCAGCGGCTCGATGGCTTCGCGCAGGCGCAGCGCGTAATCGGCGGCCGCGGCCGCGACCTGCGCGGCTTCCCGCACCGGGATCTCCGCGAACGGCTTTACGCCCCGGCCGCTGCCCGCCAGGTGCTGCCGGGTCCGGAGCTGTGTGGAGAGGTGCTCGAGCACCACCGCGTCGAGCGCGTAGGAGCGCTTGCCCGGATCGAGGACGAAGCTCGCCACCATGGTGTCGAAGTCGAGGCCCGCCAGCGTGGCGCCGGCGCGGCGCAGCAGCAGCACCATGGGTTTGAGATCGTGGCCGATCTTGGCGATGCGAGCATCGGCCAACAGCTCGACCAGCGGACGCAGGGACGCATCGGCGAGCGGCGGGAGGTTCCTGACGTCGGTGACTTCGAACATCTCGCCGGGCGAGCCGTGGGCGAACGGCAGATACCAGCCGCTGCCGGGCGCGGATGCGAGCGCCAGGCCCACCAGGGTATCGCGCATCGGCGACGTGCCGCTCGCCTCGACGGCCAGCGCCACGCCACCGGCACGCCGCGCGGCCGCGACGACCTCACCGACCAGGGCCGGTGTGTCGGCGACCCGGTAGCCGGAAGGCGGCGGCGCCGGCATTGACTCGCTCGCTTCGCCCGCCCCAGCCGCCGCGGGGGCGGGGGGGGGGGACGGGGGGGGGGGGGGGGGGAGGGGGGGGGGGGCGGGGGGCGGGTCGGCGGGGCGCCCCCCGCCGCGCGCGCCGGGCGGGGGGCGAGGCGGGAGAGCACGCCCG